>ERZ777010.1-NODE-1-length-476007-cov-9.892447_pt1 | contig 476007 bp, 428 predicted proteins | sample MGYA00374963_ERZ777010 | MGnify/ENA primary metagenome ERZ777010 (study PRJEB29309, sample SAMN06268256) | bioreactor metagenome | isolation source: Joint BioEnergy Institute, California, USA | place: USA:Joint BioEnergy Institute, California, USA | collected...
GGGCTCCTGCTGGGTCTGAGCCTGGGCCTCGCCCTGGCCGTCGCGGGCCGACGCCTCGGCGCCGTTCGGCTCAAGTGGTTGATTTGATTGAGTATTCTGAGCTTCAGTCATGACTCGCAGTCCCGTCAAAACGCTGGAAATGGGGGCGGCGGGGCCGGTTTCAAGCCCCGCACGGCAAGAAAAGTTCCGGCAGCTGGCGCCGGGACGATCCGTCGATTGTGCCTGCGCCGCCCGGCGCGGCGGGCAGGGCGGGTCAACGCTTGCCGCCGAGGTCGTCGACGCTGGCGCTCCAGCGCTGCCACTCGGCCAGCTGGCGGCGGTCGCGCTTGGTCGGGCGACCGTGCTCGATGGCCTGGGAGGGGTCGGCCAGGTAGCGGCGGTTGCGGGCGTATTCCTCCCGCGCGGCGATGCTTTCCGGGGTTTCCTCGTACAGCTGTTGCGCCACCGGCGCCGGGCCGCGCACCTCGCTCAGCCCGCGCACGACGACCGTGCGCGCCACCTGGCCCTGCTTGAGCCGGATCCGGTCGCCCAGGCGGACCTCGCGCGAGCGCTTGGCCGCCTGGTCATTGACCTGCACCCGGCCCTTGTCGATTTCCTCCATCGCCAGGCTGCGCGTCTTGTAGAAGCGCGCCGCCCACAACCATTTGTCGAGTCGGACACCATCCATCCCGCTATTGTGGGGGCGGCGCCGTCCGGGCCGGGCCCGCGCCCCTGCCGCCCGCGTCACATCAGGGGGCGGGGGGCGCTCGCCCGGGTCGGCCAGCCGGCCAGGTGCTGCTCGGCGATGGCGGCCAGCGCCGCGATCCATTCGTGCAGGTCGTTGAGGCAGGGGATGTGGTGGAACGCCTGGCCACCCGCGCCGAGGAAGGCCTGGCGCACCTCCATGCCGATTTCCTCCAGCGTCTCGATGCAGTCGGACACGAAGCCGGGGCAGATCACGTCGACGCGCCGCACGCCGGCGCGCGCCAGGCCGACGACGGTCGGCTCGGTATAGGGCTGCAGCCAGGTGGCGCGGCCGAAGCGGCTCTGGAAGGTCACGACGTATTGCGAGTCGTCCAGTCCCAGGCGCGCGGCAACGGCGCGCGCGGTCGCGTGGCACTGGTCGTGGTAGGGGTCGCCCAGCTCGCGGGTGCGCTGCGGCACGCCATGGAAGCTCAGCACCAGCCGGTCGGGTCGCCCGTGGGTCATCCAGTACTGGCTGATGCGCCGCACGAGCGCGTCGATGTAGCCGGGGTGGTCGTGGTACTGGTTGACGAAGCGGAACTCGGGCAGGCGGCGCACGCCGCGGCCCCAGGCTTGCACCGCGTCCAGCACGCTGGCCGTGGTGGTGCACGAGTATTGCGGGTACAGCGGCAGCACGAGGACGCGCGTGGCACCGCGGGCCTTGAGCGCATCCAGACGCGTGGCGATCGAAGGCTGTCCATAGCGCATCGCATACTCGACCGCGACGCGGTGGCCGCGCTCGCCGAGGTAGCCGCGCAGCAGCGTGGCCTGCTTCTCGGTCCACACCTTCAGCGGCGAGCCGTCCGGGGTCCAGATGCTGGCGTACTTGGCGGCCGATTTCGCCGGGCGGGTGCGCAGGATGATGCCGTGCAGGACGGGCTTCCAGGCCAGCGGCGGGATCTCGACGACGCGCGGGTCGCCGAGGAACTCCGCCAGGTAGCGGCGCAGCGCCGGTGCGGTCGGCGCATCGGGCGTGCCGAGGTTGCACAGCAGCACGGCGGTGCCCTCGGGCGTGCCGTCGGCCAGGGCGGGTTCGGGGCGGAAGCTCATGGCGGCGGATTATTCCCGAGCGGGACCCGGGCGGCAGCCGGGCTCAGCTCACCCTCACCGGGCGGGGGGCGACCTGGTTGACTTCGGCGATGACCTTGCGCACCTCGATGGGCTTGGTCCAGTAGCCCAGGAAGCCGGCGTCCAGCGCGCGCTGGATGTCTTCGGGCATCGCGTCGGCCGAGCACATGAAGGCCGGCACGTCGCGCAGGCCATGCACCTCGCGCAGCTCGCGCAGCACCTCGAAGCCGGACATGCCGGGCAGGTGGGCGTCGAGCACCAGGATGTCGGGCCGCCAGTCGCGCACGATCTCGAAGGCCTGCGGGCCGTCCTCGGCAATCATCAGGTCGATGTGCCCGGACAGCTTCATCGCCTCCTCGAACAGCAGGGCGTTGATCGGGTTGTCCTCGACATAGAGCATGCGCAGCGGCGCGAGGTCGACCTCGGGGTCGGGGGCGGGCGCGGCGGATGCCTCGTGCGGCAGCGCGGCCGGCGCCTGCTCGGCCAGGCGCACCATCAGCGTCACGCAGGTGCCCTTGCCGGGCTCGCTGCTGACCTCGATGCTGCCCTTCATCTCGTCGATCAGCCGCTTGGCGATGATCAGGCCGAGGCCGGTGCCCTCGATCGGGGAGGTTTCGCGGCCCAGCCGCTCGAACGGCTGGAACAGGCGCGCCAGCTGGTCCGGGCGCAGGCCTTCGCCGGTGTCCTCGATCAGCACGTCGATCGCGTCGCCCTGGCGGTCGCCCAGGGTCAGGCGCACGACGCCGTCCGGGCGGTTGTACTTGATCGCGTTGGAGATGATGTTGATCAGCACCTGGCGCAGCCGCTGGGCGTCGGCCCGCACGAGCACGTCCTCGTCGATGCGGTTGTCGAAGCTGACGGCCGAGGCGTGCGCCAGCGGCGCCAGCAGCTCCAGGGCCTGTTCGATGGTGCGCCGCAGCGAGATGGTCTCGATGTTGATGGTCAGCTGGCCGGTCTCGACGCGCTGCAGGTCGAGCACGTCGTTGATCAGCGCCAGCAGGTGCTGGCCGGCCTGCAGCATGTGGTCGGCATAGTGGCGCACCTGCGAGGCCGAGGGCTGCGCATTGGTCGCGCTGAGCTTGAGCAGCTGCGAGAAGCCGATCATCGCGTTGAGTGGCGTGCGCATCTCGTGGCTCATGCGCGAGAGGAACTCGGTCTTGGAGCGGCTGGCCAGCTCGGCGGCCTGCTTGTCGCGCAGCGCCTTCTCGGCCTCCTTGAGCCGGGTGATGTCCGAATAGGTCCCGACGATGCGCAGCGCGCGGCCCTGTTCGTTGCGCTGCACCACGCGGCCGCGCTCGAACACCCACAGCCAGCGGCCCGAGCGGTGGCGCAGGCGGTGCTCGGAGTGGTAGACCGGCACCACGTCCTTCAGGTGCAGCTCGAGCTTCTCCAGCACGCGCGGCAGGTCCTCCGGGTGCACGCGCGACGACCATTCCTCGGGTGAGTCGGTCAGCTCGTGCTCCTGGTAGCCGAGCAGCTCCTTCCAGCGGCGCGAGTAGTAGACGCGGTCGGCCACCGCGTCCCAGTCCCACACGCCGTCGCCGCTGCCCTCGATGGCGAACTTCCAGCGCTGCTCGCTCATCGACAGCGCCTGCTCGGCGATGCGCTGCTGGGTGATGTCGCGGAAGGTGACCACCGCCGACAGCGGCTTGTCGTGCGGCGCCATGCGCAGCGGCTGGGCGCTCACGCCCAGCCAGCGGATCTGCCCGTCGCGCCGGCGCAGGCCGTAGACGCGTTCGGTGACCGGCTCGCCGCTGGCCAGCGCACGCGCCACCGGGTGCTCGGCCGGCGGCAGCGGCTGCAGCGACTCGGTCAGCAGCTCCAGGCCCGGGGCCATCACCAGCTCCTCCATCGTCGCGTCGAGGATGCGGCAGGCCGCAGGATTGACCGCGACGACGTAGCTGCCGCTGGTGACGACCATCAGGCCGTCGCTGATCGACAGCGCCACCGAGCGGTACAGCTCCTCGCTCACGCGCAGACGCTCGGCGGCGATGCTGCGCTCGGTGATGTCGGTCTGCACGCCGATGAAGTGCGTCACCCGGCCGTGGCTGTCGTGCACCGGGGCGATGTGCAGCTCGTTGATGAAGCGCGAGCCGTCCTTGCGGTAGTTGTGCAGCACGACCGTGGTCGAGCGCCCGTGCCGCAGCGCCTCGCGCACCTGGCCGAGCGCGGGCTGGTCGGTCTCCGGGCCTTGCAGGAAGCGGCAGTTGCGGCCCAGCACCTCGTCGCGGCCGTAGCCGGTCAGGCGCTCGAAGGCCGGGTTCACGTAGACCACCGGGTGATCCGGCGCCAGCACGTCCACCACGGTGATCGGCAGCGAGGCCTCGCCCTCGATGGCGCGGTGCATGATCTGCAGCTCGCGCTCCATCGTGCGCAGCTCGGTCAGGTCGCGCACGATCAGCAGCACCTGGGTGCCCGACATCGGCATGAAGCGGCCCTCGAAGGTGCGCGTGGTCGGGTCGCCCATCGGCTGGAGCTCGTACTCCACCCGCTGCAGGGTGCCGGTGGCCAGGGCGCGCTGCAGGGCGTTCTTGTGCTGCACCGCGACAGCCGGGGGCAGCACTTCCTCCAGGCTGGCGCCGCGCATCTGCTCGAACGGCATGTGCAGCAGGTGCTGCGCGGCGGTGCCGCACTGCACGTAGCGGCCCTCGGCATCCAGCACGAACCACAGGTCGGGCAGCGACTGCAGCACCGCCGCGGTGCGGGCCTCGGACTCGCGCAGCTGCGCCTCGCGCAGCGCCTGGGCCTCGCGCGCCTGGCGCTGGGCTTCGATCTCGGCGGTGACCACGCGGGTGGCGCCGCGGTAGCCGCGGAACCTGCCGGCCGAATCGAACACCGGCACCCCGTTGACCGCCACGGTGACGAGGCCGCCCGGGGTCCTCATGTCGGCGATCAGGTTGAAGAAGGGCTCGCGCTGCTCGCGCGCGGCGAGGTAGCGGTCGTAGGAGCGCGCGTGCTCGGGGTCGTCGCGGCGCAGCAGGATCTCGTGCGGCAGCTTGCCGAGCTTGTCCTCGATGCGCAGGCCGGTGTGGGTCTCCATCGAGGCCGAGGCCCAGGTGAAGCGGCCCTGGGCATCGGTCTCCCACAGCCAGTCCGAACCGGCCCGGCTGGCCGTGCGCACGCGTGCTTCCTGCAGGCGCCAGCGTTGTTCCTTCAGGCGCGCCTTCAGCAGCTCGCAGACCAGGCGGCCGACGTCGTGCAGCGCCGCCAGCTCCGCCTCGCCGAAGTGGCGCGGCTGCACGTCCAGCACGGCGAGCGCGCCGATGCGCTGGTCTTCCACGGTCAGCGGCAGGCCGGCGTAGGCGCGCACGTAGGGCGCGCCGGTCACGGTGCGCACGCCGGCAAAGCGCGGGTCGGCCGTCAGGTCGTCGACGAGGAAGGGGACGTCGCCGGCGATGGTCCAGGTGCAGCAGGTCTGGTCGCGCGACAGTTCGTCCAGCTCGGCGCCGTGGATTGCCTTGAACCAGACCCGCCCGGCATCGACCAGGCTGAGCGTCGCGATCGGTACCCGGGCCATCCGCGCCAGCAGCCGCACCGCGGCGTCGAAGCATTCCTCGCGCGAGGAGTCGAGCAGGCGCAGTTCGCGCAGGACGCGCAGGCGCCCGGATTCTTCGTCGTCGGGAGGAACGGCTGGAGTCATGCGCTGCGTCTCGGACGTCGGATTGGCCCGCCGCACTATAGGCCATGCCGGGCCGCCGCTGCGCCCGGATTCGCGCGGATCGGCAAAATGTTGCCCGTGTGGCACGGGCCGGGCGCCCGCGCCGCTTCCCCTTCGCCAAGGATCCGAATTGAAACCCCTGCTTGCCCTGACGCTGGACCTGGACGACACCCTCTGGCCGATCTGGCCGGCGATCGCCCGGGCCGAGGCCGTGCTGCACGCCTGGCTCACCGAGCACGCCCCGGCCACCGCCGCGCGTCACGATCCCGCGTCGCTGCGCCAGCTGCGCAACGAGGTGGCCGAGCGCCACCCGGAGTGGGCGCACGACCTGTCGACCATCCGCCTCAAGAGCCTGGAGCTGGCGCTGGCCCGGTGCGGCGACGATCCGGCTTTGGCCGGGCCGGCGTTCGAGGTGTTCTTCGCCGAACGGCAGCGGGTCGAGCTGTTCGACGACGTGGTCCCGGCGCTGGAGCGGCTGGCCGCGCGCTTCCGGCTGGTGGCGCTGAGCAACGGCAATGCCGACCTGCAGGCCGTGGGCCTGGCGCGCTGGTTCAGCGGGGCAGTGTCGGCGCGGGGCTTCGGCGTCGGCAAGCCCGATGCGCGCATCTTCCGCGAGGCCTGCCGCGTGGCGGACGCGGCGCCGCAGCAGGTGCTGCACGTGGGAGACGACCTGGCGCTGGACGTGGAGGGGGCGCTGGCGGCCGGGCTGCAGGCGGCCTGGATCGTGCGCCCGCAGATCCATCCCGAGCCGGGCGTGCCGCCGGCAGGGACGCATCACGTGGTCAAGGACCTGGCCGAGCTGGCCGACCGCATCGGCGCCTGAGGCGCCGCGCGGCTCAGCTGCCGCCGATCGGCAGCTCGCTGGCCAGCGAGAACACCTCGAAGTGCAGCACGGCGGCGCTGCTGTCGGCCGGGGATGCCCCCAGGCCGATCACCCCGCTGCCGTGCAGCACGCACACGCCGCGGCGCAGCATGACGACCTCGTGGTCGCCGGTGAAACGCACGAAGCTGCCGTTGCTGCTCTGGTCGGAGAGGTGGAAGTTGCCGCCGTGCCATTCGATGCGCGCGTGCAGCCGCGACACCCGGGAATCGTCGATGCAGAAGGTGGAGTCCGGACTGCGGCCGATCACCACGGGCATCTGCTGCACCGTGAACACCTGCTGCGGTGCGTCGGCCAGCGCGAGGCGGATGCAGTCGGCCAGCGGCGTGTCGGTGAAGTCGGCGAACAGGGTGGACGGGGTGGCATCGTCGTCGTACCAGGACTCCAGCCGGTACACGTGGCAGGGCTCGCTGCGCCCGCGCAGGTGCAGCCGCTCCAGGCTCTTGAAGCGCTGCCGGTCGACCGCGGCGAGCTGCTCGTAGACCTGCTGGGTGATCAGCACCTCGTTGTCGCCCGCGTGGTCGAGCAGCCGGGCGGCCACGTTGACCGCATCGCCGAAGCTGTCGCCGGCCACCTCGACGATCTCGCCATGCGCCATCGCGACGTACAGCCGCAGCGCGGCGGCACCGGTGTCGGCCTCGGCCATGATGCGGGCGATCGAATCCTGCATCTCGCGGGCAGCGCGCACCGCCATGGGGCCGCGCTCGAACAGGGCCATCAGCCCGTCGCCCAAGGTCTTGACCACCTTGCCGCTGTTCTGCGTCACGACCCGGCTCAACAGGCCGATGGTCTGCGTGACGACGGCGGCCGCCTGCGCGTTGCCCAGCGTGCCGAACAGCGCCGTGCTGCCGCGCAGGTCGGCAAACAGGACGGTGCGGGCCGAGGATCCGGTCATGCAGGCTTCAGGCGTCGGAAGGGGGATGAACGCGCCGAGTGTAGCGTGCAACCCGGCAATGAAGAACGGCCTTCCGTGTTGCAAGCCTGATGCAAGCCAGGCGGTGTACCGGGCGGTGGCCCGGGACGGGCGCGGTGCCTCCGGGCCGCCCCGCAAGCTGCATATCCCGCCCACCTTACAGGTTGTCGAGATACGTGCGCAGCTTGTGGCTGGCACCGCAAGCTGCGTGCGGTTGCTTTCGCAGCCGCCAGCCCTGCGGGCTGCGTATCCCGCCCACCTTACAGGTTGTCGAGATACGTGCGCAGCTTGTCCGAGCGGCTCGGGTGCTTGAGCTTGCGGATGGCCTTGGCCTCGATCTGGCGGATGCGCTCGCGGGTGACGTCGAACTGCTTGCCCACTTCCTCCAGCGTGTGGTCGGTGGACATCTCGATGCCGAAGCGCATGCGCAGCACCTTGGCCTCGCGCGGGGTCAGGCTGTCGAGGATCTCCTTGACCACCTCGCGCAGGCCGGCCTGCATGGCCGCGTCCACCGGCGCGACGTTGTTGGTGTCCTCGATGAAGTCGCCCAGGTGCGAATCGTCGTCGTCGCCGATCGGCGTTTCCATGGAGATCGGCTCCTTGGCGATCTTCATGATCTTGCGAATCTTGTCCTCGGGCATGTCCATCTTCTCGGCCAGCGTCGGGGCATCCGGCTCGTGGCCGAACTCCTGCAGGTGCTGGCGCGAGATGCGGTTCATCTTGTTGATCGTCTCGATCATGTGAACCGGGATGCGGATGGTGCGCGCCTGGTCGGCGATCGAGCGGGTGATGGCCTGGCGGATCCACCACGTCGCGTAGGTCGAGAACTTGTAGCCGCGGCGGTATTCGAACTTGTCCACCGCCTTCATCAGGCCGATGTTGCCTTCCTGGATCAGGTCGAGGAACTGCAGGCCGCGGTTGGTGTACTTCTTCGCGATCGAGATCACCAGGCGCAGGTTGGCCTCGATCATCTCCTTCTTCGCGTCGCGCGAGGCCTTCTCGCCCTCGTTCATCTTGCGGTTGATCTCCTTGAGATCCTCGATGGGCACGACGGCCTTCGCCTGCAGGTCGATCAGCTTCTGCTGGAACTCCTGCACGGCCGGCAGGTTGCGGCGCAGCACCTCGCTGTAGGGCTTGCCCGCGGCGGCTTCCTTCTCGGCCCACTTCAGGTTCAGCGCGTTGGGCGGGAAGTGCTTGATGAAGTACTCCTGGGGCATGCCGCACTTGTCGACCAGGATCTTGCGCAGTTCGCGCTCGTAGCGGCGGATGTCGTCCACCTGCGAGCGCAGGATGCCGCACAGCCGCTCGATGGTCTTCACCGTGAAGCGGATGCCCATGATGATGTTGCTGACCGCGGCCTGGGCCTTGTTGTAGCCGGGCGACTTGTAGCCTTCCTTCTCGTAGGCCTTGCGCATCTTGTCGAAGTGCACGGCCAGCTGGTCGAAGCGCTCCAGCGCGGCGTTCTTCAGCTCTTCCAGCTTCTTGGTCAGCGCCTTGGAGCCGCCGTTGCCGTCGTCGTCGTCCTCGTCGTCGAAGAAGTCGACGTCTTCCTCGGCCACGTAGTCGTCGGCCTCGTCCTCGGAGACGAAGCCGTCCACCACCTCGGAGATCTGCACCTCGCCGGCGCGGATCTTCTCGGCCAGCTGCAGGATCTCGGCGATGGTCGTCGGCGACGCCGAGATGGCCAGCATCATGTCCTGCAGGCCCTTCTCGATGCGCTTGGCGATCTCGATCTCGCCTTCACGGGTGAGCAGCTCCACCGAGCCCATCTCGCGCATGTACATGCGCACCGGGTCGGTGGTGCGGCCGAATTCGGAGTCGACGGTGGACAGCGCGGCTTCGGCTTCCTCCTCGGCTTCCTCCTCGGTGGCCGTGGTGGTGGCGCCGCCGGCGATCAGCAGGGTGGCGGCGTCCGGGGCCTGCTCGTAGACGGCGATGCCCATGTCGTTGAGCATGGACACGATGGCGTCCATGATCTCCGTCTCGACCAGCTTCTCGGGCAGGTGGTCGTTGATTTCCGCGTGGGTCAGGAAGCCACGCGTCTTGCCCATCTTGATGAGGGTCTTCAGCTCCTGGCGGCGCTTGTTGACCTCGTCTTCGGTCAGCGTCGTCTCGTCCAGGCCGAATTCACGCATCAGCGCGCGCTCCTTGGCGCGCGAGACCTTCATGCGCAGGGGCTTGGCCTTGGGCTTGTCGTCGTCGGCCGCCACCACCTCCTCAGGCTCGACCTCCAGGTCGGCCTCGAGGTCCGCGTCGACATCGGAAAAGTCGTCGTCGGCATCCAGGTCGGCAGCGCTGGCCTTGCGGCTGACCGTTTCAGCCTTGGGCTTGCGGCCGCGCTTGGCCTTGGGCTTGCCGTCGTCGGCCGCGCTGCTCCTGGCCGCGCGGGTGGTCTTCGCGGCGGCCTTGGCAGCCGGCTTGGTCTTTTCCTTCTCTTCCTTCGCCGCGGCCGCCTTGGTGACCTTCTTCTCTTCGGTCTCCGTGGCCTTGGCAGCCTTGGCGGTGGATTTCGCGGGGGCGGATTTCTTCGCGGTCATGAACTTCCTCGGATGGATCTGGGCTCAGACGGCCAGCCGGCAGGCCGCATGACGCCACCGGCGGGCACATGCGGGAAAACTGGCAGGCAGGACAGAGCCTGACGCGTCTGATCCGGAACAGATGAGGACATCGATCCGAAGGTCAAGCGTCGGCTCAGGTGGGCAAGCTGGCGTGAACTGTCTTCGAGGGCAGCCCTTGCGGGAGGGTTTGGCCTGATCATCCCCGTGTCGCGGGTGGCCGGATCCGGAAGGTGCTGCTGTCACTCTTGCCGCGCATCAAACCGGAAATTATCGCCGACGCATCCCTGTTTGTCAAAAAACGGGTTTGTCAAGGGCCGAAAACCGTGGCAAATCAACGGTCGCGGGCGGCGACCAGGCTTTCGATGCGGTCTTTCAGCGCCTTGCACTGGTCGAGCAACTCGCGCGCCCGCTGCAAGGTCTCGGGGTCGAGGGCGCCGGATTCGAACAGCATGGCCCGCTCGTCCTCCAGCGCACGCAGCAGCAGCCGGTCCACCACGATGGCCAGCTCGCGCGACAGGTCCACGCCGTCCTCGGGCTCGTGCAGCTCGCGCAGGCGCTGCACCAGCGCCTCGCTGCCGTTGCCGAAGTCCTCGCGTGCCATTTCTTCCAGCAGGGTGGTGGCGCTGACCGGGCCCTGGTCGTTCAGGTGCCGCTCGATCCAGGCAAAGGCCGGGCCGTAGGGGGCGACCTGCTCGGCCAGCAGGTCGTGGGCCGCGGGCGACAGCTCGTTCCACAGCTCGCAGCGGCATACCAGCAGCCACAGCGCCCGGTCGAGCAACGTGGGAGTGCCCGACAGCAGCCGGCGCGAGGCGGGCGGGCGCCGGCCCGGGCGGCTGCCGGGGCCCCCGGCCTCGCGCCCGGCCGGCCGGTGGGACGGCGCGGCATGGCCGCCGTCGCCGATCCAGGCCTGATGCAGCTCGTCGACCGGCATCGCGGCGTGCTGCGCCAGCTCGGCCAGGATCTGGCGGCGCAGCAGGCCGTCGGGCAGCGCCTGCCACAGCGGGCGCGCCTGCGCCAGGAAGCGCGCCCGGCCCTCGGCGCTGCCCAGCTCGCAGCCTTCGCGGGCGGTCTCGACCAGCTGGCGCGACAGCGGCACGGCCTCGGCGACGCAGCGCTCGAAGGCCTCGGGCCCGAAGGCGCGGATGTAGGAGTCGGGGTCGTGCTCGGGCGGCAGGAACAGGAAGCGCGCGCTGCGGGTGTCGGTCACGTGGGGCAGGGCGGCTTCCAGCGCGCGGGCCGCGGCGCGCCGGCCGGCGGCATCGCCATCGAAGCTGAACACGACCTGATCGGTGAAGCGGAACAGCTTCTGCACGTGCTCGGCGGTGCAGGCGGTGCCGAGGGTGGCCACCGCGTTGGGAAAGCCCAGCTGGGCCAGCGCGACCACGTCCATGTAGCCTTCGACCACCAGCGCGTAGCCGCGCTCGCGCAGCGCGGCGCGCGCCTCGTACAGGCCGTACAGCTCGCGACCCTTGACGAACACGGGCGTCTCGGGGGAATTCAGGTACTTCGGCTCGCCCTCGTCGATCACGCGCCCGCCGAAGCCGATCACCTCGCCGCGCACGTTGCGGATCGGGAACATGATGCGGTCGCGGAAACGGTCGTAGTGGCGCGCCTCCTCGCCTTCGCCCTGGGCGATCACCAGGCCCGACTCGGTCAGCAGCGGGTCGTCGTACTGCGGGAAGACGCTGGCCAGCGTGCGCCATCCGGGCGGGGCGTAGCCCAGCCCGAAGCGGGCCGCGATCCCGCCGGTCAGGCCGCGGCCCTTGAGGTACTGCACCGCCCGGGGGCTGGCCTTGAGCTGCTTGCGGTAGTGCTCGGCCGCACGGCCCAGCACGTCGGTGAGCGTGGCGCGGCGCTCGCGCTCCTGCGCGGCCTGGGCGCGCTGCTCGGGGGTGCCGTGCTCCTCGGGGACCTGCAGGCCGAATTCCTGTGCCAGCTCGCGCACCGCGTCGACGTAGCCCAGCCCGCCGTGCTCCATCAGGAAGTCGATCGCGTTGCCGTGCGCGCCGCAGCCGAAGCAGTGGTAGGTCTGGCGCGTCGGGCTGACGATGAAGCTGGGGGTCTTCTCGTTGTGGAAGGGGCACAGCCCCTTGAAGTTGATGCCGGCCTTCTTGAGCTGCACGTAGCGGCCGACGATCTGGACGATGTCGGCGCGTGCGAGGAGGTCTTGCTTGAAGCTCGGCGGGATCACTGCAGGAGTCTACCCAAGCCGCCGCCCGGCCGGGGCGGCGGGGTTCCCGCCGGTGCCGGCGCTCAGTCGCCCATCACGATGCCTTCGCGGCGCGGGTCGGCGCCGCCGAACCAGCCCTCGGCCGTGCGCTGGATGGCCTGCAGGCCGCTGGTCATGTTCATCTCGCGGATCTCGTGGCCGCGCGCGCGCAGCGCCTCCAGCGTGGCGGCCGGGAAGCGCTTTTCCTCCAGCAGCGTCGGGCCGTTGTTGGAGCCGAAGTTGGGCAGGCTGATCGCCTGCTGCGCGTCCAGGCCCCACTGCAGGGTGCCGAGCAGCGTCTTGGCGGTGTAGTGGATGATGGCCGCACCGCCGGGCGAGCCCAGGCTCATCACCAGCCGGTTCGTGCCCTGTTCGAACACCAGCGTGGGGCTCATGCTGGAGCGGGGGCGCTTGCCCGGCTGGACGCGGTTGGCGACCGGCAGGCCGTAGGCCGCGGGCGCGAAGGAGAAATCGGTCAGCTCGTTGTTGAGCAGGAAGCCGCGCACCATCTGGCGCGCCCCGAACTGGTCCTCGATCGTCGTGGTCATCGCCAGCGCATTGCCGTAGCGGTCGACGATGGAGATGTGCGAGGTGCCGCGCTCGACCTGGTCCGCTTGCGGGGCGTAGGCCACCGCGCCGCCGCGCGGCGCGCCGGGCTTGGCCGTCTTCATGGACTGCACACCGATGGCCGCGGCGCGCTCCTTCAGGTAGGCGGGGTCGATCAGGCTGCGCCAGGAGCCGGCGGGGGGCTGGACGAAGTCCGGGTCGGCGACGTATCGGGCGCGGTCGGCGAAGGCCAGCCGGGCCGCCTCGGTGTAGACGTGCAGCAGGTCGGGGCCGGGCAGGCCGTCGACCAGCGGCTGCGCCACCGGCGCGGCGTGCTCCATGATGCCCAGGATCTGCGCGATCGCGATGTGGCCGGACGAGGGCGGCGGGAAGCCGCACAGGCGGTAGCGCAGCCAGTCCGAGCACAGCGCCTCGCGCTTCTTCGGCCGGTAGCTGGCCAGGTCCTGCTCGGTCATGCGCCCCGGGTTGGTCGGGTGGCCCTGCACCTTGGCGACGATGTCGCGCGCGATCGCGCCGGTGTAGAAGGCATCCGCGCCGCGCGCGGCGACCTCGCGCAGCACCGCGGCCAGCTCGGGGTTGCGCAGCACCATGCCGACGTCGCGCGGGTCGCCGTCGGGCTTGTAGAAATAGCGCGCGGCCACCGGGTCCTTCTTCAGGTGCTGCTCGCTGCGCAGCAGGGCGTGCAGCCGCGGGCTGACCCGGAAGCCGTTTTCCGCCAGCGTGATGGCGGGCTGGAACAGCGTGGCCCAGGGCAGGCGGCCGTGTTCCTTGTGCGCCAGCTCCAGCATGCGCAGCGTGCCGGGCACGCCCACCGAGCGGCCGCCGACCACGCCTTCGTAGAAGGCCATGGGCTGGCCATCGGGCTTGAGGAAGAGGTTCTCGTCGGCTGCCGCCGGCGCGGTTTCGCGGCCGTCGTAGGCCTCGAGCTGCTGGCCGTTCCAGTGCAGCAGGAAGGCGCCGCCGCCGATGCCGCTGGACTGCGGCTCGACCAGGGTCAGCACCATCTGCACCGCGATCGCCGCGTCGACCGCCGAGCCGCCGGCCCGGAGGATCTGGTAGCCGGCGTCGGTGGCCAGCGGGTTGGCGGCGGCGACCGCGAAGGTCTTCGTGGCCCAGCCCGGCTTGTCGATGTAGCCGGACGCGGCCTCGGGTTCGTCCGGCGGGGTGTAGCGGAACTCGGGGGCGGTGGCGCAGCCGGCGCACAGGGCCGCGGCGGCCAGGCAGGAAAGGGCAAGGCGCAGCTTCATGGGACTCCTCGTGGGTCTGGCGGGCGCCGCCAGTCGCCTGGCGGCCGGGAGTGCCGGGGCATCTTACGGCGGCGCCGTGCGCCGCCTGCGTGTCGAAGCGTTACCCGAGCCCGGGACGATCAGCGCGGAGCCAGGCGGATCGCGCCGTCGAGGCGGATCACCTCGCCGTTGAGCATCTCGTTGGTGACGATCGCATGCACCAGCTTGGCGTAGTCCTCGGGCGTGCCCAGGCGCGAGGGGAAGGGCACGCTGGCGGCCAGCGAATCCTGCACCTCCTTGGGCATGCCGAACAGCATCGGCGTGCCGAAGATGCCCGGGGCGATGGTCATGTTGCGGATGCCGTTGCGCGCCAGGTCGCGGGCGATGGGCAGCGTCATGCCGACCACGCCGCCCTTGGAGGCCGAGTAGGCGGCCTGGCCGATCTGGCCGTCGTAGGCCGCCACCGAGGCGGTGGAGATCAGCACGCCGCGCTCGCCGGTGGGCTCGGGCTCGTTCCTGCACATGGCCTCGGCGGCCAGGCGGATCATGTTGAAGGTGCCGATCAGGTTGACCGTGATCACCTTGGTGTAGAGGTCCAGGGGGTGGGCACCGTCCTTGCCCACGGTCTTGGCTGCCGGGGCGATGCCGGCGCAGTTGACCAGGCCGACCAGCTTGCCCAGCGAGGTGGCCTTCTCGACCACCGCCTTGCCGTCGGCCTCGCTGGCGACGTCGCACTTGACGAAGGCGCCGCCCAGCTCGCGGGCGACGGCCTCGCCCTTGTCGACCTGCAGGTCCGCGATCACCACCTTGCCGCCCTCGCGCGCGAGCATGCGTGCCGCGCCTTCACCCAGCCCCGAGGCGCCGCCGGTGACGATGAAAACCTTGCCCTGGATGTCCATGTTCGTGCTCCTGAAAGGTCGTGTGGGATTGACGTGAACGTAAACGTCAATTGTGGACGAACTCCGGGCCGATCCGGCAGGCCGCCGGTGCGACGGGGGCTCGGTAGAAACCATGAGGCCGGCCGGCGAGAAATTCATTGAAGTCTCAATACTTGAGACCTAAAGTGTCCTGGCATGAAGATCGTCTGCATCGGCGGCGGGCCGGCCGGCCTGTACTTCGCCCTCCTGATGAAGAAGGCGGATCCGGGCCACGACATCACCGTGGTGGAGCGCAACCGGCCGTACGACACCTTCGGCTGGGGCGTGGTGTTCTCGGACCAGACCCTGGGCAACCTGCAGGCGGCCGACGCGCCGACCGCGCAGGCGATCCTGGATGCCTTCAACCACTGGGACGACATCGAGATCCACATCCGCGGCCGCACGGTGCGCTCGGGCGGACACGGCTTCTGCGGAATCGGTCGCAAGCGGCTGCTCAACATCCTGCAGGCGCGCTGCGAGGCGCTGGGCGTGAAGCTGCAGTTCGAGACCGAGGTGGAAAGCGACGAGCAGTTCGCCGATGCCGACCTGATCATCGCGTCCGACGGGCTGAACAGCCGCATCCGCAACCGGTATGCCCACGTGTTCCAGCCCGACATCGACCTGCGTCGTTGCCGCTTCGTGTGGCTGGGCACGCACAAGCTGTTCGACGCCTTCACCTTCGCCTTCGAGGAAACCGAGTTCGGCTGGTTCCAGGCCCACGCCTACCGCTTCGACACGGACACCTCGACCTTCATCGTCGAGACGCCCGAGGAGGTCTGGCGGGCCGCGGGCCTCGACCGGATGGACAAGGAAGAGGCCATCGCGTTCTGCGAGACGCTGTTCTCGAAGTACCTGGACGGCCACCGGCTGATGTCCAACGCGGCGCACCTGCGCGGCTCGGCACAGTGGATCCGCTTCCCGCGCGTGGTCTGCCGGACCTGGGTGCATCACAACGGGCGCGCGCCCGTGGTGCTGATGGGCGACGCGGCGCACACGGCGCACTTCTCGATCGGCTCGGGCACCAAGCTGGCGCTGGAGGATGCGATCGAGCTGGCGCGCTGCATCGGGCAACGCCGCGGCGACCTGATGGGCGCGCTGCAGGACTACGAGGCGGTGCGCAGCGTCGAGGTGCTGCGCATCCAGAACGCGGCGCGCAACTCGACCGAGTGGTTCGAGAACGTCAGGCGCTACGTGCACCTGCCGCCCGAGCAGTTCGCCTACTCGCTGCTGACGCGCTCGCAGCGCATCAGCCACGAGAACCTGCGCCTGCGCGACCGCGGCTACGTCGAACGCTACGAGGACTGGCTGGCCGAGCGCAGCGGGGTGCGGCGCGCGCCGCACGCGCAGCCGGTGCCGCCGATGTTCACGCCGTACCGCGTGCGCGGCCTCCAGCTCAAGAACCGCGTCGTGGTCTCGCCGATGGCGCAGTACTCGGCCGTCGACGGCATCCCGGGCGACTACCACCTGGTGCACCTGGGCGCCCGCGCGATGGGCGGGGCGGGCCTGGTGTTCGCCGAGATGACCTGCGTGTCACCCGATGCGCGCATCACGCCGCATTGCCCGGGGCTGTGGAACGACGCCCAGCAGCAGGCCTGGCAGCGCATCGTCGACTACGTGCATGCGCATACCGACGCGAAGATCGCGCTGCAGCTGGGCCATGCCGGCCCCAAGGGCTCGACCAACGCCCCCTGGGAGGGCGAGGGCGCCGACCGGCCGCTGCCGCAAGGCAACTGGCCGCTGATCTCGGCCTCGGCGGTGCCCTACCTTGAGGACGGCCCGGTGCCGCGCGCGATGACCCGCGAGGACATGGACCGTGTCAAGGCCGATTTCGTCGCCGCGACGCGGCGCGCCGCCGCGGCCGGCTTCGACTGGCTGGAACTGCACTGCGCGCACGGCTACCTGTTGTCGGCCTTCATCTCGCCGCTGACCAACCGGCGTGACGACGAGTACGGCGGGCCGCTGGAGAACCGGCTGCGCTATCCGCTCGAGGTGTTCCGCGCGATGCGCGAGGCCTGGCCCGGGCACCTGCCGATGTCGGTACGCATCTCGGCGCACGACTGGGTCGAGGGCGGCACGACGCCCGACGACGCGGTCGAGATCGCGCGCGCCTTCAAGGCCGCCGGTGCCGACATGATCGACTGCTCCTCGGGCCAGGTCAGCGTGCGCCAGCAGCCGGTGTACGGGCGCATGTACCAGACGCCCTTTGCCGACCGCATCCGCAACGAGGCGGGCATCCCCACGATCGCGGTCGGGGCGATCTCCGAGGCGGACCACGTCAACAGCATCATCGCCGCCGGCCGTGCCGACCTGTGCGCGATCGCGCGGCCGCACCTGGCCAACCCGGCCTGGACGCTGATGGAGGCGGCCCGGATCGGCTACACCGATCTCGAATGGCCCCGCCCGTACCGCGCGGCCAAGACGCAGCTGGAGCGCAACCTGGAACGCGAGAAGGCGGCCGCGGCGCAGGTCGCGGGGCTGTCGCCGCTGCAGCAGGCCAACCTGGCATTGGGGGTGTGAGCGCATGGGCCTGCCAGGACGTCATGCAGTGGTCACCGGCGCGGCGCGCGGCATCGGCGCGGCGATCGCGCGCACGCTGGCTGCCGAGGGGGCGCGCCTGACCCTGATGGGACGCCATCACGACGCGCTGCAGGCGCTCGCGCGCGAGCTGCCGGGCGGCCCGCATGCCGCGGTGGCGGTCGACGTGGCCGAGGCCGAGGCGGTGCAGGCGGCGTTCGCCGCGGCGCGCGGGCGGCTGGGGCCGGTGGCCATCCTGGTCAACAACGCGGGCCAGGCCGAGAGCGCGCCGTTTCGCAAGACCTCGGCGGCGTTGTGGCAGCGCATGCTGGCGGTGAACCTCACCGGCAGCTTCCTGTGCGCGCAGCAGGCGCTGCCCGACATGCTCGAGGCCGGCTGGGGCCGCATCGTCAACATCGCCAGCACCGCCGGGCTGAAGGGGTACGCGTACGTCTCGGCCTACGTGGCCGCCAAGCACGGCGTGGTAGGGCTGACGCGCGCCCTGGCGCTGGAGGTGGCGCGCCAGGGCGTCACCGTCAACGCGGTGTGCCCGGGCTATACCGACACCGACATCCTGCGCGACAGCATCGCCCGCGTCGTCGAGAAGACCGGCCGCAGCGCCGGCGAGGTGCGCGCGCAGTTCGCCGCCGGCAATCCGCAGGGGCGCATCGTGCAACCGCAGGAGGTGGCCGACGCGGTGCGCTGGCTGTGCGGGGAGGCGGCCGGCGCGGTCAACGGCCAGGCGATCGCGATCTGCGGCGGGGAGCTGGCATGAAGCGCAAGCCCGTCTCCCCGCTGGACGATCACCGCATCGGGCTGGAGGCCCGGGTGGCGTCGGACGACCACATGGCCTTGAAGCTGTGGCTGCGCCTGCTGTCGTGCACCACGCAGATCGAGACCGAGATCCGCAAGCGCCTGCGCGCGCGCTTCGGCATCACGCTGGCTCGCTTCGACTACCTGGCCCAGCTGCACCGTCACCCGGAGGGGCTGCGCATGAACGCGCTGTCGCGCTACCTGATGGTGACCGGCGGCAGCATCACCGGCCTGACCGACGAGCTGGAGAAGGAGGGCCTGGTCGTGCGCGAGGCGGTGCCCGACGACCGGCGCTCCTTCCTGCTCAAGCTGACGCGCCAGGGCCGCGAGGTGTTCGAGCGCATCGCGAGCGAGCACGAGGCCTGGGTCATCGAGCTGTTTTCCGACCTGAGCTATGGCGATCGCAAGACGCTGTACGAGCTGCTTGGCCGGTTGCGCGTGCACATGGCCGCGCGCCAGAACCAGTCCCAGGAGGTGGTGTGACGATGTCCGCAGATCAACCCCGCGTCGACCCGGCCCTGGTGGCCGGCAACCGCATCCGGCTGTCCGGCTACGAGGCGCGGCATTTCCGCTGGACGGTGCACGAGCGCGTGGGCACCGTCACGCTGGACCGGCCGCAGCGCAAGAACCCGCTGACCTTCGATGCCTACGCCGAGCTGCGCGACCTGTTCGGCCGGCTGCGCCACGCCGAGGACGTGCAGGCGGTCGTGGTCACCGGCGCAGGCGGCAACTTCTGCTCCGGCGGCGACGTGCACGAGATCATCGGCCCGCTGCTGCGGCTCAAGGCGCCGGAGCTGCTGATGTTCACCCGCATGACCGGGGACCTGGTCAAGGCGATGCGGCACTGTCCGCAGCCCATCGTCGCCGCGGTGGACGGGGTCTGTGCCGGTGCCGGCGCGATCATCGCGATGGCCTCGGACCTGCGCTACGGCACGGCGCGCAGCCGCACCGCCTTCCTGTTCAACCGTGTCGGGCTGGCGGGCTGCGACATGGGCGCCTGCGCGCTGCTGCCGCGCATCATCGGACAGGGCCGGGCCAGCGAGCTGCTCTACACCGGCCGTGCGATGGGGGGCGAGGAGGGCCTGCAATGGGGCTTCTTCAACCGCCTGTGCGAGCCGGAGCAGCTGCTCGAGCAGGCGCAGGCACTGGCGCACGAGCTGGCGCATGGCCCGACATTTGCGAACGGCCTGACCAAGGCCATGCTGCACCAGGAATGGGACATGGGCATCGACCAGGCCATCGAGGCCGAGGCGCAGGCCCAGGCCCTGTGCATGCTGACCGAGGACTTCTCGCGGGCCTACCACGCCTTCGTCGAGAAGCGCCGCCCGACCTTCGAGGGCAACTGAAGCCAGGAGCAGGAGACGGCCATGAGCGACACCCGCTATCTCGACTGGCCGTTCTTCGAGGAGCGCCACCGGCGCCTCGTGCAGGCGCTGGACGCCTGGGCGCAGGAGCGGCTGCCCGGCGCCGCCCACGGGGCGGACGTCGATGCCACCTGCCGCACGCTGGTGCGGCTGCTGGGCGAGGGCGGCTGGTTGCGTCACGCGGTGGCCGACGGCACTGCCCCGATCGACACCCGCGCGATCTGCCTGATCCGCGAGACGCTGGCCCGCCACGACGGGCTGGCGGACTTCGCGTTCGCGATGCAGGGGCTGGGCTCGGGGGCGATCAGCCTGGAAGGCACGCCCGGACAGCGTGCGCACTGGCTGCCGCGCGTGGCGCGCGGCGAGGTGATCTGTGCCTTCGCGCTGTCCGAACCCGAGGCCGGCTCGGACGTCGCGGCGATGCAGTGCGCCGCGCGCGAGGAGGGAGGGCAGGTCGTGCTCGACGGCGAGAAGACCTGGATCTCCAACGGCGGCATCGCCGACCTCTACGTGGTGTTCGCGCGCACCGGCGAGGCGCCCGGCGCGCGCGGCATCTCGGCCTTCATCGTCGAGGCGGGCACGCCCGGCTTCGAGATCGCCGAGCGCATCGACGTGATCGCCCCGCACCCGCTGGCGCGGCTGCGATTCAGTGGCTGCCGCATCCCGGCGGCCAACCGGCTGGGCATGCCGGGTGCGGGCTTCAAGCTCGCGATGCGCACGCTGGACGTGTTCCGCACCTCGGTGGCGGCTGCCGCGCTCGGCTTCGCGCGCCGCGCGCTGGACGAGGCGCTGCAGCGTGCCACCACGCGTCGCATGTTCAACCAGACGCTGGCGGACTTCCAGCTCACCCAGGCCAGGCTGGCGCAGATGGCCACCACCATCGACAGCGCCGCCTTGCTGACCTACCGCGCGGCCTGGCTGCGCGACCAGGGGCAGTCCGTGACGCAGGAGGCCGCGATGGCCAAGATGGCCGCCACCGAAGGCGCCCAGCAGGTCATCGATGCGGCCGTGCAGATGTGGGGCGGCCTGGGGGTGACCAGCGGGCAGACGGTCGAGCGGCTGTACCGCGAGATCCGTGCCCTGCGCATCTACGAAGGAGCGACCGAAGTGCAGCAGCTCATCATCGCCCGCGAGCTGCTCAAGGCCGCCCGAGCCTGAGAAGGAGCATGCGCCATGACGTACACCGCCCATGTCGACACCTTCGCGCGCGACCACCTGCCGCCGCCGGAGCTGCAGCCGGAGTTCCTCTTCACGCTGCCCGAGCTGCAGTTTCCCGCGCGGCTGAACTGTGCCCACGAGCTGCTCGACCGCTGGGTCGAGAGCGGGCAGGGCGACCGGCCGTGCATCCGGGCGCCGGGGGGCGTGTGCTGGACCTACGCGCAGCTGCAGGCGCAGGCCAACCGCATCGCCCAGGTGCTGGTGCGCGAGATGGGCCTGGTGCCCGGCAACCGGGTGCTGCTGCGCGCGCCGAACAACCCGATGCTGGCGGCCTGCTGGTTCGCGGTGATGAAGGCCGGCGGCATCGCGGTGGCGACGATGCCGCTGCTGCGCGCCAAGGAGCTGAAGCAGATCATCGACAAGGCCCAGGTCTCGCACGCGCTGTGCGACCATTCGCTGGCCGGGGAGCTCGAGGCGGCCGCGGCGCAGTGCCCGACGCTGCAGCAGCTGCGCTACTTCCGGGACCCGTCGCCGCAGGGGCTGGAGGCGGCGATGGCGCGCCAGGGCGCACGGTTCGACAATGTCGCGACCGCGGCGGACGACACCTGCATCATTGCCTTCACCTCCGGCACCACCGGCCAGCCCAAGGGCACGATGCACTTCCACCGCGACGTGATGGCGATCTGCGCGTGCTGGCCGCCGCACGTGCTGAAGGCCGCGCCCGACGACGTGTTCATCGGCAGCCCGCCGCTGGCCTTCACCTTCGGCCTGGGCGGCCTGCTGCTGTTCCCGATGAGCATCGGTGCCTCCACCGTGCTGCTGGAGAAGGCCGCGCCCCCGCTGCTGCTGCCGGCGATCCAGGAGTTCGGGGCCACCGTGCTGTTCACCGCGCCGACCTCGTACCGCGCGATGGCCGCCGACGCGAAGCGCCTGCGCATCGGCGCGCCGCACGGCGGCACGCTGCGCAAGTGCGTCTCGGCCGGCGAGGCGTTGCCGGCGGCCACCCGCCAGCTCTGGAAGGAGGCCACCGGGATCGAGCTGATCGACGGCATCGGCTCGACCGAGATGCTGCACATCTTCATCTCGGCCGACGAGGCGCATGCCGTGCCCGGCGCGACCGGCACCGTGGTGCCGGGCTACCAGGCCTGCGTGCTGGACGACGAGGGCCGGCCGGTCGCGCCCGGGGTGATCGGGCACCTGGCGGTCAAGGGGCCGACCGGATGCCGCTACCTGGCCGACGAGCGGCAGCGCCAGTACGTGAAGCACGGCTGGAACGTCACCGGCGACGCCTACGTGCTCGACGAGCGAGGCTACTTCCACTTCCAGTCACGCACCGACGACCTGATCGTCTCGGCCGGCTACAACATCGCCGCGCCCGAGGTGGAGGATGCCCTGCTGGCGCACCCTGCGGTGGCCGAATGCGCGGTGATCGGGGTGCCCGACGAGGAGCGCGGCCAGCTCGTCAAGGCCTTCGTCGTGCTGCGCGAGGGGCACCGCCCGGGCGAGGCGCTGGTGCAGGAGCTGCAGGACTTCGTCAAGCGCAGCATCGCGCCGTACAAGTACCCGCGCGCGATCGAGTTCCGCGACTCGCTGCCGCGCACCGAGACCGGCAAGCTGCAGCGCTACCGGCTCAAGCCGGGTGCGGTGTAACCCGCTGTCGGGAAGCCCCCGACTTCGTGCATGCTTGCGCCTTCCGTTCCACCCACACCAGGAGACCGTGATGTCCGAGCCCTTGCGTCATCTTGTCCTTGCGTTGACCCTGGCGGCCGCGGCGACCGGCGCCCCCGCTGCCGACCGTGTCAAGATCGGGTTTCTCAGCACCCTGTCCGGGCCGGGCGCGGGCCTGGGCATCGACATCCGCGACGGCTTCAACCTGGCACTGAAGCACACCGGCGGGAAGCTGGGCGGGCTGCCGGCCGAGGTCATCGTCGCCGACGACCAGCAGAGCCCCGACGCGGCGCGCCAGACCACCGACCGCCTGCTCAAGCGCGACAAGGTGGACTTCATGACCGGGGTGGTGTTCTCCAACGTGATGCTGGCGATCGGTCAGCCGATCTTCGCGTCGCAGACCTTCTACATCAGCGCCAATGCCGGGCCGTCGCAGTACGCCGGTGCGCAGTGCAACCCGTTCTACTTCAACGTCGCCTGGCAGAACGATAACCTGCACGAGGCGGTGGGCAAGACGGTGGCGGACAAGGGGTTCAGGAAGGTCGCGCTGCTGGCGCCCAACTACCCGGCCGGCAAGGACGCGCTGACCGGCTTCAAGCGCTTCTACAAGGGCGAGGTGGTGCAGGAGATCTACACCCGGCTCGGGCAGCTGGACTACGCCCCCGAGCTGGCGCAGATCCGCGCTGCGCAGCCCGATGCGCTGTACATCTTCCTGCCCGGCGGCATGGGCATCAACTTCATCAAGCAGTTCGTTTCCTCGGGGCTGTCCAAGGACGTCACGCTGTTCGGCCCGGGATTCTCGGCGGACGAGGACGTGATCCGCGCGGTGGGCGATCCCATGCTCGGCATGTTCAACACCTCGCAATGGGCGCACGACCTCGACAACCCGCAGAACAAGCGCTTCGTGGCCGACTTCGAGAAGGAGTACGGCCGGCTGCCGTCGCTGTACGCCTCCCAGGGCTATGACGCCGCGATGCTGATCGATGCGGCGATCCGCGACGTCAAGGGCCGCATCGAGGACAAGGACGCCGTGCGGCGTGCGCTCAAGGCGGCCAACTTCAAGTCGGTGCGCGGCGCGTTCCGCTTCAACACCAACCATCACCCGGTGCAGGACTACTACCTGCGCGTGGTGGTCAAGGACGCGCAGGGGCGCGTGACCAACCGCACCCTGTCCACCGTCTTCAAGGACCATGCCGACGCCTATGTCGGCGAGTGCAGGATGAAGTGATGCGCCGCCTGCCTGCACGCCGACGCAGCCCGGGCGGGCGCCGGGCCGCAGGGGGGCGCGGATGACCGCCACGCTGATCCTGGAGCAGGCGCTCAACGGCCTGCAGTTCGGCCTGATGCTGTTCCTGCTCGCCGCCGGGCTGACGCTGGTGTTCGGGATCATGGACATGATCAACCTGGCGCACGGCTCGCTGTACATGGTGGGGGCCTACCTCACCGCGGCGGCGGCGCAGGCCTCGGGGTCCTTCCTCGCGGGGCTGGCAGCCGGCATCGCCGGCACCGCGCTGTTCGGCATCGCGCTGGAAGTGACGATCCTGCGGCGGCTCTACCAGCGCGACCACCTGTCGCAGGTGCTCGGCACCTTCGCGATCCTGCTGATGTGCAACGAGGCGGTGCGCATGATCTGGGGCGCGCAGCCCATCCTGCTCAACCCGCCGGCGGCGCTGGCCGGGCCGGTGGAGCTGTGGCCCGGCTTCCAGTACCCGGCGTACCGGATGCTGATCATCGCGGTCGGGCTGGCGGTGGCGGCGCTGCTGTACCTGCTGGTGGTGCGCACGCGCATCGGCATGCGGGTGAGGGCGGGCGCGTCCAACCGCGAGATGGCGCTGGCGATGGGCTCGGACATCCGGCGCCTGTTCACGCTGGTGTTCGGCGTCGGCGCGGCGCTGTGCGCGGTGGCCGGCGGCCTGCTCGGGCCGCTGGTGGCGGTGCAGGTCGGCATGGGCGAGAACATCCTGATCCTCGCCTTCGTCGTGATCGTCATCGGCGGCATCGGCTCGATCCGCGGGGCGCTGGTGGCCTCGCTGCTGGTGGGGCTGGTCGACACGGTCGGGCGCACCTTCGTGCCGGTGGCGTTGGGCGGCCTGCTGGGCCCGTCGGCGGCCTCGGGGGCCGGGCCGGCGCTGGCCTCGATCCTGATCTACGTGCTGATGGCGGTGGTGTTGTTCTGGAAGCCCCAGGGCCTGTTCCCGGCGCGGGGGTGAGGGGATGGATGCCGTGACCTCGCCCTCCCCGCCGATGACCGCGAGTCCCCGGGCTGCCGCCCCGGGCGCCGGCGCACGCACCGGCGTGCTCGATCATCCGCTGCACTGGCCGGTGGCCCTGGTGCTGCTCGCGCTGCTGGTGGCCTTCCCGCTGGCGGCCGAGGCGCTGGACGAGAGCTTCTACATCGGGCTGGGCAGCCGCATCCTGATCTTCGCGCTGGCGGCCACCAGCCTGAACCTCATCCTCGGCTTCGGTGGCATGGTCAGCTTCGGCCATGCGGCCTTCCTCGGCATCGGCGGCTACGCGGTGGGCATCCTGATGCAGGAGGGCATCACCTCGGCCTGGATTGCGTGGCCGGTGGCGGTGGCCGCTGCCGCGGCGTTCTCCTTCGTGATCGGCGCGATCAGCCTGCGCACGCGCGGCGTGTACTTCATCATGATCACGCTGGCCTTCGCGCAGATGCTGTACTACGTGATGATCTCGCTGCGCGACTACGGCGGCGAGGACGGGTTGCCGCTGCCGGCGCGCTCGACGCTGGGCGCGCTGGACCTGGGCGACGATGCCAGCTTCTACTACGTGGTGCTGGTGCTGTTCGTGCTGGCGTTCCTCGCGATCCAGCGCCTGCTCAACGCGCGCTTCGGCCATGTGCTCCAGGCCGCGCGCGAGAACGAGACCCGCATGGCGGCGATCGGCTTTCCGGTGTACCGCTACCGGCTGGCGGCCTTCACGCTGGCTGGTGCACTGGCCGGGCTGGCGGGGGCGCTGGCGGCCAACCAGAGCGGCATCATCAGTCCCGCGCTGATGCACTGGAGCCAGTCCGGGCAGCTGATGGTGATGGTGATCCTGGGCGGGGTGGGGCACCTGTACGGCGGCTTCGTCGGTGCGCTGGTGCTGCTGCTGCTCGAGGAGATCGCGGTGGGCTACACGATCCACTGGCAGTTCGGGGTCGGTGCCGTGCTGCTGCTGGTGGTGCTGGTCGCCCCGCAAGGCCTGGTCGGCCTGCTGCCGCGACGTCGGGGGTCGGCATGACGCCGCTGCTGCTGATCGACGGCCTGGTCAAGCGCTTCGGCGGGGTGGTCGCCACCGACCAGGCACGCATCGAGGTGCGGCCGGGCGAGGTGCACGCACTGATCGGACCGAACGGTGCGGGCAAGACCACGCTGATCCACCAGATCTCCGGTGCGCTGGCGCCCGATGCCGGGCGCATCGTGTTCGACGGGCAGGACGTCACGGGGCTGGCGATGCCGCAGCGGGTGATGCGCGGGCTGGCACGCTCCTACCAGATCACCAGCATCTTCCGGCGCCTGAGCGTGCTGGACAACCTGGCGCTGGCCGTGCAGGCGCGCAGCGGCAGCAGCTTCTCTTTCTGGCGCCCGGCTCGCGCCGAGCGGCAGCGCTACGAGGAAGCGGCGGCAGTGGCGGCGCGCATCGGCCTGGGACACCGACTGGAGGCCATCGCCGGCGCCCTGGCGCATGGCGAGCAGCGCCAGCTGGAGGTGGGCCTGGCGCTGGCGACCCGGCCCAAGCTGCTGCTGCTCGACGAGCCGATGGCCGGCATGGGGCCGGACGAGTCGGCCCGCATGGTCGAGCTGCTGCAGGGCCTGCGCCAGGAGGTGACGCTGCTGCTGGTCGAGCACGACATGGACGCGGTGTTCCGGCTCGCCGACCGGGTCTCGACCCTGGTGGCCGGGCGCGTGATCGCCTGCGGCACGGTGGACGAGATCCGCGGGCATCCCGAGGTGCGGCGTGCCTACCTGGGCGACGAGGAGGTGCCGGCATGAGCGCGCTGCTCGAGGTCGAACACCTGCAATGCGCCTACGGCAGCAGCCAGGTGCTGTTCGACATCCATTTCACGGTCGGCGAGCGCGAGGTGGCCACGCTGCTCGGCCGCAACGGCATGGGCAAGACCACCACCGTGCGCGCGATCCTGGGGTTGACGCCGCCCAGGGGCGGCACGGTGCGCTTCCTCGGCGAGCGCATCGACGGGCGCTCGCCCGACCGCATCGCGCGCATGGGCCTGGCGCTGGTGCCCGAGGGCCGGCAGATCTTTCCCAACCTGACGGTCGAGGAGAACCTGCGCGCCTTCGCCGCCAACCGGGCCGGCGTCGCGCAGCCATGGACGCTGGAGCGCGTGTACGCGCTGTTTCCCCGCCTGAAGGAACGGCGGCAGAACATGGGGCACCAGCTCTCGGGCGGCGAGCAGCAGATGCTCGCGATCGGCCGGGCGCTGATGACCAACCCGCACCTGCTGGTCCTCGACGAGGCCACCGAGGGGCTGGCACCGCTGGTGCGCGAGGAGATCTGGCGGTGCCTGGCGACGCTGCGCGGGCAGGGCCAGGCGATCATGGTGATCGACAAGTATGTCAAGCGCCTGGTGCGCCTGGCCGACCGGCACACGCTGATCGAGCGCGGCCGGGTGGTCTGGCAGGGCGATTCGCAGCAGCTCGCGGCCGACGAAGGGCTGTGGGTGCGTTATGTCGGGGTATGACCAACGAGATGACTCACACGGCCATCCGCCACGCCTTCGAGCGTGAACGCCTGATCCGCTTCGCGCACTGCGACCCGGCGGGCATCGTCTTCTTCCCGCAATACCTGGTGATGTTCAACGACCTGGTCGAGGACTGGTTCACCGAAGGGCTCGGCATCGAGTACGCCTCGCTGCTGGGGCCCAGGCGCACCGGCTTGCCGACCGTGAGCCTGAACTGCGAGTTCAGCGCGCCCAGCCGCATGGGCGAGACCGTGACGCTGGGGCTGTCGGTCGAGCGCATCGGCGGGGCGTCGCTGACGCTGCAGCTTGGCTGCCGGCATGGAGACGAGGCGCGCGTGCGCGCGCGCCAGGTGCTGGTGTCGACCTCGCTCGAGACGCACCGCGCGATCCCGCTGCCCGACGACGTGCGCGCGGCGCTGGGGCGGTTCGTGCGCGACGCACCCTCATCGACTGGAGACACGTGATGCTAGTCCTGCTTCCCCCCGGGTGGCCGCGCCCGCGCGGCTACGCCAACGGCGTGCTGGCCAGGGGCCAGATGGTGTTCGTGGCCGGCATGGTCGGCTGGGATGCCGAAGGCGTGTTCCACACCGACGACCTGGCCGGGCAGGCCCGGCAGGCCCTGCAGAACGTGGTCGCGGTGCTGGCCGAGGCCGGCGCCAGGCCGGAGCACATCGTGCGCATGACCTGGTACGTGACCGACAAGCGCGAGTACCTGGCGCGCAACAAGGAGATCGGCGCGGCCTACCGCGAGATCATCGGCAGCTACAACGCGGCGATGACCGCGGTGGAGGTCTCGGCGCTGATGGAGGACCGCGCCAAGGTCGAGATCGAGGTCACCGCCGTCATCCCCGACGAGGCGGGCTGAAAGCGACACGGCCGCCCGCAGGCGGCCGTGTCAGGACCAAAGGGGCGCGTGAGCGTTCAGGCGAGCGCCTCGAGCGCGCGGGCGGTGATCTCGTCGACCGTGCCCAGTCCGCTGATGCGGCGGTACTTGGGCGCGGCGGGGTCGCCGGTGGCGGCCCACTGCGAGTAGTAGTCGACCAGCGGGCGGGTCTGGCTCTTGTAGACGTCCAGGCGCTTGCGCACGGTCTCTTCCTTGTCGTCGTCGCGCTGGATCAGGTCCTCGCCGGTCACGTCGTCCTTGCCGGCCACCTTGGGCGGGTTGTACTTGACGTGGTAGGTGCGGCCCGAGGCCACGTGCACGCGGCGGCCGCTCATGCGCTCGATGATGGCCTCGTCGGGCACGTCGATCTCGAGCACGTAGTCGATCTTGACCCCGGCAGCCTTCATCGCGTCGGCCTGCGGGATGGTGCGCGGGAAGCCGTCGAACAGGAAGCCGTTGGCGCAGTCAGGCTGCGCGATGCGTTCCTTGACCAGGCCGATGATGATGTCGTCGCTCACCAGGCCGCCGGCGTCCATGACCTTCTTCGCTTCCAGACCCAGCGGGGTGCCCGCCTTGACGGCGGCGCGCAGCATGTCGCCCGTGGAAATCTGGGGGATGCCGTACTTCTGGCAGATGTACGCGGCCTGCGTGCCTTTTCCGGCGCCTGGCGCGCCCAACAGTATCAATCGCATGGGTTCCTCTGGAGAGATGTTGCGGCAGGGGTCGCCGCAACGTTTGCAGTCGCCCCGTGGCTGATCCGGGGCGAGGATACCACGCGCACTGCTGCACCAAACTTACGCACGCAGCGTGTCGAAATACGCCTGCACCCGGGCCAGGTCCTCCGGGGTGTCGACGCCGGGGCCCGGGCGCACGTCGGTCACGTGCACCGCGATGCGCTCGCCGTGCCACAGCACGCGCAGCTGCTCCAGCGATTCGGTGATCTCCAGCGGACTCTGCGCCAGCGTCGGGAAACGGCGCAGGAAGCCGGCGTGATAGCCGTAGATGCCGATGTGACGCAGCGGCGCGGGCGAGCTCAGGCGCCCGATGCCGTCGCGGTAGCCGTCGCGCCACCAGGGCAGCGGCGCGCGCGAGAAGTACAGCGCGCGCCCCATGGCGTCGCAGACCACCTTCACCACGTTGGTGCTGGTGAACTCGGCGATGTCCTCGATCGGGTGCGCGGCGGTGCTCATCACGCAGCCGATGCGGCGGCTCAGCACGTCGGCGCAGGCGTCGATCAGCGCCGGGTCGATCATCGGCTCGTCGCCCTGCACGTTGACGACCACCTCGCCGCCGTCCAGCCCGAGCTGCTCGCAGGCCTCGGCCAGGCGGTCGCTGCCGGTGGCATGGTCGGGGCGGGTCATCACGACCTCGACCCCGTGGCTGCGGCAGGCCTGCGCGACCCGCTCGTCGTCGGCCGCGACCACCACGCGCTGGGCGCGGCTCTTGCAGGCCTGCTGCGCGACGCGCACGACCATCGGCAGGCCGCCCAGGTCGGCCAGCGGCTTGTTCGGCAGGCGGGTGGAGGCGAGCCGGGCGGGGATCAGGACCGTGAAGCTCATGCCGCGGTCCCCGGCGTCGCTGGGGCGGCCGCGGCGGTGGCGTCGAGGTCGCGGGCTTCGGACTCCAGCATCACCGGAATGCCGTCGCGGATCGGATAGGCCAGGTGGTCGGCGCGGCAGATCAGCTCATGCGCCTCGCGATCGTGCTCCAGCGGGCCCTTGCAGACCGGGCAGACGAGCAGTTCGAGCAATCGGGTGTCCATGGAAAAGCATCCTCATCGGGCGGGCGCGGAAGATGCCGGCAGCAGCCGGTCGAGCGCCGCAAAGAAGGCGGGATCGGGCTCAAAGTCTAGCGCCACGACATGCAGGCGCGGGTCGGTTGCAGCATCCAGTTTCACTGCGTCCTTTTCCGTCACCAGGATGACGTCGCCGTCCCAGCCGCACCAGGGCAGGGGGTCCAGCGCGGCGTGGTCGGGCAGCGGCAGGCGCTCGGGGCGCAGGCCCAGTGCTTCCAGCATCGCGAAGAAGCGTTCGGGGTGGGCGATGCCGGCCGCGGCCAGCACCCGGCGCGCGGCCAGTTGCGGCAGCGGCAGGCCTTGGCGGTCTCCGGCACGCCAGGCCGCCAGCGGCACCGCGTCGCCCAGCCGGCGCGTCGCGACGAAGCCGGGGCGCGGCGTCGACGGCACCGGGGCGTTGTACAGCAGCAGGTCGGCGCGGCGCGCGGCGCTTTCGCGCAGCGGCCCGGCCGGCAGCCACCAGCCGTTGCCGGCACCGCGCTCGTCGAACACCAGGATCTCCACGTCGCGCGCCAGCCGCAGGTGCTGCAGGCCGTCGTCGCTGACGATCACCGTGGTGTCGGGGTGCGCCTGCAGCAGCGCGCGCGCGGCGGCCACCCGGTCGGCGCCGACCACCACCGGGACCCCGGTGCGGCGGGCCATCAGGCGTGGTTCGTCGCCGACCTCGGCAGCCGGGCTGTCCGGCTGCACCTCGTGCGGCACCTCGTGGCGACGCCCGCCGTAGCCGCGCGAGACGATGCCCGGGCGTTCGCCGCGCCGTTGCAGGTGCTGCACGACCGCGATCACGGTGGGTGTCTTGCCGGCACCGCCGGCGATCACGTTGCCGACCACCACCACCGGCACCGGCAGGCGCTCGCGCCGCCGCAGGCCGGTGGCGTACAAGGCCTGGCGCAGCCGGACGGCGGCGGCATAGAGCCCGGCCAGCGGCAGCAGCGCGCAGGCCATCGGCCCGCGCTGCAGCCAGGCCGCCTGGACACGTTGCCGCCACGACATGGTGAAAAGAGGGACCCCGGGGAAGGCGCGCAGCGCCGTCAGCGCGCGCCGCCGGAGGCCTGGGTGGCGAAGGTCAGCTGGCTCAGCCCCGCGCGCCGGGCGGCGTCCATCACGTTGATCACGCTCTGGTGCGCCGCGGTGGCGTCGGCCGAGACGATCACCACGGTGTTCTCGCCGTTGCCGGCGGCCGCGCGCATCTCGGCGGCCAGCAGGTCGACGCTGCGACCCTCGACGGGCTTGCGGTTGACTGCATAGCGGCCGTCGGCCGCGACCGAGACGATGAGCTCCTTCGGATGGTCGCGCAGCTTCTCCGCATCGGCCACCGGCAGGTTCACCTTCAGCTCGGTGAACTTGGAGTAGGTGGTCGTCAGCATCAGGAAGATCAGGATCACCAGCAGCACGTCGATGAACGGGATCAGGTTGATCTCCGGTTCCTCGCTGCGGCGGTGGTGGAAGTTCATCGCCATCGCGCTCTCCTTGCGCTGCACCGGCTCAGCGGTGGTCGACGGTGAAGCGCAGCAGGTGCGGCACCATGCGCTCGGCCGCCTGTTCGAGGTCGAGGATGTACTCGTCGACCTTGCCGCGGAAGTAGCGGTAGAACATCAGCGACGGGATCGCGATCATCAGCGCGAAGGCGGTGTTGTACAGCGCCACCGAGATGCCGTGCGCCAGCTGCTGGGGGTTGGAGCCGGTGGCGCCGCCTTGCGACGCGAAGATCTCGATCATCCCGATCACCGTGCCGAGCAGGCCCAGCAGCGGGGCGGCGGCGGCGATGGTGCCAAGCGTGTTCAGGTAGCGCTCCATCTGGTGCACCGCGGCGCGGCCCGCGGTCTCGAAGGTGTTGCGCAGGGTGTGCTCGGGAATGCGCGGATCGGCGATCACCGCGCGCAGCCCGGTGGCCAGCACCCGCCCGAGCAGCGAGTTCTCCGCCAGCTTGTTCACCACGTCGGGGGCGGGCAGGCTGGAGCGGGTGACCGAGATGACCTCGTCGAGCAGCTTGGGCGGCGCGATGCGCGATTCACGCAGGCTGGAGAAGCGTTCGATGATCAGCGCCAGCGCGACGATGGAACACAGGATCAGGGGCCAGATCGGCCAGCCGGCGGCTTGTATGATCGAGAACAATCCTTACTCCCCTCTCGTGAGTCACGGAAAACGTGGGGGCGATTATGGCGCGAAGCCCGCCCATGGCGGCGCTGCCGACCCGCCCGGACGATCCCTCGGCCGATCCCGGCGTGACGCCGTACGCGAACCGGACGCAATCCACTCTTGCTGTGGATAACTTTGTGGGCAAGTTGTCGCCACCGGGCTGCAAGGCGCAGATTGACGCGGGGGAGAACAAATTGCTGCATGATTGGGCAGGAGATTTTCCTTGTATATCAACAACTTGCACGAACGTGACGGGCTCGTGACGGCCAAACCTGCTCGCCAGCGGCGTATTGGCGCGGTTGTGGAGTTCTGAACCCGCATCACGCCTGGGCTCGCCGCATGATCGACCGCGTTTCCCCTTCCATCGGCCTGCGCCAGCCGCGCCAGGTCTACACCGTCGCGGCGCTGCTGAACGCCGTGGCCGACGCGCTGCAGGCGCGCTTCGCCCTGGTCACCGTGCAGGGGGAGCTGTCCGGCTTCAACCGGGCGCCGAGCGGCCATTGCTACTTCTCGCTCAAGGACGACCAGGCCGTCGAGCCGGCGCTGGTGCGCTGCGCGATGTTCCGCCGCGCCGCCGCGATGCTGGATTTCGTGCCGCGCGAGGGCCAGCTGGTCGAGGTGCGCGGGCGGCTGGCGCTGTACCACGCCCGCGGCGACCTGCAGCTGGTCGTCGAGGCCATGCGCCCGGCCGGGCAGGGGGCGCTGTACGAGCAGTTCCTGCGCCTGAAGGCCCGGCTCGAGGCCGAGGGCCTGTTCGACCCGGCACGCAAGCGCCCGCTGCCGGCCTACCCGCGCGCGGTCGGCGTGGTGACCTCGCTGAACGCCGCGGCACTGCGCGACGTGCTGACCGCGCTGGCGCGGCGTGCGCCGCACGTCGGGGTGATCGTCTACCCGGCCAGCGTGCAGGGGGCCCAGGCGCCCGAGGAGCTGGTGCGCGCGATCGAACTGGCCGGCGCGCGCCGCGAGGTCGACACGCTGATCGTCTGCCGCGGCGGCGGCTCGCTGGAGGACCTCTGGTCGTTCAATGACGAGCGCGTCGCGCGGGCGATCGCTGCCTGCCCGCTGCCGGTGGTGTGCGGCGTCGGCCACGAGACCGACTTCACGATCGCCGACTTCGCCGCCGACCTGCGCGCACCGACCCCGACCGCCGCCGCCGAGCTGGCCGCGCCGCTGCGCGAGGAGTGCCTGGCCGAGCTGCAGGGCATGGCGGTGACGATGCAGCGGTGCGTGCAGCGCCGGCTCGAGCGCGAGGCGCAGCGCGTCGACCATGCCGGGCTGCGGCTGGCCCGCCCGGCGCAGGTGCTGTCGCGCATGCAGCAGGGGCTGCAGGGGCTGGCGCTGCGCCTGCAGGCCGCGCCGGTGCGCAGCGTCGAGCTGGCCCGCCAGCGCGCGCAGCGCCTGGCGCAGCGGCTCGAGCGGGCGGTGGCCAACCGGCGCCAGCAGCTTGCGGCCCGGCTGGACACGCTGGGCGCGCGCCTGGAGGGCGTCAACCCCGACCGCGTGCTGCAGCGCGGCTACGCCTACCTGACCGACGCGCAGGGCCAGGCCATCGTCTCGGCACGCGGCGTGCATGCGGGCGACCGGGTCCAGGCCGTGCTGGCCGACGGGCGGCTGGACGCCGAGGTCCGCGAGGTCCGTCGGGGCAATGCCTGAAGGGAATTCGCCAGCTGCCTACAATCCGAGCCGGAATTCACACTCCACTCCACCCACAGAAAGGAAGAACGACATGGAACACACCCTGCCTCCGCTGCCGTATCCCCACGATGCGCTGCAGCCCTACATGAGCAAGGAAACGCTCGAGTTTCACCACGACAAGCACCACAACGCCTATGTCGTGAACCTGAACAACCTGATCAAGGGCACCGAGTTCGAGAACATGTCGCTGGAGGAGATCGTCAAGAAGTCCAGCGGCGGCATTTTCAACAACGCCGGTCAGGTGTGGAACCACACGTTCTTCTGGAACTGCATGAAGCCCAACGGCGGCGGCGAGCCCACCGGCGCGCTGGCCGAGGCGATCAACAAGAAGTGGGGCAGCTACGCCGCCTTCAAGGAAGCCTTCACCAAGAGCGCGGTCGGCAACTTCGGTTCGGGCTGGACCTGGCTGGTCAAGAAGCCGGACGGCTCGGTCGACATCGTCAACACCAGCAACGCCGCGACCCCGCTGACCACCGAGGACAAGCCGCTGCTGACGATCGACGTGTGGGAGCACGCCTACTACATCGACCACCGCAACCTGCGTCCGAAGTTCGTCGAGACCTTCCTGAACCATCTCGTGAACTGGGACTTCGTCCAGGCCAACTTCGCCTGAGGCGCGCGTCACCCGCACAGCAAAGCCGGCCCCGTGCCGGCTTTTTGCGTTCCGGGTGCCGAAAAGCGCACGCAGGAGCCCCCGGGGTCAGCGTTTTCATCAGCCAGGGGGGTATTTCCGCGGCGGCACAATAGCTGCCGATCACGTCTAGCAGCAGTCAGTCATGAGAATTCTCCTGGTTGAAGACGATCCCGCACTCAGCTTCGGCGTGGCCCGGGCGCTCCAGCGCGAGGGCTGGCAGGTCGACACGCTGGGCGACGGGATGTCGGCCTGCGCCGAGGGCCTGATCACGCAGTACGACCTGGCGGTGCTCGACCTGGGCCTGCCCCGGCGCGACGGCATGGAGGTGCTGCGTCACTGGCGCAGTCGCGGCGCACGCCTGCCGGTGCTGATCCTGACCGCGCGCGACGAGCTGAGCGACCGCGTGCAGGGCCTGGACAGCGGGGCGGACGACTACCTCGTCAAGCCCTTCGACCTGCCCGAGCTGGTGGCGCGCGTGCGCGCGCTGGTGCGGCGCGCGGCCGGCCGTGCCGAGGACCGGCTGGTGCTGGGCGACCTGGAGCTGGACATCCGGCACCGCGAGCTGCGCTGGCGCGGCGAGCGCGTGCACCTGAGCCCGCGCGAACAGGCGCTGACCGAGCTGCTGATGGCGCGCGCCGGGCGCGTCGTGCCCAAGGACCACATCGTCTCCACGCTGTCGAGCTGGGAGACCGACTTCAGCGAGAACTCGGTCGAGGTCTACATCCACCGCCTGCGCAAGCGCTTCGCCGATCTGGGCGTGACGATCAAGACCGTGCGCGGCTTCGGCTACCTGATGGAAGCGGCCGCGCCCCCTTCCGATGCCGCCTCCGCGCCGGCCCCGACCCAGGCGTGACGACGGCCTGAGCCGATGAACCCCAGCCTGCGTTCGCAGCTGCTGGGCCCGCTGCTGTGGGTCTGGCTGCTCGGCGTGGTGGTGGCCGCCTATGGCGCGTTCCGGCTGGCAAGCTACGCCGGCGACACCGCCTACGACCGCAGCCTGCAGGACGAGGCCAGCGCGATCGCCACCCAGATCTACTGGACCGACCGTGGCCCGCTGCTCGAACTGAGCACCCAGGCGCAGCAGCTGCTCGCGCGTCACAGCTCGGACCGCAACGCGTTCATGGTCATCGATGCGGCCGGCAACATCCTCGCCGGCTCGGGCGACCTGCCGTTGCCGCAGGATCGCAGCGGCAGCTTCGACGCGCCCGAGGTGTTCGATGCGATGTACGGCCAGGAACCGGTGCGCGGTGCGATGTACTCGATCCGCTCGCCGATGCTCGAGACCTACGTCACGGTGGTGGTGATCGAGACCAAGCGCAAGCGCTCCGACCTCGTGCGCGAGGTGCAGCTGGCCATCCTGGTGCCCACCGTGCTGCTGGGCAGCCTCACGTTCGTGCTGCTGGCCTGGGGCATCCGCCGCGGCGTGGCGCCGCTGGCCCGCATCGCCGGCGAGGTCGAGCGGCGCGACCCGCGCGACCTGCGGCCGCTGCCGCTGGGGGACGTGCCCGCCGAGGCGGTGCCGCTGATCGAGCGCATCAACACGCTGCTGGGCAACGTGGCGCGCTCGGTCGAACTGCAGCGCCGCTTCGTCGCCGACGCGGCGCACCAGCTGCGCACGCCGGTGGCCGGGGTGCGCGTGCTGGCGCAGCAGCTGCAGCAGGAGCTGCGCGGCGCGGGCGCGGACCGCGGCACCCAGGCGCTGCTGCAGGTCCTGGTCGGCTCGGCCGAGCGCATGTCGCGCCTGATCGGCCAGCTGCTCAACCTGGCGCGCTCGGAATCGGCGCTGCGCAACCTGGCCTCGGGCGAGCTGCAGCCCATCGACGTGCTGCCGGTGATCCGCGAAGCGGCCGAGCCGCTGCTGCTGCGTGCCGACTCCGAGGGCAAGCAGGTGTCGCTGGAGGCGCCCGACCAGGCGTGGGCGCGCGCGCACCCGGTCTGGCTGGGGGAGGTGGTGTCCAACCTCCTCGACAACGCGCTGCGCTATGGCGGACGCAGCATCGAGGTGAAGGTGGAGACCCAGGATGCGGGCGTCGTCATCCAGGTGTGCGACGACGGCGACGGCATCCCGGAGGCGCAGGGCGAGCTGATCTTCGAGCCGTTCTGGCGCGGCGACCGCGCGGACGTGCGCGAGCACGAGGGCACCGGCCTGGGCCTGGCCATCGTGAAGGAGGTGGTCGAGGGGATGGGCGGCCGCATCCGCGTGGCCAGCCGCCCGGCGTTCGACGGCACCTGCTTCACCGTCGAACTGCGGGGCTGAGCCGCCGGCTTCAGCGCGCCGGCGCGAAGGGCGGGCCGTCCAGCTTGAAGCCCGGCTCGATGCCGCGGCGCGCGAACCAGCCCTGGTTCATCTCGAGCGCAAAGCGCACCGGGCGTGCCGAGCAGTGCGAATCCAGCGACTGCGGCTGCATGTCGGCGATGTTGACCACGCGGCCCTGGTCGTCCAGGAAGGCGATCGACAGCGGGATCAGCGTGTTCTTCATCCAGAAGCACTGCGTGGCGGGCTGTTCGAACACGAACAGCATGCCGTCGTTGGCCCCCAGCTCCTTGCGATGCATCAGGCCGATGGCGCGCTGTTCCGGGGTGCGCGCCACCTCCGCGCGGATCAGGTGGAAGCCCGCGCGCAGTTCCACCGCGGGCAGCCGCTGGGCGCGGTCCTGCGCGCCTGCGGGCAGCGCCAGGCTGAGCACCAGGCCGGCCAGCCACGCGACGGCCGTGCGGCGTGCGAAAGGTCGATAGGCGTGTGTCATCGGCTTGATATACGTCATGTCGAAAGCGGAGGGGCCGGCCTAGAGTGACGGGGCCCGATGCCTGTGCACGACATCGGCGTCGCCCCTGAGTCTCCGCATGGCATCACCGCATCCCAGCGCCCCATTGTCGCCCAAGACCGACGGCCCCCCGCAGGTGCCGGACCCCACCGTCTGGGACGAGCCGGAGGAGCGCGACCGCTTCACGCGCTGGCTGCCCGGCACGGACGGGCCGCGCGTCGGCGTCTCCGGCTTTTCGATCGAGGGCATGTACTGCGCCGCCTGCTCGGTGGCGATCGAGGAAGCGCTCAAGGCCCTGCCGGGGGTGCGCGAGGCCGACGTCAACCCCGGCACGCGGCGCGCCCGCGTGCAATGGGAAGAAGGGCGGGTGCGCCCGTCCGAGATGATGGCCGCGGTCGAGCGTGCCGGCTACCGCGCCACGCCGGTGCTCGCGCTGCAGGCCGAGACCGCGCGCCACGAGGAAAGCCGCCGTGCACTGTGGCGGCTGTTCGTCGCCGGCTTCTGCATGATGCAGGTGATGATGTACGCGGTGCCGACGTACTACGCGGCACCCGGCGACATGACCGACGACATCTGGCAGCTGCTGCAGTGGGCCAGCTGGCTGCTGAGCATCCCCGTCGTGCTGTTCTCGGCGGGCCCGTTCCTGCAGGGCGCCTGGCGCGACCTGCGCGCCGGCCGCATCGGCATGGACGTCCCCGTCGCGCTCGGCATCGTCGTCACGTTCATCGCCAGCACGGGGGCCACCTTCGACCCGGGCGGCATCTTCGGCAGCGAGGTCTACTTCGACTCGCTGACGATGTTCGTCTTCTTCCTGCTGTGCGGGCGCTACCTCGAACTGCGCGCGCGCAACGCCACGGCCGGTGCCCTGGAGGCGCTGATGCACCGCCTGCCCGAGACCGTGGAGCGCCTCGAGGCCGACGGCCGCACGAGCACGGTGCCGGTGCGCCAGCTGCGCGCGGGTGACCGCGTGCGCGTGCACCCCGGCCAGGCCTTCCCCGCCGACGGGCGCCTGCTCGAGGGGCGCGCCCAGGTCGACGAGGCGCTGCTGACCGGCGAATCGCGCCCGCAGCTGCGCGTGGCCGGCGACCCGCTGGTGGCGGGCAGCTACAACCTGAGCTCCCCGGTGGTGATGCTGGTGCAGCGCACCGGGCAGGACACCCGCTATGCGCAGATCGTCGCGCTGATGGAGCGCGCCAGCGCCGACCGCCCCGCGCTCGCGCGGCTGGCCGACCGCATCGCGGGACCGTTCCTGTGGGTCGTGTTGCTGGCTGCGGTCGGTGCCGCGGCGGTGTGGGCGACCATCGAGCCGCAGCGCGCGGTGTGGGTCGCGGTCGCGGTGCTGATCGTCACCTGTCCGTGCGCGCTGTCGCTGGCCACGCCGTCGGCGCTGCTGTCTGCCGCCGGTGCGCTGGCGCGCCGCGGCATCCTGGTGCAGCGGCTGCAGGCCCTGGAGGCGCTGGCGCGCGCGGACCTGTTCGTGTTCGACAAGACCGGCACGCTGACCGAGGACCGCCTGACGCTGGTCCAGCAGGACGTGTCGCCGCCCTGGACCCGGGAACAGGTCGCCGCGATGGTCGCGGCGCTGGCCCGTGCGTCGCTGCACCCGGTGTCGCAGGCGCTGCGGCGCGAGACCGCGCAGGCGACAGCTGCGCCGCTGCAGTCGGTCGAGGAACTGCCGGGGCAGGGCCTGCAAGGGGTGGACGCGCAGGGACGCTGCTGGAGGCTCGGGCGGCCCGGCTACGCGGCGCCGCTCGCGCTGGTCTCGCCGATGTCGGGCACGACCGCGTGGCTGTCGGTCGACGGCGAGGTGGTCGCGCGCTTCATGTTCGAGGAGAGCCTGCGTCCGGACGCGCGCCGCGCGGTGGCCGCCCTGCGGGAGGACGGGGTCGAGGTGCTGTTGCTGACCGGCGACCGGCTGCCCGCGGCCCGGCGCATCGCCGAAGTGCTCGGCATCGAGCAGGTGCGCGCCGGCGCGACGCCCGAGGGCAAGCTGCAGGTGGTGCAGGCGGCCCAGGCGGCGGGCCGGCGCGTCGCGATGGTCGGCGACGGCATCAACGACGGGCCGGTGCTGGCGCGTGCCGACGTCTCGCTGGCGATGGGGCAGGGTGCGGCGCTCGCACGCGCCCGGGCCGACTTCACGCTGCTGTCCGGGCGGCTGGGCGACGTCGTCGCGGCCCGGCGGCTCGCGGTGCGCACGCTGCGCGTCATCGGGCAGAACCTCGCCTGGGCCGCGACCTACAACGCGGTGAGCATCCCGCTCGCGGTGCTGGGCTACATGCCGCCGTGGCTGGCCGGCCTCGGCATGGCCGCAAGTTCGCTGCTGGTCGTGCTCAATGCCTGGCGCCTGACGCGCGGCCTCGAGCCGGCCGCATCGCTCCCGGTGCCGGTGGCGAACACCGCACCGGCCACACGCTGAAAGGCCTCGACGATGGACATCCTGTTCCTGCTGGTGCCGCTGTCGGTGGTGCTGGTCCTGTGCATCCTGGGCCTGTTCGCATGGGCCCTCAAGAGCGGGCAGTTCGACAACGTCGAACGCGAAGGCGAGCGCATTCTCTGGGACGACGCACCGCCTGTTCGCGCAACGGTTGATGGCGATCAAGGCGCCCCGGAGACCGCTCGCCAACAATGATTCAGCCATTCATAAAGTGAGAGGTTCCATGAGTGCCACTTCGACAACTGCCGCGCTGCCAGCGGTGAACTACAACGACAAGGTCGTTCGTCAGTTCGCCATCATGGCCGTGGTCTGGGGCGTGGTCGGCATGCTGGTCGGCGTGTGGATCGCCGCGCAGCTTGCCTGGCCCGAACTCAACTTCGGCATCCCCTGGTTGAGCTACGGCCGACTTCGACCGCTGCACACCAATGCCGTGATCTTCGCCTTCGGCGGCTGTGCGCTGTTCGCCACCAGCTACTACGTGGTCCAGCGCACCTGCCAGACGGCGCTGTTCCTGCCCAAGCTGGCCTCGTTCACGTTCTGGGGCTGGCAGGCGGTGATCGTCGCGGCGGCCGTCACGCTGCCGCTGGGCTACACCAGCGGCAAGGAGTACGCCGAGCTCGAGTGGCCGATCGACGTGCTGATCACGCTGGTGTGGGTCGCCTACGCCATCGTGTTCTTCGGCACCGTGGGCATCCGCAAGGTCAAGCACATCTACGTGGCCAACTGGTTCTACGGCGCGTTCATCATCGCCGTGGCACTGCTGCACCTGGTCAACAGCGCGGCGATCCCGGTCAGCTTCCTGAAGAGCTACTCGGCCTACGCCGGCGTGCAGGACGCGATGGTGCAGTGGTGGTACGGCCACAACGCGGTGGGCTTCTTCCTGACCGCGGGCTTCCTCGGGATGATGTACTACTTCATCCCGAAGCAGGCCGAGCGCCCGGTCTACAGCTACCGGCTGTCGATCGTGCACTTCTGGGCGCTGATCTTCACCTACATGTGGGCTGGCCCCCACCACCTGCACTACACCGCGCTGCCCGACTGGGCGCAGTCGGTGGGGATGCTGTTCTCGCTGATCCTGCTGGCGCCGAGCTGGGGCGGCATGATCAACGGCATCATGACCCTCTCGGGTGCCTGGCACAAGCTGCGTGACGACCCGATCCTGAAGTTCCTGATCGTCTCGCTGTCCTTCTACGGCATGTCGACCTTCGAGGGGCCGATGATGTCGATCAAGACGGTCAACGCGCTGTCGCACTACACCGACTGGACCGTCGGCCACGTGCACTCGGGCGCGCTGGGCTGGGTGGGCCTGATCTCGATGGGTTCGCTGTACTACCTGATCCCGCGCCTGTTCGGCCAGAAGAAGATGTACAGCGTGCGCGCGATCGAGCTGCACTTCTGGGTGGCAACCATCGGCATCGTGCTCTACATCGCCGCGATGTGGATTGCCGGCGTGATGCAGGGCCTGATGTGGCGCGCGGTCAACCCCGACGGCACGCTGGTCTACAGCTTCGTCGAGAGCGTCAAGGCCACCTATCCGTTCTACGTGATCCGTCTGCTGGGTGGCGTGCTCTACCTGGGCGGCATGGGGATCATGGCCTGGAACACCGTGATGACGGTGCGCCAGGGGCTGGGCAACCGCCCCGTGGTGCCGGCCGTGCCGGCCCAGGCCTGAGGTGTGGTCTTCGATTCAAGGACAAGAAATGGCTACCCAACACACCCCCGATACCTTCTCGCACGAGAAGATCGAGACCAACAACTTCCTGATGATCCTGCTGATCATCCTGGTGGTGTCGGTCGGCGGTCTGGTCGAGATCGTGCCGCTGTTCTTCCAGAAGTCGACCACCGAGGCGGTGGCGGGGCTCAAGCCCTACACGCCGCTGCAGCTGGCCGGGCGTGACGTCTACATCCGCGAGGGTTGCTACAACTGCCACTCGCAGATGGTGCGTCCGTTCCGCGCCGAGACGCTGCGCTACGGGCACTACTCGGTGGCCGGCGAGTTCGTGTACGACCACCCGTTCCAGTGGGGCTCCAAGCGCACCGGCCCGGACCTGCACCGTGTCGGTGGCCGCTACAGCGACGAATGGCACCGCGTGCACCTGATCAACCCGCGTGACGTGGTGCCCGAATCGAACATGCCTGCGTACCCCTGGCTGGCCACCGCGCCGCTCAAGCCCGAGGAGCTGGCGCCCAAGATGAAGGCGCTGCGCAAGGTCGGCGTGCCCTACACCGACGAGGAGATCGAAGGCGCCGCCGAGGCGGTCAAGGGCAAGACCGAGCTGGATGCCGTGGTCGCCTACCTGCAGGTGCTCGGCACCGCGCTGAAGTGAGGACACCGTCATGAACATCGACATCAACGACCTGCGTTCCATCGTCACGGTGGTGTCCCTGGCGCTGTTCCTCGGCATCTGCTGGTGGGCCTACCGTCGCAGCAACCGCGGCCGCTTCGACGAGGCGGCACAGGTTCCCTTCCTGTCCGAGTGAGGATCGGACTCAGGAGTACGTATGAGTGACTTCTTCCACAACGGATGGTCGATCTTCATCGCCGTGGCGACCATCGGCGGCATCGTCGGCTGTCTGGTCCTGCTCCTGCTGGCGAGCAAGCGCAAGGTGCTGGCCGACGACAACACCACCGGCCACGTCTGGGACGAGGACCTGCGCGAGCTGAACAACCCGCTGCCGCGCTGGTGGATGGGCCTGTTCGTGCTGACCATCGTCTTTGCCGGCGTGTACCTGGCCTTCTACCCGGGCCTGGGCAGCTACCAGGGCAAGCTGGGCTGGAGCCAGATCAGCCAGTACGAGGCCGAGGTCGAGAAGGCGCGTGCGCAGATCGAACCGATCTATGCCCAGTTCGAGGCGATGGACGTCGAGCAGCTGGCAGCCAACGCGCAGGCCATGGGCATCGGCGAGCGCCTGTTCGTCAACAACTGTGCCCAGTGCCATGGTTCTGATGCGCGCGGCAGCAAGGGTTTCCCGAACCTGACCGACAACGACTGGCTCTATGGCGGCTCGCACGAGGCCATCATCGAGACCATCACCAACGGCCGGCACGGCGTGATGCCGCCGATGGCCGCGGCCGTCGGCACGAGCGAGGACGTGCGCAACGTCGCCCACTACGTGCTGAGCCTGTCGGGCAGCCCGCACGACAGCATCGCCGCGCAGCTCGGCAAGGCCAAGTTCGGCGTGTGCGCCGCCTGCCACGGTGCGGACGGCAAGGGCAACCAGGCCCTGGGCGCGCCCAACCTGACCGACAAGGTCTGGCTGCACGGCTGGGGTGAGCAGGCGATCATCTCCGCCATCACCAACGGCCGCGACAACCAGATGCCGGCCCACGGCGACAAGCTGACCGCTCCGCAGATCCGCGTGCTGGCCGCCTACGTCTGGGGTCTGTCCAACCGCGCGCGTGGCATGGAGTCCGCGCAGGCTGACGCAGCACGGTGATGCTGCACTGAGAAAGTCGTTTCGTGAGCGAAGTTCCCCGCAAGATCATCCCGATCCAGTCCGCCGATGCCGAAGACGGCGACGCCGCGGTGCAGGTCGTCTCCCTGTACCAGAAGCAGAAGAAGATCTACCCGCGCGCCGTCAGCGGCTGGTTCATGGGATGGCGTTGGGCGCTGGTGTGGTTCACCCAGCTGGTCTTCTACGGCCTGCCGTGGCTGGAATGGAACGGGCGCCAGGCGGTGCTGTTCGACCTGGCCGCGCGCAGGTTCTACATCTTCGGCCTGGTCCTGTATCCGCAGGACTTCATCTACCTCACCACGCTGCTGGTGATCTCGGCCCTCGGGTTGTTCTTCTTCACCGCGGTCGCCGGCCGCCTGTGGTGCGGCTATGCCTGCCCGCAGACGGTCTACACCGAGATCTTCATGTGGGTGGAGCAGAAGATCGAGGGCGACCGCGTCGCCCGCATGCGGCTGGACAAGGCCCCCTGGACCTTCGAGAAGATCTGGCGCAAGACCGCCAAGCAGGCGGTCTGGATCGCCATCGGCCTGTGGACCGGCTTCACCTTCGTCGGCTACTTCACGCCCATCAAGACGCTGGCCGCTTCGGCGCTGTCGTTCGGCTTCGGCCCCTGGGAATGGTTCTGGGTGCTGTTCTACGGCTTCGCGACCTACGGCAACGCCGGCTACATGCGCGAGCAGGTGTGCAAGTACATGTGTCCCTACGCGCGCTTCCAGAGCGCGATGTTCGACAAGGACACGATGATCATCACCTACGACGAGCAGCGCGGCGAGCCGCGCGGTTCGCGCTCGCGCAAGGCCGACCCGAAGCAGCTGGGCCTGGGCGACTGCATCGACTGCACGCTGTGCGTACAGGTTTGTCCTACCGGGATCGACATCCGCAACGGGCTACAGTACGAGTGCATTGGCTGTGCCGCGTGTATCGATGTCTGCAACGGGGTGATGGACAAGATGGGCTATGCCCGGGGGCTGATCCGCTATTCCACGCAGAACGGCATGGCCAACCGCTGGAGCCGCGCGCAGATGTTCCGTCGCGTGCTGCGGCCCCGGGTGCTGATCTACGGCGCCATCCTGCTGGCCATCAGCATCGCCTTCGTCGTGAGCATCGCGCTGCGCAGCCCGTTCAAGGTGGACGTCATCCGCGACCGCGGTGCGCTGGCGCGCATCGTCGAGGACGGCTACATCGAGAACGTCTACCGCCTGCAGGTCATGAACGGCACGGAAGCGGTGCAACGCTATCGCGTGTCGGTCGACGGGCTGCCCGGCCTGGCCGTGGCATCCGATCCGCAGGTCGAGGTCGGCCCGGCCGAAGCCCGCTGGCTGGCCGTGCGCGTGCAGCTGCCGCCCGAGGCCGGCTACGAGCTGCAGGGGCGCTCCAGCACGATCTGGTTCCACATCGAGCGGCTGGCGAGCGACGACGAGCCGGCGCGCACCGTGACCGAGAAATCCACTTTCCTGGTGCCGCGCTGACGGCACCTTCCGGAGTCCTTCCATGAACACCACCATCGCTTCCGCCCCCGCTGTCGAACCCCGCTCCCGGGCCTGGTGGCGGGAGCCGATGATGTGGCTGGTGGTCGGCGGCCCGGCCGCCGTGGTCGTGGCCGGCGTGGCCACCGTGATGATCGCGGTGGCGCGGCCCGACCCGGTGGTGGCCGACGACTACTACCGGCGTGGCATCGAGATCAACAAGACGCTGGCGCAGCAACGCGAGGCCGCCGAGGCGGCGGCGCTGCGACCTGCGCTGCAGGCACGCAACCACGCCGCCACGCCGGCCCCGGATGACGGGGCCGCGGGCGGCAAGCCGTAGAGGAGACGACGATGAAACAGCGCTGGATGTGGATCGCCTGGCCCGCCTTCCTGGCGGCCGGGGTGCTGGAGATGCTGGTCTTCGCGATGGTCGACCCGGAGGACTTGCACACCTTCGGCGGTGCGCCGCTGGAGCTGTCCCGGTCGGCCGTCTACACGCTCAGCTTCTTCGTGTTCTGGGCCGTGACGATGGGCTCCAGTGCGCTGACGACGATGCTGTCGATGTCGCCGTTCGAGATCAATCGCTGCCCGCTGCCGGTGGACGGTCGCCCGGACGTCTGCCCGCGCTCTCCGGCGCGCTGAGCATGCCGGGGGCGGGGGCGCGCGGACCCCGGGGCAGGGCGCCGGGCCTGCCCGGGCGCTTCAGCAGGTGCCGCCGTTGACCAGGCGGCGCAGGCCGTCCTGGTCGATGATGCGGATGTGGCGCTGCTTCACCTCGAGCAGGCCTTCGTCCTGGAACTTGGAGAAGGTGCGGCTGACGGTCTCGAGCTTGAGCCCGAGGTAGCTGCCGATCTCCTCGCGCGTCATGCGCAGCACCAGCGCGGAGGGCGAGAAGCCGCGCGCCTGCAGGCGCTGCGTCAGGTTGAGCAGGAAGGCCGCGAGGCGCTCTTCCGCACGCATGCTGCCCAGCAGCAGCATCACGCCGTGGTCGCGCACGATCTCGCGGCTCATGATCTTGTGGAACTGCCGCTGCAGGTCGTTGAACTCGCGCGACAGGGTTTCCAGCTGGTGGTAGGGGATCACGCAGACCTGCGAGTCCTCCAGTGCGACCGCGTCGCAGGTGTGGCGGTCCTGGCTGATCGCGTCCAGCCCCAGCAGCTCCCCGGCCATCTGGAAGCCGGTGACCTGGTCGCGGCCGTCCTCGGACGAGACGCAGGTCTTGAAGAAGCCCGTGCGCACCGCGTACAGCGACTGGAACGGGTCGCCCGCATGGAACAGCGCCTCGCCGCGCTTGACCGAGCGCCGGTTGGCCACCAGCGTGTCGAGCTTTTCCAGTTCCGGCCGGGACAGTCCCACCGGCAGGCACAGCTCGCGCAGGTTGCAGCTGGAGCAGGCCACCTTGAGTTCGTTCAGCTTCATCATCGGACGCGCACCTTGCTTCGCGGTCAGGGTCGGGCTCGGGGCATGCGCGCGGCCGGCGGCCGGGGAGGTCTCCCGTCGAGCGACATGATGGCCCTCAAGCGTCGTGCCATTGTTCCTTCGGCCGCCCGCATCCCCCTTGAGGTGTGTCAAGTCGGCGCCATCCGGCTCTGGCACAGTGCCCGACATGGACCCGACCGCTGTGCCCATGCTGACGCAAGAGATGCTGGCCCGTTTCGACGTGCCCGGCCCGCGTTACACCTCCTACCCGACGGCCGACCGCTTCGTGGAGGCCTTCACGGCGGAGCACTACCGCCAGGCCCTGGAGCAGCGCGCCAGCGCGGCGGGGGCGGTGGGCGGGCGGCGCGCGCCGCTGTCGCTGTACGTGCACGTCCCGTTCTGCGAATCGGTGTGCTACTACTGCGCCTGCAACAAGGTCATCACCAAGCACCACGAGCGCGCCGCCGAGTACCTGGACGCGCTGGAGCGCGAGATCGAGCTGCACACCCAGGTGCTGGGCACCGGGCAGTCGGTGTCGCAGCTGCACTTCGGCGGGGGCAGCCCGACCTTCCTCAGCGACGCGGAGCTGGAACGCCTGATGGGGCGGCTGCGCGCCGCGTTCCGGCTGGTGCCGGGCGGCGAATACTCCATCGAGGTCGACCCGCGCACCGTCACGCCCGTGCGCCTTGCGCACCTGGCGAGCCTGGGCTTCAACCGCCTGAGCTTCGGCGTGCAGGACTTCGACCCGGACGTGCAGAAGGCGGTGCACCGGGTGCAGCCCTACGAGAGCGTCGCGGCGCTGATGCAGTCGGCGCGCGAGCTGGGCTTCGACTCGATCAACGCCGACCTGATCTACGGTCTGCCGCGGCAGACGCCCGAGTCCTTCGCGCGCACCCTGCAGCAGATCGGCGAGCTGCGGCCCGACCGCATCGCGCTGTATGCCTACGCGCACCTGCCGCAGCGCTTCAAGCCGCAGCGGCGCATCGACGCGGCCGAGCTGCCCGCCGCGCGTGACAAGATCGCGATGCTGTCCAACGCCATCGCCACCTTCCTGGCGCGCGGCTACGACTACATCGGCATGGACCACTTCGCGCTGCACTCGGACGCGCTGGCCGCGGCCAAGCGGCAGGGCCGGCTGCACCGCAACTTCCAGGGCTACAGCACGCAGCCGGACTGCGACCTGCTGGGCCTGGGCGTGTCGGCGATCGGCCGGGTGGGGCCGACCTACAGCCAGAACGCCAAGACCCTGCCGGAGTACTACGACGCGCTGCGCCACGGCCAGTTCCCGGTGGTGCGCGGCCTGGCGCTGTCGCGCGACGACCTGCTGCGCCGCGCCGTCATCATGGCGCTGATGTGCCAGGGCCACGTGGTGTTCGAGTCCATCGAGGTGGCGCACCTGATCGACTTCCGGCGCTACTTCGCTGCCGAGATGGCGCAGATGGAGCAGATGGCCGAGCAGGGGCTGGTGACCATCGAGCCCGACGGGCTGCGCGTGACCCCGACCGGCTGGTACTTCGTGCGTGGCATCGCGATGGTGTTCGACCGCTACCTGCAGGCCGACCGCAGCCGCGAGCGCTTCTCCAAGATCATCTGATGGCCGCCTCCAGCCTCGTCCTCACCGGGTTGCTGATGGGCCTGGCCGGCGGCCCGCACTGCATCGCGATGTGCGGGGCGGCCACGGCCGGGATCGGCTGCACCCCGCGCCGGTTGTGGACTTTCCAGGCGGGGCGGGTGGCCGGCTACGCCACCGCCGGGGCGGTGGTCGCCGCCTCGGTGCAGGCGCTGGCCTGGACCACCCAGCACGCCGCGCTGCTGCGCCCGTTCTGGGCCATGTTCCACCTGGCGGTGATCGTGTTCGGGCTGAGCCTGGTCTGGCTCGGCCGGCAGCCTCGCTGGGTGGACCAGGGCGCGCACCGGGTCTGGCAGGCGGTGCGGCACCGCACGCTGGGACTGGACGAGCGCCGCTGGCCGGCGCTGGCCGGGGCGCTGTGGACCCTGCTGCCGTGCGGGTTGCTGTACTCGGGGCTGGTGGTGGCTGCGCTGGCCTCCACCGCCTGGGAAGGGGCGGCGGTGATGGCCGCCTTTGCCGCCGGCTCGGCGGTCAGCCTGCACCTCGGGCCGGCGCTGTGGCGGCGCTTCCGGGCCTGTGGCGGAGCGCCGGGCGCCTGGGCGGTGCGGCTGGCCGGGCTGGCGCTGGCCGGCGCCTCGATCTGGGCCGTGGCCCACGGCCTGTGGCCCGACCACGTCCCGGCCTTGTGCTGAGCGGGCGCGCCCGCCTGCGGCGGCGCCAGTGACTTAGAATTGCCGGTTCGGGCCGCTGCCGCATGGTGGTCGAGTCCGGCCGCATAAAAATTCCTCAACCCGTTCGCGCGGAGCTTTCTCACATGTACCAGCACATCAAGGTGCCCGAGGGTGGCCAGAAGATCACGGTCAACCCGGACTTCTCGCTCAACGTTCCCGACAACCCCATCATCCCCTACATCGAGGGTGACGGTACGGGCTTTGACATCACGCCCGTGATGATCAAGGTGGTCGACGCTGCGGTGGCCAAGTCCTACGGTGGCAAGCGCAAGATCCACTGGATGGAGGTCTACGCCGGCGAGAAGTCGACCAAGGTGTACGGCCCGGACGTGTGGCTGCCCGAGGAGACGCTGCATGCCGTGCGCGAATACGTGGTCTCGATCAAGGGCCCGCTGACCACCCCGGTCGGTGGCGGCATCCGCTCGCTGAACGTCGCGCTGCGCCAGGAGCTGGACCTGTACGTCTGCCTGCGCCCGGTGCGCTACTTCAAGGGCGTGCCCTCGCCGGTCAAGGAGCCCGAGAAGGTCGACATGGTGATCTTCCGCGAGAACTCGGAAGACATCTACGCCGGCATCGAGTTCGACTACCAGAGCGACAAGGCCAAGAAGCTGATCAAGTTCCTGCAGGACGAGTTCGGCGTCAAGAAGATCCGCTTCCCGGAAACCTCGGGCATCGGCATCAAGCCGGTCTCCAAGGAAGGCACCGAGCGCCTGGTGCGCAAGGCCATCCAGTACGCCATCGACAACGACAAGCCGTCGGTGACGCTGGTGCACAAGGGCAACATCATGAAGTTCACCGAAGGCGCGTTCCGCGACTGGGGCTATGCCCTGGCGCAGCGCGAGTTCGGCGCCGAGCTGATCGACGGCGGCCCGTGGTGCAAGTTCAAGAACCCGAAGACCGGCAAGGACATCGTCATCAAGGACGCCATCGCTGACGCGTTCCTGCAGCAGATCCTGCTGCGTCCGGCCGAGTACTCGGTGATCGCGACGCTGAACCTGAACGGCGACTACATCTCCGACGCGCTGGCCGCGCAGGTCGGCGGCATCGGCATCGCCCCGGGCGCCAACCTGTCCGACTCGGTCGCGATGTTCGAGGCCACCCACGGCACGGCGCCGAAGTACGCCGGCAAGGACTACGTGAACCCCGGTTCCGAGATCCTGTCGGCCGAGATGATGCTGCGCCACATGGGCTGGAAGGAAGCCGCCGACCTGATCATCAGCTCGATGGAAAAGGCCATCCAGAGCAAGAAGGTGACCTATGACTTCGCCCGCCTGATGGACGGCGCGACCCAGGTCAGCTGCTCGGGCTTCGGCCAGGTGATGATCGACCACATGTGATCGTCCGCCGCCCGGGCCCGCCCGGGCGGCGACGCCGGACGAAAAAAGCCCCGCTTCCTCGGAAGCGGGGCTTTTTGTTTTCCGGGCAGGGCGTGCGTCAGAGGTTGACGACGATCTGCGCGATGATGCCCGAGGCCACGGCGACCAGCGCGAAGTCGGTGCCGACGCGCACCCACTCATGGCCGCGCGGCGGCGCGCTCAGGCGGTGGTGGCGCCAGTCCTTGACCACGTGCGCGGGGGCGCGATGGACGGCCGGCAGGCGGTCGCCCGGGCGCCAGCGCGGCGGGGCCTTGACCTGGTGGCGTGCATGCGCCGGCGGCTTGCCCTTGCCCGCGTGCGGGGCAGGGTGGTGGACCGTGTGGACGTGATGATGTACATGCACCACGGGCGCGGGGGCACGATCGTGCCGCTCGCGCGGCTGGGCCTGGGCCAGCCCTGCCTGCAGGCCGAGGGCGGCGAGGGTGGCGATGGCGATGAGGCTGCGCTTGGACATCATCTGTGCTCCTTTCGGGTTGTCGATGGAGCCAGTATCCGGACGCATCCTTTACGCCATGCGTCTGCCTGCTGCCGCTTTGTAAAGTTGCGTGAAACCGGGCGGCGCTAGCGCCCCAGCGCCTTCGCCGACACGCCGGCGATGCCCCAGTTCTCCTTCGGCACCTCGGTGATCAGCACGCGCACGTTGGCCGCCGGGGCGTCGACCGCCTCGACCAGCGCCTGGGTCACCTTCTCGATGACCGCCTTCTTCTGTTCCTCGGTGCGTCCTTCGATCAGGAAGATCTGTGCGAACGGCATGGGGATGTCCTCCGGTCAGGGTGCGCCCTCAGGCGGCGCGTCGTTCGGCGCGCTGGCGCGCCAGCGTCAGCGCGGTGTCCTCGATCATGTCTTCCTGGCCGCCGACCATGCCGCTGCGGCCCATCTCGACCAGGATGTCGCGCGCGGACACGCCGTACTTCTGCTCGGCGCGCTTGGCGAACAGCAGGAAGGACCCGTAGACGCCGGCATAGCCCAGCGTCAGCGCGTCGCGGTCGATGCGGATCGGAAAGTCCATGATGGGCACGACCAGGTCCTCGGCCACGTCCTGGATCTTGAACACGTCCACGCCGGTCTCGATGCCCATCAGCGAGCACACCGCGACCAGCACTTCCATCGGCGTGTTGCCCGCGCCCGCGCCCAGGCCTGCGGCCGCCGCGTCGATGCGGCTGGCGCCGACCTCGATCGCGGCGATCGAGTTGGCCACGCCCATGGCCAGGTTGTGGTGGCCGTGGAAGCCCACCTCGGTCTCGGGCCTGAGCGCCTCGCGCACCGCGCCGACCCGGGCCTTGACGGTGTCGGGCAGCAGGTGGCCGGCCGAGTCGGTCACGTAGACGCAGTTGGCGCCGTAGCTTTCCATCAGCTTCGCCTGCTCGACCAGCTTCTCGGGGTTGGCCATGTGGGCCATCATCAGGAAGCCGACCGTGTCCATGTCCATCTTGCGCGCCAGCGTGATGTGCTGCTCGGAGACGTCGGCCTCGGTGCAGTGCGTCGCCACGCGGATCGTGGACACGCCCAGCTCGTGCGCCATCTTGAGGTGGTCCACGGTGCCGATGCCGGGCAGCAGCAGGGCGCTGACCCTGGCGCGCTTCATCAGCGGGATCACCGCGCCGAGGTACTCGTCGTCGCGGTGCCGGGGGAAGCCGTAGTTGACCGAGGCGCCGCCCAGGCCGTCGCCGTGCGTGACCTCGATCAGCGGGATGCCGGCCTCGTCCAGGCCCTGGGCGATGGACTTCATCTGCTCCAGCGTCATCTGGTGGCGCTTGGGGTGCATCCCGTCGCGCAGCGTCATGTCGTGGAGGGTGATGCTCCGGTTCGTCAGTGTCATGGGATGCTCCTCGTCAGGCGGCCACGGGTTCGAGCACCAGTTCGCCCTTGAGGATTTCCTCGGCGAACATCTCGGCGGTGCGGGCGGCGGCCGCGGTCATGATGTCCAGGTTGCCGGCGTACTTCGGCAGGTAGTCGCCCAGGCCCTCGACCTCGAGGAAGACGCTGACGCGCTTGCCGTCGAAGACCGGGCCGTTGACCAGCCGGTAGCCCGGCACGTAGCGCTGCACCTCGCGGATCATCTCGTGGATCGAGCGCGTGATGGCTTCCTGGTCCGGCTCGTCCTCGGTCAGGCAGTGCACCGTGTCGCGCATGATCAGCGGTGGCTCGGCCGGGTTGATGATGATGATGGCCTTGCCCTGCTTCGCGCCGCCGACCTGCTCGACCGCGCCGGCGGTGGTGCGGGTGAACTCGTCGATGTTCTTGCGCGTGCCCGGCCCCACCGAGCGGCTGGAGACCGTGGCGACGATCTCGCCGTAGGCCACCGGCTGCACGCGGCTGACCGCCGCGACGATGGGGATCGTGGCCTGGCCGCCGCAGGTGACCATGTTGACGTTCATCTCGCGCTTGCCCAGGTGCTCGCGCAGGTTCACGGGCGGCACGCAGTACGGGCCGATCGCCGCGGGCGTGAGGTCGATCATCAGCGCGCCCAGCGCATTGACCTTGCGCGAGTTCTCGGCGTGCACGTAGGCGCTGGTGGCGTCGAAGACGATCTGCACGCGGTCGTCGCGCAGGTGGGGCACCAGGCCGTCGACGCCGTCGGCCGTGGTCTTGAGGCCCAGCTCGCGGGCGCGCTTCAGGCCGTCGGAAGCCGGGTCGATGCCGACCATCCACACCGGCTCCAGCACCGGGCTGCGCTGCAGCTTGGCGAGCAGGTCGGTGCCGATGTTGCCGGGGCCGATGACGGCGCATCTGATCTTCTCGGTCATGGGAACAACTCCTCAGTGGCGCGGGCTCAGCGGCCCGCATGCAGCCAGTGCGCGAGCCAGCGGGTCAGGCGCGGCGCGACCAGCCAGGTCATGATCACCACCACCAGCACGGTGATGACGAAGACGCGCGGCACCAGCGGCCAGTGCTCCAGCCACGGCGCCACGGTCAGGAACAGGAACAGCACGGTCGGGAAGATGCCCAGCCACGTGACCACGGCCACGCGCCAGCGTGGCGGCGCCTGCGGGGCGCCGCCGGGCGGCTGGAACCAGTACTCGACGCCGCTGACGCGGTCGCGCTGCTCGCCCACCGTGTGCGCCTGCACCTGGGCCAGCCAGTGCGCGCGCTCGGGGGAGGACTCCCAGGCCGCGAGGTGGGCCTCGTCGTCGAAGGCGAACACCACGTGGTAGAGCATGGGTTCGTCGCCGCTGCCGGGGTCGCCGGGGCGCACCACCTGGCCGCCGAGGTGGCCGGGAAAGCGGGCGGCGGCCTCCAGCATGCCGGCCATGGCTGCCTCGAACGCGGCGGCCTGCGAAGGCGGCACGCGCCGCGTGATCAGCACGGTCACGGCACGCGGCGGGGTGGGGGCGGGGCTGGACATGGCGCCGGTCGGGTGCAGGTGACGGTTCAGGCGAAGCGCATGCTCACCGAACCCAGGTCCTGGAAGCGCACGTTCACTTGGTCGCCGGCCTGCACCGCGATCGCCTCGGTCACGCCGCCGGTCATGATGAAGGTGCCGGCCGGGATGCTCTGGCCGCGCGCGCCCAGGTGGTTGGCCAGGGCCGCGACGGCGGCGGCCGGGTGGCCCATCACCGCGGCGCCGGCGGCCATCGCGACGATCTCGCCGTTCTTCTCCAGCACCACGCCCAGCGTGCGCAGGTCCAGGTCATCGGGGCGGCGGGCGCGGCCGCCGGTGACGAAGCGCGAGGCCGAGGTGTTGTCCGCGATCACGCTCTTGAGGTCGAACTTGAAGTCGCGGTAGCGGCTGTCGATGATCTCGACGCCGGGGATCACGAAGTCGATCGCGGCCAGCACCGCGCCGACGTGGCAGCCCGGACCGGTCAACGGGGCCTTGGTGACGATGCAGATCTCGGCTTCCACCTTGGGATGGATCAGGCCGGCCATCGGGATGGTGCTGCCTTCGGGGCAGGCCATGTAGTCGCTGACGAAGCCGAACACGGGCGAGTCCACGCCCATCTGCTTCATCTTGGCGTAGGAGGTCAGGCCGCACTTGAGGCCCACGGTGCGGTGGCCGCGGGCTTCCTTGCGGGCGCGGATCGCCTCCTGGATGGCGTAGGCGTCGGCCCAGTCCATTTCGGGGTGGTCGTCGGTGATCTTGGTGACGTCGCGCGCCTGCAGCTCTGCGGTTTCCAGGTGCTCGGCAAGCCGGGCGATGGTGTGTTGGTCGAGTGCCATGTGAGGGGTGTCCTTGGAAATCAGGCGACGAAGCGCACCGAGGCGCTGCCCAGGCCGCCGACGCTGCAATGCAGGCTGTCGCCGGCGACCACCGGCACCAGCGGCGATTGCGAGCCGGAGAGGATCACGTCGCCGGCCTTGAGGGCGATGCCGAGCCGGCCCAGGGTGTTGGCCAGCCACGCCACCGCGTTGACCGGCGAGCCCTGCACCGAGGCGCCGGTGGAGGTGCTGATGACCTCGCCGTTCTTCTCCAGCACCATGCCGGCCAGCGCCAGGTCCAGGTCGCGCGGGCTGCGTCGCACGCCGCCCAGCGTGAACACGCCGCAGGAGGCGTTGTCGGCCACGGTGTCCTGGATGCGGATCTTCCAGTCGCGGATGCGCGAGTCGACGATCTCGAAGCAGGGCATCACGCAGTCGGTGGCGCGCAGCACGTCGGCCGCGGTCACGCCCGGGCCTTCGAGGTTGCGCGCCAGGATGAAGGCCACCTCGGCCTCGGCGCGCGGGGCGATCAGGCGGCCGACGGAGATCGGCTGGCTTTCATCGTACGCCATGCCTGACAGCAGGTGGCCGAAGTCCGGCTGGTTCACGCCCAGCATGTCCATCACGACCTTGCTGGTCACGCCGATCTTCTTGCCCACGACCCGCTCGCCGGCGTCGAGCCGGTGCTGGATCATGCGCAGCTGGATCTGGTAGGCGTCGTCGATGGTGATGCCGGGTTCTCGCTCGGTCAGCGGGGCCACCGGTTCGCGGTGGACCAGGGCCTGGTACAGCTCGTCGCCGTAGCGTTGGAGGGTGGAAGCGTCCATGGTCGTCTCGGGTGGGACCTCAGGCCGCGTCGGCCTCGGTGAGGAAGTTCGACACCAGCTGCGTGAAGCGCGCCGCGTGCTCGATCTGGGTCCAGTGGCCGCAGTGGCCGAACACGTGCAGCTGGCTGCGCGGGATCCAGCTCGACAGCGTCAGCGAGGTCTGCAGGGGGATGACCTGGTCCTCGCGGCCGTGCAGGATCAGCGTCTCGTGGGGCAGGGCGCGGATGTCGGACTCGCGGCTGGCCATCGCGTCGACCCAGCGCTGGCGCGGCGCGGGGAACATCGCCGCGTAGGATTCCTGCACGCCGGGGCGGATGCTGGCGCGATAGCGCATCTCGGCCAGCTCGTCGGTCAGCAGGTCGCGGTTGTACGCGAACACGTCCATGATGCGCTTCATGTTGTGGACCGAGGGCTGGTAGCCCCACACCGCGTCCAGGCCCGGCGTGATGGGGAAGGACACGCCCACCGAGCCCATCAGCACCAGGCGGCGCACCCGGTGCGGGGCGCGGATCGCTAGCGCCAGCGACAGTGCGCCGCCGAAGCTGTTGCCCACCACGTCGGCCTGGGGGAGGTCCAGCGCGTCCAGCAGGTCCAGCGCCTGCTGCACCCAGGTGTCCATCGTGTACGCGATGCCGGCGGGCCGCTCGGTGTAGCCGAATCCGACCATGTCGGGCGCGAGCACGCGCCGTTCCTTCGCCAGCACGGGGATCGCGAGGCGCCAGTTCGCCCAGGCGCTGACGCCGGGCCCGGAGCCGTGGATGAACAGCACCGGCGGCTGGCCCGGGCGCGAGGCGCCCAGGTCGTGCACGTTGGTGTCGAAGCCGCCGGTGCGCACGCGGCGGCCGATCTCGGGGTTGGCAGGGTTCGTCACAGCTTCACCATCACGTTGCGCAGCTCGGTGTAGAACTCGAGCGAATGCACGCCGCCCTCGCGGCCGATGCCGCTGGCCTTGGCGCCGCCGAAGGCGGTGCGCAGGTCGCGCAGGAACCAGGAGTTGATCCAGCACAGGCCGACGTCGATCCGCGCGGCCACGCGGTGCGCGGTCTCCAGGTTGCTCGTCCACACGGTGGTGGCGAGGCCGTAGTCCGTGTCGTTGGCCAGCGCGATCGCTTCCTCCTCGGTGTCGAAGGGGGCGATGTGGCAGCACGGGCCGAAGATCTCCTCGCGGATCACGGCGGAGGTCTCGGGCAGGCCGGTCCAGATGGTCGGCTGCACGAAGTGGCCGTGCGCCAGCTCGCCGCCCAGCTGCGGCTCGCCGCCGCCGGTCACGATGGTCGCGCCCTCGGCGCGGGCGCGCTCGTAGTAGCCCAGCACCTTCTTCTTGTGCTCGGCGGAGATCAGCGGGCCGATGCCCACCCCCGGGGTGTCCGGGCCGCCGATCTTCAGGCCCTCGGCCTTCTCCTTCAGCGCGGCGACGAACTTCTCGAAGATCGGCCGCTGCACGTACACGCGCTCGGTGCCCAGGCAGACCTGGCCGCAGTTCTCGAACGCGCTGCGGGTGATGCCGGCCACGGCCTTCTCGAAGTCGGCGTCGGCGAACACGATGCCCGCGTTCTTGCCGCCCAGCTCGAAGCTGACCGGGCGCACCCCCTTGGCCGCGGCGGCCATGATGGCCTCGCCGGTGCGGGTCTCGCCGGTGAAGGTGATGCCGTTGATGCCGGGGTGCCGGGTGATGAACTCGCCGGCCGAGCCGGGGCCGAAGCCGTGCAGCACCTGGTACACGCCCTTGGGCACGCCGACCGCGTTCATCACCTCGCCCAGCAGCGTCGCGGTGGCCGGCGTTTCCTCGGAGGGCTTGACGATCACGGTGTTGCCGCAGGCCAGCGCCGGGCCGACCTTCCAGGTCATCAGCAGCAGCGGCAGGTTCCAGGGGCAGATCACGCCGACCACGCCCAGCGGCGTGCGCAGCGCGTAGCTCAGGGCCGTGCCGCCGTCGGGCGTGGCCATCTGGAAGCTCTCGGTCGGGACGTTCTTGACGATGTCGGCAAAGATCTTGAAGTTGGCAGCGCCGCGCGGGATGTCCACGTGGCTGGCCAGCGAGCGCGGCTTGCCGGTGTCGGCGATCTCGGCCTCGAGGAAGTCGTCGAAGCGGCGGTTGATCTCGTCGGCCACGGCGTGCAGCAGCTCGGCACGGCGCACCACGCTCATGCGGCCCCATTCGCCCTTGAGCGCCGCGCGGGCGGCGGCCACGGCGGCGTCGACCTCGGCCTGGCCGGCCTCGTGCACCAGCCCGATCACCTGGTTGGTGGCCGGGTTGCGGTTCTCGAAGGTCTTGCCGGTGGCGACGAACTCGCCGTTGATGAAGTTCAGGAACTGTTTCATGGTGGGTCCATGGGTTGGGATCTCAGGCCTGCAGCCCGAGGGCCTGCAGGCCGGCGCGGGCGATTTCTTCGTCCTGCGCTTCGCTGCCGCCGGAGACGCCGATGCCGCCGATGCGCACGCCGTGCTCCACGATGGGCAGCCCGCCGCCGAACGCGACGAAGCGCGGCCGCAGCACCAGCCCCTGGCGCACGGCCTCCGAGTGGTGCTGCAGCTCGGCGTGCCAGGCGCTGGTCGGCAGGCCGAAGCTCGCCGCCGTGTAGGCCTTGTCGACGGCGATCTCCACCGAGTGCAGCGGCGCGCCGGCCTGGCGGGCGAAGGCGACCGGCACGCCGGCCGCATCGACCACCGAGACGTTGACGCGCACGCCCAGCGCGTCGGCATGGCGCACGGCGGCCTGGATGGCGCGCAGTGCGGCGGGGGCGTCGATGACGCGCTGCGCGGCGCTCAGCGCGTCATCCGGGGCCTGGTGCGGTGCCTGCATGGTGCGGTCCTTCCGTTCAGGTGTAGACCTCGGTGAACGAGGGCACCAGGTCGCCGGTGTGGTAGAAGATGCCGCTGCCGAGGCGGTCTTCGCTCCAGGTGGTCACCGGACGGTCCGGCTGCGCGAGGTAGCCCAGGCCTGCGAAGGTCTCGTTGCGGTTGCCGCTCGGGTCGAAGAAGTAGATGGTCTCGCCACGCGTGATGCCGTGGCGGGTCGGCGCGACGTCGATGCGCACCTTGTTCTTGGCCATCACGTCGGCGGCCTTCAGCACGTCGTGCCACGAGTCGAGGAAGAACGCGATGTGGTGCAGGCCGCTGCGCGGGCCGCCGACGAAGGCGATGTCGTGCGGCGTGGTGGTGCACGCCATCCAGGTGGCGGCCTGGACGTTCTTCTCCGGGCCCACCAGCACCTGCTCGGTCAGGAAGAAGCCGAGGCACTCCTTCATGAAGCGCGTGTTCTGCTCGACCGTGTTGATGCCGGCCTCGGGATTGAGCTCGCACATCAGCAGCAGGTGGTCCAGCCAGTGCGCGCCCGCGCCGCGGATGCCGTCCGGCCAGGGGTCGGGGTTGTCGGTGCCGACGTCGGTGCCCACGTACTCCTTGAACGCGTACAGCCGCATGTCGTGGCCGCTGGGCAGGTGGAACTGCAGCATGCGGCCCACCGACGGCAGCGTGCCCTCGGGCAGCATCTGGGTCTTGATGCCCCAGGCCTCGACGCGCTGCTGGATCTCGTCCAGGTCGGCGTCGTCCTTGACCTTGTAGGCCACGTGGTTCAGGCCGGCCTGGTCGGAGGGCGTGAGGATCAGCGAGAACTTGTCCCACTCGTCCCAGCACTTGAGGTACACGTTGCCGGCACGGTCCTTCATCACCGTGCGCATGCCCAGCACCTTCTCGTAGTGCGTCACGGCGGCATCGATGTCCATCACTCGCAGGCTGGCGTGGCCAATACGCAGAACGCCCATGTCATGTCTCCTTCGTGGTTGCTGTGGGTCGGTGGGGAACGGCCGAGGCTGCCGGGGCCGCAGCTCGGGTAAACGGTTTGGCCAGCCGTGCGCACACTTCCAGGCGCACGGCGGTGACGGGGGCGGCGCGGCAGGCCAGGGTGTAGCCCCGGGCCTCCTCCTCGACGCTGACGTGGGCGCGGCTGACGGGGCCGAGCGCCCGCACCTCGCCCTCGACGATCTGCACCTTGCAGACGCCGCAGCCGCCGTTGACGCAGCCGGCGGGGATGCCGCGGCGGCCGAGCCGCAGCATGCCGCGCAGCAGGCTCTCGTCGGTCGCGCAGGGGTAGGACTCGCCGGTCTGGACGACGTGCACGTCCACGCGGGTCCGGGTGTCGAACAGCATGCTCTTCTCCTCCGTCCTAGACCCGCTTGAACAGCGGACTGCGCGGCCCCTGCGCGTCCGCTGCCGAGATGAACTTCTCGGTGTAGATGTCGCGCTCGAACAGGCGTCCCTGCATCAGCGTCGCGATGCAGGCCTCGATCATCGGCGTCGGTCCGCACAGGTAGGCCTTGTGGCCGGCGAACTGGCCGCCGAAGTGCGCCTTGGCCGCCTCGTGCACGTAGCCACGCGCGCCGTCCCAGCCGGAGCCCTCGGGCTCGTCCGACAGGGCCGGCACGTAGGTGAAGTTCGGGTGCTGCTGAGCGAGCGCCCGGAACTCGGCGTCGTAGTACAGCTCCTCGCGGCTGCGCTGGCCGTAGACCAGCGTGATCGGCTCGGTGCAACCCTCGGCCAGCAGGCTGAGGATCATCGAGCGCGGGCTGGACAGGCCCGAGCCGCCGGCCAGGAAGATCATCGGCATGCGTGCCGAGCGGCGCACGAAGAAGCGGCCGTACGGGCCGGACAGGCGCAGCCGCGCGCCCTCGCGGGCCTGCTCGTGCAGCCAGGTGGTGCCGGCGCCGCCGGGCACCAGGCGCACGTTGAGCTCGATGCGGTCGGCCTGGCCGTCCGGGGCCGGCGGGTTGGCGATCGAGAACGCACGGCTTTGGCCGAGGCCCGGGATTTCCAGCTGCACGTACTGCCCGGGCTGGAAGCGGATCGGCTTGTCCAGCTTCAGGTGGATGGCCTTGATGGTCGGCGTGAGCGGCTCGATGCGCTCGATGTCGGCCGCGAAGTCGCGCACCGGGATGACCTCGGCGTCGGGATCCTCGTCGATGTCGGCCTCGATGGTCGCGTCCGAGCACAGCGTCGCGCAGCAGGCCAGGGTCTTGCCGTCGTCGCGCTCGAAGTCCATCAGCGCGAACGGGTTGGCCGCGCCGTGGTCGACCTCGCCGTCGCAGACCTGCACCTTGCAGCTGCCGCACAGCCCGTGCCCGCAGGCGTGCGGCAGGTAGATGCCCTGTCGCAGCGCCGCGTCGAGCAAGGTCTGGCCTTCCTCGACGTCGATCGTCGCGCCGAGGGGCTCGATGGTCAGTTGGTAGCTCATGGCCGCACGCTCAGGAGCACGATCCCCGGATGCCGGTCAGGCCGGGCGTGCGGAAGCGGATCGCGTCCTTGTGCCCCAGGCCGTTCTCGGCCAGCGTCTTGCCGAAGTCGGGCTGCCAGGGCTGGCCGGACTTGAACCACAGCACCTGGCTCCAGTCGATGTGCTCGAAGTCCGGGTGGTCGCCGAACGCGCCGGGCAGCACGCTCTCCACCATCGCGCCGAACGGCATCTCCGCCGGCAGCGGCAGGCAGAAGGGCGCGCAGAACATCATGTGGTCTTCCCAGCCGATGTACAGCAACGGCGCCGGGAAGTTCTCGCGCACGTCCCGGGCGGGGAAATCGTAGGTGCCGATCGCGGTGACGCTCATGCCGATGCTCCTTTCTCGGTGGTGTCGTCCTTGGCCTCGCCGCGCCAGGCGGCGAAGTTCTTCTGGTCTTCCGAGCCCTCGAAGTCGAGGTTGTCGCGGCCGAAGTTCAGGCCGTACCAGTCGAGCACCGCGCCCAGCGGATCGAAGCCGGGCTGGCTCGGGTCGACGTCGGGCTTGAAGCAGTTGCCCTGGTAGATCTGGTGCACCGGCAGCCAGGACTGCACGTACTTCTCCGGCTCGTGGTCGAAGATCCGCTTGCAGCCGTCACTGCAGAAGTGGTACTTGTTGCCGAAGTAGTTGCTCTCGCGGTAGCAGATCCTGGTCGGGTCGCCGGGCTCGGTGAAGAGCATCGGGATCTGGCAGGTCGTGCACAGCATCGGCAGCGTCTTGTTGTAGAAGCGCTTGCCCTGCTGCTGGCGCTCCCGGTAGTACTCCAGGCGCGGGCGGTACAGGCGGTCGAAGGACTCGGGGTACTTCTCCGACAGCCAGTCCATTTCCTCGTCGCTGGGCACCCAGGTGTGGAAGGGCGCGGCGGCGGCGTAGTTGTAGAAGGTGTTCCAGGCCTGGTGACTGATGTGGTCCTTGCCCTCGCAGGCTTCCTTCCAGCCGGCCGGCTCCCGGATGCCGTAGCGGGCGAGGTCGCGGAACAGGGCTCCGCCGTTCTGCTCGGCGTACATCTCCCAGGCTTCCTTCCAGCTCATCACGCGCTTGGGCAGCATGTAGTCCTGCATCATCGCCACCAGCGTCAGCACGCGGTAGCCGCGCCAGAACCACTTGTCGATCCAGCGCTGCACGATGGGCACGTTGTCCGGGTCCTGCTCGAGCATGAACTTGATGCACTCGATGCCCAGCGTCATGTGGCGCGATTCGTCGCTCTGGGCCGAGAAGCCGAAGGTGACGGTGGACATGTCGCCGTTGTGCGCAGCACCGGACATGAACGGCACGAACAGCAGGTTGGTCAGCACGTACTCGAACGAGAAGCTCACCGCGGTGAGGAACTCGAACGGGCCGGCGGTCAGCGCGTCCTCGAAGAACGACTTGGGCACGGACAGGTACCACACACGGTCGAACCAGTGCGCGGCGTTGTGCATGCCGTTGAAGTACTTGTTGTAGTGGCTGATCGCGTGCGTCTCGGTCTGGAAGTGGCGCAGCTCGTCGATGGACTGCATCTGCGCCGCCACGCGCGCGCCCACGCCGGTGAAGTGCCGGCCCACGTGCGCGAAGCCGCGATGCGCGTAGTACTCCAGCGGCGTGACGCCCTGGATGAACAGCTTGAGCGCGTTGACGTAGCGTGCGTCGGAGACGCTCAGCTGGCCGTTGTTCTGCGCGAAGGCCTCGATGACCGCGTAGAGCTTCTTCTCCTTCTCGCCTTGGTACTTCCAGTAGGCGTCCATGGTCAGGCGGAAGGGGTCCTCCCACTTGTCCCAGTCGTGGATCTTGATGCCCTCGTAGCGGTCGTACGGGAAGACTTTCTCCATCGGCTGGTACGTGGTCTCCCAGCCGAGGCCACGCGTCATCGCGGCGTAGCGTTCCTTGAGGCCGAGCTTCTTGCGGGTGACTCGGGTGTCCATGCTTGTCTCCTGTGGATGGGGTGAGGCCGTTCAGTGGTTCCAGCGCAGCGTGAACTCGTCGTCGTCCTCGTCGATGTGGCCGGACAGGGTGACGAGGTTCACGTGGATCTGCTGCAGGTCGAACGGGCGGCCGGTGTGTTCCTCGACCGTGGCGCGGCGGATGACCAGGCGCCCCGGGGCGTCGATCTTCACGAGCCCGGGCGAATGGACGGTCACGGCCTCGGGGTTGTCGGCCTGGATGGCCTCGATCACCGGACGGGCTTCCTCGTTGTCCTGGAACGCGATGAACACCTTGGAGGGGGCTGCGGTCGTCATGGGATGTCTCCTCGGGATTGGCTTGTCGGTCAGACGTCCAGGCCGGCCTTGCGTGCGCGGGCGTCCAGTGCCTCGCGCACCTCCTGCATCGCCGTGGTCCCCACCTCGCCCAGGGCCAGCTCGGCGACCGGCGTCAGTGCGGCGCGCGCCTGCCAGGCGTAGGTGACGTACCAGTCGGTGAGCAGGCGGCGGTTGCCTTCGGATTCGGCCGCGGCGACCTTGACGACCGCGTCGATCCAGCGCGCGCTCTCGTCGTGCCATTCGGGGATGAAGGCGGTGAGCATCGCGACGGCCGTGCCGCCCTGCAGGGCCAGGTGCTCGTCGACGAAGTGGCCCAGCATCAGCGGATACAGCAGGCCGTCGAGGGCGAGGTTCTGCGCGATGAACAGCTCGAACGGGTCCTGCAGCACCAGCGTGTCTTCCACGTAGCGGCGCAGCACCTGCCAGTGGGCGTCGTGCAGCCAGGCGTTGCGACCGGCGTCGAGCACGCCGGGCTCGTCCATCGCGAGCCCCAGCCGCGTGAGGTACTGCGCCACGCCCAGCTGGTCCATCGCATGCAGCATGGCCGGCGCGGTGAAGGCGGTGCCGTAGCCGCGCGCGCAGATGGTGCAGTTGTTCATGTTGCCGCCCCAGGCCACGTGGCGCAGCGGCATCAGCACGTCGCAGGCGTGGGCGCGCACGGCGTCGGGCATCTTGTCGAGCAGGCCGCGCGATTCGACGAACTGGTAGTTCGCCTCCATCGCGTCCTGCTGGCGTGCGCGCGCCATGGTCCAGGTCGCGTAGTAGAACTGGCGCGGGTCCCGCAGGCTGTCCCAGTCCTTCATCTTCACCGCGGTGCGCCGGGTGTCGAACAGCTCGAATTCCGGCTCCCAGGTGGGGCGGTAGTGGAAGTTGGCGCTCGGCTGCGCGCCGAGTGTGGCTTCGAGGTAGCGCGAAGCCGGCTTGTCGCCCGTGTAGGCCGCCACGCGGGCGAAGGTGTGGCGCAAGGGCTGGATCTCGCGCGCCTGCAGGTCGATGTTCATGGGGGCTTGTCTCCTTGGTGGTGTGGCGTGGGAGCGGTGGCGGGATGTCAGTCGTCGGGCAGGTAGCGCACGCGGTGCTCCGCGCAGAAGGCTTCGAAGGCCGGCGTCGGCAGCAGCAGTTCGACCGACAGTTCCGGCCAGCCGACCGAGAAGCTGAACTCGACGAGGTCGTCCTTGCGGCCGAGGACGCGCACGAACTTCTGGGTCAGGTCGCACGCCGGCATGGCAGGCTCGGCGGCAGGGGGCGGGGCGGTTCGCGTCATGGCAGGGGCCTGTGCTGTGTTGGCCGCCTCCATCGCAGGACGCATGCCAATCCGGCGGGAACCGCCCAAAAATATCGATAAATTAAGGGTTAATCCGGAGCATTCGGCCCCGATCGGCCGCGACTGCGGCGACGTCTCGGCCACGCGATGGGGTGCTTGTGACCAGCAGTGACCCGATTGCTGCAGGGCAGCATGATCATTTGGTGAGGTGCCGGCGCGCCCGATTGCTGAAATGATGAAATGGGTGGGGCGGGTGAACCCTATGGACGGTGTTCAGAGGTTTATCGATACTTTGTCCGCCATGCCCACGCTCCTGCCACCGCTGCCGTCCGACGCCGACCTGCGTCGCCTGGTCCATTTCTCCACGGTGGACGGGCGCATCTGGCTGGCGGACCAGCGCATGCTGCTGCTCCACGCGGCGAGCCTGCAGGCGTTGCGGCGCGAGCTGATGTCCAGCCTGGGGCCGGAGCACACCCGGCGCCTGCTCATGCGCGCGGGTTACACCGCAGGCACGCGCGACGCGATGCTGGCGCGCAAGGTGCGCCCCGACGCGTCGCTGTTCGACGCCTTTGCCGTCGGGCCCCAGCTGCACATGCTCGAAGGCGCGGTGCGCGTCACGCCGCAGGTGCTCGAGGTCGACGAGGCGCAAGGTCACTTCCGCGGCGTGTTCCGCTGGGACCACAGCTGGGAGGCCGAGATGCACCAGCGCAGCTGCGGGCCGTCGGACGAGCCCGTGTGCTGGATGCTGCTGGGCTATGCCTCGGGCTACACGAGCGGCTTCTTCGGCCGCCCGGCGCTGTTCAAGGAGGTCCAGTGCTCGGCCAGCGGCCATGACTGTTGCCTGATCGAAGGCCGTTTCGCGCACGAATGGCCCGACGGCGAGCAGCTGGCGCGCGACTACGACCCGGATTCGATGCTGGTGCGCATCGACGAGCTGCGCTCGCAGGTCGAGGCGCTGCGCACGCAGCTGCAGCCGGCCGACGACCAGGGGCCGCTGATCGGGCATTCCCCGGCGTTCCGGCAGACCGTCGAGCTGCTGCGCAAGGCCGCCCCGACCGAGGTCACGGTGCTGCTGACCGGCGAAACCGGCGTCGGCAAGGAGCGCTTCGCGCGCGCGCTGCATGCGATGGGGCCCCGTGCGGACAAGCCCTTTGTCGCGGTCAACTGCGCGGCGCTGCCGGCCGAGCTGATCGAAAGCGAGTTGTTCGGTGCGGAAAAGGGCGCCTACACCGGTGCCAACGCGACGCGCATCGGCCGCTTCGAGCGCGCCCACGGCGGCACCCTGCTGCTGGACGAACTGGGCGAGCTGCCGCTGCCGGCGCAGGCCAAGCTGCTGCGCGTGCTCCAGCAGGGCGAGGTGGAGCGGCTGGGGTCGACCCAGGCCCGCAAGGTCGATGTGCGGGTGGTCGCCGCCACCAACGTCGACCTGGAGAAGGCGGTGGAGGAGGGGCGCTTCCGGCGCGACCTGCTGTACCGGCTCAACGTCTACCCGATCCGCATCCCGCCGCTGCGCGAACGGGCCGAGGACATCGAGCTGCTGGCCATGCACCTGCTGCAGAAGTACGCCGCGCGGCACGGCAAGCGCGTCGAGGGCTTCACCGACCTGGCGCTGGCCGCGATGCGCGCCCATCCCTGGCCGGGCAACGTGCGCGAGCTCGAGAACCTGGTCGAGCGTGGCGTGATCCTTGCGTCCTCGGGCGGCATGGTCGATGCCCCGATGCTGTTCCCCCAGCTGACTTCCGCCGACATGCTGACGATCAATGCTTCCGGCGGCCTGGAGAGCAACGCCGCCTGCGCCCAGGAGGCCGACTTCTACGACATGCTGCAGCGCAGCGGCCTGACGCTGGATGCGATGGAGGACGCGCTGATCCGCGAGGCGGTCCAGCGCGCCGGCGGCAACCTGTCGGCGGCGGCTCGGGCGCTGGGGATCACCCGTCCCCAGCTGAGCTACCGCCTCTCGCGCATCCAGGACGACGCGCGCCGCGCGACCTGAGCGGCAGGGCCCGAGCATGGCCAAGCGTTCCTTCCAGCCGCCCAGCCCCCTCCCCGTCGACCCGGCCGACGGCGCGGCCACGCGCACCCTGATCGAACAGACCTACACCACGCTGCGCGACGACATCATCGAGGGCCGGCTGGCGCCGGACAGCCGCCTGCGCATCGAGCACCTGCGGCAGCAGTACCAGGTCGGTGCCGGCACGCTGCGCGAGGCCCTGACCCGGCTGGTCAGCGACGCGCTGGTGGTGGCCGAGGGGCAGCGGGGCTTTCGCGTGGCGCCGATCGCGATCGAGGACCTGGAAGACATCACGCGCCTGCGGGTGCACATCGAGACCGACGCCCTGCGCCAGTCGATCCGCTGCGGCGACGACGCCTGGCGCGCGCGCGTGACGGCGGCCTACGAGGCCCTGTCGGCGGAGGAGCAGCCGGTGCGGCCCGAGCGCCGCCGCCAGTGGGAGGCGCTCAACCTGCGCTTCCATGAAGCGCTGCTGTCCGGCCACGCCTCGCCCTGGACGCAGCGAGTGCTGCGCCTGCTGGCGCGCCACAGCGAGCGCTACCGCAGCTATGCGATCGGCCTGCCCGACAGCGGGCGTGACGTCCACGCCGAGCACACCGAGATCTACCAGCTGGCGATCAGCGGCCAGGAGGCGCGCGCCGCCTTGGCGCTCGAAGCGCACATCAGCGCGACGCCTTACATGCTGATCCGTGCCCTGCGCGAGGGGCGCATTGTCCTGCCGGGCGCGCGCCCGCCGGCCGCGGCGCACGCACGCGCGACGCCCGCCGGGGCCGGTGCCGCGCCGCAACAGCGGCCGTGGACGCAGCCCGCGGGTGAACCGCTTGCCACGTGAAGGGGACCGTCGGGAAGCGCCGGAGGGCGCGGTGCCCCATCCCCCGCATCCGGGGGGAATGCGTCCGTCGCGTTCCGGGTCTTCAATAGGCAGGGGCCGCCGCAGGGCCCATGCGGCGCAGCCTTGCGAGACCCTGCCGAAGTGAAGGTTTTTCATCGCATTCGCCGTATGGACGCAAGGAGGCTGCCTTCATGCGAATGGATGTATATGAATATATCCGGCTTTCGCGGTGGTGCCTGAAAGCGCATGCTTTCCCAGGTGCGTGGGCAATAAACCCGCGCAAGTGGGCTCCGTTATTTCTGGCGAGTGCACAAAAACACGCGATCCTTCATGCACCCTTGAAATGCGGCAGCCCAAGCCCGATCTGAGGCTTGGGCGCCTGCGGGTGGCCCGGACGAGCGAAACAGGACGTGCCTGGTGCCAGGCCCTTGCGAAAAAGAGCTCAGTCGGCCAGGGAAGCGGACTGGCTGGTGCCGGCCGGCGGCCGGACGGCAGCCGGCGCGACCCGGGGTTCGAGCAACTGGATGTTTTGCGCCAGCTTGCCTTTCGGACCCTGGACCAGGTCGAAGGTGACCTTCGAGCCCTGCTTCAGCGTCCGGAAACCATCCATCAGGATGGCCGAAAAGTGGGCGAAGACGTCTTCGCCGCCTTCGTCCGGCTCAATGAACCCGAAGCCCTTGGCGTCATTGAACCATTTGACCGTTCCTGCATGCGTACCCATTGCTTCCTCCCCGGGTAAATACTCCTGATTCGCGAAAAATTCTCTGCGGCAGGTTCCACGGTGTCAAGAACGGATCAAGCCCGGGTTCGTGAGCGTTGGTGACGGTTCCTGTGCATATTCTCAGGTTGACCTTGACGAGTGCAGAGCAAATGGCGCGAACCCGCTCCCTGTCCAGCCCAACTCGATAGAATCGTTTCATGCCCAGCGACACGCCCAAGCTCCCAGCAACGCCCGCCCAGCCCGCGCTGCCGGACGGCGGGGAAGGAACTGTCGTTGTCGAAAGACAGTCATCGAAGGTGGAGCCGCCCCGTCTGTACCAGGTGGTCATGCTGAACGACGACTACACCCCGATGGAATTCGTGGTGATGGTGCTTCAGCAGTACTTCCACCGGGACCTGGAGACGGCGACCCACATCATGCTGAAGATCCACCACGAAGGCCGCGGCGTCTGTGGCGTCTACACCAAGGACATAGCCGCCACGAAAGTCGAATTGGTGCTTGCCGCCGCGCGCCGCGCGGGGCATCCTTTGCAGTGCATTATGGAGGCCGCATGATTGCCCAGGAACTTGAAGTCAGCCTGCACATGGCGTTCGTCGAGGCGCGCCAGCAGCGCCACGAGTTCATCACGGTGGAGCACCTGCTGCTGGCACTGCTCGACAACCCGTCGGCGGCCGAGGTGCTGCGGGCGTGCTCGGCCAACATCGATGACCTGCGCAAGAGCCTGACGCAGTTCATCAAGGAAAACACGCCGACCGTCGGCGGCACCGACGAGGTCGACACGCAGCCGACGCTGGGCTTCCAGCGCGTGATCCAGCGCGCGATCATGCACGTGCAGTCCACCGGCAGCGGCAAGAAGGAAGTGACCGGCGCGAACGTGCTGGTGGCGATCTTCGGCGAGAAGGATTCGCATGCGGTCTATTACCTGCACCAGCAGGGCGTGACCCGCCTGGACGTGGTCAACTACATCGCCCACGGCATCCGCAAGTCCGATCCGCCCGAGCCGGCCAAGCCCGCCGAGGGCAGCGGCCAGGAGGTCGAGAAGGAAGAGGGCGAGGGCAAGGGGTCGCCGCTGGAGCAGTTCACCCAGAACCTCAACCAGCTGGCGCGCGAGGGCAAGATCGACCCGCTGATCGGCCGCGAGCAGGAAGTCGAGCGCGTGATCCAGGTGCTGTGCCGCCGGCGCAAGAACAACCCGCTGCTGGTCGGCGAGGCGGGCGTGGGCAAGACCGCGATCGCCGAGGGGCTGGCCTGGCGCATCACCGAAGGCGACGTGCCCGAGGTGCTGTCCGATTCCGTGGTCTACGCGCTGGACATGGGCGCGCTGCTGGCCGGCACCAAGTACCGCGGCGACTTCGAGCAGCGCCTCAAGGGCGTGCTCAAGGCGCTGAAGGACCAGCCCAACGCGATCCTGTTCATCGACGAGATCCACACGCTGATCGGGGCGGGGGCGGCCTCGGGCGGCACGCTCGATGCGAGCAACCTGCTCAAGCCGGCGCTGAGCTCGGGCACGCTCAAGTGCATCGGCGCGACCACCTTCAACGAGTACCGCGGCATCTTCGAGAAGGACGCGGCGCTGTCGCGGCGCTTCCAGAAGATCGACGTGGTCGAGCCGTCGGTCGAGCAGACCGTGGAGATCCTCAAGGGCCTGAAGTCGCGCTTCGAGGACCACCACAACGTCAAGTACGCGCTCAACGCGCTGCAGGCGGCTGCCGAGCTGTCGGCCAAGTACATCAATGACCGCCACCTGCCCGACAAGGCGATCGACGTGATCGACGAGGCGGGCGCGGCGCAGCGCATCCTGCCCAAGAGCAAGCAGAAGAAGACCATCACCCGCGCCGAGGTCGAGGAGATCGTCGCGAAGATCGCGCGCATCCCGCCGGCGAGCGTCAGCAACGACGACCGCTCCAAGCTCAAGAACCTCGACCGCGACCTCAAGAGCGTGGTGTTCGGCCAGGACGAGGCGATCGACGCGCTGGCCGCGGCGATCAAGATGGCGCGCTCGGGCCTGGGCAAGCCGGACAAGCCGATCGGCTCGTTCCTGTTCAGCGGCCCCACCGGCGTGGGCAAGACCGAGGTGGCCAAGCAGCTCGCCTACATCCTGGGCATCGAGCTGATCCGCTTCGACATGTCCGAGTACATGGAGCGCCATGCGGTGAGCCGCCTGATCGGCGCGCCGCCGGGCTACGTGGGCTTTGACCAGGGTGGCCTGCTGACCGAGGCGATCACGAAGAAGCCGCACGCGGTGCTGCTGCTCGACGAGATCGAGAAGGCGCACCCGGACGTCTTCAACGTGCTGCTGCAGGTCATGGACCACGGCACGCTGACCGACAACAACGGGCGCAAGGCGGACTTCCGCAACGTCATCATCATCATGACGACCAACGCGGGCGCCGAGACCATGCAGAAGTCGACGATCGGCTTCACGACGCGGCGCGAGCAGGGCGACGAGATGGCCGACATCAAGCGGCTGTTCACGCCCGAGTTCCGCAATCGCCTGGACGCCATCGTCAGCTTCAAGCCGCTGAACGAGGAGATCATCCTGCGCGTGGTCGACAAGTTCCTGCTGCAACTGGAAAGCCAGCTGGCCGAGAAGAAGGTGGAAGCCACCTTCACCGACGCGCTGCGCCGCTACCTGGCACGCAAGGGCTTCGATCCGCTGATGGGCGCGCGCCCGATGCAGCGCCTGATCCAGGACACCATCCGCCGCGCGCTGGCCGACGAACTGCTGTTCGGCCAGCTGGTCGACGGTGGCCGGCTCACGGTCGACATCGACGACAAGGACGAGGTGGTGCTGGACATCCAGCCCAACCGGCGCAGCGACAAGCCGAAGGCCGAACCGGCGGTCACCGAGTGAGCGGCGGCGCCGGCCGGTGCCTCCCGCCAAGAGGGCCCTGCGGGGCCCTTTTTCACGCCTGCGACCGGGGTCCCGGTGGCGTTCAGGCGGGCGGATCCTGCCTGAAGTAGTCGCGGAACAGCTCGTGCAGCCGGGGGTGGGCGGCGCGGAAGCTCCCGGGGGTGACGAAGAAGGCTTCGGCCGCGACCGCGAAGAACTCGTCGACCGACTCCGCGCCGTAGGGATCGAGGAAGGTCTCGACGCCGGCGTCGACCTCGTCGCAGAAGCGCTCGTACTCGTCGTCGATCTGCGCGATCCAGGCCTCGCGCCGGGCGCGGTCGGGCAGGGGCGGCACGCCGTCGGGCTCGCCGTCGAGCATGTCGATCTTGTGGATGAACTCGTGGATCACGACGTTGTAGCCCAGCTCGGCCGACTGGCCGGCCTCCTGCACGTCCTGCCACGACAGCGTCACCGGGCCGCCTTCCATCGCCTCGCCGGCGAGCACCTCGTCGTACTCGTGCACGACGCCGGTCTCGTCGACCACGGTGCGGCGCGCGACGACCTGGTCGCCGTGCACGACGATGCCCACGAAGCCGTCGTAGAGGTGCAGCCCGAGCCGCAGCACCGGCAGGCAGGCCTGCGCGGCGATCGCCACGGCCACCTCGTCGGTGATCTGGAAGCCGCCCGCGCCGGTGAACTCCTTGCGGCGCAGGAACAGCGTGGCCAGGCGGCGCAGTTCGGCCAGGTCCTCGGCGCTGCGGCGCGCGAGGAACGGGTAGGCGTCGAGCACGCGGTGCCAGAGCCCGGCCGGGATCTCGTGCCTGCGCAGCAGGTGCGCTTCGCGTGCCTCACGCCAGCGTGACAGCCACCGGATCATGGCCCTCGTGGCGGCGGTTCAGGCCGGGGGAATGCGCTGCATGCCGTCGCGCGTCAGGCGCAGCACCTCGGCACGCGGGGGCCGGGCGTGGTCCAGGTCCCAGTCGCTCATCACGTGCCGCAGCACGCCCGGGGCCAGTGCATGGTCGGCCGGGCGGTGGGTGTGTCCGTGGATGAACGCGTCGGCGCGGGCCGCGCGCAGCCAGGCGAGGGCGGCCTCGGCGTGGAGGTCGCCGTAGGATTCCGGGCCCTGCGTACGCTTGCGGGCTTCGCTGGCCTCGCGCATCTGCGTGGCGACCTGGCGGCGCACCGCCAGCGGCTGGGCGAGGAAGCGTGCGGTCCAGGCCGGTTGCCGCACCTGGGCGCGAAAACGCTGGTAGTCCTCGTCGTCCAGGCACAGCGCGTCGCCGTGCGACAGCAGGTAGCGGCGCCCGGCGAACGCCAGCACCGTCGGGTCGGGCAGCAGGTGCACGCCGCAGCCGTCGAGCAGCCGCCCGCCGACCAGGAAGTCGCGGTTGCCGGCCATGAAACCGACCCAGCATCGCGCGGCCGCGGCGCGCAACACCTCGGCGCATTCGTGCTCGAATCCTTCGTCGGCCGCGTCGTCGCCGATCCAGACCTCGAACAGGTCGCCCAGGATCAGCACCGCATCGGCGGGCGTGTGCAGCAGGTGGTGCCGCCAGGCCTCGAAGGTGCGCGGCATCCCCGCCTGCAGGTGCAGGTCGGAGATCAGGTCGATGCACTGCCAGCCCGCAGGCGCGGGCAGTTCGTGCATCTCGGGCGTGGCGGGCAGGGCGCCGGAACTCACGGCGTGCAGGGGGACGGGATTCAGACCTCGACGGCCTTGGTGATCACGACGTCCTCCAGCGGCACGTCGTCGTGGAAACCCTTGCGGCCGGTCTTGACGCCCTTGATCTTGTCGACCACCTCGGTGCCTTCGACCACCTTGCCGAACACCGCGTAGCCCCAGCCCTGCAGGCTTTCGGAGCGGAAGTTCAGGAAGTCGTTGTCGGCGACGTTGATGAAGAACTGCGCCGTGGCCGAGTGCGGGGCCTGGGTGCGCGCCATCGCGATGGTGTAGCGGTCGTTCTTCAGGCCGTTGTTGGCCTCGTTCTCGATCGGCGCATCGGTGGGCTTCTGGTTCATGCCCGGCTCGAAGCCGCCGCCCTGGATCATGAAGCCGTCGATGACGCGGTGGAAGATGGTGTTGTCGTAGTGGCCCTTGCGGACGTACGACAGGAAGTTGGCGACGGTCTTGGGCGCCTTTTCGGCGTCCAGCTCGATCCTGATGACGCCATGAGTGGTGTGCAGTTCAACGGCCATGTTCATTTCTCCACGGTGACCTTCTGGATGACGACCGGCTCGACCGGCACGTCCTGATGCATGCCCACCGTCGTGGTGCGCACGCGCTTGATGTTGTCGACGATGTCCATGCCGGCGACCACCTTGCCGAACACCGCGTAACCGTAGCCATCGCGCGAGTTGGCGGCGTCGAGGAAGACATTGTCCTTGACATTGATGAAGAACTGCGCGGTCGCGGAATGCGGGTGCGAGGTGCGCGCCATCGCGATCGTGCCGCGCCGGTTCGACAGGCCGTTGCGGCTCTCCAGCGGGATCGGCTCGCGCGTCGGCTTCTGCGCCATGTCGGGCGTGAAGCCGCCGCCCTGGATCATGAAGTTCTCGATCACGCGGTGGAACACCGTGCCGTCGTAGTGGCCGGCGCGCACGTACTGCAGGAAGTTCTCCACCGTCTTCGGTGCGCGGGCGGCGTCCAGTTCCAGCACGATGTCGCCCATCGAGGTGGTCATGCGCACCGTCTGCGCCGAGGCGAGCGGGGCGAGGACGGCGGTCAGCGTCAGCGTCGCGAGGACATGGCGCAACTTGATCGTCATCCAGACACTCCTTGGGACAGCAGTCATCGCGCCATTGTCGCCCCGTCCGGGGCGGGCGGTTGTGCACGCGGGTGGTGCATGCGATGGCGCGGGCAGCGGCGCAGGCTGGCGCGGGCAGCAGCACGTCGGCATCCTGCCTGTCCGGGCAGGGCACGATGCCATGACGGCATAGCGGATATACTCGTCGGATTCTACTGTGCCCCTCGCGGCCATCCCTGCAAACCCGCATCCCTCGAGGTCTGGCGCCGTGTTGAAATTTCCGCGACCCTTCATGTGTCGCTGCGCCGGCCTCGGCGCCCGGCTCCCGGCCCGCTGATCTCCCGTACCGAAGCCCGGCGATTCATTTCGCAGATCCGTTCATGACGCTGTCGATCTACAACTCCCTCACGCGCCGCCAAGAACCGTTCGAGCCGATCGAGCCCGGCCACGTGCGCATGTACGTGTGCGGAATGACGATCTACGACTACTGCCATATCGGGCACGCGCGCATGATGCTGGCGTTCGACGTGGTACAGCGCTGGCTCAAGGTGCTCGGCTACCGCGTCACCTACGTGCGCAACATCACCGACATCGACGACAAGATCATCCGGCGGGCGCTGGAGCGCGGCATCACGATCCGCCAGCTGACCGAGGAGATGGCCCAGGCCATGCACGAGGACATCGCGGCGCTGGGCATCGAGCCGCCGACCCACGAGCCGCGCGCGACCGAGTACGTGCCGCAGATGGTGCGCATGATCGAGCAGCTCGAAGACAGGGGCCTGGCCTATCGCACGCCGCACGGCGACGTGAACTTCGCGGTGCGGCGTTTCCCCGGTTACGGCAAGCTGTCGGGCAAGTCGCTCGACCAGCTGCGCGCGGGCGAGCGTGTCGCGGTATCCGGGGACAAGGAAGACCCGCTCGACTTCGTGCTGTGGAAGGCGGCCAAGGACACCGAACCCGACGATGCAAAATGGGATGCGCCGTTCGGCCGCGGGCGTCCGGGCTGGCACATCGAGTGCTCGGCGATGAGCTGCGCGCTGCTGGGCGAGCATTTCGACATCCACGGTGGCGGCATGGACCTGCAGTTCCCGCACCACGAGAACGAGATCGCGCAAAGCGAAGGCGCGACGGGCAAGCCGTTCGTCAACGTGTGGATGCACAACGGCTTCGTCAACGTCGACAACGAGAAGATGTCGAAGTCGCTCGGCAACTTCTTCACCATCCGCGACGTGCTCAAGAGCTACGACGGGCAGACGCTGCGCTTCTTCATGCTGCGCACGCACTACCGCAGCCAGTTCAACTACAGCGATGCGCACCTCGAGGACGCGCGCCATGCCCTGCGTCGCCTGTACACGGCGCTGGACGCGGTGCCGCCCGCCGAGGTGAGCATCGACTGGAACGAGCCGCACGCGGCGCGTTTCCGCGCGGCGATGAACGACGACTTCAACACCGCCGAGGCGGTGGCGGTGCTGTTCGAGCTGGCCACGGAAGTGAACCGCACGCGCTCGGCCGCGCTGGCCGGCCTGCTGAAGGCGCTGGGTGGCACGCTGGGCATTCTCCAGGGCTCGCCGCGTGAGTACCTGCAGGGCGGACACACCGGCGGGTTGGACGAAGCGGCGATCCAGGCGCAGATCGAGGCCCGCGCGGCGGCGAAGAAGGCCAAGAACTACGCCGAGGCCGACCGCATCCGCGCCGCGCTGGCCGAGCAGGGCATCGTGCTGCAGGACACGCCGCAAGGCACCACCTGGGTGCGGGCCTGAGGGCGGCGCATGGCGATGTCCAAGGTCGTCACGCCCGACTACTGGGACGAGGCGTGCAAGCATCTGTCGCGGCGCGACCGCGTGATGCGCAAGCTGATCCCGCGCTTCGGCGAGGCCCGGCTGCAAAGCCGCGGCGACGCCTTCACGACGCTGGCGCGCTCCATCGTGGGGCAACAGATCTCGGTGAAGGCGGCGCAGGCCGTCTGGGACCGCTTCGCGGCGCTGCTGAGCGGGCCGTCCAACCGGATCTCGCCGGCCGAGGTGCTGCAGCTGCCCGTCGAGGCGCTGCGCGCGGCCGGGCTGTCCGCTCGCAAGGTGGAGTACCTGCGTGACCTGGCCAGCCACTTCCACAGTGGCGCGGTGCACGTCAAGGAATGGGCGGCGATGGAGGACGAGGCCATCATCGAGGAACTGGTGGCCATCCGCGGCATCGGCCGCTGGACGGCCGAGATGTTCCTCATCTTCCACCTGATGCGCCCGAACGTGCTGCCGCTGGACGACCTCGGCCTGCTCAAGGGCATCAGCATCAACTACTTCAGCGGCGAGCCGGTGTCGCGGGCGGAAGCCCGGGAAGTGGGCGAGGCCTGGGCCCCGTTTCGCTCGGTGGCCACGTGGTACATTTGGCGCAGCCTCGACCCCCTGCCGGTGGAATACTGACCACCATACAACCATAAGAAGCGCGAGGCGCCTCGTTCACAGATGGATGACTTGGGATGAGTAAACGACACTTTCTCGAGTTCGAGCAGCCCATTGCCGAGCTTGAAACCAAGATCGACGAGCTGCGCTACGTCCAGACCGAGTCGGCCGTCGACATCTCCGAAGAGATCGACCGGCTCAGCAAGAAGAGCCTGCAGCTGACCAAGGACATCTACGCCAACCTGTCCCCCTGGCAGGTCACGCAGATTGCACGGCACCCGCAGCGGCCGTACACGCTGGACTACATCAACGAGATCTTCACCGAGTTCCAGGAACTGCACGGCGACCGCCATTTTGCCGACGACCAGTCCATCGTCGGCGGCCTGGCGCGCTTCAACGGGCAGGCCTGCATGGTGATCGGCCACCAGAAGGGCCGCGACACCAAGGAGCGCGCCGCGCGCAACTTCGGCATGTCACGTCCCGAGGGCTACCGCAAGGCACTGCGCCTGATGAAGCTGGCCGAGAAGTTCGGCCTGCCGGTGTTCACCTTCGTCGACACGCCGGGTGCGTACCCGGGCATCGGCGCCGAGGAGCGCGGCCAGTCCGAGGCGATCGGCCGCAACATCTTCGAGATGGCGCAGCTGGAAGTGCCCATCATCGCGACCATCATCGGCGAGGGCGGCTCCGGCGGCGCGCTGGCGATCAGCGTCGGTGACCAGGTGCTGATGCTGCAGTACTCGGTGTACTCGGTGATCTCGCCGGAAGGTTGCGCCTCCATCCTCTGGAAGACCGCCGACCGTGCCGCCGAAGCGGCCGATGCACTGGGCATCACGGCGCACCGCCTGAAGGCGCTGGGCCTGATCGACAAGATCGTCAACGAACCGGTCGGCGGTGCACACCGCGATCCGAAGCAGATGGCGGCCTACCTGAAGCGTGCGCTCAACGATGCGCTGCGCCAGGTCAGCGACCTCAAGCCCAAGGAGCTGCTGCAGCGCCGCTACGAGCGCCTGCAGAGCTACGGGCGCTTCATCGACACCAAAGAGCGCTGATGAACGCGCGGCTGTCGGCCGATCGCCCGTGCGTGGCGGTGGCCTACAGCGGCGGGCGCGATTCCAGCGCCTTGCTCCATGCCACGCTCAGGGCCGCACGGGACGCAGGCGTCCAGGTGCTGGCCCTGCATGTCCATCATGGCCTGCAGCCGCAGGCCGACGCGTGGCTGGACCATTGCGAGCGGCAGTGCGCCGCCTGGCGGCGCCGGGGCTGGCCGGTCACCTTCGTCAGCCGGCGGTTGAACCTTCGACCCGGCAAGGGAGAGAGCATCGAGGCGGTCGCGCGTGACGCGCGCTATGCCGCGCTGCGCGAGATGGCCTTGTCGCATGGCGCGAACACGGTGCTGCTGGCCCACCACCGCCAGGACCAGGCCGAGACCTTCCTGTTGCAGGCGCTGCGCGGCGCGGGCGTGGCCGGGCTGGCCGGCATGCCGGTGGCGGTCGAGTGCGACGGCGTGGCCTGGGTGCGCCCGTGGCTCGCCCAGCCGCGCGCCGCGATCGAGGCCTACGTGCGGCGCTATCGGCTGCGCTACGTCGATGACGACAGCAATGCCGACGCCCGCTATGCCCGCAACCGCCTGCGCCTGCAGGTGTGGCCGGCCCTGACGCAGGCCTTCGGGCAGGCCGAGGCCGCGCTGGCCGATGCCGCCGCCTGGGCGCGCGAGGCGGCCGCCTGCCTGGACGAACTGGCCGCGCAGGACCTGGCCGTCGTGGCGACGCCGCAGGGCCTGCGGCTGCAGCCCTGGCAGGCGCTCGGTGCCGCACGCGCGCGCAACGCCTTGCGGGCTTGGTACCGCGCACAGGCCGGCGAGCCCTTGCCCGCCAGCTGGGTGGACCGCCTGTGGGACGAGCTGCCGCGCGTGCGCACCGGCCAGTGGCCGCTGCCGCAGGGCGTGCTGCGCAGCTACCGCGGGGTGCTGCGCTGGCAGCCGGCGGTCGCCGCGGCGCCGGCGGGCGCACCGATGCCCGAGACCGTGCTGCAGGTGCGCCGCGCCGGCCGCTACGAACTGCCGGGCTGGGGCGGCGTGCTGCACGTGGAGCGCTGCGATGGCTGCGGCGGCGTGCCGCTGGCGCTGCTGGAGGCGCTGCGCCTCGTGCCGCGCCAGGGCGGCGAACGGTTCCAGGCCGGGGCAGGGCGGCCGCCGCGCAGCCTGAAGAAGCAGTTCCAGCAGGCCGGCGTGCCTGGCTGGGCGCGCCAGGGGCCGCTGCTGTACGCGGGCGATGCCCTGGTGTTCGTGCCGGGGCTGGGCCTGGATGCGCGCGCCGTGGCCATGCCCGGCCGCTCGCGCGTGACGCTGCGCTGGGAGCCGCTGGCCCCGGCCTGAAGGCCCCCCGCGTCCGGGTTGCTGCGCTGCAACAGGATACAATCGCCGTTTCGTTCGCGACGCGGCGCGAATCCTGACTTCCGACCTCCCGCGCACCCAACTCCCAGTACCGGACTTCGATGGCACTGATCGTTCACAAGTACGGCGGCACCTCGATGGGCTCGACCGAGCGCATCCGCAACGTCGCCAAGCGCGTCGCCAAATGGGCAAGGGCCGGCCACCAGATGGTGGTGGTGCCGTCGGCCATGAGCGGCGAAACCAACCGGCTGCTTGCCCTGGCCAAGGAACTTGCGCCGTCCACGCAGACCACCGCATACGCCCGCGAGCTGGACATGATCGCCGCCACCGGCGAGCAGGTCTCGGTGGGGCTGCTGTCGATCGCGCTGCAGGCCGAAGGGCTGCAGGCGGTGAGCTACACCGGCTGGCAGGTGCCCATCAAGACCGACTCCGCCTACACCAAGGCGCGCATCCAGAGCATCGATGACGCCCGCGTGCGCGCCGACCTGGACGCCGGAAAGATCGTCATCATCACCGGCTTCCAGGGCATCGACGACGACGGCAACATCACCACGCTGGGCCGCGGCGGTTCCGACACTTCGGCCGTCGCGGTGGCCGCGGCGATGAAGGCCGACGAGTGCCTGATCTACACCGACGTCGACGGCGTCTACACCACCGACCCGCGCATCGTGCCCGAGGCGCGTCGCCTGCGCACCATCAGCTTCGAGGAAATGCTGGAGATGGCCAGCCTCGGCTCCAAGGTGCTGCAGATCCGGTCGGTCGAGTTCGCCGGCAAGTACCGCGTGCCGCTGCGTGTGCTGTCGAGCTTCACGCCGTGGGACATCCCGATCGAGGAAGAAGCCAGGTCGGGAACGCTGATCACCTTTGAGGAAGACGAGAACATGGAACAAGCCGTTGTGTCGGGCATCGCCTTCAACCGCGACGAAGCCAAGATCACCGTGATCGGTGTGCCGGACCGCCCGGGCATCGCGTACCAGATCCTCGGTGCGGTGGCCGACGCGAACATCGACGTCGACGTGATCCTGCAGAACGTCTCGCACGAGGGCAAGACCGACTTCTCGTTCACGGTCCATCGCAACGACTACGAGAAGACGATGGACCTGCTGAACAGCAAGGTGGTGCCCGCGCTGGGCGCCGAGAAGGTGATCGGCGACACCAAGATCTGCAAGGTGTCCATCGTCGGCATCGGCATGCGCTCGCACGCCGGCGTGGCCGCGACGATGTTCCGCGCGCTGAGCGAGGAAGGCATCAACATCAAGATGATCACCACGAGCGAGATCAAGACCAGCGTCGTGATCGACGAGAAGTACATGGAGCTCGCCGTGCGCGCGCTGCACAAGGCGTTCGGGCTGGACCAGGAATCTGCGGCCTGATTTCGCCGCAGAGGCATTTTCCGGTTTAGAATGCCGCTTTCGCCGATTTTCCGGTTGGAGACGTGACCGAGAGGCCGAAGGTGCTCCCCTGCTAAGGGAGTATGCGGTGTAGAGCCGCATCGAGGGTTCGAATCCCTCCGTCTCCGCCAAGGCCAAAGCAGAAAAGCCGCTTTCGAGCGGCTTTTTTGTTGCCTGTCCTTTCCTGCCTGCCCGGCGCCACGGACCGGGCATGGCGCGCGCCCCACCGTCCACGCACGCGCTCTTCCACCAGGCATGCGCCGCGGCAGCGTGCTGCCGCGCTCCGTTCCTGTCCCGCCACCTGGCCCATGCCGGACCACCTCCGCCCCACGCATCGCACGGCCGCGCCCGGCGCCTGCGCGCGTGCACGTTCCGGCGCGGCTGTCCCCTTTCGCCGGGGCAGACGCGAGCCGGTGCGGTTTCCACAATGCCTGCCAGACCGGAACGACGGCAACGCGACAGACGCTGCGCCACTTGCATGCGTTCCGGCCAGGAGACAGGAAAGGACAACGAGGACATGGACACGCCTGCCACGAACGATGCAGCGGCGCCGGCCCCCTATGACGTGATCATCGTCGGCTACGGGCCGACCGGCGCGACGCTGGCCAACCTGCTGGGGCTGCGCGGCTTCACCGTGGCGGTGGTCGACAAGCTGCCCGACGTGTACGACAAGCCGCGCGCGATCACGGCGGACCACGAGGTGATGCGGATCTTCCAGGCCTGCGGGCTGGCCGACGAGATCTCGGCCGACACCATCCCGCACCCGGGCACCGACTACATCGGCCTGCACGACCAGGTCATCAAGCGCTTCTACCCTGCGCCGGCCCCGCACCCGCTGTCGTGGGAGCCGACGTGGATGTTCGTGCAGCCGACGCTGGAGCGCAGCCTGCGGCGCGGCGTCGAGCGCTTCGACACGGTGCATACCTACCTCGCGCACGAGCTGGTGCGTTACGAGGAGCGCGAGGAGGACGTCGTCGTGCACCTGAACCGCCTGTCCGACGACCGGCCGGTCACGCTGCGCGGACGTTACCTGGTGGGCAGCGACGGCGCGCGCAGCGTGGTGCGCCGGCAGATGAACGGCACGATCGAGGACCTGGCCTTCGACGAATGGTGGATCGTCGTCGATGCCTGGCTGCGCGGCGACGCCGGGTTGCCGCCGCGCGCGACGCAGTACTGCCATCCGTGGCGGCCGGGCTCCTTCATCGTCGGCCCGGGCGACCTGCGGCGCTGGGAGATCAAGATCCTGCCGGACGAGAGGCCGGAATCGTTCGAGTCCCGCGAGCGCCTGCTCGAGGTGCTCTCGCACTTCGTCGACGTCTCCATGATCGAGATCCACCGCGTCGCGATCTACCGCTTCCACGCGCTGGTGGTCGAGGACTGGGGGCACCGGCGCGTGTTCCTGATGGGCGACGCGGCACACCAGACGCCGCCGTTCATGGGCCAGGGCATGTGTGCCGGCATCCGAGACGCCGACAACTTCGCCTGGAAGCTCGAGGGCGTGATGCGCCGCGGCTACCACCCGCGGTTGCTGCACAGCTACACGCAGGAACGCAAGCCGCACGTGCGCACGCTCGTCGCGCATGCCAAGACCTTCGGCCAGATCATCGGCGAGCTCGACCTGGAGGCCGCCCGCCGCCGCGACGAGCTGCTCGGCGAGCAGCTGCGCAACGGCACCGCCGAGACCATCCGCCAGAAGTTCGTGCCGGGCCTGGAAACCGGTGTGCTCGGCCGACGCGCGGACGGGACGCTGACGTGCGGCGCGGGTGACCTGTTCGTGCAGCCCTGGGTGCGCAGCGGCACGCAGCGCGTGCGCATGGACGACTGCCTGGGTCGCTCCTTCTCGCTGGTGCTGGCCGACGCGCAGGCGCTGGAGTGGATCGACGCGCGGGTGCGGCAGGCGCTGCAGCGCGTCGGCGCCAGCGTGGTGCTGCTGGGCCAGGCGCCGGGCGTGCGGTGCTGCGAGGAGGAGGGGCACCTGGCACGCGACTGGTTCCGCGAGCGCGGCGCGCGCGCCGCGCTGGTGCGACCGGACCACTACGCCTTCGGCTGCGCCGACGACCCCGCGGCGCTGCGCGAGCTGTGCGACCAGCTGGTGGCCGCGCTCGTCGAGGAACCCGCGATGGCGGCCTGACTGTCCCGGCCCGGCGGGACAGACAGCCCCCGGCCATCTTCCTAGATTGGGCACGACCCGCAACGCACGAGAGGATCCAGACAGATGTTCGTCGAGCAACGGACCTACGTCCTGCAACCCGGCAAGGTCCGGGAGTACCTGGCGCTGTACGAGTCCATGGGGCTGGCGCCGCAGAAGCGCATCCTGGGCCGCCTGGTCGGCTACTACTCGAGCGAGATCGGCGGCCTGAACCAGGTCGTCCACATGTGGGCGTTCAAGGATCTCGACGAACGCCAGGAGCGCCGGGCACGGCTGCAGGCCGACCCCGAGTTCCGCGCCTACGTCAGCCGGATGCTGCCGTTGCTGGTCAGCCAGACCTCGCAGATCCTGGTGCCCGCCCCGTTCTTCACGCCGGTGTGGGACCCCATGCCGGACGAAGCGTCCTGATCCCTTCGATACCGACCATTCAAGGAGACAACCATGCTTTGCAAGAAGCTGCACCATGCGGCGTACCGTTGCCGGGATGCGGCCGAGACGGTCAAGTTCTACACCGAGGTGCTCGGGCTGAAGTTCTCGCACGCGATGGGCGAGGACCACGTGCCGTCCACCGGCAAGTATTCGCCGCACGTGCACATCTTCTTCGAGATGGAAGATGGCTCGAGCATTGCCTTCTTCGAGTGCCCGCAGGATCCCGGCGAGCCGTCGGGCCGCGACCCGGGCACGCCCGACTGGGTGCAGCACTTCGCGTTCGAGGTGGAGAGCGTCGAGGTGCTGCTCCAGGCCAAGGCCGACCTGGAGGCCAAGGGGCTGAAGGTGATCGGCCCGACCAACCACGACGACTTCATCGAGTCGATCTACTTCTTCGACCCCTCCGGCCACCGCCTGGAGCTGACCGCGCGCACCTGCCACGACCCGGTGCGCCTGAAGTCCTTCGAGGACGAGGCGCCTCAGGTGCTCGCGCTGTGGGAGAAGACCCACGACTGGTCGCAGCGCCACCTGCTGTTCGGCAGCCGCAGCGGCTACCACCGTGACCAGGCGGCGAACAAGGAGGTGTCGGCATGATCCTCGCGACGCTGGACAACGGATCGCGCGACGGCGAACTGCTGGTGGTCGACCGCGAGCGCCGGCGCGCGGTGAGCGCGAAGGACGTGGTGCCGACCCTGCAGGCGGCGCTGGACGACTGGGACGCCTGCGCCGGCGACCTGCAGGCGCTGTCGGACGCGCTGAACGCCGGCCGCGTCGCGCAGGCGTTCGACCTGGCCCGGGTGAAGCTGGTGGCGCCGCTGCCACGGCCGTTCGCGTTCTACGACACGGCTGCCTACCCCGAGCACATCTCGGTGATCCGGCAGGCGCGCGGCGCGACGCTGCCGGCGGACTTCCACGAGCGGCCGCTGATGTACCAGTCGGTCGCCGCCCCGATGATGGCGCCCGACGCGCCGATCGTCGTGGACGACGACGCGTCGCTGGGCGTGGACCTCGAGGCCGAGATCGTCGCGATCGTCAGCGACGTGGCGCCAGGCACGACGGCCGACGAGGCGGCGGGGAAGATCCGCCTGCTGGGCCTGATCAACGACGTCTCGTTGCGCCACCTGGTCGCGCCGGAGCTGGCGCGCGGCTTCGGCTTCCTGCAGAGCAAGCCGGAAAGCGCGATGGGGCCGTTCGTCGTCACGCCCGACGAGCTGGGGCCGCTGTGGAACGGCCGCATGTTCACCGGCGGCAGCTACCGCATCCACGTGCGCGGCCAGTGGCTCGGCGACCTCGACCCGGGCCAGGACGTGATCTTCGACTACGCCCAGCTGGTCGCCTACGCCGCGCGGACGCGCCACATCGTGGCGGGCAGCCTGTTCGCGGCGGGGACGCTGGCCAACAAGGACCGTCGCCATGGCAGCGGCTGCATCGCCGAGCAGCGTGCGCGCGAGCAGATCACCGAAGGCGCGCCCAGGACCGAGCTGCTGCGCTTCGGCGACGAGGTGCACCTGGAGATGTTCGACGCCGAGGGCCGTTCGGTCTTCGGCGCGATCCGGCAGCGGCTGCAACGCCGCACCGGCTAGCCGGCACGACCCGCCGGCACCTGAACGACAACGAGAGGAGACAGACGATGACCAGGCTGAACAGGCGCACCTTCATGCATGCGGCAGCCGCGCTGCTGCTGGCCACCGGCGGCACGGCCGGGGCCGCGGACTGGCCCGACAAGCCGCTGCGCATCATCCATGGCGGCGGACCGGGGAGCAACTCGGACCTGATCGCGCGCAGCGCGGGCCAGCAGCTGGCCGGGCGCCTGGGCCAGAGCATCGTCGTGGAGCCCCGTTCCGGGGCCGGGCAGAGCCTGGCGATGGTGGCCGTCGCCCGCTCCGCGCCGGACGGCTACACGCTGGCGATGCTGAACGCGGGCATCGTGATCCAGACCGCGATCAGCAGCAAGCTGCCGTACAACCTGCGCACCGACTTCGAGCCGATCGCGATGCTGTCGAGCTTCCCGGTGGTCATCGCGGTGCGCGCCGACGGTCCCTACCGCACCCTGGCCGACTTGATCGAGGCGGCGCGCAAGGCGCCGGGGCAGCTGACCTTCGGCGCCATGGTGGGCACCACGCAGCACCTGACCGGCGAGATGTTCGCCTCGGCCGCCGGCATCCAGTGGGCCAACGTGCCGTACCCGGGTTCCGCGGGACAGATCACGGACCTGCTGGGCGGACGCCTGGATGCCGTGGTCGACAGCCTGACCGCGCTGATGGGGCAGATCAAGGGCGGGCAGCTGCGCGCGCTGGCGGTGTCTTCGGCGCAGCGCTGGCCGACGCTGCCGGACGTCCCGGCGGTGGCCGAGACCATCCGAGGGTTCGACGTCACCTCGTGGACGGGGCTGGCCGTGCCGGCCAGCCTGCGCCAGGACTCGTACAACACCGCCGCGCTGCGTGCCTGCGCGGCGCTGCTGGGCGAGCGGGCGCGGTTCGAGCTGGCCGGCATCGCCGGCATCCCGGTCTACAACGAGGACGAGCGCACCGCCGCGTCGTTTCCCGCGCCCGTGCTCGCGCTGGCCGAAGCGCTGGAACGCGCCGACGCGGTGATCATCGCCACGCCCGAATACAACTTCTCCATTCCCGGCGGACTGAAGAACGCGCTCGACTGGGTGTCGCGGCTGCCCCGCCAGCCGCTGCGCCACAAGCGGGTCGCCGTGTTGGGGGCGGCCACCGGCAAGCTGGGTTCGGCGCGGGCCCAGTACCACCTGCGCCAGGTCCTGCAATGCATGGAGGCGCAGGTGATGTGCAAGCCGGAGGTCTTTCTCTCGGACGCGCAGCGCCTCTTCGAGGCCGGGCGCCTGACCGATGCCGATGCGCTCGCGGCGCTGTCGCGCTGGGTCGACGCGCTGCTCGAGCCGTGCACGGGCACGCCGGCCGGCGCGGCCGCCTGAGGTTCCATCCCACAACGCAGAAAGGTGTTATCGATGCTTTCCACCACGCACGCCATCGTGATCGAACGCCACGGCGGCCCCGAAGTGCTCGAATGGCGCGAGATCCCGCTGGCCGCGCCCGGGCCGAAGGAGGTGCGCCTGCGCCACCTGGCGATCGCGCAGAACTTCTCCGACATCAACCTGCGCGAAGGCGGCTTCTACCTCGGATCGGGTCCGCGATTCCCGATCGTGCTGGGCAACGAGGCGGTCGGCGTGATCGAGGCGGTCGGCCCGGAGGTGACCGGGTTCTCGGTCGGCGAGCGCGTGGCCTACGCCGGCGTCGGCGGCATGTTCTTCGAGAACACCGGCGCGTATGCGCGGCACCGCAACGTCCCGGCCGACTACCTGGTCAAGGTGCCCGACGGCATCAGCAACGAGCAGGCCGCGGGCCTGTTCTGCAAGGGGCTCACGGCCTCGGTGATCGTGCACCGTTGCTTCACGCCGCAGCCGGGCGACCCGGTGCTGGTCCATGCCGCGGCCAGCGGCGTCGGCGGCCTGCTGGCGCAGTGGTACGCGCACCTGGGCGCCACCGTGATCGGCACGGTGGGCAGCGCGGCCAAGGCCGAGGTGGCGAAGCGGCACGGCTGCGCGCACGTGATCCTGTACCGCGAGCGCGATTTCGTGCCGGCGGTGCGCGAGCTGTACCCGGACGGCGTCGCGGCGGTGCTCGACGGCGTCGGCAAGGACACCTTCCTGCCGTCGCTGGACTGCCTGCGACCGTTCGGCGTGATGGTGAACTACGGCAACGCCTCCGGCCCGGTGCCTCCGCTGAACGTGATGCTGCTGGCGCAGAAGGGCTGCTTCGCGCTGCACCGTCCCGGCTTCGGCTGGCTGACGCGCACCCGCGCGGACCGCGAGAGCTACTGCCAGGAGCTGTTCGACCTGGTGCTGCAGGGCGTGCTGCATGTCGAGGTCGGTGCCACCTACCCGCTGGAGCGCGCCGCCGACGCGCACCGCGCCGCGCAGGGCGGCGCGCATGCCGGGGCCATCGTGCTGATCCCCTGAACCCCTCAACCGCGCCGGGGCAGCGGTCCCGGCGCTTCCCTCCCACAATCCAGGACCCACAAGAGGAGACGACATGTCCATCACCCGACGCCAGTTCGCCCTGGCGGCCAGCGCCGCCGCCTGCCTGCCCGCCTGGGCGCAACGGCAGGAGTACCCCGACAAGACCATCACCGTGACCGTGGGGTTCGCCGCCGGCGGCGGCGTCGACTTCATCGTGCGCAGCCTGGCGCAGGGCATGGGCCAGCGCCTGGGGCAGACCATGGTGGTCGACAACCGCCCGGGTGCCTCGGCGTCGATCGCCTGCTCGTACGTCGCCAAGTCGCGTCCGGACGGCTACAACCTGCTGGGCACCGACGGCGGCTCGCTGGCGCTGAACGGGGCGCTGTACTCCAAGCTGCCGTACGACCCGGTCAAGGACTTCGCGCCGATCTCGCTGGTGATGCGCCACCCGATCCTGATCGTCGCGCACCCGGACTTCCCGGTGTCGGACCTCAAGGGCCTGCTGGACCATGCCAGGCGCTCGCCCGAGGGCATTTCCTACGCGTCACCGGGCCTGGGCACCTACCACCACCTGGGCATGGAGCTGCTCAAGCGCCGCACCGGGCTGAAGGCCACGCCGGTGCCCTACAAGGGGGCCGCGCCGGCGATGCAGGACGTCATGGCCGGCCACGTCGAGGTCGCGCCGATCGACACCATCCCGGCGCTGCCGCAGATCGCCGCGGGCAAGCTCAAGGCGCTGGCGGTGCTGGACTCCAGGCGCATGACGCAGCTGCCCGACGTGCCGACCGCGGCCGAGCTGGGCATCGAGGGCGTCGAGGTGCTGCCCTGGGTGGGCATGCTGGCGCCGCGCGGCACGCCGGCCGACATCGTCGAGCGCCTCAGCCAGGAGGTGCGCACGGTGGCCGCCACGCCGGAGGTCTCGAAGCACTTCGCCGAGCGCGGCCTGCAGACGCTGACGACCACGCCGGCCGAGTTCGCCGCGATCCTGCAGCAGGAGATCGCGCGCTGGCACCCGCTGATCAGGGAACTGGGCATCCGCCTGGACCTGTGACGGCCCCGGGGACAGCGGGGACGCCCTGACCGTCGCGCCGACGCGGCGGTCATGGTTTGTCCCGATCTTGCCGGGCAGTGCGCCGGATCATGCTTCACATCTTCAGAAAGCACCGAATGCCCGAGATCGCCATGTCCGTCACGTCCGCCGTTCGCCGTCCGATGGAGCCGCTGACCGTCTTCACCGCAGTGGCCGCGGGCCGGCCGTCGGCGCATGCCGGGCTGCCGGCGGTGGTCGACGGCATCGGCAGCGTGAGCTTCTGGCCGCGGCTGATCGACTACCTGGAGCATGTCGCCGGCGGCGAGCACTGCATCGCCTGGGAGCTGCGCGACGGCCGCATGCAGGAGGTGGGCGCGGCGAGCTGGAACGGCGCCGACCATGCGCGGCGCCGCCTGCACCAGTACTCCGACCCCAAGTACTGGCGGCGCGACCCGGCGCTGACGGTGGTGCGGCGGCACGGCCAGCCGGACCGCCCGGTGATGGTGGTGATGGACCCGCGCCGCGTTCCGGATTCCCTGATCCGCGAGTCGCTGTACGGGCAGGATCACATCCGCGAGCGCGTGGTGCTGTGCCAGCCGAGCGCCGAGGCGACGCTGGGCCTGAGCGTGGTGCGCGGCGAGGACCGCGGGCCGTTCTCGGACGATCAGCTCGACGCGCTGGGCAGCGTGGCCGACACGCTGATCTCGATCGTCGCCAAGCACCGCCAGATCGCCTCGCAGCGCAACGCCTACAACCCGGTGAGCGAGGACCGGCTGGCGGAGATCCAGCAGGCCCTGCAGCACGGCGAATCGGTGCGACTGACTGCCCGCGAAGCGCAGGTGTGTGCGCGGCTGATCTGCGGCCGCGCGATCTCGGCCATCGCGGCCGAGCTGGGCGTGGGCACCGAGACGGTGGAGACCTACCGCAAGCGCGCCTACGCCCGCCTGGGCGTGTCCAGCAAGCAGGAGCTGCTGCTGCGCTACCTCGGCTACTGCTGAGCCTGTCGCGCCGCCGCGCGCCTCATTCCAGCCCCACCAGCTTCGCCATCAGCTCGATCGACGAGCCGACGTTGAACTTGCGCATCAGGCGCGCCTTGTGCGCTTCCACCGTGCGGTAGGAGATGCCGAGCAGGCGACCGGTCTCCTTGCTGCTCTTGCCCTGCGCGAGCAGCTGCGCGATCTCGCGTTCGCGCGTCGTCAGCGCCGCGGTCACCGGGCGCTCCTCCGAGATGTCCTCGAACACCCACACCGAGGCGCCGAACGGGTCGAGCTTGTCCAGCGCCTGGCCGATCACGCGGCACCAGAACAGCTCGCCGTTGCGGCGCTTCATGATGCGCTGGTCGGCATAGACCAGCGTGTTGCGCATCGCCTCGAGCGCGCGGTCGCCGATGTGCTCGAACTCCTCGGCCGAGGGGTACAGGCAGGCCAGCGACTGCCCGGCCAGCGCCTCGGCTTCGAACCCGAACATGCGCGCGAACGCCTGGTTGTACGACTGGATGATGCGGTTGCGCGAGACCAGCAGCCCGACCGGCGCGAGGTCGAAGGCCATCAGGAGGTCGTGGCGGGATTGCGGCGTCAGCGCGTCCGGATTCATCCTGGCGGGGCGGGGCTCGGGAAACCACTAGTGTATTCATGACACTGTCGCGCGCGTCCGTCCGTTGCCAACATGGCGGCACGTCATGCCACTCGGGAGTTCGACATGAGAGCTTCGATCATCGGATGGGGTCACCTGCCATTCGGGCGCCTGGATGCCCTGCGCCTGGAAGACTTGATCGCGCAGGCCGCGGCTCAGGCCCTGCAGCACGCGGGCGTGGCCGGCGCGGACATCGACGGCGTCTGGCTGGGCAACCTCAACGGCGGCTTCACGCCGGACATCTTCGCCGCGTCGCTGGCCCTGCAGGCCGATGCCGGCCTGCGCTGGAAGACGGCGACACGCCTGGAGAACGCCTGCGCCTCGGGGTCGGCGGCGCTCTATGCCGCGTGCGATGCGGTCGAGTCGGGGCGCGCGCGGCTGGCGCTGGTCGTCGGCGCCGAGAAGATGACCGCGGTGAGCGGGGCGGAGGTCACGCGCATCCTCGGCCAGTGCGCCTACTCGGGCGAAGCCGGCAACCCGCCGGGGGGCTTCCCCGGCATCTTCGCGCAGGTCGCGCGCACCTACTTCGAGCGCCACGGCGACCACTCGGCGACGCTGGCGCGCATCGCCGCGAAGAACCACGCCAACGGCGTGCTCAACCCCTACGCGCAGATGCGGCGCGACCTCGGCTTCGAGTTCTGCAACACCGTCTCGGAGAAGAACCCGATGATCGCGGCGCCGCTGCGCAAGACCGACTGCTCGCTGGTCTCCGACGGCGCGGCCGCGGTCGTGATCGCCCGCGAGGACGTCGCGCAGGGCTTCCCGCGGGCGGTGGCGCTGCGGGCGCGGGCACAGGTCAACGACGTGCTGCCGCTGGCCGGTCGCGACGTGGCCGGGTTCGAGGGGCCGCGCCGCGCCTGGCAGCAGGCGCTGCAGGCGGCCGGCTGCACGGTCGACGAGCTTTCGTTCGCCGAGGTGCACGACTGCTTCACGATCGCCGAGCTGCTGTCCTACGAGGCGATGGGCCTCGCGCCGGCCGGGCAGGGCGCGCGCGTGCTCGAGGACGGCACCGTGATGCGCGACGGCCGGCTGCCGGTCAATGTCTCCGGCGGGCTCAAGGCCAAGGGGCACCCGGTCGGTGCCACCGGGGTCTCGATGCACGCGATCTCGGCGATGCAGCTGTGCGGCGAGGCCGGCGACATGCAGTTGCCGTCGCCGCGGCTGGCCGGCGTCTTCAACATGGGCGGGGCGGCCGTCGCCAACTACGTGAGCATCCTGGAGCGCGTCCGATGAACCTGGCGTCCTACCTGGAACGCACGGCGCGGGCCCACGGTGAGGCACCCGCGGTCTACGTCGGCGAGGAGCTGCGGCTGACCTACGCCCAGCTGGCGCAGCGCACCGCGGCGCTGGCCGGGCACCTGCAGCAGCGGCTCGGCGTGGCGCCGGGCGAGCGCGTGGCCATCTACGCGTCCAACTGCCTCGAGTACCTCGAAGCCCTGCACGCGATCCTGTGGATCGGCGCGATCTCGGTGCCGATCAACTACAAGCTGCACGTCAAGGAGCTGGAGTACATCCTCGGCAACTGCGAACCCCGGGTGCTGCTGGTCTCGCCCGACCTGGCCGCGACCGTGGCCGGCCTGGGGCAGGCGCCGGCCCATGTGCTGGTGATGGGCAGCGCCGACTACGGGCGCGCACTGGAACATCCCGGCGTGTCGCTGGTCGGGCGCGCGCCCGACGACGTGGCGTCGCTGTTCTACACCTCCGGCACCACCGGCCGGCCCAAGGGCGTCATGCAGACGCACGCCAACCTGCAGGCGATGACGGTCTGCTACCTCGCCGACGTCGACGCCGTGGATCCGCAGGACGTGATGGTGTATGCGGCGCCGATGTCGCACGGCGCCGGCCTGTACAACTACGTGCACATGCTCAAGGGGGCGCGGCACCTGGTGCCGGCCTCGGGCGGCTTCGACCCGGCCGAGCTCGCGCAGCTGGCCGCCCGGGTCGGGCGCCTGAGCCTGTTCGCCGCGCCGACGATGGTCAAGCGCCTGGTCGACCATGTCGAGGCCACCGGCGCCGACCCGTCCGGGTTCAAGACCATCGTCTATGGCGGCGGGCCGATGTACGTCGAGCACATCCGGCACGCCCTGGAGCTGTTCGGGCCACGCTTCGTCCAGATCTACGGGCAGGGCGAGTGCCCGATGACGATCACCACGTTGTCGCGCGCCGAACTATGGGACCGCGGCCATCCGCGCTGGACCGAGCGCCTGGCGTCGGTGGGGCGCCCGCACTCGCTGGTCGAGGTGCCGGTCGTCGACGCGCAGGGCCATGCGCTGCCGGCGGGGGAGATCGGCGAGGTGGTGGTGCGCGGCACGCCGGTGATGCCCGGCTACTGGCGCAACCCCGAGGCGACGCGCTCGACACTGCGCGACGGCTGGCTCTGCACCGGCGACACCGGCGCGCTGGACGAGGACGGCTTCCTGACGCTGAAGGACCGCTCCAAGGACCTGATCATCTCCGGCGGCTCCAACATCTACCCGCGCGAGGTCGAGGAAGTCCTGCTGCTGCACCCGGACGTGGCCGAGGTCTCGGTGGTCGGTGCGCCGGACGAGGAGTGGGGCGAGGTGGTCGCGGCCTTCGTCGTGTTGCGCCCCGGGGCCGTGCTCGACGAGGCGGCGCTGGACCGCCTGTGCCTGGAGAACCTGGCGCGCTTCAAGCGGCCCAAGCGTTACCTGCAGGTCGAGCTGCTGCCGAAGAACAGCTACGGCAAGGTGCTCAAGACCGAACTGCGCCAGCGGCTGCAGGCCTGAGACCGGGGTGGCGGGGCCGGCGTCGCGCGCCAGCCCCACGCCCAGGCGGCTGCGCGGGCAGGCCCCGCACGGAAGGCCGTCCCGCAAGGCCTGCGCGGCAGGCCGGCCGCCCGGCCTTGTGCGCGTGGCGTTCGTCGCGTGCAGCAAGCCGCGGACGGAATCCATGCGCGCCGCTACACTTGCGGCGCCTTCCGACGCGGAAGGTGCGGGCGCGCTGTGTTTCACGCCTGCAACCGATGAGCAACTGTACGCATGAACCGCATTGAACTGATTGAAAAAATCGCCTCTTCCCATGACCTGAGCAAGGCTGCTGCCGGTCGCATCCTGGACACGCTGATCGACACCATCGTCGGCGCCGTCAAGAAGGGGGACACCGTGCAGCTGGTCGGCTTCGGCACGTTCAAGCAGGTCAGCCGTGCCGCCCGCACCGGCTTCAACCCGCGCGAAGGCAAGGCGATCAAGATTCCGGCCGCCAAGGTGCCGAAGTTCGTGCCGGGCAGCGCGTTCAAGGCGGCTGTCGATCCGAAGGCCGCTGCGCGCAAGGCCGCTGCCGGCGCCAAGACCGCTGCTGCCAAGAAGCCCGCTGCGAAGAAGGCCGCTCCTGCCAAGAAGTCGGCCGCCAAGAAGGCCCGCTGATCGCTGCCGGCCTGCGGCACGTGCTGCGCCATGGCGATGCGCCGGCGCAGCACGCCTGCCCGGCGAGCGGGGCCCGCGCCCCGCTGCGCCCCGGCCGCCGCGCCGGGGCCTCCGATCCTTCCCCTCTCCGGTACTGCGCCGCACCCCGCGTTCCACGGCGTTTGCACTTTGCTGAAGCCTTCGGGGTCCAGTTACAAATGCGACCGACAACGCCGGTCCATTTTGTTAGCAGTTGAAAACACGCCGACAGACTCTGATCGGGGTTTGTCCGAGGTTTTGTATCCAAATGCTGCCCTTCGGGCACGCGCGGGCCGACGCCTGCGGGCGTGCCCGAACCGGCCCGCGCCGCGCCGGTTTTCCCTCTGAAAGTCCTCGCTGAAGCGCAAGGGCAGGACGGCCCTGCGCCGGCGGCTGCCGGCACGGCCTCGCGGGGCCTGGCATGCACTTTGCGCCGTGGGCGACCCGTATCCACCGCGGAGTGCCGTCGATGGGCCCGACTTCCCTAGCCGTACCCCGTCCCGTACGTCGCCTGGACGTGCGGCGCGCCCGCCTGGACGGGCGCTGGCATGCCCGCCAGGAGGCCATCATGGGCACGCCGGTGCGCGTGGAGCTGTGGTGCGACGACGGCCTTGCCGCCGAGGAGGCCATGGAGGCCGTGATGCGCGAGATGCACCGCATCGACCGCGCGATGAGCCCCTACAAGGAGACCTCCGAGCTTTCGCACATCAACCGCGAGGCGGCGCAGGCGCCGGTACCGGTCAGCGACGAGATGTTCCGCCTGCTCGAGCGGGCGCAAGCGTTCTCGGTGCTGTCCGGCGGCGCGTTCGACATCACCTATGCCGCGGTCGGCCACCTGTTCGACTACCGCTGCGGCACGATGCCGAGCGACGAGGCGCTGGAGCGCGCCCGTGCGGCGATCGGCTACGGGCAGCTGATCCTCGACCGCACGCACCGCACGGTGCGCTTTGCCCGCGAGGGCATGCGCATCGACCTCGGCGGCATCGCCAAGGGCCATGCGGTCGACAACGCCGTCGCACTGCTGCGGCAGCACGGCATCCGGCACGCGATGGTCGCCGCCGGTGGTGACAGCCACGTGCTGGGCGACCGCTGCGGACGTCCCTGGCACATCGCGATCCGCGACCCGCGCGACCCGGACGGCATCGTCGCGGTGCTGCCGCTGCAGGACGTGTCGATCTCCACCTCGGGCGACTACGAGCGCTACTTCGAGCGCGACGGCGTGCGCCACCACCACCTGATCGACCCGCGCAGCGGCCGCTCGCCGAGTGCGGTGCGCAGCGTGACCATCATCGCGCCCGACGGGGTGACGGCAGAAGGGCTGTCCAAGGCCGTGTTCGTGCTCGGGGTGGACGCGGGCTTGCGACTGATCGAGACACAGGAGGGCGTCGACGCCGTGGTGGTCGACGCGCAAGGGAGGCTGCACTGTTCTTCGGGCCTGTGGAGGCCGAAGCCGGTGTAGCGCGCGTGCCACCGGCCCGGGGAGGGGCCGCGCAGGAGGGGGATCATGAGCACACCAGCAGGACGATCCATCGCGCTCGTTGCCGCCGCGACCGCCGCTGCTGCGGCGCTGGTCGCTTGTGGTGGCGGCAGCAGGAGCAGCACGGATACCGTCACGGTCGAGGGCGACGTCCCGATCGCCTACGTGATGCGCTCCAGCCAGGTGCACATGGCGCCGACCAACGGCGCGCCCACTGCGCCGGGCGGCGACCTGATGGTCCGCGAGCGCTCCTCGCCGAGCGCGCGCGAGCACAACATCACGCGTCGCATCACGCAGGGGCAGGGCGACGTCTCCGACCCCGAGGTGTCCTACGACGGCAAGAAGATCGTCTTCTCGCTGCGCTGCCCCAGGACCAACACCGCGACCATCGACGGCCAGCCGGCCTGCACCGGACGCTGGAACATCTGGGAATACGACATGAGCGAAGGCGGCCTGACCGGGGGCCGCTTGCGCCGCATCACGCATTCGGACCAGGACGACGACGTCGACCCGGTCTACCTGCCGGCCGGGCGCGGGTTCGTGTTCTCGTCCAACCGCCAGACCAAGTCGCGCCTCGACCAGGCGCTGGGGCGCAGCTACTACGCGCTCGACGAGTACGAGCGCGAGCGGGTGTTCCACCTGCACACCATGAAGGCCGACGGCAGCGACATCCAGCAGATTACCTTCAACCAGAGCCACGACCGCAACCCGGTGGTGCGGCCGAACGGCGACATCCTGTTCTCGCGCTGGGAGCACCTGGGTGACCGCAACCGCTTCGCGATCTTCCGCGTCAAGCCCGACGGCACCGACATGTTCGTGCTGTACGGCGCGCACAGCCCGGGCAACAGCTTCCTGCACCCGCGCGACATGGACCCGCGCGGCCCGTACGCCGGCTTCCTCGCGACGACGCTGATGCCGCTGCAGGGCACCGACGAGGGCGGCGCGCTGGTGTTCGTCGATGCGGCCAACTATTCCGAGTACAACACGCCGGCCAACAACACCGTGCCGGCGCAAGGCGGCCAGCGCCAGGTCACGGCGCAGGAGCTCAACCAGGAACGCGGCCTGTCGCTGTACGGGCGCGTGACCACGCCATATCCGCTGTGGGACGGCACCGACCGCGTGCTGCTGGCGTACCGACCCTGCGAGGTCACGCGCCGGGGCGAGGTGGTGCCGTGCTCGACGCTGACCCGGGCCGAGATCGAGCGCCTGAGCGATCGAGAGCGACCGCTCGAGCAGATGCAGGCGGACGAGCTGCAGGACGACGTGCCGCCGAACTACGCCATCTACATGTTCGACCCCGCGAAGCAGACCTGGCGCATCGTCGCCGCATCGCCGCCCGGGTACATGTACACCGACCCGATCGCGCTGCAGCCGCGACCCGAGCCGCATGCGGCCGACCCGACCAACGTCGACCCGGCACTTGCGGCACAGGGGCTGGCGCTGATCGAGGTGCGCAGCGTCTACGACACCGACGGCCTCGGCCGCATGGGCGAGATGATGCTGACCGACGCCGATCGGCCGCCCGGCTGCACGCGGGCGATCGCCCTGCGCGCGCCCACCGAGCCCACCGACACGCGCGCGCAGGTGGCCGACCTGGTGCGCATCAAGGATCCGGCCGACCCGGCCTACCACTGCGCACCGGCGCGCTTCGTGCGTGCGACCAAGGCGATCCCGCCGCCGTCCGGCGCCACCGGGGTGCGCGAGGCGATCGGCGAGACCGACTTCGAGCAGCAGCAGATCCTCGGCTACGCGCCGATCGAGCCGGACGGTTCCTTCAAGCTGCTCGTGCCGGCGGACATCCCGCTCGCGCTGGCGGTGCTGGATGCGCAAGGCCGGGCGTTCCAGACGCACGCCAACTGGATCCAGGTGCGCCCCGGCGAACGCCGCACCTGCGACGGCTGCCACAGCCCGCGGCGCGGCGGGGCGCTGAACTCCGGCGCGATGGTCGACACCATGCCCGCGGCGCTGCGCCCGGCGCTGGCCGGCGCCCACCAGCCGGGCGAGACCATGGCCTCGACGCGCACCCGGCTCGACCCCGACGTGCTGAACCTGCTGGCGGATCTCTCGTACACCGACGTCTGGGCCGACACCAGCCGGCCCGGCATCACGGCGCGTCCGTCGATCGAGGTGCGCTACACCGGCAACGCCGATGCGCAGGACGACCTCGCGACGCCGGTGCCGGTCAACGGGGTGATCAACTACCCCGAGCACATCCAGCCGCTGTGGGAGCGGGACCGCGGCAGCAACACCTGCGTGAGCTGCCACAACGAGAACGCGCGGCTGGACCTGCGCGGCACCCTCGGCGGCAGCGGGCGGCTGGTCTCGTATGACGAGCTGCTGATCGGCGACCCGCTGCTGGATGCCAGCGGTGCGCCGGTGACGCGCATCCGCGACGGCGTGCCCATGCTCGAGCGCCAGGTGCCGCTGGTCAACGCCAGCTCCAGCGCAATGAACACCGCAGGCATCGCGCGCAAGAGCCGGCTGACCGAGATCCTCTGGGGGCAGCAGCTGCTGGCCGGCAATGCGGCGCGCACCGCCTACCCGGATCCACCGGCCGGGGCACCTGACCACGCCTCGATGCTCAACGCGGCGGAGAAGCGCCTGCTGGCCGAGTGGATGGACCTGGGCGCGCAGTACTACAACGACCCGTTCCACCCGTCGAGCGGCGTGCGCACCGTCACGAGCCTGAGCCTGGAGACCTTCCGCGCGCAGGTCTACCCCATCCTGCGCAACAGCTGCATCGCCTGCCACCAGGCTGGGCTGGAAGCCGGCCCGAACTTCCGCGGCAACCGCTACGTGCTGACCGGCGACGTCGAGGGCGACTTCAACGTCACGCTCACGATGATCAACGACACCTGCAACGCCGCGGCCAACCCGCTGCTGGCGCGCCCGTCGAACGTGCCGCACCCGAGCGGCGCCACCGGCCAGGCCAGCGCGGTGCTGCCGCCGGGTGGCACGGCCTACGCCGCCATCGCCAACTGGATTGCCACGGGGTGCCGCAATTGAAGCCTGTCCGGATGAAGCCGTACCGACATGCCGTGGCAGCCGTGCTTGCGGGCGCCGCCTTTGCGCTGGCCGGCTGCGGCGGGGGCGGCTCCAACCCGCTCGACAACCCGCCGAGCGTCGACAACCCGGTCGGAGGCGGCGGGCAGCGGCTGTCGTACGAGTACTTCCAGAAGTGCATCAACCCGATCTTCCTGGAGCCGCTGCCGGTCCACCACAACGGCGTCACGTCGGTCAACACCTGCGCGAGCGCGGGCTGCCACGACAACACCAGCGGCACCGGCGGGGCGTTCCGCGTCGTGCCCGACGCCCAGCCGGTCGACCTCGCGGACCCGGCCAACACGCCCGAGGTGGTGCGCGAGACCGACATGTACAAGAACTTCTACTCGGCCCAGGGCGAGGTGCTGCCCGGCGCGCCGCTGCAGAGCCGGCTGCTGACCAAGCCCATGGTGCGCAACGTGCTGCACGGCGGCGGGCTGATCTTCGACGACGCCGAGCACGAGTACGTCAAGCGCATCGAGTACTGGATCAACCGCCCGATGCCGGCCGGGCAGGACGAGTTCAGTGCCGCGGCCCACAGCATGTTCACGCCCCCCGACCCGGCGGTCGGGGCCTGCAACACCGAATGAGCCTTCCGATGTCCCTGGCAGTACCCCGACGCGGAGGGCCCGCACCGGTCCCGGTCCGCTGGACCCTGACCCTGGCGTGCGCGATCGCGCTGGCCGTCGCATGGCCCGCGCGGGCCGGCGACGAGGCGCGCGAGCGCCTGCAGATCACCGATCCGTACATCGAGCTGCACACCGGGGCCGGACGCGGCTACCCGGTGTTCCATGTCGCGGCGCGCCACGAATGGATCGAGGTGCTGATGCGGCACACCGACTGGTACCAGGTGCGCACCGTCGACGGCAAGGTCGGCTGGGTGCACCGGCGCCAGCTCGAGACCACGCTGACCGAAGCGGGCCACGCCAAGACCTTCCGCGACGTGGTGCTGGACGACTACCTGCAGCGGCGCCTGCAGATGGGCGGGGCCTGGGGCCGCTTCGACGGCGAGCCCATGCTCAAGCTGTGGGCCGGCTACCGCTTCTCGCCGGTGCTGGGGGTGGAAGCCACCCTGGCGCAGGTGCAGGGCGTGTTCTCCGGCACCGACTTCTGGCATGTCAACGCGGTGGTCGAGCCCTGGGCCGACCGGCGCTTGTCGCCGACCTTCGGCGTCGGCGTGGGCCGCTTCAAGAACGTGCCCAACGCCAGCTTGGTCGATGCGCGGCGCACCAACGCCAACCTGGCCAACGCGAGCCTGGGCGTGCGCTACCACCTGAGCGACCGCTTCATGCTGAGCGCCGACTACTCGCTCTACACCGCCTTCGTGTCCGACGAGCGCTCCACCGAATACCGCGCCTTCACGCTGGGCATCGCCTTCTTCTTCTGACCCGAGCCGTCCACACCATGCAGTTCAAGCCCTCCATCCTTGCCCTGTCGGCCAGTGCCGCGCTGGCGATGCCGCTGTGCGCGGCGGCGCAGCAGGAACCGTCGCCCCCCGCCACCGAGCAGGTGGTGGTGCCCGAGATCGACCGTCGCGACGTGCGCCTGCCGCGCATCCCGTCCAACGACTTCGAGGCGGGCGTGTTCACCGGCATCTACGCGACCGAGAGCTTCGGCTCCAGCGTGGTCGCCGGCGTGCGGCTGGGCTACCACGTCACCGAGGACTTCTTCGTCGAGGCGGCCTACGCCCGCACGCGCGTCAGCGACGAGGCGTTCCGGCGCATCCTGCCGGGCGGCGTGTTCACCGACGAGAAGGAGACGCTGAGCTATTACAACGTCTCGGTCGGCTACAACCTGCTGCCCGGCGAGGTGTTCCTCGGCGCGCGCCGCGCCAAGGCCTCGGCGCTGTACCTGATCGCCGGCATCGGCAGCACCAAGCTGGCCGACCAGAGCAACCAGACCATCAACGTCGGCTTCGGCGGGCGCGTGTTCCTGGCCGACTGGGCGGCCGTGCAGGTCGACATGCGCGACCACATGTTCTCGTACGACCTGCTCGGCGAGCGCAAGCGCACGCACAACCTCGAGTTCACGCTGGGGCTGAGCTTCTTCTTCTGAACGCTGGAGGCAGGAACGACCCATGGGCAGCAGGAAAGAGATCAGCATGAAGATCCTCAAGGCCGTGTGCCTCGTGGTCGCGCTGGCGGTCGCGTTGCTCGCCTCGCTGCGCAGCGAGGCGGTGACGCTGCAGTCGCCCGCGCCCGACTTCACGCTGCGCGCGATGCAGGGCGGCAACCTGCGCCTGAAGGAGCAGGTGGGCCAGGTGGTGATGATCAACTTCTGGGCCACCTGGTGCGGGCCGTGCCGCGAGGAGATGCCGCACCTGAACCGGCTGTACGAGAAGTACCGCAACTCGGGCTTCGTCGTGCTCGCGGTCAACATCGACGACGACGCCCGCCAGGCCGAGAGCATGGCCGCGAGGCTCGGGCTGAAGTTCCCGGTGCTGCTCGACACGGCCAAGCAGGTCAGCAAGCTGTACGACCTCAAGGCCATGCCCTCGACGGTGATGGTCGACCGCGACGGCCGCGTGCGCTACCTGCACCGCGGCTACCTGAGCGGCTACGAGCAGACCTACGAGAAGCAGATCCGCGAACTGCTGAAGGAGTGATGCCGATGTTCCCGTTCCCCGCCTCGAGGTTCGCGGTGCCGGCGCTCGCCGCGGTGCTGCTGGCCGGCTGCGCCGTCGAGCCCTGGGTGCGGCCCTACGAGCGCGAGCGGCTCGCCGATCCGGTCATGCAGGTCAACCGCGACGCGCTGGCGGCCAAGCATTTCGAGCACATCCACGACGTGCGCGAAGGCGCGCGCGGCGCCACCGGCGTGCAAGGAGGCGGCTGTGGCTGCAACTGACCGTTCCCGCCGGCGGCATACCTGGCCGCAACGCTGGCAGCGCCTGCGCCAGCGGCTGCGCGAACGCGGCGCGGCCGTGCCGGCGCGCCCGCTGCGCCGCCATGCGGCACTGGCCACCGGCGCGCTGGGCGTGGCCGGTGGCCTGTGGCTGGCCGGCCCGGCCGCGGCCGCCACGCTGCCGGAAGACAAGGCCGAGCTGATGTACCACATGTACGACGGCGGCGGGGTGCGCGCCACCGGCCCGGCGCTGCTGGTGCGCAAGAGCCTGGCCGACCAGGTGTCGCTGTCGGCCTCGTACTACGTCGACGCGGTCAGCAACGCCTCGATCGACGTGGTCACCACCGCCAGCCCCTTCGACGAGAAGCGCGACGAGTACGGCTTCGGGGCCGACTACGTCTACCGCGACACGCTGATGTCGGTGTCGGTCTCGCACAGCCGCGAGCCCGACTACGTCGCCAAGGGCATCAGCATCGACGTCGCGCAGGACGTGTTCGGCGGCATGACCACGGTGAACCTGGGCTTCACGCGCGCGGCCGACGACGTCGGGCGCTCGGACACCGGCTTCTTCGACCGTGCCCGGCACTGGCGCTACCGGCTCGGCGCGACGCAGATCCTCACGCCCGCGTGGCTGGCCAGCGCGAACCTGGAGGTGGTGTCCGACAGCGGCTACCTGGGCAACCCGTACCGCGTCGCGCGGGTGTTCGGCGCGGCCGTGCCCGAGCGCAGCCCGCGCACCCGCACCAGCCGGGCGCTCAAGTTCCGCGTGGTCGGTGCACCCTGGGCCGGCAGTTCGGTGCACGGCGAGTACCGCTATTTCTGGGACACCTGGGACATCAAGGCGCACACGGTGCAGTTCGGCTACAGCCGCTACTTCGGCGAGAAATGGCTGGCCGACGGCTACGTGCGCTACCACACGCAGTCGAAGGCGCTGTTCTACAGCGACAACGCGATGCAGGAGACCACCTACATCTCGCGCAACCGGCAGCTCAGCAGCTTCGACTCGGCCAGCCTGGGGCTGAAGCTGTCGTACCGCTTCATGCACCAGCCGGGCCGCTACGACCTGAAGGCGCATGCGGCCTACGAGTTCAAGCGCTTCGACTACAGCGACTTCACCGACATCCGCACCGGCAGGAAGTACTCGCACGACGCGAACATCCTGCAGTTCTACCTGTCGGCCACCTACTGAGGAGGACGCACGCCCATGAACCGCCCTTGCTGCCGCATGCTCGTCGCCTGGCTGCTGGCGCTTGCTGCCGGCCTGCCAGGTGCCCGGGCGGCCGATGCCGGTCAGGCCGGCGAGCCCGAGACCGCTGCCGCGCCGGCCGCGGGCAGCCTCGACGACCGCATCGAGGCGCTCAAGCAGGATGTCATCCAGCTCAACCGCGACCTGCTGGTGCTGGAGGAGGAGCTGCTGTTCCCGGCCAGTACCCAGGTGGCGGTGTTCGTCTCGATGGATGTCGGCAAGATGTTCGCGCTCGACTCGGTGCAGGTCAGGATCGACGACAAGGTGGTGGCCAACCACCTGTACACCCCGGCCGAGGTCGCCGCGCTGCACCGCGGTGGCGTGCAGCGCGTCTACCTCGGCAACCTGAAGGCCGGCGAGCACGAGATCGTCGCGTTCTTCACCGGCGTCGGCCCGCACGAGCGCGACTACCGGCGCGGCGCCACGGTGCGCTTCGAGAAGGGCGACGACCCGGCCTACATCGAGCTGCGCATCAAGGACTCGACCGGCAAGCTGCAGCCGGAGTTCGACGTGAAGGTCTGGCAGTGACCGTGGTGGGAGGACCATGCGAGCACGCCGCCATGCACTGACTGTCCGCCTGGCCGTCCGGCTGCTGGCCGGGACGGTCGCGGCCGTGCTCGGCGCAGCGGCCTGGGCCCGCGAGGCGCCGCCCCGGGTCGTCGAGGCCCCGCACTACGGAGACGGGCTGTTCCACTTCTTCCAGGACCGCTACTTCACCGCGCTGACCACGCTGATGGTCTCGCAGCATTTCGGGCGCCTGTCGCCGCACGACGACGAGGCCGAGATCCTGCGCGGCGGCATGCTGCTGTCCTATGGCCTGCACCGCGAGGCCGCGCGGATCTTCGAGCGCCTGATCGATCACGGGGCGAGTCCTTCGGTGCGCGACCGCGCCTGGTACTACCTGGCCCGCATCCGCTACCAGCGCGGCCTGCCCGACGAGGCCGAGCAGGCGCTGGCACGCATCGGCAGCCCGCTGCCGGAGCCGCTGGAGGAAGACCGCGTGCTGCTGGCCGCCTACCTGAAGATGGCACGGCATGACCACGCCGGGGCGGCGGAGCTGCTGCGCACCCTGACCCGCGAGCCCGAAGGGGCCGAGTACGCACGCTACAACCTGGGGGTCGCGCTGGTCCGCGGCGGCGATGCCGCGGCCGGCAGCGGCTGGCTCGACGCGCTGGGGCAGGCCCCGGCACGCGACGAGGAGCGGCGCAGCCTGCGCGACAAGGCCAACGTGGCGCTGGGCTTCGCTGCGCTGCAGGAGGGACGGGCGGCGCAGGCGCGCCGCTACCTGGAGCGGGTGCGCCTGTCCGGCGCGCAGGCCAACAAGGCGCTGCTCGGCTTCGGCTGGGCCGCGGCCGGGCTGGACGAACCCCGGGCCGCCCTGGTGCCGTGGACCGAGCTGGCCGCGCGCGACCCGAGCGACGCCGCGGTGCTGGAAGCGCTGATCGCCGTGCCGTACGCCTATGCCGAGCTGGGCGCCTACGGGCAGGCCCTGCAGCGCTACCAGGAGGCCATCGCCACCTACGAGCGCGAGGCCGCGGCGCTGGACGCCTCGATCGCGACGATCCGTTCGGGCCACTGGCTCGACAGCCTGCTCGGGCACAACCCGGGCGAGGAGATGGGCTGGTTCTGGCGCCTGCACGAGCTGCCCGAGATGCCCCATGCCGGGCACCTGACGCAGGTGCTGGCGCGCCATGACTTCCAGGAGGCACTGAAGAATTACCGCGACCTGCTGTTCCTGACGAGGAACCTGCAGGACTGGCAGGACAAGCTCGGCGTGTTCCACGACATGCTGGAGCACCGCAGCCGCGCCTACGCCGAGCGCCTGCCGCAGATCCTCGAGCGCGCCCGCCATGCCGGGACCGGCCTGCAGGCCTTGCAGCAGCGGCACGACCGGCTGGCCGCCGAGCTGGAGGCCGCCGAGGCCGCGGGCGACGGCCGCGCGCATGCCGACGCACGCCAGCGCCGGCTGCTGGCGCGGCTGCAGCGCGTGCGCGAGACGCTGGCGCGCCTGGGCGACGCCCCCGAAGCGCAGGCCGCGCGCGAGCGGCATCGACTGGCCGCCGGCGTGCTCGAGTGGGAGCTGGCCCAGGCGTTTCCCGAGCGGTCGTGGCAGGCGCGCAAAGGGTTCCGCGACATCGATGCGCAGATCGGGCAGGCGCGCGAGCGCGAGGCGGCGCTGGCGCGCGCGCAGCGCGAGGAGCCGCAGCGCCTTGCTCAGTTCGCCGCGCGCATCACGGAGCTGGCGGCGCGCCTCCGGGCGCTGGCGCCGCGCGTGGCGTCGCTGACGCAGGCACAGCAGCGCGCGGTGGAGGACCTGGCGGTGGCCGAGCTGCAACGGCAGAAAGAGCGGCTGGCGGTCTACATGACGCAGGCGCGCTTCGCGGTGGCGCAGCTCTACGACCATGCCAGCCAGCGGCGGCAGGAGGACGGCGATGCGACGCGTCCTTGACCGCTGGGTGGCGATGGCGGCGGCGCTGGCACTTGGCGCCTGCTCGTTCGGGGTGCGCACGCCCGACCACGACAACGAGCCGACGCTGAAGACGCTGGCCGGGCGCACGGTGGAGGTCGGCGCCGACCCTGGCATCGAGGCCGACGAGGAACGCACGATCGACGCCTACCGCCGCTTCCTCGAGACGGCGCCGCAGGCCCCGCAGCGCGCCGAGGCCATGCGCCGCCTGGGCGACCTGGAGATGGACCTGGCCGACCGGCGCGCTGCCACCGCGACGGGCGAGGGCGCCACCGGGGCGCCGGACTATCGCGCCGCGATCGCGCGCTACCAGGACTACCTGCGCGCGCATCCCGATGCACCGGGCAACGACCGCGTGCTCTACCAGCTGGCACGGGCCCACGAGCAGGGCGGCGCGCTGGAGACGGCGCTCGCGACGCTGGACCGGCTGGTCGCGCAGCACCCCGACACCGCCTACCGCGACGAGGCGCAGTTCCGCCGCGGCGAGCTGCTCTTCACCGCGCGCGACTACGCGAAGGCCGAGCAGGCCTACGAGGCGGTGCTGGCCGGTGCGCCGGACAACCCGTACCGCGAGCGCGCGCTGTACATGCACGGCTGGGCGCTGTTCAAGCAGGGCCAGCTGGAGGCCGCGCTGCATTCCTTCTTCGGCGTGCTCGACCACAAGGTGGCCGGGCGCGAAGGGGGGCTGGAGCTCGACAGCATCGAAGGGCTCGGCCGGGCCGACCGCGAGCTGGTCGAGGACACCTTCCGCGTCATGAGCCTGTCGCTGCAGAGCCTCGACGGCGCCGGCTCGATTCCCGCCTACATCACCAGCGACGCGCGCCGCAGCTACGAGTTCCGCGTCTACCAGCAGCTCGGCGAGCTGTACATCCGCCAGGAACGCATCAAGGATGCGGCCGACGCGCTGGGGGCGTTCGCGCGCCGCCACCCGCTGCACGCGCAGTCGCCGGTGCTGCAGGCGCGCGTGATCGACATCTACGAGGCGCACGGCTTCGCCACGCTCGCGCTGGAGGCGAAGAAGCACTACGTGGCCCACTACGGCGTGGACAGCGAGTTCCGCCGTGCCAACCCGGCCGGCTGGGACAACGCCCGGTCGCGGGTGCGGGCCTACCTGTCGGAGCTGGCGCGCCACTACCACGCGAGCGCGCAGCACAGCCGCAGCAGCGCCGACTACCAGGAGGCGGTGCACTGGTACCGCGTCTACCTTGCCTCGTTCCCGGACGACCCGCAGGCGGCGCAGAACCACTTCCTGCTCGCCGAGCTGCTGTACGAGGACAAGCGCTACGACGAGGCTGCGCCCGAATACGAGAAGGTGGCCTACGGCTACCCGCTGCACGAGCGCAGCGCCGATGCCGGCTACGCCGCGCTGCTGGCCTACGCGGAGCAGCACAAGCGCCTCGACGCGGCGGCCGCGCGCCAGCTGCAGCGCACCGCGGTCGACAGCGCGCTGCGCTTCGCGCAGGCCTTCCCGGCCGATCCACGGACCGCGCCCGTGCTGGCCCACGCGGCCGAGCTGCTGTACGCGCTGGACGAGGGCGAGCGCGCGGCCGAGGTCGCGCAGCGGGTGCTGGCGCTGCAGCCCCCGCCCGCGGACGCGCAGCGGCGCGTGGCCTGGACCGTGATCGCCCACCATGCCTTCGAGGATGGCCGCTTCGACGCGGCCGAGCAGGCCTACGCGCAGGTGCTGGCGCTGACCCCGGCCGGCGAGCCGGCGCGCAAGGAGCTGGTCGAGCGCCAGGCGGCGGCGATCTACAAGCAGGGCGAGCAGGCGCGCGCGGCCGGTCGCGAACGCGAGGCGGTGCAGCACTTCGAGCGCATCGCGGCGGTCGCGCCCGACTCCGCGGTGCGCGCGACCGCGCAGTACGACGCCGCGGCCGCGCTGATCGCGCTCAAGGACTGGGGCGCGGCGGCGCGCACGCTGGAGGACTTCCGGCGCCGCCATCCGCAGCACCCGCTGCAGGCCGAGGTACCGGCCAAGCTGGCGGTGGTCTACCTCGAGCAGCAGCAATGGGCCCAGGCGGCGGGCGAGTTCGAGCGCATCGCCGGCAGCGCGCGCGATCCCGCCGTGGCGCGCGAGGCGCTGTGGCAGGCCGCGACGCTGCGCGAGAAGGCGGCCGGACAGCCGGGCGGCTCGCGTGCGGCGGCGATCCAGGCGTACGAACGCTACCTGAAGGCGCATCCGCAGCCGCTCGAGCCGGCGGTCGAGGCACGCTACCGCCTCGCGCAGCTGGCGCGCGCCGCAGGGCAGCCGCAGCGCGAGCAGGCCTGGCTCAAGGAGGTGCTGCAGGCCGACCGCAACGGCGGCGCGGCACGCACCGCGCGCACGCGCTACCTCGGCGCCAGCGCCGCGCTGGCGCTGGCCCAGCCGCTGGCCGAGGACTACCGCAAGGTCGCGCTGGTCGAGCCGCTGGCGCGGCAGCTGAGGCTCAAGAAGACGTGCATGGAAGCGGCCCTGCAGGCGTACTCGGCCGCCGCGGAGTACGGCGTGGCCGAGGTGACCACCGCGGCGACCTTCCACATCGCCTCGCTCTACCAGGACTTCGCGCGCGCGATGCTGGCTTCGCAGCGGCCGAAGAAGCTGTCCAGGCTGGAGCTGGAGCAGTACGAGGTGATGCTCGAGGAACAGGCCTATCCCTTCGAGGAGAAGGCGATCGAGCTGCACGAGGTCAACGCGCGCCGTGCCGCCTCCGGCGTCTACGACGAGTGGGTGCGGCGCAGCTTCGCGGCGCTGGCGCAGCTGCGCCCGGTGCGCTACGGCAAGGTCGAACGCAGCGAGGGGGTGGTCGATGCGATCCGGTGAGCTGCGCCTGCGTGGCCTGGCCGCGCTGCTGGGCGCCGCCTTCGCGGTGCTCGGGGCCGGGTGCGGCAGCGTCGCGACCGCACCGCAGGCGCCGGCGGGCACGGCCACGCCGCTGCCTGCGGCCGTGCCGCAGCCGGCCGACCCCGCCCCGGCGGTCGCGCCGGCGCCCGTGGTGGACGCCGCCGTCCAGCGCGCCTTCGACGCGGCCCGCCAGGCGCTGGCGGCCGGGCGCCTCGACGAGGCCGAGCGGGGCTTCCGGGCGCTCGCGCAGTCGCATCCGCAGCTGGCCGGGCCGCACGCCAACCTGGGCCTGATCCATCGCCGTGCGGGCCGGCTGCAGGCCTCGGCCCAGGCGCTCGAGGCCGCGGTGCGACTGAGCCCGCAGCGCGCCGTCTACCACCACCAGCTCGGCATCACCTATCGCCACCTGGGCGAGTTCGCCAAGGCGCGAGCCGCCTACGAGCAGGCCATCGCGCTCGATCCGGGATACGCCGACGCGCACCTGAACCTCGGCATCCTGCACGACCTGTACCTCGGCGACGCCGCCCGTGCGCTCGAGCTGTACGAGCGCTACCTGGAGCTGGCCGACGGCGACGCGACCGTCGCCAAGTGGGTGGCCGACCTGAGGAACCGCAAGCCGGCGCCGGTCGCGGCGAGGGCCAAGGAGGGGCCATGAGAGCCGCACTGACCGTCCTCGCGCTGGCCGCGGTCGCCGGCGCCGCCGTGGCACAGGACCGCGCCGAGCTGGACCGCACCCAGATCATCGGCAATCGCGAGCTGCCCAAGGTGCTCTACATCGTGCCGTGGAAGAAGCCGGTGCCCGGCGAGCTGGCCGGGCGCCCGGTGGAGAGCGTGCTGGACGAGGTGCTCGCGCCGCTGGACCGTGACGTGTTCCGCCGCCACGTGCACTACGACGCCCAGGTGCGGGCGCGCCAGGCCGGCGCGCCGGCGACCGCCCCTTGAGACCGTCTTCATCGCTGAGGAGGAAACCGATGAGTGTCTTCGAGTTCGCCGTCAAGTTCGTCCAGGACAGCGGCATGTTCATCTACGTCAGCATGCTCATCATGGCGGTGGGCCTGGCCATCGCGATCGAGCGCTACATCTTCCTGCAGCGCGCCCGCTCGCAGAACCGCAAGCTGTGGGCGCAGGTCCTGCCGATGCTGCAAAGCGGCCGCTTCAAGGAGGTCTACCACCTCGCTTCCGAGTCCGACGCGGCGATCGGCAAGATCGTCGCCAACGGGCTGGCGCGCATGCAGAGCCCGGCGCGGCGCGAGGACATCGACGCGGCGATGGAGGAGGGCATGATGGAGATCGTGCCGCGGCTGGAGAAGCGCACGCACTACATCGCCACCTTCGCCAACGTGATCACGCTGGTGGGGCTGCTGGGCACCATCGTCGGCCTGATCAAGGGCTTCACTGCCGTGGCCCAGGTCAACCCGGCCGAGAAGGCCGAGATGCTGTCGGCCTCGATCTCGATCGCGATGAACAACACCGCGTTCGCGCTGACGGTGGCGATCCCCTTCCTGCTGATCCACGCCTTCCTGCAGGCGCGCACCGGCGAGATCGTCGACGGGCTGGAGGCGGCCAAGATCAGCTTCCTGAACGTCGTGCAGCGCCTCAAGGCCGAGGCTGCCCCGGCGCGGTGACCGCCATGGCCGTCCGACGCCTTCGCAAGCAGCCGGCCTCGCTGGAGGTCACCGCGTTCATCAACCTGATCGTGGTGCTGGTGCCGTTCCTGCTGTCCACCGCGGTGTTCACGCGGCTGTCGGTGCTGGAGCTGTCGCTGCCGGCGCAGTCCTCCGGCGTCGAGCAGCTGAAGGTCGACGACCTCAAGCTGGAGGTGGTGATCCGTCCCGACGCGCTGGAGGTCGGCGACCGCATCGGCGGGCTGATCCAGCGCATCCCGAACGGTGCCGCGGGGCCCGACACGAAGGCGCTGGCGGCGCTGGTGCTGGCGCTCAAGCAGCGTTTTCCCGACACCCGCAGCGCCACCGTGCTGGCCAGTCCCGAGACGCCGTACGACGTGCTGGTGCAGGTGATGGACGCGGTGCGCGCGACCTACCGTGCCGCGGGCGCGGAGCTCGTGCACACCGAGCTGTTCCCCGACATCTCGATCGGCGACGCGCCGGTCGCCCAGCGGAGGTGAGGCGATGAAGCTGACGCCGCTGCAGAAACGGGCCGAACGGCGTGCGCGCAACCAGTCGCACGTCGACATGAACCTGGTGGCCCTGATCGACATCTTCACGATCCTGATCTTCTTCCTGCTGTCCAGCGCGACCGGGGTCGAGATCCTGCCCAGCCACAAGGCGGTGAAGCTGCCGTACTCCACGGCCGAGGCCGCACCGCACGAGACCGTGGTGGTGACCGTCAGCGCCGAGGACATCCTGGTCGACGGGCGGGTGGTCGCCACCGTGGACGAGGTGATGGCCGCCGAGGGCGACCTGATCGCGCCGCTGCAGGCGGAGCTGGAGCGGCTGCGCACGCAGCGCAAGGTGATCCGCGAGGAGAACGAGGCGGCCAGCCGCGCCGTCACGGTCATGGGCGACCGGCAGATCCCGTACCGCCTGCTGCGCAAGGTGATGTACACGGCGGCGCGCGCCGACTTCACCGACGTGTCGTTCGCCGTGATCAGAAAGTACGAGGCCTCATGAGCGCCGCCACCGTCTCCTTCCGCGCCCCGGTGCTGCCCTGGGCCGTCTCGCCCGAGGACGAGGCGCGCTTCCGGCGCATCCTGCGCAACGTGCTGGGCATCAGCGTGATGCTGTGCCTGCTGTTCATGCTGTGGCCGCGGCCGGTGCAAGAACGCGGCCCGGTGCAGGCGCTGCCGCCGCGCGTCGCGAAGATGATGCTCGAACGAGAGCTGGCGCGGCCCGTGCCGCCGCCACCGCCCGCACCGCAGGCGGCACGCACGCCGGCGCCGCCGCGCGAGGCCGCGACCCCCGAGCGCGCCGCGCCGACCACCTCGCCGCGTGACCGCAAGCCCGAGCCGGACAAGCCGGCCACCGTGCGCAATCCGGTGGTCGAGGCGCGCAACCCGCAGCCCGGCAAGGCTCCCGGCGAGGTGGGCGAGGCGCGCCGGCGCGCCGCCGGGGTGGGGCTGCTGGCGATGAAGGACGAACTGGCCGAGCTGCGCGGCGCGCCGCTGGCGGTGCAGATCCCGCAGGACGTCAAGCCCGGCAAGGGCGTCGGGAGCGGCGAAGGCGTGGGCGTGGGCGCCGGCTCCGAGCCGGGCATCCCGACGCGCTCGCTGATCACCTCCAACGCCACCGGCGGCAGCGGCGGCATCAACACCGCCGCCTACAGCCGCCACACCGGCGGCGGGGGCCTGGCCGGCCGCGCGACCACGCTGGTCGAAGGCGTGGCCGGCGGCGGGGGCGGGGGCGGCCCGGGCACGGGCGGCATCCGCGGCGACGGCATGGGCACCGGGACCGGCAGCGGCAAGGGGAGCGCCGGCGGCACGGTGCAGCGCAGTGGCAGCGGCAAGGCCTCGCGCTCGATCGAGGAGATCAAGCTGGTGTTCGAGCGCCACAAGGGCGCGATCTACGCGATCTACAACCGCGCGCTGCGCGAGGACCCGACGCTGCAGGGCAAGGTGGTGATGCAGCTGACCATCGCGCCTTCGGGGGCGGTGGTGAACTGCCGCATCGTCTCCAGCGAGCTCAACGCGCCCGACCTGGAGAGCAAGCTGCTCGCGCGCGTGCGCCAGTTCGACTTCGGGGCCAAGGACGTCGAGCAGATGGTCGTGACCTGGCCCGTGGACTTCCTGCCGTCATGATCGTGCGCGCCGCCTTCACCGATGCGGCCGCGCTGCACCTGCGCGCACGGGCGCTGGCCTGCCGGCGCGGCGCGCGGCTGCTGTTCCGGGACCTGCACGTCGAGCTGCACGGCGGCGAGCTGCTGTGGGTGCGCGGGCACAACGGCAGCGGCAAGACCAGCCTGCTGCGCCTGCTCGCGGGGCTGGCGCCGCCCGCGGAGGGCAGCGTCGAGTGCCTGGCCGGGCAGCCGCTCTACCTGGGGCACCACAACGCGCTGAAGGACGAGCTGAGCGTGGCCGAGTCGCTGGCCTTCCTGCTGCGCCTGCAGGGCAGCGCGGCGGACCCGGCGAGCGTCGCCTGGGCGCTGGACCGCATGGGCCTGAAGCCGCTCGCGCCGGCGCCGGTGCGGCTGCTGTCGCAGGGGCAGCGCCGCCGCGTCGCGCTGGCGCGGCTGGTTGCCGCGAGCGCGGTCGCCACGTGGCTGCTCGACGAACCGTTCGACGCGCTCGACCTGGAAGGCTGCGCGCGCCTGCACGAGCTGATCGTCGCGCACCGCCGGCGCGGCGGCAGCGTGCTGCTGACCAGCCACCAGTTCGTCCAGTGGCCGGGGCTCGCGCCGCGTGAGCTCGACCTGGACGGGCTGCCGCACTGAGGAGGAGCAGGGGCCGTGAACCCGGGTGCGCTGTGCTGGACCCTGTACCTGCGCGAGCTGCGGCTGGCCTCGCGGCGGCGGCTCGACCTGGTGCTGCCCTGGGCCTTCCTGGTCGCCGCGGCGGTGGTGTTCCCGCTGGCCGTCGGGCCGGAGCCCGAGCTGCTGCGCCGCATCGCGCCGGGCGTGGTGTGGGCCTGCTCGCTGCTGGCGGCGCTGCTGTCGGTCGGCTCGCTGTACGCCGGCGACCATGCCGACGGGTCGCTGGAGCAGATGCTGTGCAGCGGCCGGGGCGCCGGGGTCGTGGTCGTCGCCAAGGTGCTGGCGCACTGGAGCCTGACCGGCGTGCCGCTCGCGCTGCTGGCGCCCGCGGTCGGCGCGGCGCTGGGCCTGCCCGCGTCGGCCTGGCCGGCGCTCGGTGCCTCGCTGCTGCTCGGCACGCCGGTGCTGAGCCTGCTGGGGGCGCTGGCGGCCGCGCTGACGCTGGGGCTGCGCGGTTCCCTGCTGGTCGTGCTGCTGGTGCTGCCGCTGGCGGTGCCGGTGCTGGTGTTCGGCACCGGCGCGGTCGCGGCCGTCGAGGGCGGGCAGTCGCCCGCGCCGTACTGTGCCTTGCTGGCCGCCGTGCTGATGCTGACCGCGCTGGTCGCCGTGCCGGCCGGCGCGGCGGCGCTGCGTCTGTCGATGGAGTGAGGATCGTCATGCGCTGGACTGCCTGTGCCGCCCCGCCGCGCTTCTACGCGCTGGCCGGCGCCCTGGTGCCCTGGCTGTGGACCGTCGCCGCGCTGTGTGCGGCCGCGGGCCTGTACATCGGCCTGTGCGTCGCGCCGCCGGAAGCGCGCCAGGGCGAGGTGTACCGCATCGTCTACATCCACGTGCCGGCGGCCTGGATGTCGATGTTCCTCTACGTGGTGATGGCGGGCTGGGCGGTGCTGGGCTGGACGCTCAACGTGCGCACCGCCGACATCCTGGCGCGCTCGCTCGCGCCCACCGGCGCGATGTTCACCGCGCTGGCGCTGGCCACCGGCGCGCTGTGGGGCCAGCCGACCTGGGGCACCTGGTGGGTGTGGGACGCGCGGCTGACCTCCGAGCTGATCCTGCTGTTCCTCTACCTGGGCTACATCGCGCTGGCCGAGGCCCACGAGGACCCGCGCCGCGGCGACCGCGCGGCCGGGCTGCTGGCCATCGTCGGGGTGGTCAACGTGCCGGTGATCTACTTCTCGGTGCAGTGGTGGAACACCCTGCACCAGGGCGCCACGGTGCGCTTCGACGCGGCGCCGCGCATGGCCACCGTCATGTTCGTCGCGATGCTGCTGATGACGCTGGCCTGCTGGGCCTATGCGGCGGCCGTCAGCCTGACGCGTGCCCGCGCCATCGTGCTCGAGCGCGAGGCGCATGCCGCCTGGGCGCAGGCGCTGTCCGGCGCGAGGGGCGTGGCATGAGCTGGGAACACGTCACGGCGCTTCTAGCCCTGGACGGTCACGGGGGCTACGTCTGGGGCGCCTACGGCCTCGCGCTGCTGGCCGTGCTGCTGGAGGGCTGGCTGGTCGCGCGCCGGCGCCGGCGCGCGGTCGGCCTGGTGGCGCAGCTGATGGACGGGGAGGGCGCACGATGACCCCGCGCCGGCGCCGCCTCGCGACCGTGCTCGGCCTGCTGGCCACGGTGGCGCTGGCCGCGACGCTGGTGGTGCAGGCCCTGCGCAGCCACCTGGTCTTCTACTACTCGCCCAGCCAGGTGGCCGCGCGCGAGGCACCGGCCGGCCGGGCATTCCGCATCGGCGGCCTGGTCGAGCCCGGCAGCGTGCGGCGCGACGGGCTCAAGGTGCAGTTCGTCGTCACCGACACCGCGCAGTCGCTGCCGGTGCGCTACGAGGGGCCGCTGCCGGACCTGTTCGCCGAGGGGCAGGGCGTGGTGGCCCAGGGGCGGCTCGGCGAGGACGGGGTGTTCCTGGCCCGGCAGGTGCTGGCCAAGCACGACGAGGACTACGTGCCGCCGCCCGCCGCCCAGGCGGTGCGGCAGGCCGCGCACGGAGGACGGCCATGATCCCCGAGCTGGGCCAGGTGGCCCTGCTGCTCGCACTGGCCGTCGCGCTGGTGCAGGCGAGCGTGCCGCTGGCCGGGGCGGTGCGCGGCCGCGCCGACTGGATGGCGCTGGCGCGTCCGGCCGCGGGCGTCGGCTGCCTGCTGGCGGCCACCGCCATGGCCTGCCTGGTCGCGTCCTTCGTGCGGCTCGATCCTTCGGTGGCCTACGTGGCACGCCATGCCGATGCGATGCTGCCGACCGGCTACCGCATCGCGGCTGCCTGGGCCGGCCACGAGGGCTCGATGCTGCTGTGGCTGCTGATGCTCAATGCCTGGGCCTGGGCGGTGGCACGCGGCAGCGCCGGGCTGCCGCCGCCGTTCGTCGCACGCGTGCTGGCCGTGCTGGGTGGCATGGCGGCAGGGCTGGCGCTGCTCATCCTGGGCGTGTCCAACCCGTTCGGGCGCCTGTGGCCGGCGCCGCTGGACGGGCAGGGGCTCAACCCGCTGCTGCAGCACCCCGGCATGGCGTTGCACCCGCTGCTGCTCCACACCGGCTACGTGGGCCTGGCGGTGACCTTCGCCTTTGCGGTGGCAGCCCTGCTCGAAGGGCGCCTGGATGCCACCTGGGCGCGCTGGGTGCGGCCCTGGACCACCGCGGCCTGGGGCGGCCTGACGCTCGGCATCCTGGCCGGCAGCCTGTGGGCCTACGACGTGCTGGGCTGGGGGGGCTGGTGGTTCTGGGACCCGGTCGAAAACGCGTCGTTCATGCCGTGGCTGGCCGCGACCGCCCTCATCCACGCCCTGGCGGTCACCGAGAAGCGCGGCGCCTTCAAGGGCTGGACGTTGCTGCTGGCCCTGCTCGCGTTCTCGCTGTCGCTGCTCGGGACCTTCCTGGTCCGCTCGGGCGTGCTGAGTTCTGTGCACGCGTTCGCCACCGACCCGCGACGCGGGCTGTCCCTCCTGGTCTTCGTGCTGCTGGTGGTGGGCGGCGCGCTGGCGCTGTATGCCGCCCGCGCGCCACGCCTGGGCCTGGGCGCGCGCTTCGGCCCGGTCTCGCGCGAGAGCCTGCTGCTGGCCCAGACCGTGCTGCTGGTGGTGGCGATGCTGACCGTGCTGCTCGGCACGCTGTATCCGCTGGTGATCGAGGCGCTGGGTGCCGCACCGATCTCGGTCGGCGCACCGTACTTCGAGACCGTGCTCGCGCCGCCGCTGCTGGCGATGCTGTGGCTGCTCGGGCTGGGCGTGCGGCTGCCCTGGAAGCAGGCGACGTGGCGCGACGCGTGGGGGCGCATGCGCCGGCCCGGCGCCTTGGCGCTGGGTGCGGCCGCCGGCGCGGCCTGGGTGACGGGCCGCAGCGCCCCTGGCATCGTGCTCGGCTGGGCGCTGGGCTGCTGGATCCTCGCCACCCTCGTGGCGGACCTGCGCGAGCGCGGGGCCAAGGGGCGCATGCTGCGCCTGCCGCGCGCGGCAGCTGGCATGCACCTGGCGCACCTGGGCGTGGCAGTGTTCGCGTTCGGCGTCTGCATGAGCGGCGACGTGCTGCAGCGCGACGCGAAACTGGGCATGGGCGACAGCGCCGGGCTGGGCGGCCACGTCTTCACCTTCCGCGGGGTGCGTGACGTGCACGGTCCCAACTACCTGGCGCAGCAGGCGCTCATCGACGTGCACCGCGACGGCCAGCTGGTCGCGCAGCTGACGCCGGAGAAACGCCTGTACCACCATCAACGCAGCCCGGTCACCGAGGTGGCCATCGCACGCGGCGTGGTGCGCGACCTGTACGTCGCGCTGGCCGAGCCGGTCGACGGCGGTGCGGCATGGATCGTGCGGCTGCGCCTGCAGCCCTTCGTCAACTGGATCTGGGCCGGGGCGCTGCTGATGGCGCTGGGCGGGGCATTGGCGGCGAGCGACCGGCGCTACCGCGGCCGGGAGCATCGGCACGACGTGCCGGCGCCAGCGTGGCAGGAGGCGCGCGCATGAGGGCCCCGCGTCACGCCGTGCCGCTGGCGATCTTCCTCGTCGTGGCCGCGCTGCTGTGGCGCGGGCTGGCCCTGGAGTCACGGGCCGGTCCGGCGCCGCAGCTCAACCAGCCCCTGCCGGCGTTCGCGCTGCCGCGGCTGCATGCACCGTCGATGCTGCTGACGCGCGAGGACCTGCGCGGGCGTGCCTGGGTGCTCAACGTCTGGGCCTCGTGGTGTGCCACCTGCCTGGAAGAACACGCGCTGTGGGTCGAGGTGTCGCGCACCCACGCGGTCCCGCTGATCGGGCTCAACTACAAGGACCGGCGCGAGGATGCGCTGGACTGGCTGCAGCGCCACGGCGACCCGTACCGGGCCTCGGTGATCGATGCGCAGGGGCGCGTGGGCCTCGACCTCGGCGTCTACGGCGTGCCGGAAACCTTCGTCATCGATCGCGACGGCGTGGTGCGCTTCCGCCACGTGGGCGCGGTGACCGACGAAGTGCTGCGCACGCGCCTGTTGCCCCTGCTGGAGTCGCTGCATGAATGAGTGGCGCGTCCTGCCTTGCATCGTACTGCTGGCCGGCTGCGCCGCGGGGGTGCGGGCCGCGGAGACCGACGTCGAGCTGGAGGCCCGGGTGATGCGCATCGCCGCCGAGCTGCGTTGCCCGGTCTGCCCCAACGAGTCCGTCGCGGAATCGCAGGCGGGCCTGGCGCGCGACCTGCGCGAACAGGTGCGGCGCCTGCTCGCCGAAGGACGCAGCGAGCAGGAGGTGCTGGCGTACATGAGCGCACGCCATGGCGACGCGGTGCGTTACCGTCCGCCATGGAGCGCGAGCACCTGGGCATTGTGGGCTGCCCCGTCCGTGCTGCTGGCCGGCGGCATGGCCTGCCTGTGCGTCGCGCTGCGGCGCCGGCAACGGCTGGATGCCGCCCGGTTCGAGCCCGATCCCGGGGAGGGGGCGCCGCGATGAGCGCGTTCCTCGTCGCCGCCGGCACGTTGGGGCTGCTCGCCTGGCTGGGCCTGGTCCGCGCGCGCTGGGCGGGGCCTGCGGCGCCACGTCCGTCGTGGCCGCTGATGGCGGGGGTGGCGTGCCTCCTGGCGGCGGTCGGCGCCGGGGGCTACCTGGCAGTCGGGTCGCCGCAGCGGCTTGCGGACGACCCGGCCGCCGTGCCGGGGGCCGGGCCGTGGGGGGAGGCGATCCGGCAACTGCAGCACGAGCTCGCCGCGCACCCGGACGAGGTGCGCCTGTGGGTGCTGCTGGCGCGCGCGTACGCGGCCGCGGGCGAACCGGTGCCGGCCGCGCAGGCGTTGCAGCGGGCACGCGCCTTGCGGCCGCGCGACGCCGGCCTGCTGGCCGACCATGCGGACTTTCTCGCCCGGCTGCAGGGCTCGCGCCTGGACGGCGAGCCGATGCGGCTGGTGCAGCAGGCCCTGGCGCTGGACCCTGACCAGCCCCAGGCGCTGGCGCTGGCCGGGGCTGCGGCCTACGCGCGGCGCGACTTCGTGCAGGCCGCGCGCCACTGGGAACGGCTGGCCGCGTTGCGCGCAGACGATGCCGCCCTGGCGCAGCCGTTGCGTGAGCGCGCCGCGCAGGCGCGGCAGCTGGCAGCCGCGCGCGGCGACGGGCCGCCCCCTGCGTCGCGACCATGAAAAAAGCCCATCGCGGGAGGCGATGGGCGAACAAGAGGAGAACAGCTTGGACGCGAGGCCGAGGTCCCGCACGGCCTCGCGGGTCGGGCAGGACCGCTTACAGTCGGGCCGACTGCATGTAGCGGTCGAACTGCGCTTCCGTGAAGCGGAACCAGAGGTTCTGGTCGCGGCGGAAGGCGGCGTAGTCGCTGTAGATCTTCTTCCAGGCCGGGTTCTTGGCCGAGAGTTCGGAGTACAGCGCCATCGTTTCCTTGAAGGCCGCATCCATCGTGTCCTTCGGGAACGGCATCAGCTTGACCTTCTGGGCCACCAGCTGCTTCAGCGCCTCGGGGTTGCGGCCGTCGTACTTGGCCTGCATGTCGAGGTGGGCGTGCGACGCAGCGGCCTCGACGATGGCCTTGTACTCGGCGTTCAGCGACTCGTAGGCCTTGGTGTTGATGTAGAAGGCCAGCTCCAGGCCGCCTTCCCACCAGCCGGGGTAGTAGTAGTACGGCGCCACCTTGTGGAAGCCGAGCTTCAGGTCGTCGTACGGGCCGATCCATTCGGCGGCGTCGATCGTGCCCTTCTCCAGCGCCTGGTAGATCTCGCCGCCGGGGATGTTCTGCGGCACCCCGCCCAGGCGTTCGATCACCTTGCCCGCGAAGCCGCCGATGCGGAACTTCAGGCCCTTCATGTCGGCGAGCGACTTGATCTCCTTGCGGAACCAGCCGCCCATCTGGGCGCCGGTGTTGCCGCCCGAGAAGTTGATGATGTTGTAGTTCGCGTAGAACTCGCGCATCAGCTTCATGCCGTTGCCTTCGTGCATCCACGCGGTCATCTGGCGCGAATTCATGCCGAAGGGAATGGCGCCGCCGATGGCGAAGGTGTCGTCCTTGCCGAAGAAGTAATAGGGCGCGGTGTGGGCGATCTCGACGGTGGCGTTCTGCACGCCGTCGACGACCCCGAAGGCGGGCATCAGCTCACCGGCGGCATGCACCGTGATCTGGAACTTGCCTCCGGTCATTTCGCTGACCTTCTGCGCGAAAACCTCGGCACCTCCATAGATGGTGTCCAGCGTCTTGGGGAAGCTGGACGCCAGGCGCCAGCGCAGGGTGGTTTGGGCGTGAACCACGGCCGGAGCGATGCCGGAGGCCAGCACCCCGGCCAGGCCGGCACTGCGGATGAACGATCGGCGTTCCATGTGTTCTTGATCCTCTGTGTAGGTGAGACGTGGATGGAAGCGGTGCGGTGCAGCCCGGGTAGGGCCGCACCTCTGCCGAAAAAATTCTAGGGATCGAAGCGGGCGTGCCGGCAGAGGAATACTCCTCCTGTCGGTTCTACGTAGAACGGGCCAATTTTTAGGTGGTATTCAGCCAACCTGTGCTTGTATCGGCAGGATGCGCAACGCGCGGCGCGCGCCTCTGCGTGCGAGATGCGCACGACGCCTGCCGCTTCTTCAGTGGTGATGATGGCCGCCGGTGCCGTGCCCGCCGGCAGGCTGGGCCGGTTGCGCGCGCATCTCGACCTTCACGTCCACGGTCACCTCGCCGGCGCGTTCGAACCGCAAGGTCAGCGGCACGCTCTCGCCCGCCTTGAGCGGGGCGCGCAGCCCCATGAACATGACGTGGTAGCCGCCCGGTCGCAGCTCGACGGTCTGCCCGGCCGGCACCGGCAGCTCGGGGATCTCGCGCATGCGCATCACGTGGCCGTCCATCGTCATGCTGTGCACTTCGGTCGATGCGGCCACCGGCGAGTGCGCGGACAACAGCTTGTCGTCCACCTCGCCGCGGTTGGCGATCTTCATGAAGGCCCCGCCGGACTGCTGGCCGGGCACCGTGGGCCGTGCCCACGGATGGTCGATGTGCAGGGGGCCGACGCGGTAGTCATGCGCCGCCGCGGGCAGGGTGAAGGCGGTTAGCAGCGCCGCCAGGGCGAGGGAAGGAAATCGCAGGTTCAGGTTCATGTCATTGGTCCTCGTCGGAGACAAAGCGAGCAGGGCAAGCCGGACGACCCGGGTCGAGCGACGGGCTGGTGCGGTCCCCATCGCGGCTCGCTTCGGAAAGCAGGCGTGGCCGGCGCGCCGCCGCGTGCGTCGGGGCGCCGGCGGCGGGGCTGGCGTCGGCTCAGGCGAGGACCGGCGGGCCGTGCTTGCGACGCGCAGCCCAGTCGAAGGTGCGGTCGCGCGCAGGGGCCGGCAGGGCCCGGGCCGGTGGATGCGGCGCGCGGGCTGCGGCGACGGCCAGCGGATCGACCGCGGACGGGGCCGGGGTGGCGAGCGACAGGGCCGCGGTCAGGACGCAGGGGTCGCCGCCCGGCAGGGCGGCGCTGTCGTCGCGTCCGGCGTCGGTGGTCTCCGCCGCGGTCGGGAGCATCTCGTCGAGGGCCACCGTCTGCAGGCCGTAGACGGTGCAGATCTCGACCAGGGCGCGGCCCTGCGCCTGCGCCGCGCCGACGGCCAGCAGCGGCACCGCCGCCTTCAGCAGCAGTGCGGCAGCCAGCGCCCAGAAGGCCAGGCGGGGAAAGCGGCGTCGCCGGATCATGGCGCGATTGTGCCGGAAAGCGCAGGCGCCCCGCGACGGCGGCAGGCCCGCCCGGCGGGGTGGGGGTGTCCCGGGCTGCCTGTGCGGGCCATGGCTGCCGCGCGCGGCGTCGGGAGATGGAAAGGCGCGAAGAAAGCAAATGCCCGCACGAGGCGGGCATTTATCGGGACGCAGACGCGATCAGATCGCGAGGTCTTCCAGGGTTTTGCCGGAGGCCAGGGCCTGCTCCACCCATTTCGGCTGACGGCCGCGACCGGTCCAGGTTTCACCGGTCTCCTTGTTGCGGTATTTCGGCGCCACCTTGCTGCCCTTCGTGGAGCTGCTCTTGCCTCCCACTTTGCTGCCCAGGTCAGCCAGGGTGAGACCGTACTGCGCCATCAGCGACCGGATCTGGGCGATTGCATCGGCAATCTCCTGTTTGCGCGCGTTCTCGATTTGCTTTTCGAGCTCGGCCTTCTGTGCAAGGAGTTCCTGGTAGGTTGCCATACGAATATGCTCTGCAATGGTTGGAGGAAGTGGGCTGTACGAACGGCGCGATAATACTGCGCCCCATATCGGGGTGCAAGCGATATCGGAGACAGCCTGATTTGCCCCCGGGTGAATTCCGCAGTGCAGGATATTTCGGTGGATGCAAAGACGCCCGCGCGGCGAACCGGGCGGGCGTCCAGGCAGGAGGCGAGGGCAGGGATTACTTGAAGCCCACGCGGTCCAGCATCTGCTGCACCTTGGCCGTGTTTGCGCCTACCACCGAGATCGGGATCAGTTCCGTCTTGAATTCGCCCATCGAGTCCAGGGCCGGGTTCGGCACCTTCACGGTCGGCACGGCCGGATATTCATTGTTACCGTTGGCAAAGTAAACCTGCGCCTCGTCACTGGCGAGGTATTCCAGGAACTTGATCGCCGCCTCGCGGTTCTTTGCGTGACGGGCCACGGCGCCGCCCGCGACGTTGACGTGCGTGCCCCAGCTTTGCTGGTTGGGGAACACCACCCCGGTCTTCTCGACCACCGCGCGGTCCTCGGGCTTCTTCGAGCGCATCAGGCGCGCGTAGTAATAGCTGTTGGACAGCGCCACCGCGCATTCGCCGCTGGCGACGGCGCGGATCTGGTCGGTATCGCCGCCTTTCGGATCGCGTGCCATGTTGGCGACCACCCCCTTGGCCCATTCCTCGGTCTTTTCCGGGCCCAGGTGTTCCATCAAGGCACCGATGAGCGAAAGGTTGTACGGGTGCGAACCGGAGCGGGTGCAGACCTTGCCCTTGTTTTTCGGGTCGGCCAGTTCCTCGTAGGTATCGACATCGGCCCGTTTGACCTTGATCTTGTTGTAGACGATCACGCGGGCACGCGTCGAGAAACCGAACCAGGCCGAACCTTCGCCCTTGTCCTCGCTGCGCAGGTTGGCGGGAATGCGCTGCTCCAGCACGGCCGAGCGTACCGGCTGGAACAGGCCCTCCTGCTCGGCCCGCCACAGGCGGGCGGCATCGACCAGCAGGATCACGTCCGCCGGGCTGGCCGCGCCCTCGCTGCGGAGCCGTGCGATGATGCCGGCATCGTCCGCCTCGACGCGGTTGATGCGGATACCGGTGGCCTTGGTGAAGTTGGCGTACAGCGCCTCGTCGGTCTGGTAGTGACGGGCGGAATACAGGTTCAGCACCTGCTCCTGCGCGGCGGCAGGCGCGCCGAGCGTGGCGGCCAGCGCAAGGGCAGACAGGGAGATGGCAACACGGCGCATCGGGAGATCTCCTGGTTGGGAACTGAGCGTATTGTAGGAGTAAACAAGAATCATTCTCGCAATGAATTTCCTTGAGCTCCCGAACCACCCCTGGGCTTCGTGTGACTTTTGCCGCTTGTCGCGTGGCAGACCCCTGACCATCATGCCCGGCGTGAGCAGCAGCCAACCCCATCCCAGCAGCGGCGGTCGCCGGATGCGCGTGCGCCGGCATGCCAAGGTCAGCACCTTGCCGGCACTGGAATGGCAACCACGTGCATTGCTGGTGGGATGCGAGCGGGAAGAGCGCCTGTACCTGCGCACGCGCCTGAGCCTGCACCGGGTCGAGGTGTGGGAAACCGAGGCGGTCGAGCAGGCGATCGACCATTGCGCCCAGAACGAGGTGCACCTGGTCATCATCGATGCCGACGTGCTGGGAGAAGCGACGCTGCCCTTGTGTCGCCAGCTGCGGCGCCCGCATCCGTGCTGGGCGCCGCCTGAGGTGCTGGTGGTGGGTTCGCCGGGGCAGGGCCGGCGCTGGCGGCTGCGCGGGGCCCTGGCGGGGGCGCACTGGCTGCTCAAGCCGCTGCACCCGCGGGCGCTGCAACGGCAGCTGTCGCGGCCGCTGCGCCTGGAGCAGCTGCCGGCCGGGCTGCGCCCGCCCTCGCTGTTCGGCTGATCAGCCGTTGTTGGCCGGCGGCACGTAGCCGGCCGGTTGTTCGGCGCCGTCGCCGAAGAAATACCTTTCCATCTGGCGCGCCAGGTACTGGCGGGCGCGCTGGTCGGCCAGGTTGAGCCGGTTCTCGTTGACCAGCATGGTCTGGTGGTGCAGCCAGCCCTGCCAGGCTTCCTTGCTGACGTTCTCGTAGATGCGCTTGCCCAGTTCACCCGGGTAGGGCGGGAAATCGAGGCCTTCGGCCTCCTTCTTCAGATGGACGCATTGCACCATGCGGGGCATGTCGGACTCCTGTGGTTGTCGTGGGGGAAGGCCGGCTCAGGTGAGCCGCTTGACCAGCACCTGCGAGCGCCGGTCCCAGTCGTACTTGCGCTTGCGCGCCTCGGGCAGCCAGTCGGGGTCGACCTGCTGGAAGCCGCGCTTGATGAACCAGTGCATCGTGCGCGTGGTGAGCACGAAGATGCTCTCCAGGCCCATGGCCTTGGCGCGCTGCTCGATGCGCTTGAGGATGCGCTCGCCGTCGCCCTGGCCCTGCACCTGCGGCGAGATGGTCAGCGCGGCCATCTCGCCGGTGCGCGCCTCGGGGTAGGGATAGAGCGCCGCGCATCCGAAGATCACGCCGTCGTGCTCGATGACGGTGTAGTAGGAGATGTCGCGCTCGATCTCCGTGCGCGAGCGCTTGACCAGCGTGCCGTCGCGCTCGAAGGGCTCGATCAGCTGCAGGATGCCGCCCACGTCGTCGGCGGTGGCCTCGCGCAGGCTCTCGAGCTTCTCGTCGACGATCATCGTGCCGATGCCGTCGTGGGTGTAGACCTCCATCAGCAGCGCGCCGTCCACCGAGAACGGCAGGATGTGGCTGCGCTCGACGCCGGCGCGGCAGGCCTTGATGCAGTGCTGCAGGTAGAACGCCGTGTCGGTGGGCTGGTGCGGTGCCGGCAGCGAGGCGAGCAGCCGCTCGGCCTCGGCCAGCGACATCTCGGTGTCGATCGGGCTGTCCGGGTCGTCCGGGTTCTCGCGGATGCCGGGGATCTCGGTGAGGAACAGCAGCTTGTCGGCCTGCAGCGCGATCGCGGTGCTGGTGGCCACGTCCTCCATCGTGAGGTTGAAGGCCTCGCCGGTGGGCGAGAAGCCGAACGGCGACAGCAGCACCACCGCGCCGGTGTCCAGCGCGCGCCGGATCGCCATGCCGTCGACCTTGCGCACGACGCCGCTGTGCTGGAAGTCGATGCCGTCGACCACGCCCACCGGGCGCGCGGTCAGGAAGTTGCCCGAGACCACGCGCACCGTCGCATTGGCCATCGGCGTGTTGGGCAGCCCCTGCGAGAACGCGGCCTCGATCTCGAAGCGCAGCTGGCCGGCGGCCTCCTGCGCGCAGTCCAGCGCCACTGCGTCGGTGATGCGGATGCCGTGCGAGAAGCGCGCGGGGTGGCCCTTGGCCTTGAGCTGCTCGTTCACCTGCGGCCGGAAGCCGTGCACCAGCACGAGCTTGATGCCCATGGCATGCATGATCGCCAGGTCCTGGACGAAGGCGTTGAGCTTGCCGGCGGCGATGCCTTCGCCGGCCATCGCGACGACGAAGGTGTCCCCCTTGTAGGCGTGGATATAGGGCGCCACCGAGCGAAACCACGGAACGAAGGTGTGCGGGAAGACAAGGTTCATCGGCGGGCTCTGCAGCGCGAAGCAAACGGCTTTTGAAATAATCGACGATTTTGCACGAACCCCTTCGATGACGGATTCCCGGCAGTCGTTGCCTGCGCCGCCAGCACGGTCGAAGCACGGGCCGGGTGCGCGGCCGGCGCGGCAGGCCCACCCGATTCCTCCGATCACCTTTCCCGAATCGCTGCCGGTCAGCGCCCGGCGCGAGGAGATCGCGCGCGCGATCGAGCAGCACCAGGTGGTCATCGTCAGCGGCGAGACCGGCTCGGGCAAGACCACCCAGCTGCCCAAGATCGCGCTGGCGCTGGGCCGCGGCCTGGGCGCCGGCGGCCGCGGGCTGATCGGCCACACGCAGCCGCGGCGCATCGCGGCCTCCAGCGTCGCCAAGCGCATCGCGCAGGAGCTGAACTCGCCGCTGGGCGAGATCGTCGGCTACAAGGTGCGCTTCCAGGACCGGCTGTCGCCGGGCGCCAGCGTCAAGCTGATGACCGACGGCATCCTGCTGGCCGAGACGCAGACCGACCCGCTGCTCAAGGCCTACGACACGCTGATCATCGACGAGGCGCACGAGCGCAGCCTCAACATCGACTTCCTGCTCGGCTACCTGCGCCAGATCCTGCCGCACCGGCCCGATCTGAAGGTCATCGTCACCTCGGCCACCATCGACGCCGAGCGCTTCGCGCAGCATTTCGCCTCGGCGCGTGGGCCGGCGCCGGTGATCCACGTCTCGGGGCGCCTGTATCCGGTCGAGCAGCGCTGGCGCCCGTTCGAGGAGGACCGCGACTACGACCTCAACGACGCCATCGCCGACGCGGTGGACGAGCTCTGGCGCGAGGGGCCGGGCGACGTGCTGGTGTTCCTGCCCGGCGAGCGCGAGATCCGTGACGCGGCCGAGCACCTGCGCAAGCACCACCCGCCGGGCGTGGAGATCCTGCCGCTGTACGCGCGCCTGAGCCAGCAGGAGCAGGACCGGGTCTTCGAGCCGGGCGGTGCGCCGCGCATCGTGCTGGCGACCAACGTCGCCGAGACCTCGCTGACGGTGCCCGGCATCCGCTACGTGATCGACTCGGGGCTGGCACGCGTCAAGCGCTACAGCTACCGCAACAAGGTCGAGCAGCTGCAGGTCGAGCCGGTCAGCCAGGCCGCGGCCAACCAGCGCGCCGGTCGCTGCGGGCGGGTTGCCAACGGCATCTGCATCCGCCTCTACGACGAGCAGGACTTCGCCAGCCGCCCGCGCTTCACCGACCCGGAGATCCTGCGCTCCTCGCTGGCCGGGGTGATCCTGCGCATGAAGTCGCTCGGGCTGGGCAACGTCGAGGACTTCCCCTTCATCGAGCCGCCGCCGCGCCGCGCGATCGCCGACGGCTACCAGCTGCTGGCCGAGCTGAACGCGGTCGACGAGCACAACGAGCTGACCGCGATCGGCCGCGAGCTGGCGAAGCTGCCGCTGGACCCGCGCATCGGCCGCATGATCCTGGAGGCGCGCGAGCGCCAGTCGCTCGCCGAGGTGCTCGTCATTGCCAGCGCCCTGAGCGTGCAGGACGTGCGCGACCGCCCGCTCGAGCAGCAGCAGGCCGCCGACGAGAAGCACCGCAAGTTCGACGACGAGAAGTCCGAGTTCATGGGCTATCTCAAGCTGTGGAAGTGGCTGGACGAGTCGCGCGGCGGGCAGGGCAACGCGCCCAGGCTGTCCAACCGGCGCTACGAGCAGCTGCTGCGCGACCACTTCATCAGCCCGCGGCGCGTGCGCGAGTGGCGCGACATCCATTCGCAGCTGCACACCGTGGTGGCCGAGCACGGCTGGCGGCTCAACACGCAGCCGGCCACCTACGAGCAGATCCACCTGGCGATGCTGTCCGGCCTGCTGGGCAACATCGGCATCAAGAGCGACGAGGACGAGTGGTACCTGGGTGCGCGCGGCATCAAGTTCTGGCGCCATCCCGGCGCGCACCTGTCGAAGCGGCCGGGGCGCTGGATCGTCGCGGCGGAGCTGGTGGAGACGACCCGGCTGTACGCGCGCGGCATCGCCGCGATCCAGCCCGAGTGGATCCCGGGCCTCGCCGGCCACCTGCTGAAGAAGCAGCTGCTCGACCCGCACTGGGAGAAGAAGCGCGCCGAAGTGGTCGCCGTCGAGCGCGCCACGCTCTACGGCCTCGTGATCTACAACGACCGCCGCGTCAACTACGGCAAGGTCGATCCGGCCGGCGCGCGCGAGATCTTCATCCGCGAGGCGCTGGTCCACGGCGAGTGGGACACGCGGCTGCCGTTCCTCGCGCACAACCAGAAGATGGTGCGCCAGGTCGAGGAGCTGGAACACAAGTCGCGCCGCCAGGACGTGCTGGTCGACGACGAGCTGATCTACGCCTTCTACGACCAGCAGGTCCCGGCCGACGTGACCAGCGGCGCCACCTTCGAGCGCTGGTACCGCGAGGAGAGCCGCCGCCGGCCCAGGCTGCTGATGCTCACCCGCGAGGAGCTGATGCGCCACGAGGCGGCCGGCATCACCACCGCGGCGTTCCCCAAGACGATCCGCCTGGGCGGGGTCGACTGCAGCGTCAGCTACCTGCACGACCCGGGCGATCCCAAGGACGGCGTCACGGTGACGGTGCCGATCTTCGCGCTCAACCAGGTCAGCGAGGAGCGCTGCGAGTGGCTGGTGCCCGGCATGCTCAAGGACAAGGTGCTGGCGCTGGTCAAGAGCCTGCACCAGAAGCCGCGCGCGCGGCTGGTGCCGCTGCCCGAGTACGTCGAGCAGTTCGTCGGCTCGGTCGAGTTCGGCCAGGGCAGCCTGATGGAGGCGCTGCTGAAGTCGGTGCGCGAGCGCACGCAGCTGGACGTCAAGCGCGGCGACTTCAAGCTCGAGACGCTGTCGCCGCACCTGTTCATGAACTTCCGCGTCGTCGACGAGCACGGGCGGCAGCTCGGCATGGGGCGCAACCTCGCGGCGCTGAAGGCCGAGCTGGGCTCCCGGGCGCGCAGTGCCTTCCAGGCGCTTGCGGCGCTGAAGCTGCAGCCGTCCCGGCCCGCCGACGCGCCGGCTCCGGCGCCGGCCGCCGCCGGCGACGCGAGGCCCGCGGCACGCCCTGAGCCCGCGCAGCCGGCCGTGGAGGCGCAGGCGAAGTACACCGCCTGGACCTTCGGCGAGCTGCCCGAGCTGATGGAGGTGCGCCGCGGCAGCCAGTCGCTGGTGGGCTTCCCGGCGCTGATCGACAAGGGCACGCATGTCGAGATCGAGGTGTTCGACGAGCCCGAGGTGGCCGCCGCACGCCACCGCGCCGGGCTGCGCCGGCTGGTCGCGCTGCAGCTCAAGGAACCGCTCAAGTACCTCGAGAAGAACATCCCCGACCTGCAGAAGATGGCCGTGGCCTACATGAGCCTGGGCACGGCCGACGAGCTGCGCGAGCAGATCGTCGAGCTGGCGCTGGACCGCGCCTTCCTGCAGGAGCCGCTGCCGGCCGACGAGGCCTCGTTCAAGGCGCGCATCGACGAAGGGCGCACGCGGCTGAACCTGATCGCGCAGGAGATCGCGCGCCTGGCAGGTGCCATCCTCGTCGAGCACCAGGCCGCGCAGCGCAAGCTCAAGGACGCGCGCCCGCCCAAGGAGGTGGCCGACGACATCGCCGCCCAGCTGCAGCGGCTGATGCCCAAGCGCTTCCTCGTCACGACGCCGTACGCCCAGCTGCAGCACTTCGTGCGCTACCTCAAGGGCGTGCAGATGCGGCTGGACAAGCTGCGTGCCGACCCGGCGCGCGACGCCCAGCGCCTGGCCGAGCTGCGCCCGCTGGAGCAGCGCTACCTGCGCGCGCTGGCCGAGCGCAAGGGCGCGCCCGACACGCGGCTGCAGGAGTTCCGCTGGCTGCTCGAGGAGCTGCGGGTGGGGCTGTTCGCGCAGGAACTGCGCACCCCGCAGCCGGTGTCGGTCAAGCGGCTGGAGAAGGCCTGGGCGCAGATCAACGCCTGACGGCCGGCGGCATGGCGAGCACCGCGAAGCCGTGGCGCATGAACACCTCGGCGGCTTCCTGGCCTTGCAGGAAATCGTGCAGCGCGCGTGCCGCCTCGCTGTCCTGCCCGGCCACGAGCGCCATCGGGTAGACGATGCGCGGGTGCGAGTCGGCCGGGAACACGCCCGCGACGTGCACCCGTGGCGCCACTGCCGCGTCGGTCGCGTAGACGATGCCGGCCGCGGCCTCGCCGCGTTCCACGTAAGCCAGCGCGGCGCGCACCGAGTCCGCGCGCACCAGGCGCGGCTGCGCCTGCGGCCACACGCCGAGCCCGGTCAGCGCCGCCTGCGCGTACTTGCCCACCGGCACGTGCGCGGGGTCGCCGGTGGCCAGCCGTCCCTTGCCCAGCACCGCCGCCAGGTCGAACCCCGGCGCCAGCCGCACCTCCTGCGGCCGGTCGGCCGGCGTGACCAGCACCAGGCGGTTGCCGAGCAGGTCCACGCGCGAGCCGGGCACCAGCCGGCCGCGCTGCGCGAGGTAATCCATCCAGGCCTCGTCGGCCGACAGGAACAGCGCCGCCGGCGCGCCGTTCTCGATCTGGCGCGCCAGCGTCGAGGAGGCCGCGAACGAGGCGCGCACCACGTGGCCCGTACGCGCCTTCCAGGCCTGCGCGGCTTCCTGCAGCGCCTGGCTCAGGCTGGCCGCGGCGTAGACCGTGACCTCGACGGCATGCGCCGGCGCGGCGAGCGCGCAGGCGAGCAGGGCCGGCAGGCCCAGGCGACGCAGCAGCGAGGAAGGAACGCGCATGGCAGGGGCTCGGTGATCGGGCTGCCGACGATTCTAGTGAGCGTGCCGGCGCCGCCCCGCACCTAGAATGCCCCGACCGGGCCCGGCGGGGCGCCGGCAGCAGGGGAGTCGCACCGATGTTCGTGGTCTGCGGTGAAGCCTTGATGGACGTGTACGCCGGCGCGCCTACGTCCGGCGGGCTGCGCCTGGACGCGCGCCTGGGCGGCTCGTCCTACAACGTGGCCGTGGGCCTGGCCCGGCTCGGGCGGCCGGTGGCCTTCCTCGGCGGCATCTCCACCGACGCCTTCGGCGAGCGGCTGATGCGCGCGCTGGTCGAGGAGGGCGTCGACACCGCACTGGTGCGACGCAGCGCGGCACCCACCACGCTCAGCGTCGTCAGCCTGGATGCGCAGGGGGTGCCGCAGTACGCCTTCCATGGCGAGGGCGCGGCCGACCGCGACCTGCCGGTGGCGGACCTGCCCGCCCTGCCGGCGGGCGCGACGGCGCTGCACTTCGGTTCCTACGCGATGGCGGTCGAGCCGGTCGGCACGGCCTTGCGCACGCTGGCGGCGCGCGAGCGCGGGCGCCGCCTGGTCGCCTACGACCCCAACGTGCGCCTCAACGTCCATCCCGGGCTGGCGCGCTGGCAGGCGGTGGTCGAGGAGATGGCGGGCCTGGCGCACCTCGTCAAGGTCAGCGCGGAGGACCTCGCGCTGCTCTGCCCGGGCGAGGCGCCCGAGGCGGTGGTGCAGCGCTGGCTGGCGCGCGGCGTGCGGCTGGCGGTCGTCACGCAGGGCGGCGCTGGCTGCCGGGCCTGGACCCGTGCGGTACAGGTCGCGGTGCCGGCGCCGGCCGTGACGGTGGTGGACACCGTGGGCGCCGGCGACGCCTTCCAGGCCGCGCTGCTGGCCTGGCTGGACGAGCAGGGCCTGCTGGCGCCCGAAGCACTCGAGGCGCTGGAGGCGGCCCGGCTCAAGGCCGCGCTGCGCTTAGCCACGCAGGCCGCAGGACTGGCCTGCGCGCGGCGCGGTGCCGACCTGCCGCGTCGCGACGAGCTGCCGGGCGCTGCGTGAAGTCCGGCGCGCGCTTCGCTTCACTTGCGCTTCACACGCGTCTGCAACAATCGGCGCTCCCTGCGTCCCGACGACAACCCTTCCAAGACGAGAAAGCCCGAGCATGAAGACGACCACACGGGCGTGGCTGCTGGCCGCGCTGTTCCTCCTGGCCCTGCTGGCGGCGATCGTGTGGTGGCGCCAGGCGCCGGGTGACCTGCCGGCCGCCGCGGCGGCCGACGACCCGAACGCGCCGTTCGCGGTGGCCGAATGCAAGCCGCGGCTGATCGACGACCAGCCGGCGCTGGCCGTGGTGTTCACCCAGCCGCTGGACCGCAAGCAGGAGCTGGGCGAGTTCCTGCGCGTGACCGACCTCGGCCCGGCCGACGGGGCGCAGGGGGGCGAGGCGCAGGACGAGCTGGTGCAGGGCTACTGGAGCGTGGCCGACAACGCGCGCATCGCCTACTTCCCCTACACCCGGCCGCAGCGCCGCTTCCGCATCGAGGTGCGCGAGGGCCTGGTCTCCGGCGACGGCGTGACGCTGGCCCAGGGCACGCGCTGCGAGGTGGCGAGCGAGGCGATGGCGCCGGCCTGGTTCTTTGCCAGCCGCGGGGTGGTGCTGCCCACCGGCCAGAACGGCGGCCTGCCCATCGTCACGATCAACCAGCCCGAGGTGGACGTGCAGTTCCTGCGCGTCGAGCCGGCCGGCCTGCCGCGCTTCCTCGAGCGCGTCGCCGGCGGCCGGTCGGCCGGCCGGGACGACGACGCGGGCGAAGAGCTTTACTTCGAGAATCGCAGCCTGCAGGGCCGCGTGGGCGGCTGGGAGCTCGAACAGCTGCGCGGCAGCCTGCGCAGCGTCTACATGGGGCGCTTCCGCACCGACGACACGCCGAACCGCCGGCACGTCACCTTCCTGCCTGTGGAGACCCTCAAGGAGCTGCAGGAGCCCGGCGTCTATGTCGCGGTGATGTCGCAGCCGGGCCGCTTCGGCGGCGACTACCAGGCGACCTATTTCTACGTCAGCGACATCGGCCTGCACGTGCGCCGCTACGCCCAGGGGCTGGACGCGTTCGCCAGTTCGCTCAAGACCGGCCAGCCGCTGACCGGCGTCGAGTTCGAGCTGCTCGACGAGCACGCCCGCTCGCTCGGCAAGGCCGGTGCGGACGGCGAGGGCCATGTCCACTTCGCCGACGTGCCGGCGGCCGCGCGCCTGCTGGTGGCGCGCCAGGGCCGCGAGATGACGGTGATCGTGCTGCGCGCGCCCGGGCTGGACCTGTCCGAGTTCGACGTCGGTGGTCATTTGCCGAGCAACACCAAGCTGTTCGTCTACGCCGGGCGCGACCTGTATCGCCCGGGCGAGCGCTTCCAGGTCTCGGTGCTGGCGCGTGACCCGGATGGCCGGGCGACCGCGCCGCTGCCGCTGCAGGCCACGCTCAAGCGCCCGGACGGCCGCACCGTGCAGACGCTCACCTGGCGTCCGGACGAGCAGCGTCCCGGCTACTACCTGCGCAGCATCGAGCTGCCGGCCGACGCCCAGACCGGCACCTGGTGGCTGGAGCTGCGCACCGACCCGGGCGGGCCGGCGAACGGGCGCTGGAAGTTCCAGGTCGAGGAGTTCCTGCCCGAGCGCATGAAGCTGGACCTGCGCACCCCGGCCACCGTGCTGCTGCCCGGCGAGCCGTTCGAGGTCGAGGTGCAGGGCGACTACCTGTTCGGCGCGCCCGCGGCCGGCAACCGGCTGCTCGCCAGCGCGTCGATCGAGCGCCTCGCGCAGGCGCTGCCGGCGCAATGGCCGGGCTTCCTGTTCGGCGACGTGGCCGACGACCAGCGCAAGTCGCGCGAGGAGGTCGCCGACGTGGACCTGGACGAGCGCGGACACGCCCGCGTGACGCTGCCGGCCGCGCCCGAAGGCGTGGCCTCGCCGATGCGCGTGCGCGGCAGCTTCAGCCTGCTGGAGACCGGCGGCCGCCCGGTGGTGCGCTCGGTCGAGCGCACCGCCTGGCCGGCGCGCCAGATGCTCGCGGTGCGCCCGCTGTTCGACCGGCACGTCGCGCGCGAAGGCGGGCAGGCCGAATTCGAGCTGGTGCGCGTCGACACCGAAGGGAAGCCGGCGCCGGTGCAGGGCGTGAAGCTGCAGCTGGTGCGCGAGGTGCGCCAGTACTACTGGCGCTACGACGACCTGAAGGGCTGGCACTCCGGCTACACCGAAAGCGACGAGCCGGTCGAGTCGCGCACCGTGGACATCGCCGGCCGCACCGCGCTCGCCGTCCCGGTGAACTGGGGTCGCTACCGCCTGGAAGCGCATGACCCGCAGACCGGGCTCGTGCTGCGCTACCGCTTCTATGCCGGCTGGAACGCGCAGGACGCCGAGGACATCGGCAACCGGCCGGACCGCGTGCAGCTCAAGCTCGCCAGCGCGCCCCTGAAGCCCGGCGAGCCGGTACGCCTGACCATCACGCCGCCGCACGACGGCATCGCGCTGGTCACGGTCGAAGGCGACCGGCTGCTGTGGAGCAAGCGCGTCGAGGTGACGACCAAGGGCGTGACCGTCGAGGTGCCGGTCGATGCCGCCTGGGCGCGCCACGACCTGTACGCCACCGTGACCGTGTTCCGCCCCGGCAGCACCGGCGACCGCGTCACGCCCGCGCGTGCGGTCGGCCTGGTGCACCTGCCGCTGGCGCGCGACGACCGGCGCCTGAACGTCGCGATCACCGCGCCGGCCAAGGTGGAGCCCGAGCGGCGCACCACGGTGAAGGTCAAGGTCGACGGCCTGCAGGGCCAGCCTGCCTTCGTGACCCTGTCCGCGGTAGACCTGGGCATCCTCAACATCACCGGCTACCGCACGCCGGACCCGGTCGACTTCTTCTTCGGCAAGCACCGCTACGCGCCCGAGATGCTCGACATGTATGGCCGGCTGATCGAGAAGATGGAAGGGCGCCAGGCCCGGCTGGCCTACGGCGGCGACGCCAACATGCGCGGCGACACGCGCAGCCTGCCGAAGAAGGTGCAGCTGGTCGACCTGTTCAGCGGCCCGGTGGCGCTGGACGCGCAGGGCGAGGCCGAGATCCCGCTGGACATCCCGGACTTCAACGGCACGCTGCGCCTGATGGCCGTGGCTGCCGCGGCCGAGCGCTATGGCAGCGCGGAGGCGCAGATGGTGGCCGCCGCCCCGGTGGTGGCCGAACTCGCCACCCCGCGCTTCATTGCGCCGGGCGACGCCGCGACCCTGGCGCTGGACCTGACCAACCTGAGCGGCGCGGCGCAGGAACTGAAGGTGCGCCTGGAAGGCGCCGAGCCGGTGCGCATCCGCGACGGCGAGCGCGTCGTGAACCTGAAGGACCAGCAGCGCACCACCTTGCGCTTTGCCGCCGAGGCGACCGACGCCTACGGCCTGGGCCGCCTGCGCCTGACGGTGGTCTCGCCCGCCGGGGTCAGGATCGTGCGCGAATCGGTGCTGCAGGTGCAGCCGCCGGTGCCGCATGAGCGCGAGGTGCGCCGTGTGCGCCTCGAGCCCGGCCAGAGCTTCCGGCTCGAGCCGGCCTGGATCGCGCGCTACTTCCCGGCCTCGGCCGCCGCCAGCGTGACCGTGTCGGACCGCCCGCCGCTCAACATCCGCGAGCTGGTGCAGGGGCTGCTGACCTATCCCTACGGCTGCACCGAGCAGACCGTCAGCGCCGCCTATCCGCATCTCTACATCGACGAGGCGACCGCGCGCGCCTACGGCCTCAAGCCGCTGGGCCCCGAGGAGCGCACCCGCGTCGTCGAGGGCGCGGTCGGCCGGCTGGCCGGGATGCAGCGCGCCAACGGCGGCTACACGCTGTGGGGCGACGGTCCCTACGAGGCCTGGGTGTCGGCCTACGTCGCGGGCTTCCTGCAGGAGGCGCGCGAACGTGGCCATGCGGTGCCCGAGACCGTCTACCGGCGCAGCCAGGACTGGCTGCTGCAGCAGCTGCAGCAGGCGCCCAACCGCTTCCCCGAGCTGCCCGCCAGCGCGCGGCCCGACCAGCTCGGCGACGTCGACTCGCGCGAGTACACGCTGCTGCGCGACAGCCACCGGCGCTTCGCCGAGCTGGCGCACATCGGCTACGTGCTTGCGCGCGACCAGCGTGCGCCGCTGGCGATGCTGCGCTACCTGCATGACAAGGTGCGCGACCGGGCCCGCTCGCCGCTGCCACTGGTGCACCTGTCGATCGCGCTGCGCCTGATGGGCGACGAGGCGCGTGCGCAGGCGGCGCTGGAGGACGCGGTGCAGCGCCCCTACGGCCTGCAGGCCAACCTGGGCACCGAGCACCAGCCCTCGGGGCTGGAGTGGCTGGGCGACTACGGCTCGCCGGTGCGCGACCTGGCGCTGTCGTACGCGCTGCTGGCGCGCCACCAGGTCGAGCATCCGCGCCGCGAGCAGCTGCTGTTCGACGCCGCGAACCGCCTCGGCGGCCGGCGCTACCTCTCGACCCAGGAGCGCTTCGCGCTGTTCCTCGCCGCGCGCGCGGCGGGCGAGCAGGGCGGCGGCACCTGGAGCGCGCAGCTGCAGGCGGGCGAGGCGGCGCAGGCGCTGCAGTCCGCCGGCACCGAGATGCGCAGCTTCGATGCCGCCGCGGTCGCGCGCGGCGTGACGCTGACCAACACGCACGACGCGCCGCTGTACCTGGAGGTCGAGGCGAGCGGCTACCCGCAGCAGCCGCCTGCGCCGCAGGCCGACGTGATCGAGCTCAAGCGCCAGTGGTTCGAGCTGGACGGCCGGCCCTGGAACGGGCGCGCGCTCAAGGTGGGCGACATGCTGATCGTGCGCCTGCAGGCGCGCGCGCGGCACGTGCTCGAGGACGCGCTGATCGTCGACCGCATCCCGGCCGGCTTCGAGGTCGAGAACCTGAACCTCTCGCAGGGCCCCCGGGCCGAGGAGTTCATGGTCGGCGGGGTCGACGTGGCGCACGCGCTGTCCGACCACCGCATCCGGCACCGCGAGTACCGCGACGACCGCTACGTCGCCGCGGCGCGCCTGGAGCCGGACCTGCTCAACCTGTTCTACCTGGTGCGGGTCGTCACGCCGGGCCGCTACGTGGTGCCGGCCCCGTTCGCCGAGGACATGTACCGGCCCGAGCTGCGCGCGCTGGGCGCCGCGCCGGCCCCGGTCACGATCACCGACCCGCACGGCGGCAGCGCCGCGCCGGCGGAGGCCGCGGCCAGCGCGCCGCGCTGACGTGACGGGGGAGGCGGCCGTGACCCGCGGTCGGCGCCGGGAACTCGGGCTGGCAGCGCTGCTGGCGCTGCTGCTCGCGCTGGACCTGGTGTTCGCGCCGCCCATCCCCGTGCCGGACCGCGGCACCGTGGTGGTGGCGCGCGACGGCACGCCGCTGCGCACCTACCCGGGTGCCGACGGGGTGTGGCGCCAGCCGGTCACGCCCGAGGAGGTCTCGCCGCTGTACCTCGAGGCGCTGCTGCACTACGAGGACCGCTGGTTCCGCTGGCACCCGGGCGTCAACCCGGTCGCGCTGCTGCGCGCGGCCTGGCAGTGGCTCGCGCACGGGCGCGTGGTCTCGGGCGGCTCGACGCTGACCATGCAGGTGGCGCGCATCCTCGAGCCCCCGCCGGACGGCCAGACGCGCACGCTGCGCGCCAAGCTGCGCCAGATCCTGCGCGCCGTGCAGCTGGAGCTGCGCCTGAGCAAGCGCGAGATCCTCACGCTCTACCTCAACCGCGCGCCGATGGGCGGCATCGTCGAGGGCGTGGAGATGGCCAGCCGCGCCTACCTCGGCAAGTCCAGCCGGCACCTCAGCCACGCCGAGGCGGCGCTGCTGGCCGCGCTGCCGCAGGCGCCGTCGCGGCTGCGCCCGGACCGCGCCCCGCAGCGCGCCCGGGCCGCGCGCGACAAGGTGCTGGACCGCCTGCGGGCGGTGGGCGTGTGGAGCGCCCGGGACGTGGCCGATGCGCGCATGGAGATCGTCGCGGTGCAGCCGCTGCGCGCGCAGTGGATCGCGCCGCTGGCGGCCGAGCGGCTGCGCCGGCAGCAGGGCGGGCGGGCCGACCAGGCCGAGATCGCCTCCACGCTCGACGTCGAGCTGCAGTCCACCGTCGAGCGCATGCTGCTGGACCGCACCGGCGCGCTGCCGCCCAAGGTGTCGATGGCGGTGCTCGTGATGCACAACGACACCCTGGAGGTGCACGCCTACGCCGGCTCGGCCGACTTCCACGACGCGCAGCGCGCCGCCCACGTCGACATGGTGCGCGGGGTGCGCTCGCCCGGTTCCACGCTCAAGCCCTTCCTCTACGCGCTGGCGCTGGACGACGGGCTGGTGCATTCCGAGAGCCTGTTGGTCGACGCGCCGCAGTCCTTCGGCGGCTACCAGCCCGGCAACTTCCAGGCCTCGTTCAGCGGGCCGGTCAGCGTCGCCGAAGCGCTGCAGCGCTCGCTCAACGTGCCGGCGGTCGACCTGCTGGACCGCATCGGCCCGGCGCGCTTTGCCGCGGTGCTGCGCGCCGGCGGCCTGCGCCTGCGCATGCCGGCCGGCTCAGCGCCCAACCTGAGCCTCATCCTCGGCGGTGCCGGCACCACGCTGGAAGAGCTGGTCGGCGCCTACCGGGCCTTCGCGCGCGGCGGCGTGGCGGGGCGGCCGCGCCTGACGCCCGACGCGCCGCGCGTCGAGGCACCGCTGATGAGCGCCGGGGCGGCCTACATCGTGCGCGACATCCTCGAATCGGGCGGCCATCCGGACCGCCCGTCCTCCACCGCCCGCCGGCACGTGGCCTGGAAGACCGGCACCAGCTTCGGCTTCCGCGACGCCTGGGCGGTGGGCGTGACCGACGAGTACACGGTGGGGGTGTGGGTGGGGCGCCCGGACGGCACGCCCAACCCCGGCTTCTTCGGCGCCAACGTGGCCGCGCCGCTGCTGCATGACATCGTCGACGCGCTGCCGCCGGTCTCGCCCGCGGCCGCCGCGACGCGCCGCCGTCCCGACAGCGTGAGGGCGGTGACCATCTGCTGGCCGCTCGGCCTGCGTGTCGAGGCCACCGACCCGGCGCACTGCCTGGTGCGCCGCACCGGCTGGGCCTTGAACGGCGGCGTGCCGCCCACCTTGCCCGACCGCGCGCGCAGCGGCGGGCTGCTGGTCAGCCTGGCCGGCTGTGGCCGCAGCGGGCACGCGGTGCGCTGGCCCACGGCGCTGGAGCCCTGGCTGCGTGCCCCGGTGCCCGAGGGCTGCGACCGCTCGCTCGACGGCGGCACCGCGCTGCGCATCGCCGGGCTGGAGCATGGCGCGCTGCTGCGCCCGGCGCCGGGCCGGCAGCACGTCGACGTGCACCTGAGCGTGCTGGGCACCGCCAGCGCCGCGCAGCCGGTCTACTGGCTGGTCGACGGGGTGCAGCAGCGCCGTGCGTCCGCGCGCGAGGCGGTCACGCTGCAGTTCCGCAGCAACGGCCGGCACAGCATCACCGCGCTGGACGGGCAGGGGCGCTTCCACCGCATCGAGGTGGTGGTCCGGGGCGTGTGAGGGGGCGAGGACGCTGCCGTGCACGGGCACGCAGCGCAGGAGAAGAGATGGTCGGGGTGAGATGATTCGAACATCCGACCCACTGCTCCCAAAGCAGTTGCGCTACCAGGCTGCGCTACACCCCGAGGCCAGGAATTCTATCTGCGGTTTGCACCGGCACCCAAGAACGGCCTCGGGCGGGCGGCGCACCGGCGCCCGGACATCTGCGTCACGGGCGGGCAGGAGCGGAAGAGGAAAGGTGACGAGCCTTAACCCCGGCACTGGTCGCAACGGTTAGGGCTGCTTCGTTCCCGACCTGACCCGGTTGGCCGCGCTCCCATGCGGGGAGGCCCGTCAGGGACGGATTGTAGGCCACCTCGGGGAAGTCCCCGGGGCGGACGCGGCCGTTGCCCTCATGCGTCGCGCGAACTGCGGACGGGGCGGTGGATGCCGCCCCGTAGAATCGCGGCCATGAGCTACCTCGTTCTTGCCCGCAAGTACCGGCCACGCACCTTCGAGCAGATGGTCGGGCAAGAGCACGTGGTGCAGGCCCTGTCCAACGCGCTGACGCAGCAGCGCCTGCACCACGCCTACCTGTTCACCGGCACGCGCGGCGTGGGCAAGACCACGGTCTCGCGCATCCTCGCCAAGTCGCTCAACTGCCAGGGCGCGGACGGGCAGGGCGGCATCACCGCCACGCCCTGCGGCGTGTGCCAGGCCTGCCGCGACATCGACGCCGGCCGCTTCGTCGACTACGTCGAGCTGGACGCGGCCTCCAACCGCGGCGTCGAGGAGATCTCGCTGCTGCTGGACCAGGCGGCCTACAAGCCGGTCGTGGGCCGCTTCAAGGTCTACATGATCGACGAGGTCCACATGCTCTCCAACTTCGCGTTCAACGCGATGTTGAAGACGCTGGAGGAGCCGCCCGAATACCTGAAGTTCGTGCTGGCCACGACCGACCCGCAGAAGGTGCCGGTCACGGTGCTGTCGCGCTGCCTGCAGTTCAACCTGCGCCCGATGGCGCCCGAGACCGTGCTCGAGCACCTGCAGCGCGTGCTCGCGGCTGAGCAGATCAAGGCCGAGCCGGGCGCGCTGCGCCTGCTCGCGCGCGCCGCACGCGGCTCGATGCGCGACGCGCTGTCGCTGACCGACCAGGCGATCGCCTTCGGTTCCGGCGTGCTGTACGAGGAGGGCGTGCGGCGGATGCTGGGCGCGGTGGACCGCAGCCATGTCTACCGACTGATCGAGCACCTGGCCGCCGGCGACGGCGCGGCGGTGGTGGCGCTGGTGCAGGAGATGCGTGCGCAGGGCCTGTCGGCACCCGGGGCGCTGGAAGAGATGTCCAGCGTGCTGCAGCAGATGGCGGTGTTCCAGGTCGTGCCCGAGGCGGCCGACGAGAACGATCCCGACGTGCAGGTGCTGCAGCGCCTGGCGGGCCTCCTGCCGCCCGACGAGACGCAGCTGCTCTACAGCATCGCGCTGCACGGGCGCAACGAGCTGGGCCTGGCGCCCGACGAATACAGCGGCATGACCATGGTGCTGCTGCGCATGCTGGCTTTCAAGCCGGCGCAGGGCGGCGCCGGCAAGGCCGCCGCGGCCCCGCTGCAGCGTACCGTGACCGCCAGCACCCGGGTCGCCCCGCGGGCGGCCCCGCCGACGGTGGCGCGGCCTGCCGCGGCAGCGCCGCCTGCACCCGCATCCGCACGCCCCGCGCTGCGTCCCGCTGCGACGCCGGTGGCTGCCCCGCGCGCTGCGGCGCAGGCGCCGGTCGCACCGGCCCGCCCCGCGCTGCGCGAGCCCGAACCGCCGCCGCCCTGGGTCGACGCCCCGTTGCCCGACGAGGAGCCGGCCGCGCCGGCGCCTGCGCGCGCCCGGGCCGCACCGCCGGCCGAGGAGGCCGCGCCGATCCTGGTGCCGTCCTCGGCGTTGGGCGATCGCTGGCAGGAGCTGGTAGGCCAGATGTGCGAGCGCGAGCTGATCAGTGCCCTGGTGCGCGAGCTGGCCATGCAGGCGCAGCTGCTGTCGGCCGACGGGCCGGCATGGCGCCTGCGCGTCGAGCGCGAGACGCTGGCGACCGATTCGGCACGTGGCAAGCTGCAGGCGGCGCTGTCCGAGGTGCTCGGGCAGCCGCTGACGCTGGCGCTGGAGGTCGGCCCCACCGAGGACACCCCGGCGCGGCGCGAGGCGGCCCGCCGCGCGCAACGCCAGCGCGAGGCCGAACAGCTGATCCAGAACGACCCGCTGGTGGTGTCGCTGATGCAGCAGTTCAGCACCGCGCGCATCGTGCCCGGCTCGATCCGGCCGCTGTGACGATCACGACCACAACCGCAGGCACCGTCCTGCACCCGTCAAGAACCCGAGAAAGGACGACGCAATGATCAAAGGTCAACTCGCTGGCCTGATGAAGCAGGCCCAGCAGATGCAGGAAAACCTCAAGCGCGCGCAGGAGGAGCTGGCGCAGCTGGAGGTCGAGGGGCAGTCCGGTGCCGGCCTGGTCAAGGTGCTGATGACCTGCAAGCACGACGTCAAGCGCGTCACCATCGACCCCAGCCTGCTGGCGGACGACAAGGAGATGCTCGAGGACCTGGTTGCCGCGGCCTTCAACGACGCGGTGCGCCGCGCCGAGGAAGTGAGCCAGGAGAAGATGGCCAAGCTGACCGCCGGCATGCCGCTGCCGCCGGGCATGAAGTTCCCGTTCTGATCCCCCGAGCTCTTCCTTGCAGACTGCCATGAGCCGATCGGCCCTCGACGCGCTGGTGGAGGCCTTGCGCCGCCTGCCGGGCGTGGGGCCCAAGTCGGCCTCGCGCATGGCCTTCCACCTGCTGCAGCACGACCAGGAAGGCGCGCGGTTGCTGGCGCGTGCGCTCGACGCCGCGCTGGAGCGGGTGCGCCACTGCCGGCGCTGCAACACCTTCACCGAGCACGAGGTCTGCGAGACCTGCCTGGACCCGCAGCGCGACGCCACGCAGCTGTGCGTGGTGGAGACCCCGGCGGACCAGGCCGCGGTGGAGCGCACCGGCAGCTACAAGGGCCTGTACTTCGTGCTGATGGGCCGCCTCAGCCCCCTGGACGGCATCGGCCCGCGCGAGATCGCGATGCAGCGCCTGTTCGAGCGGGCCACCGACGGCCAGGTGCGCGAGGTCATCGTCGCGACCAACTTCACCGCCGAGGGCGAGGCCACCGCCCATGTGCTCGCCGAGGGCCTCAAGGCCCAGGGCCTGCGGGTGACCCGGCTGGCGCGCGGCGTGCCGGTGGGCAGCGAGCTCGAGTACGTGGACCTGGGCACCATCGCCCACGCGCTGGTCGACCGGCGCTGAGTCCCGCCCGGCCGCCGTGCGGCCGCCTTGACGCCGGGCAAGGCACCCGGGGAGTTTCCCTGCCCGGAGCGCACCGGATTGGATCGCACCGGTGCGCCACCTACGCTCCCTCACATGGCGCGTCCCTCGCATGTCCTGTCCATCCCGCTGCAGCGCCGCGGCATGTTGCGTGCGCTGGGGGTGGCCGCGTGCGCGACGGTGGCGTCGCCCGGGCGGTGGGCCCGGCCGGCACCGAACCGGGTGCGGGTGGCGCTCGAGCGGGAAGGGTCGCTCGCGCACCTGCCGCTCATCGTCGCGCAACGGCTCGGCTATTTCCGCCAGGAAGGGCTGGACGTGGTGCTGATCGAGCTGGCCGGGGCGGCCGCGGTGTTCGAGGCCGTCCAGGCCGGCCGCGCGGAGGCCGGTTCAGGGCCGTACCTCGGCGTGCTGCAGCGGCAGCTGCGCGGGGAGGCCGTGCAGACCATCGTGCTGCAGGGGCGCGTGCCGCAGGTCGCGCTCGGGGTGTCGGTGCGGCTGCTGCCCGCGTATCGCGGCCCGGGCGACCTGCGCGGGCGGCGCATCGGCGTGCCGGCACCGGGGACGATGGGCCACGTGCTCGCGCGCCTGTGGCTGGCCCGCGAGGCGGTGGCGCCCGACGAGGTCGAATGGGTGAGCCTCGCGCCGGTGAACAGCGCCGTGCTGGCGCTGCGCTCGGGCGAGGTCGACGCGCTCAGCCATCTCGAGCCGGCCATGACGCAGCTCGAGCAGAAGGGAGAGCTGCGCACCATCGCCGACGCCCGCACGCTCAAGGGCGCGCAGCAGGTGTTCGGCGGACCTTTGCCCGGCACCTGCCTGTTCGTCCCGCAAGCGTCCGTCACGCGCCAGGGCGCGGCCTGCCAGGCGCTGGTCAACGGCGTGGCGCGGGCGCTGGCCTGGCTGCAGACGGCGCAGCCGCAGGACATCATCTCGACGGTGCCCGAGGCCTCCATGATGGGCGACCGCGCGCTGTACCTGGCCTCGTTCTACCGCCTGCGCGAGTCCTATTCGCCGGACGGGCTGCTGGGCGAGGCGGGCGGGCGCACGGCGTGGAACGTGGTGACCCTCCTGGGCGAGGGACGCGAGGCCCGGGCCGAGGAGGTGCTGGCGCGCAGCTACACCAACGAGTTCGCCGAGCGGGCGCGCACCAGGCTCAGCAAGACCTGAGCGTCCCGGCACCCGCGGATCAGTTGCGTGCGACGTTGACGCGCGACTTGGACTTGCCGTTGCCCTTGGCCGCGGTGCGGGTGCCGGCGGCCTTCTTCTTCGAGGCCGTGCGCGTGGAGGCCTTGGAGGACTTGCCGGTGCGCGCCACGGCGGTCGAGGCCTTGGCCTTGCCGGGCTTGTAGACCACCACGCGCTGGCCGGCGGCGAAGCGGGCCGAGGGGCTCACGCCGTTCCATTGCGCCAGGTCGGCCGCCCGCACGCCCACGCGGCGCGCCAGGGCGGCCACGGTTTCGCGGCCCTTGGCACGCACGACGACGCGGCGGCCGCTGCCGCCTTCGGGCACCAGCGACATCACCGCGTTGTCGGCCACCTCGGCGGACACGTCCTCGGTGTGCTTGTGCGGATGGCGCGGAACGAGCAGCGTGGAGCCGGCGCGCACCATCATGCGCGGCGGGATCTTGTTGATCCGGCGCAGCTCGTCTTCGCTCATGCCGGCGCGCTTGGCGGCGTCGGCCACCTTCATCGTCGTGGGCACCACCCAGGCGGTCCAGCTGGCCAGCGGGCCTTCGTGGTCGCTCAGGTTGCGGATGAAGCGGCGCGCGTTGTCGTAGGGCAGCAGGATCTGCGGCGTGCCGGCAGCCAGGATCACCGGCTTGTTCATCTGCGGGTTGAGCGCGCGGAACTCGTCCATCGGCAGCTCGGCGAGCCGGGCGGCCAGGTCGACGTCGATGTCGCGCTGGATCGCCACCGTCAGGAAGTACGGGTGGTTCTCGATCGGGGTCAGCGCCAGGCCGTAGGCGGCCGGGTTGGCCACGATGTTCTTGATCGCCTGCAGCTTGGGGACGTAGTAGCGCGTCTCGGTCGGCATGCGCAGGCTGGCGTAGTCGGTGGGCAGGCCGGCGCGCTGGTTGCGCGCGATGGCACGCTGCACGCTGCCTTCGCCCCAGTTGTAGGCCGCCAGCGCCAGGTGCCAGTCGCCGAACATGCCGTAGAGCTTGCCCAGGTAGTCCAGCGCGGCGCGCGTGGAGGCAAGCACGTCGCGGCGTTCGTCGCGGAAGATGTTCTGCGTGAGGTCGTAGTGCTTGCCGGTGGAGGGAATGAACTGCCACATGCCCGAGGCCTTCGCGACCGACATTGCCTGCGGGTTGAAGGCGCTCTCGATGAAGGGCAGCAGCGCCAGTTCGGTCGGCATGCCGCGGTATTCGACTTCCTCGACGATGTGGAACAGGTAGCGGCTGGCGCGCTCGGTCATGCGCTGCACGTAGTCCGGCCGAGAGGCGTAGTACTGCTCGCGGTTCTTCACCAGATCGCCTTCCAGGTCGGGCATCGCGAAGCCGCGGCGGATGCGCTCCCACAGGTCGTTCTGCTGCACCGCCGCGGGGTCCGGGGCCTGGCCGGGGTGGGTGGCCGATGCCGGGTTGACCTCGGGGTCCTCGACGATCACGGCCGCGTCGGCGTTGTCGTCCTGCTCCGACCCGGATTCCAGCAGGGCCATCAGGGCCGCCTCGCTGGGCACATCGGTGAGCTGGGGGGCAGGGCGGGGGGCCGCAGCGCTGGCGGCAGCCTCGGGCGTCGGGGCGCCGGCCGGCGCGGGGGCCGTGGCACAGCCGGTCGTCAGCAGGACCGCGGCGATGCCGAAGGCGGCGCCCAGGCGCATCAGCAGATGCTTCATCGGAATTCGTTCTTCCATTGTCGGAGCGCGGCCAGCACGGCGACGGGATCGTCGGCGGGCGTGCCGCGCGCGCGCAGCGTGGCCGCCACGGCGGGCTGGTCACAGCGCAGGAATGGGTTGATCTGCCGCTCCAGCCCGATGGAGCTGGGCAGCGTCGGCTCGCCGCGGGCGCGCAACGCCTCGCAGTGGGCGAGGTGGGCGGCGATCTGCGCATTGCCGGGCTCGGCGGCCTGCGCAAAGCGCAGGTTGCTCAGCGTGTACTCGTGGGCGCAGCACACGCGCGTGTCGGCCGGCAGGGCCGCCAGCTTGCCGAGCGAGGCGTGCATCTGGGCCGGCGTGCCCTCGAAGAGCCGTCCGCAGCCGGCGGAAAACAGCGTGTCGCCGCAGAAGAGCACCGGCGCGCCGTCGAGGTCCTCGCACCAGTAGGCCACGTGCCCGGCGGTGTGGCCCGGCACGTCCAGCACCTGGAAGCGCAGCCCGTTCCAGCGGGCTTCGTCACCTTCGGACACAGGCGTGCAGGGCACCGGCATGCTCTCATGGGCAGGCCCGTAGACCGGGCCATCGAGCACATCCAGCAGTTGCTGCAGTCCGCCGACGTGGTCGCCGTGGTGGTGCGTCACTAGAATGCCCGTCAATCGGAGCCCGCCAGCCTGCAGGGCGTCCGTCACTGGCGTTGCTTCTCCCGGATCGACGACGAGGGCCTGCAGGCCATCGTGGATCATCCAGACGTAGTTGTCGGTGAATGCGGGCAGGGCAACCAGTTTCATGACGCAAAGCGCGCAAATTATAAGTTTGGATGAGTGGCTGCTCACGCCGACGGGCCGGTATTTGTTGGCGTGGGAGCAACAGCAGATCGATGCGGCGGTGGGCGACGTGTTCGGATTCCATGCCGTCCAGCTGGGCCTGCCGCAGCTCGGCGGCCTGGAGCAGAACCGCATGCCGCACCGCTGGCTGGCCCTGGACCGGCCGCCGGCGGCGCCGACGGAGGCTCCTGCGCCGCCCGGCGAGGCCGCGCCGCCGCGCCCGCACGGCGTGCCCTGGGCATTGCTGACCGACTTCCACGCGTTGCCGTTCGAGACACAGAGCCTGGACCTGGTGATCCTGCCACACACGCTCGAGCTGGCCGGCGACCCGCACCAGACGCTGCGCGAGGTGGAGCGGGTGCTGGTGCCCGAGGGGCGGGTGGTGGTGGTCGGCCTCAACCCGGCGAGCCTGTGGTGGCTGCAGCACCGCCTGTCCGGGCTGTGCCGGCGCCTGGGCTTCGGCCGTGGCGTGCTGCCTGACACCGGCGACCTGATCGGCTACTGGCGGCTGCGCGACTGGCTGCGGCTGCTGAACTTCGAGATCGGCCAGGGCCGCTTCGGCTGTTACCGTCCGGCCACGCGGACCGAGCTGTGGCTGGAGCGTTTCCGCTGGATCGAGCCCTGGGGCGAGCGCTGGTGGCCGGTGCTGGGCGCGGTGTACTTCCTCACCGCGGTCAAGCGCGTGCGCGGCATGCGACTGATCGGCCCGGCCTGGAAGCGCAAGGAGGCGCGCTCGGCCCGGGTGGTGGCCGCCTCGCGCACCCAGCGGCTCGGCGGCCGCGGCGGCCATCGTGCCTGAGGGCGGTGGGCCGGCCCCAATCCGCTTCTTTTCTTCCCTGACGACAACCTGCAACCCACACGACACAGACATGGCCACAGGCATTTCGCGTCCCCAGGTGGTGATCTATACCGACGGCGCCTGCAAGGGCAATCCCGGCCCGGGCGGCTGGGGCGCCTGGTTGCGCTCCGGTTCCCACGAGAAGGAACTTTTCGGCGGCGAACCGGCGACGACCAACAATCGCATGGAACTGATGGCCGTCATCGAGGCTCTAGCCAGTCTGAAGCGCAGCTGCGACGTCCACATCTACACGGACAGCGAGTACGTCCGCAAAGGCATCACCGAGTGGATCCACGGCTGGAAAACCCGGGGCTGGAAGACGGCCGACCGCAAACCGGTGAAAAATGCGGAACTCTGGCAGCGGCTCGATGCGCTGGCATCCCTGCATCAGGTCAGCTGGCACTGGGTGAAAGGCCATGCCGGTGATCCGGGCAACGAGCGTGCGGATGCGCTGGCCAACCGGGGGGTGGCCAGCGTGGCCTGAAGGCTGCTTTCCCGAACTGCGCGAACCGCGTCGCATCCGGCCGCGGGGCGTGTGAAGAAATGTGAATCGGACGGGCCGCGAGACGTTACATTGCGCCCTGCACTCCACGACAGACACCTACATGAAGAAGTTGCACGCCACCGTTGCCGTCGTTGGTATCGCCATCGCCAGCCTTGCTGCCTACTGGTATCAGCACCGCGCCAGTCCCGCCACGCAGGCCGCCTCACAGGCGGACGCGGGCGGCGGCCGCCAGGCGACCGACGGGCCGGTGACCGTGGAGGTGGGCAAGGTCGAGCAGGCCACCCTGACCGACGCGGCGCAGGCCGTCGGGACGATCCGCTCGCGCCAGGGCATCGTTGTGCGGCCCGAGGTGGCCGGCCGGGTCGAGGCGCTCGGCTTCAAGGACGGGCAGCGGGTGCGCAAGGGCCAGCTGCTGGTGCAGCTGGACGACCGCCTGGTGCGGGCGCAGGTGCGGCAGGCGCAGGCCGAGGTCAGCATCGCGCGCGCCAACCATGAGCGCAACCGGGAGCTGCTGGCGCAGAACTTCGTCAGCCAGGCGGCGGTGGACCAGTCCGCCGCGACGCTGCAGGTCGCCGAGGCCCAGCTCGCGCTGGCCCAGGCCCAGCTGGAGCGCATGCGCATCGTCGCGCCGTTCGACGGCACCGCCGGCATCCGGCAGGTCAACGTGGGCGACTTCGTCGCCGCCGGCACCGACATCGTCAACCTCGAGGACATCAGCCGGGTCTACGTCGACTTCCGCCTGCCCGAGCGCTACCTGCCGCAGCTGCAGGTGGGCCAGACCGTGCTGGTGGCGCTGGACGCGCTGCCGCAGCGGCGCTTCCAGGGCCGCGTCGAGGCGATGGATCCGCTGGTGGATGCTTCCGGCCGCTCCGTGCTGGTGCGCGCGTCGATCGACAACGCCGAGGGCGTGCTGCGCCCGGGCATGTTCGCGCGGGTGGACACCGTGCTGGGCACCCGTGCCGAGGCGCTGATGGTGCCCGAGGAGGCCGTGCTGCCGGACGCCGGGCGCCAGTACGTGATCAAGGTGGTGCCGGGCCAGGACGCGCAGGGCCAGCCGGCGCAGGTGGCGCAGCGCAGCGAGGTGGAAACCGGCGTGCGGCGCCAGGGCAAGGTCGAGATCCTCAAGGGGGTGCAGGCCGGTGACGTCGTCGTGACCGCGGGCCACCAGCGGGTGCAGCGCGACGGCGTGCCGCTGCGCATCATCGAGCTGGGCGACCCGGGCGGCACGCCCGCCGCCTCGCAGCCGGGCGTCTCGGCCCCCGTGGGCAGCGCCGTCGAAGCCCGCGTGGCGGCCGGCCAGCCGACGCCCACGCGGGCGCGCTGACGCGAACCTGAGCGAAGGACGGCGCCATGCAACTGCCCGAGATTTCCATTCGCCGCCCGGTCTTCGCGACCGTGCTGTCGCTGCTGCTGGTCCTGGTCGGCCTGGTCAGCTTCACCCGGCTGCAGGTGCGCGAGTACCCGCGCATCGACGAGCCGGTGGTGACGGTCAGCACCACGCTGACCGGTGCCTCGGCCGAGGTGATCGAGTCGCAGGTCACCAAGCCGCTGGAGGACTCCATCGCCGGCATCGACGGGGTGGACATCATCACCTCGATCTCGCGCCAGGAGCGCAGCCAGATCACGGTGCGCTTCAAGCTCGAGAAGGACCCGGACGACGCCGCGGCCGACGTGCGCGACCGCGTCTCGCGCGTGCGCGGGCGCCTGCCGGACGAGGTCGACGAGCCGATCATCTCCAAGGTCGAGGCCGACGCCTTCCCGACCATCTGGCTGGCCTTCACCAGCACCTCGCAGTCGGTGTCGCCGCTGCAGATCACCGACATCGCCAACCGCATCATCAAGCCGCGCCTGCAGACCGTGCCGGGCGTGGCCGACGTGCTGGTGCGCGGCGAGCGCGAGTTCGCGATGCGCGTCTGGCTCGATCCGGACAAGCTCGCGGCCTACCAGGTCACGGTGCAGGACGTCGAGGACGCGCTGCGCAAGCAGAACCTGGAGGTGCCGGCCGGGCGCATCGAGGGGCAGGCGCGCGAGTTCAGCGTCACGGCGCAGACCAACCTGACCACCCCGGCGCAGTTCGAGGAGATCGCGCTGCGCCAGGTCAACGGCTACACGGTGCGGTTGCGCGACGTCGCGCGTGTCGAGGAGGCGCCCGCCAGCGAGCGCTCCAGCACGCGCCTGAACGGCACCTACTCGGTCTCGCTCGGCGTGGTGCGGCAGGCCACCGCCAACCCGCTGGAGGTGTCTGCCGGCGTGCAGGCCATGCTGCCGCGCATCCAGGAGGAACTGCCGCCGGGCATGCGCGTGCAGGTCGCCAACGACACCTCGGTGTTCATCGACCGCTCGGTGAAGTCGGTCTACTCGACCATCGTCGAGGCGGTGGTGCTGGTGGCGCTGGTGGTGTTCGTGTTCCTGCGCACGCTGCGCGCCTCCATCATCCCGCTGGTGACGATCCCGGTGAGCCTGATCGGCGCGTTCGCGCTGATGTCGGCGGCCGGCTTCACGATCAACACGCTGACGCTGCTGGCGCTGGTGCTGGCGATCGGCCTGGTGGTCGACGACGCCATCGTGGTGCTGGAGAACATCTACCGCCACATCGAGGAGGGCATGACGCCGTTCGCGGCGGCCATCCGCGGGGCCAAGGAGATCGGCTTCGCCGTGGTGGCGATGACGCTGACCCTGGTGGCGGTGTACGCGCCGCTGGCGTTCACCCCGGGGCGCACCGGCCGACTGTTCGTCGAGTTCGCGCTGACCCTGGCCGGTGCCGTGCTGGTGTCGGGCTTCGTCGCGCTGACCCTGTCGCCGATGCTGTGCTCCAAGCTGCTGCGCCACACCGCGAACCCGACCCGCTTCGACCGCTTCATGGAGCGCGGCCTGGACAAGGTGGTCGAGCTCTATGCGGGGGCGCTGGGCTGGACGCTGCAGCGCCGCTGGCTGGTGGTCGCCGTGATGCTGGCCTGCGGGGCGGGCAGCTGGGTGCTGTTCAAGAACATGCGCAGCGAGCTGGCGCCGATGGAGGACCGCGGCACCGTGCTCGTGAACGTGCGCGCCCCGGACGGCTCGACGCTCGGCTACACCGAGAAGTACATGCAGGAGATCGAGCGCATCGGCATGCAGTACCCGGAATTCGACCGGGTGTTCATCGTCGCCGGCAACCCGACCGTCACGCAGGGCGTGTCGTTCCTGCGCACGGTGGACTGGAGCGAGCGCAAGCGCACGACGATGGAGCTGGCGCAGGACCTGCAGCCGAAGATGGCCGCGCTGCCGGGCATCAATGCCTTCCCGGTGACGCCGCCGTCGCTGGGGCAGGGCATGCGCGAGCGCTCGGTCAACTTCGTGATCATGACCTCGGACAGCTACGCCAACCTGTCCCAGGTGGCGCAGCGCTTCGTCGACGAGATGAAGCGCCATGGCGGCTTCGTGCAGCCCGACACCGACCTGGAGCTGAACAAGCCCGAGATCTACATCGACGTCGACCGCGAGCGCGCCGCCGATGCCGGCGTGGCGGTCGAGCAGGTGGCGCGCACCATCGAGACCATGCTGGGCGGGCGCAAGGTCACGCGCTACAAGCGCGACGCCGAGCAGTACGACGTGATCGTGCAGACCGAGGCGAGCGGCCGCAGCCGGCCGGACGACATCGAGCGGCTGTTCGTGCGCGGGCGCGACAACCGCATGATCCCGCTGTCGTCGCTGGTGCGGGTGCGCGAGGCCGTCTCGCCGCGCGAGCTGAACCACTTCAACCAGCGCCGTTCCGTCTCGATCACGGCCAACCTGGCGCCGGGGTTCTCGCTGGGCGAGGCACTCGACTTCCTCGACGCCAAGGCGAACGAGCTGCTGCCGCAGGGCTACAGCACCGAGCTCAACGGTGTCTCGCGCGAGTTCCGCTCCTCCAGCGGCGCGCTGGGGCTGGTGTTCGTGCTGGCGCTGCTGTTCATCTTCCTGGTGCTGTCGGCGCAGTTCGAGAGCTTCGTCGATCCGTTCGTGATCATGCTGTCGGTGCCGATGTCGATGCTCGGCGCCTTGGTGGCGCTCAAGCTCACCGGCGGCACGTTGAACGTCTACTCGCAGATCGGCCTGATCACGCTGGTGGGCCTGATCACCAAGCACGGCATCCTGATCGTCGAGTTCGCCAACCAGCAGCGGCAGAAGGGCGAGGCGGTGCTGGAGGCGGTCAAGCATGCCGCGGCGCTGCGCCTGCGCCCGATCATGATGACCACCGGCGCGATGGTGCTGGGCGCGCTGCCGCTGGCGCTGGCCCACGGCGCGGGCGCGGAGAGCCGTCAGCAGATCGGCTGGGTGATCGTCGGCGGCATGACGCTGGGCACGCTGCTGACCATCTTCGTCGTGCCGACGATGTACACGCTGTTCGCGCGGCAGGCCACCCCGGGCCCGATCACTACGCCGGTCCCGCCGGCCGAGGTGGACGCCTCGGTCTGAGGCCTGCCAGGGCGGTGCCCGGCGCGCAGCTGGCTGTCGCGCCGGGCCGGCCGCGATTTCCGCGTCAGTTCAGACCAGGCCTTCGAAGGGCAGCACGTCGACCGGGTCGCCGGCTGCGACGTTGCCCTGCTCGTGGGGCAGCACCAGCAACCCGTTGGCTTCGGACATCGAGCGCAGGATGCCCGAGCCCTGCGAGCCCGTGACGCGGGCCACCCACTCGCTGCCTTCGCGCTCCACGACCACGCGCTGGTACTCGGTGCGACCCGGCTTCTTGCGGATCGCGCCGGCGGCGCGTGCGCGCAGCATCGGCAGCGGCCGGGGTTCGGCACCGCCCATGCGCAGCAGCGCGTCGCGCACGAAGGCGTAGAAGGTCACCATCACCGCCACCGGATTGCCCGGCAGCCCGAAGAACACCGCCGAGCGCGAGCCCGGCCCGGCGCTCCAGATGCGGCCGAAGGCCATCGGCCGGCCGGGGCGCATCGCGATGCGCCAGAACGCCACTTCGCCGAGCCGCTCGATCACCTGCCTGGTGTAGTCGGCCTCGCCGACCGACACCCCGCCCGAGGTGATGATCACGTCGGCGCTGTCGGCGGCGGTGCGCAGCGCCGCTTCCAGCGCCGCGGCGTCGTCGCGCACCACGCCCAGGTCCAGCAGCTCGACGCCCAGGCGCTGCAGCATGCCGTGCAGCGTGTAGCGGTTGCTGTCGTAGACGCAGCCGGCGTCCAGCGGCTCGCCGATCGAGCGCAGCTCGTCGCCGGTGGAGAAGAAGGCCACGCGCAGGCGGCGCCAGACCGGCACCTCGGCCTGGCCCAGCGAGGCGATCAGGCCCAGGTCGGCCGGGCCCAGCACCTTGCCCTGGCGCAGCGCGGCCTGCCCGCGCGCCAGGTCCTCGCCGCGCAGGCGCCGGTTGTCGCCGGGGCGCACCACGCCGGGCGGGATCACCACCGTGTCGCCTTCGAGCGTCGTGAACTCCTGCGGCACCACGGTGTCCAGCCCGGCGGGCATCACCGCGCCGGTCATGATGCGCACGCAGGCCCCCGGCGGCACCTCGCCCTCGAACTGCTGGCCGGCAAAGCCGCTGCCGGCGACCTTCAGGCGCGTCGGTGCGTCGGTGGCCAGCTCGGTGCCCCGTAGTGCATAGCCGTCCATGGCCGAGTTGTCGTGCGCCGGCACGTCGATCGGGGAAACCACGTCGGCGGCCAGCACGCGGCCCAGCGCGGCGCGCAGCGCGAGCTTCTCGACGGCCTGCACGCGCGGCACGAAGCGCGCGATGAACTCCTGCGCCTGCGCCACCGGCAGGGCTTTCGGGTCGTAGCCTCCGAGGCAGGAGGCGACCTGTTCGAGGGAAGGGGGAAGGGTCGTGGTGCTCATAGCTCGAGCATCATGTGGGCCTTGTCGTAGTAGCGCACCCGCGTGCCGGTCTCGATGCGGATCGCGCGCGGCAGCAGGCCGTAGATGCGGAAGCCGGCGCGCTCGTACATGCGCACCGCGCGTTCGTTGGAAGCGGTCACCGTGAGCACCAGCATCTCCAGCCCGTCGGCCTGGCGCGCCAGGTCGATCGCGGCGCCGAGCAGCTGGCGGCCGATGCCGTGGCGGGTGTGGCGTTCGCGCACGTACATGCCGACGATGTTGGCGCGGTGCCGGATCTTGGGCATCAGCTCGCGTTCGCAGGCGATGCTGCCGGCCAGCTCGTCGCCCAGCCAGGCGCCCAGCAGGAAGGTGCCGCCCATCGCCTCGGACCAGCCGAGCCGCCCCAGGTAGCTCTCGGGCGAGCGCATGCGTTCGGTGGCCGGGTCGGAGACGAACGATTCCGGGTGTCGCTCCAGCGCTTCGTCCCGCAGCGCCTTGTAGGCGGGCAGGTCCTGCGGCTCGAGCCGGCGGATCAGCGGCGTGACGGTCTCAGCCATGGGAGGCCTCGAGCTGCCGGAGTTCTTCCAGGGTGTTGGCATTGAAGAAAGCAGACTCATCGTCGAAGGGCACCTCGATACAGCGGTGTTGCGCCGTCCAGCGGTCGATCTTGCGACCGCCCTCGTGGGTGAAGCGCACCAAGCTCTCCACCAGGGAGCTCTTGAGCAGGCAGAACACCGGCTGCACCTGCTCGCCGGTGCGGACCATCGCGATGTCGGCGTCGGCCTGCGCCAGCGCGTCGGCCAGCCGGGCGACCAGGTCCTCGGGGAACAGCGGGGTGTCGCAGGGTACCGTGACCAGGTAGGGCGTCTCGCAATGCTCCAGGCCGGTCAGGAAGCCGGCCAGCGGCCCGGCGTAGTCCGGCAGCGCGTCGGGCCAGACCGGCGCGCCGAAGGCTTCGTAGGCGCCCAGGTTGCGGTTGGCGTTGATCATCACGCTGCCCACTTGCGGGGCGAGCCGCAGCAGTGCGTGCAGCGCCAGCGGCATGCCGCGGAAGTTCTGCAATCCCTTGTCCACGCCACCCATGCGGCTGCCGCGGCCGCCGGCGAGGATCAGGCCCGTGATCTGCTCGGGCGCAATGCTCATCTGCCTTCCTTCTGTTGTTCAGGGTCGACCGGGCAGGCGTCGGCCCGCTGCATCGGACCTTTCATCACCGCGACGACCCAGCAGCCGACCGCGGTGGTCACGACCGCCAGCACCAGCGCGACGGTGATGGCGATCACGAGGATGTCGACGAAGCCGGCGGCACGCTGCGGGTCTTCGTGCAGGCCGGCCTGCATCGTGGTCTTGACCAGCGCACCGACGATCCACGGCAGCACCAGGCTGGCCGCCAGCGCCCAGGACAGGCGCCGGCGGTGCAGGGCGGGAAGCCGGGGCAGCCAGGGGTGGGACATCTTGGGTTCAGCCCCCGATGTAGTGCATCTCGACGCGCTGCTGGCCGCTGCCGGGGGCAGCCTGCTGCTGCCCGCGCAGCTCGGAGTAGCGGTCGTCGCGCCCCTGCCAGATCAGGCCGATCGCCGCGGCGATCTGCTCGTCGGAGTAGCTGCCGCGCAGCAGCGCGCGCAGGTCGTGGCCGCGCTCGGCGAACAGGCACAGGAACAGCTTGCCCTCGGTGGACAGGCGGGCCCGGTTGCAGTCACGGCAGAACGCCTGGGTGACGCTGGAGATCACGCCGATCTCGCCCGCGCCGTCGGCATAGCGCCAGCGCTGCGCGGTCTCGCCCGGCTGTGCCGGCTCCAGCGGCTCGAGCGGCATCTCGGCGTCGATGCGGCGGATCACCTCGGCCGAGGGCAGCACCTCGTCCATGCGCCAGCCGTTGGTGGCGCCGACATCCATGTACTCGATGAAGCGCAGCACGACGGGCGTGCTGCGGAAGTGCCGCGCCATCGGCAGGATCTCGTGGTCGTTGGTGCCGCGCTTGACCACCATGTTGACCTTGATCGGCCCGAGCCCGACGCGCTGCGCCGCCTCGATGCCGCGCAACACCGCGGCGACCGGGAAGTCCACGTCGTTCATGCGGCGGAACACGGCGTCGTCGAGCGCATCCAGGCTCACGGTCACGCGCCGCAGGCCGGCGTCCTTCAGCGCCTGGGCCTTGCGCTCGAGCAGCGAGCCGTTGGTGGTCAGCGTCAGGTCCAGCGGCTCGCCGTCGACGGTGCGCAGCGCGGCCAGCATCTCGATCAGCCGCTCCAGGTGGCGGCGCAGCAGGGGCTCGCCGCCGGTCAGGCGGATCTTGCGCACGCCGTGGGCGACGAAGATGCGCGCGACCCGGGTCAGCTCCTCGAAGGTCAGCAGCGAGCTCTGCGGCAGGAAGGCGTAGTCCTTGCCGAACACGTCCTTCGGCATGCAGTAGCTGCAGCGGAAGTTGCACCGGTCGGTCACCGAGATGCGCAGGTCGCGCAGCGGCCGGTGCAGGCGGTCGAGGAGCCGGCCGTCGGGCGCGGCCGCCGTGGACGGCACGACCGGCACGCTGGCGGCGTACCGATGATCCGCAAGGGGGATGACTTTTCCGGTCATTCCCCCATTTTGCCCCGAGCGGCGCAGGAGTGACCGCCGCCCCGCGTGCAAATGCGGCAGCGATCAGGGTTGATGCAGGTCCAGCGCGGTCCACTCGGCCGCCGGGGGCGCCGGTTCGGCCAGCGCGGCGGGGCGGCGCGCGCCGGTGAAGCGCTTGCGCCAGTAGGCGACCCGCATGTCCTCGATGCGGATTTCGGCGCCGGCGCGCGGGGAATGGATGAACTTGCCGTCGCCGACGTAGATCCCGACGTGGGAGAAGGTGCGCCGCAGGGTGTTGAAGAACACCAGGTCCCCGGGTTTCAGTTCGTCACGCCGGACCTGCAGCAGCCCCGGCGCGCGGGCCTGCTCGTCGGCGCGGCGCGGCAGCACCAGTCCGAGGCTCTGCTCGAAGATATGGCGCGTGAAGCCGCTGCAGTCGAAGCCTTCCTCGGCGGTGTTGCCGCCGCGGCGGTAGGGCACGCCGAGGAAGTTCATCGCTGTCATGACCAGCTCGGAGGCCTTGTGCCGGACCTGGGACATCAGCCCCTGGTCGGACGCGGGGGGCGGCGCCGTGGCGTCCGCCGTGGCTTCGGCCGGGATCAGGCCGCGTTCCTGGAGCAGCTGGGTGACCGGGTCGGCCGCCACGTCCGGCGTCGCGCAAGCCGGCGCCGCCAGCGAGGCCAGCAGGCACAGGAACAGCCGGAAGGTGGGGAAGGCGGCGCGCGGCGGCATGGGGGCGAACCTTACTCCGGCGACCGCCAGCCGTCAACCCGAAAAGTCCTGCTGTATCAACAGCTTAGGAGACTTTTTTAGACGCCGTCTACGCATCGGGGGAGGGTTGCCCCGGCTTGGAGCCGGCCGGGCGGCGGCGCACCATCCGAAGCACGGACCGGAAGGCATTCCCGCGGGCGGCCGTGCATCGTCAGGGTCGCGTCAGTTCTCCGGCCTCCAATGTCCGGGCACTCTTGTATAAGACATAAGAGTTGCGCCCCGTACACCAGAGGAGACGACAGGCATGCGCTACGAGGATTTCCACCGCCGCTCGATCACCGACCGCGACGGGTTCTGGGGTGAACAGGCCCGGCTCATCGACTGGGAGACCCCGCCGCAGACCATCTGCGACTACAGCAACCCGCCGTTTGCCCGGTGGTTCGTGGGCGGGCGCACCAACCTGTGCCACAACGCGGTGGACCGCCACCTGCGCGACCGTGCCGACCAGAACGCGCTGATCTACGTTTCCACCGAGACCGACCAGGAGCAGGCCTACAGCTTCCGCGAGCTGCACGCCGAGGTGATGCGCATGGCGGCCATCCTGCAGTCGCTGGGCGTCAGGCAGAGCGACCGGGTGCTGATCTACATGCCGATGGTGCCGCAGGCGGTGTTCGCGATGCTGGCCTGCGCGCGCATCGGCGCGATCCACTCGGTGGTGTTCGGCGGCTTCGCCAGCGTGAGCCTGGCCAGCCGCATCGACGACGCGCGGCCCACCGTCATCGTCAGCGCCGACGCCGGCAGCCGCGGCGGCAAGGTGGTGGCCTACAAGCCCTTGCTGGACGAGGCCATCCGGCTGGCACAGCACAAGCCGTCGAAGGTGCTGCTGGTCGACCGGGGCCTGGCGCCGATGGAGCGGGTCGAGGGGCGCGACGTCGACTATGCCGCGCTGCGCGAGCAGCACCTCGACGCCCAGGTGCAGTGCACCTGGGTGGAGGCCACCCACCCGAGCTACACCCTGTACACCAGCGGCACGACGGGGCGGCCCAAGGGCGTGCAGCGCGACACCGGCGGCTACGCCGTCGCGCTGGCCGCCAGCATGCGCCACATCTTCTGCGGCAACGCGGGCGAGACCTATTTCTCCACCAGCGACATCGGCTGGGTGGTCGGGCACAGCTACATCGTCTACGGCCCGCTGATCGCCGGCATGGCGACCATCCTCTATGAAGGCCTGCCGATCCGGCCCGACGCCGGCATCTGGTGGCGGCTGGTCGAGAAGTACAAGGTCACGGTGATGTTCAGCGCCCCGACTGCGGTGCGGGTGCTGAAGAAGCAGGACCCGGCCTGGCTGACGAAGTACGACCTGTCCTCGCTGCGCGCGCTGTTCCTGGCCGGCGAGCCGCTGGACGAGCCGACCGCGCGCTGGATCGCCGACGCGCTGGGCCGCCCGGTGATCGACAACTACTGGCAGACCGAGACCGGCTGGCCCATCCTGACGATCGCCAACGGGGTGGAGCCGCGCCCGAGCCGCTTCGGCTCGCCGGGGGTGCCGATGTACGGCTACGACGTCAAGCTGCTGCACGAGGTGACCGGCGAGGAGCTGACCGGCCCGAACCAGAAGGGCGTGGTCGCGATCGAGGGCCCGTTGCCTCCCGGTTGCATGCAGACCGTCTGGGGTGACGACGCACGCTTCGTCAGCACCTACTGGAGCAGCTTCCCCGGGCGCATGGCGTACAGCACCTTCGACTGGGGCATCCGCGACGCCGACGGCTACTACTTCATCCTGGGCCGCACCGACGACGTCATCAACGTCGCCGGCCACCGCTTGGGCACGCGCGAGATCGAGGAATGCATCTCCAGCCACCCGGCGGTGGCCGAGGTGGCGGTGGTCGGCGTGGCCGATTCGCTCAAGGGCCAGGTCGCGATGGCGTTCGCCGTGCCCAAGGATGCGGGCGCGGTGGAGACGCCGCAGCAGCAGCTGCAGCTCGAGGGCGACATCATGAAGCTGGTGGACCAGAAGCTGGGCGCCGTGGCCCGGCCGGCGCGGGTGCGCTTCGTCACCGTGCTGCCCAAGACCCGCTCGGGCAAGCTGCTGCGCCGCGCGATCCAGGCGGTGTGCGAGCACCGCGATCCCGGCGACCTGACCACCATCGAGGACCCCACCGCGCTGGAGCAGATCAAGGCGCTGGTCGCCTCGGCCTAGCGTTCCCCCGGGGCGGGCGCGCGGCGGGCAGGGGGCTCCGCGCCGGCTTGGCAAGCTGTCGGTTCTGACGGGCTTGCCCCGCTCAAGATCTCCCGCATGATGCCGATCTTCCGGAAGGCCGGTCGCATGTCGCGACCGGCCGGGTACGGATGAACGACGGCAGTACTTCCCCCTACGTGACAGTGCAGGATCTCCGGATCGGGATGCATGTGCATCTCGACCTGGGGTGGCTGGACCATCCCTTCGCGCTGAACAGCTTCCGCATCGGTTCTCAGGCCCAGATCGACACGCTGCGCAGCCTGGGGGTGGAGCGCGTCCGCTGGGATCCGCTGCGCAGCGATCCGGCGGTGCTGTCCGCGTGGCGCGCCGCCCGGCGGCCGGCGTCCGGTCCGGCCGGGGGCGAGGCCGCGGAGGAGGCCGAGGCGCGCCGGCAGCGCCGCGAGCTGCTGGCCGCGCAGGCCGCGAGCCTGGCGCGCTGCGAGCGCTACTACGCCCAGGCCACCCGCACCTTCCGGCAGGCCCTCGACCAGGTGCACGCGCGGCCGGACGAGGCCCGCGAGGCCTCGCAGGCGTTGATCCGCGGCTTCCTCGACGCGATGGAGGGCACGCACGACAACTGCATCCGGCTGCTCAGCGAAGGCGCGGGGGATCGTGCCGGCTGCCACAGCGTCAACGTCACGGTGATCTCGCTGCTGCTGGGGCGCGCGATCCGGCTGCCGGATGCCGAGCTGCTCGAGCTGGGGGTGGGGGCGCTGCTGCACGACATCGGCAAGATCGACCTGCCCGACCGGGTGCGCGTCAAGGACGAGCACTTCACGCTGGCCGAGTTCCAGTACTACCAGGAGCACCTCGCGCGCGGCGTGGAGCTGGCGCGCCGGATGCAACTCGGTCCCGGCGCGATGCTGGTGATCGGCCAGCACCACGAACACGCGGACGGCAGCGGCTTTCCGCAGCGCCTGCCCGGCGAGCGCATCCATCGCCTGGCGCGCATCGTCGCGATGGTCAACCGCTACGACAACCTCTGCAACCCGCTCAACCCGCTCAACCCGCTCAAGGCCCTGACGCCGCACGAGGCGCTGTCGCTGATGTTCGCCCAGATGAAGTCGCGCTTCGACGAGGCGCTGCTCAACAGCTTCATCCGTCTGATGGGCGTCTACCCGCCGGGCTCGGTGGTGCAGCTGACCGACGACCGCCATGCGATGGTGGTGTCGGTCAACGCGGCGCGGCCGCTCAAGCCACGCGTCCTCGTGCACGACGTGCGCGTGCCGCGCGAGGAAGCGCTGGTGCTCGACCTCGAGCAGGAGCCGGCACTGGGCATCCGGCGCAGCTTCAAGCCGCAGCAGCTGCCCAAGGCCGCGCTGGACTACCTCTCGCCGCGGCCGCGCATGTGCTACTTCTTCGAGCGCGCCCGCGACGTCGAGGGCGGGCAAGGGAAGGGGCTGCTCGCATGACGCCCGTGCACCTGCAACCGCTGCTGGACGGCATGCTGGAGGCGGTCTGGCTGGTCGATCCGATCGACCTGCGCGTGGTCGCCGCCAACCCCGCCGCCGAGGCGCTGCTGGGGGTGCCGTCCGGTGCCCTGTGCGGGCGGTCCGCGGTGGAGCTGATCGACACGCCCGAGGACCAGGCGTTCTGGGAAGACGCCGCCGCGGGCCTGTGCGACCGCATCCTGTCCGAGACGCTGGTGCGGCGCGCCGACGGTCGCACCGTGCCGGTCGAGCGGCGCATCTGCCGCGTGCGCATCCCGCCGGCGTGGTCGGCCTACATGGTGGCGCTGCGCGACCGCAGCGAGCAGCAGGAGGCGCAGGACGCGCTGGAGAAGCTCGTCGCCGAGCTGCGCGCCACGCTGGAATCCACCGCCGACGGCATCCTGGCGGTGGACCTGCACGGCGCGATCCGCGGCTACAACCAGCGCTTCGCGGAACTCTGGGGCCTGCCGCGCAGCCTGCTGACGCGGCGCGACGACGACGCGGTGTACGCCTGGATGTCGCACAGCGTGATCGACGGCCCGGCCTACGAGCAGCGCCTGCAGGTGATCGCGCGCGAGCCGCTGATGGAGGCGACCGACACGCTGGTGCTGCGCTCGGGCAAGGTGCTGGAGCGCAACACGCTGCCGCAATACAGCCGCGGCAAGCCGATCGGGCGCGTGTACTCGTTCCGCGACATCACGCAGCGGCTGGCCGACGAGTCGCGCCTGCAGCTGGCGGCCAAGGTGTTCGAGGCCAGCCTGGACGCCATCATCGTCACCGATGCTTCGGGCCGCGTGGTCGCCGCCAACCCCAGCTGCGAGCGCCTGACCGGCTGTTCGCGGCAGGCCCTGGTGGGCCGCTCCCTGCGCGAGCTGCTGACCGACGGTGACGGCGGCGACACGATCGCGCGCGTGCGCGAGCGGCTCGATGCCCACGGGCACTGGGAGGGCGAGCTGCACCACTTCCGCCAGCAGGGCGAGGGCGGCCCGTGCCACGTCGCGCTGGTGCGGCTGCCCGACGAGGCCGGACGGACGCTGCACTACATCGCCTTCGTCAAGGACCTGGCCGACAAGCTCGCCGCCAAGCAGCGCATCGAGGAGCTGGCGTACACCGACGCGCTGACCGGGTTGCCCAACCGCCAGGTGCTGTCCGAACGCACCGAGTTCGCGCTCGCGCTGGCACGGCGCGACAACCAGCCGTTCGCGGTGCTGTCGGTCGACCTGGACCGCTTCAAGCACATCAACGATTCGCTCGGCCACCCGTTCGGCGACCGGGTGCTGGTCGAGGTGGCGCACCGCATCCGCTCCTGCGTGCGCGAGGTCGACACCGTCGCGCGCCTGGGCGGCGACGAGTTCGTCCTGCTGATCCACCAGGCCGACGCGCGCGGGGCGGAGCTGGCCGCGCGCCGGGTGCTCGCTGCGCTGAACGAGCCGCTGGTGCTGGACGACATGAGCTTCACCGTCACCTGCAGCATCGGCATCGCGCTGTACCCGAACGACGGTGCCACGCTCGAGGACCTGATCAAGAACGCCGATGCCGCGATGTACCGCGTCAAGGAGCGCGGCCGCGCCGGCTTCCGCTTCTACCAGCCGCAGATGAACGTGGACCTGCTGTCGCGCATGAAGATCGACCAGGCCATGCGCCAGGCGCTCGCGCGCGGCGGCTTCCGGCTGCACTACCAGCCCCAGGTCGACATCCGCACCGGGGCCATCGTCGGCGCCGAGGCGCTGGTGCGCTGGCACGACGAGGAGCTGGGCGAGCTGTCGCCGGCGCGCTTCATCCAGGTGGCCGAGGAAAGCGGCTTCATCGTGCCGCTGGGCGAATGGGTGCTGACCGAGGCAGTGCGCCAGGCGGCGCAGTGGCACCGGCGCGGCCTGGACCTGGTGGTGGCGGTCAACGTCTCGGCGGTGCAGTTCCAGCGCAGCAACTTCGTCGAGCGGGTCGCGGCGATCATCGCGGCCGCCGGCCTGCCGGCGCGCAACCTGGAGCTGGAACTGACCGAGTCCATCCTGATCCAGGATGCCGACGAGGCCCTGCTGCGCCTGAACGCGCTTGCCGCGCTGGGGGTGCGCCTGGCGATCGACGACTTCGGCACCGGCTACTCGAGCCTCGGCTACCTGAAGCGCTTTCCGCTGCGCAAGCTCAAGATCGACCGTTCCTTCATCCAGGGCCTGCCGGCCGACGAGAGCGATGCCGGCATCGTGCGCTCGATCGTCTACCTGGCGCGGGCGCTGCGCCTGTCGCTGATCGCCGAAGGGGTCGAGACCGAGGCGCAGCGGCAGTTCCTGCTGCAGGCCGGCTGCGACGAGTTCCAGGGCTTCCTGTTCTCGCCTGCGGTCGAAAGCGCGGCCTTCGACGCGCTGCTCGAGCGCGAGGCGCTGCCTGCCGGCGCCGCGGACGACCTGGCGCTGCCCGGCTGAAGCGGGCCTTGCCGCCTCCCTGCGTGGAGACCCTTTGCGGTCGTGGGCCTCGCGGCGCGGCGCGGGCAGGGCAGGGACACCTGGCGGACAATAGCGCCCTGCCGTGGCCGGTTGTCGGTGTGGCGGCATGGTGCCGCCCTCACGGGTTTCGCATGGATGTCGGAGGTGGATCGCGATGGGTAACCGCAGGCAGTTTCTGCACACGAGCGCCAGCATGGCGGTTCTGGGCCTGGCCGCGTCGGCCGGGCTGCTGCCTGCGGCCGCCCAGGCGGCCTGGAACAAGAGTGCGTTCGATGCCAAGGGGCTGGCCGAGGTGGTGAAGGCGTTGGGCGGCGCCGCGCCGGTCGAAAGCCCGGACGTGCGGCTGCATGCGCCGGAGATCGCCGAGAACGGCAACGTGGTGCGCGTGGGCGTGTCCACCACCCTGCCGGGCGCCACGCGCCTGGCCCTGCTGGTCGACAAGAACCCCAATACGCTGGCGGCGCTGTTCGACATCCCCGCCGGCACCGAACCCAACGTCGCCTTCAACATCAAGATGAGCCAGACGTCCACCGTCTACGCCCTGGTCCAGGCCGGCGACCGGTTCTATTTCGCGGCCCGGGAAGTCACGGTGACCCTGGGCGGCTGCGGCGCTTGACGGCCACCCGACGGCAGACGAGGAGTATCGAGATGGCAGATCCCATGCGCATCCGCACCCAGGTGCAGGGTGACAAGGTGACGGTGCGTGTGCTGATGGCGCACGAGATGGAAAGCGGCCAGCGCAAGGATGCGTCGGGCCAGGTCATCCCTGCCTGGTTCATCCAGGAGGTGACGGCGCGTCACAACGACCGGGTCGTGCTGACCGCCCAATGGGGCCCGGCCGTGTCCAAGAACCCCTACCTGCAGTTCAGCTTCGCCGGCGGCAAGGCCGGCGACAAGCTCTCCATCAGCTGGACCGACAACAGGGGCGACCAGCGCACCGACGAGGTCACCATCGCCTGACCCGGCGCCCGGCGAGACCCGCCGCCGTGCGGGGAGATGCCGGCCGGCGCCGGTTTGCCCTAGAGTGGGGCCCATGCGCTTCGTTTCCCTGTTGCTTGCTTCTTCTTGTGCGGTGTTCGCGGCCGGCTGCACCGGTGCGCGGGTCGGGGTGGCCGTGCCCGTGGGCATCGGCGGCGTGGGGGTGTCGGTCGGCTCCGACGGCACCATCGGCGGCTCGGTCGGCGTCGGCCGCGGCGGGGTGGGCGTCGGCGTGGGTGGCACGATGTCGTTGCCCAGACGCGACAGGTCTCAGGACGCGCCGGCCACTCCGGTTTCATCCCCTGCGAATCCCTGATTCCTGTTCCGCTTTCAAACCCGTTTGCTCCACGGGAAGACCATGGCTGCGTGACAGCGTATGCACAACTCGCATGACGCCATGATTCCATCGGTGATAGAGTCGCATCCCTGACTCAGGTCCTTCCCGTCCCCTTTACTGGTTTCTGCCCTGAACCCAGAAGTAAAGGCGGGTCGCAATCCGCCAACCGGTCAAGCCGTGTCGCGGAAGGTTGTTCAACCAGCCACAGTCCTGGAAACCAGGATGAAAGGTGAGCGAAATGATGGAGCAATACAGGGCGACTTCGTACCTGTTCGGGGGTAATGCCCCCTATGTCGAGGAGTTGTACGAGGCTTATCTCGACAACCCCGGTTCGGTGCCGGAAAACTGGCGAGCCTATTTCGATGCGTTGCAGCACGTGCCTGCCGTCGACGGCTCCGAAGCCCGTGACGTGCCCCACGCGCCGGTGATCGAATCCTTCGCGCAGCGTGCCAAGTCCAACGCCTTTGCGGTCAAGACCAGCAGCGCCGACCTGGCCGTCGCCCGAAAGCAGGTCCACGTCCAGTCGCTGATTGCCGCCTATCGTTTCCTCGGTGCCCGTTGGGCCGACCTCGATCCCCTCAAGCGTCAGGAACGTCCCCGCATCCCCGAGCTGGAGCCGGCGTTCTACGACCTCACTGAAAGTGACATGGACATCACTTTCAGTGCCACGAACACCTATTTCACCAAGGCCGAGCAGATGACCCTGCGCGAGATCGTGCAGGCCTTGCGTGACACCTACTGCGGTTCGATCGGTGCGGAATTCATGCACATCACCGATCCGACCGAAAAGCGCTGGTGGCAGGAAAAGCTCGAAAGCACCCGCGCCAAACCCACCTTCACCGCCGAGAAGAAGCGCCACATCCTGGAGCGCCTGACCGCGGCCGAAGGCCTGGAGCGCTTCCTGCACACCAAGTACGTCGGCCAGAAGCGGTTCTCGCTGGAAGGCGGCGAGAGCTTCATTGCCGCGATGGATGAGGTCATCCAGCACGGCGGCAGCAAGGGCGTGCAGGAAATCGTGATCGGCATGGCCCACCGCGGCCGCCTGAACGTGCTGGTCAACACCCTGGGCAAGATGCCCAAGGACCTGTTCGCCGAGTTCGAGCACACCGCCCCCGAGGACCTGCCCGCCGGCGACGTGAAGTACCACCAGGGCTTCTCGAGCGACGTCTCGAGCCCCGGCGGCCCGGTGCACCTGAGCCTGGCGTTCAACCCCTCGCACCTGGAGATCGTCAACCCGGTGGTCGAAGGCTCGGTCAAGGCCCGCCTGGACCGCCGCGGCGACAAGAAGGGCGACCAGGTGCTGCCCGTGCTGGTGCACGGCGACGCCGCCTTCGCCGGGCAGGGCGTCGTGATGGAGACGCTGGCGCTGGCGCAGACCCGCGGCTACTACACCGGCGGCACCCTGCACATCGTCATCAACAACCAGATCGGCTTCACGACCAGCGACCCGCGCGACGCGCGCTCGACGCTGTACTGCACCGACGTCGTCAAGATGATCGAGGCGCCGGTGCTGCACGTCAACGGCGACGACCCCGAAGCCGTGGTGTTCGCCACGCAGCTGGCGCTGGACTACCGCCAGGAGTTCAAGAAGGACGTCGTCGTCGACATCGTCTGCTTCCGCAAGCTGGGCCACAACGAGCAGGACACCCCTGCGCTGACCCAGCCGCTGATGTACAAGAAGATCGCCAAGCACCCCGGCACGCGCAAGCTGTACGCCGACAAGCTGGTGGCGCAGGGCGTGATCGAGGCGCAGGAGCCGGACGAGATGGTCAAGGCCTACCGCGCCGCGATGGACGCTGGCCGTCATACGGTCGACCCGGTCCTGACCAACTACAAGAGCAAGTACGCCGTCGACTGGGCACCGTTCCTCGGCAAGAAGTGGACCGACAGCGCCGACACCGCGCTGCCGCTGGCGGAGATCAAGCGCCTGGCCGAGCGCATCACGACCATCCCCAGCAACTTCAAGCTGCATCCGCTGGTCGAGAAGGTCATCGCCGACCGCGCCGCCATGGGCCGTGGCGAGATCAACGTCGACTGGGGCATGGGCGAGCACCTGGCCTTCGCGTCGCTGGTGGCCAGCGGCTACCCGGTGCGCCTGTCCGGCGAGGACTGCGGCCGCGGCACCTTCACCCACCGCCATGCGGTCCTGCACGACCAGAACCGCGAGAAGTGGGACGAAGGCACCTACATCCCGCTGCAGAACGTGGCCGAGAACCAGGCCCCGTTCACCGTCATCGACTCCATCCTGTCGGAAGAAGCGGTGCTGGGCTTCGAGTACGGCTACGCCTCGGCCGACCCGAACACCCTGGTGATCTGGGAAGCCCAGTTCGGCGACTTCGCGAACTGCGCCCAGGTGGTGATCGACCAGTTCATCGCCTCCGGCGAGGTCAAGTGGGGCCGCGCCAACGGCCTGGTGCTGATGCTGCCGCACGGCTATGAAGGCCAGGGCCCCGAGCACTCGTCGGCGCGCCTGGAGCGCTTCATGCAGCTGGCTGCGGACAACAACATGCAGATCTGCCAGCCGACCACGGCCAGCCAGATCTTCCATGTGCTGCGGCGCCAGATGGTGCGCATGTTCCGCAAGCCGCTGGTGCTGATGACGCCCAAGTCGCTGCTGCGCAACAAGGACGCCACCTCGCCGCTGTCCGAGTTCACCAAGGGCGAGTTCCGCACCGTCATCGGCGAGACCCATGCCGAGATCGACGCTGCCAAGGTCAAGCGCGTGATCATCTGCTCGGGCAAGGTCTACTACGACCTCGTCAAGAAGCGCGAGGAGAAGAAGGCCGGCGACGTCGCGATCATCCGGGTCGAGCAGCTCTATCCGTTCCCGCACAAGGCGTTCGGTGCCGAGCTGAAGAAGTACCCCAACGCGACCGAGCTGGTGTGGTGCCAGGACGAACCGCAGAATCAGGGCGCCTGGTTCTTCGTGCAGCACTACATCCACGAGAACATGACCGAAGGCCAGCGCCTCGGCTACGCCGGCCGTCCGGCGTCGGCCTCTCCGGCCGTCGGTTACGCGCACCTGCACCAGGAGCAGCAGAAGGCGCTGCTGGAGCAGGCGTTCGCCAAGCTCAAAGGCTTCATCCTCACCAAGTAATTTGACGTCACCCGGCGGTCATCGCGGGCGCTGCGCGCCGCGATGACCGTGCGCATACCGCCGGCTGCGGCCGGCATCCTGCGCGGCGCAGATCATCGAAAGACAAGACATGGCAATCGTAGAAGTCAAGGTTCCGCAGCTTTCCGAATCGGTGGCCGAGGCCACGCTGCTGCAATGGAAGAAGAAGGCCGGTGAAGCCGTCTCGGCCGACGAGATCCTGATCGAGATCGAGACCGACAAGGTGGTGCTGGAAGTGCCGGCGCCTTCGGCCGGCGTGCTCACCGAGATCGTCATCGACGACGGCGGCACGGTGACCTCCGACCAGGTCATCGCCAAGATCGACACCGAAGCCACCGCCGGTGCTGCGGCCCCGGCCCCGGCGCCGGCCCCCGCGGCTGCCGCGCCCGCCCCGGCGCCGGCCGCCGCTGCGGCTCCGGCCAGTGCCTCCAAGGCCGGCGTGGCCATGCCCGCGGCCGCCAAGCTGCTGGCCGACAACAACCTGTCCGCCTCGCAGGTGAGCGGCACCGGCAAGGACGGCCGCATCACCAAGGGCGACGTGCTGGGCGCCATCGCCGCCGGCACCAAGCCCGCCGCCGCGCCGGCGCCGGCCGCGGCCAAGCCGCTGCCGCCGGTGGCCGCGCCGCTGACGCAGAACCTGGGCGACCGCCCCGAGCAGCGCGTGCCGATGAGCCGCCTGCGCGCGCGCATCGCCGAGCGCCTGCTGCAGTCGCAGGCCACCAACGCCATCCTGACCACCTTCAACGAGGTCAACATGGCGCCGGTGATGGAGCTGCGCAAGAAGTACCAGGAGAAGTTCGAGAAGGAACACGGCGTGCGCCTGGGCTTCATGAGCTTCTTCGTCAAGGCCGCGGTCCACGCGCTGAAGAAGTTCCCGATCCTGAACGCCTCGGTCGACGGCACCGACATCATCTACCACGGCTACTTCGACATCGGCATCGCGGTCGGTTCGCCGCGTGGCCTGGTGGTGCCGATCCTGCGCAACGCCGACCAGATGACCTTCGCCGAGATCGAGAAGAAGATCGCCGAGTTCGGCCAGAAGGCCAAGGACGGCAAGCTGAGCCTGGACGAGCTGTCCGGCGGCACGTTCTCGATCTCCAACGGCGGCGTGTTCGGCTCGATGCTGTCCACCCCGATCATCAACCCGCCGCAGTCGGCCATCCTGGGCATCCACGCCACCAAGGACCGCCCGGTGGTCGAGAACGGCCAGATCGTGATCCGTCCGATCAACTACCTGGCCATGTCGTATGACCACCGCATCATCGACGGCCGCGAGGCCGTGCTGGGCCTGGTCGCGATGAAGGAGGCGCTGGAAGATCCGTCGCGCCTGCTGTTCGACATCTGAGCCGGGGACCCCACACGATGAGCAACAAGCAATTCGACGTCGTCGTCATCGGCGGCGGCCCGGGCGGCTACATCGCCGCCATCCGTGCGGCGCAGCTGGGCTTCAACACGGCCTGCATCGACGAGTGGAAGAACGCCAAGGGCGGTCCCGCCCCGGGCGGCACCTGCACCAACGTCGGCTGCATCCCGTCCAAGGCGCTGCTGCAGTCGTCCGAGCACTACGAGCAGGCCGGCCATCACTTTGCCGAGCACGGCATCTCGCTGTCCAACCTGTCGATGGACGTGGCGAAGATGCTGGCCCGCAAGGATGCGGTCGTGAAGCAGAACAACGAAGGCATCCTGTACCTGTTCAAGAAGAACAAGGTGACCTTCTTCCACGGCCGCGGCTCGTTCGTGAAGGCCGGCGGCATCGGCTACGAGCTCAAGGTGTCCGGCGCGAACGAGGAGGTCATCGAGGCCAGGCACGTGATCGTCGCCACCGGCTCCAACGCCCGCGCGCTGCCGGGCGTGCCGTTCGACGAGCAGAACGTCCTGTCCAACGACGGTGCGCTGCGCATCCCCGAGGTGCCGAAGAAGCTGGGCGTGATCGGCTCCGGCGTCATCGGCCTGGAGATGGGCTCGGTGTGGCGCCGCCTGGGCGCCGACGTGACCATCCTCGAGGCACTGCCGACCTTCCTGGGCGCTGCCGACGAGCAGGTCGCCAAGGAGGCGCTCAAGGTCTTCACCAAGCAGGGCCTGAAGATCCAGCTGGGCGTGAAGGTCAACGAGGTCAAGAACGGCGCCAAGGGCGTGACCGTCAGCTACACCGACGCCAAGGGCGAGGCCCAGACGCTGGAGGTCGACAAGCTGATCGTCTCGATCGGCCGCGTGCCCAACACCAACGGCCTGAACCCGGAAGCCGTGGGCCTGAAGCTCGACGAGCGCGGCGCCATCGTGGTCGACGACCAGTGCCGCACCAACCTGCCCAACGTCTGGGCGGTGGGTGACGTGGTGCGCGGCCCGATGCTGGCGCACAAGGCCGAGGAAGAGGGCGTGGCGGTGGCCGAGCGCATCGCCGGCCAGCACGGTCACGTGAACTTCGACACCATCCCGTGGGTGATCTACACCAGCCCCGAGATCGCCTGGGTCGGCAAGACCGAGCAGCAGCTCAAGGCCGAAGGCCGCGCCTACAAGGCCGGCAGCTTCCCGTTCATGGCCAACGGCCGCGCCCGTGCGCTCGGAGACACCACCGGCTTCGTCAAGTTCCTGGCCGATGCCAAGACCGACGAGATCCTCGGCGTGCACATCATCGGGCCGTACGCGTCCGAGCTGATCGCCGAGAGCGTGGTGGCGATGGAGTTCAAGGCCAGCGCCGAGGACATCGCCCGCATCTGCCACGCGCACCCGTCGCTCAGCGAGGCCACCAAGGAGGCGGCGCTGGCGGTGGACAAGCGCACGCTGAACTTCTGAGCCGCGCAGACGGCCAGACGGACCGCCGGGGCGACTTCACCGTCGCCCCTTTTTTTGCTGACACGGTGAGGGGATGGTGAGCGTCACTGAGCTGTACCAACGGACGCTGAAGGAACGCGGCTACCAGAGCGACCCCGCGCAGCTGCGCGGGGTGGCGGCCCTGCAGCGCTGCTACGACGAGTGGCTGGACTACAAGGCGCGCCGCTCGAATCCGATCACCAAGCTGCTGCGGCATCCGCCGCTGCCGCGCGGCGTCTACATGTACGGCGGGGTGGGGCGCGGCAAGAGCTTCCTGATGGACTGCTTCTTCAACGCCGTGCCGCTGCAGCGCAAGACGCGGCTGCACTTCCACGAGTTCATGCGCGAGGTGCACCGCGAGCTGGCCGACCTCAAGGGGACGGTCAACCCGCTGGACGAGCTGGGCAAGCGCATCGCGCGCCGCCACCGGCTGATCTGCTTCGACGAGTTCCACGTCGCCGACGTCACCGACGCGATGATCCTGCACCGCCTGCTCAAGGCGCTGTTCGACCATCGCGTCAGCATCGTCACCACGTCCAACTTCCATCCGGACGACCTGTACCCGAACGGCCTGCACCGCGACCGCATCCTGCCGGCGATCGAGCTGCTCAAGGACAAGCTCGAGGTCATCAACGTCGACAACGGCACCGACTACCGGCGCCGCACGCTGGAGCACGTGCAGCTGTACCACACGCCGCTGGGTCCCGAGGCCGACGCGGCGATGGCGCGCGCCTTCGACCAGCTGGCCGAGGTGCGCGACGAGGACAACGTGCTGCACATCGAGCACCGCGAGATCCGCGCACGCCGGCGCGCCGGCGGGGTGGTGTGGTTCGATTTCCAGACCCTGTGCGGCAGCCCGCGTTCGCAGAACGACTACCTGGAGCTGGCGGCGCAGTTCCACACGCTGCTGCTGTCCAACGTGCCGCAGATGCCGCCCAAGCTGGCGTCCGAGGCGCGCCGCTTCACCTGGCTGGTCGACGTGCTGTACGACCGTCGCGTGAAGCTCATCATGTCGGCGGCGGTGCCGCCCGAGCAGCTCTACGCCGAAGGGCCGCTGGCGCACGAGTTCCCGCGCACGGTCTCGCGCCTGCACGAGATGCAGTCGAAGGAATTCCTGTCGGAGGCCAGGCGCGACGTCGACACGCGCCTGACCTGAGCGGCGCGCGCCGCCTCAGCTGCTCAGCAGCTCGACGCGCACGATCGCCAGCGACAGGTTGTCGCCGCTGCCGCGGGCACGCTGGCGTGCCTTGGTGACCAGCATCTCGCTGGCATCGCGCGGCGGCAGCGTGTTGACGATGGCGCCCAGCTCGCGCGGGCTGAAGTAGTGCCACAACCCGTCGGTGCACGCCATCACGGTGTCGCCGATCTCCAGCCGGTCGATGTGCGCCAGCGTCAGGGGCGGGTCCTGGAAGGTGCCCAGGCAGCCGGTCAGGAGGTTGGACTGCGGGTGGACGTTGGCCTCGTCCTCGGTGATCTGGCCCTCGTCGACCAGGCGCTGCACGTAGGAGTGGTCCTTGGTGCGGCTGACCATCTCCGGGCCGCGGAAGTGGTACACGCGGGAATCGCCGGCATGGATGATGTGGCATTCCCGGTTGGGGTTGATCAGGAAGGCGGCCACCGTGCTGTGAGGCTCTTCCTCGGCAGTGATGGCGGTCAGCTTGATCATCAGGTGCGATTCCAGCACCAGCTGCTTGAGCGTCTCGGTCGGGTCGTCGACCGCCGGGGAGTAGCGGTCGAACAGCTGGCGGGCGGTGAGGATGACCTGGTCGGAGGCCTTGCGTCCGCCGCTCTTGCCGCCCATGCCGTCGGCGACCACCGCCATCAGGCAGCCGGAGACCCGGGGGTGCGCCAGCACCTCCACCTGGTCTTGCTGGTACATGCGATCGCCGCGGTGGATGGCGGTCGCTGCCGCGAGGCGGTAGCCTTTGGATGCCTTGGTGGGTGAGCTCATGGTCAGCAGATGAAAACTGACCAAAACTATAATGCACCGCACCCGATTCCCGCCCCCACGGATTCCCGCCTGGGTCCGCGCGGACCGGCCTTCCGACCGGCATGCCATGGACGACAACCTGCACTCCCCGCAGCGACGGCTGATCGAGCTGCGCATGGAGCATGCCGATCTGGACAGCCTGATCGACCGGGCCGAAGTCCATCGCCCCCTGGACGAACTCGCGTTGCGCCGCCTGAAGAAACGGCGCCTGCTGCTGCGCGACCAGATCGCGCGACTGGAGGCCCTGCTGGAACCCCAAGAGCCGGCATGACGGACCGGCACCCCGACGACGGCCCGCTGGTGCAGGCGGTGCTCGATGCCTTTTCGGCCGATGGCGCCCTGGCCCAGGCCGACCCGCACTACCGCGAGCGCGCCGCGCAGACCGAGCTGGCCTGCGCGATCGCCCGCGCGGTGGAAGCACGCCGCCCCATCGTCGCCGAGGCCGGCACCGGCGTCGGCAAGACCTACGCCTACCTGGTGCCCGCACTGCTGGCCGACGGGCGCGTGCTGGTCAGCACCGCGACCAAGAGCCTGCAGGACCAGCTGTTCCTGCGCGACCTGCCGCACGTGCGCGACGCGCTGCAGATGCCGGTGCAGCTGGCGCTGCTCAAGGGCCGCGGCAGCTACCTGTGCCTGCACCGCCTGCAGCAGGCGCGCCAGTCCGCCACGCTGCCCGACCGCTTTGCGGTGCGTGCGCTGGCGCGCATCGAGGAATGGGCCCAGTCCACCCGCAGCGGTGACCTCGCCGAGCTCGAGGGCCTGGACGACCGCTCCCCGGTGATCCCGCTGGTCACGTCCTCGCGCGACAACTGCCTGGGCTCGGACTGCCCGAGCTACCGCAGCTGCCACGTGATGAAGGCGCGGCGCGAGGCGCTCGCGGCCGACGTGGTGGTGGTCAACCATCACCTGTTCTTCGCCGACCTCGCGCTGCGCGAGACCGGCATGGCCGAACTGCTGCCCAGCGTCGACGTGGTGATCTTCGACGAGGCACACCAGCTCACCGAGGCGGGCGTCTCGTTCCTCGGCACCACGCTCGGCACCGCGCAGGTGATCGACTTCGGGCGCGACATGCTGGCCGCCGGGCTGCAGCATGCGCGCGGGCTGCGCTCGTGGTCGGAGCTGGCCGCGGCCTGCGAGAAGGCGGCGCGCGACCTGCGCCTGGCGGCGGCCGGGCCGCTGCGCGACGTGCGCGGCACGCTGAAGCTGCGCTGGCAGGATCGCGCCGGGCGGGCCGAGTTCGTGCAGGCCCTGTGTGCGCTCAACGAGCAGCTGCGCACCGCGGCCGAGGCGCTGGAGGCGGTGGCCGAGGTGGCGCCCGACTTCCCGCGCCTGCAGGAGCGCGCGGCCGAGCTGGCCTCGCGCACCCGGCTGTTCCTGAAGGAGGGCGACCCCGGCGTCGTGCGCTGGATCGACATCAGCGCGCAGCAGGCGCGGCTGGTGGAGTCGCCGCTGGACATCCGCGCCGCGATGCGCGAGCAGCTCGAGGCTTCGCCCAAGGCCTGGATCTTCACCTCCGCCACGCTGGGCGACGACGAGCGGCTGTCCTGGTTCACCGAACCGGCCGGGCTGGACGATGCGCAGACGCTGCGCGTGGGCAGCCCGTTCGACTATCCGGCGCATGCGCGGGTGTACGTGCCGCGCCAGTTCCCCAAGCCCAACGAGAGTGCCCATCCGGGCGCGGTCGCGGCGCTGGCGGCGAAGCTGGCGGCGGCTGCGGGCGGGCGCACCTTCGTGTTGACCACCACCTTGCGCGCGCTGCAGCAGATCGGCGAGGCACTGCGGGAGCGCTTCGAGGCCGAGGGCCTGCCGATCGAGGTGCTGGTGCAGGGCGCGGCACCCAAGCGCCAGCTGATGCAGCGCTTCCTCGAGCGGCACGGCGCGGCGGTGTCGCTGGCCACCTCGGGATGGCCGGGGCCCGCGTCGCTGCCGGCGGCGGGGCAGGGCGCGGTGCTGGTCGGCTCGCAGACCTTCTGGGAAGGCATCGACGTGCCCGGCGAGGCCTTGCAGTGCGTCGTGATCGACAAGCTGCCGTTCCCGCCGCCCAACGACCCGCTGGTGGAGGCGCGCGTCAGGCGGCTCGAGAGCGAGGGCCGCAATGCGTTCAACGAGTATTTCGTCGCCGAGGCCGCGGTGGCGCTGAAGCAGGGCGCCGGGCGGCTGATCCGCACCGAGAGCGACCGCGGCCTGCTGGTGGTGTGCGACCCGCGCATGGCCGTCATGGGCTATGGCCGGCGGCTGCTCGCGGCGCTGCCGCCGATGCGGCGGGTCGCGACGGAAGAGGAGGCGCTGTCGTGGTTGCGCCAGCTGCGCGAGGAGGGCGCCGGCACCTGAGCGCCGGCGTTCAGGACCTCACCAGAGCTGCCACCAGGGCTTGTCCTGTTCCCGGGCCTGCAGGCCCTGCGTGAGGTAGGGGCTGTCCGGGAAGCTGGTCTTGAGCACGCGCTCCGCGTCGTCGCGCAGCTGCTCGAGGCCCAGCCGGTCGTAGCTGCGCGCGAGGATGTACAGCGCTTCCTCGATCGCCGGCGACTCCTGGTAGCCCTGGATCGCGGCCTGCGCGCGGTTCGCGGCGGCGAGGTAGGCGCCACGCCGGAAGTAGTAGCGTGCCACATGCACCTCGTAGGCCGCCAGCGAATTGACGATGTAGTTCATCCGCAGCTTCGCGTCGGGCGCATAGGTCGACGACGGGAACTGCTCGACCAGCTGCTTGAACGACTGGAATGCTTCCTTGGCCGCCTGCTGGTCGCGCTCGGACAGGTCCTGGCGCGACAGGCTGCCGAACAGGCCGAGGTTGTCGTTGAAGTTCACCAGCCCGCGCAGGTACAGCGCATAGTCCAGCGCCGGGCTGCTCGGGTGCAGCTTGATGAAGCGGTCGAGCGTGGCCAGCGCCTGCGCGCGTTCGCCGGTGCGGTAGTAGGCGTAGGCCAGCTCCAGCTGCGCCTGCTGCGACAGCAGGGTGCCGGCCGCGCGCCCTTCGAGGCGTTCGTAGAACTTGATGGCACGCTCGTAGTTGCCGGCCGCGGCCTCGTCCCGGGCCTCTGAATACAATTTCTCGTTCGACATGCCGGCGGTCTCGTCCTTCGGCGTCGACGAACAACCCGCCAGCATGGCCAGCGCGATCGCAGCGCCCCACGCGGACACCGACAAGCGGGACATACGCTTCACCTCACCCGGCACAGCAACCATAAGACACGCATGGGCGGCACCAGCGGCCGCCGTCAAAGAAGGATCGGGAATTCTATATGCTTCCCCCACGACGCCCCGGTGCGCCGCAGGGCCTTGAAACCGAGGCGGACGACGAACCCCAGGAGGTGGAGCGGCGCGCGGCCCAGGTCGGCATCGCCCAGCATGGCCTGCGCCTGGACAAGCTGCTGGTGGACATCGCCGGCGAGTTCTCGCGCAGTCACCTGCAGCGCCTGATCGACGACGGCTGCGTGCAGGTCGACGGGCGCGTCGTGACGGTGGCCAGCCGCAAGGTGCAGGCCGGCCAGCAGGTGGTCGTGGAGCTGCGCCCCACCGCCGAGAGCCAGGCCTTCCGCCCCGAACCGGTCCCGCTGGACATCCGCCACGAGGACGAGCACCTCATCGTGCTGCACAAGCCGGCGGGGCTGGTCGTGCACCCGGCCGCGGGCAACTGGTCCGGCACGCTGCTCAACGGGCTGCTGGCCCACCATCCCGGCGCGGCCGCACTGCCGCGTGCCGGCATCGTGCACCGGCTCGACAAGGACACCAGCGGGCTGATGGTGGTCGGCAAGACGCTCGAGGCGGTGACGGCCCTGGTGCGCGCGATCGCGGCGCGCGAGGTGCGACGCGAGTACCTTGCGCTGGTGCACGGCGAGATCCGTGATCCGGCAGCGCTGGCGAGCATCGACGCGCCGATCGGCCGCGACCCGCAGTCGCGCGTGCGCATGGCGGTGGTCGCCGGCGGCAAGCCGGCCCGCACCGACGTGACGGTGCAGGCCGTGCGGGACGGCGTCACGGCCGTCGCATGCCGGCTGCACACCGGGCGCACGCACCAGATCCGCGTGCACCTGGCGCACCGCGGCCATCCGCTGGTGGGCGACGCGCTGTACGGCGGCAGGCCCCTGCTCGGGCTGACGCGGCAGGCCCTGCATGCCTGGCGACTGGGACTGGCCCACCCCGTGGGTGGCGCAGCGCTGTCGTTCGAGGCGGCGCCGCCGGACGATTTCGCGCGCGCCTGGGATGCCGTCGCCGGAGCACGGGTGTGACGCAGGAGACACAGATCGCAGGAAGTTTCGGGCCTGTCAGCCGGCTTGGATACAATGCGGGCGAGGTATTCATTCACCGCCAGCCCGCAGGCACCCGGATTCCAGACCCGGCAGACCTTGCAAGGCCAGGGCAGCCGCCAGGGCACTTGGCGCGCTGCGGCGGACCCCAGGCACGCATCGCAGACCCTGCTTGACCAGCGTCCGGCACGTTGGCCGCCCGCTGCAACCTTCTGCGCAAGGCGCGCCGGCCGCCCCACCCGGTTGAGGACGACAAACGACGATCCATGAACACGCAGGATGCCAAGCGCGTCCTTGAGACCGCGCTGATCTGTGCACACCAGCCCCTGCCGCTGCGTGACATGCGGACCCTGTTCAACGACGAACTGGGCGCCGACACGATCCGCATGCTGCTCGACGAACTGGCGCGCGACTGGGAGGGCCGCGGTGTCGAGCTGGTGGCGGTGGCCAGCGGCTGGCGGTTCCAGAGCCGGCCCGAGATGCGCGAATACCTCGACCGCCTGAACCCGGAGAAGCCGCCCAAGTACTCGCGCGCGACGATGGAGACGCTGGCCATCATCGCCTACCGCCAGCCGGTCACGCGCGGCGACATCGAGGACATCCGGGGCGTGACGGTCAGCAGCCAGATCATCAAGCAGCTCGAGGAGCGAGGCTGGATCGACGTGATCGGCTACCGCGAGGCACCCGGCCGGCCGGCCCTCTATGCGACGACCAAGCAGTTCCTGGACGACCTGGGGCTGGCATCGCTGGACCAGCTGCCCGCGCTCGAAGGCATGGCCCACGCCGCCGAGGCGCTGGCCCGGCAGGGCGAGCCCGAGCAGCCCTCGCTGCTGGACGGCGAGGAGCCGCAGGCCGCGGGCGAGGAGGGGGCCGCGCCTGCCGAGGCGCAGGCGGCCCACCCGCATGCCACCGTGGCGCCGCAGGCAAACGAGGCTTCCACCGGCGCGGACGAAGGCGCCGGCGAGCCGCCTGCGGGCACGCCGGATGCCACGGCTGATGCCGAACCCCCATCCGCGGCGCAGGCGGCACCGGCCGAAGCCGCCGCTGCGCCCGAGCCCGACACCGAAGCGCCCGCCCAGGCCGCGGCGGATGCCGGGTCCGCAACCGCCGAGACCGCCGTCGCGTTCCCGCCGGCCGAGGCCGCGCCGCAGCCGCCAGCCGAGGCCGCGGACGCGTCGGGCACGGCCGACGATGACCGTGCCGCGCCCGAGGCCCGGAACGAGGCCCCCGGCTTCGATGCCGAACCGACCGAACCCGCTGCCGCCGAACCGGGCAGCGTAGACAACGACACCGATTCCAGCGCTCCCGAAGCGACTCGCCATGAACTCTGATTCGCAAGAACTGCCTCCGATGCCCGCACCGGACAGCGCCGCCGACGCCGCCGAGAGCGTCGCCGAGGCCAAGCCCAAGCGCCGCAGCAGCCCGCGCAAGCCCAAGGCCGAGCCGGTGACGGACGCCGCGCCGGGCGGCGACGAGGCCCCGTCCACGGAAACGCCGCCTGCTGCCAAGAAGACCACGCGCCGCCGCAAGGCGGCTGCCGCGGCGCAGGAGGCGGACGCGGCGCCGGCCGCGGCGTCGGCCGGGGCCGCGCAGGACGCCGTGCCGGCTGCAGAGGCGACGACTGCTGCGGCGCAAGCGGCTGCGCCTGCCGGCGAGGCCGGTTCCGACGAAGCGGCCTCCGCCGTGCAGGCATCGCCCGAAGGCGAAGCGGCTGCACCGCGCGAAGGCGGCTCGCGCCGCCGGCGCGACCGCCGCGGCCGTCGCGGCGGCGAGCGTGCGCAGGCTCAGGCCCAGGGTGAGGCTGCTGCCGGGGGCGAGGACACCGCACGCGGCCATGGCAACGCGCCGCAGCCGTCCCGCCACAAGGGGGGCAAGGGCGGTGCGGCGCAGCTGGCGCAGGAGCGCTTTGCCGACGTGCTGGCCGGTCACTTCGATGTCGAGGACGAGGCTGACGTGGCCGAGGCCCCGCCGCCCAAGCGGGTGCTGCAGCCCGAGCCGGATGCGCCCAAGCTGCACAAGGTGCTGGCGCAGGCCGGCATCGGCTCGCGCCGCGACATGGAGCAGCTGATCCTCGAGGGCCGCATTTCGGTCAACGGCGAGCCGGCCCACATCGGGCAGCGCATCTCCTACGGCGACCAGGTGCGCGTCAACGGCAAGCCGATCAAGGTGCGCATCGCGCCGCCGCCGCCGCGCGTGCTGGCCTACCACAAGCCCGCGGGCGAGGTCGTCACGCACGACGACCCGCAGAACCGGCCGACGGTGTTCCGCCGCCTGCCCAAGCTGTCGCAGGGCAAGTGGCAGTCGGTCGGGCGCCTGGACCTCAACACCGAGGGCCTGCTGCTGTTCACCAACTCGGGCGAGCTGGCCAACCAGCTGATGCACCCGCGGTTCGGCGTCGAGCGCGAGTACGCGGTGCGCGTGCTGGGGGTGCTCGACGACGAATCGCGCGCCCGGCTGCTCGAAGGCGTGAAGATCGACGGCCAGCCGGCCGCCTTCAAGTCCATCGAGGACGGTGGCGGCGAGGGCGCGAACCGCTGGTACCGGGTGGTCATCACCGAGGGCCGCAACCGCGAGGTGCGCCGCATGTTCGAGGCGGTCGGGCTGACGGTCAGCCGCCTGATCCGCATCCGCTACGGCACGGTGGTGCTGCCGCGCGGGCTCAAGCGCGGCGTGTGGGTCGAGCTGGACAAGGACGACGTGCAGGCGATCCGTCGCCTGGCCGGCGGCACGCAGGCCGGGCCCGGCGCCGAAGGCGGCAAGGCGGCCAAGGGCGAGAAGCGCCAGGGCGGCAAGGGCCGCGGCAAGGGGCGCGGCAACGCGCGCGCCGCGGCGGGGCCCGATCCGCTGCAACAGACCTTCGACAAGCGGTTCCGCTCGGGGGGCGGCAACGGCGGCGGCAGCACGCGCATTCCCGATCCGCTGGAGCAGACCTACGACAAGCGCTTCGTCCAGGCTGCCCGCAAGGGGGGCGCGCCGCGCCAGCCCGACCCGATGCAGACCAGTGTCGGCTACATCGGCGGCGATGCGTTCTACCGCAAGACGCAGGGTGGCAAGGGCGGTGGCCGCGGCAAGGGCGGCAAGCGTGGCGGAAGGGGCCGTTGACGGCCACCCCACCCGCCGGATGCCCTTGATCCGCGCTGGAAATAGCGGCGCCTGCCTGGGGAAAACCCCCGTGCGGGCGTTACAATGAAAAGCTTTGCCAAGTACTTGATTTCAGGAGAACTTTCATGGCGGTCGAACGCACTCTGTCGATCATCAAACCCGATGCCGTGGCCAAGAACGTGATCGGCCAGATCTACTCTCGTTTCGAAGGCGCGGGTCTGAAGATCGTGGCGGCCAAGATGGTGCATCTGTCGCGCGGCGAGGCCGAGCAGTTCTACGCCGTGCACAAGGAGCGTCCCTTCTTCAAGGACCTGGTCGAGTTCATGATCTCCGGCCCGGTGATGGTGCAGGTGCTCGAAGGCGAGAACGCCATCGCCAAGAACCGCGAACTGATGGGCGCCACCGATCCGAAGAAGGCCGAGAAGGGCACCATCCGTGCCGACTTCGCGGAGAGCATCGACGCCAACGCCGTGCACGGCTCCGACGGTCCCGAAACCGCGGCTGCCGAAGTGGCGTTCTTCTTCCCCGGCATGAACATCTACAGCCGCTGAGCGCGGTTGTAGCCACTGCATCCTCGAACGAGGAAGGCACATGACCGTCAACCTACTGGATTTCGATCTCGACAGGCTGGCGGTCTACTGCGAGCAGCTGGGCGAGAAGCGCTTCCGCGCGACCCAGCTGTTCCGCTGGATCCACCAGAAGGGCGCGTCGGACTTCGAGCAGATGTCCGACCTCGCCAAGTCCCTGCGCCAGAAGCTGGCCGGCGTGGCCGAAGTGCGTGCGCTGCCGGTGCTGGCCGAGCAGGCGTCCGCCGACGGCACCATCAAGTGGCTGTTCGACGTGGGCAACGGCAATGCCGTCGAGTCCGTCTTCATTCCCGAGGACGACCGCGGCACGCTGTGCGTGTCCTCGCAGGCCGGCTGTGCGGTCGGCTGCCGTTTCTGCTCCACGGGGCACCAGGGGTTCAGCCGCAACCTGACCACCGGCGAGATCCTCGCCCAGCTCTGGTACGCCGAGCACCACCTGCGCCAGCGCCTGAACCTGGCCCCGGGCGAGCGCGCCATCACGAACGTCGTGATGATGGGCATGGGCGAGCCGCTGCAGAACTACTCGGCGCTGGTGCCGGCCCTGCGGGTGATGCTCGACGACCACGGCTACGGGCTGTCGCGCCGGCGCGTGACGGTGTCCACCTCCGGCGTGGTGCCGATGATCGACCGGCTGCGCCAGGACTGCCCGGTGGCGCTGGCCGTGTCGCTGCATGCGCCCAACGACACGCTGCGCGACGAGCTGGTGCCGCTGAACCGCAAGTACCCGATCGCCGAGCTGCTCGACGCCTGCAACCGCTACCTCGAGACCGCGCCGCGCGACTTCATCACCTTCGAGTACTGCATGCTCGACGGCGTGAACGACACCGAGGCGCATGCGCGCGAGCTGCTGGCGCTGCTCAAGGGGCGGGTGGCCTGCAAGCTGAACCTGATTCCCTTCAATCCCTTCCCCTCCTCGGGCCTGAAACGGTCTGCGCGTCCCCAGGTGCAGGCCTTCGCGAAGGTGCTGATGGATGCTGGTATCGTCACGACCGTTCGCAAGACGCGAGGAGACGACATTGACGCGGCTTGCGGTCAGCTGGCCGGCGAGGTCCAGGACCGTACCAACGTGCAGCAGCGCCTGACCCGCCAGCCGATACGCATCCATGCAACGACCGGCTCGAGCCGGCAGGAGAAGAGACGATGACGTTGGGTCGGCACGCATCCCGCAGGGTGTGGCATCTGATGGCAGTGCTCGCGGCCAGCGCCTGGCTGGCCGGTTGTGCGACGGCACCGTCGGGCGGATCGGGGGAGATCCGCACGGCTTCCGACCAGACCGAGGCCCAGCGGCGGGCCCAGATCCGCCTGGAACTGGCCACCGCCTACTTCACGCAGGGGCAGGTGACGACCGCGCTGGACGAGGTCAAGCTGGCGCTGCAGGCCGATCCCTCCATGCCCCAGGCCTACAACCTGCGCGGGTTGATCTACGCCAGCATGAATGAAGACCAGCTGGCCGAGGACAGCTTCCGCCGCGCGCTGCAGCTCAACGCGCGCGATGCGGACGTGATGCACAACTATGGCTGGTTCCTCTGCCAGCGCCGGCGCTACGCCGAAGCCCATGCCCAGTTCGATGCGGCGATCGGGATCCCGCAGTACCGGGATGCGCCGCGCACCCTGCTGGCCAAGGGGGTCTGCCAGGTGCGCGGCGGCGACCTGGCCGAGGCCGAGAAGACGCTGATGCGCGCCTACGAGCTGGACCCGTCCAGCCCCGCGATCGCGGTGAACCTGGCCCACGTGCTGTACCGCCGCGGCGAGCTGGAGCGTGCACGCTTCTACGTGCGCCGTGTCAACAACGTGCCCGAGTACGTGAACGCGGAAACGCTGTGGCTGGCCGCGCGCATCGAGCACAAGATGGGCAACACCGGCGGCGCGCTGGATTTCGGCAACCAGCTGCGCCAGCGCTTCCCGAACTCCCGCGAAGCGGCCGCTTTCGAGCGGAGGAACTTCAATGACTGAGGCGGACCGCAGCACGGCGGCACCCGGCGCGCCGGCACAGTCGGCCGGCGAGATGCTCAAGGCGGCGCGCCTGGCGCAGGGGGTGCACATCGCCGCGCTGGCCGCCTCGATCAAGGTCAGCGTCAAGAAGCTCGAGGCGCTCGAGGCCGACCAGTTCGACCAGCTGCCCGATCCCACGTTCGCGCGGGCGCTGGCGCAGACCGTCTGCCGTTTCCTCAAGGTCGATCCTGCGCCCATCCTGGCGCGGCTGCCCGAACCCGGCACGCCGTCGCGGCTGGAGCACGTCGCGCGCGGGCTCAACCAGCCGTTCCGCGATGGCTCGTCGCACGCCGGCGACGGCGTGGTCCTGTCGGCGCTGTCGCGCCCGGCGGTGTGGGTGCCGCTGCTGCTGATCGTCGCCGCCGTCGTGCTGTGGCTGCTGCCGCCCGGGATGCTGACGCTGCCGGGCAACTGGTCGCGTGACGACGCCGCCGCACCTGCCGCGGGGACCGGCACGGTCACCAGCACCGTGCCGGTGATGCCGCCGACCGACGCGCCCGCGTCCGAGACCGTGCATTCCGCACCGCTGGTCGTCGACCCGCCACCGCAGCCGTCGCCAGGTGCGGCCCCGGCCGCGCCGTCGGCGCCTGCTGCCCAGCCGGTGCCGGCCGCTCCCCCGGCGGCCGCGCCGCAGGCGGCCGAGGCGCCGGTGGTGGTGCGCACCACGGCCGAGAGCTGGATGGAGGTGCGCGATGCCAACGGCCGCGTGCTGCTGTCGCGCTTGGTGGCGCCCGGCGAGACGCTCACCTTCGGTGGCAGCTTTCCGCTGCGCATGCGGGTCGGCAATGCGGGCGCGACCGAGGTCGTCGTGCGGGGCCAGCCGTTCGACATGACCCCGTTCGTGCGCGACAACGTGGCCCGTTTCGAGATCAAGTAACCGCGGCGCGAGCGTCCGCGGCCTTCCGTCATGCAGCAGTTCTCCTCCGATTCCGACTCCTTTACCCCGGCCGCGCGGCCCGCGCCGCGGCGCTCGCGCCAGGCCAGCGTGCGCTGGGGCAGCCGCGTCGTGACCGTCGGCGGGGACGCGCCGGTGCGGGTGCAGTCGATGACCAACACCGACACGGCCGACGTCATCGAGACCGCGGTGCAGGTCAAGGAACTGGCGCGCGCCGGCTCGGAGATGGTGCGCATCACGGTCAACACGCCCGAGGCGGCGCAGGCGGTGCCCGCGATCCGCGAGCAGCTCGACCGCATGGGCGTGGACGTGCCGCTGATCGGCGACTTCCACTACAACGGCCACCTGCTGCTGACGCAGTACCCGGCCTGCGCCGAGGCGTTGTCCAAGTACCGCATCAACCCCGGCAACGTCGGCAAGGGCGACAAGCGCGACCGCCAGTTCGCGCAGATGATCGAGGTCGCGCTGCGCCACGACAAGCCGGTGCGCATCGGCGTCAACTGGGGCAGCCTGGACCAGGAGCTGCTCGCCGCGCTGATGGACGAGAACGCGCGCCGCGCCACGCCGTGGGACGCGCAGCAGGTGATGTACCAGGCGCTGATCACCTCGGCGATCGAGTCGGCGCGGCGCGCCGAGGCGCTGGGCATGCGCGGCGAGCAGATCGTGCTGTCGTGCAAGGTCAGCGGCGTGCAGGACCTGATCTCCGTCTACCGCGGGCTGGCCGCGCGCTGCGACTACCCCCTGCACCTGGGCCTGACCGAGGCGGGCATGGGTGCGAAGGGCACGGTGGCCTCGGCCGCGGCGCTGGCCATCCTGCTGCAGGAAGGCATCGGCGACACGATCCGCGTCTCGCTCACCCCCCAGCCCGGCGAGCCGCGCACCCAGGAGGTGGTGGTCGCGATGGAGATCCTGCAGGCGCTGGGCCTGCGCACCTTCGTGCCCAGCGTGACCGCCTGTCCCGGCTGCGGTCGCACCACCAGCACGGTGTTCCAGGACCTGGCCAAGCAGATCGACGACTACCTGCGCGCGCAGATGCCGGTCTGGAAGAGCCGCTACCCCGGCGTCGAGACGCTCAAGGTCGCCGTGATGGGCTGCATCGTCAACGGTCCGGGCGAGAGCAAGCACGCCGACATCGGCATCAGCCTGCCCGGCACGGGCGAGACGCCGGCCGCGCCGGTGTTCATCGACGGGCAGAAGGCGATGACGCTGCGCGGCGAGGGCATTGCGCAGGAATTCCAGAAGATCGTCGAGGACTACATCGAACGGCGTTTCGGTGCGGCCCCGGCGACGCATTGAGCGAGGCGGCAACGCCGACGGGGCAGGGGCGGGCGCTCCTGCGACGACGGGGCCGGCGGCCCCACCAGACAGACACGACAGAACGACAACATGGCAGAACAGCTCCGGGCCGTCAAAGGCATGAACGACATCCTGCCGCCGGAATCGGCGCGCTGGGAGTGGTTCGAGGACAAGGTGCGCGCACTGATGGCGCGCTATGGCTACGCGAACATGCGCACGCCGATCGTCGAGCCGACGCCGCTGTTCGTGCGCGGCCTGGGCGAGGTGACCGACATCGTCGAGAAGGAGATGTACTCCTTCGAGGACTCGATGAACGGCGACAAGCTCACGCTGCGTCCCGAGAACACGGCCGGCATCGTGCGCGCCGTCACCGAGCACTCGATGCTCTATGACGGCGGCAAGCGCATCTACTACATCGGCCCGATGTTCCGCCACGAGCGCCCGCAGCGCGGCCGCTACCGCCAGTTCCACCAGGTCGGCGCCGAGGCGCTGGGTTACGCCGGCCCGGACGTCGACGCCGAGCTGATCCTGATGTGCCGCGCGCTGTGGCGCGACATCGGCCTGCACGACGTGCGCCTGGAGCTCAACAGCCTGGGCCAGCCCGACGAGCGCAAGGCCCACCGCGAGGCGCTGATCGCCTACTTCGAGCAGCACCGCGACCAGCTCGACGTCGATGCCCAGCGGCGCCTGTACAGCAACCCGCTGCGCATCCTCGACACCAAGAACCCGGCGATGCAGGCCCTGGTCGAGGGCGCGCCCAAGCTGATGGACTACCTCGGCGAGGCGTCGCTCGCGCACTTCAACGCGGTGCGCGCGATCCTGGATGCCAACGGGCTGGAGTACCGCATCAACCCGCGCCTGGTGCGCGGCATGGACTACTACAACCTGACGGTGTTCGAGTGGGTCACCGACCGGCTCGGCTCCCAGGGCACGGTCTGCGGCGGCGGCCGCTACGACTACCTGATCGAGCAGATCGGCGGCAAGCCGGCCCCCGCCGTGGGTTGGGCGCTGGGCGTGGAGCGCGTGCTGGAGCTGCTCAAGGAGCTGGGCAGCATCCCGCCGGCACCGGCGCCGGTGGCCTACGCCGTCGTGCCGAGCGCGACGGTGCTCGGCACCGCGATGGTCACGATCGAGGCGCTGCGCGCGGCGGGCGTCTCGGTGCTGATGCACGCGGCCGGCAAGGACGGTCCCGGCAGCATGAAGAGCCAGTTCAAGCGCGCCGACGCCAGTGGCGCCCGCTACGCGCTGATCTTCGGCGAGGACGAAGTCTCGCAAGGGCAGGTCGCGGTCAAGCCGCTGCGCGATGCCTCGGCCGCCCAGACCCTGCGCCCGCTGGCGCAGGCCGGCGAGTGGGCGCGCGAACTCCTCAACGCATAATCGCAGTTTCGGCCGCCGCGTGCGGCCCGTTCCATTTCCTGCAACGCCCGCTATGGCTACCCAACTCGACCTCCAAGAACAAGAGCAGCTTGAGAACATCAAGCATTTCTGGAAGCAGTACGGCAACCTGATCACCTGGGTGGTCATCCTCGTGCTGGGCGCGTTCGCCGCCTGGAACGGCTGGAACTGGTGGCAGCGCGACCAGGCCTACAAGGCCAGCGCGCTGTACGACGAGGTCGAGAAGGCTGCGCAGGCAGGCAACGCCGAGCAGGCGCAGCGTGCCTTCGACGACCTGAAGGACCGCCATCCGCGCACCGTCTACGCCAGCCAGGCCGCCTTGCTTGCTGCCAAGGCCCTGCACGACCAGGGCAAGGCCGACGCGGCCCGCGCCGCGCTGGCCTGGGTGATCGACAAGGGCAGCGAGGCGCCGTACCGTGCCATCGCGCGCCTGCGCCTGGCCGGGCTGTTGCTTGACGCGAAGGCCTACGACGAGGCGCTCAAGCAGCTCGACGCCGACCTGCCCGGCGAGTTCGCCGCCCTGGCGGCCGACCGCCGCGGCGACATCCTGCTGGCGCAGGGCAAGAAGGCCGAGGCGCGCGCCGAATACGAGAAGGCCTACCGGGCCATGCCGGAGTCGGCGGGCTACCGCTCGCTGGTCGAGGCCAAGCTGACCGCGCTGGGCGCCGCCCCTGCACCTGCCGCGGAGGTGGTCCGGTGAGGTCGGCCGTGGTGCGCAGGGCGCGTGCGGGTGCCCGGACGACGTGTGCCGGCGTGCTGGCATTGGCCGCGTTGCTGGCTGGTTGCTCCAGCGGGCCGGAGAAACCCAAGCCCACGCCGCTGGCCCAGCCGGCGCCCGCGGCCGTGCGGGTCGAGACCGCCTGGACCCAGCGCATCGGCGCCGTGCGGCTGCCGCTGCGCGTGGCCGTGGCGGGCGAGACGGTGGCCGTGGCGGCCAGCGACGGCAGCGTCGCGCTGCTCGAGGCCGCGTCCGGCCGGGCGCTGTGGCGCGCCCAGGTCGACGGCGGCATCGCCGCGGGGGTGGGCAGCGACGGCCGCTGGGTGGCGGTGGTCACGCCCGGCAACGAGCTGGTGGTGCTGGAGCAGGGCAAGGCGCTGTGGCGGCAGCGCGTCGACGCGCGCGTCGTCACCGCGCCGCTGGTGGCCGGCGAGCGGGTGTTCGTCTACGGCGCGGACCGCTCGGTGCACGCCTATGACGCGCAGACCGGCGGCAAGCTGTGGACGCAGCGCCGCCCGGGCGATCCGCTGACGCTGTCGCAGCCCGGGGTGCTGCTGGCGGTGCGCAACACGCTGGTGGTGGGCCAGGGGCCCCGGCTGGCCGGGCTGGACCCGCTGCGCGGCAACGTGCGCTGGGAAGTCGCGGTGGCCTCGCCGCGCGGCACCAACGAGGTCGAGCGCCTGGCCGACCTGGTCGGCCCGGCCGCGCGCCAGGGCGACACCGTCTGCGTGCGCGCGTTCCAGTCTGCGCTCGGCTGCATCGACGCGCTGCGCGGGGCGCTGCTGTGGAGCAAGACCAGCCGTGGCAGCGTGGGGCTGGCCGCGGACGAGCAACGGGTCTACGGCGTCGATGCCACCGACCGCGTCACCGCCTACCGCAGCAGCGACGGCGACGTGGCGTGGGAGGCCGAGCAGTTCCGCTTCCGCGGCCTGACCGCGCCGCAGGCCCTCGGCGGCCGGGTGGTGGTGGGCGATGCCGAAGGCTACGTGCACGTGCTGTCGGCCGAGGATGGCACGCCCCTGGCGCGCCTGGCCACCGACGGCTCGGCCGTGGTCGCGACGCCCGTGGCCGCGGGCGGCCTGGTCATCGTCGTGACGGCGTCCGGCAGCGTCCACGCCGTGCGCATGCCCTGAAGCGAGAGCGAGGCGATCGCCCATGAAACCCGTCATTGCGCTGGTCGGACGGCCCAACGTCGGCAAGTCGACGCTGTTCAACCGGATGACGAAGTCGCGCGACGCCATCGTCGCCGACTTCGCCGGCCTGACCCGCGACCGCCACTATGGCGACGGCCGCCTGGGGGACCGCGAGTTCATCGTCGTCGACACCGGCGGCTTCGAGCCGGATTCCTCCACCGGCATCGTCCGGGAGATGGCCAAGCAGACCCGCCAGGCCGTGGCCGAGGCCGACGTGGTGATCTTCGTCGTCGATGCCCGCGCCGGCCTGTCGGCGCAGGACCATGACATCGCGCGCTACCTGCGCACCACCAGCAAGCGCGTGCTGCTGGCCGTGAACAAGGCCGAGGGCATGCGCGACGCACCCCAGATCGCCGAGTTCCACGAACTGGGCATGGGCGAGCCCATCCCGGTGTCCGCCGCCCACGGCCAGGGCGTGCGCAGCCTGCTCGAGGTGGCGCTGGAGCCGTTCGTCTTCGAGGAAGACGAGGAGGACGAGGAACAGCGGGAGGCCCGTGCCCAGGTCATCCGGTTGGCGGTGGCCGGCCGGCCCAACGTCGGCAAGTCCACGCTGATCAACACCTGGCTCGGCGAGGAGCGCCTGGTCGCGTTCGACATGCCGGGCACCACCCGGGATGCGATCTCGGTGCCGTTCGAGCGCGGCGGCCGCCGCTTCGAGCTGATCGACACCGCGGGGCTGCGCCGCAAGGGCAGGGTGTTCGAGGCGATCGAGAAGTTCTCGGTGGTCAAGACGCTGCAGGCGATCGCCGAGTCCAACGTGGTCGTGCTGCTGCTGGACGCGACCCAGGGGGTGACCGACCAGGACGCCCACATCGCCGGTTACATCCTCGACAGCGGTCGCGCCGTGGTGGTGGCGGTCAACAAGTGGGACGCGGTCGACGACTACCAGCGCATGATGCTGCAGCGCTCGATCGACCAGCGCCTGGCCTTCCTGAAGTTCGCGCCCATCGTGCACATCTCGGCGCTCAAGCGCCAGGGGCTCGGGCCGCTGTGGAAGGCGATCGAGGAGGCGCACGCCTCGGCCTTCAAGAAGATGCCCACGCCGGTGCTGACGCGCCTGCTGCACGAGGCGGTGCAGTTCCAGGCGCCCAAGCGCGCCGGCATGTTCCGGCCCAAGCTGCGTTACGCGCACCAGGGCGGGATGAACCCGCCGGTGATCGTGATCCACGGCAATTCGCTGGAGCACGTCACGGATGCCTACAAGCGCTTCCTGGAAGGGCGGTTCCGGGAGCATTTCAAGCTGGTCGGCACGCCCTTGCGCATCGAGATGCGTTCCTCGCGCAACCCCTACTCGGACAAGGATTCCTGACTTTTTCCCGGCCCCGGGGGGGCTGTGTTAACGTGCAGGTTCCAAAACTTTCAACACGGAGCATATCGTGAGCAACAAAGGGCAGCTTCTACAAGACCCCTTTCTGAACCTGCTGCGCAAGGAACATGTGCCGGTCTCGATCTATCTGGTCAACGGCATCAAGCTGCAGGGCCACATCGAGTCGTTTGATCAGTATGTGGTGCTCTTGCGCAATACCGTGACCCAGATGGTCTACAAACATGCCATCTCCACGGTCGTTCCCGGCCGCGCGGTGAATTTCCACCCCGGCGAATCGAACGATTCCAACTGACACCGACGTGCACGAGGGTCCGCGCCCGGGCCCTCCCGAGCCCTGGCAGCGGCAAAGACATTGATTCCCTCCGACCGCGAGAACCTTCCCCGTACCGTGCTGGTGGGCGTGGACCTCGGCCCGGGCTCGCCCTTCGATCCCACCCTGGATGAACTCGCGTTGCTGGCCGAATCGGCCGGCGACCTTCCCGTGGCCCGGCTGACCACCCGGCGCCGGACTCCCGATGCCGCCCTGTTCGTCGGTGAGGGCAAGGCCGACGAGATCAAGGCCCTGGTGGCCGAGCACGGCGCGGCGTCCGTGCTGTTCGACCAGGCGCTGTCGCCCGCGCAGCAGCGCAACCTCGAGCGCCACCTCGGCGTGCCGGTCGCCGACCGCACGATGCTGATCCTGGAGATCTTCGCGCAGCGCGCCAAGAGCCACGAGGGCAAGCTGCAGGTCGAGCTGGCGCGCCTGCAATACCTGTCCACGCGCCTGGTGCGCCGCTGGACCCACCTGGAGCGCCAGCGCGGCGGCGTCGGCCACCGCGGCGGCCCGGGCGAAACCCAGATCGAGCTGGACCGCCGCATGATCGGCCAGCGCATCAAGGCGCTGAAGGCGCAGCTCGAGAAGGTCAAGCGCCAGCGCCATACGCAGCGGCGCTCGCGCACGCGCAACAATACCTACAACGTCTCGCTGGTGGGCTACACCAACGCCGGCAAGTCCACGCTGTTCAACGCGCTGGTCAAGGCGCGCGCCTATGCCGCCGACCAGCTGTTCGCGACGCTGGACACGACCACCCGCCAGCTGTACCTCGCCGAGGCCGACCGTTCGGTGTCGCTGTCGGACACGGTCGGCTTCATCCGCGACCTGCCCCATACCTTGGTCGAAGCCTTCCAGGCCACCCTGCAGGAGGCGGCCGACGCGGACCTGCTGCTGCACGTCGTCGATGCTGCCAGCCCCACCTGGCGCGAGCACGTGCAGGAAGTGCAGCGGGTGCTGCACGAAATCGGTGCCGCCGACGTGCCGCAGGTGCTGGTCTTCAACAAGGTGGACGCGCTGGAAGCCGACCAGCGTCCGCGCCAGGGCGTCGACGCGTTCGAGATCGCCCCGGGGCGTTCCGTGCCGCGCGTCTTCATCAGTGCGGCGCAAGGGGAGGGAATGGACGCATTGCGCCATATCATTGCGCAGGCTGCGATGGGGACGCTGGCGGCGGACATGCCGCAGGCCGATGCCGCCCTGCCCGAGGCCGGCACCGATGCCGGCGCGGGCACCGCAGGCGAGCTCCATGACACCAAGCATCAACCCGTTTCGATTGCACGAGCATGATCACAAGTAACTCTCACGCGCCCCGTACGCCCGCAGGAAGCGGCTTCCCCGGACGGCTCTCGGCGGTCGCTGCCGCCTTCGCGAAGGCCGTGGGGGCTACGGCATACCGGGGCGTCCAGCGCCTGTTCAACCTCAACGACAACCGCTGGGGGCGTGGTCTCGAGCCGCAGGGCAACGAGCCCGCGCGCAGCCAGGGCTCCGGGGGCGGCGGCCGCAACGAAGGTCCGCCCGACCTGGACGAACTGTGGCGCGACTTCAACCGCAAGCTGTCCGGCCTGTTCGGCGGCCGCGGCGGCGGCTCGCGTCCGGGCGGCAGCGGTGACGGTGGCGGCGGGGGCTCGTTCCAGCCCGACATGAAGGGCGCCGGCCTGGGGGCCGGCCTCATCGTCGGCGTGGCGGTGCTGATCTGGCTGGGCAGCGGCTTCTTCATCGTGCAGGAAGGCCACCAGGCGGTGGTGCTGTCGTTCGGCAAGTACAGCTACACGGCCGAAGCCGGCTTCAAGTGGCGCCTGCCGTACCCGTTCCAGTCGCACGAGGTGGTGCCCGTGACGCAGCTGCGCTCGGTCGACATCGGCTCTTCCTCGGTGGTGCCGCAGACGGGGCTGCGTGACTCGTCGATGCTGACCCAGGACGAGAACATCGTCGACATCCGCTTCACGGTCCAGTACCGCCTGAAGGACGTCAAGCAGTACGTGTTCGAGAACCGCCGCCCCGACGACGCGGTGGTGCAGGCAGCCGAATCCGCGGTGCGCGAGATCGTCGGGCGCAGCCTGATGGACTCGGTGCTCTACGAGCAGCGCGACGTGATCGCCGCCGACCTGGCCGCCTCGATCCAGGCCCAGCTCGACCGGCTCAACGCCGGCATCCTGATCTCCAACGTCAACGTGCAGAGCGTGCAGCCGCCCGAGCAGGTGCAGGCCGCGTTCGACGACGCGTTCCGCGCCACGGCCGACCGCGAGCGTGCCAAGAACGAGGCGCAGGCCTACGCCAACGAGGTGATCCCTCGTGCCCAGGGCACGGCCTCGCGGCTGCGCGAGGAGGCCGAGGGCTACCGCGCGCGCGTGATCGCGCAGGCCGAGGGTGATGCCGACCGCTTCCGCAGCGTGCTGGCCGAATACGAGAAGGCACCGGCGGTGACGCGCGACCGCCTCTACCTCGAGACGATGCAGCAGATCTACGCCAACGCGACCAAGGTGCTGATCGACACCCGCAACAACGCCAACCTGCTGTACCTGCCGCTGGACAAGCTGCTGCAGCAGTCCGGCGGGGCTGGCACGGGCGGGACGGCCGCCCCGGCCACCACGACGCCGTCCGCGGGAGTGGGAGAAGGCGCGCCGCTGTCGTCGGGTTCGGACATCCGTTCGCGCGACAACCAACGCAGCCGCGAGCGCGAGACCCGCTGACGTGACCGACAACAAGACCTGATACAAAAGGCTCCCATGAACCGCATCGGACTCATCATCTCGACCCTCCTGCTGCTCGTGGTCATCGCGAGCTCGACGCTGTTCGTCGTCGACCAGCGCCAGGCCGCCGTGGTCTACGCGCTCGGCGAGATCAAGGAGGTCATCGTCGAACCCGGCCTGAAGGTGAAGATGCCCCCGCCGTTCCAGAACGTGGTGTTCCTGGACCGTCGCATCCAGACCCTGGACAGCCCGCAGACCAGCCCGATCTTCACCGCCGAGAAGAAGAGCCTGGTGATCGACTGGCTGGTGAAGTGGCGCATCGTCGATCCGCGCCAGTTCATCCGCAACAACGGCGTGGACATGCGCAACGCCGAGATCCGTCTGGCGCCGATCGTGCAGGCCGCCTTCAACGAGGAAGTCACCAAGCGCACCGTGCGCGAGGTGCTGGCCACGCAGCGCGAGCAGGTGATGCAGGGCGTGCGCGCGCGCCTGGCCGACGACGCCAAGAGCTTCGGCATCGAGATCGTCGACGTGCGCACCAAGCGGGTCGACTTCCACACCAACATCACCGAGTCGGTCTACCGCCGCATGGAGTCGGAGCGCAAGCGCGTGGCCGCCGAGCTGCGTTCGACCGGCGCCGCCGAGGGCGAACAGATCCGCGCCGACGCCGACAAGCAGCGCGACATGATCATCGCCCAGGCCTACCGCGAGGCGCAGAAGATCAAGGGCGAGGGCGATGCCAAGGCGGCCGCCATCTATGCCGCGGCGTTCGGGCGCGACCCGCAGTTCGCGCAGTTCTACCGCAGCCTGGAGGCGTACCGCCAGAGCTTCCGCAACCGTTCGGACATCTTGGTGCTCGACCCCGACTCGAACGAGTTCTTCCGCGCGATGCGCGGGGGCGCGCTGCCGACGCGCAAGTGATGCCGTGCGTCGATGAGCGAGGTGATCTGGACGGCGCTGGCGCTGGTGTTCGTGCTGGAAGGGCTGCTGCCCTTCGCGAGCCCGGCCGCCTGGCGCCGCGTCTTTGAACAGGCCCTGCGCCTGACCGACGGCCAGCTGCGCTTCCTGGGGCTGGCCAGCCTGCTCAGCGGCCTGGCCCTGCTGTGGCTGTTCGGCCCCTGAGGGGCCGCCGCGCGTCACGTTGCCAGCGTGAGGCATCGGCCCGATCCCGGGCCGCCGGTACAATCACGCTTTTAATCCCCGGTGGTTTTTATGTCGTCTGCTTGGCTGCTGCCCGAGCACATCGCCGATGTCTTGCCCTCCGAGGCGCGTCGGATCGAGGAACTGCGTCGGACCCTGCTCGATGCGGCAAGAGGCTATGGGTACGAGCTCGTGATGCCTCCGCTGCTCGAGTACCTGGAATCCCTGCTGTCGGGCACCGGGCGCGAGCTGGGCCTGCGCACCTTCAAGCTGGTCGACCAGCTGAGCGGCCGCACGCTGGGCGTGCGGGCCGACACCACCACCCAGGTGGCGCGCATCGACGCGCACCTGCTCAACCGCCAGGGGGTCACCCGCCTGTGCTACTGCGGCCCGGTGCTGCACACCCGCCCCTCGGGCCTGCATGCCACGCGCGAACCGCTGCAGTTCGGCGCCGAGATCTACGGCCATGCCGGCCTGGAAGCCGACCTGGAAGTGCAGGAACTCGCCCTCGAAGGGCTGCAGCGCGTGGGCATTTCCCAGCTGACGCTGGACATGGCCGACGCCCGCATCGTGCGCGGCCTGCTGGCGGGCGTGCCGGTGGACGCCTTGGTGCTGGACGAGGTCTATGCCAGCCTGGCGGCCAAGGACGCGCCGGGCCTGGAGGAACTGACCCGAGACTTCCCGGCCGAAAGCCGCGGCGGCCTGCTTGCCTTGACGCGCCTGTACGGCGGCCTAGAGGTGCTGGACGAGGCGGCCCGGGTGCTGCCGCAGCGCCCGCTGATCCGCTCGGCGCTCGCCGACCTGCGCTGGCTGGCCGAGCACCTGCAGGCGACCCACCCGGACGTCACCATCGGTTTCGACCTTGCGGACCTGAGCGGCTATGCCTACTACAGCGGCACCCGCTTCGCGATCTACGCCGCTGGCGGCGCCGATTCGCTGGTACGCGGCGGCCGCTACGACGAGGTGGGCGCGGTGTTCGGCCGCAACCGTCCGGCGGTGGGCTTCAGCACCGACCTGAAGGAGCTGGCGCGCTGGTCGCGCGTCAACGGCGTGCGTGCGGCGATCCGCGCCCCGTGGGGCGAGGATGCCGCGCTGCGGCAGGTGATCCGCCGCCTGCGCGAGCAGGGCGAGACCGTCGTGTGCGTGCTGCCCGGGCACGAGCACGAGGTGCAGGAATTCGATTGCGACCGCGAGCTGGCTCGGGTCGATGGTCAGTGGGTCGTGAAGGTGCTGTGACGCCTTCGGTTCCGGCCACGAGACGGCCCCGGCATTTCCAGACTGTTTGAGTTTTCCAGGGACATTTCCATGACGCAGCAAAACCGTGGGCGCAACGTCGTCGTGATCGGCACCCAGTGGGGTGACGAAGGCAAGGGCAAGGTGGTGGACTGGCTGACCGACCATGCCGCCGGCGTGGTGCGCTTCCAGGGGGGACACAACGCCGGCCACACCCTGGTCATCAAGGGCAAGAAGACGGCCCTGCAGCTGATCCCTTCCGGCGTGATGCGCGATGGCGTGGCCTGCTACATCGGCAACGGTGTGGTGGTCGACCCGACCCACCTGCTCGGCGAGATCGAGCGCCTCGAGGCCGCCGGCGTCGAGGTGCGCTCGCGCCTGTTCATCAGCGAGTCCTGCCCGCTGATCCTGCCGTTCCACGTCGAGGTCGACCGCGCGCGCGAGGCGCTGCGCGAATCGAGCGGCGCCGGCAAGATCGGCACCACCGGCAAGGGCATCGGCCCGGCCTACGAGGACAAGGTCGCGCGCCGCGCGCTGCGGGTGCAGGACCTCAAGCACCCGGACCGCTTCGCGAAGAAGCTGCGCGAGCTGCTAGAGTTCCACAACTTCGTGCTGCAGGGCTACCTGAAGGGCACGCCGCTGGAATTCCAGCCCATCTTCGACCATGCGATGAAGGTGGCCGAGCAGCTGCGGCCCATGCTGGCCGACGTGGGCGTGCGCATCGAGCAGACCAACCGCGAGGGCGGCAACGTGCTGTTCGAGGGTGCGCAGGGCACGCTGCTGGACGTGGACCACGGCACCTATCCGTTCGTCACGTCGAGCAACTGCGTGGCCGGCAACGCCGCGGCCGGCTCCGGCGTGGGCCCGGACAAGCTGCACTACATCCTCGGCATCACCAAGGCCTACACCACGCGCGTGGGCAGCGGCCCGTTCCCGACCGAGCTGGACATCCACCAGCCCGGCACCGTGGGCCACCACCTGTCCACCGTCGGCCAGGAGCGTGGCACCGTCACCGGCCGCGCGCGTCGCTGCGGCTGGCTGGATGCGGCCGCGCTCAAGCGCTCGATCCTGATCAACGGCGTCTCGGGCCTGTGCATCACCAAGCTGGACGTGCTCGACGGCCTGGAGGAAATCAAGGTCTGCGTCGGCTACGAGCTCGACGGCCAGCGACTGGACATCCTGCCGCTGGACGCCGACGAGATCGAGGCCTGCAAGCCCGTCTACGAGACCTTCCCGGGCTGGAAGGAAAGCACCGCCGGCCTGACGCAGTGGGACCAGCTGCCGGTCAACGCGCGCAAGTACCTCGAGCGCGTGCAGGAGTGCATCGGTGCGCCGATCGACATGGTGTCCACCGGACCCGACCGGGAGCACACCATCCTGTTGCGCCATCCGTACAAAGCCTGATCGAGCATCGAACGCGACCCGACGAACATCACGGCAGGCCCGCCGAGATCAAGGAATCCCCATGCTGACCGACGACGGCAAACATCTCTACGTTTCCTGGGACGAGTACCACATGCTGATCGAGCGCCTGGCGCTCAAGGTGCACAACTCGGGCTGGCAGTTCGACCAGATCCTGTGCCTGGCGCGCGGCGGCATGCGCCCGGGCGACGTGCTGTCCCGCGTGTTCGACAAGCCCCTGGCGATCATGTCGACCAGCTCCTACCGTGCCCAGGCGGGCACGATCCAGGGGCGGCTGGACATGGCCAAGTACATCACCATGCCCAAGGGCGAGCTGGCCGGGCGCGTGCTGCTGGTCGACGACCTGGCCGACTCGGGCGTGACGCTGCGCGCGGTGGTCGAGCGCCTGCGCGGCATGCCCGCGATCACGGAGCTGCGCTCGGCGGTGATCTGGGTCAAGGGCGTCTCGAGCTACACCCCCGACTACTACGTCGAGATGCTGCCGACCAGCCCCTGGATCCACCAGCCGTTCGAGGAGTACGACACGCTGCGTCCGGAAGGGCTGGCGAAGAAGTTCGAAGTCTGAACCCGACCGGCAGGCGGGTTCGGTCCGCGGCGGGCGAGGGGGCACCCCGCCGGCGCGCAGCGGATGCAGGGCGCGACGCCCCGGTCCTGCGCGGCGCTCAAGCCCTAGCCCTGGGGTGCCGGGTTGCCCCGGCCGTCAACCGGGCGGCCGGAGTGCCACCAGCCCTGCCGCAGCGCGCGGCGTGGCCTTCTCATGCCCGTGCCTGCCGCAGGGAAAGAAAAAGGCCCCGCATCCTGCGATGCGAGGCCTTGTGTCTGGTGCCCAGGAGAGGACTCGAACCTCCACGGAGTTACCCGCTAGTACCTGAAACTAGTGCGTCTACCAATTCCGCCACCTGGGCCGGGTTCCGCGCGATTCGAAACCGTGGGGTTTCGTCGTCGCTGCAGAAGGCGCGATTCTATATCGTTTGTCGCAGCGCTGTCTCGCCGTCATGCTCGCGGATCGCGCAAGCGTGCAGGTCGGCTGCACAAACCGGCGCCAATGCCGTCACAATGTACCTTGAGGCTGTCGCGCAAGGCGCGGCAGCAGTCACCGACACCAGCGATTGCATGAAACGACACACGACAAAGAAAAAGCCCCGCATCTTGCGATGCGAGGCCTTGTGTCTGGTGCCCAGGAGAGGACTCGAACCTCCACGGAGTTACCCGCTAGTACCTGAAACTAGTGCGTCTACCAATTCCGCCACCTGGGCTTTGTTCTGATCGATTCGAAGCTGGTATTGTTTTGCTTCGGCGTCGAACAGAGAAGGAGATTCTATCATCAAGAATTCGAAAGTTGCAAGCACCCCATCCGGCCCTTCGCTGATGAGCGAAGTCGAAGGGGTGGTCCAGGGACACCGTGACGGCCACGGCTTCCTGATCCGGGACGACGGCGAGGCCGACGTCTACCTTTCGCCGCAGGAGATGCGTGCGGTGCTGCACCGCGACCGCGTGCGCGTGCGCATCATCCGCTACGACCGCAAGGGCCGCCCCGAAGGGCGCATCCTGGAGATCCTCGAGCGCCGCAAGACGCCCATCATCGGGCGACTGCTGCACGAGAACGGCGTGTGGGTCGTCGCGCCGGAGGACAAGCGTTACGGGCAGGACATCCTGATCCCGAAGAACGCGACCGCCAAGGCGCAGGCCGGGCAGGTGGTTGCGGTGGAGCTGACCGAGCCGCCTTCGCTGTATTCGCAGCCGGTCGGCCGCGTGACCGAGGTGCTGGGCGAGATCGACGACCCCGGCATGGAGATCGAGATCGCGGTGCGCAAGTACGAGGTGCCGCACCAGTTCTCGCCCGAGGCGCTGGCCGAGGCGGCCAAGCTGCCCGACGCGATCCGCGCCGCGGACCGCAAGCACCGCATCGACCTGACGGACGTCCCGCTGGTGACGATCGACGGCGAGGACGCGCGCGACTTCGATGACGCCGTCTACTGCGAGCCGGCGCGCGTCGGCCGCGGCAAGGGCTGGCGGCTGGTGGTGGCGATCGCCGACGTCAGCCACTACGTGAAGCCCGGCGAGCCGCTGGACCTGGACGCGTACGAGCGGGCGACCTCGGTGTACTTCCCGCGCCGGGTCATCCCGATGCTGCCCGAGAAGCTGTCCAACGGGCTGTGCTCGCTGAACCCGGACGAGGACCGGCTGGCGATGGTGTGCGACATGCTCGTCAACGCCAAGGGCGAGATCCACGCCTACCAGTTCTTCCCGGCGGTGATCCGCTCGCATGCGCGGCTGACCTACACCGAGGTGGCGGCCATCTTGGCCAACACGCGCGGGCCCGAGGCGATGCGCCGCAAGGACCTGGTGCCGCACCTGCTGAACCTGCACGAGGTGTACCGCGCGTTGCTGCGCCAGCGCGCCGAGCGCGGCGCGGTGGACTTCGAGACCACCGAAACGCAGATCGTCTGCGACGAGAACGGGCGCATCGAGAAGATCGTGCCGCGCGTGCGCACCGAGGCGCACCGGCTGATCGAGGAGGCCATGCTTGCGGCCAACGTCTGCTCGGCCGACTTCATCTCGCGCGCCAACCATCCGGCGCTGTACCGCGTGCACGAAGGCCCGACGCCGGAGAAGCGCACCATCCTGCAGAACTACCTGCGTGCGCTGGGCATCGGCATGGGCCTGAGCGACGATCCCAAGCCCGGCGAGTTCCAGGCGCTGGCGCAGGCCACCAAGGACCGCCCGGACGCGGCGCAGATCCACATGATGCTGCTGCGCTCGATGCAGCAGGCCATCTACACGCCGGTCAACAGCGGCCATTTCGGCCTGGCCTACGAGGCCTACACCCACTTCACCAGCCCGATCCGTCGCTACCCGGACCTGCTGGTGCACCGCGTGATCAAGGCCTTGCTGCTCGGCCGGCGCTACCAGCTGATCGGCGTGGCGCAGGAGGAGCCGGCCCGGCGCGGCGGCCGCGGCAAGGCGGTGGCGGCCAACGAGCTGGCCCAGTGGGAGGCGGCCGGCATCCACTGCAGCGCCTGCGAGCGCCGCGCCGACGAAGCCTCGCGCGACGTCGAGGCCTGGCTCAAGTGCCGCTACATGCGCGAGCACCTGGGCGAGGAGTACGGGGGCACGGTCAGCGCGGTCACGCCGTTCGGGCTGTTCGTGCAGCTCGACGACCTGTACGTCGAAGGGCTGGTGCACATCACCGAGCTCGGCAGCGAGTACTTCCGCTTTGACGAGGTGCGCCAGGAGCTGCGGGGCGAGCGCACCGGGGTGCGCTACGCCGTGGGCGCGCGCGTGCGGGTGCAGGTCAGCCGTGTCGACCTCGACGGTCGCAAGATCGACTTCCGCCTGGTGCGTGACACGCTGGACGAGCGGCTGGCCGCGCGCGCGAAGCGCGAGAAGGCAGGCAGCAAGGTCGAGCAGCTCAAGGGCGTGCAGGAGGCCGACCGCCAGGTGCGCGCGCGCAGCCGCACGACCGCGCGCAAGACGGCCGGGGCCCGTCCCGCCGGGGCCGCGGCCAAGACGGGCCGCAGCGCCGCCAAGAAGTCGCGCCCGCGTCGCGGCTGAACCCCGCGCAGCTTCAGGGCGCGTCGCCGGCCAGCAGGCCGATCAGGCGGCTGGCCGTCAGCGGTCCCGGGCGTGCGTGCGCGGCCACCCAGGCATCGGCCGCCGCCCCGTGGGTGTGCACGGCCAGGCGTGCCGCGGGCAGCGCCTCCAGGCCCTGCGACCACAGTCCGGCGAGCCAGCCGGCGAGCACGTCGCCGGTGCCGGCGGTCGCCAGCGCCGCGTTGCCGCTCAGGTTGATCCAGGGGGCTTCGCCGGCGGCGGCGATCACGCTGCCCGAGCCCTTGAGCACCACGACGCAGCGATAGCGCTCGCTCAGGGCGCGTGCCGCACCCAGCCGGTCCCGCTGCACCGCTTGCGCGCCGTCCAGCGCGAGCAGCCGGGCGGCTTCGAGCGGGTGGGGCGTCAGCACCGTCGGTGCACCGCGCCGGCCACGGGCTTCCAGCAACGACTGCAGCATGGGGTCGGCGGCGATCGCGTTGAGTGCATCGGCATCGAGCACGAGCCGGCCGGCGCTGCCCAGCGCCTTGGGCAGCACTGCGCGCACCGCCGTGCCGCCGCCGCAACCGCAGGTCACGGTCAGCGTGCTCCAGTCGAGCGCCGCGGCATGGTCCGCGTCGCGCAGCATCAGCTCCGGCGCCTGCGGGTCGAGCGCCAGCGGCGCCTCGCCCAGTGGCGAGACGAACACCCGGCCCGCGCCGGCGGCGATCGCCGCGCGCCCGGCCAGCAGCGCTGCGCCGGTCATCCCGGTGGCGCCGCCCAGCACCAGCACGTCGCCGAAGCTGCCCTTGTGCTGCGCATGGCGGCGTGCGGGCGGGGCGTCCTCGCGGGCGCACAGCCAGGCGTCGGGCGCCGCGTCATCGTGCACGTCCAGGTCGTCGAACCACACCTGCCCGGCGCAGTCGCGTCCCGAAGCGGTGAACAGGCCCGGCTTGAGCGTCAGCAGCGACAGGGTGTGGTGGCCATGCACGGCCCGCTCCGTGCCGCCGGGCAGCTGGCCGGTGTCGGCCGCCAGCCCGGTCGGCAGGTCCACGCACAGCACGGTGCCGGGCCATTGGCGCAGCTCGGCCACGGCCTGCGCGAGCACGCCTTCGGGCGCGCGGCTGCTGCCCAGGCCGAGCAGCGCGTCGATGGCCAGGTCGCCGGGGCGCGCGTCCGCCGGCGGCAGCGGGTCGGGGCCGACCGGCACGCCGGCCTCCTGCGCGCGCTGCAGCGAGGCGCGCGCATCCGCCGGCAGGCGGGCCGGGTCGCCGAGCAGGCTGACCTGCACGGGACGGCCGGCGCGCCGCAGGTGCATCGCGGCTTCCAGGCCGTCACCGCCGTTGTTGCCGGGGCCGCAGGCCACCCAGATCCGGCGCGCGTGCGGCGCCAGCGCCAGCGCGAGCTGCGCGACCGCGGCGCCGGCGCGCTGCATCAGCGTGTGTGCGGGCAGGGCCTGCTGGGCCTGTTGTTCGATGCGGCGGGATGCCGCCGTGCCGTGCAACGGCCAGGCGGAGGCGGCGGCCGGGGTGACGCGGCGCACCGGCCGTGGTGTCGGGGCAGGGGGGCGTGACATGGGGCCCAACGATAGCGCGCGGGCCCCGCGCTTCCAAGCCGGGCGCGGCGCCCGTCAGCCGCGCTGCAGGCGTGCCAAGCCGTAGCGCTCCAGCGGCAGGTCCGGGTTGCGGCCCGACAGGCTCTGGGCCAGCAGGGTGGCTGCGGCGCAGCTCGTGGCCCAGCCCTGGTTGGCGTGGCCCAGGTTGAGCCACACGCCTTCGACCGGGCTCGGCCCGATCAGCGGCAGGCCGTCGGGCAGCTGCAGGCAGGTGCCTTTCCAGGTCTGCGCGTGCATCTTGTGCGCCGCGCCGGGGAACCAGCGGTCCAGCACCGCGTAGAGCCGGTCCAGCATGGCCTCGTGGTGGTCGCCCACCGGGGTGGCGATCTCCAGCCCCCCGCCGATGCGCACCCGCTGCCCGAGGCGCATCAGGCTCACGCCCTGGGCGGCGTCGGTGATCGCCGCGCGCGGGGTGCGCTCGATGTGGCGCAGGTTGGCGGTGACCGTGTAGCCGTGCACCGGCATCAAAGGCAGCGGCAGGTGCAGTGCGCGCAGCAGCGCGTCCGAGCGGCCGCCCACGCACAGCAGCACGGCGTCGTGCTCGTCTTCCTGCGGTTCCATGGGCGGGAGCGAGGCCAGCGTGCTGGCATGGCGGCTGACCCGGCTGGTGGCCGAGCCCGACGGGTTGCTGTGCAGGCGCGGCGTACGCCCCGGCTCGATGCGCGTCACCTCGGTGGCAAAGCGGAACTCGACACCCAGGCGCTCGCCTTCTTCCTTCAGCAGGTGCACGATCTGCCGGCCGTTGACCGCCTCGTCCTGCGGAAAGTGGATCGCGGCGGCGAGCGGCGCATCCGGCTCCAGGCCCGGCTCCAGTGCCCGGCACTCGTCCGCGCTCAGCCAGCGGGCCGCCACGCCCTGGACGCGCAGCGCCTCGCAGGCCTGCTGCGCGGCCTTGAGGCGCGTGCCCTCGGGCAGCAGCACGATGTGACCCTGGCAGGACTCGAACTCCAGCCGCTGCTCGGCCACCAGGCGTGCGTGCTGCTGCTGGCCGTAGGCGGCCAGTTCGCGCAGGGCCTGCTGCAGCGTCCCGCGCCGGGCCAGCTGCTGGCGGGTCTGCCACAGCCAGTGCCAGTTGGCGGGGCGCCAGCCGGCGCGGATGTGGGCCTCGTGCGGCAGGCGCCACCAGCGGCCGGCCGTCAGCGCGGCGAAGGGCGACAGCACGCCGGGGCTGGCCAGGCTGGGCGCGAGCAGGCCCAGCGGCGCGAAGCTTGCCTCCGCGGCCACGCTGCCGCGGCGTTCGTAGACCGTGACGCGGTGTCCGGCGGCCGCCAGCGCATGTGCGGCCGTGACGCCGGCGATCCCGGCGCCGATGATGGCGATGCGCATGGTGCTCAGTCGCCTTTCGTCGCCGCCAGGGCCGCTTCGATCGCCAGCGAGACCGACAGCACCGTGTCGTCCTGCAGGTGGCCGGCCCACACCATCAGCCCGACCGGCAGTTGCCCGGGGCGGTGGCAGGGCAGCGACAGCGCGCAGCCGTCGAGCATGTTGACGACCGATGGATTGCGCAGCAGCAGGGCGTTGACGCGGAAGAACTCCGCGTCGTCCTCCGCGATGCTGGCCAGCGTCGGCGCGACGACCGGCACGGTCGGCGACAGCACCGCATCGAAGCCCGCCAGTCGTTGCTCGACGCGCGCGATCCAGGCGCGGCGTGCCTGGATCAGGTCGATGTAGTCGGCCGCGCCCATCGCTGCGCCACGGCGGATGCGCTGCGCGACGCGCGGGTCGTAGCGGTCTTCGCTGGCCTGCAGGCGCGCGCGGTGCCAGGCCCAGCTTTCGGCCGCCGCAAACCCGCCGGTGGCCTGGATGTCCGCCAGCTCCGCGAGTTCGGCCAGCGCGATCTCCTCGATCTGCGCACCCTGGTCGCGCAGGCGCTGCAGGGCCTGCGCGAACGCGTCGGCGACCGTGTCGTCCATCCCGTCCAGCATCGTGGTGCGTGCCACGGCCAGGCGCCAACCCGACAGCGGGCGCGCCTGCAGGCGCACGCTGCGCGCGGCCAGGATCTCGTGCAGCAGCACGGCGTCGCGCACGCTCTTCGTGATCGCGCAGGCGGTGTCCAGCGTGGTCGACAGCGGCACGCAGCCGTCCAGCGGCGTCAGGCAGGCGGTGTTCTTGAAGCCGACCAGCCCCTGCAGGGCCGCCGGGATGCGGATCGAGCCGCCGGTGTCCGAGCCGAGCGCGGCCCAGGCGGCGCCGAGCGCCACCGACACCGCGCCGCCGGAGGTCGATCCGCCCGGGATGCGCTCGACGCTCGTGTCAGACGGGTTCACCGGCGTGCCGTAGTGCGGGTTCCAGCCCACGCCCGAAAAGGCGAACTCCGTCATGTTGGTATGGCCCACCAGCGCGGCGCCCGCCTGGCGCAGCCGAGCCACCGCGGTGGCGTCCCGGGCGGCGGGCGGGGCGTCGGCCAGCACGACCGAGCCGGCGGTGGTGGGGTGGCCGGCCACGTCGAACAGGTCCTTGACGCTGATGGCCAGGCCCGCGAGCGGCAGGCCGGGGGCGCCGGCTGCGGCGGCCAGGTCGGCGGCGCGCGCGGCGGCTTGCGCCTGCTCGCCGAAGGTGCGGATGAAGACGTGGCGCGCCGCAGGCGGCTCGGCGGCAGCTTGCGCTTCGGCCAGCAGCGCGAGCGCGGACTGCCGGCCGGCGTGCACCGCGGTGCGCGCGGCGCTGAGATCGGTGTGCATGGTGATGCTATACTCTTCGGGTTTATCTGGAGGCTAGGCAGGCGTTCTGTCTGCCTGGGATGCCCCGGTGATTCGCCGGCATCGTTGTTCTCAGTGCGATTTCAACGCATTTCCCGCTGAGCCGCAGCGGCTGGTGACGACCAGGCAGGGCGCCAGATAAGCAAATCGCGAACCGGCAACTTCAAGGTGTTGCGGCGAGCAACTTCGTTGACTGCTCGTTGCAATTCGCGCCGGATTCTAGACCCAACTTTGGAGCATTCCATGTCCGTCACCATGCGCGAAATGCTGGAAGCGGGTGTCCATTTCGGTCACCAGACCCGCTTCTGGAACCCCAAGATGGCCCCCTACATCTTCGGCCATCGCAACAAGATCCACATCATCAACCTCGAAAAGACGCTGCCGCTGTTCGAGGAGGCGATGAAGTACATCCGCCAGCTGTCGGCCAAGCGCGGCACCATCCTGATGGTCGGCACCAAGCGCCAGGCGCGCGAGATCATCGCCCAGGAAGCCCAGCGTTGCGGCATGCCCTACGTGGATCAGCGCTGGCTGGGCGGCATGCTGACCAACTTCAAGACGGTCAAGTCCTCGCTGAAGAAGCTCAAGGACATGCAGGCCCAGGCCGAAGCCGGCCTGGAGCACATGAGCAAGAAGGAAGCGCTGCTGTTCCAGCGCGAGCTGGCCAAGCTCGAGAAGGACATCGGCGGCATCCAGGACATGAACGCGCTGCCCGACGCGCTGTTCGTCATCGACGTGGGCTACCACAAGATCGCGGTGGCCGAAGCCAAGAAGCTCGGCATCCCGGTGATCGGCGTGGTCGACACCAACCACTCGCCTGCCGAGATCGATTACGTCATCCCCGGTAACGACGACTCGGCCAAGGCTGTGGCACTGTATGCCCGGGCGGTCGCCGACGCGGTGCTCGAAGGCAAGGCCAACGCCGTGAACGAGGTCGTGCAGGCCGCATCCGGGGGCGCGGACGAGTTCGTGGAAGTCAACGAGAACGCCTGAGCCCGTCAGAGCCTGGAAAGGAGGGGCTGCTTCAGCCCCTTTTTTTTAAAGCCGCGAAACGAATTGATGCCGGGGCCGCACGCCCCGGAGTTCCTGTAGAGAACCGGAGATACGAGATGCCCGCAATCACTGCAAGCATGGTCGCCGAGCTGCGCGCCAAGACCGACGCCCCGATGATGGAGTGCAAGAAGGCCCTGACCGAGGCCGACGGCGACATGGCCCGCGCGGAGGAAATCCTGCGCGTCAAACTGGGCAACAAGGCCGGCAAGGCCGCCTCGCGCGTGACCGCCGAGGGCGTCGTGGCAGCCTACGTCGAGGGCAGCACCGGCGCGATCATCGAAGTCAACTGCGAAACCGACTTCGTCTCGAAGAACGACGCCTTCCAGGCCTTCGTCAAGTCGCTGGCCGAGCTGGTCGCCAAGAACGATCCGGCCGACGTGGCCGCGCTGTCGGCGCTGCCGCTGTCGCAGGACGGCTTCGGCCCGACGGTCGAGGACGTGCGCAAGGGCTTGATCGGCAAGATCGGCGAGAACATGACCATCCGCCGCTTCAAGCGCTACGCCGGCGGCGGCAAGCTGGCCTACTACCTGCACGGCACCCGCATCGGCGTGGTTGTCGAGTACGACGGTGACGACGTGGCGGCCAAGGACGTCGCGATGCACGTGGCGGCCATGAAGCCGGTGGCCCTGTCGGCCGCCGACGTGCCGGCCGAGCTGATCGAGAAGGAGCGCTCGATCGCCCAGCAGAAGGCCGCCGAGTCCGGCAAGCCGGCCGACATCGTCGCCAAGATGGTCGAAGGCTCGGTGCAGAAGTACCTCAAGGAAGTCTCGCTGCTGAACCAGGCCTTCGTGAAGAACGACAAGCAGTCGGTCGAGCAGATGCTCAAGGCCGCCAACACCACCGTCAAGGGCTTCACCCTGTACGTGGTGGGCGAGGGCATCGAGAAGAAGCAGGACGACTTCGCCGCCGAGGTGGCCGCCCAGGTCGCCGCAGCCAAGGGCCAGTAACTCGCTTCGAAACTACCCACTACACTTCGGTCACCCCGGGCGCCGCACGATTGGAGAACTGCATGCCGGCCTACAAGCGCATCCTGCTCAAGCTTTCAGGTGAAGCCCTGATGGGCGATGACGCATATGGCATCAACCGCGCCACCATCGTCCGCATGGTGCGCGAAATCCAGGAAGTGACGGCCCTGGGGACCGAAGTGGCGATCGTGATCGGCGGGGGCAACATCTTCCGTGGCGTGGCCGGCGGCTCGGTCGGCATGGACCGCGCCACCGCCGACTACATGGGCATGCTTGCCACCGTCATGAACGCGCTGGCCCTGGCCGACACCATGCGCCAGGAAGGCATGACGGCCCGGGTGATGTCGGCCATCGGCATCGAGCAGATCGTCGAACCGTACGTGCGCCCCAAGGCGCTGCAGTATCTCGAGGAAGGCAAGGTGGTGATCTTTGCCGCGGGGACCGGCAACCCGTTCTTCACCACCGACACCGCCGCCGCGCTGCGCGGTGCCGAGATCGGCGCGCAGATCATGCTCAAGGCGACCAAGGTCGACGGCGTCTACAGCGCCGATCCGAAGAAGGACGCCAACGCCGTCCGCTACACCAACATCAGCTTCGACGAGGCCATCATCAAGAACCTGCAGGTGCTGGATGCCACGGCCTTCGCGCTGTGCCGCGACCAGAAGCTGCCGATCAAGGTGTTCAGCATCTTCAAGCCGGGCGCGCTCAAGCGCGTGGTGCTCGGTGAAGACGAGGGCACGCTCGTCCACGTTTGAGGAGTACGACGCACATGAACATTGCAGAGATCAAGAAGACGACCGAACAGAAGATGCAGAAATCGGTCGAGGCCTTCAAGCAGGAACTGGCGAAGATCCGTACCGGTCGTGCCCACCCCGGCCTGCTCGACCAGGTGCACGTGGAGTACTACGGCTCCATGGTGCCCATCAGCCAGGTGGCCAACGTCACGCTGCTGGACGCCCGCACCATCAGCGTCCAGCCGTGGGAAAAGGGCATGGGCCCGAAGATCGAGAAGGCCATCCGCGAATCCGACCTGGGCCTGAACCCGTCCGCGCAGGGCGACCTGCTGCGCGTGCCGATGCCGCCGCTGACCGAGGAACGCCGCAAGGAACTCACCAAGGTGGTCAAGCACGCCGGCGAGGAAGCCAAGGTGGCGGTGCGCAACCTGCGGCGTGACGCCAACGAGCAGGCCAAGAAGCTGATGAAGGAAAAGCAGATCACCGAGGACGAGGAGCGCCGGTCGCAGGACGAGATCCAGAAGCTGACCGACCGCACCGTCGCGGAGATCGACAAGCTGGTCGCGGCCAAGGAAGCCGAGATCCTGGCCATCTGACGCTGCTGCGGCACCCCCGGCACCGTGACAGGCGCACTTCCCCGCCATGTGGCCATCGTGATGGATGGCAATGGGCGCTGGGCGTCCCGGCGCCGGATGCCCCGTGTCTTCGGGCACGAGCAGGGCGTCGAGGCGTTGGTGCGCACCGTGCGCGCCTGCGCCGAGCGCGGCATCGAATACCTCACGGTGTTCGCGTTCTCCTCCGAGAACTGGAAGCGCCCCGAGGAGGAAGTCTCCGGGTTGATGAAGCTGGTGCTGGTGGCCGTTTCCAAGCATGTCCAGCAGCTGGCCGAGGCGGGCGTGCGCATCCACATCGTCGGCGACCGCTCCAAGGTGTCCGACAAGGTCAAGGCGTCCTGGGACCAGGCGGAGGCCGCCACCCGGCACAACAGCCGCATGGTCCTGTCGGTCGCGTTCAACTACGGCGGCCGCTGGGACATCGTGCAGGCCTGCCGCCGCGCGATGGCCGACGGGCTCGGCCCCGACGACCTCTCGGAGGCGACGCTGGCGCGCTACATGGCGCTCAGCCACGCGCCCGATCCGGACCTGTTCATCCGCACCGGCGGGGAACTGCGCATCAGCAACTTCCTGCTGTGGCAGGCGGCCTACGCCGAGCTGTACTTCACCGACTGTCTGTGGCCGGACTTCGACGCCGGGCAGCTGGACGCGGCGCTGGCCGCCTACGCGGCCCGGGAGCGCCGGTTCGGCGACGTCAAGCCCGCCACTGCGCCCGCACGCACCGCCGAGGAGGTCTGAGGCCATGCTCAAGCAGCGCGTGATCACCGCTGTGCTGCTGCTGGCCGTGCTGCTGCCGGCCCTGTTTGCCGCGCCGGTCTGGCCGTTCGCGGTGCTGACGCTGGTGGCGGTCGCCGCGGCCGGCTGGGAGTGGGGGCGGCTCAACGGACTCGCGTCCGCGCCTGCCATCGGCATGGGGGCCGGCGTGGCCGTGATCTGCCTGCTCAGCTGGCCGGCGCTGGCCTCGCTGCAAGCCCCGACCCTGTGGTGGATCGCCACCGTGGCCTGGGTGCTGGGCGGTGCCTGGCTGCTGCGGCTCGGCCCGACGCAATGGCCCCGTCTGCCGCAGGCGCTGCGCCTGCTGCTCGGGGTGGGCATCCTGTGGCTGACCTGGCTGGCGCTGACCCAGTCCAAGGCCATCGGGCTGAACTTCCTGCTGTCGGTGTTCTGCCTCGTGTGGGCCGCCGACATCGCGGCCTACTTCGGCGGCCGCGCGTTCGGCAAGCGCAAGCTCGCGCCGGCCATCAGCCCGGGCAAGAGCTGGGAGGGCGTGTGGTCCGGCATGGCCGGCGTGCTGCTGCTGGCCGTGCTGTGGATCGCCGCCGACGCGCGCTGGGACTTCGGCAGCGCGAGCCTGTACACCGGCATCCGCGCCAGCTTCGGCTGGGTCGGGGTGGTGGTGGTCTGCGCTTTCCTGGCGGCAATGAGCGTGGTCGGCGACCTGTTCGAATCCTTGATCAAACGTAGCGTGGGGGCCAAGGACAGCAGCCAGCTGCTGCCGGGCCACGGTGGCGTGCTCGACCGCATCGATGCGTTGCTGCCGGTGCTGCCCATCGCGCTGAACCTGAGCCTGCTGAGATGAACGCCTTGTCCACGGCACGCCGGCAGGTGTGCATCCTGGGCTCCACCGGCTCGATCGGTGTCAACACGCTGGATGTCATCGCCCGCCATCCCTCGCGCTACGAGGTGTTCGCGCTGACCGCGCACCGCCGTGTCGAGGAACTCCTGCAGCAGTGCCTGCGCTGGGCGCCGCGCTATGCCGTGATGTCCGATGCGCAGGCTGCGGCCGAGCTGCGCCAGCGGCTCAAGGCGGCCGGCTGCCGTACCGAGGTGCTGAGCGGCGCGGCGGCGCTGGACGAGGTGGCGGCGCACCCCGAGGTCGACACCGTGATGGCGGCCATCGTCGGCGCCGCAGGGCTGTCGCCGTGCCTGGCCGCGGCGCGTGCCGGCAAGCGCCTGCTGCTGGCCAACAAGGAGGCGCTGGTGGTCGGCGGGGCCTTCTTCATGCACGCCGTGCGCGCGGGGGGAGCACAGCTGCTGCCGATCGACAGCGAGCACTCGGCGATCTTCCAGTGCTTGCCCGAGGATCCGGTCACGTGGGCGCAGCGCGTCGAGCGCATCATCCTGACCGCCTCGGGCGGTCCGTTCCGCCAGGCCGATCCGGCCAGCCTGCGCGACGTCACGCCCGAGCAGGCCTGCGCGCATCCGAACTGGGTGATGGGGCGCAAGATCTCGGTCGACTCGGCGACCATGATGAACAAGGCGCTCGAGGTCATCGAGGCGCGCTGGCTGTTCGACCTGGCGCCGGAACAGATCGAGGTGGTGATCCATCCGCAGAGCATCATCCACTCGATGGTGGTGTGCCGCGACCGCTCGGTGCTGGCGCAGCTCGGCACGCCCGACATGCGCGTGCCGATCGCCTTCGGCCTGGCCTACCCGGAACGCATCGATTCCGGCGCGCAGGCGCCGGACTTCACCCGGCTGGCGGGGCTGAGCTTCGAGGCCCCGGACGCGCGCCGCTTCCCCGGCCTGCAGCTGGCCTGGGAGACGCTGCGCGGGGCGGCCGGCAGCACCGCGGTGCTGAACGCGGCGAACGAGGAGGCGGTGGCGGCCTTCCTGGCCGGAACCATCCGCTTCGACCAGATTCACACGGTGAACGCGCGCACGCTCGAGGACGTGGTGCCGACGGCCGACGCAGCCGCCTCGCTCGAGGGGCTGCTGGACCTGGACGCCGGCGCCCGCCGGCACGCGCGCCAGCTCGTGAAGGGGATGGCCGCATGACCACCGTGTTCGCATTCCTGCTGACCATCGCCATCCTCATCGTCGTGCACGAGTGGGGTCACTACCGCATGGCCCGCGCCTGCGGCGTGAAGGTGCTGCGCTTTTCGGTCGGCTTCGGCAAGGTGCTGTGGCGTCGGCAGCGCACGCCCGACAGCACCGAGTTCGTCGTGTGCGCGCTGCCCTTCGGCGGCTACGTGCGCATGCTCGACGAGCGCGAAGGGGTGGTGCCGCCCGCGCTGGCGGACCAGGCGTTCAACCGCAAGCCGCTGCGCTCGCGCGCGCTGATCGTCGCCGCGGGGCCTGCGGCCAACCTGATCCTGGCCATCGTGCTGTATGCCGCGGCCGGCTGGATCGGCACCGACGAGCCGAAGGCGCTGCTCGGCGCGCCGGCTGCCGGCAGCCTCGCCGAGCGTGCCGGCATGCGTGCGGGCGACTGGGTGCGGGCGGTGCAGGAGCCTGGCGGCGAACCGGTCGAGATCCGCTCCTACCACGACCTGCGCTGGTACGTCACCGACGCCACGGTGCATGGCCGCGACCTGGCCCTGCAGCTCACCGATGCCCATGGCCAGCGGCCGCGCGAGGTGGTGCTGCCGCTCGGCATCCTGGGCTCGCGCGAGGTGGATGCCACGCTGATGCAGAAGATCGGCCTCGGCCAGCCGTACAGTGCGCCGGTGCTCGGGCGCGTGCTGCCGGGCGGTCCGGCCGAGCGCGCCGGGCTGCGCAGCGGCGACCGGGTGCTGTCCATCGACGGCGAGCCGGTGGCCGATGCCGCGAGCCTGCGCCAGCGCATCCGCGCCTCGGTCGACCGTGAGGGGGCGCGGCCGCTGACCCTGCGCGTGGATCGCGCCGGGCAGGTCGTGACGCTGCGCGTGGAGCCGGCGCTGATCGAGGAGCAGGGCCAGCGCATCGCGCGCATCGAGGCCGAGGTGGGGCAGCCGGTCGAGTTCGTGAAGGTTTCCTACGGTCCGCTGGAGGGGGTCGCGTACGGCATGCGTCGCACCTGGGAGGTCTCGGCGCTGACGCTGCGCATGCTGGGCAAGATGCTGATCGGCGAGGCCTCGGTGAAGAACCTGAGCGGGCCGCTGACGATCGCCGATTTCGCCGGGCAGTCGGTGCAGCTGGGCCTGTCGTATTACCTCGGCTTCCTGGCGCTGGTCAGCGTGAGTCTGGGCGTGCTCAACCTGCTGCCGCTGCCGGTCCTCGATGGAGGACACCTGATGTATTATCTTTTCGAGGGAGTGACAGGGCGGCCGATCTCCGACGTGTGGCTGGATCGGCTGCAGCGCGGCGGAGTGGCCATCATGCTGGTGATGATGTCACTCGCTCTCTACAACGACGTGGCCCGCCTCCTGGGTCTCCACTGAGCTCCATGCTGTCATCCTCCCGTTCGCATCAGCGTTCGTTTTCGCTTCGCAAACCTTCCCTCATCGCCGCAGCCGTCGTCGCTGCATTGCATGCCGGATGGGCATGGGCGGTCGAGCCCTTCACGCTCCGCGACATCCGCGTCGAAGGCCTGCAACGCACCGAGCCGGGCACCGTGTTCGGTTCGCTGCCGTTCCGCATCGGTGACACCTACAACGACGAGAAGGGCGCCGCGGCGCTGCGTGCCCTGTTCGCCACCGGCCTGTTCTCCGACGTGCGGCTGGAGATCGAAGGCGACGTGGTGGTGGTCGTCGTCGAGGAGCGTCCCATCGTCTCCAATGTCGAGTTCGTCGGCATCAAGGAGTTCGACCGCGAGGTGCTGGTGCGCGCGCTGCGCGAGGTCGGCATCGCCGAGGGCCGCCCGTTCGACAAGGCGCTGGTCGACCGCGCCGAGCAGGAGCTCAAGCGCCAGTACCTCTCCAAGAGCCTGTATGGCGCCGAGGTCATCACCACCGTCACGCCGCAGGAACGCAACCGCGTCAACGTGACGTTCACCGTCACCGAAGGCGGGGTGGCGAAGATCCGCGAGATCCGCATCGTCGGGGCCAAGGCCTTCCCGGAAAGCCGCCTCAAGGGCCTGATGTCGCTGACCGAAGGCGGCTGGATGACCTGGTACACCAAGTCCGACCGGTATTCGCGTGCGAAGCTGAACGCGGACCTGGAGCAGCTGCGCTCGTTCTACCTGAACCGCGGCTACCTCGAGTTCTCGGTGGTCTCCACGCAGGTGGCGATCTCGCCGGACAAGCAGGACATCTCGATCACGATCAACATCCACGAAGGCCAGCCGTACGTCGTGACGGCCGTGGAGCTGGAAGGCCAGTACTTCGGCAAGGAAGACGACTTCAAGTCGCTGGTGACGATCAAGCCCGGCGAGCCGTACCGCGCCGAGGACGTGGCCGAGACGGTGCGCGCCTTCACCGAGCGCTTCGGCGCCTTCGGCTATGCGTTCGCGCGCGTCGAGCCGCAGACCGACATCGACCGCGAGACCGGCCGCGTCAAGGTGGTGCTGGTGGCCAACCCGCAGCGCCGGGTCTACGTGCGGCGCATCAACGTGGCGGGCAACACGCGCACGCGCGACGAGGTGATCCGTCGCGAGCTGCGCCAGTTCGAGTCCGCCTGGTACGACGGCGACCGCATCCGCCTGTCGCGCGACCGCGTCGACCGCCTGGGCTACTTCAACGAGGTCAGCATCGAGACCAACGAGGTGCCCGGCTCCCCGGACCAGGTGGACCTGACGCTCAACGTGGTCGAGAAGCCCACCGGCAACCTGCTGCTGGGTGCCGGCTTCTCCAGCGCCGAGAAGCTGACGCTGACCGCGTCGATCAAGCAGGACAACATCTTCGGTTCGGGCAACTACCTGGGCTTCGAGTTCAACACCAGCAAGTACAACCAGAACTTCATCATCAGCACGCTGGACCCGTACTTCACGATCGACGGGATCTCGCGCTCGATCGACCTGTACTACCGGACCAACCAGCCGCTGTCCAGCCAGGGCTCGGACTACAAGCTGGTCACCCCCGGCGCGGCGATCCGCTTCGGCGTGCCGTTCACCGAGTACGACACGGTGTATTTCGGTATCGGCGTGGAAAGCACCGAAATCAAAGGTGACGAAGCCGGCATGCCGCTGAGTTATTCGGAATACCGCGACCGATTCGGCGCGCGCAGCGTCAGCATGCCGCTGACCATCGGCTGGACGCGCGACGGCCGCGACAGTGCGCTGGTGCCCACCCGCGGGCGCTACCAGCGCCTCAACGGCGAGGCCAGCCTGGCCGGCGACGCCCGCTATGTCAAGGCGAACTACCAGTTCCAGCAGTACATCCCGCTTGGCCAGTCCTTCACGCTGGCGTTCAACGCGGAGGTGGGCGTGGGCAAGGGGCTGTCAGGCCGTCCGCTGCCGGTGTTCAAGAACTTCACCGGCGGTGGCCTGGGGTCGGTGCGCGGCTTCGCGCAGAGCTCCTTCGGTTTCGTCGACAGCAGCACGGGGGCCCGCGTCGGTGGCGACAAGCGCCTGAACCTGAATACCGAGCTGTACGTGCCGTTCCCCGGCTCCGGTACCGACCGGACCTTGCGGCTGTTCGGGTATTTCGACGCGGGCAACGTTTTTGACGACCGCCAGGAAAAGGTGTCGGTGGAAAACCTGCGGGCTTCGGTGGGTATCGGCTTCAGCTGGGTCTCGCCGGTCGGGCCGCTGAAACTGGCCTACGGTATTCCGGTGCGGGCAAAGTCCGGGGATAGAATCGAACGTCTGCAATTTCAGATTGGGACTGCCTTCTGATGAAGAAGAATTTTGCGAAGTCTGCGCTCGTCGGTGGCCTGCTGGTGCTGGCCATGCACGGCGTGCAGGCACAGGAAATCAAGATCGGCTATGTCAGCAGCGACCGGGTGCTGAGCCAGTCGGCCCCCGCCAAGGCGGCCGAGGCCCGTCTGCGGCAGGAGTTCGAGCCCCGCGAGAGCGAGCTGGCCGACATGGCCGCCAAGCTCAAGGCGGCCTCGGACAAGCTGGACAAGGACGCGCCGACGCTGTCCGAATCCGAACGCGCGCGCCGTCAGCGCGAGCTGGTGGACATGGAGCGCGAGTTCCAGCGCAAGCGGCGTGAGTACCAGGAAGACATCAGCCGCCGCCGCAGCGAGGAGCTGGCCGCGATCATCGAGCGCGCCAATGCGGTGATCAAACGCATCGCCGAACAGGAAAAGTACGACCTGATCCTCCAGGAGGTCGTGCATGCGAGCAAGCGTGTGGACATCACCGACAAGGTGATCAACGCCCTGAACGCCAACGGTGGCAAGTGATCCTCGTGCCGTGAACGATGTGGCCCTCGGCGAGATCGCGCAGGCCCTCGGCGGAGAGCTGATCGGTTCTCCCGGGCTGCGCATCGACCGGCTGGGCCCGCTGGAAGGCGCAACGCCTTCGACCCTTTCCTTCCTCGCCAATCCCCGCTACGCATCGCAGCTGGCCCAGACCGCGGCCGGCTGCGTCATCGTCGCGCCGGCGTTCAAGGAGGCGGCGACCCAGCGGGGGGCGGCCATCGTCACCGACGACCCCTACCTCTATTTCGCCCGCCTGACCCAGTGGTGGGCGCAGCGCGTGCGCCCGGCGCCGGAACCCGGCGTGCATCCTTCCGCCGTGGTGGCGGCCAGCGCGCGCCTGGGGCAGGGCGTGCGCATCGAGGCGCTGGCGGTGATCGAGGACGAGGTCGAGATCGGCGACGGCGCCGTCATCGGCGCGCACAGCGTGGTCGGCCGGGGTTCGCGCATCGGAGCGGGCACGCGCCTGGCGCCGCGCGTGACGGTCATGCACGGCTGCACGATCGGCCAGCGCTGCATCATCCATTCCGGTGCCGTGATCGGTGCGGACGGGTTCGGCTTTGCGCCCGAGGCCGGCCGCTGGGTGAAGATCGAGCAGCTCGGCGGGGTGCGCATCGGCGACGACGTGGAGGTCGGCGCCAACACCTGCATCGACCGGGGTGCGCTCGAGGACACCGTGATCGCCGACGGCGTCAAGCTCGACAACCTCATCCAGATCGCGCACAACGTGCAGGTGGGCGAGCACACCGCGATGGCCGGCTGCGTGGGCGTGGCCGGCAGCACCCGCATCGGCGCCCATTGCACGATCGCCGGCGGCGTGGGCATTGCCGGGCATCTCACGCTGGCCGACAACGTCCATGTCACCGGCATGAGCCTGGTCAGCCGCTCCCTGCTCAAGCCCGGTGTCTACAGCGGTGCCTTCCCCATCGACGACAATAAGGAATGGGAAAAGAATGCCGCGACCGTGCGGCAGCTCCACGCGCTGCGCGAGCGCCTGCGCGCGCTGGAAAAGAAACTGAAGTAACGATGGACATCCACAACATCCTGAAGAAGTTGCCGCACCGTTATCCGATCCTGCTGGTGGATCGGGTCCTCGAGATCGAGAAGGGCAAACGGATCAAGGCGCTCAAGAACGTCACCATCAACGAACCCTTCTTCATGGGCCACTTCCCGAACCGCCCGGTGATGCCGGGCGTTCTGATGCTGGAGGCCCTGGCCCAGGCCTCGGCGCTGCTGGCCTTCGATGCGGGCGACGCCGAGCTCGATCCCCGCGCGGTGTACTACTTCGTCGGCATCGACGGGGCGCGCTTCAAGCGACCCGTCGAGCCGGGCGACCAGCTGATCCTCGACGTGACGCTCGACCGTGCGCGCGGCGGCATCTACAAGTTCAAGGCCCAGGCGCTGGTCGACGGCGAGCTGGCGGTCGAGGCCGAACTGATGTGCACGATGCGCATCGTCGAGGGCTGACCCGAACCACGATGGCTCAAGTCCACCCCACCGCGATCGTCGATCCGAAGGCCGAGCTGGGCGAGAACGTCGTCATCGGCCCGTATGCCGTGATCGGCCCGAACGTGCGCATCGGCGAGGGCACGAGCGTCGGCGCGCACTGCACGATCGAGGGGCCGACGACGATCGGCCGCGACAACCGCATCTACCAGTTCGCCTCGCTGGGCTCCGACCCGCAGGACATGAAGTACCGCGGCGAGCCGACCGAGCTGCGCATCGGCGACCGCAACACGATCCGCGAGTTCTGCACCTTCAGCCGTGGCACGGTGCAGGACACCGGCGTGACCGTGATCGGAGACGACAACTGGATCATGGCCTACGTGCACATCGCGCATGACTGCGTGGTGGGCAACCGCACCATCCTGGCCAACAACGCGACGCTGGCCGGCCATGTCCACGTCGGCGACTGGGTGGTCATCGGCGGGCTGACCGGCATCCACCAGTTCGTCAAGATCGGCGCGCATGCGATGGCAGGCTTCGGCAGCCACGTGTCGCAGGACATTCCTCCGTTCATGACGGCCGCGGGCAACCCGCTGGCCGTCCACGGTCTCAACGTCGAGGGGCTGCGCCGGCGCGGCTTCTCGCGCGAACGCATCGCCCTGCTCAAGCAGATGCACCGCCTGCTCTACCGCCAGGGGCTGACGCTGGAGCAGGCCAAGCAGCAGATCGCCGCGCTGCCGGCCGACGACGAACAGATGCGGGCCGACATCGAGACCATGCTCGGCTTCCTCGCCCAGTCGACCCGCGGCATCGTGCGCTGAGGCCTGCGATGGCGACCGGGTTGCGTCTGGCCATGGTGGCGGGGGAGGCGTCGGGCGACCTGCTCGCCGGCCTGGTCCTGGGCGGCATGCGCCAGCGCTGGCCCGATGCGCGGGTGCAGGGCATCGGCGGGCCACGCATGGCCGAGCACGGCTTCGAGGCCTGGTGGCCGCACGAGAAGCTCGCGGTGCGCGGCTATGTCGAGGTGCTGCGCCACTACCGCGAGATCGCAGGCATCCGGCGCCAGCTGGCGCAGCGGCTGCTCGACGAGCGGCCGGACCTGTTCATCGGCGTCGACGCACCGGACTTCAACCTCGGGCTGGAAGAACAGCTGCGCGCCGGCGGCATCCGCACCATCCAGTTCGTCTGTCCGTCGATCTGGGCCTGGCGGGGCAAGCGGGTGCACCGCATCCGGCGCTCCGCGGACCATGTGCTGTGCCTGTTCCCGTTCGAGCCGGAGCTGCTCGCGCAGCACGACATCCCGGCCACCTACGTCGGCCATCCGCTGGCCGACACCATCCCGCTGGAGGTGCCGAGGCAGGCCTCGCGCCTGTCGCTCGGCGTGGCGCCCGACGGGGTGGTCGTCGCGCTGCTGCCAGGCAGCCGGCGCAGCGAGATCGAGTACAACGGCCCGAAGATCCTCGCTGCCGCGGCCGAGCTGCACCGCCGCCGCCCGCAGCTGCAGTTCCTGCTGCCGGTCGTGCCCGGGCTGCGCGCGATGGTCGAGCCGCTGCTGTCCCGCCATGCGGCGGGCGTGCCGATCCGGCTGCTCGACGGTCGTTCGCACGAGGTGCTGGCGGCCTGCGACACGGTGCTGATCGCCAGCGGCACGGCCACACTGGAAGCGGCGCTGTTCAAGAAACCGATGGTCATCACCTACAGCATGCACTGGCTGAGCGCGGCCATCATGCGGCGCATGGGCTACCTGCCCTGGGTGGGCCTGCCCAACATCCTGTGCCGGGAGTTCGTCGTGCCGGAGCTGCTGCAGGAAGCCGCCACGCCACAGAGCCTGGCCGACGCCACGCTGGCCTGGCTCGACGACCCGCAGCGCTGCGAGGCGCTGACCGGCCGTTTCACCGAATTGCACCACCTGCTGCGCAGGAACACTGCCCAAGCTGCCACCGATGCGATCGCGAAAGTCCTCGAGGCATGAACAGCTGCCGCTCAGCTGGGACGGCCCCGGCCTGGTGGCCGGGGTGGACGAGGCAGGGCGGGGGCCGCTGGCCGGTCCCGTGGTTGCCGCGGCCGTGATCCTGGACGACGAGAACCCCATCGAGGGGCTGGCCGATTCCAAGCGCCTGACCGAACGCACCCGCGAGCGCCTGTACGACGAGATCCGGGCCAAGGCGCTGTGCTGTGCGATCGCCGAGGCCAGCGTCGAGGAGATAGACCGGCTCAACATCCTGCAGGCCACGATGCTGGCGATGCGCCGGGCGGTGGAGGCGTTGCGCCTGAAGCCGGCCAAGGTGCTGGTCGACGGCAACCGCCTGCCGGTGCTGAAGGTCGCGGCCGAGGCGGTGGTGCAGGGCGACGCGAAGGTCCAGGCGATCTCCGCCGCCTCCATCCTGGCCAAGGTGCACCGCGACCGGCTGTGCCTGCAGCTGCACGAGCAGCATCCCGAGTACGGGTTCGCCGTGCACAAGGGCTACCCGACGCCGGAGCACCTGGCGGCCCTGCAACGGCACGGCGCGTGTCCGGCGCACCGGCGCAGCTTCGCGCCCGTGCGCGCCCGCCTGGAGCTGTCCTGATGGGCGTTGCCGTGCAGCGGGTGACTTCCCGCGACAACCCCTTGCTGGTGCGCCTGCGCAAGCTGGCCCGCGACGGCGCGGCCTACCGCAAGCTGGGCGAGGTCTGGCTGGAAGGCGAGCACCTGTGCTCGGCCTACCTGGCCCGCGGTGGCGAGGTGGCCCAGGCGGTGGTCTCGGAATCGGCCTGGGAGCGCGAGCCGGTGCGGGCGCTGTGCCAGGCCGCGCGCCGCATCACGCTGATTCCCGACGCCCTGTTCCACGGGGTCAGCGCGCTTGAATCGCCCTCCGGGCACGGTTTCGTCGTGCCCTGGCAGCCGCCGGCGGCGGTGCAGCCGGGGGTGGCCAGCGTGGTCCTGGACCGCCTGCAGGATGCCGGCAACGTCGGCTCGGTGCTGCGCAGCGCGGCGGCGCTGGGCGTGCCGCAGGTCGTGGCCCTGCGCGGCACGGTCGCGCTGTGGTCGCAGAAGGTGCTGCGCGCCGGCATGGGTGCGCATTTCGGCCTGAGCCTGGTCGAGGCGGTCGACCCGGCCGGGCTCGACGCCCTGGGCGTGCCGCTGGTCGGCACCAGCTCGCACACGCAGGACGAGCTGCCGTCCACCCGGCTGCCCTGGCCGTGCGCCTGGGTGCTGGGCAACGAAGGGCAGGGGGTGGACCCGCAGTTGCAGGCGCGCTGCGCGCTGACGGTGCGCATCCCCCAGCCCGGCGGCGAGGAATCGCTGAACGTGGCGGCCGCGGCGGCGGTGTGCTTCTACGAAAGCCTGCGCCAGCGCCTCGGTCAGTAGACCAGCCGGTCCGGCCGGATGTCGCGCAGGATGGTGGTGGCGATCTCCTCGATCGAGCGGTGGGTCGAGGACAGCCAGGAGATCCCTTCGCGCCGCATCAGCGCTTCGGCGGCAGCCACCTCGTAGCGGCAGTTCTCCAGGCTGGCGTAGCGGCTGCCCGGGCGGCGCGAGTTGCGGATCTCGGCCAGCCGCTCGGGGGCGATGGACAGGCCGAAGCACTTGGCCTTGTGCGGCACCAGCGCCGAAGGCAGGCAGTTGCGCTCGAAATCCTCTGGAATCAGCGGATAGTTGGCTGCCTTGACGCCGTGCTGCATCGCCAGGTACAGCGAGGTGGGCGTCTTGCCGCTGCGGCTGACGCCCACCAGGATCACGTCGGCTTCTTCGAGGTTCTTCGCCGATTGGCCGTCATCATGCGCCAACGCGAAGTTGATCGCCTCGATCCGGTTGTTGTATTCCTGGCTGCGGGCGATGTCCGAGAAGCGGCCGACCCGGTGGTTGGACTTCATGCCGAACTCGGCCTCGAGCGGCTCGACGAAGGTCATGAACATGTCCAGCACCAGGCCCTTGCAGCCGTTCTTGACGATGGACAGCACCTCTTCGTTCACCAGCGTGGTGAAGACGATGGGCTTGCGCCCCTCGGACTCCGCGGTGCGGTTGATCTCTTCGACCACCTGATGGGCCTTCTCCACCGTGTCGATGAAGGGCATGCGCACATGCCGGGGCTGGATGGAAAACTGCTTGAGGATGGAGTTTCCGAACGTTTCGGCGGTGATGCCGGTGCCGTCGGAAACGAAGAAGACGGTGCGAGTAGGCATGGTGGATTGTTTAGCCTTTGTTCAGGGGACAGGGGGAAAACCCCCGTAGAATTATCCGGTTTACCTCCCGGTCCGAATCGATGCACGCCGTCCTGCACGAACAAGAATCCACAAAGCGGGGTGGCTGGCGGGCGCCGCGGCGGCGGCGCGGGGACGCGGGAGCCCAGGTTTCTCAACATCACGGAGCTTTCCCATGTCATCAACCGCATTGGCGACCGCACTGGTCGTGCCGTTCGAACAGCTGAGGATGACCGACGTCGAGTCGGTCGGCGGCAAGAACGCCTCGCTCGGCGAGATGATCAGCCAGCTGGCCGCTTCCGGCGTGCGCGTGCCCGGTGGCTTCGCCACAACTGCCCATGCCTTCCGCGAGTTCCTCAAGCACGGCGGCCTGGTCGAGAAGATCAACGAGAAGCTGTCCAGCCTGAACACCGACGACGTGCGGGCGCTGGCCGAGGCCGGCGCGCAGATCCGCCAGTGGGTGATCGACACCCCGTTCCCGCCGGCGCTGGAACAGGCGATCCGCAGCGAGTTCGAGAAGCTGACGGCCGGCAACCCCGGTGCCTCCTTCGCGGTGCGTTCGTCGGCCACGGCCGAGGACCTGCCCGATGCCTCGTTCGCCGGCCAGCAGGAGACCTTCCTGAACGTCGTCGGCATCGAGGACGTGCTGCACAAGATCAAGGAAGTGTTCGCGTCGCTGTACAACGACCGGGCCATCAGCTACCGCGTGCACAAGGGCTTCGCGCACAGCGAGGTGGCGCTGTCGGCGGGCGTGCAGCGCATGGTGCGCTCCGACCTGGGCGCCGCCGGCGTGATGTTCACGATCGACACCGAATCCGGCTTCAAGGACGTGGTGTTCATCACCTCCAGCTACGGCCTGGGCGAGACGGTGGTGCAGGGTGCGGTGAACCCGGACGAGTTCTACGTGCACAAGCCGGCGCTGAAGAACGGCAAGTTCCCGATCATCCGCCGCAACCTGGGCTCCAAGCTGATCAAGATGGAGTTCGCGACGCCGCAGGAGAAGGCCGCCAGCGGCAAGCTGGTCAAGACGGTCGACACGCCGCCCGAGCAGCGCAACCGCTATTCGCTGACCGATGCCGATGTCGTCGAGCTGGCCCGCTACGCGCTCATCATCGAGGAGCACTACGGCCGCCCGATGGACATCGAGTGGGGCAAGGACGGCGGCGACGGCCAGCTGTACATCCTGCAGGCGCGTCCCGAGACGGTGAAGAGCCAGGCCGACGGCAAGGTCGAGCAGCGCTACAAGCTCAAGGGCCAGGGTACCGTGCTGGCCGAAGGCCGCGCGATCGGCCAGAAGATCGGCACCGGCCGCGTGCGCATCGTCCACTCGATCTCCGAGATGGACAAGGTCCAGCCCGGTGACGTGCTGGTGACCGACATGACCGACCCCAACTGGGAGCCGGTCATGAAGAAGGCCTCGGCCATCGTCACGAACCGCGGCGGCCGCACCTGCCACGCCGCCATCATCGCGCGCGAGCTGGGCATCCCGGCCGTGGTCGGTTGCGGCAACGCCACCGAGGTGCTGAAGGACGGCGCCCTGGTCACCGTGGCCTGCTCGGAGGGCGACACCGGCTACATCTACGACGGCCTGCTCGAGACCGAGATCACCGAGGTGCGTCGCGGCGAGATGCCGTACTGCCCGGTCAAGATCATGATGAACGTGGGCAACCCGCAGCTGGCGTTCGACTTCGCGCAGATGCCCAACGCCGGCGTCGGCCTGGCCCGCCTCGAGTTCATCATCAACAACAACATCGGGGTGCACCCCAAGGCCATCCTCGACTATCCGAACGTCGACAGCGAGCTGAAGAAGGCGGTCGAGTCGGTCGCGCGCGGCCATGCCTCGCCGCGGGCCTTCTACGTCGACAAGCTCGCCGAGGGCATCGCCACCATCGCCGCGGCGTTCTGGCCCAAGCCGGTCATCGTGCGCCTGTCGGACTTCAAGTCCAACGAGTACCGCAAGCTGATCGGCGGCTCGCGCTACGAGCCCGAGGAAGAGAACCCCATGCTGGGCTTCCGCGGTGCGTCGCGCTACATCAGCGAGGAGTTCGCCGAGGCCTTCGCGATGGAGTGCGAGGCCATCAAGCGCGTGCGCAACGACATGGGCCTGGACAACGTCGAGATCATGGTGCCGTTCGTGCGTACCCTGAAGCAGGCCGAGCGCGTCACCCAGCTGCTGGCCGAGCACGGGCTGCAGCGCGGCAAGGACAACCTGCGCGTCATCATGATGTGCGAGGTGCCGAGCAACGCCATCCTGGCCGAGCAGTTCCTGGAGTACTTCGACGGGATGTCGATCGGCTCCAACGACCTGACGCAGCTGACCCTGGGCCTGGACCGCGATTCCGGCCTGGAGCTGCTGGCGCATGACTTCGACGAGCGCGACGCCGCCGTCAAGGCGCTGATCTCGCGCGCGATCGCCGCCTGCCGCGCGGTGGGCAAGTACGTCGGCATCTGCGGCCAGGGCCCGAGCGACCACCCGGACTTCGCCGAGTGGCTGGCGCAGGAAGGCATCGTGTCCATCTCGCTGAACCCGGACACCGTGATCGACACCTGGCAGCGCCTGGCCGAGCGCAAGTAAGGCGCCCGCGGTCCCTGACGAAGGCTCCCCACGGGGAGCCTTTTTCGTTCCTGTGGCTAGGGAAACTCCGGATCTCGCTTGTTCCGGGATGCGCCCGTCGTGTCAGAAATCTGTAAGGCTCGGGCCAAGAATGGTTACAGGATCACGAGACAAAGGTAAGCGATGCTGTTCCTGGCATCCGCGGTCAAGCTGATCGCAGAAATTGCCCTGATGGCGTTCGTGGGGCAATGGCTGCTGGGTCTCATTGCCGGTCGCCACCGGGACAGCAATCTCTTCTACCAGATCTTCTGCATCCTCACGCGGCCCTTCGTGAAGGCGGCGCGGCTGATCTCGCCCCGCATCGTGATCGACGCCCACGTGCCCCTGGTGGCCTTCCTCCTGCTGGCTCTGGCCTGGGTGGTGGCCACGCTGACGGTCATCAACATCTGTGTCGAGATCGGAGTGCAGGCATGTCGGTGAACCAAGGAACCGCTTTCCACCACCGCTGGCACTACCGTCGCCTCAAGTGGGAGGCGATGTTCTGGCTCGCGCTCGGCCGCAACGCCCGGGCGCAGGCGGTGTTCGACCGGATGCTCGACGAGTTCCCGGGCGATCCGTACGCGCTGACCAGCCGGGCGCATCTGCTGGCCACCGCTGGCCGGCGCGAGGAGGCGATCGCCGACTACCGCGAGTTGACCGACCGGCACCCCGACTACGGGGCGGCGGCCTGGTTCAACTACGCCTTCCTGCTCGAGGAGGTCGGCCGCTACGGCGAGGCCGAGGCCGCCTTCCGCCGGGCACTCGAACTCGATCCCAAGCTGGATCGTGCGTGGTACGGCCTGGGCCTCGTGCTCATCCGCGCGCACCGCTTCGACGAGGCCATCGAGGCCCTCAAGCGCAACACCGAACTGCAGCCCATGAGCCCGTATGCCTGGTACCAGCTGGCGCGGGTGCATGTGGATCGTCACGAGCCCGAAGAGGCGGCGAAGATCATCCGCCATCTCAAGGGCTTCGAGCCCAAGGTCGCCGCTCAGCTGGAGCGCGAAACCGGCTTGGCCGTGTGACGTGGCAGGCCGCCATGCCGGTGACGGCGTGGCGTCAGGCCCCGCGCAGCCCGGCTGCAGGCTTGCAGGAGGAGACGCAAGCGGGTTGCTTTCGTGCTCCGGGCGTGCCGTCCGGGGCGTGCACACCAGAGGAGACCACTGCCATGCAGTTGACAAGCAAACACGAAGCGTACTGGCGGAAGAACCTCCGGATCAGCGCCATCCTGATGCTGATCTGGTTCTTCGTCACCTTCGTGATCGGATATTTCGCCCGCGATCTCAACTTCACGTTCTTTGGCTGGCCATTCAGCTTCTGGGTGGGCGCCCAGGGAGCCCTGATCGTGTACCTGCTGATCATCGTCTACTACGCCAGGTACATGAACAGGCTGGATCAGGAACACGGCGTTGCCGAGGAGGACTGACACATGGCCGGACTCACCCCCACCGCAGGCGGCAGCGGCTCGAGCGCAGCCGCGAATGCCGCGTTCCGCAAGCAGCTCAACAAGGTGTACGGTTGGTACACCGGCGGCTTCATCATCTTCGTGCTGGTGCTGGCCGTCCTGGAGCAGATGGGCCTGCCCCGGAACTGGATCGGTTTCATCTTCCTGCTCGCCACCGTGCTGCTGTATGCCGGCATCGGCATCATGAGCCGCACGAGCGACGCAGCCGAGTACTACGTCGCCGGGCGCCGCGTGCCGGCCATCTACAACGGCATGGCCACCGGCGCCGACTGGATGTCCGCCGCATCCTTCATCGGCATGGCCGGTACGCTGTACCTCACCGGCTACAGCGGCCTGGCCTTCATCATGGGCTGGACCGGCGGCTACTGCCTGGTGGCGCTGTTCCTGGCGCCGTACCTGCGCAAGTTCGGGCAGTTCACCATCCCTGACTTCCTGGGCGCGCGCTATGGCGGGAACCTGGCCCGCCTGATCGGCATCGCCGCGGCGATCCTGTGCTCCTTCACCTATGTGGTGGCGCAGATCTACGGCGTGGGCATCATCACCGCCCGCCTGTCGGGGCTGGCGTTCGAGATCGGGATCTTCGTCGGCCTGGGTGGCATCCTGGTCTGCTCGTTCCTCGGCGGCATGCGTGCCGTGACCTGGACGCAGGTGGCGCAGTACATCATCCTGATCATCGCCTACCTGGTGCCCGTGGTCTGGCTGTCGGTGAAGCAGACCAACATTCCGCTGCCGCAGCTCGTCTACGGCTACCAGCTGCAGAAGGTGACCGAGGCCGAAGCCCGCCTGCGCAACGATCCGAAGGAGCTCGAGGTCATCGAGATCTTCAAGCAGCAGGCGGCCGCGGCCGAGGCCAAGCTGAAGGACGTGCCCGCCGCGATGGCGGCCGACAAGGCCGCCGCCGAGCAGCGCCTGGCCGACCTGAAGGCCCAGAATGCGCCGCTGGCCGAGATCCAGGCCGCCGAGAAGGCGCTCGCCGCGCTGCCGCAGACCGAGGCGGAGGCGCGCCAGGCCTACACCGCGGCCAAGACCGCGGCAGAGGCGCGCGCCAAGCCGCTGGGAGGCATGCCGCCGCACGCGCAGGTGTTCGCGGGCGACCCGAACGGCTCGGAGGCGGAGCAGGCGACCTTCGTGAAGTCCCGGCGCAACTTCCTCGCGCTGGTGTTCTGCCTGATGGTCGGTACGGCCGCGCTGCCGCACATCCTGATGCGCTACTACACCACGCCGTCGGTGAAGGAAGCGCGCGAGTCGGTGGCCTGGTCGCTGTTCTTCATCTTCCTGCTGTACTTCACGGCGCCGGCGCTGGCGGTGCTGGTCAAGTACGAGGTGTTCACCTTGCTGGTGGGCATGCCGTTCGACCAGCTGCCTGACTGGATTGCCGCCTGGAGCCGGGTCGACCCGTCGCTGCTGTCGGTGACCGACGTCAACAAGGACGGCATCTTCCAGCTCGGCGAGATGAAGATCGGCGGCGACATCATCGTGCTGGCCACGCCGGCGATCGGCGGCCTGCCGTACGTGGTGTCCGGCATGGTGGCCGCGGGTGGCTTGGCGGCCGCGCTGTCGACCGCCGACGGCCTGCTGCTGACCATCGCGAACGCGCTGTCGCACGACCTGTACTACAAGATGATCGACCCGAACGCGCCCACCTCCCGCCGCGTCATGATCTCCAAGATGCTGCTGCTGGTGGTGGCCCTGTGTGCCGCGTACGTGGCCGCGCAGAAGCCCGCGGACATCCTGTTCCTGGTCTCTGCCGCGTTCTCGTTCGCAGCCGCCGCGTTCTTCCCGGCCCTCGTGCTCGGCATCTTCTGGAAGCGTGCGACCAGCGCGGGTGCCGTGTGCGGCATGGTTGCCGGCCTGGGCCTGACCTTCTACTACATGGCCACGACCCAGCCCTGGCTGCGCCGCGTGTTCGGCGTCACCGACCCGATCGAGCTGTGGTGGGGCATCGAGCCGATCTCGGCCGGCCTGTTCGGCGTGCCGGTGGGCTTTGCGGTGATCATCATCGTCAGCCTGATCACGCCGGCGCCCAAGAAGGAGATCCAGGAACTGGTCGAACACGTCCGGTATCCGAACCTGAAGTCGGCCTGAGGCCGGCTCCGGTTGCGCGACGGGCCGCCACCTGCCCAGGGCGGCCCGGTTCCTCCAGCCCGCCATCCCGGCGGGCTTTTTTGTTGCAAATCTGCTATACTTTGCCGCTTTCCTTGCCGCACCCGGCTATTGGGGCGCAATCCGGAAGGGAAGGGTGGACCTTCATCCGGGCGGCGTCGCGACGGTGTGACGCCCCGGGGCGGCTTTCCTGCGCAGGGTCCGACAGGACCAGGGCGCGAATCCACAAGGAGTGTTCATGCGTCACTATGAAATCGTCTTGCTGATCCATCCGGATCAAAGCGAGCAGGTCGGTGCGATGGTCGAGCGTTACAAGAACGTCGTGACCAACGCCGGTGGCAAGGTCCACCGTGTCGAGGACTGGGGCCGCCGCCAGCTGGCCTACATGATCCAGAAGCTCGCCAAAGCGCACTACGTCTGCCTCAACATCGAGTGCAGCAAGGAAACGCTGCAAGAGCTGGAAACCGCCTTCCGCTTCAACGACGCCGTGCTGCGCCACCTGACGGTGCAGAAGAGCAAGGCCGAAACCGCCCCGTCCGTGATGATGAAGGCGGTCGAGAAGGAAGAGGCGAAGAAGGCGCAACAGGAAGCGTCGGCCTGACGGCGAGGCTGCGGCCGTAGCCCCTGCATCGACGCGGCTTGATGAACCGGCTGGTTCTGAGTGCAAGCATCGTCGAGCGTGGTGGCATGCGCTACACGCCCGCCGGCCTTCCGGCCCTCGACCTGCGCCTGGCGCACGAGTCGACGGTGACGGAAGCCGGGCACCCCCGCCAGGTCCGCATGGAGCTGAGGTCGGTGGTGATCGGGCCGATGGCAGAGCGCCTGAACCGGATCGAGCTGGGCGTGCCCCAGCAGTTCGCCGGCTTCCTCGCTGCGCAGCGCAACGGTCGCGGGGTGGTGTTCCACATCACCGAGCTTCTCTGAACCACGCTTTGTATTCGGATCGACAGATAGACATTTAGGAGGTCGTCATGCCCCCGCCCCGTAGCAAGTTTTCCAAGGACCGCAAAGGTCGTCGCAACCAGCAGTCCCTGCTGTTCAAGCGCAAGCGTTTCTGCCGCTTCACCGTCGCCGGCGTTGAAGAGATCGACTACAAGGACGTCGATACCCTGCGCGACTTCATCGGCGAGAACGGCAAGATCATCCCGGCCCGCCTGACCGGCACCCGCGCCATCTACCAGCGCCAGCTGTCGACGGCCATCAAGCGCGCCCGTTTCCTGGCGCTGCTGCCGTACACCGACCAGCACAAGGTCTGAGGAGCCCGAACAATGCAAGTGATCCTGCTCGAAAAAGTGGCCAACCTCGGCAACCTGGGCGACGTGGTCAAGGTGAAGGACGGCTATGCCCGCAACTACCTGATCCCGACCGGCACCGCCCGTCGTGCCACCGAAGCGGCCATCAAGGAATTCGAAGCCAAGCGCGCCGAGCTCGAGAAGGCTGCGGCCGAGAAGCTGGCAGCGGCCCAGGCGCAGGCCGAGAAGCTGTCCGGCATCACGGTCCAGATCGCCCAGAAGGCCGGCGTCGACGGCCGCCTGTTCGGTTCCGTGACCACCTACGACATCGCGCAAGGCCTGGGCAAGCTGGGCTTCGAGGTCGCCAAGGCGCAGGTCCGCCTGCCCACCGGCCCGCTCAAGACCGTCGGCGAGCACCCGGTGTCGGTGGCGCTGCACACCGATGTCGTGGTCGACATCACCGTCAGCGTGGTGCCCGAGTCCGACTGAGGCGCCTCGCGGCTGCTGCAGTCCTGGCAAGGCCGGTCGCAAGACCGGCCTTTTGCTTTTCCGGGGCGGCCCCGGGGCTTCATCCCCAGGCTGTCCAACGTTTGTCCACAGACTTGTTCCCTTGCCATGCCAGGGGGCTGGTCCTAAGCTCTTTGCCTTATGTCTGCCATCCCGAGCGGTACCGAATTTCCTGGGGCGGCGCCGCGCAGCGGCGGCGCCGACGACGAGGTCGCGCGCCTGCGCGTGCCGCCGCATTCGATCGAGGCAGAGCAGAGCGTGCTGGGCGGCCTGCTGCTGGACAACGGCGCCTGGGACCGGGCGGGCGACCTGCTGACCGACAGCGACTTCTACCGCTACGAGCACCGCCTGATCTACACGGCGATCGGGGCGCTGATCAACGCCAGCAAGCCGGCCGACGTGATCACCGTCTACGAGCACCTGCAGAGCCTGGGCAAGGCCGAGGAGTGCGGTGGCCTGCAGTACCTGAACGCGCTGGCCCAGAGCGTGCCCAGCGCCGCGAACCTGCGCCGCTATGCCGAGATCGTGCGCGAGCGCGCCGTGCTGCGCAAGCTGGTGGCTGCCAGCGACGAGATCGCCACCGCGGCCTTCAACCCGCAGGGCCGGCCGGTGTCGCAGATCCTCGACGAGGCCGAGGGCAAGATCTTCAAGATCGGCGAGGAGGGCTCGCGCGCCAAGCAGGGCTTCCACTCGATGGACTCCCTGGTCGTCGAGCTGCTGGACCGGGTGCAGGAACTGGCCGAGAACGGTGCCGAGGATGTCACGGGCGTGCGTACCGGCTTCTTCGACCTGGACCGCATGACGGCCGGCCTGCAGCCGGGCGACCTGATCATCCTGGCGGCGCGCCCGTCGATGGGCAAGACCGCGTTCGCGCTGAACATCGCCGAGCACGTGGCGGTCAACGAGGGGCTGCCGGTGGTGGTGTTCTCGATGGAAATGGGTGCGGCCCAGCTGGCGCTGCGGGTGGTCGGTTCGCTCGGCCGCATCGACCAGCAGCACCTGCGCACCGGCGCCTTGCGCGACGACGAATGGTCGCGCCTGTCGGAGGCGGTGGAGCGGCTGCGCAACGCCAGCATCTTCATCGACGAGACGCCGGGCCTGTCGCCGAGCGAGCTGCGTGCCCGGGCGCGGCGCCAGGCGCGCCAGTGCGGCCAGCTCGGCCTGATCGTGGTCGACTACCTGCAGCTGATGAGCGGCAGCGGCAACACCAGCGAGGAGAACCGGGCGACCGTGATCGGCGAGATCTCGCGCGGCCTCAAGGCGCTGGCCAAGGAGCTGCGCTGCCCGGTGATCGCGCTGTCGCAGCTCAACCGCAGCGTGGAATCGCGCACCGACAAGCGGCCGATGATGTCCGACCTGCGCGAATCGGGCGCCATCGAGCAGGACGCGGACGTGATCATGTTCATCTACCGCGACGAGTACTACACCAAGGAAGCCTGCAAGGAGCCGGGCGTCGCCGAGATCATCATCGGCAAGCAGCGTAACGGCCCGGTGGGCACCGTGAAGCTGGCCTTCCTGAAGCCGCTGACCAAGTTCGAGAACCTGGCTCCCGGCAGCTTCGGCGGCGACGAGTACTGAGGCACCGCGAGGCCTTGCCCCAGGAAGGAACGGCTCCCCGGGGGGAGCCGTTTGCGCACCTGCAGGCCAGGGGCGTCAGAGCACGTCGCTGGCGAAGTCCGCCAGCCGCGAGCGCTCGCCACGAGCCAGCGTGACGTGGCCGCTGTGCGGCCAGCCCTTGAAGCGGTCGACCACGTAGGTCAGCCCCGAGCTGCCTTCGGTCAGGTAGGGCGTGTCGATCTGCGCCAGGTTGCCCAGGCAGACGATCTTGGTGCCCGGGCCGGCGCGCGTGATCAGCGTCTTCATCTGCTTGGGCGTGAGGTTCTGTGCCTCGTCGATGATGACGTACTTGTTCAGGAAGGTGCGCCCGCGCATGAAGTTCAGGCTCTTGATCTTGATCTTCGAGCGCACCAGCTCGTTGGTCGCCGCGCGGCCCCATTCGCCGGCACCGGTGTCGGCCTTGGCGAGCACCTCCAGGTTGTCGTCCAGCGCGCCCATCCAGGGCGACATCTTCTCTTCCTCGGTGCCGGGCAGGTAGCCGATGTCCTCGCCCACGGGCACCGTCACGCGCGTGACGATGATCTCGGTGTAGCGGCGTTCATCGAGCACCTGGCTCAGGCCTGCGGCCAGCGTCATCAGCGTCTTGCCGGTACCGGCCGTGCCGGTCAGGGTGACGAAGTCGCACTCCGGGTCCATCAGCAGGTTGAGCGCGAAGTTCTGCTCGCGGTTGCGTGCGACCACGCCCCAGACCGCATTCTTCTGGTGCGTGTACTCCTTGAGCGTGCGCAGCACCGCGGTCTTGCCGGTGATCTCGGTGACCTTGGCGTACAGCGGCGCGACGCCGGGTGCTTCCAGGTAGACGAACTGGTTGATCAGCAGGCTGGGCACCAGCGGGCCGCTGATGCGGTAGTAGGTATAGCCGCCTTGCTGCCAGCTCTCCATCGTCTTGCCGTGACGCTCCCAGAAGTCCGGGGGCAGCGCCATCACGCCGGTGTAGAGCAGGTCGACGTCGTCCAGCGTCTTGTCGTTGTAGTAGTCCTCGGCCGGCAGTCCCAGGGCACGCGCCTTGATGCGCATGTTGATGTCCTTGGACACCAGCGTGACGTCGCGCTCCGGATGCTGCTCGCGCAGCGCGCGCACCACGCCGAGGATCTGGTTGTCGGCCTTGCCGCGTGGCAGGCTGTCCGGCAGCTCGACGTTGAGCAGCTGGGTCTGGAAGAACAGGTGGCCGCCGGCTTCGCGGTGGCCGGTGCGCGACAGCGGGATGCCCTCCTCGGGCATCTGGCCCGGGTGGCCGGCCACCAGGGCATCCAGTTCGCGGCTGACCTGGCGTGCGTTGCGGGCCACCTCGGACATGCCGCGCTTGTGGCTGTCGAGTTCCTCGAGCGTGACCATCGGCAGGTAGATGTCGTGTTCGTCGAAGCGGAACAGCGACATCGGATCGTGCATCAGCACGTTGGTGTCCAGCACGAACAGCCGCTTGGGGCCTGCCGGGGCGGTGCGCCGGGAGCTGCCCGAGCGGGCGCGGGCGGGGGACTTGGCCGGGGCCGGGGCGGCGGGCCTGGCCTGCTGCGGCGGACGCGTCACCGGAAGGTGCTTCTCGACCGGGTCGAACAGGTCGAGCACTGCAGGCGATGCCGGCTCTGCCTTGGAGGAACGTTTCGCCGCCCGCGGCGCAGCCTGGGCGTCGATGTCGGCAAGGGACAGGATGGTGGCCTTTTTGGCAGGAGGTTTCGGCAGTGGCATTGCGAAGTGACGATGTCGGGCGTCAGGCTGCGAAAACAAAAAGCCGCACAGCAAGCTGTGCGGCTTTGCGATTCATGCTTGAGTCCAGCGCAAGGGCATGGGCCCATTATGCACAAGTCGAATACGGGATCAACGGCGTCGCGCGTGCGGCGCGGCGGCCGCGCCACGGCGCTCAGGCAGCCTTCTTGAGGGCCTTGACGGCCTTGAGCACTTCCTCGACGTGGCCGGCGACCTTGATGCCGCGCCATTCATGGCGCAGGATGCCGTCGCCGTCGATCACGAAGGTGCTGCGCTCGATGCCCTTGACCTTCTTGCCGTACATGATCTTGTTCTTCACCACGCCGAACATGTGACAGAGCTTTTCTTCGGTGTCGGCGATCAGTTCGAACGGCAGGTCGAGGTTGGCCTTGAACTTGTCGTGCGAGGCCATGTTGTCGCGCGAGACTCCGAACACCACGGCACCGGCCTTCACGAAGTCCTTGTGCCTGTCGCGGAATTGCATCGCCTCGGTGGTGCAGCCTGGAGTATTGTCCTTGGGGTAAAAGTACAGCACGACCGTCTGCCCGGCATAAGCCTGCGGCGTGTACTTCACACCGCCAGTCGCGAGCGCTTCAAATTCCGGAAGGGGTTTATTCAGAGCTGGCGTCATGTAGGTTTATTTGAAGTGGTGCGCCTGTGCGGCGTAGCACTTGATTATACCGGCTCCCGTCAAGTCCCAAGCTCCGTGCGGGCTTGTACGGGGCCGGCGGCGTTCATTCGGCGAGCAGCAGGGCGGCCACCACCGAGCGCCCCTCGGACACGAGGATGTTGTAGGTGCGGCAGGCCGCCCCCGTGTCCATCGTCTCGATGCCGATGCCGCGCTCGATCAGCGGGCGCAGGGTCTCGGGCCGGGCGAACTGCAGCTTCGGCCCGCTGCCGAACAGCACCACCTCCGGCTGCAGTCGCGCCACCTGTTCGAAGTGCTCGGCGCGCAGGTCTTCGACGCGCGTGCACGGCCAGGCCGCGACGTCCCCCCGGAAGGGCACGACGATGCTGCTGCGATGCAGCTGGCCGTTGACGGTCACGCCTTCGGGGCCGTGAGCGCCGATCACGTTGGCGGAATCGATCCGGTCGGGCTGCAGTTTCACGGTGACGTCAGAAACATGCGCGGATGCGCGGCAAGGAGGGGAATGCGCCTGCGGCACGGGAGATACGTGTGGTTAAATTATAGGTTTTGCACTGCAGCATCGGCCCCAAATCCCTGCTGGTGCCGGTCTTTCCACCTGCGGAGGTTCCCGTGAAGCCTGTGTCCAAGTCCGCCAAGCTCGCCAACGTCTGTTACGACATCCGGGGGCCTGTGCTGGAGAAGGCACGCCAGATGGAGGAAGAGGGCCACAAGATCATCAAGCTGAACATCGGCAACCTCGCCGCGTTCGGCCTGGAGCCGCCCGAGGAGATCGTGCAGGACATGATCCGCAACGTCCCGCACACGGCCGGCTACACCGACTCCAAGGGCCTGTTCGCGCCGCGCAAGGCGGTCGTGCACTACACGCAGGAAAAGAACATCCGCGGCGTGACCGTCGACGACGTGTTCCTCGGCAACGGCGCCTCCGAGCTGATCGGCATGGCGATGAACGCGCTGCTCAACAACGGCGACGAGGTCCTGATCCCGGCGCCCGACTATCCGCTGTACACCGCGGTGGTGTCGCTGTCGGGCGGCACGCCGGTGCACTACATGTGCGACGAGCAGTCCGACTGGCTGCCCGACGTGGCCGACATCAAGGCCAAGATCACGCCGCGCACCAAGGCGCTGGTGGTGATCAACCCCAACAACCCGACCGGCGCGCTGTACCCGGAAGCGCTGCTGAAGGAGCTGGTCGAGGTGGCGCGCCAGCACCAGCTGATCATCTTCGCCGACGAGATCTACGACAAGACGCTCTACGACGGCAACACCCACACCAGCATCGCCTCGCTGGCCGACGACGTGCTGTTCGTGACCTTCAACGGGCTGTCGAAGAACTACCGCTCCTGCGGCTACCGGGCTGGCTGGATGGTGGTCTCGGGCGAGAAGAAGCACGCGCAGGACTACATCGAGGGCCTGAACATGCTGGCCTCGATGCGCCTGTGCGCCAACACGCCGGGGCAGCTGGCGATCCAGACCGCGCTGGGCGGCTACCAGAGCATCAAGGACCTGGTCGCGCCGACCGGGCGCCTGTGCCGCCAGCGCGACCTGGCGTACCAGCTGCTGACCGAGATCCCCGGCGTCAGCTGCGTCAAGCCGAAGGCGGCGCTGTACATGTTCCCGCGGCTGGATCCGAAGGTTTATCCGATCCAGGACGACCAGCAGTTCGCCTACGAGCTGCTGGCCGAGGAAAAAGTGCTGATCGTGCAGGGCACCGGCTTCAACTGGCCGCAGCCGGACCACTTCCGGGTGGTGTTCCTGCCCAACTCCGACGACCTGACCGAGGCGTTCGGACGCATCGCGCGCTTCCTCGAGAACTACCGCAAACGTCATTCCTACTGAAATTCCACTGTTCACATTCCTATGAATCCCATCCGCATCGGCTTGCTGGGCGCCGGCGTCGTCGCCAGCGGTGTCGTCAAGGTCCTGCAGCGCAACCAGACCGAAATCCAGCGTCGCGCCGGCCGCGGGATCGAGATCGCCCGCGTGGCCGTGCGCAACCCCGAGAAGGCGCGCGCCGCGCTCGGTTCCGATGTCGAGCTGACCACCGATTTCGACGCGCTGGTGACCGACCCGGCGATCGACATCGTCGTCGAGCTGATCGGCGGCACGACCCGCGCCAAGGAGCTGGTGCTCAAGGCCATCGAGGCCGGCAAGCACGTCGTGACGGCCAACAAGGCGCTGCTGGCGGTGCATGGCACCGAGATCTTCGAGGCGGCCAGCGCCAAGGGCGTGATGGTGGCCTTCGAGGCTGCCGTGGCCGGCGGCATCCCGATCATCAAGGCGCTGCGCGAGGGGCTGACCGCCAACCGCATCCAGTGGATCGCCGGGATCATCAACGGCACGACCAACTTCATCCTCAGCGAGATGCGCTCGCGCGGACTGGACTTCGACACCGTGCTGAAGGAGGCCCAGCGCCTGGGCTATGCCGAGGCCGACCCGACCTTCGACATCGAGGGCATCGACGCGGCGCACAAGGCGGCCATCATGAGCGCGATCGCCTTCGGGGTGCCGGTGCAGTTCGACAAGGCCTATGTGGAGGGCATCACCAAGCTGCAGGCGGCCGACATCACCTATGCCGAACAGCTGGGCTACCGCATCAAGCTGCTGGGCATCACCAAGCGCCGCGAGCACGGCATCGAACTGCGCGTGCACCCGACGCTGGTGCCGCAGTCGCGCCTGATCGCCAACGTCGAGGGCGCGATGAACGCGGTCGTCGTCCATGGCGACGCGGTGGGCGCGACCCTGTACTACGGCAAGGGCGCGGGCTCGGAGCCGACCGCCTCGGCGGTGGTGGCCGACCTGGTGGACGTGACGCGCCTGCACACCGCCGATCCGGACCATCGCGTGCCGTACCTGGCCTTCCAGCCGCATGCGCTGGACGACACGCCCGTCCTGCCGATGGACCAGGTGGTGACCTCGTTCTACCTGCGGCTGCGCGTGGCCGACCAGGCCGGCGTGCTGGCACGCATCACCGGCATCCTGGCCGAGCACGACATCTCGATCGATGCCGTGCTGCAGCGCGAGGCGGGGGACGACGAGAACCAGACCGACCTCATCATCCTGACGCACGACACCGAGGAAGGGCGCATGAACCGCGCGATGGCGCAGATGGAGGCGCTGCCCACGGTGCTGCAGCCCATCGTGCGCATCCGCAAGGAAGAGCTGAACTGAACGCGTCGGTCTGAACGGAGTTCCAAGTGAAGTACATCAGCACCCGTGGCGACCGCACGCCCCGCGGCTTCTCCGAAATCCTGCTCGAAGGCCTGGCCCCGGACGGCGGCCTGTACCTGCCGGTCGAGTATCCCCAGGTCGATGCCGCGACGCTGGCGCGCTGGCGCGGCCTGTCGTACGCCGAGCTGGCCTTCGAAGTGTTGTCGCTCTACATCGACGACATCCCGGCGGCGGACCTGCGCGACATCCTGCAGCGCACCTACAACCGCACGGTGTTCGGCACCGACGCGATCGTGCCGCTCAAGCCCCTGGAGCCGGGGCTGTGCCTGGAAGCCCTGTCCAACGGTCCGACGCTGGCGTTCAAGGACATGGCGATGCAGCTGCTGGGCAACCTGTTCGAGTACGAGCTGGCCCGCCGCGGCGAGCAACTCAACATCCTGGGCGCCACCTCCGGTGACACGGGCAGCGCGGCCGAGTACGCGATGCGCGGCAAGCAGGGCGTGCGGGTGTTCATGCTCTCGCCCTACGGCCGCATGAGCCCGTTCCAGCAGGCGCAGATGTACAGCCTGCAGGACGCGAACATCCACAACCTGGCGGTGCAGGGCGTGTTCGACGACTGCCAGGACATCGTCAAGGCGGTCTCGAACGATCTGGAGTTCAAGCGCCGCTACCGCATCGGCACGGTCAACTCGATCAACTGGGCGCGCCTGGTCGCGCAGGTGGTGTACTACTTCGCCGGCTACTTCCAGGCCACGAAGAGCAACGACGAGCAGGTCAGCTTCGCGGTGCCCTCGGGCAACTTCGGCAACATCTGCGCCGGCCACGTCGCGCGCATGATGGGCCTGCCGATCCGGCGCCTGGTGCTGGCCACCAACGAGAACGACGTGCTGGACGAGTTCTTCCGCACCGGGGTCTACCGCGTGCGCAAGAGCGCGGAGACGCACGAGACCTCCAGCCCCTCGATGGACATCTCGAAGGCCTCGAACTTCGAGCGCTTCGTGTTCGACCTGCTGGGCCGCGACGCGGCGCGCACGCGCCAGCTGTTCGCCGAGGACGTGGAGCAGCGCGGCTCGTTCCAGCTGCAGCCGCAGGAGTTCGCCCGCGTGGCGGACTACGGCTTCGTCTCGGGCAAGAGCACCCATGCCGATCGCCTGGCGACGATCCGTGACACCTGGGAGCGCTGCGGCACGATGATCGACACCCACACCGCGGACGGCCTGAAGGTCGCGCGCCAGTGGCTGGAGCCGGGCGTGACCACGCTGGTGCTGGAAACCGCGCTGCCGGTCAAGTTCGCCGCGACGATCCGCGAGGCGCTGGGCCGCGAGCCGGAGCGCCCGGCCGCGCTGCAGGGCATCGAGGATCTGCCCAAGCGTTTCACGGTGGTTCCTCCGTCGGTGCAGGCGGTGAAGGACTATATCGCGCAGAATTGCTGATCCGCATCAAGGATCGGCAGTTCAATGAAGGTCGTTGGTTTCTGTGGTTATTCGGGGTCGGGCAAGACCACGTTGATCGAGCAGCTCATCGGGCGCTTCCGGCGCGAGGGGCTGCGGGTTTCGGTCGTCAAGCACGCGCATCACAAGTTCGACATCGACCATGAGGGCAAGGATTCCTGGCGGCACCGCCAGGCCGGCGCCTTCGAGGTGGTGGTGGCCTCCGCGCGGCGCCTGGCGAAGATCCGCGAGTTCGAGGTCGAGTGCGAGCCCTCCGTCCACCAGCTGATCGCCGAGCTGGTGGACGCGGACTGGGTGTTCGTCGAGGGCTACAAGCACGCCGACATCGGCAAGATCGAGGTGTGGCGCCCCGTCACGGGCGAGCGCGCGCACTACGTCGACGACCCGTTCATCTTCGCGATCGCCACGGACCAGCCCGATCGCCTGCCCGAGCCGACACTGCGCCCGGTGCTGGATCTCAATGACATCGATGCGGTCGCCGCGTATCTGCTGGAGAATGCGTCCCGCTATGAGTACCAGTACATCCCGTAGCCCGATGCTGAGCCTGGAGGAGGCGCTCGAGCGCCTGCTCTCGGGCGTCCGACCGTTCACCGAACAGGAGCGCCTGCCCACGGCCGAAGCGCTGGGGCGCGTGCTGGCGGAGGACCTGGTGTCCCCGCTGGACGTGCCGCCGCTGGCCAACAGTTCCATGGACGGCTATGCCGTGCGCGTGGCCGACGTGCCGGCCGCGGGCACCGAGCTGCAGGTGGCGCAGCGCATTGCCGCAGGGCAGGTCGGCACGGTGCTGCAACCCGGCACCGCCGCGCGCATCTTCACCGGCGCGCCGGTGCCGGAGGGGGCGGATGCCATCGTGATGCAGGAGCAGTGCGAGGCGCTCGAGGGCGGCCGGGTGCGCATCCACGCGGTGCCGCAGCCGCGGCAGTGGATCCGTGAGCAGGGCGAGGACGTGCGCCGCGGCAGCGTGGTGCTGGCGCGCGGCAGGCGCCTCAAGCCGCAGGACATCGGCCTGGCGGCCACGGTGGGGGCCGCGAGCGTCGCGGTGGTGCGGCGTCCCCGCGTGGCGCTGTTCTCGACCGGCGACGAGCTGGTCATGCCCGGCGAGCCGCTGCGCCCCGGCGCGATCTACAACTCCAACCGCTACACGCTGCGGGCGTTGCTGGCCCAGTTCGGCTGCGAGTGCACCGACCTCGGCATCGTGCCCGACACGCTGGAGGCCACGCGCGAGGCGCTGCGCAGCGCCGCGGCCGGGCACGACCTGATCCTGACCTCGGGCGGGGTGTCGGTCGGCGAGGAAGACCACATCAAGCCGGCGGTGCAGGCCGAAGGGCAGCTGGACCTCTGGCAGATCGCGATCAAGCCGGGCAAGCCGCTGGCCTTCGGCCGGGTGCGCGAGGCCTGGTTCATCGGGCTGCCGGGCAACCCGGTGTCCAGCTTCATCACCTTCCTGCTCGCGGTGCGGCCGTTCCTGCTGGCGCTGCAGGGGGCCGACCCGGCGATGCCGCGGCCCTGGGCGGTGCCGGCGGCCTTCGACTGGCCCAAGGCGGACAAGCGCCGCGAGTTCCTGCGCGTGCGCCGCACCGCGGACGGCCGCGTCGAGCTGTTCCCGAACCAGAGCTCGGGCGTGCTGACGTCCACGGTGTGGGCCGACGGCGTGGTCGACAACCCGCCGGGCCAGACCGTCGCCGCGGGTGACGTGGTGCGCTTCATCCCGTTTGCGGAGTGGATGCAATGAAGGTGTCGGTGAAGTACTTCGCCTCGATCCGCGAGGCCCTGGGCCCGGGCGAGACGGTCGAGCTGGCCGAGGGGGCGACCGTGGGCGCGCTGCGCGAGCTGCTGATCGCGCGCTCGCCGGCGCACGGCGAGGCGTTGGCGCGTGGCAAGGCGCTGCGCATGGCGCTGAACCAGGCGCTGTGCGACGAAGCGGCCGTCGTCACGGCCGACGCCGAGGTGGCGTTCTTCCCGCCGGTCACCGGAGGCTGAACCATGGGCACGCCGCGCGTGAGCATCCAGGCCGAGGACTTCGACCTGTCGACCGAGGTGGCGCGGCTGCGCCAGGGCGATGCCGGCGTCGGCGCGGTGGCCACGTTCGTCGGCACCGTGCGTGACGTCAGCGACGGCCAGGGGGTCCAGCGCATGGAGCTGGAGCACTACCCGGGCATGACCGAGAAGTCCATCGAGGCGATGATCGACGAGGCGCAGCGGCGCTTCCGCATCCGCGGCGTGCGCGTGATCCACCGCGTCGGCCCGCTGCTGCCGGGCGACCAGATCGTGCTGGTGGCGGTGACCTCCGCCCACCGGGGCGATGCCTTCCAGGCCTGCGAGTTCCTGATGGACTACCTCAAGACCCAGGCGCCGTTCTGGAAGAAGGAACACACGCCCGACGGGGCGCGCTGGGTCGATGCCCGCAGCAGCGACGACGCCGCGCTGGCGCGCTGGGGCATCCGGGCCGACAACGCCGGCGCCAGGCAAGGCTGATGGCCCAGCTGACGCTGGTTCATGCCGTGGCCGTGGGCGCCGGTGCGGCGCTCGGCGCGGTGCTGCGCTGGCTGGCGGGCCTGTGGCTCAACGGCAGCGGGGCCGGCTTCCCGATGGGCACCCTGCTGGTCAACTGCGTCGGCGGGCTGCTGATCGGCGCGGCGCTGGTGGGCTTCAGCCGCTGGCCGGACGAGTTCTGGCGGCTGCTGTTCGTGACCGGCTTCCTGGGCGGGCTGACGACCTTCTCCGCGTTCTCGGCCGAATCCCTGCAGCTGCTCGAGAAGCAACAATGGGCACTCGCCGCCGCCCACGCGCTGGCGCACGTGCTCGGGGCGCTGGGTTGTGCGGCGCTGGGCGTGCGGGCGATGCGGCTGCTGCTGTCCTGACGGTCGCGCCGGTTTGATGCAGCGCAGGCCGCGGCACGTGGCTTGCACTTGAAATGCGCCGGGTCCGCCTCATTTCCTTCGCAGTTCGGAGGATTTCCCATGTCACTCAACAAGCTCACGACCAAGTTCCAGGAGGCGCTGTCGGATGCCCAGAGCCTGGCGCTGGCGCATGACAACCCCTACATCGAGCCGGCGCACGTCCTGCTGGCCATGCTGAAGCAGGAGGACGGCCCCCGGGCGCTGCTGTCGCGCGCGGGCGTCAACATCGGCGGGCTGCAGAAGGCCATGGAGACGGCCATCCAGCGGCTGCCGCAGGTGCAGGGCGCCGAGCAGGTGCAGGTCGGCCGCGACACCGTCTCGCTGCTGCAGGCCGCCGAGAAGGAGGCCATCAAGCGCGGCGACCAGTTCGTCGCCAGCGAGATGTTCCTGCTGGCGCTGACCGACACCAAGGCCGACATCGGCCAGGTCGTGAAGGAGCACGGGCTGACGCGCAAGGCGCTGGAGGCCGCGATCGAGGCGGTGCGCGGCGGGCAGAACGTCGACAACCCCGAGGCCGAAGGGCAGCGCGAGGCGCTGAAGAAGTACACGCTGGACCTGACCGAGCGCGCCCGCCAGGGCAAGCTGGACCCGGTGATCGGCCGCGACGACGAGATCCGCCGTGCGATCCAGGTGCTGCAACGTCGCTCGAAGAACAACCCGGTGCTGATCGGCGAGCCGGGCGTGGGCAAGACCGCCATCGTCGAAGGCCTGGCGCAGCGCATCGTCAACGGCGAGGTGCCCGAGACGCTGAAGAACAAGCGCGTGCTGGTGCTGGACATGGCCGGCCTGCTGGCCGGGGCCAAGTACCGCGGTGAGTTCGAGGAGCGCCTGAAGGCCGTGCTGAAGGAAGTGGCCCATGACGAGGGCCGCATCATCCTGTTCATCGACGAGATCCACACGATGGTCGGCGCGGGCAAGGCCGAGGGCGCGATCGACGCGGGCAACATGCTCAAGCCGGCGCTGGCGCGCGGCGAGCTGCACTGCATCGGCGCGACCACGCTGGACGAGTACCGCAAGTACATCGAGAAGGACGCCGCGCTGGAGCGGCGCTTCCAGAAGATCCTGGTCGACGAGCCGAGCGTCGAGCAGACCATCGCGATCCTGCGCGGCCTGCAGGAGAAGTACGAGGTGCACCATGGCGTCGAGATCACCGACCCCGCCATCGTGGCCGCGGCCGAGCTCTCGCATCGCTACATCACCGACCGCTTCCTGCCCGACAAGGCCATCGACCTGATCGACGAGGCCGCGGCCAAGATCAAGATCGAGATAGATTCCAAGCCCGAGGCGATGGACCGGCTCGACCGGCGCCTGATCCAGCTGAAGATCGAGCGCGAGGCGGTGCGCAAGGAGAAGGACGAGGCCTCGCAGAAGCGCCTGGCGCTGATCGAGGAGGAAATCTCCCGGCTGGAGCGCGAGTACGCCGACCTGGAAGAGATCTGGAAGGCCGAGAAGGCCACTGCCCAGGGCTCGGCCCAGATCAAGGAAGAGATCGACCGCATGCGCTTCCAGATCGAGGAACTGAAGCGCAAGGGCGACTTCAACAAGGTCGCCGAGCTGCAGTACGGCCGCCTGCCCGAGCTGGAGAAGAAGCTCAAGGAAGCCCAGGCCAAGGAGGCCGGCAAGGCCCAGGATGGCGGCCGTCCGCGCCTGCTGCGCACGCAGGTGGGCGCCGAGGAGATCGCCGAGGTGGTCTCGCGGGCCACGGGCATCCCGGTGGCCAAGCTGATGCAGGGCGAGCGCGACAAGCTGCTGAAGATGGAGGAACGCCTGCACGAGCGCGTGGTGGGGCAGGACGACGCCATCGCCGCGGTGGCCAACGCGATCCGTCGCTCGCGCGCGGGCCTGTCGGACCCGAACCGGCCGCTGGGCAGCTTCCTGTTCCTGGGCCCCACGGGCGTGGGCAAGACCGAGCTGTGCAAGGCGCTGGCTGCCTTCCTGTTCGACACCGAGGAGCACATGATCCGCATCGACATGAGCGAGTTCATGGAGAAGCACTCGGTGTCGCGGCTGATCGGTGCGCCGCCGGGCTACGTGGGCTATGACGAGGGGGGCTACCTGACCGAAGCCGTGCGGCGCAAGCCCTACAGCGTGGTGCTGCTCGACGAGGTCGAGAAGGCCCACCCGGACGTGTTCAACGTGCTGCTGCAGGTGCTGGACGACGGCCGCCTGACCGACGGCCAGGGCCGCACGGTGGACTTCAAGAACACGGTGATCGTGATGACCAGCAACCTGGGCTCGCACCTGATCATGCAGATGGCGGGCAAGGACCCCGAGCTGATCCGCGAGGCGGTGTGGGCCGAGGTCAAGCAGCACTTCCGTCCGGAGTTCCTGAACCGGATCGACGAGGCGGTGGTGTTCCATGCGCTGGACCAGAAGCACATCGAATCGATCGCGAAGATCCAGCTCAAGGGCCTGGAGCAGCGGCTCGAGAAGATGGAGATGCGGCTGGAGGTGTCGCCCGAGGCGCTGTCCGAGCTGGCCAAGGTCGGCTTCGACCCGGTGTTCGGCGCCCGGCCGCTGAAGCGGGCGATCCAGCAGCGCATCGAGAACCCGGTGGCACGGCTGATCCTGGAGGGGCGTTTCGGCCCGAAGGACGTGATCCCGGTGGACGCGCAGGTCACCGACGACGGGGTCGAGTTCACCTTCGACCGCGTGGTGCACTGACCGACGCCCGATGCGAAACGGCCCCGGTGCCTGGTGCCCCGGGGCCGTTTTCCTGTGGGGCGGGGCTCAGGCCGGCTGGCGCTTGAGCCAGGCGTCCAGCTTCTGCAGCTGGAAACGGATCAGCGACTGGTTGGTCTTGCTGCGCTCGAAGACGCAGTGCAGCGCCAGGCGCCGGTCGCCCGGCAGCGGGCGCACCACCTGGTGGTGGCGCTCCGACGACAGCAGCATTTCCTGCGTCGGCTCGGCCAGGCTCATCGCCAGGCGTGCCAGGTGCTGGGCGCGAAACAGCGCCGCGCCTTGCTGGGCGAGCTGGGTGGCACTCGGCGTGCTGCCGGCGTGGGCCAGCGCGGTGCCTTGGTCGATGTCGAAGATGCAGCAGGCCTGCAGGCCGGCCAGCCCCGAGACCAGCCGCAGGTAGGTGCTCAGCGCGGCCGACAGGCCCGTGCCGGGCGCAGGGGCGGTCGACAGCGCGGTGGCTGCGGGCAGGGGCATCGGGGCCGAGACCGGCAGCGTGCCGCTGCCAGGAGCCGGCGGCAGGTCCAGCGTCAGCGGGGGCAGCTCGTTGCGCTCGGCCCTCGCCGGCGCCGCCAGGCGCCCGCGCATGTGGTTCTTCTGCCAGAAGCCGAGGATGTAGTTCCAGGCGTCGGCCGGACGCGCCGGGGTGGGCGCGGCGCGCAGCAGCAGGCCGGGGCGCTGCACCACCTGGTTGCATTGCGCGGCGGCCGCCGCGGCGGCCTGCGCGCCGAACGGCAGCACCAGCAGGTTGGGGCAGGTCCAGCCGGCCGCATGCACGTACTGCAGCGTCGAGCGCAGGGCGTTGGCGCAGTGTTGGCCACCCATCTCGCCGAGCAGCACGATGCTGGCCTGGCTCATCTCCAGCAGCACGCGCGCGACCGACTGCTGGGCCGCCGGGGTGCTGTCGACCGCCGTGGAGTAGATGCGCACGGTTTCGCCACCCTCGGCGAGGAAGCTGACGTATTCGATCGATGCCAGCGTGGTGCCGTAGCCCTGCTGGCGGATCACCAGCCGCTGTACCGGGCTGCAGCCCCAGGCGCCGAACTGGCGCAGCAGCTGTCGCGAGTGGATGTCACCCAGGTCGTGCAGGGCGATGTGGCGGCTGGCGCGGTGGGAAAACTGCAGGCGCAGCGCCTCGGCGGCGTCGCAGGACACGAACAGTTCCCACACGTTGTCACCGACGGGCCGGCCGATGTCGTGGGAACCGGTCCCGTCGGCCTCGCCGTGCATGATGGCCGTGGCAGGGCCTTCCAGCGGGCGCGTCGGCGCCCACTCGGGGGCCACGTCCCGCTCCCGCGAACCCCGATCGGCCGGGAAGGGTGGCTTTTGCATGACGGTCGACATCTCTCGAAGCATGGAGGCAGTGTAACTATCCGTTTCGCGGATGTGCTCTCCCCAATTGAGGGGGAAAAGGCCCCCATTCGTGCGGTTTTCGAACCGGTCGGCGGCGTGGCAAGGCGGCGGGGCGCCGGCTGCGCCGGGGCCCGGTCGATAGAATCGATCCTTCACTTCGCAGTAACACACAGGACTCGCATGCAAGCGACTGCATCCGCCCCGGTGGTGATCGTCGGTGCCGGCCTGGCCGGGTTGACCGTGGCCTTGCACCTGGCCGATCGCCAGCCGGTGATCGTGCTGGCCAAGCGTGACCTCGAGGAGGCCGCCACCGCCTGGGCGCAGGGGGGCATCGTCGGCGTGCTGGGCAGCGACGACAGCGTCGACAGCCATGTGCGTGACACGCAGGACGCCGGCGCCGGCCTGGTGGACGAGCAGACGGCCCGCTTCATCGCCGAGCACAGCGCACAGGCCATCGAATGGCTGGTGCAGCGCGGCGTGCAGTTCTCGCCGGACCCGTCCGGCCCGCTCGGCCTGCACCTGACCCGCGAGGGCGGCCACGCGGTGCGCCGCATCGCGCATGCGGCCGACGCGACCGGCAAGGCCATCCACGACGTGCTGCTGGCGCAGGCCAAGGCGCATCCGAACATCGACCTGCGCGAGCGCTGGATGGCGGTGGACCTGATCACCTCGCGCCACCTCAAGCGCGACGAGCCGCCACGCTGCTACGGCATCTATGCGCTGGACATCGACAACGGCCGGGTCGAGACGCTGCCGGCCTCGGCGGTGGTGCTGGCCACCGGCGGCGTCGGCAAGGTCTACCGCTATACCAGCAACCCGGACACCTCCACCGGCGACGGCATCGCGATGGCCTGGCGCGCCGGCTGCCGGGTCGGCAACATGGAGTTCATCCAGTTCCACCCGACCTGCCTGTACCACCCGCAGGAGCGCAGCTTCCTGATCACCGAGGCGTTGCGCGGCGAGGGCGCCCACCTGAAGCTGCCCAACGGCGAGCGCTTCATGCCCGCGCACGACCCGCGCGCCGAACTGGCGCCGCGCGACATCGTCGCCCGCGCGATCGACTTCGAGATGAAGAAGCACGGCCTGGACCACGTGTGGCTGGATGCCACGCACCTGGGCGCGGACTTCCTCAAGGAACATTTCCCGACCATCCACGCGCGCTGCCTCAAGCTGGGCATCGACATCACGCGCCAGCCCATCCCGGTGGTGCCCGCGGCGCACTACACCTGCGGTGGCGTGGTGACCGACCTGCACGGCCGCGCCGACCTGCCGGGGCTGTATGCAGTGGGCGAGACCAGCTACACCGGGCTGCACGGGGCGAACCGGCTGGCGAGCAACTCGCTGCTCGAGTGCGTGGTGCTGGGCCGCACGGTGGCCGAGCACATCCTGGCGGCCGGCAGCGAGCCGGCGCCCGCGCTGCCGGCCTGGGACGAGAGCCAGGTCGAGGACGCCGACGAGCAGGTGGTGATCTCGCACAACTGGGACGAGCTGCGCCTGCTGATGTGGAACTACGTCGGCATCGTGCGCACCACCCGGCGGCTGGAGCGGGCACTGCACCGCATCCAGCTGCTGCGCGCCGAGATCGACGACTACTACGCCAACTTCCGCGTCAGCCGCGACCTGCTGGAGCTGCGCAACCTGGTCGACTGCGCCGAGCTGATCGTGCGCTCGGCCCTGATGCGGCACGAAAGCCGCGGCCTGCACTACAGCCGCGACTTCCCGCAGACCCTGCCGGCGAGCTTCCCGACCATCCTGGTGCGGCCGGCCGGGCGGCGCGGCGGCAACGGCGCGCCGGTGCCCAACTTCCTCGGCATGTGAGCGGTCAGGTCCGGGCGCGCATCGCGGTGCGGGCCTGGACGAACTCGAACGCGTAGCGGACCGCCTCCTCGATGGAGCGCTCGATCTCGATGTGCTCCTTGGCGGTCAGGTAGAAGGCCAGGTCCACCTCGTGGCGGATGTAACGCGGCGGCAGCCGGTTCAGCGCCACGCAGGCCACGTCGGGCAGCTGGTCGTCGCGCACGAACGGGTAGCGGGCCGCCATCGCGGCCACGGCTTCCAGCACCGGGCGTTCGTAGTGGTTGCGGATGGACGTGAAATCGGCGTGCATCGCGGACCCTCCTGGCTCACGGGCGCAGTATCCGCACCGGCGGCACGCCGGCAAGCGCCGGTTTGCGGGGGAGGGGCCGCCGCCATGGCGGCGGCTCCGCCGGCGCGGCCTCAGACCCGCCCGAGCACGCGCATCGAGTAGTCGACCGCCTTGACGTCCTTGGTCAGGCGGCCGATGGCGATGCGGTCGACGCCGGTGGCGGCGATCGCCCGCACCTGGTCCAGGCCCACGCCGCCGGAGACTTCCAGCAGCGCCCGGCCGGCGTTGACGGCCACGGCCTCGCGCACCTGGTCAAGGTCGAAGTTGTCCAGCAGCACGCTGGTCGCACCGGCGTCGAGCGCCTCGCGCAGCTGTTGCAGCGTCTCCACCTCGATCTGGATCGGCACGCCCGAGTCCAGCGCCTGCGCGTTGCGCAACGCCTGGGCCACGCCGCCGGCCGCGGCGATGTGGTTTTCCTTGATCAGGATGCCGTCGTACAGCGCCAGGCGCTGGTTGGCGCCGCCGCCGACGCGCACCGCGTACTTCTGCGCCAGGCGCAGGCCGGGGATGGTCTTGCGCGTGTCCAGCACCAGGCAGCCCCGCGGGTTCGGCGAGGCGCCGGCGATCGCGTCGACGTAGCGGCGCGTGACCGTCGCGGTGGCCGACAGCAGCTGCAGGAAGTTGAGCGCGGGCCGCTCGGCCGACAGCAGGGCGCGGCTGTCGGCCTCGATGTGGCACACCAGCGTGTCGGGTCGCATCAGCGCGCCTTCGGCGTAGTGCCAGTCGATGCGCGCTTCAGGGTCGAGGGCGCGGATGCAGCCGGCGAACCAGTCGCAGCCGCACAGCACGGCTTCCTCGCGCACCAGCACGCGCGCCTTGACGCGCAGGCCTTGCGGCACCAGCTGCGCGGTCCAGTCGCAGCGGCCGATGTCCTCCATCAGCGCGTCGCGGATGTTGCGCTCGCGCGCCTGTTCCAGGGTCTCGTTGAACTCGAACATCTCAAGCAGGTCTCAGGCGGCCCCGATGTCGGGCACGAAGCCGCGCGCCGGCTTGGCGATCGCGGCGGGGTGGCGGGCGACGAAGTCGAGCATGCGCTCGATGCAGCCGAGCGCCTGGCTGCGCGTCGGCTCGGGCACGGTGATCTCGCCGCTGCCCTGCTCGAGGCAGGCGACCACGCCCTGCAGGGCGTTCATCGCCATCCACGGGCAGTGCGCGCAGCTCTTGCAGGTGGCGCTGTTGCCGGCGGTGGGCGCCTCGATCAGCACCTTGTCGGGGGCCAGCTGGCGCATGCGGTGCAGGATGCCGTTGTCGGTCGCGACGATGTACTCGCGCGCGCTGCCCTGCAGCACGGCCTGCAGCAGCTGCGAGGTGGATCCGACCACGTCGGCCTGCTCGACCACGCTGCGCGGCGATTCGGGGTGCACCAGCACCATCGCGCCGGGGTGCTCGCGCTTGAGCAGCTCCAGCTCCAGGCCCTTGAACTCGTCGTGCACGATGCACGCGCCGTTCCACATCAGCATGTCGGCACCGGTCTGCTCCTGGATGTAGCGTCCCAGGTGCTTGTCCGGGGCCCACAGGATCTTCTCGCCCTGGTCCTTCAGGTGCTGCACGATGGCCAGCGCGCAGGAGCTGGTGACCATCCAGTCGGCGCGCGCCTTCACCGCGGCGCTGGTGTTGGCGTAGACCACCACCTTGCGGTCCGGGTGGGCGTCGCAGAACGCGGCGAACTCGTCCGGCGGGCAGCCCAGGTCCAGCGAGCAGGTCGCGTCCAGGTCGGGCATCAGCACGCGCTTGTCGGGCGAGAGGATCTTGGCCGTCTCGCCCATGAAGCGCACGCCGGCCACCACCAGGGTCTTGCTCGCATGGTCGCGGCCGAAGCGCGCCATCTCGAGCGAGTCCGCGACGCAGCCGCCGGTCTCCAGTGCCAGGTCCTGCAGGTCGCCGTCGACGTAGTAATGGGCCACCAGCACCGCGTCATGCTTCGCAAGCAGCGCGCGGGCGCGCTCCTTCCATTCACGGCGCTCCTCGGCCGTCAGGGGCGGGGGCACCTTGGCCCAGGCGTGGGCCGTGCAGCTGGCACCCGAGGCGTCCTGCCGGGTGTAGTCGTAGATCACTTGTTCCATGTGGCGAGCAGGCCCTGCGGCCTGCATGGCGAGGGGAAAAGACCAGAAATGGTAGCCGAGCGGGCGAAGATGCTCGCCCACATGGGATATGGCGCTGCGCGCAGGCGATGCCACCCCGGGCTCAGCCCAGGGCTTTCTCTGCCTCCATGACCTTGAAGCGCGCCAGTGCCAGGTTGGTGTGCTGCTTGTCGAGCACGGCCAGCAGGAACAGCTCGGGGTGCGTGGTCACGGTGCGCAGCACGTGGTGGCGGCGGCCCTGGGTGACGATGATCTCCTCGATGCGCTCGCCGCTGCCCATCTCGCGCGCGGCACGGCGGTGCGCCTTGAGCACTTCGGTGTGGCTGGCCGCGGCCAGGTCGATCGCGATGTCCTCACCCTCGGCGGAGCGGCGGCTGCCGAGGACCATGCCGGTGCTGGCATCGATCACGCAGCAGGCGAGCAGGCCCTCGACCGCAGTCAGCTGCTCGAGGGTACGCAGCATGCGGGTCAGGTCCAGCGTGGAGCGCGGCGTGTCGATGCGCACCGTGGGCTCGGGCGAGGCGCTGGCCGGTGCGGTGCGCGGCGCCACTTTGCCGGCGATCGGCGCGTCGAGGTCCGCGACCTTGATCGGGAACTCGCCGGCACCGCCGGCCGGGCCTCCGTCGACGCTTTCCCAGCGCGGCAGGGTCTTGACCTTGTTCCAGACGTTGAGGATGTTGTTCCACACCGCCGAGGCGCTGGTCATCGGCTCGGTCGTCACCGTGACGTTGAGCCGCGGCGGCCAGGGCATGGCCGCGATGCGCGGCGCCATCTGCGCCACCGGGGTCGAGAGCATGAACAGCAGGTTGGGGCAGCGCCAGTGCGCCCCGCGGGTGGCGGCGTGCAGCGTGGCGAGGATCTGCTCGACCGCAGCGGCCGGCATCGGCGCGACGATCACCGCCGTGAGGTGGCTGCTTTCCATCAGCGCGAGCGGGATGGCCTGCGCGTCCGGGCTCTCCTCGCGCACGTCGGTGTGATAGATCTTCAGCGGGTCCTCGACCCGGCGCGGCAGCGCGGTGCGCTCGATCAGCGCGATGGTGGCCAGCGTGTTCTGATGGCGCAGGTGCAGCCGTTCGATCGGCTGCCCGGAGGCGTCCGACAGCGCCTTGATCACGCTGCCGGCCCACATGCGGGCCGGATCGAACAGGGTGATCTGCCGGGTGGCGGTCTCCAGGTCGGCGCGGGTCGCCTTGAGGTGCTGGCGGATCGCCTCCGAGGGGGACCCGGTGACGAACAGGTCGCTGGTGTGCTTGTCGACGATGTGACCCAGGTCGCTGACCTCGGCGGCCGAGCTCTCCAGGATGGCGGTGGCGGCAAAGTCGGGGGTGTCGTGGCCCCGGCGGGGGGTGGTCGGGGCACCCAGATCGCCGAAGAGGGAGGTCAGCATACGGCGTCCTTTCCTGTTCGATGCAGGCGGCACGGGGCACGTCCTGCGGCACGGCCAGACGGGGCCGCAGAGCGTCCGGGCACCAGGGGCCGGACGCGGCGACCTCGATGCAGTGTAGTGAAGGGCCTGTCCAGGGTCACCCCCGCTAAAGGAGGGAGGCGATCCCGGCTGGCCGGGCGGCGGCGGAGGCGGGACGAACGGCAGCCGCTCAGGGCACCTGGCGGGGCGACTGGCTGCCGAAGAACTGGCTGGGCGGGGTGCCGACCGAGCGGCGCACCATGGCCGTGAAGGCGCTGGGGCTGGCGTAGCCCAGCTCGCTGGCGATGTGGCTCATCGGCAGCCTGCGCGCGGCCAGCGACACGGCCTTGGCCAGCAGCACCTGCTGGCGCCACTGCACGAAGCTGGTGTTGAGCTCCTGCCGGAACAGCCGCGCCAGCGTGCGCGGGCTGGCGCCGACGTCGCGCGCCCAGGCCTCCAGCGTGGTGTGGCGGGTCGGGTGGTGCAGCACCGCCTCGCAGAGCGCGCGCAGGCGCTTGTCGGTGGGCAGGTTCACGCCCAGCGGCACCTCGCGGGCGCGGCGCAGCTCGTCGCAGACCAGCGCGCTCAGGTGGTGTTCACGGTAGGCCTGCTCGTCGGTGAGCGCCGGGCCGCTGCCGTCCGGGCGGGTGTCCAGCTCCAGCACCAGCGCGCGCAGCAGCTCTGAGACCTCCAGCACCCGGCAGTGCTGCCATGCGGCCGGGTCGGACTCGCGCAGGTCGGGCCCGCAGTGGCCGGGCGGCTGGTGGAAGTAGACCGTGCGCATGTCCGCGTCCTCGACCACGGTGATCGCATGCTCGACCCCGGCGGGCACCCACACGGCGCGCGTGGGCGGCACGATGTAGGTGGAGCGCTCGGTGCTCAGCCGCAGCACGCCGGTGACCGAGAAGGTGAGCTGCGCCCACGGATGGCTGTGGGGCGTGACGTGCACGTCGGCACGCAGGCCGTGCGCCTTGGCGCGCACCGGCCGCTGCGGCGTCGGGCAGAACAGGTGCGGGGTCAGCGGCCCGATCTGCTCCAGCGCACGGCTGGACGTGGGGCGGGGGGCCGGGACGGTGCGGCTTGGCATGTTCTCGACAGAAGTTGTCGTGCTATCGTAACTGCGCCTTGGCCCGGCTGCCTACCATCGGGCTCGTCGTTCCGTTTCCCCCCTTACCGCACGACCCATGGCGACCACCGCGACTCCCAATCCCGTCCCGCTGCGGCAGGACGCGCGCACCATCGGCCTGATCGGCGTGGCGCACGGCACCTCGCATTTCTTCCACATGCTGCTGCCGCCGCTGTTCCCCTGGTTCATCAGCGACTTCTCGCTGAGCTATTCGGAACTCGGACTGCTGGTGACGCTGTTCTTCGTGATCTCGGGCGTCGGGCAGGCGCTGTCGGGCTTCCTGGTCGACAAGGTCGGCGCGCGGCCGGTGCTGTTCGTCGCGCTGTGCTGCTTCGTCGGCGCGGGGCTGGCGGCGGCCTCGGCGCAGGGCTACGTCGGGCTGATGCTGGCCTCCGCGCTGGCCGGCTTCGGCAACGCACCGTTCCACCCGGTGGACTTCACCATCCTGAACAAGCGCGTCTCGGCGCCGCGGCTGGGCCATGCCTTCTCGGTGCACGGCATCACCGGCAACCTCGGCTGGGCGCTGGCGCCGGTGTTCCTGGTCGGCATCACCCAGGCCACCGGATCGTGGCGGCTGGCCTGCGCGGGGGCGGCGCTGGTCGCGGTCGCGGTGCTGGTGCTGCTGCTGCTCAACCGCGATGCGGTGGACGACAGCGTGGGCGCCTGGGCGCACGAGAAGAAGGGCGCGGGCGGCCAGAGCGCGGCGGTGGCCGAGCACCCGCTGGCGTTCCTGAAGCTGCCCTCGGTGTGGCTGTGCTTCTCGTTCTTCTTCTGGTCGACCTGCGCGCTGAGCGCGGTGCAGAGCTTCGCCAGCCCGTCGCTGCAGCAGCTCTACGGGCTGCCGCTGTCGATCACGTCGATGGTGGTGACCGGCTACATGCTGTGCGGGGCGGCCGGCATGATCATCGGCGGCTTCCTGGTCGCGCGGGTCGAGCGGCTCGAATTCACGATCGGTGTCGCGCTGCTGGTCGGCGCGGCGCTGCTGACCCTGGCGGGCAGCGGCCTGGTGCCGGGCGTGGCCGCGGCGGTGATCGCGGCGCTGGCGGGCTTCGGCATCGGGCTGGCGGGACCGTCGCGCGACATGCTGATCAAGCGCGCCGCGCCGCCCGGGGCGACCGGCCGGGTCTACGGCACGGTGTACTCGGGCCTGGACCTGGGCTTCGCCGTCGCCTCGCCGACCTTCGGCATGCTGCTGGACCGCGGGCTGCCGGACTGGGTGTTCTACGGCTCGGCGCTGACCCTGGTGATGGGCGTGCTGTCGGCCACGCTGGTGAGCCACCAGCAGCGCGCACGCACCGCCTCGGCGGCCGCGGCCGCCTGAGGGGCGTCCGAGGTGGCGCAGATCCCGGGACAGACTGAACGGAACCACGGCATGAGCGAACGTCCCGCCCCGCGCCTGGCCGGCCACGCGCTCGTGGAGGCGCTCATCGAGCAGGGCGTCGACACGGCCTTCGGCGTGCCCGGGGAAAGCTTCCTCGCGGTGCTGGACGGCTTCCACGAGCACCGCGGGCGCATCCGCTTCGTCGCCTGCCGGCAGGAGGGCGGTGCCGCCTTCATGGCCGAGGCGCAGGGCAAGCTGCGCGGGCGGCCGGGCATCTGCTTCGTCACGCGGGGGCCCGGGGCGAGCAACGCCGCCATCGGCCTGCACACGGCGTTCCAGGACTCCACGCCGATGATCCTGTTCGTCGGGCAGGTGGGCAGCGACGTGCGCGACCGCGAGGCTTTCCAGGAAGTGGACTACCGGGCGATGTTCGGGCCGGGCACCGGCGGCTTCGCGAAATGGGTGGCCGAGGTCGACCGCCCCGAGCGCCTGCCGGAGTACGTCGCGCGCGCCTTCCACGTCGCGCTGCAGGGGCGCCCCGGTCCGGTCGTGCTGGCGCTGCCCGAGGACATGCTGATGACGCCCACCGACGCGCCGGTGCTGCCGCGCGTGGAGCCGGCGCAGGCCTGGCCGGCGCCGGGGGCGCTGCGCGCGCTGCGGGCCCTGCTGACGGGGGCGCAGCGGCCACTGGTGATCGCCGGCGGCAGCGGCTGGGATGCCGAGTCCTGCAAGGCGCTGCAGCGCTTCGCCGAGAACTGGCAGCTGCCGGTGGCCTGCGCGTTCCGCTTCCAGGACCTGTTCGACAACCGCCACCCGCTGTATGCGGGCGACGTGGGCCTGGGCATCAACCCGAAGCTCGCGCAGCGCATCCGCGAGGCCGACCTGATCCTCGCGGTCGGCGCCCGGCTGGGCGAGGTGACCACCGGCGGCTACACGCTGATCGAAGCGCCGCGGCCGAAGCAGAAGCTGGTGCATGTCCATGCCGGGGCCGAGGAGCTCGGTCGCGTCCACGCCGCGGACCTGCTGGTGCAAGCCTCGATGGCCTGCGCCGGGCGGGCGCTGGAGACGCTCGCCGCGCCGCCGTCGCTGCCGTGGACCGCGTGGACGCAGGGCGTGCACGCCGACTACGAGGCCAACCTCGAGCCGCCGCCTGCAGCCGGGGCGCTCGACATGGGCCAGGTGGTGCGGACCCTGCAGCGCGTGTTGCAGGAGGAGGGCCGCGAGGACGCCGTGCTGGCCAACGGCGCCGGCAACTTCGCCGGCTGGCTGCACCGCTACTACCGTTACCCGGGCCTGCACCGGGCGGGCCGCACCCAGCTCGCGCCGACCTCCGGGGCCATGGGCTACGGCGTGCCGGCCGCGATCGCCGCCAGCCTGCTGCAGCCGCAGCGCACCGTGGTCGCGCTGGCCGGCGACGGCGACTTCCTGATGACCGGGCAGGAGCTGTCCACCGCGGCCGCGCACGGCGCACGGCCGGTCGTGATCGTCGCCGACAACGGCGCCTACGGGACGATCCGCATGCACCAGGAACGGGTGTTCCCGGACCGCGTCTCGGGCAGCGTGCTGTGCAACCCGGACTTCGTGCAGTACGCCCGTGCGTTCGGCTGGGAGGCGGCGCGCGTGACGCGCACCGACGAGTTCGAGCCGGCCCTGCGCGATGCGCTGCACAGCGGGCGGGCGACGCTGCTGCACCTCAAGCTCGACCTCGAGGACCTGTCCAGCCGCGCGACGCTGGGGGCCATCCGCGCCGCCGCCTCGCGGCAGGGCTGAGGCGCTGCAACCTCCGGTCACGCACTTCGACGCCCGTTTACATCGTGCGCGCTGACGGCAGCCCGGCCGCCGCGGACAATGCGCTGCCCGTATCCGCGGGCCGCACCGGGCGCATCGACCCGGACGGGGTGGACAGGGGGAGTGCATGAGTGCGAGCGTCGTGCTGCTGTGGGTGTCCGGCGGCCTGTTGCTGGCTGCCGGCGTGCTGCTGCTCGCCTCCCGCCTGCCGGCCATGGTCGAGGCGTGGCGCGCCACGCGCTGGCACCGCACGCCGGCCACGCTGCAGGCCATGGTGTTGCAGCGGGTGGGCCGGGGCGAGCGCTACCGGGTGCTGGTCAGCTACCGCTACCGCCACGGCGACGGATCCTATGTCGGCCACCGCATCCATCCCTGCTACGCCGCCTCCGGCAAGCGGGTGCTGCACAAGGGCGTGCTGAACCGCTTGCAGGCCGGTTCGGTGATTGCAGTCCACGTCCATCCGGACCAGCCACAACGCTCGACCATCCTGGTCGGCGTCAACCGCCACTGCCTGCTGCATGCACTGGCGGGCCTGCCGCTGGTGCTGATTGGGCTGCTCGTGATGGGCATGGCGCTGGGGCAGACCCTGCCTTGGTCCTGGCCCGCGTGGAGCCAGCCCGCCGCCGCGGCGGTGCTGGGAGCCAGCCTGCTGGTCGCCGTCTTCAGCCTGCGCGCCCGCGAGCGACTGGTGGCCGACGTGGCGCGCGTGCTGTAGCCCCCGGAGCCGTGCGGCAGCGGCGCGGGACCTACACTCGCGCCTGATGTCGTCTTCCGAACGTTCCCTTGCCGGCGTCCACGTGATCGGCGCCGGCCCGGCGGGCCTGATGGCCGCCGAAACCCTGGCCGAGGCCGGATGCACGGTGCACGTGCACGACGCGATGCCCTCGGCCGGCCGCAAGTTCCTGCTCGCCGGCAAGGGCGGGCTCAACCTCACGCATGCCGAGCCGCTCGGGGCGTTCCTGTCGCGCTACGGCGCACGCCGGGCGCAGCTGGAGCCGCTGCTGGCGCAGTTCGGCCCGCAGGCGCTGCGCGACTGGGCGCATGGCCTCGGCATCCGGACCTTCGTCGGCACCTCCGGGCGGGTGTTTCCCGACGAGATGAAGGCAGCGCCGCTGCTGCGTGCCTGGATGCACCGGCTGCGCGAGGCCGGCGTGCGCTTCCACATGCGGCACCGCTGGACCGGCTGGACCTCAGCCGGCGCGCTGTGCTTCGAGACGCCGCAGGGGCCGCTGGCCGTCGCCGCGGACGCCACCGTGCTGGCGCTGGGCGGCGCCAGCTGGCCACGGCTGGGCTCGGACGGGGCCTGGCAGCCGCTGCTGGAGGCGCGCGGCATTCCCGTCGCGCCGCTGCGGCCGGCCAACTGCGGCTTCGACGTGGCGCGCCCGCAGCCGGACGGCACGCTGCTGCCGGGCTGGAGCGAGCATTTCCGCTCCCGGTTCCCCGGGCAGCCGCTCAAGTCGGTGGCGCTGTCGTTGCCGGACGGCGGGGCGGCTGCCCCCCGGCAGGGCGAGTTCGTCATCACCGCGACCGGGGTGGAAGGCAGCCTGATCTATGCCCATGCGGCCGCGCTGCGCGACGCGATCGAGGCGCAGGGGCGGGCGAGCTTCCTGCTGGACCTGCTGCCGGCGCGCGCGCCCGAGCAGGTGGGGCGCGAGGTGGCGCACCCGCGAGGCTCGCGCTCGCTGTCCAGCCACCTGCAAAGCCGGCTGGGCCTGGCCGGCGTGAAGGCCGCGCTGCTGTGGGAGCTGTTGCCCCGCGAGGCGATGGCCGACCCGGCGCGGCTGGCGGGCGCGATCAAGCGGCTGCCGCTCACCCTGGTGGCGGCGCGCCCGGTGACCGAGGCGATCAGCACCGCCGGCGGCGTGCGTTTCGAGGCCCTGGACGGGCAGCTGATGCTGCGCGACCTGCCCGGCGTGTTCTGTGCCGGCGAGATGCTGGACTGGGAAGCGCCGACCGGGGGCTACCTGCTGACCGCCTGCTTTGCCAGCGGCCGCGCGGCAGGGCTGGGCGTGCGGCGCTGGCTGGCCGGGCAGCGGGCGTAGGGGGGCCGCAGTTCCAGCGGCGTGGGCTGCCGGCGGCAGGTGCTGCGGTTCCTGCTGACGAAGCGCAAGGTCGCGCGGGGATCGGGCCGGGCGCGTGCGCTTTGTCGCGTGGCAGACTGGAACGCCGCCGGTGGGGCAGGTATAAGAACGTCCACGTCCGTGCGATCCAGGAACAGGAGGTCCCTCGCGGGGTACCGCGTTTGCCATGGAGACAGACCGCAATGCCCGCGTCCGGCTGGCCCAGCTGCAGCTGTACGTCAACAACCACATCAACGACCAGTACCTGACGCCGGTGTTGACGGTGATCGTGGCGGCGCTGCTGACGACCTGGCGGCCGCTGGCCTGGGTCGTGACCTGGGCCGTGGTCGAGCTGGCGATCATCGCGACCTACCTGACCTGCTACCGGCGCTTCCGTGCGGTGGACCGGCAGCCGCACGAGGAGCCCGTGTGGGCGCGGCGCATCGCCTGGGCGCACGGGGCGCACATGCTCAGCTGGTCATCGATCATCGTGTGGGGCTGGGTGCCGGGGGACGCGGCCAACCTGATGTTCACGATGCTCGTGCACCTGGGCCTGGTGTCGGCCACCGTGGCGATGAGCAACCCGCACCGGCGGCTGCTGCTGTCGGACATGAGCATCCCGATGGTGGCGCTGCTGGCGCCCCCGCTGCTGAGCGCCGGGGCCTTCAACACCGGGCTGGCGATGCTCGGGCTGTTCTACTGCGCGCTGATGCTGTGCGTGGCCGCGAAGATCCACCAAACCACGGCCGAAGCGATCGAGCTGCGGCTGCGCAACGAGGAGCTGATCGCGCGGCTGGAGCGCCAGACACGCATCGACGGGCTGACCGGCGTGGCCAACCGCAACCACCTGCTGGCCACCGGCAATGCCGAGATCCGGCGTGCCTCGCGCTTCGGGCACCCGATGGCCCTGCTGATGCTGGACATCGACCACTTCAAGAGCATCAACGACACCCACGGCCACCTGGTGGGCGACCGGGTGATCAAGGCCGTGGCCGACGCCTGTGCGCTGTCGCTGCGCGACTGCGACTGCCTGGGCCGCATGGGCGGCGAGGAGTTCGTCGCCATCCTGCCCGAGACCGACCTGGGCGCCGCGGTGGCGGTGGCCGAGCGGCTGCGCGCCACCGTGGAGGCCTTGCGGCTGACGCACGAGGGCCGTCCGCTCGTCACCACGGTCAGCGTCGGGGTCACCGTGCTGGAGTCCGCCTCGGAGCCGCTTGCCAACCTGCTGTCGCGCGCCGACGTCGCGATGTACCGCGCCAAGAAGCGCGGGCGCAACTGCGTCGAGACCGAGGTGACGTCGCGGGCGCTGGCGTGGCGCCCGCAGGACGTGGCCGCCACCGTCTAGCCACGGCGACACCTCAGGACGAGCCGGGCGGCTCCGGGATGGCCCGGGTCCACTGCGCGATCTCGTCCTCGCTCATGTTGCCCCGGGGCCGCGCGCGGCCGTCCCGGTAGCCCTGGGCCTCCAGGTCGCTCAGGTATTGCTGGCGCGACAGCAGCGTGCCTTCGCAGACCCGGTCCTGCGGTGGCGGGGCCTCGGTCTCGGCGCGCAGCCGGTCCAGCAGGTGGCGCATCACCCAGGCGGGGACGCGCCGGCGTTCGTCGGGATAGATGAAGCCGAACAGCACCAGGTGGCTGAGCAGCACGCGCCAGTGCGCGCCGAAGCGCAGCAGCAGGCGCTGCCAGTCCAGGTCCGTCGCGCGCGCATGCAGCAGGTGCGCCACGTCGGCGCCGTCGTAGCGCTCGCGTTCCATGATGAAGGCCTTGGACCAGATCGTTTCCTCGACCGGCGCGACCTTCACCGGGCGATCGAGCAGCGGTGCATCCAGGGCGTGGCGGAACCAGTCGTCGTCCACCAGGGCGATGCCGTTGCCCGAGTTGAAGATCAGGTCGATGAACTCGCCGCCGGCCCGGACCTTGGCCAGCCAGTGCGGGTAGGTCAGCTCCGGCCGGTGGCCGGCAGCCTGCAGCGCCTGCGCGGCGCGCTCGTAGTGGCTGCGGCGCAGGAACAGGTCCAGGTCCTTGGTCTGGCGTTCGATGCCGGTACAGCAGGCAAAGGCATACGCCCCTCCGACCAGGAAGGGCACGCCGGCGTCGTCCAGGATCTGCAGCACCTGCCGATAGAACGCGGCGGTGGCGGCGTCCAGGTCGTCGCAGGACGGGGGCGTCAAGGGAGCGTGCAGCATGGCGGGCGGCGCGAGGTATGGGGATTGCCACTTCCCGCAAAAGACGTGCCTTGCGCCAGCCAGGCGCAGGGGCCGTCCCGACGAAAGGAAAGCCGATGGATGGACTGGACCAGGTGCGCTTCGCCGCGGTCGGGGACCTGCATTGCCGGCAGGACATGGCCGGGGCGTTGCGCCCCCTGTTCGCGCAGGCTGCGGAGGCCGCCGACGCGCTGCTGCTGTGCGGCGACCTGACCGACTACGGGCAGCCGGAAGAGGCACGGGTGCTCGCCGAGGAACTGGCGGTCGTCGACATGCCGGTGGTGGCCGTGCTCGGCAACCATGACTTCGAGTCCGGCCGGCAGGAAGAGGTGCGGCGCATCCTGATCGATGCCGGCATCGTCGTGCTCGATGGCGAGGCCTGCGAGGTGCACGGCGTCGGCATCGCCGGCACCAAGGGGTTTGCCGGCGGCTATGGCCGGCACGCCCTGGGGCCCTGGGGCGAGCAGGTCATCAAGGGCTTCGTCAACGAGGCGATCCAGGAAGCGCTGAAGCTGGAGACGGCGCTGTCCAAGCTGCGCACGCCGCAGCGCCTCGTGCTGCTGCACTATGCGCCCATCGTCGGGACGGTGGAAGGCGAGCCGGTCGAGATCTATGCCTTCCTCGGCACCAGCCGGCTCGAGGATCCGCTGATCCACTACCCGGTCACTGCGGTCTTCCACGGTCACGCGCACCGCGGCCAGCCGGAGGGGCGCACGGTCAACGGCATCCCGGTCTACAACGTCGCCCGGCCATTGTTGCAACGTGCGTATCCGCAGCAGCCGGCCTTCCGCCTCCTCGAGGTGCCGTTGCGGCCGGCCGAGCCCTGAGCGCTCAGCCGTGCGCGTGCGGGGTGGCAGCGCACGTGGCCGACCACTCGATGCGCGCGCCCAGCTGGCAGAGGTTCTCGACGAAGCGCGGATGCGCGCGCCGGATCGGTGCCGCATGGCGGATCACCGAGCGGCCCTCGATGCTCGCGGCGACCATCAGCAGCGCGATCGCGACGCGGATGATGTAGGGGCTGTCGACCTCGGCCGGCACCAGCGGCTTGCCGCCGAAGGTGACCAGCCGGTGCGGGTCGGACAGGAAGGCGTGGGCGCCGAACTTGGACAGCTCCGAGGTCCAGCCGAGCGCGCCGTCGTAGACCTTGTTCCAGAACATCATGCTGCCCTGGGCGCGCACGCCCAGCGCGATGAAGATCGGCAGCAGGTCCACCGGCAGGTAGGGCCAGGGCGCGGCCTCGACCTTCTGCAGCATGTGCGAGGTGAAGGGCTCGCGCACCTGCAGGCGGCCGTCGACGCGGGCGCGCGACCAGCCGTCCTCGTGCATGACCTGTACGCCGAACTTCGCGAAGGTGCGGTCGATCAGCGGGAACTGCTCGGGTGCCGAGTTCTTCACCCGCACGTCGCCGCCGGTGATCGCGCCCAGCGCGAGGAACGTCACCACCTCGTGGAAGTCCTCGGTGAAGGTGAACTCGCCGCCGCCCAGCGCGTCGACGCCGGTGATGCGCAGCCGCGAGGTGCCCAGGCCCTCGATGCGCGCGCCCAGCACCTGCATGAAGCGGCAGAACTCCTGCACGTGCGGCTCGGAGGCGGCGTTGGTCAGCGTCGAGGTCCCGGCAGCCAGCGCCGCGCACATCACGAAGTTCTCGGTCGTGGTCACCGAGGCGTAGTCCAGCCAGTGGTCGGTGGCGGTCAGCGGCGCGTCGCAGCGCAGCACCAGCGCGTCGTCGCCGCGCTCGACCCGGGCGCCGAAGCGCTCGAACACCTCGACGTGCGGGTCGATCTCGCGTACGCCCAGCGTGCAGCCCTGCACGTCGTTCTCGATGCGCGCGACGCCGAAGCGCGCCAGCAGCGGCGCGACCAGCAGCACCGAGGAGCGCATTGCCTCGGGGAGGCGGTGGCGCGCGGCGTCGAACAGCGTGTGGCGGTGCCGGACCTCGAGCGTGCCGCGCGCGAAGTCGACCTGCACCGAGCTGCCCCAGGCGCGGAAGGCGTCCAGGATCTTCTTCACGTCGGTGATCTCGGGCACGCGGCGCAGGCGCACCGGCTCGCGCGTCAGCAGCGTGGCGCACAGCACGGGCAGCACGGCGTTCTTGTTGGCCGACGGCACGACCTTGCCGACGAGCGGCGTGCCGCCGTGGACGATCAGGTGGGACATGGCGGGGGAGGGAGAGGGATCCGACACGCGCGCAGTGTCGGGGCGCCGCATGAACCGAACATGAAGCCTGTGTGAAGTGACAGGCCCTGGGGCCTTTGGCAAAGCCTCTTGCCAGCCGTTACCGCGGGGGTTACGTCCCGATAACCCATGACGCGGGACACGCTTCCGATACTGCTTCGGCACCGTCCCGGCGAGGGGCGGCAACCCGATACCCACGACCGAAGGAGACGACGTATGAAGCGGACTCTCGCGCATGCCAGGCCCTGCACCCGGACCTGGCTGGGCGCCACGCTGGCGGCGACCGCACTGGGACTGGCCGGATGCGGTGGCGGCGGCGATGAAGGCGGCAGCGCTTCCGCGCTGGACATCGAGGAGGCGGAGGCAGCGGCACTCGAGCTGGACGACGGCACCGCACAGGCATTGCATGCCCGGGGGCGTCCCCATTGCGAGCACCGGGTCAACAACACCCCCCGCAAGCTGCTGGAGTGCGTCACGCTCGAGGGCGTGAAGCGCCACCTGGCGGCCTTCGATCGCATTGCCCGGGAGAACGGCGGGCATCGCGCCTCGGGCACCAGCGGCTACGACCGCACGGTCGCCTATGCGGAACAGGTGCTGCGGCGCGCGGGTTACCGCGTCACGCGGCAGGAGTTCCAGTTCCAGACCTTCGTGCAGCAGTCGCCGGTGGTGCTCGAGCAGGTGGCACCGGCGCCCGGCGGGCCGGTCGAGACCCGCATCCTGTCGTACTCCGGCAGCGGCGACGTGACCGCCCCGGTGAGCCTGCCGGCCGGCGATGTCACCGGCTGCACGGCAGCCGACTTCGCCGGCTTCACGGCAGGGCACATCGCGCTGATCTCGCGCGGCACCTGCACCTTTGCCGAGAAGGCTGCCAACGCCCATGCTGCCGGCGCGGCCGGGGTGGTGATCTACAACAACCTGCCCGAGCCGCTGAACGGCACGCTGGGGGCCGAGTTCACGCTGGACCTGCCGGTGACCTCGGTGACGCAGCAGGTCGGCGAGCAGCTGGCGGCCACCCCGGGCCTGGTGCTGCACTTGCGCACCGACACCTTCCGGGGCCTGGCGACGACCAGCAACCTGCTGGCCGAATCCCGCCACGGCGATCCGGACAAGGTGGTGATGGTCGGCGCGCACCTGGACTCCGTCGATGCCGGCCCGGGCATCAACGACAACGGCACGGGCGCGGCAGCGGTGCTCGAAACCGCGGTGCAGATGGGCAAGGTCAAGCCGCGCCAGAAGGTGCGCTTTGCGCTGTGGGGGGCCGAGGAATCCGGCCTGGTCGGCTCGGAGCACTACGTGGCTTCGCTCACGCAGCAGGAAAAGGACCGCATCGCGCTGTACCTCAACTTCGACATGATCGGCTCGCCGAACCACGTCTACATGATCTACGACGGGGACGATTCGGACGCCACCGGCGCCGGTCCCGGACCGGGGCGTTCGGCCGAGATCGAGAAGCTTTTCGAGCGCTACTACACCGAGCGCGGCCTGCCGTTCAAGGGCACCGATTTCGACGGTCGCTCCGACTACGGCCCGTTCATGGACGAAGGCATTGCCGCGGGAGGCCTGTTCACCGGCGCCGAGGGGATCAAGACCGAGGAGGAGGCGGCGCTGTGGGGCGGCACCGCGGGCGTGGCCTACGACCCGTGCTACCACCAGGCCTGCGACGGCATGGACAACGTCAACTGGGAGGCGCTGGACGTCATCGCCGATGCGGTGGCCTACGCGACGCTGCACTACGCGATGGAAAAGGACAAGCGCGTCGGCAAGCGTCACAAGGTCGGCCACGGCAAGTTCTCCGCGCCCAAGCACCGGTTCCATCGCCGCGGCGCGCTGCGCCACTGAGCCGATGCCGGCGCTTGCTCGGCAGGCGGCGCCTTCGGGCGCCGCTTCCGCATGTGTCGCGGTCAGCGAGGCTTGCGCGGCCGGCGGAACGCTCCGGCCCGGTAGACGTTGCCTTCCCAGTGACCCCGCTCGCCGCGGGCACGGCGGATGGCCTGCTCGGCCGCCCGGGCCGCCTCGCGGCGTGCGGGCCACCAGCGCCACACGGCGACGGCCCGCCGGCGCAACGCCTGCCACAGCCGCAGCCACGCGGCATCGAGGCGGGCGCGACGGCGCTCGCCGACCAGCATGCGCAGCAGCAGCACGATGCAGACGGCGAACACGAGGGCGGCGAAGCTTTTCTCGATCACGGTGATTCCGGGGCGACAGGGCAGCTGGCCTTGAGCCTATCTCACGCCGGCGCGGCTGCAAGCGGGCTGCACTGGAATCGCCGCGCGCCGGCCCCCGTGTGCGGGGCGTTCGCGCGGCGGGCGCGCGCCACTGCAGGGGGCGCCGATTATGATTTCCCGTTTCGCCGCATGACTTCGCTTGCCCTGCCATCGCTGCTGCATCCCGCATGGGCCTGGGCCCTGTTGCTGGGCATCGGCCTGAACGTGGTGTGCGGCGAGCCCGGGCGCTGGCACCCGTTGGTGCTGTTCGACCGGGCGGCGCGGGGCGCGGCCCGGCGCCGGGCCGCCGGGGACAGCTCGCATGGCGCCGGCCTCGTGGCGGGCATGCTGTTGCTGCTGGCCCCGCCGGCCGCGGTGCTGGTGCTGCGACACTGGTGGCCGGCGGGCTGGCGGTGGCTGTTCGAGGGCTTCGTGCTGTACCTTGCCGTCGGTCCGCGCGGGCTGCACGAGCAGGTCGCGCAGGTGGGCGCAGCGCTGGTGCGCGACGACTTGCCGGCCGCGCGCCAGGCCATCCAGCACCTGCTCGGCCATGAGGCGCTGGCGCCCGATGCGATGCCGGTGGCCGATGCCGCGGTCGCGGGCACCTTGGCGCAGGGACACGAGCGCATCCTCGCGCCGCTGTTCTGGTTCGCCCTGGCCGGTGGTGCGGGTGCGCTGACGTACCGGCTGGTCCGGCGCCTGCATGGCGCCTGGCAGGCCGGCGGCGCCGGCGCCGATCCCGTCGGCAGGATGGCGGCACGGCTGGCATACGCGCTCGACTGGGTCCCGGCCCGGCTGAGCGCGGCCAGCTACGCGGTGCTGGGCGACATCCGGGCGGCGCGCTGGTGCTGGCAGCACCAGGCCGGGCCGCGGGGCGGTCCCGGGCCCATCGTCGCGGCGGGCGCCGGGGCCCTGGGGCTGCGGCTGGGTGTTTCGGGCGGCGCTGCGCCGCGGTCCATCGCCGGCGTGGGGCGGCCGCCGCAGCCGCGCGACGTGGCGCGCGCGCTGGCGCTGGTGGCCAGTGCGATGCTGCTGTGGCTGGTGGTGCTGGGGCTGCTGCACCTGGTGGCGACGCGATGAGCCTGGCGCCGAAGGAGGAAGGAACGGTCCGATGCTGAAACCCCTGTTCGCCGGGATGCTGGCGCTGGGTGCCGTGGCCGCGCTGGCACAGCCGGTGTCGGTGATCGACGACCATGGCGACACGGTCACGCTGCAGGCGCCGGCCAGGCGCGTGGTCAGCGTCGCGCCGCACCTGACCGAACTGCTGTTCGCCGCCGGCGGCGGCGAGCGCATCGTCGGCACGGTGGACTACAGCGACCACCCGCCGCAGGCGCGCGACATCGTGCGCGTGGGCGACAGCCGTTCGTTGGACCTGGAGGCGATCGCGGCGCTGAAGCCCGACCTCGTCGTGGTCTGGCGCGAGGGCAACTCGCCGCGCCAGATCGACAAGCTGCGCCGCCTGGGCATCCCGATGTACCAGAGCGAACCCAGGCGGCTCGACGACATCGGCGCTTCGCTGCTGCGGCTGGGGCGGCTGCTCGGCACCGAGCCGGTGGCGCGCCGCGAGGCGCAGGCCTTCGCACAGGGCCTGGCGGCCTTGCGCGAGCGCTATGCGGGCCGCGCGCCGGTGCGCACCTTCTACCAGGTGTGGCGCACGCCGCTGATGACGCTCAACGACCGCCACATGGTCAGCGACGTGATCCGCCTGTGCGGCGGCGTGAACGTGTTCGGCCACCTGGACACGCTGGTACCCACCCTCGACGAGGAGGCGGTGCTCCAGGCGGACCCGGAGGTGATCCTTACCGCCGCGATGGGCGCGACGCCGGGGACCCGGCCGGTGGACGGGCTGGAGGGCTGGAAGCGGTTTTCACGCCTGCAGGCGGTGGCGCGCGACAACCTCTACGCGATCGACGGCGACCTGCTGAACCGCCCGACACCGCGGCTGCTGCAGGGGGCGGCGCGGGTCTGCGAGGTGCTGGACGAGGCGCGCGCGAAGCGCCGCTGAGCGCGTGCTCACGCGCCGAACAGCGCGGCGGTGGCCTCGGGGTTCGACGCGAAGCAGGCGTGGAAGAACGAGGCGGTGAGCCCGCGCTCGCGGTAGACCGCCTCGGGACGGCCGTGGTGCTGCGGCCGGGTGCGGGCCGCAGGGACCAGCGTCGCATGCGCGTGCAGCTGGCCGTAGTGGAACACATGGCCGCGCAGCTCGCCGTGCGGCGTGTCCCACGCGTGCAGCCCGATGCCCGCCAGTCGCGTGCCCATCTCCGCGGTGGCGTCCAGCAGCCCGGCCATCGCGTGGTCGCGACCTTCCAGGTCGCGCAGCGTGCGGGCGCAGACCATCATGCCGCCGCATTCGGCCAGCAGGGGCCGGCCCGCGGCGTGCCAGTCACGCAGGCTGGTCATGAAGCGCGTGCTGCGCGCAAGCGTGGCCGCGTGCAGCTCCGGGTAGCCGCCGGGCAGGTAGAGCGCGTCGGCTCCGGGCGGCACCGCCTCGTCGGCCAGCGGCGAGAAGGTCGTCACGGTCGCACCCAGGTCGCACAGCAGGTCCAGGTTGGCTGCGTAGCAGAACGAGAACGCCGTATCGCGCGCCACCGCGACGGTGCGCCCGCGCAGCAAGGGCGGGGGTGCCGACGGGGGAGCGAGCGAAGCCGGACGGTGCCATGCCGGCAGCCGCTGCAGCGCGGCCAGGTCCAGGTGCAAGGCGGCGTCCAGCGCCTGCCACGACGCCGGCAGGCGGGCCTGCATCTCGTGGGCTTCGACCAGGCCGAGGTGGCGTTCGGGCAGCCGTGGCACGCCGTCGTCCAGGTGCCCCAGCCAGGGCATGCCGGGCGGCAGGCTGTCGCGCAGCATGCGCGCATGGGCCTCGCCGGCGACCCGGTTCGCGGCCACGCCGGCCCAGGCCAGCCGGCGCGGGGCACCGTAGGCCCGCAGACCGCAGGCGAGCGCGCCGAAGGTCTCGGCCATCGCGCCCGCGTCGATCACCGCGAGCACCGGCAGCGCCAGCCGCGCGGCCAGGTCCGCCGCGCTCGGGCTGCCGTCGAACAGGCCCATCGCTCCTTCGATCAGCAGCCAGTCGGCCTGCCGGGCGGCGTCCGCAAGCCATTGCGCGCAGCGTGCCTCGCCGACCATCCACAGGTCCAGGTTGTGCACCGGCGCCCCGGTCACGGCGGCGAGGTGGCAGGGATCGATGAAGTCGGGGCCGACCTTGAAGGCACGCACCCGCCGTCCCTGCCGGCGCAGCCGGTGCGCCAGGGCGCAGGTGAAGCTGGTCTTGCCCTGGCCGGAGGCGACCGCGGCGATCAGCAGCGCCCTCGCCATGGCCGCCTCACATCTCGATGCCCGGCTGGGCACGGATGCCTTGCAGGAAGGCATGCTTCAGCCGGCCCATGTCGGTGACGGTGTGCGCCACCGCGAGCAGCGCGGGCGGGGCGTCGGGGCCGGTGATGACCACGTGCTGGCGCTCGGGACGCGCGAGCAGGTCCACGATGGCCTGCTGGCCCCCGAGCAGGCCCGCCCTGAGCGCGGTCGTGAACTCGTCCAGCAGCACCAGGCCCAGTTCCGGGTCGCGCAGCATGCGGCGTGCGACCTCCCAGGCGGTGCGCACCTGGGCCGCGTGAGGCGCCTGCGGGGCATCGCCGTCGCCGAGCACGTGCAAGCGCACATCCTGCGGGAAGCGGCGGAAGAAGCGCTCCTCGCCCGTGGGCTGCGCGGCCCGGGTGAACTGCACGATGCCGACCTTCATGCCGTGGCCCAACGCCCGCACGGCCATGCCGTAGGCGCTGGAGCTCTTGCCCTTGCCGTTGCCGGTGTTGACGACGATCACGCCGCAATCCCGCCCGCCAGGCCTGGCCGGGGCCGCGGCCTCCTTGCCGGGCTGCGCTGGCGGTGGGGCGGGATGCCAGTCGCCCGGCGCGGGGCAGGGGTGTCCATCCAGGGCCGGATGTTCCAGGTGCGAGTTCATCGGGGAGCGGGGACGTAGTAACGGTGCCCTTCGAGCGTGACGGCGAGCATGCGGCTGCCGTAGGCACGGGCGAGGTGGTCGGGGTGCAGCACCTGGTCGAGCGGGCCGGCCATCCAGCGCGGCGCGCCGTTTCCATCGGGCAGCCACAGCAGCGCATGGGTGCAGCAGCGCAACGCGAGGTTCACGTCGTGCAGCGACATCACCACGGCCTGGTCGTGCAGCTGCGCCAGCAGCGCGCAGGCGGCCAGCTGGTGCGGCACGTCCAGGTGCGCGGTCGGCTCGTCGAGCAGCACGAGCGGCGTGGCCTGGGCCAGCATCGCGGCCAGTGCGACCCGTTGTCGCTCGCCGCCCGAGAGGCTGCGCACGTCCTGTGCCGCCAGGTGTGCGACGTCGCAGCGCTGCAGCGCCTCGAGCGCCAGGCGCTCGTCGTCCGGTCCCAGCCAGCCCATGCGGCCGGCGTAGGGCTGGCGTGCGGCGAGCACCACCTCCAGCACCGACAGGCCGAAGGCGTCGTGATGGTGCTGCGGACACCAGGCGCGCAGCGTGGCGAGCTCGCGGGTGCGGATGCGGGCCAGCGGCCGGCCGCCGAGCTCGACCTCGCCCCCGGCGGGCGGACGCAGGCCGGCCAGCGTGCGCAGCAGCGTGGTCTTGCCGCAGCCGTTGGGCCCGAGCAGCGCCCAGCGTTCGCCGGTGCGCACCTGCCAGTCCAGGCCGTCGACCAGCACGCGCTGGCCGGCGCGCACCTGCAGCGCCCGGGTGGCGAGCAGCGGGGCGTTCATGTGCGTCCTCCCTGGCGCAGCAGCAGCCACAGGAAGGCCGGCACGCCGATGAAGGCGGTCAGCACGCCCACCGGCAGCTGCATCGGCGCCGCCAGCGTGCGCGCCAGCGTGTCGGCCAGCACCAGGAAGGCGCCGCCGCCCAGCGCGCAGGCCGGCAGCAGCACCCGCTGGTCGTTGCCGAGCGCCAGCCGCAGCGCGTGCGGCACCACCAGGCCGACGAAGCCGATGCTGCCGGCCACGCTGATCGCCAGGCCGGCGGCGACCGAGGCCAGCACCACCACCGCGATGCGCAGACGCTGCACCGGCACGCCCAGCGCCTCGGCCGGGCCGTCGCCGAGCAGCATCAGGTTCAGGTCGCGCGCCAGCAGCAGGGCGGCGGCCAGCAGCGCCACGGCACCCGCCAGCGCGACGCCGTAACGCTCGACGCCATTGAGGTCGCCGAGCAACCAGAACACCATGCCGCGCAGCTGGCCCTCGGGCGCGATCGAGAGGATGAAGGCGACCACGGCGCTGAAGCCGGCTGCCACGATCACGCCCACCAGCAGCAGCTGCACGCTGGCACTGGCGCTGTCGGCATGGCGGCGGAACGCGCGCGCGCCGAGCAGGAACACCAGTGCCGTGGCGCCGAGCGCACCGGCCGAGGCGCCGGCGCTGGTCCCGCCCGCACTCGCGCCCAGCCACAGCGCCGTGAGCGCGCCCACCGACGCCCCGCTGGAGACGCCCAGCACGTAGGGCTCGGCCAGCGGGTTGCGCAGCAGCGCCTGCAGCAGCGCGCCCGACAGCGCGAGCAGCGCGCCGCAGGCCAGCGCCGCGAGCGCGCGCGGCAGGCGCAGCGCGACCACGATGTCGCGCGTGAACGAGGTGTCGGTGCCGCGCAGCGCGTCGGCCACCGCGCGCGGCGACAGCGTCTCGCTGCCCAGCATCAGCGCCAGCAGCACGCTGCCGCCCGCGGCGGCGAGCAGCAGCGCGAGCGGCAGCAGCGGGCGGCGGGTGTGTCGCATCACGGTTGCCTCAGCGCGGAGCCCACTTCAGCTCGACGTAGAAGGTGCGGCCGCCGGTGCTGTAGCCGCGCGTGAACTCGTGGTCCTTGTCGCCCACGTTGTCGACGCGCGCCAGCAGCGTCCAGTCGCGCCGGAAGCGGCGGCTGGCGTACAGGTCCAGCGTCGCGTAGCCGCCCAGGCGCACCGTGTTGGCCGGGTCGTCGTAGCGGTGCGACGACAGCTGTACATCGGCGCCGAGCGTCCAGCCGTGCACCAGGGTGTCCAGGCCCAGGCTCGCGTGGCGCCGCGCGCGGCGCGGCAGCAGTGCGTCGGTGTCCCGGTTGCGCGGCCGCTGCAGGTCGAGCGAGCCGTTGAGGTTGATGCCGGCGAAGCGGTGCGTGGCGCTCAGCGTCGCACCCAGGTACTCGGCGCGGCCGACGTTGTCGTAGCAGCCGGGGAACATCCCGCTGCCGGCCGGGCACGGACCCGGGCCGGAGACGAAGTCGATCAGGTCGCTCAGCCGGTTGCGGTACAGCACCAGGCCGAAGGTCGTCGCGCCGCCGCTGTAGTTCAGCCCCACCTCGACGTTGCGTGCCGACTCGGGCCGCAGCGTCGCCTTGCCGTACTCGCTGAAGCGCTGGTAGAGCGTGGGCGCGCGGAACGCCGTGCCCGCCGAGGCGGAGACGCGCCAGTGGCGGTTCAGCGCATAGGCGTAGGCCAGGCTGCCGGTGGTCTCGCCGCCGAACTCGCTGTCGTCATCGTGGCGCAGGTGCAGCTGCAGCGTGTGGGTCTGGTCGGTCCAGCTGTAGCCCAGCGCCAGCGCGTCCTGCCAGCGTCGGCTGCGCGGCGGCGTGTTGAACACGTTGTGCAGCCGGTCCTCGCGCCGTTCCAGCGCGGCGGTCAGCAGGTGCCGGTCGGCGCGCCATTCGTGCTGCCACAGGTAGGTGCGCACGCGCGTGCTGGTCAGGTACGTCGAGGGCTCGGTCTCGTAGCGGTCGTAGCCTTCGCTGACCGACACGCGGCTGGTGTGGCGCTCGCTCCAGCGTGCAGTCCAGTTCAGCGCGGCGGTGTGCATGCGCAGCCGCGCGCGGTCGTTGACCGGGCCGAGGAAGCCGTCGTACTGCGCGCTCATGTCGTTGGCCAGCAGCGAGGCCTCCAGGCGGTGGCCCTCGGCGGGCTGCCAGCCCAGCCGCAGCGAGCCGGAGGTGGTGCGGTGGCCGTCGCGGTCCGGGTTGGCGCCGTCCGGCTGGGCGTCGAAGCCGCGGCTGACCTCGCGGGTGAGGCTGGCGGCGTAGTCGAAGCCCTCGGCCGTGCCCTGCACGCCGGCGCCCAGCCGGCCCGTGTGGTGCTCGCCGATGCCGGCGGTGACGAAGGGCGAGAACGGGCCTTCGCCCTTGCGCGTGAAGATCTGCACCACGCCCGAGACGGCGTCCGAGCCATAGACCGCCGCGGCGGGGCCGCGCACGACCTCGATGCGCTCCACTTCGGCCAGCGGGATCACGTTCCACGACGCGCCGCCGGTGGCCTGCGAGTCGAAGCGCACGCCGTCGACGTAGACCGGCGTGAAGCGCATCTCGGCGCCGCGCACGAACAGGCTGGTCGTGCCGCCGAGGCCACCGGCGCGCGACAGCTCGATGCCGGGCACGCGGCGCAGCACGTCGACCACGCCGGTGACGCCGCTGCGCTCGATCATGGTGCGGTCGATGACGGTGATGTCGGACACCACCTCGCCGACGGGCTGCGGCATGCGGGTGGCGGTGACGACGATGGTGTCGAGGGAGGCCTGGGCGATGCGTTCCTGGGCGAGCGCCAGGCAGGGCAGGGCCGCGCAGATCGGCGCGAGGAGCCATCGCGCGCGGCGACGGGCTGGGACGAACGTCTTCATGAAGGACGGAAGGACTGTACGTTCGTGCCTGCTTCCCCGCAGGCTCGAACCCCATGGACGCGCACCGGGGCGCGCGTCCCCCTGTTGGCCGGTATCCGGGCTGGCAGAACGACCCCGGAGGACCTTCCCAGCCGGCAGGCGCCAGCCAGTGGTCGTGGACCCAGGGCGGGCACGGCGCAAGGCCGTGCCGTCTGCTTACCGTTGCGGGGGCAGCGCAGGTTGGAAGGCGGGCGGTGCCGCGCTTCTCCCTGCTTCCCGTTTAACCGCGCCACCGGACGGCGGCGCGAGCACCAACGGGATGGATTGTAAGAGGCTTGCGCGCCGTTGCGGCCGGGAAGACGCTACGAGCGCGCGCGTCGCGCCGTGCCGCGCAGCATCAGCACCACGCCGCACAGCACGATGCCGGCGGCGAGCCACTCGTAGCCGGTGATGTGCTCGCCGGCCACCGCCACGCCCAGCAGCATCGCGATCACCGGGTTCACGAAGGTGTAGCTCGAGGCCAGCGCCGCGCTGGCGCGCCCGAGCAGCAGCATGTAGGCGTTGAAGGCGATCAGCGAACCGAACACCACGAGGTACGCCCACGCCGCCACGGCCACCGGCTGCGGCGGCCAGCGGGGTGTCTCGCCGCTGGCCAGCGACAGCACCATCAGGACCGCGCCGCCGCACAGCATCTCGCTGGCAAAGCCGGTCGCGCCGCTGGCCATCGGCAGGCTGCGCTGGCTCAGCACGCTGCCCAGCGACCAGGTCACGCAGGCGATGGTGATCGCGGCCAGCCCCGCGGGCGAGGCCTGGAAGCCGGCCCCCTGCGTGAGCATCAGCACGCCGCACAGGCCGACGACGATGCCGGCGATCTCCCAGCGGGTGGGGTACACGCCCCACAGCAGGTTGAAGGCCGCGATCATCAGCGGCACCACCGCGATGAAGGCGACCACCAGGCCCGAACCCACGGTCTGCTCGGCGTAGGCTGTGCCGCCCATGCCGCCGCCCAGCATCAGCGTGCCGACGACGAGCGCGTTGCGCCATTCGCGCCCCGTGGGCAGCGGCTTGCCGCGCAGGCATTGCCAGGCGAGCAGCAGGCCTCCGGCGAACAGGAAGCGCGTGCCCATCTGGAAGAAGGGCGGAAAGCTGACCAGCGCGTACTTGATCGCGAGGTAGGTCGATCCCCACACCAGCCAGGTGGCGGCCAGGCACAGGGTGACGAGCGGGGTCAGGGCAGGGGACGTGCGGGCAGCGACGACGGCAGTCATGATGCAGCAGGTCGGAGGCGCAAGAAGGGGAGCTGGAGCCTCCATGCTAGGGACGCGGGCCGCGAGGCTGAAGTGGCATTTCAAGGATTGCAGGTCGATAATCCTTGGAATCCGAAAGTGGGAAGGGGCTGGCACCTTGAACCTCGAACTGGACCACTACGACACCCGGATCCTCGCGGAGCTGCAGGCCGATGCGCGCCTGTCGATGGCCGAGCTCGGCCGTCGCGTGCACCTGAGCCAGCCGGCCGTCACTGAGCGGGTGCGCAAGCTGGAGGCTGCGGGCGTCATCACCGGCTACCGCGCCACCGTCGACCTGGGCAAGCTGGGCTACGGCATCCGCGCGCTGGTGCGGGTGGGGCGCGCCGACTACGCGCGCGTCGTCCGGCAGATCCAGCAGACGCCGGAGGTCGTCAACGCCTACAACGTCACCGGCGAGGACAGCTGGGTGCTCGAGATCGCGGTGATCGACGTGGCGCACCTGGACGCCGTCGTGACCCGCTTCTGCCTGCTGGCCGAGACCTCCACCTCCATCATCCTCAACGCCGCGCGCGAGCACCAGCCCATGCTGCCGGCGCGGCGCGAGGACGTGAAACCTCCCATCAAGAAAGTGATCGACGCATGAGCACGAGCGAGTTCATCCCCACCTGCGACCTGTGCGACGCGCACAAGAACGACAGCGACGGCGCGTTCCGCGTGCTGCCGCCGGTGTTCCGCGACTTCGGCCAGCGCCGGCGCTTCGCCGGTGCGGTCAGCACGGTCAAGTGCTTCGAGGACAACTCGCTGGTCAAGGCCGCGGTGGAGTCGCCCGGCCAGGGGCGCGTGCTGGTGGTCGACGGCGGCGGCTCGCTGCGCCGCGCGCTGGTGGGCGGCAACCTGGCCGCGGCGGCGGCGCGCAATGGCTGGGCCGGCCTGGTGGTGGACGGCTGCGTGCGCGACGTGGCCGAGCTCGCAGCCTGCGATGTCGGCATCCGCGCGCTCGCGTCGATGCCGCTGCCCACCGAGAAGCGCAACGAGGGCCAGCGCGACGTCCCCGTGCAGGTGCAGGGCGTGTGGGTGCGCCCGGGCGACTGGCTGGTCGCCGACGAGGACGGCATCGTGATCCTGCCCGCGCCGCCGGCCGCGGTCTGATCGCCGCGACTCAGGTCGCCGCCGGAGGCGGTGCGTCGGCGAACAGCTCCGGCGCCAGCGCTTGCATCGCCTGGTATTGCGTCAGGTAGACCTGTCCGCTCAGGTGCGCCAGGAAGCCGGTGCCCTGCAGCCGGTCCATCACCGGCCCCTTGACCTCCGACAGGTGCAGGCGGATACCCGCATCGCGCAGGCGCGCGGTGATCGACTCCAGGCTCTCCAGCGCGCTGCTGTCGATCGCGTTGATCGCCGAGCACTGCAGCACCAGGTGCTCCAGCCCCGGGCGGTGCGCGACCAGGTCGTTGATGCGGTCTTCCAGTGCGCGGGCATTGGCGAACCACAGGCTCTCGTCCACGCGCAGGGTCGCGACGCGCGGGCTGGTCCTGACCGGGTGGCGCAGCACGTTGCGGAAGTGCTCGGTGCCCGGCAGCCAGCCGACCTCGGCAATGTGCGGCCGGCTGCTGCGCAGCAGGAACAGCAGCAGCGACACGCCCACCCCGGCGATCAGCCCGGCCTCGACACCCGCGCCCAGCGTCACGGCAAAGGTGGTCAGCACCGCGGTGAAGTCGGCCTTCGAGTAACGCCAGGTGCGCCCGAAGATGCCCAGGTCGACCAGCGACAGCACGGCCACGACGATGGTCGCCGCCAGCGTGGCCTGCGGCAGGTAGTACAGCGTCGGGGTCAGCAGCAGCGATGCGAGCACGATGCCCACGGCCGTGTACGCCCCTGCGGCCGGCGTGCGGGCGCCGGCGTCGAAGTTCACTACCGAGCGCGCGAAGCCGCCCGTGACCGGAAAGCCGCCGGTGAATGCGGCAGACAGGTTGGCCGCGCCCAGCGCGACGAGTTCCTGGTCCGGCTCGATGCGCTGGCGCCGGCGCGCGGCCAGGGTCTGGCCGACCGACACCGACTCGACGAACCCGACCACGCTGATCAGCAGCGCCGGCACGGCCAGCTGGCGCCACAGCGGGGCATCCCAGGCCGGCACGGTCCACGGCGGCAGGCCCTGCGGCACGTGGCCGACGATGCGCAGCCCCTGCTCGTGCCAGCCCAGCCGCCAGGTGAGGGCGGTGGTGACCACGATGGCGGCGACCGGCCCGGTCTTGGCGAGCATGTCGGCCGCCAGCGGGGACACCCCCAGGCGCAGCAGCCAGGGTTTCAGCCCCCGGCGCACCCACTGCAGGAACAGCAGGGCGGCCAGGCCCACGGCCAGCGTCGGCTGGTGGGTCTCGGGGGCCGCGCGCCACAGCGCGGGCAGCAGCTCGACCAGCGTCTGGCCGTCGGCGCGCACGCCCATCAGTGTCTTGAGCTGGCTGGCGGCGATCAGGATGCCCGAGGCGGCCACGAACCCGGCCACCACCGGATGGCTGAGGAAGTGCGCGAGGAAGCCCAGGCGCAGCAGCCCCATCACGAGCAGGATCACGCCGGACAGCGCGGCGAGCACCACCGCGGCGGCCGCGTAGCCTGCGGTGCCGCTGGCGGCCACCTGGCCGACCGCGGCCGCGGTCATCAGCGAGACCACGGCCACCGGCCCGACCGCCAGCACGCTGCTGGTGCCGAGCACCGCGTAGACCACCAGCGGCGCGATGCTGGCGTACAGGCCGGCTTCGGGCGGCAGCCCGGCGAGCAGCGCGTAGGCGAGGCTCTGCGGGATCAGCATCACCGTCACGATGACGGCGGCGAGCAGGTCCTGCGCCAGCGTGGCGCGGTCGTACCGGCGGCTCCAGGCGAGGATGGGCAGCCAGCGGGCCATCAGGCCACCAGCTCGGGTTGCGCCATCCATTCGCGGCCCTTGAGCATGGCTTGCCAGTACAGCGGCGGCAGGATGCGCTCCTTCAGGTACCACGCCAGGCGCGACGGGCGGCGGCCGTCGATCAGCCAGGACGGGAAGCTGGGTGCGAGCTTGCCGCCGTAGAGGAACTCGGCGAGCACGATCCTGCCGCGCTCCACCGTCAGCGGGCAGGAGCCGTAGCCGTCGTAGTGCGCCTCGCCGCGCACCGCGCCGCGTGCGGCCAGCACGTTGTGCGCGACCACCGGCGCCTGCTTGCGCGCCGCCGCCGCGGTCTTGGCGTTGCTGGTGTTGCCGACGTCGCCCAGGCCGAAGATGTTGGCGTAGCGCTTGTGCCGCAGCGTGGCCGGATCCAGGTCCAGCCAGCCGGTCGCGTCGGCCAGCGGGCTGACGCGGATGAAGTCCGGCGCCTTCTGCGGCGGCACCACGTGCAGCAGGTCGAACTCGCGCACCACCTCGCGGCTGCTGCCGTCGGGCTGGGCGGCGTTGAACACCGCCTTGCGCGCCGGCCCGTCGACCGCGACCAGGGTCTCGCCGAAGTCGAGGTGGATGCCGTAGGCCTGGACGTATTCCATCAGGGCCGGCACGTAGTCGGGTACGCCGAACAGCACCGCCCCGGCGGTGCAGAACTGGATGTCGATGTCCCGCAGCACGCCGCTGCGCCGCCAGTGGTCGGCCGACAGGTACATCGCCTTCTGCGGGGCGCCGGCGCACTTGATCGGCATCGGCGGCTGGGTGAACACGGCGCGGCCGCCGCGCAGCTCGCGCACCAGCTGCCAGGTGTAGGGGGCGAGGTCGTAGCGGTAGTTGGAGGTCACGCCGTGGCGGCCGAGCGTCCCGGGCAGGCCCTCGATCGCATGCCAGTCGAGCTTCAGGCCCGGGCAGACGACGAGCTGCTGGTAGGCGACCACGCGGCAGCCGTCGAGGATCACCAGGTCCTGTTCCGGCTCGAACGCCGCGACCGCGGCCTTGATCCAGTGCACGCCGCGCGGCAGCACCGAGGCCATGGTGCGCGCGGTGGTGCGCGGGTCGAAGACGCCTGCGCCGACCAGCGTCCAGCCCGGCTGGTAGTAGTGCACGTCCGCCGGGTCGATGATCGCGATGTCCAGCGACGGGGCGCGCGCCAGCAGGCTGGAGGCGACCGCGATGCCGGCCGCGCCGCCGCCGACGATGACCACGTCATGCCGTGCGTCGACCGTGTCCAGCGCGGTGCGCCCGCCGTTGGCGATGCGCCGCACCACACCCTGGAGGTCGTAGCCGGCCTGGGACGCCTGTTCGACGATCTGCGGCAGCGACAGGGCACCGGCCTGCGCCTGCGACAGCGCCCACAGCGTGGTCGAGCGCGTGCCGGTGCGGCACCAGGCCAGCACCGGCTTGGGCGCGCGGGCCAGCAACGCGCCGAACTCGCGCGCCTGTTCGTCGGTGACCTTGCCGGACTCCACCGGCAGGTAGTGGGCTTCCAGCCCCTGTTCGCGGGCGCGTTCGGCGATCTCGCGGAACAGCGGCTGGTCGTTGCCTTCGCCGTCGGGGCGGTTGCAGATCAGGGTGCGGTATCCCGCTTCGGCGATCGCGCGCACGTCCTCGGCGCGGATCTGCGGGGACACCGAGAGCTCGGGGCTCAGCCGGCGGATGTCCATGGACGTTCTCTTCGGTCGTCTCGTTGTGTGTGGTGGGCTCGGCTCAGAGGGCGTTGAGCGGGATCTTCAGGTAGCGCGTGCCGTTGTCCTCGGGCTCGGGCAGGTGGCCGGCGCGCATGTTGACCTGTACCGACGGCAGGATCAGCACGGGCATGGCCAGCGTGGCATCGCGCGCGGTGCGCATCGCGACGAACTCGTCCTCGCCGATGCCGTCGTGGACGTGGATGTTGTGCGCGCGCTGCTCGGCCACGGTGCTGACGTAGCGCAGCTCGCGCCCGCCGGGCTGGTAGTCGTGGCACATGTAGAGCCTGGTCTGCGGCGGCAGGCTCAGCACCTTGCGGATCGAGCGGTACAGCGTGTGCGCGTCGCCGCCGGGGAAGTCGCAGCGCGCGGTGCCGTAGTCCGGCATGAACAGCGTGTCGCCGACGAAGGCGGCATGCTCGTCGCCGTCGCTCACGACATAGGTCATGCAGGCCGGCGTGTGCCCCGGAGTGTAGAGCGCGCGCGCTTCCAGCGTGCCGATGCAAAACGGTTCCTCGTCGTGGAACAGGTGGTCGAACTGGCTGCCGTCGCGCGCGAACTCGGGGCCGGCGTTGAACAGCTTGCCGAACACGTCCTGCACGGTGGTGATGTTCCAGCCGATGCCGAGCTTGCCGCCCAGGTGCTGCTGCAGGTAGGGGGCGGCCGAGAGATGGTCGGCATGCACGTGGGTCTCGAGGATCCACTGCAGCCGGCCCTCCAGCTCGTGGACCCGCTTGATCAGCCGGTCGGCCGAGTCGGTCGAGGTGCGGCCCGACTTGGGGTCGTAGTCGAGCACGCTGTCGATCAGCGCACAGTCGCGGGTGGAGCGGTCCATCACGATGTAACTGATGGTCCAGGTGGCGGGGTCGAAATGACCTTCGACGAACAGGCGCGAGGGTTGGGACACGGGGTGCTCCTTCGGTACGTCGTTGTCTGTAGGGGTCAGCGCTTGCGCGAGCAGGTGTTGATGCCCAGGAGGGTGTAGAGCGGGCAGTAGCCGGCGATGCCGGTCAGCAGCGGGACGACGCCGAGGTAGCCCCACCAGCCGACGGTGCCGGTGGCGGCCAGGGCAATCAGGGCGAGGCCTGCGATCACGCGCAGGGTGCGGTCGAACGTGCCTTCGTTGCGGCTCATGTGGTCCTCCGTTCGGTGAAAGTGCCCGGACTTATCAAAAGGCATGCCAGTCGGCATGGGGTGGGGGCCGGCATGCAAGTGCTTGTCCCCGAAGGGGTTTTTCCTGGGGGCTGGGGATGGGCGGAGGCTGCCGGGCGCACCGTCGCTGCCGCATGGCAGTGACGTGGCAGTCTGGCTGCCACGATTGGCAGTGGCGGCGGGCTGGCCGACAATGGGCGCAATGGACACCGACGCCCCCGAACTCCACCCCCTGCTGTCCTTCCTCGAGCACGAGACCGAGCCGATGATCGTGCTCGACCCGGACTACCGCATCCTGGCCGCGAACACCGCGTACCGACGCCAGTTCGGCAGCGCCGACCGGGCCCACCTCGGGGAAAAGTGCTACCGCGTCTCGCACGGCTATGCCGTGCCCTGCGACCAGGTCGGCGAGCATTGCCCGATGAAGCGCGCCGCGGAATCCCTGGGGCCGGACCGGGTCCTGCACATCCACCACACGCCGCGCGGGCCGGAGCATGTCGATGTCGAACTGCGGCCCATCCTCGACCGGCGTGGCGGCATCCTCGCCTACGTCGAGCGGCTGTCCACCGTGCGCAGTGCCACGCCGCGCGCCAGCGGCGACCGCCTGGTCGGGCGTTCCGCGGCGTTCAACGCGGCGCTGGAGGCACTGCAGCGCGTGGCACCCTCGACCCTGCCGGTGTTGCTGCTCGGCGAGTCCGGCACCGGCAAGGAGCTGTTCGCCCGAGCCGTCCACGAGGCCAGCCCGCGGGCGCAAGGGCCGTTCGTGGTGGTGGACTGCTCGGGGTTGACCGAGACGCTGTTCGAGAGCGAGCTGTTCGGCTACGAGAAGGGGGCCTTCACCGGCGCGACGACCCGCAAGCAGGGGCTGGTGGAAACCGCCGCCGGCGGCACGCTGTTCCTCGACGAGATGGGCGACGTGCCGCTGGCGATGCAGGTCAAGCTGCTGCGCCTGATCGAGACCGGCACCTTCCGCCGCGTCGGTTCGGTCGAAACCCGGCAGGCCGATTTCCGCCTGGTGGCGGCGACCCACAAGCCGCTGGCGCAGATGGTCGCCGAAGGGCGTTTCCGGCAGGACCTCTACTACCGCATCAGCGCGTTCCCGATCCACCTGCCCGCGTTGCGCGAGCGGCGCGAGGACATCCCGCTGCTGGCCGAGACCTTTCTGCGGCGCGGCGGGGGCGGCCGCCCGGTGCAGCTGACGCCGCAGGCCCTGCAGCGCCTGCAGGCGCACGACTGGCCGGGCAACCTGCGGGAGCTGCGCAACGTGCTGGACCGCGCGCGGCTGCTGGCCGACGACGGCGTGATCCGGCCGGAGCACCTGCCGGCGGGGCTGGGAGAGGCGAGGGCGTTCGCACCCGATGCCCGCGTGGCGACGGGGCCGGTCACGGCGCGCTGGCAACCGGCCGAGCTGCGCCGGCTGGCGACGACGTTCCCGGGCACGCGGCGCGAACTGGCGGCGCACCTCGGCTGGAGCGAGCGCACCCTGTACCGCCGCCTGAAGGCGCTGGGGCTGTAGCGGGCGGCGTGCGGCGCCTCAGCGCAGCACTTCGAGCAGCCGGTCCAGCCCGCCTTCGTTGATCGCGACCATCGCCTGCTCGCGCACCCGGGGCTTGGCGTGGTAGGCCACGCTCAAGCCTGCTGCACCCATCATCGGCAGGTCGTTGGCACCGTCGCCGACTGCGATCGCGGCGGTCGGCGGGCAGCCGACCTGGCGGCACAGCTCCAGCAGGTGGCGCTTCTTGGCCTCGCCGTCGACGATGTCGCCCAGCACCTTGCCGGTCAGGCGGCCGTCGACCACCTCCAGCACGTTGGCGTGCGCGACGTCGATGCCCAGGCGCTCGCGCACCCGCTCGGCGAAGAAGGTGAAGCCGCCCGAGACCAGCAGCGAGGTCAGCCCCGCGGCGCGGCAGGCCGCGAGCAGCTCCTGCGCGCCGGGGTTCAGGCGCAGGCGCTGGTCGTAGACCTCCTGCAGCGCGCCGCACGGCACGCCCGCGAGCAGCGCGACGCGCCGGCGCAGGCTGTCCTTGAAGTCGGTGATCTCGCCGCGCATCGCCTCCTCGGTGATCGCGGCCACCTCGGCCTTCTTGCCGGCGGCATCGGCGATCTCGTCGATGCACTCGATGTTGATCAGCGTCGAGTCCATGTCGAACGCGATCACCTTGAAGTCCGACAGCTTCAGCGTCGGGGTGGCGATGCGGAGGGTCAGGCCGGGCGCGATGTCGGTAGGCATGGATCGGTCGGGGTCCAGGGGTCAGGCGGGTTGGGCCACCGGCGTGCCCAGCGAGCGCAGCACGTCGCGGATGTACTGGGCGCGCTCCTTTGGGTCCGAGGTGGCCTTGTCGATGCGCAGCTTGTCGTTGCCCGCCAGCTTGATGTGGCGGTTCTTCTGCACCAGCTCGATGATGCGCATCGGCTCGATCGGCGGGTTGGGGCGGAAGGTGATGTGGATGGCCGCCGGCGCCGCGTCGATCTTCACGACGCCGTACGGCTTGGCCAGCACCCGCAGGCGGTGCACGTCGAACAGGGTCTGGCCCTGCGGCGGCAGCTTGCCGAAGCGGTCGGTGATCTCCTCCAGCAGCGCGTCGATCTGGTCGCCGGTCTCGGCCGAGGCCAGGCGCTTGTAGAGGTTCAGCCGCACCTGCACGTCGCCGCAGTAGCTGTCTGGCAGCAGGGCCGGGGCGTGCAGGTTGATCTCGGTGGTCACCGACAGCGGCGACAGCAGGTCCGGCTCGCGGCCGGCCTTGAGCGCGCGCACCGCCTCGGACAGCATGTCGTTGTAGAGCTGGAAGCCGACCTCCTGCATGTTGCCGCTCTGGTGCTCGCCGAGCACCTCGCCGGCGCCGCGGATCTCCAGGTCGTGCATCGCCAGGTAGAAGCCCGAGCCCAGCTCCTCCATGTTCTGGATCGCCTCCAGCCGCTGCGCGGCCTGCTTGGTCAGGCCCTCGACGTCGGGCACCAGCAGGTAGGCATAGGCCTGGTGGTGCGAGCGGCCGACGCGGCCGCGCAGCTGGTGCAGCTGCGCCAGGCCGAACTTGTCGGCGCGGCTGATGACGATGGTGTTGGCCGTGGGCACGTCGATGCCGGTCTCGATGATGGTCGAGCACAGCAGCACGTTGTAGCGCTGCGCGACGAAGTCGCGCATCACGCGCTCCAGCTCGCGTTCGGGCATCTGGCCGTGCGCCACCGCGATGCGCGCCTCGGGCAGCAGCTCCTGCAGCTTCTGGCGCCGGTTCTCGATGGTCTCGACCTCGTTGTGCAGGAAGTAGACCTGCCCGCCGCGCTTCAGCTCGCGCAGCACCGCCTCGCGGATCACGCTGCTGGTCTCGTTGCGCACGAAGGTCTTGATCGCCAGGCGCCGCTGCGGCGCGGTGGCGATGACCGAGAGGTCGCGCAGGCCTTCCAGCGCCATGCCCAGCGTGCGCGGGATCGGCGTGGCCGTGAGCGTGAGCACGTCGACCTCGGCGCGCATGGCCTTGATGGCCTCCTTGTGGCGCACGCCGAAGCGGTGTTCCTCGTCGATGATCAGCAGCCCCAGGCGCGCGAACTTCACCTCGGGCGACAGCAGCTTGTGCGTGCCGACCACGATGTCCACCGTGCCGTCGGCCAGGCCGTTGAGCGCGGCGTTGACCTCCTTGGTGGAGCGGAAGCGCGACAGCTCCGCCACCTTCACCGGCCAGTTGGCGAAGCGGTCGGTGATGGTCTGGTAGTGCTGCTCGGCCAGCAGCGTGGTGGGCGCCAGCAACGCCACCTGCTTGCCGCCGGTGACCGCGACGAAGGCCGCGCGCAGCGCCACCTCGGTCTTGCCGAAGCCCACGTCGCCGCACACCAGCCGGTCCATCGGCCGCGGCGAGACCAGGTCCTGGATCACCGCGTGGATCGCGGCGCGCTGGTCGGGCGTCTCCTCGAAGCCGAAGCTGGCGGCGAACGCCTCGTAGTCGTGCGCGGAGAAGCGGAACGCGTGGCCCTCGCGCGCGGCGCGCCGGGCGTAGAGGTTGAGCAGCTCGGCCGCGGTGTCTCGCACCTGTTCGGCGGCCTTGCGCTTGGCGCGCTCCCACTGGCTGGAACCCAGCTTGTGCAGCGGCGCTTCCTCGGGGCTCACGCCGGTGTAGCGGCTGATCAGGTGCAGCTGCGCCACCGGCACGTACAGCGTGGCCTTGTCGGCGTACTCCAGGTGCAGGAACTCGCTGGGCCCATCGCCCAGGTCGATGTTGAGCAGCCCCTGGTAGCGGCCGATGCCGTGGTTGACGTGCACCACCGGGTCGCCGACCTTCAGCTCCGACAGGTCCTTGATCAGCGCGTCGACGTTGCTGACCTGCTCCTGCTTGCGGCGCCGGCGCGTGGTCGGCGCGGTGGCGAACAGCTCGGTCTCGGTGACGAACTGCAGCCCCTGCGCGTCGCCGTCGCCGGTGGCCCAGTGGAAGCCCCCGGCCAGCGGCGCCACCGCGATGGCGTACTTCTCGCCGCCGGACTGGAAGTCGGCCAGCGACTCGACCGCAGGCGGCTCGATCCGGTTGTCGCGCAGCAGCTCGAGCAGGCTCTCGCGGCGGCCGGGCGACTCGGCGACGATCAGCACCCGGTGCGGGGTCGCGGCCAGATGGGCCTGCAGCCGCCGCAGCGGCTCGGGCGCGCCGCGGTCGGCGCTCAGGTCCGGCAGCGGGCGGGCCCAGTCGACCGCCCCCTGGCCGCGCACCGCGAGCTGCGCGTGCACGTTGCACAGCGCGAAGAAGTCCTCGGGCTTCAGGAACAGGTCTTCCGGCGGCAGGATGGGGCGCTCCGGGTCGTGCTTCAGGAAGCGGTAGCGCTCGCGCGTGTCGGTCCAGAAGCGCTTGAGCGCTTCGTCGATCTCGCCGTGCAGCACCAGCTTCGCCTGCTCGCCCAGGTACTCGAAGATGGTGGCCGTCTCGTCGAAGAACAGCGGCAGGTAGTACTCGATGCCGGCGGTGGCGATCCCGTTGCCGATGTCCTTGTAGATGCGCGCCTTGCTCGGGTCGCCTTCCATGCGCTCGCGCCAGCGGGCGCGGAATCTCGCGCGCGAGTCCTCGTCCATCGGGAACTCGCGCCCGGGCAGCAGGCGCACCTCCGGCACCGGGTACAGGCTGCGCTGGCTGTCCGGGTCGAAGGTGCGGATCGAATCCACCTCGTCACCGAACAGGTCCACCCGGTACGGCACCGGCGAGCCCATCGGGTACAGGTCGATCAGCCCGCCGCGCACCGCGTACTCGCCCGGCGAGACCACCTGGCTGACGTGCTGGTAGCCGGCCAGCGTCAGCTGCGCCTTGAGCGAGGCCTCGTCCAGCTTCTCCTTCTGCTTGAAGTGGAAGGTGTAGGCCGCGAGGAAGGAGGGCGGTGCCAGGCGCACCAGTGCGGTTGAGGCCGGCAGCAGCACCACGTCGACCTCGCCCTGGCGCACGCGCCACAGCGTCGCCAGCCGCTCGGAGATCAGGTCTTGGTGCGGCGAGAAGGTGTCGTAGGGCAGCGTCTCCCAGTCGGGAAACACCGCGCAGCGCAGCTCCGGTGCGAAGAAGGCCAGCTCGTCGTGCAGGCGCTGCGCGTCGGCCGGCTCGGCCGTCACGATGGCCGTCAGCGTCCGGTTCGCCGCCTGCTCTCGGGCGAAGGTGGCCAGCAGCAGCGCATCGGCAGAGCCTGGCGGGCGCGGCACGGTATGGCGCTTGCCGGGGGCGATGGGGGGAAGGTGCATGCGCGTGGTGTGGGACCAATGCAAATCGCCCCGGGCGGGTGTCCTCCCGGGGCGAAACAGACACCAAATTATAGAATTCCGCCCTCCGTTGCCCCTGCTGTCCCGATGTATTCCACCGAGCCCCCGCGCCTATTCGCCCTGGTGCCCTGCGCCGGCACCGGCGAGCGTGCCGGTGCCGGCGGGCCCAAGCAGTACGCGAGCGTGGCCGGGCGTGCCCTGGTGGCCCACACGCTGCAGGCGCTGGCCGCCGTGTCGCGGCTGGACGGCGTGATGGTGGTGCTGGCGCCGGACGACACGCGCTTCGAGGAGGCCGTGCCCGGCTTCGCTGGCTGGGTGGCGCGCGTCGGCGGGTCCACGCGCGCCGCGACGGTGGCCAACGGGCTGGCGGCGCTGGTCGAGCGCGGCGCCCAGCCGCACGACTGGGTGCTGGTGCATGACGCCGCGCGCTGCCTGCTGCAGCCGCAGTGGGTCGACGAGCTGATCGACGCCTGCCTGGACGACGAGGTCGGCGGCCTGCTGGCGCTGCCGGTGCCGGACACGCTCAAGCAGGAGGAGGGCGGCCGCGTCGCCGCCACCGTGGACCGGCGCGGCAAGTGGCAGGCGCAGACGCCGCAGATGTTCCGCCTGGGCCTGCTGCGCCCGGCCCTGCTGCATGCCGGCGACAGCGTCACCGACGAGGCCTCCGCGGTCGAGGCGCTGGGTCATGCGCCGCGGCTGGTGCGCGGCTCGCTGGAGAACTTCAAGGTCACCTATCCGCAGGACTTCGCGCTTGCGGAACGCTTGCTGAGGACGCGCTGATGGACATCCGGATCGGGGAAGGCTGGGACACCCATGCACTGGTGGCCGGGCGCAAGCTCGTCCTGGGCGGCGTCGAGATCCCGCACACGCTGGGGCTGCTCGGCCACTCGGACGCCGACGCGCTGCTGCATGCGATCACCGACGCGGTGCTGGGTGCGGCGGGCCTCGGGGACATCGGCCGCCATTTCCCGGACACCGACGAGCGCTTCAAGGGGGCCGATTCCTCCGCGCTGCTGGCCGAGGCGATGCGCCGCGTGCGCGAGCAGGGCTGGGAACTGGTCAACGTCGACAGCACCATCGTCGCCCAGGCGCCCAAGATGGCGCCGCACATCCCCGCGATGCGCGAGCGCATCGCCGCGGCGCTGGGCTGCACGCCCGCGCAGGTCAACGTGAAGGCCAAGACGGCCGAGAAGCTCGGCCCGGTGGGGCGGCAGGAATCCATCGAGGCGCGCGCGGTGGCGCTGCTGCGCCGCGCCTGAGGCGGCGCACGCCGACGCTACGGCGCCTTCTTCAGGCGGATGCGGGCGATGAGCCCGGTGTCGGGCGGGGTCGCGTTGGCCAGTTCGAAGGTGCCGCCCATGCGGGCCACCGTCTTTTCCACCACCGCCAGGCCCAGGCCGGCACCGGTGGCCGCGGTGCGCGCGGCGTCGCCGCGGAAGAACGGCGTGGTCAGCTGCGACAGCTTCTCGGGAGGCACGCCGGGACCGTGGTCGCGCACGGTGATGATCACCCAGGGGCCGGTGCGGGCGTAGGTCACCTCCACCTGGGCGATGCCGCTGTCCTGCGAGCGCCCGTAGCGCCGCGCGTTCTCGAACAGGTTGGCCAGCACCCGGCCCAGTTCGGTCTCGTCGGCCATCACCTTGGTGTCGATCGCCACGCGCGAGACGATGCGGATCTGGTTCAGGTCGCGGAACGCGGCGATCTCGCGGTCCACGACGCTGCTCAGGTGCACCGGCACCAGCTTGACCTCGCCCGGGCGGGCGTAGTCCATGAACTTGTCGATGATCGCGTCCAGCTGGTCGATGTCGGCGGCCATGTTGCGGCGCGCTTCCTCGTCGGTGACGCTCATCTCGACCTCCAGCCGCAGGCGCGCCAGCGGGGTGCGCAGGTCGTGCGAGATGCCGGCCAGCATCACGGCACGGTCTTCCTCCACCTTGGCGAGCTCGCGCGCCATGCGGTTGAAGCCCATGTTGACCTCGCGGATCTCGCTGGTCAGCGTCTCCTCGTCCAGGCGCGACTCGTACTCGCCCTCGCGGATGCGGCTGGCGGCAAACGACAGCTGCTTGAGCGGCTGGTTGATCAGCCGCGCGACGCCGGCCGAGCCGAGCACGGTGGCCAGCAGCGCGATGCTGACCCAGATGAACCAGGTGCGCCCGGCCACCGCCTGCACCCGGCCCGGGTCGACCTGCAGCCAGTAGCGGTCGTTCTCGATCGAGAAGTCGATCCACAGGCCCGGCGTGTCGTTGACGCTGGTGGCCACCACGGTGGTCGGCCCCAGCCGCGAGCGCAGCTCCTGCCCGATGCGGCGGGTGAAGCGGTCGGTCTCGAAGGGCTCGTAGAGGTCGGTCTTCTCGCGCGGCTGCAGCTTGATCGACTCCTGCTCGGAGATGGTCTTGAGCAGCGTGACGCGGTTGATGCTGTCGGCGTAGCGCAGCGCCGCGCGCGAGAGGTTCACCAGGCTGGCCAGCTGCTGGGCGGCCTGCACGGCCCGGGGCTCGAACTCCAGGGCCCGGAACGTCTGCACCCAGGCGAAGATGCCGAAGCCCAGCAGGACGCCAAGCAGGATGAAGGTGCGCCAGAACAGGCTGAGCGTGACGCGTTTGCGGGCCATGAACATGGGAAATCGACTGCCCGCGAGTATGCCCCGTCCGGCCGCCGGTGTGCGGCCGGGGAAAGCAACAGGGGCGGGGCAGGGCGGTCAAAACGCAAGGCGGCCCGCAGGCCGCCTTGCCGTCAGGCCGGGGAACCCGGCGAGCTTCAGGTGGTGCCGTCCGGCACGAACACGTAGCCGACGCCCCAGACGGTCTGGATGTAGCGCGGCTGGGACGGATCGGGCTCGATCATCTTGCGCAGGCGCGAGATCTGCACGTCCAGGCTGCGGTCGAACGGCTCGAACTCGCGGCCGCGCGCCAGCTGGGCCAGCTTGTCGCGCGACAGCGGCTGGCGCGGGTGGCGCACCAGGGCCTTGAGCATCGAGAACTCGCCGGTGGTCAGCGGCATCGGCTCGCCGTCCTTGGTCAGGCGGCGCAGCGCCAGGTCGAACTCGAACGGACCGAACACCACGCTCTGCGGTTCCTTGGCCGGGGCCCCCGGCGCTTCCAGGGTCGGGCGGCGCCGCAGCACCGCATGGATGCGCGCCAGCAGCTCGCGCGGGTTGAACGGCTTGGGCAGGTAGTCGTCTGCACCGACTTCCAGGCCGACGATGCGGTCCACGTCCTCGACCTTGGCCGTCAGCATGATGATCGGGGTCGCGTCGTTGGCCGCACGCAGGCGGCGGCAGATCGACAGGCCGTCCTCGCCGGGCAGCATCAGGTCGAGCACGATCAGGTCGACCGTCTCGCGGGTCAGCACGCGGTTCAACGCCTTGGCGTCCTCGGCCAGCAGGACTTCAAAGCCCTCCTGGGTGAGGTAGCGACGCAGCAGATCCCGGATGCGGGCGTCGTCGTCGACGACCACGATGCGGTCCATGCGGGCATTGGGCGTTTGAGATGTCATGAGCAGCGCTCCCTAACTTGTAACAGGCGGGATTTTGTGCGGCGCAACCGAGCATTTCTGCCGGACCTGACCAACTGTTACAAATCTTGCGCCTCCCTGCACCGGGTCGCAAGCGGTCCCCGACGGGCGGCAGGGACAAGGTAAAGAAAGGTGAAGCCGCCTGCGGGTTGACCCCGATCGGGCGGGGGGCGCGTTTCACGGATGACAATCGATCCCGCTTTTCACATCAGGAAAGGATTTGCCCGTGAGGACTCCTGTTGCCATTGCTCCTGCCCTTGCCCTGTCCGCGGCCCTGGCCGCCGGCGTTGCCAACGCCCAGCCGGCCGTCACGCTCGTGCAGGACCTGCAGAACGTGGTCAGCCTGGACGCGAGCGCCAGCGTGGAAGTGCCCAAGGACCAGCTGTCGATCACGCTGCGCGCCACCCGCGAGGGCCCGGAAGCCAAGGCGGTGCAGGACGGCCTGAAGCAGGCCATCGACGCGGCGCTGGCCGAGGCGCGCAAGCACGCCCCGCCGGGGCAGATGGACGTGCGCACCGGCAATTTCTCGCTGTACCCGCGCTACAACCAGCAGGGCCGCATCACCGGCTGGCAGGGCACGGCCGAGCTGGTGCTCGAAGGCCGCGACATGCCGCTGATCGCGCAGACGGCGGGGCGGCTGAACACCGTCAGCGTCGCCAACATCACCCAGAGCCTGTCGCGCGAGGCGCGCGAGCGCCACGCCAGCGAGGTGGCCGGCCAGGCCATCGCCCGCTACCGCGCCAAGGCCCAGGAGTACGCGGAGAAGTTCGGCTTTGCCGGCTACGTGCTGCGCGAGGTGAACGTCTCGACCAGCGACAGCGGCAGCCTGCCGCAGCCGATGATGATGCGCGCCAAGGCCGCCGCCGAGGACGCCGCCGTGCCGGTCGAGGCCGGCAAGGCGACGGTGACCGTCACGGTCAGCGGCAGCGTGATCCTGCGCTGAGGCGCCGGGCGGCGCTCACTGCGCCACCCAGCCGCCGTCCATGTTCCAGGCCACGCCGCGCACGTTGGCGGCGGCCTCGGAACACAGGAACACGGCCAGCTCGCCCAGCTGCTCCGGCGTGGTGAACTGCAGCGAGGGCTGCTTTTCGGCCAGCAGCTGGCGCTTGGCTTCCTCCTGGGTCAGCCCGCCCGCCGCGGCCCGGGCGTCGACCTGCTTCTGCACCAGCGGCGTCAGCACCCAGCCCGGGCAGATGGCGTTGACCGTGACCCCGGTGGTCGCGGTCTCCAGCGCCACGGCCTTGGTGAAGCCGATGATGCCGTGCTTGGATGCCACGTAGGCGGACTTCTGCGCCGAGGCGACCAGCCCGTGGGTCGAGGCGACATTGATCACCCGGCCCCAGTTGCGCGCCTTCATGCCGGGCAGCGCCAGGCGGGTGGTGTGAAAGGCCGACGTCAGGTTGATGGCAATGATCGCGTCCCACTTCTCGACCGGAAAATCCTCCACGTTGGCGACGTGCTGGATGCCGGCGTTGTTGACCAGGATGTCCACGCCGCCGAACTCGGCCTCGGCGTGCCGGATCAGGTCCTCGATCTCGGCCGGGCGGCTCATGTCCGCCCCGTGGTAGCTGACGCGCGTGCCGAACGCCGCCACCTCCGCCTTGGCCGCCTGCGCATCGCCGAAGCCGTTGAGCACCACGTTGGCGCCCTGGCGGGCCAGCGCACAGGCAATGCCCAGGCCGATGCCGCTGGTGGATCCGGTCACGAGAGCCGTCTTACCTTTCAACATGAGCAAGTCCTCTTTGATATCGTTGCGACAGAAACTGAGCGACAGGCTGACTGCCGCATTATTGACCAGTGAGGTGCCCCGAACATGACCGAGCCCCGCCTCGATTTCGTGCAGTGCTTGGATCCCCAGGGGCTGCACCGCATGGCGTACTGGGAATGGGGCGATCCGGCCAATCCCAAGGTGCTGGTGTGCGTGCACGGGCTGTCGCGCCAGGGGCGTGACTTCGACAGCCTGGCCAAGGCCTTGCGCGACGAATACCGGGTGGTGTGCCCGGACGTGGTCGGCCGCGGCCGCTCGGACTGGCTGGGCGATCCGATGGGCTACCAGATCCCCACCTACGTGGCCGACATGGTCACGCTGCTGGCGCGGCTCAACGCCAGGACGCTGGACTGGGTCGGCACCTCGATGGGCGGCCTGATCGGGCTGGGCCTGGCCTCGCTGCCGGGCAGCCCGGTGCGCCGGCTGGTGCTCAACGACGTCGGCCCGACCATCGAGCCGCAGGCGCTGGCGCGCATCGGCACCTACATCGGGCAGGTGCGGCGCTTCGAGACGCTGGACGAGGCGGCCGACTACATGTGGTCGATCTCGCAGGGCTTCGGACCGCACACGCGCGAGCAGTGGCTGGCGCTGACCCGCCCGATGCTCAAGCCGCTCGCCGACGAACAGGGCAGCGGCTTCGTGCCCCATTACGACCCGCGCATCGCGGTGCCGTTCCAGGCCATGGATCCGGGCGCCGGCAAGGCGCTGGAGGCGCTGCTGTGGGAGCGCTACGAGGCGGTCAAGGCGCGCACGCTGGTGATCCGTGGCGCCGAGTCCGACCTGCTGTCGCGTGCGACGGTGCAGGAGATGGCGCGACGCGGGCCGAAGGCGCAGGTGCACGAGTTTCCCGGCGTGGGCCACGCACCGACGCTGGTCGCGCCCGAACAGATCGCCGTGGTGCGGGAGTTCCTGACGGCACCATGAAGACCGATTTGCAGGGAAGCAGCCGCGACACCGCGGCAATCGTCGCGTTGGCGGGCGATGTCGGCGGGCAGCTCACGCCGCGGCCGTCGCCCGAGGTGCTGGCCGAGGAGCAGGCCCGGCTGGAGCGGGCGCGCTCCTTCGCGATCCCGCTGCTGACCGGTCAGGTGCTCGACACCGGCGAGGATGCCTTGCACCACGCCGAGGGGGTGGTGGCCATCCTGCAGGCGATCGGCGCCTCGCCGTCGATGCTCGCCGCGGTGTACCTGGTCTATGTCGCCGAATACCTGAACCGCCCGGAGGAGGCCATCGGCAAGGCCTTCGGGCCGTCCTACGCGAGCCTGGTGGGCGCCACCCGCAAGCTGGTGCAGATCCAGCGCAACGCGCGCGGCGCGCTGGTGGCCGAGGACGACCGGGCCGAGCAGATCGAGCGCGTGCGCAAGATGCTGCTGGCCTTCTCGAGGGACCTGCGCGTGGTCCTGCTGCGACTCGCTTCGCGCCTGCAGACGCTGCGCTACTACGCGCAGTCCAAGCGCGATTGCCCGCAGGAGCTGGCACGCGAGTCGCTGCAGGTGTTCGCGCCGCTGGCCAACCGGCTGGGCATCTGGCAGATCAAGTGGGAGCTGGAAGACCTCTCGTTCCGCTTCCTGGAGCCCGAGGCCTACAAGTCGATCGCCCGCATGCTCGACGAGAAGCGCGTCGAGCGCGAGCAGGTGGTGCGCTCGCTGCGCGAGCAGGTGGCCTCGCTGCTCAAGCGCCGCGGCATTGCCGCCGAGGTGCAGGGCCGGCCCAAGCACATCTACAGCATCTGGAAGAAGATGCGCGGCAAGCAACTGGATTTCGACCACGTGTTCGACATCCGTGCGCTGCGCGTCGTGGTGCGCACCGTGCGCGACTGCTACGCGGCGCTGAGCGTCGTGCACGAGGCCTACACGCCGCTGTCGGAGGAGTTCGACGACTACATCGCCAAGCCCAAGCCCAACGGCTACCAGTCGCTGCATACGGTGGTCTACGACGCGCAGGGCCGCACCATCGAGATCCAGATCCGCACGCGCGAGATGCACGAGCATGCCGAGCACGGCGTGGCGGCGCACTGGGCCTACAAGGAGGCCGGCACCAAGGGCTACGGGGGCGTGGTCGCCGCCGGCGACTTCGAATCCCAGGTGGCCGAGGCCCGCAAGGCGGTGCTGCGCCAGCTGCTGGCGTGGGAGCGCGACTTCGCCGAGCAGGGCAGCGGCTCGGGCGTGTTCGACGACCACATCTACGTGTTCACGCCGCAGGCGTCGGTCGTCGAGCTGCCCAAGGATGCGACGCCGATCGACTTCGCGTACTCCGTGCACACCGACCTCGGCCACCGCTGCCGAGGCGCCAAGGTCGACGGCGTGATGGTGCCGCTGAACACGCCGCTGCGCAGCGGGCAGACGGTGGAGGTGATCACGGTGAAGGAGGGCGGTCCGTCGATGGACTGGCTCAACCCGGAACTCGGATACCTCAAGAGCTCGCGCGCCAAGGCCAAGGTGCGTGCCTGGTTCAACATGCTCGCGCAGCAGGAGACCATCGCCAAGGGCCGCGAGCTGGTCGAGCGCCTGCTGCAGCGCGAGGGCCGCACCGCGATCAACCTCGAGGACCTGGCGGCGCAGCTCGGCTTCAGGAACGCCGACGCGCTGTTCGACGTGGTCGGCAAGGACGAGTACTCGCTGCGCAACATCGAGCAGGTGCTGCGTCCCGGGGGCTCGGCCCCGCAGCCGTCCGACGACTTCATTCCGCTGCGCAAGCCGCGCGCCGATGCGGCGTCCGCGCGCGGCGGCGTGCTGGTGGTCGGCGTCGAGTCGTTGCTGACGCAGCTGGCACGCTGCTGCAAGCCCGCGCCGCCCGACGCGATCGGCGGCTTCGTGACCAAGGGCCGGGGCGTGGCGGTGCACCGCAGCGACTGCACGAACTTCCGCCAGCTCGCCGCGCGCGACCCCGAACGGGTCATCCCGGTCGAATGGGGGCAGCCGCCGGCCGACAAGCCGGCGGTCTACCCGGTGGACGTGGCCGTCGAGGCGCACGACCGCCAGGGCCTGCTGCGCGACATCTCCGAAGTGTTCGCGAAGGAGAAGATGAACGTGATCGGGGTGCGCACGCAGTCGGTGCGCGACACCGCGTGGATGACCTTCACGGTCGAGGTGTCGGACTCGGCCCGGCTGGCGCAGGTGCTGGGCGTGGTGCGCCAGGTGCCGGGCGTGCGCATCGCGCGCCGCAAGTGAGCAGGACTGGTGCAATCGCGGAAAATCATGCTATAGTCTTGCTTCTTCAGGCGCGTAGCTCAGCTGGTTAGAGCACCACCTTGACATGGTGGGGGTCGTTGGTTCGAGTCCAATCGCGCCTACCAGGCACACCGGGCCCCGGCAAGTCGTCGCGATCACCGCGGCGGTTTTCCGGGGTTTCGTTTTTGTGTCGCGGCTTGCGTGCGAAGCCGACCGGAGGCCGGTCGTGCAGGACCTGCGGCACGGCGTGCCGGGGGCGGTCGTGCTACAACAGCTGCACAACAGCTGCGTTGGGTGCAGCCGGTTCCATGCGCGCACGGTCCGGGACGCCAGGCCCGGCAGCGCATCATGAGCCCACCGATCGAGTCGACGGCGATGAGCGAGATCCTTCCTTCCGACGAATACGCGATGCGCATCGCGCTCGACCAGGCGCACAACGCGTGGCTGGTGGGCGAGGTGCCGGTCGGCGCGGTCATCATGCGCGACGGCAAGGTCATCGCGACCGGCTACAACCGGCCGATCACCGAGCACGACCCGACCGCGCACGCCGAGATCGTCGCGCTGCGCCACGCCGCACAGCTGCTGGGCAACTACCGCCTGCCCGAGTGCGAGCTGTACGTGACGCTCGAGCCCTGCGCGATGTGCGCGATGGCCCTGATGCACGCGCGCTTCAAGCGCGTGGTGTTCGGCGCCTTCGATCCCAAGACCGGCGCGGCCGGCTCGGTGGTCGACCTGTTCGCCGAGCGTCGCCTGAACCACCACACGCAGATCACCGGCGGCGTGCTGGGCGACGCCTGCGGGGCGCTGCTGCGCGAGTTCTTCGTCGAGCGCCGCGCGATGCATCGCAACCGGCGCCTCGGCCCGCAGGCGCCGCTGCTCGACCTGGGCGTCGCGCCCGACGAGCCCATCCCCACCGGCGAAACGCTGGAACTGTACGACCCGGAGAACGACGCTTGAGCGCTGCCCACGACCACGCCGGTCATTCCGCCGATCATCATCACCACCATCATCACGATCACGACCCGGCGCCGACCTCGGTGGTGCTGTATGCGCCGGCCGGCGTGGTGGCCCAGGCGACGCCGGTGCGACGCGCGGCCAGGCGGCTGGCGGCCCACGGGCTCGAGGTGCGAATCGACGAGGCGGCGCTGGCGAAGCACCAGCGCTTTGCCGGCGACGACGAGACCCGGCTGGCCGCGATCCACCGCGTCGCGCGCAGCGGTGCCTCGATCGCGATGGCGATCCGCGGCGGCTACGGCCTGACGCGGCTGCTCGACCGCATCGACTACCCGTTGCTGCAGCGGAGCGTCGAGCAAGGCATGCGCTGGGTCGGCCACAGCGACTGCACGGTGCTGCAGCTGGCGCTGCTCGCGCACGGCAAGTGCACCACCTGGGCCGGCCCGATGGCCGCCTACGACTTCGGCGGCGAGTCGGTCGACGAGGTCACCGAGGCCTGCTTCCTGGAAGCCATGCGTGGCGAGCTGGAAGCGGTGGGCTTCCGCACCGAGGCCGGCTTCGACGGGCTGGAGCTCAAGGGCACGCTGTGGGGCGGCAACCTGACGATGCTGACCTCGCTGCTGGGCACGCCGCACCTGCCCAGGGTCCGCGGCGGCATCCTGTTCCTCGAGGATGTCAACGAGCATCCCTACCGCATCGAGCGCTGCCTGCTGCAGCTGCACCAGGCCGGGGTGCTGGAGGCGCAGAAGGCCGTCGTGCTGGGCCGCTTCACCGAGTTCCGCAAGTCGCCGCTGGACCGTGGTTACGGCCTCAAGAGCGTCGTCGATCACCTGCGCAGCGTCACGTCGGTGCCGGTGCTGACCGGCCTGCCGTTCGGGCACGTGGCCACCAAGGTCACCCTGCCGGTCGGCGCCCGGGTGCGGCTGGTCGTGCAGGGCCGCGACGTGCTGGTCGCCTGGTGACGTTCCGGGGCGCGGGACGTTCGGGCAGAATCGCCCGCATGATCCGTGTCCTGGCAAAGTTCCTGCTGTGTGCGTGGGTGGCGGCCGGCAGTTCGCTTGCGCAGGCCGCCCATGCATACGCCCAGTTCGGCGACATCAAGTACCCGCCCGGCTTTTCGCACTTCGACTACGTCAACCCGGACGCCCCCAAGGGCGGGGAGATCGTGCTGGTCCCGCCCACGCGGATCAGCAACTTCGACAAGTACAACCCGTTCACGCTCAAGGGCACGGCCCCGCCGGGGCTGGGCTCGCTGCTGTTCGAGACCCTGCTGACCGGCACGCTGGACGAGCCGACCACCGCCTACGGGCTGCTGGCCGAGGACGTCACGGTCGCGCCCGACCGGCGCAGCGCGACCTTTCGCCTGAACCCGAAGGCGCGTTTCCACAACGGCGACCCGGTGCTCGCGGCCGACGTCAAGCACTCCTTCGACACGCTGATGAGCAAGGAGGCGGCGCCGCAGTTCCGCGTCTACTTCGGCGACATCGCCGGCGCGACGGTGCTGGGCGAGCGCACCGTGCGCTTCGACTTCAGGCATGACAGCGCCGAGCTGCCGCTGCTGGTGGGCACGGCACTGCCGGTGTTCAGCCGCAAGTGGGGCGAGGTCGACGGGCAGCGCAAGCCGTTCGACCAGGTCATCCTCGACACGCCGATCGGTTCCGGCCCGTACCGCATCGGGCGGGTCAACTTCGGGCGCGACATCACCTACGTGCGCGATCCGGAGTACTGGGCGCGCGACCTCAACGTGCGGCGCGGCATGTTCAACTTCGACCGCATCACCTACAAGGTGTACGCCGACGACAAGGTGCGCCTGGAGGCGTTCAAGGCCGGCGAGTTCGACTTCATCCAGGCCTTCGTCGCCAAGGAATGGGCGCGCGAATACAAGGGCCGCAAGTTCGACTCGGGCGAACTGGTCAAGCGCGAGTTGCCGCACGGCAATGCCGGCGACTTCCAGGGCTTCCTGTTCAACATCCGGCGCGAGAAGTTCCAGGACGTGCGCGTGCGCGAGGCGATCGGGCTGGCGATGGACTTCGAGTGGATGAACCGCCAGCTGTTCTACAACGCCTACACCCGGGTGCGCGGCTACTTCGTCGCGAGCGACTTCGAGGCCCGGGACATGCCCACGCCCGAGGAGCTGGCGCTGCTCGAGCCGCTGCGCGCGCACCTGCCCGAGGCGGTCTTCACGCAGCCGGTGCCGCTGCCGCCGCGCACCGACACGCCAGGCGGCCTGCGCGCCAACCTGCGCCGCGCCAAGGCGCTGCTGGAGGAGGCCGGCTGGACCTACCGCGACGGCGCGCTGCGCGACCGCCAGGGTCGCGAGTTCACGATCGAGTTCCTCGACAATCAGGGCTCGATGGCGCGGGTGGTCACGCCGATGATGCAGAACCTGGAGAAGCTGGGCATCCGCTCCACCTACAAGGTGGTGGACTTCGCGCTGCTGCAGAAGCGCATGGACGTGTTCGACTTCGACATCATCAGCGTGCGCATCGTGGGCAGCGAGGCGCCCGGCGCCGAGCTGGTGGCACGGTTCGGCTCGGAGGCGGCCGATACCGAGGGCTCGAGCAACCTCATCGGCATCAAGAGCCCGGCGGTCGACGCGCTGCTGCGCAAGGTGGTCGCCGCGCGCACCCGCGACGAGCTGGTGCCGGCGCTGCGCGCGCTGGACCGCGTGCTGCGCCACGGCCACTACACCATCCCGGCGTGGTACGCGAGCACCTTCCGGGTGGCCTACCGCGGCGGGCGCTTCGTGCTGCCGCCGGTGATCCCGCGCTACTACTCGCCGGAAGGCTGGGCGCTGTCCACCTGGTGGGCCGACCCGCGCAACCGCTGAAGGGAAGGGACGAGCGACGATGTGGGCCTACATCCTCAAGCGCCTGCTGCTGATGATCCCGACGCTGCTCGGGGTGCTGCTGGTGACCTTCGTGGTGATCCAGTTCGTGCCGGGCGGGCCGGTCGAGCAGATGGTGGCGCAGCTGCAAGGGCGTGACACCGGCGGCGAGGCGGCGGCCGCGCACGGTGGCGGCTACCGCGGCCGGCAGGGCGTGGATGCCGCGCAGGTCGAGGAGATCAAGCGCCTGTTCGGCTTCGACAAGCCGGCGCACGAGCGCTTCGTGCAGATGCTGGTCTCGTACGCGCGCTTCGACCTCGGCAAGAGCTTCTTCCACCACAAGGACGTCTGGGCGCTGGTCAAGGAGAAGCTGCCGGTGTCGATCAGCCTCGGGCTGTGGACCTTCTTCCTCAGCTACCTGATCTCGGTGCCGCTGGGCATCGCGAAGGCGGTGCGCGCCGGCTCGCGTTTCGACGCGCTGACCAGCCTGGTCGTGCTGGTCGGCTACGCGATTCCCGGCTTCGTGCTCGGCGTGGCGCTGCTGGTGCTTTTCGCCGGCGGCAGCTTCGTGCAGTGGTTCCCCCTGCGCGACCTGACCTCGCCGAACTGGGAGCAGCTCAGCCTGTGGGGCAAGGTGGTCGACTACCTCTGGCACATCACCCTGCCGGTGACGGCCAGCGTGCTGGGCAGCTTCGCGGTGATCACGATGCTGACCAAGAACGCCTTCCTGGAGGAGATCCGCAAGCAGTACGTGCTGACCGCGCGCGCCAAGGGGCTCTCGGAGCGCAAGGTGCTGTGGAAGCACGTGTTCCGCAACGCGCTGATCCCCCTCGTGACCGGCTTCCCGTCGGCCTTCATCGGCGCCTTCTTCGCCAGCTCGCTGCTGATCGAAACCTTGTTTTCGCTCGACGGGCTGGGACGGCTCGGGTACGAGTCGGTGATCCGGCGCGACTACCCGGTCGTGCTGGGCACGCTGTACCTGTTCACGCTGATCGGGCTGGTGACCAAGCTGATCTCGGACCTGTGCTACGTGTGGGTGGACCCGCGCGTCAAATTCGACTGAGGGCCTGCATGTCGTCGACCTCCATCGATCCCGGCCCGGCATCCCCGCCTTCGCTGTCGCCCGCCCGGCGTGCCTGGCGACGCTTTCGCAACAACCGCATGGGCTATTGGAGCCTGGTGGTGTTCTGCACGCTGGTCGTCATCAGCCTGTTCGCCGAGGCGATCAGCAACGACCGGCCGCTGGTGGTGCGCTACGAAGGGCAGTGGTATTTCCCCATCGTGCAGGACGTGCCGGAGACGACCTTCGGCGGCGACTTCGACACGCCGACCGACTACCTCGACCCGTTCATCGTCGAGCAGCTGCACAAGGGGGACAACTTCGCGATCTACCCGCTCAACCGCTACCACTACCGCACGATCAACTACTTCGCGAAGGAGCCCAACCCGGCGCCGCCGTCGCGCGACAACTGGCTGGGCACCGACGACCGCGGGCGCGACCTGTTCGCCCGGTTGCTGTACGGCTTCCGGGTCTCGGTGCTGTTCGCGCTGGCGCTGACGGTGATCGGCGTGGTGCTGGGCGTGGCCGCCGGGGCGGTCCAGGGCTACTACGGCGGCCGCACCGACCTGGCGTTCCAGCGCTTCATCGAGATCTGGAGCTCGATGCCGGAGCTGTACCTGCTGATCATCTTCGCCGCGGTGTTCGACCCGAGCATCCTGCTGCTGGTCGCGCTGCTCAGCCTGTTCGGCTGGATGGGCTTGTCCGACTACGTGCGCGCCGAATTCCTGCGCAACCGGCAGCTGGACTACGTGCGCTCGGCGCGGGCCCTGGGCCTGTCGAACTGGCAGATCATCTGGCGCCACCTGCTGCCCAACAGCCTGACGCCGGTGGTGACGTTCCTGCCGTTCCGCATGAGCGCGGCCATCCTGGCGCTGACCTCGCTGGACTTCCTCGGCCTGGGCGTGCCCGAAGGGACGCCCAGCCTCGGCGAGCTGCTGTCGCAGGGCAAGAACAACCTGGACGCGTGGTGGATCTCGCTGTCCACCTTCGTGGTGCTGGTGGGCACCTTGCTGCTGCTGACCTTCATGGGCGACGCGCTGCGCAATGCGCTGGACCCGCGCGTGCCGGACGACCCGCGCGCCGGGCGGCGCCGCGGCAAGCCGAAGCAGTCCCTGGCGCCGGCCGCGACGCCCGCATCCCCCTCGGAGACCGCGACATGAACGCACCGGTGCTGCTGGACGTGCAGGGACTGACCGTGGCCTTCGACGGCAAGCCGGTCGTGCATCGCCTGGACCTGCAGGTGCGGGCCGGCGAGAAGCTGGCCCTGGTGGGCGAGTCCGGCTCGGGCAAGACGGTCAGCGCGCTGTCGCTGCTGCGCCTGGTGCCGGGCGCCGAGGTCGAGGGCCGTGCCTGGCTGCGCGATGCCGGCGACGCCGGCGCCCAGGGGCAGGGGCGTGACCTGCTGTCGCTGTCAGAGCGCGAGCTGCGCGGGGTGCGGGGCCAGGACATCGCGGTGATCTTCCAGGAGCCGATGACGGCGCTCAACCCGCTGTACCCGGTGGGCGACCAGATCGCCGAGGTGGTCGAGCTGAAGCAGGGCCTGGGCAAGGCCGAGGCCTGGCAGCGTGCGGTGCAGCTGCTGGCCGACACCGGCATCCCGGAGCCCGAGCGCCGCGCGCGTGCCTTCCCGCACCAGCTCTCGGGCGGCCAGCGCCAGCGCGCGGTGATCGCGATGGCCCTGGCCGGCGAGCCGCGGCTGCTGCTGGCCGACGAGCCGACCACGGCGCTGGACGTGACGGTGCGCCAGCAGATCCTCGACCTGCTGGCGCAGCTGCAGCAGCGCATCGGCATGGCGGTGCTGCTGATCACGCACGACCTCAACCTGGTGCGGCGCTTCGCCGACCGGGTCGCGGTGATGGAACACGGCCGGCTGGTCGAGCAGGGCCCGGTGGCCGAAGTGTTCGCCGCGCCACGCCACCCGTACACGCGCAAGCTGCTCGACAGCGTGCCCGAGCGGGACGTGGTGGCGCCGGCGCCTTCCGGCCAGCCACCCATCCTGCTGGGCCGGCGGCTGGTGGTGCGCTATCCCGTGCCGCTCGGCGGACTCAAGGGCTGGTTCCGCAAAGGGCGCTTCGACGCAGTCAAGGGCGTGGACCTGGAACTCGCGCCGGGGCGCACGCTGGGCGTGATCGGCGAATCGGGTTCGGGCAAGTCGACCTTGGCGCTGGCCGCGCTCGGCCTGCTGCGCCCGGACGAAGGCGAGCTGCGTATCGACGGGCGCGGCTGGCAGTACGTGCAGAAGGCCGACCGACCGCTGCGCCGCGTGATGCAGGTGGTGTTCCAGGACCCGTTCTCGTCGCTGTCGCCGCGCATGACGGTGGAGGCCCTGGTCGGCGAGGGCCTGACGGTGCATGCGCCGCACCTGGGGCCTGAGGAGCGGCGGGAGAGGGTGCGCGCGGTGCTGGCCGACGTGGGCCTGACCGAGGCGCAGTTCCCGGGACTGCTGTCGCGCTACCCGCACGAGTTCTCGGGCGGGCAGCGGCAGCGCCTGGCGATCGCCCGCGCGCTGATCGTCGAGCCGCGCCTGCTGGTGCTCGACGAGCCGACCAGCGCGCTGGACGTGACGATCCAGAAGCAGGTGCTGCAGCTGCTGCAGCGCCTGCAGCGCGAACACGGGCTCGCGTACCTGCTGATCACGCATGACGTGCAGGTGATCCGCGCGATGGCCCACGACGTGATCGTGATGAAGGACGGCGAGGTGGTCGAGCGCGGCCCGGTCGACGAGGTGCTGGCGCGGCCGCAGCATCCCTACACCCGCACGCTGCTGGCCGCGGCCTGAACCGGACCGCGGCATCCAGGACGTGTCCAGCAGGGCGCCGTCCCGGGTGTGCAGAAGCTGCCTCAGGCGTCGATGCGGCGCCAGGTCGGCTGGGTCGACTCGGCCTGGCGCTCGATCTCGGCGAGGCGGTCCAGCTCGGCGCAGACCTGCTCGAACGAGCCGCTCAGCAGGGCGCGGCGTCGGTCCTGCGGATCGCGCACGACGCGCAGGTGGCGTGCCGGCGCCGGCCCCAGCGCCGGCACGCGCACGGTCGGCGCGGCCTGCGCTGCCTGGCGGTGCACCCGCACCTCCCATTGGCCGCCCTTGCCGGCGATCAGGCACAGGCGCAGGTCGGCCTCGCTGTCGTCCCAGTTCGCGACCCACGGACGCACGACGAAGACCAGGGTGCGGCGCCGGCGCGCGGCGCGCTTGAGTGCACGCAGCTGCGTCATGCCCATCTCCGGCAGCCACACCACGAGCACGCCTTCCGATCCTTGTTGCAGCCAGTGCAGCGCGTCCTGCAGCACGGAGGCCGTCGGCGTACCGGTGGCAGCGTCGCCGGGTTCGGCGTCGCCCCAGGCCGGCAGGCCCGTCGATTCGAAACCGCCGATCGCGGCCAGGCCCACGCCACCCACGGGTGCGCCGATGGCGCCGAAGCGCTGCTGGCGCGCCGCTGCACCGGCCAGCGCGGGGGCGAGCAGGGCGAACTCGGGGTGGCCGGGCCGCGGGGCCAGCACCTCCACGAGGCCGTGGCACGGCCAGCCGCCACCGGGCAGGGCGGCATCGAGCATCGGAAAGCCGCTGGTCCAGGTGCCGGGCGCCGGCCCGGCCGGCTCCAGCCACGCCAGCGCCTGGCTCCAGCGCTTCCACCATGGCGAGCCGGCCGTCGGCGCGGCATCGTTGGCAGCATCGCGCGCGGCAGGGTCCCGGGCCGCCAGGCAGGTGGCAGGCGCCGGGCGCCAGGGGCGGTGCGGGAGTGCCGCCGGCCGGAACGACATCACCGGGGGAAGTCGAAACGCGTCGTGTTCAGGTGCACAGGGTGCATGGGCCATGTCCGTCTCCGAAAATCAAAACACCACCATGACGTTCGGCAGGATTGGTCGATGACAGGGCCTGTGCCCTGACGACTGCCCCGCGGGGATGCATGGGCGGCTGCCCATGAACGCCCGCCACCCACAGGGCAGCTGGAAAAAGTGCGCCTAGCCGCGGCCGGTCCCGCCGTTGCGCGGCGTGCCGTCCGGACCGCCCGAGGCCAATGCTTCCCCCTGGGCCTGCCCGTAGAGCAGCTTGCGCTGCGCGGTGTAGTGCCACCACGGCGCGGCCGGCGCGCCGCGCATGAAGTCCACCGCAGCCATGAAGCTGTCCAGTACGCACGGGTCGTGGCGAACGCCGGTGCGCGCGCACAGCTCCTGGTAGAGCACGAAGGCGTCGCGGCCGATCAGGTCGCGCGGGGTCTCGATGCCGATCAATCGCAGGCCCTGCGCCAGCGCCGGGCCGATGTTGGGCAGCGACTCGAGCGCCGCGTCGTCTGCCAGGCATGCACTGCGGTGCCGCGCCTTGGCCGGCTTGCCGCCCGAGCGCGTCGGGGTGGCCGGTCCTTGCGACGTGGTGCGCAGGGACGGTCCCCGGGAGGGCGCAGCGGACAGGACGGTGGCCGGCAGGGCCGCGGCGAGGTGCTTCATGGCGTCACATCAGCAGCGAGTTGCGGATCAGCCCGACGGCAATGCCTTCGAGCTCGAAATCCTGGCCGGGCTCGACGACGATGGTCTTGTAGTCGGGGTTCTCGGCGACCAGTTCGATGCTGCCGCGGCTGCGGCGGAAGCGCTTGACGGTGACCTCCTCGCCCAGCCGGGCGACGACGATCTGGCCGTTGCGGGCTTCCTTGGCACGCTGCACCGCGAGCAGGTCGCCGTCGAGGATGCCGGCGTCGCGCATGCTCATGCCGCGCACGCGCAGCAGGTAGTCGGGGCGGCTCGCGAACAGGCCGGCCTCGACGTGGTAGGTCTGGTCGATGTGTTCCTGGGCCAGGATGGGGCTGCCGGCCGCGACCCGGCCGACCAGCGGCAGGGCCAGCTGCGCCAGCCCGGGCAGGGGCAGGCTGAACTGCCGGCTGCGCGATTCGTTGAGCGAGCGCAGTGTGTCAGACTTGAGCCGGATGCCGCGCGACGTGCCGCCGACCAGCTCGATCACGCCCTTGCGCGCCAGGGCCTGCAGGTGCTCCTCCGCCGCGTTGGCCGAACGGAAGCCGAGCTCGGCGGCGATCTCCGCCCGCGTCGGCGGGGCGCCGGTGCGCTCGATGGCACTCTTGATCAGGTCCAGCACCTGTTGCTGGCGGGCGGTGAGTTTGGGTTGATGGTCCACGGACACCTCGCGAAGTGACGGCCTGCCGGCACGGACCAGGCGACTGGCCTTGATCCCGGATACTGTGCAGGCATCCAGTAACTGTATTTTTATCCAGTTTTCCGAGAAATGCAAAGCAACGAGCACGGCCCCATCGTCATCCTGGGCACCGGCGGCACGATCGCCGGCACCGCGGCCGACCCGCATGACAACGTCGGCTACCGCGCGGCGCAGCTGGGCGTGGCCGACCTGGTCGCGGCGGTGCCGGCGCTGGCCCGCTGGCCGCTGGAGACCGAGCAGGTGGCCCAGCTCGACAGCAAGGACATGGACTTCGGGGTGTGGCAGTTGCTGGCGCAGCGCGTGGCGCACCACTTGGCGCGTCCCGAAGTGCGCGGCGTCGTGGTCACGCACGGCACCGACACGCTGGAGGAGACGGCGTATTTCCTGCACCGCCTGCTGGCGCCGGCCAAGCCGGTGGTGATGGTCGCGGCGATGCGTCCGGCCAGCGCCTTGCGGCCGGACGGCCCGCAGAACCTGCTGGATGCGGTGACGGTGGCGGCAACGCCCGGGGCCCGGGGGGTGCTCGCGGTGCTGGCCGGGCAGGTGCACAGCGGGCTGGAGGTGCGCAAGGCCCACACCTACCGGCTCGATGCGTTCGGCTCCGGCGATGCCGGCCCGCTGGGCTACGTGGAGGAAGGACGGCTGCGCCAGCTGCGCGACTGGCCGCAGGGCGAGCCGCTCGGGCTGGCATGCCTGCCGGCGTCGCCCGCCGGCTGGCCCTGGGTGGAGATCATCAGCAGCCACGCCGGCGCGGATGGCCGCTGGGCCGCGGCCCTGGCCGGGCTGCCGGTGCAGGGGCTGGTGGTGGTCGGCACCGGCAACGGCACGGTGCACGAACGGCTGGAGGCCGAGCTGGTGCGGGCGCAGGCACGCGGGGTGCGCGTGCTGCGCTGCTCGCGCTGCGCCGAGGGGGTGGTGGTGCCGACGGGCCGGCAGGCGCTGCCGTCGGCCGGGGCACTGACCCCGTGGAAGGCCCGCGTGGAGCTGATGCTGCAGCTGATGGCGGCCGGCTGAGCCGCCACCCGCGCAACGCGCCTCAAAGCACGTCGAGCGTCACGTCGATGTTGCCGCGCGTGGCGTTCGAATACGGGCAGACCTTGTGCGCCGCCTCGACCAGCGCCTGCGCGTCGCCGCGCTCCCAGCCGGGCAGCGACACGCCCAGCTTCACCTGCAGCCCGAACCCGCCCGGGATCGGGCCGATGCCGACGGTGCCGGTCACCGAGGCGTCAGCCGGCAGGGGCTTCTTCTGCTGCGAGGCGACGAACTTCATCGCGCTCAGGAAGCAGGCCGAATAGCCGGCCGCGAACAGCTGCTCCGGGTTGGTCGCCGCGCCGCCGGGGCCGCCCAGCTCCTTCGGGGTGGTCAGCTTGACGTCGAGCACGCCATCGGACGAGACGGCGCGTCCGTCTCGGCCGCCGGTTGCGGTGGCCTGGGCCTGGTAGAGGACTTTGTCGAGTGCCATGAGCTTCTCCTGAGGCGAGGTGGGTGGAGGGGACGGGTCTGCCCGGGTCAGAGAAAGCATCGTTCCTGCCCGGCTCAGGCGGCGCGCGCTTCGTCGCGGGCCGCTGATTCGACGAGCTGGGGGGAGAGCCGGCGTCGCAGCGCGTGCAGGCGCTGGCGCAGGTCGGCAAGTTCTTCCATGGAGCACCGGGTGGCGCAGCCGATCGCCCTGGGCACGGCGATCGCCCGGGCCCGCAGGGCGCGGCCCTCTGGCGTCAGCGAGACTACCACGCGCCGTTCGTCGTCCTTGGCCCGCGCGCGCACCAGCCAGCCGGCGGCTTCCATGCGCTTGAGCAGCGGGGTGAGCGTGCCCGAGTCGAGGAACAGCCGCTCGCCGAGGGCGCCGACGCTCAGGCCATCCTGCTCCCACAGCACCAGCATCACCAGGTACTGCGGGTAGGTCAGCCCCAGCCGGTCGAGCAGGGGCTTGTACAGCTTGGTCATGGCCAGCGAGGTGGCGTACAGCGCGAAGCACAGCTGGTGGTCGAGCTGCAGCAGCGCGTCGTCGGACGAGATCGGGGCAGGCTTGCGGGATGTCATGGCAGGAATGGTAGAGACCGATTTAATTGCGCACAATCTAATTGGCAGCAACCATGCCACGGGTGCGGTCATGGGGGTCAGGCGCTCAGCCGCTCGATGTCTTCGGACAGCTCGAGCCAGCGCAGCTCCAGCGCCTCGGTCTCGTCGGCGATGGCCTTGAGGCGCCGGCCGTGCCCGGCCACCTGGGCCGGGTCGAGGTGGCCGCTGGCGAAGGCGGCCTCGATCGCGGCCTTCTCCTCGGCCAGCGCGGCGAGGCGGGCGTCGACCTGCGCCAGCTCCTTCTTCAGCGGGCGCAGCTGTTCGGCCAGGCGCTGGCGCTCCTGGGCCTGGGCCTTGCGCTCCTCGCGCCGGTTGGCCGCGGGCGGGGCAGCCCCGGGCCGCGACGTCGGGGAGGCGGCGTCCGCCGGGGCCGCCGCCTCGCGCTGCAGGCGCGCCTGCTCGAGCAGCCAGCGCTGGTAGTCGTCCAGGTCGCCGTCGAAGGGCTGCACCGTGCCGCCGGCGACCAGCCAGAACTCGTCGCACACCTCGCGCAGCAGCGCGCGGTCGTGGCTGACCAGCATCACCGTGCCCTCGAAGCCGTTGAGCGCCATGCTGAGCGCCTCGCGGGTGGTCAGGTCCAGATGGTTGGTCGGCTCGTCGAGCAGCAGCAGGTTGGGGCGCTGCCACACCAGCATGGCCAGCACGAGGCGCGCCTTCTCGCCGCCGCTCATGGTGCCGGTGGCCTGGGACACCATGTCGCCGGTGAAGCGGAAGCGGCCGAGGAAGTCGCGCAGTTCCTGCTCGCGCGCCTGCGGGCTGACCTCGCGGGCCAGCCGCACCATGTGCTGCAGCGGCGATTCGTCCGGGCGCAGCACGTCCATCTCCTGCTGCGCGAAGTAGCCGATCGCCAGGCCCTTGCCCTCGGTGATCTGCCCGCCCAGCGGCGGCAGCACGCGGGCGACGGTCTTGACCAGCGTGGACTTGCCCTGGCCGTTGGCGCCCAGGATGCCGATGCGCTGGCCGGCCAGCACGGTGCGGCGCACGTCGCGCACGATCACGGTCGGGCTGCCGTCGGCGCCGGTGTAGCCGCACGCCACGTCCTTGAGTGCCAGCATGGGGTTGGGCAGGCTCTCGGGCTCGCGGAACTCGAAGCTGAAGTCGGCGCTGGTCAGCACCGGCGCGAGCTTTTCCATCCGCTCCAGCGCCTTGACGCGGCTTTGCGCCTGCCGGGCCTTGGTTGCCTTGGCCTTGAAACGGTCGATGAAGTGCTGCAGCTGGGCGATCTTCTCCTGCTGGCGCTCGTAGGCCGCCTGCTGCTGCTGCAGGCGCTCGGCGCGCATCGCCTCGAAGGCGGTGTAGTTGCCGGTGTAGCGGGTCAGGCGCGCGTCCTCGAGGTGCAGCGTCACGCGCGTGATCGCGTCGAGGAACTCGCGGTCGTGGCTGATCACCAGCATCATGCCCTCGAAGCGCTTGAGCCAGCTCTCCAGCCAGACCAGGGCGTCGAGGTCCAGGTGGTTGGTCGGTTCGTCGAGCAGCAGCAGGTCGGCCGGGCACATCAGCGCGCGCGCCAGCTGCAGCCGCATGCGCCAGCCGCCCGAGAAGCTGTTGACCGGACGCTCGAGCTGCCCGGACTTGAAGCCCAGGCCCATCAACAGCGCCTGGGCGCGGGCACGCGCGTCGAAGCCGCCGGCGTCCTGGATGCGCTGGTGCGCCTCGGCGATCGCGGTGCCGTCGCCGCGTGCCTCGGCCTCGGCCAGCGCGGCCTGCGCTTCCATCAGCGGGGTGTCGCCGGCCAGCACGAAGTCGGTCGCGCTGTCCTCGGTGTCGGGCATGGACTGCACGACCTCGGCAATGCGCCAGCGCGGCGGCAGCTCCACGTCGCCGGCGTCGGGGTGCAGGGCGCCGGTCAGCAGCGCGAACAGCGAGGACTTGCCGGCGCCGTTGCGTCCCACCAGGCCGACCTTCTCGCCCGGATGCAGCGTGACGTTGGCGCCCTCGAGCACGACCTTGGTGCCGCGGCGCAGCGTGACGTTCTTCAGCACGATCATGGCCGCGAGGCCTCCAGCAGCGCGGCGCGGGTCACCAGCAGCACCTGGTCGGTGCCGGCGCTGGTGTCCAGCCAGACCACCTCGAGCCGCGGGAAGGCGGCCTCGAAGTGCTCGCGCTCGTTGCCGATCTCGAGCACCAGCACCGCGTCCTCGCTCATGTGCTGCGGCGCCTCGCGCAGCAGGCGGCGCACCAGGTCCATGCCGTCCTCGCCGCCGGCCAGCGCCAGCGCCGGTTCGGCCCGGTACTCGGGCGGCAGCGCCGCCATCGAGCGCGCGTTGACGTAGGGCGGGTTGCACAGGATCAGGTCGTACGGGCCGGCCACTTGCGACAGCAGGTCGCTGCGCAGCAGGCGGATGCGCGCGCCGAGCTGGTGGCGCTCGACGTTGATGTGGGCCACGGCGAGCGCGTCCCCGGAGATGTCGGCGGCGTCCACTTCGACCTCGGGGTAGGCCAGCGCGGCCAGCACGGCAAGGCTGCCGTTGCCGGTGCACAGGTCCAGCACGCGGCGGGTGCGGTCGGACAGCCAGGGGTCGATGGTGCCGTCGGCCAACAGCTCGGCGATGAAGGAGCGCGGCACGATGGCGCGCTCGTCGACATAGAACGACACGCCCTGCAGCCAGGCTTCGCGGGTCAGGTAGGCGGCCGGCTTGCGGGTGGCGATGCGTTGCTCGACCAGCTCCTGCGCGCGCCGTTCCTGCTCTGGGGCGAGCGGCTGCCCGGCCACGTCGTCCAGGCCGTCCAGCGGGTGGCCGAGCGCCCACAGCACCAGCCAGGCAGCCTCGTCCCAGGCGTTGTCGGTGCCGTGTCCAAACGAAACGCCCGCCTCTTCGAGGCGGGCGCTGCAGCGCTCGATGAGTTCGATGACGGTCATGTCGCGATCAGACGCTCGAGCGTCTTGCGGTAGATGTTCTTGAGCGGCTCGATGAAGGCCACGTCCACGTGCTCGTCGATCTTGTGGATGGTGGCATTGGGCGGGCCGAACTCGATCACCTGCGGGCAGATGCGCGCGATGAAGCGGCCATCCGAGGTGCCGCCGGTGGTCGACAGTTCAGGCGTCACCTGCATCTCGCTTTCGATCGCCGCCACCAGCGCCTGGCTCAGTTCGCCGGGCGGGGTCAGGAAGGGCTGGCCGCCCAGCGTCCATTGCAGCTCGTAGTCCAGGCCGTGGCGGTCCAGCACCTCGTGCACGCGCTGCTGCAGCGCCTCCGGGGTCGACTCCGTGCAGTAGCGGAAGTTGAAGTCGACCACCAGCTCGCCCGGGATCACGTTGGTCGCGCCGGTGCCGGCGTGGATGTTGGAGATCTGCCAGGAGGTCGGCGGGAAGAACTCGTTGCCGCGGTCCCATTCGATCGTGGTCAGCTCGGCCAGTGCCGGCGCGGCCAGGTGGATCGGGTTGCGCGCCAGCTGCGGGTAGGCGATGTGGCCCTGCACGCCCTTGACCACCAGCCGGCCCGACAGCGAGCCGCGGCGGCCGTTCTTGATCATGTCGCCCAGCGTCTCGACCGAGGTCGGTTCGCCGACGATGCACCAGTCCAGCCGCTCGCCGCGCGCCTGCAGCGCCTCGCAGACCTTGACCGTGCCGTCCAGCGCCGGGCCTTCCTCGTCGCTGGTGATCAGGAAGGCGACCGAGCCGGCGTGCTGCGGGTGGCTCGCGACGAACTCCTCGACCGCCACGACCATCGCCGCCAGCGACGTCTTCATGTCCGAGGTGCCGCGCCCGTAGAGCTTGCCGTCGCGGTGGGTGGGCACGAACGGGTCGCTGTGCCAGCGCTCGACGGGGCCGGTGGGTACCACGTCGGTGTGGCCGGCGAACACCAGCGTGCGCCCGGCCGCGCCCGCGCTGCCGGTGCGCTTGGCCCACAGGTTGGTGACGCGGAACTCCGGCGGGCCGCTTTCGATGGTCTCGCAGGCGAACCCGACGCCGCGCAGGCGTTCGGCGATCAGCGCCTGGCAGCCGGCATCGTCGGGCGTGACCGACGGGCGGGAAACCAGTTCCTCGACGAGGCGCAGGGTGGCGGTCATGTCAGCGGTTGAGGGTGCCGAAGCCGGTCGTGCCGAACCCGGTGGTGCCGAAGCCGCTGCCGCGCTCGTCGCGCACGTCCAGGGTGATCTCGGTGAAGGACGGGCCGTCGTCGATCTCTTCCTTCTTCTGCTCGACCTTGGATTGCGGCCCGACCTCGTTCTGCAGGCGCCACATCAGGTTGGTCGGCGAGTCGGCGTAGGTGAGGCCCTCCTCGCGGGTGACCAGCCCTTCGTGGATCAGGCGGGCGATGTCCTGCTCGAAGGTCTGCGAGCCTTCGGCCATGGACTTCTCCATCGCCTCCTTGACGCCGGAGAAGTCGCCTTTCTCGATCAGCTCGGCCACCAGCTTGGTGTTGAGCAGCACCTCGACCGCCGGGATCCGCCCGCCGGTCACCGCGCGCATCAGGCGCTGCGAGACGATGGCCTTCAGGCCCGAGGCCAGGTCCGACAGCAGCGCGGGGCGCGCCTCGGGCGTGTAGAACGACAGGATCCGGCCCAGCGCGTGGTAGCTGTTGTTCGCGTGCAGCGTGGCCAGCACGAGGTGGCCGGACAGCGCGTACGACAGCGCCGCGGTCATGGTCTCGCGGTCGCGGATCTCGCCGATCAGGATGCAGTCGGGCGCCTGGCGCAGCGCGTTCTTCAGGCCCACCTGCAGCGACTGCGTGTCGCGGCCGACCTCGCGCTGGTTGATCACCGACTTCTTGTTGGTGAACAGGAACTCGATCGGGTCCTCGATGGTGAGGATGTGGCCCGCCACCAGCTGGTTGCGGTGCTCCAGCATTGCCGCGAGCGTGGTGCTCTTGCCGGTGCCGGTGGCCCCCACCATCAGGATCAGCCCGCGCTTTTCCATCACCAGGTTGGCGAGGATGGGCGGGACGTTGAGCGATTCCAGCGACGGGATCTCGCTCGGGATGCAGCGGAACACCGCGGCGATCGAGCCGCGCTGCTTGAAGGCGCTCAGGCGGAAGCTCGCGACGTTGGGCAGCACCAGGCCGATGTTGAGTTCGCCGGTGTCGTCCAGCTCCTCGAGCTGTGCCGGGGTGAGCACCTCGGCGAGCAGCTGGCGCGGCTGCTGGGGCGACAGCGGCTGGTCGCTGACCTGCAGGATCTGCCCGTGGATCTTGATGAGGATGGGCGTCCTGGCGGACAGGTAGACGTCCGACGCCTTCTTCTCCGCCATCAACCGGAGCACCCGCTCCATGTTTCCGCTGCTCATCGCGATCCCTCCGTCCTGGCTGTGTGCTGTCGTCCCGGTTCGCCGCGGCCGCGCGTTCAGGCGCGCAGCAGTTCGTTGATGCTGGTCTTGGCGCGCGTCTGGGCGTCCACGCGCTTGACGATCACCGCGCAGTACAGGCTGTACTTGCCGTCGGCGCTGGGCAGGCTGCCCGGCACGACGACCGAGCCGGCCGGCACGCGGCCGTAGATGATCTCGCCGGTCTCGCGATCGTAGATCTTGGTGCTCTGGCCGATGAACACGCCCATCGAGATCACCGAGTTCTCCTCGACGATCACGCCTTCGACGATCTCCGAGCGCGCGCCGATGAAGCAGTTGTCCTCGATGATGGTCGGGTTGGCCTGCAGCGGCTCGAGCACGCCGCCGATGCCCACGCCGCCGGACAGGTGCACGTTCTTGCCGATCTGCGCGCAGGAGCCGACCGTGGCCCAGGTGTCGACCATGGTGCCTTCGTCGACGTAGGCGCCGATGTTGACGTACGAGGGCATCAACACCACGTTCTTCGCGATGTAGCTGCCGCGGCGCGCAACGGCCGGCGGCACCACGCGCACGCCGGTGGCGCGCATCTCCTCCTCGGACAGGTGCGCGAACTTGGTCTGCACCTTGTCGAAGAAGCCGAGGTCGCCGGCGTGCATCGGCGCGTTGTCCTTCAGGCGGAAGCTCAGCAGCACCGCCTTCTTGATCCACTGGTGCGTGACCCACTGGCCGTCGATCTTCTCCGCCACGCGCACGCGGCCCTTGTTCAGGTCGGCGATCACCTGCTCGACGGCATCGCGCACCTCGGCCGGGGCAGCACTGGGGGAGAGGCTGGCGCGGTCCTCCCACGCCTGGTTGATGAGGGCTTCGAGTTGTAGGGTCATGGTGTTGTCGTGTACTTCAGGACAGGGATCGGACGTAGGCCACGATGCGTTCGGCCGCTTCGACGCATTCGTCGACTTCGGCAACGAGCGCCATGCGCACGCGCCCGGCGCCCGGGTTGATGCCGTGCGCTTCGCGCGCGAGATAGCTGCCGGGCAGGACGGTGACATTGTATTGAGCGAGCAGCCCGCGGGCGAACTCGGTGTCGCTGCCCGGCACCTTGGCCCAGAGGTAGAAGCCGGCATCGGGCAGCGCCACGTCCAGCACCTCGGCCAGCATCGGTGTCACCTTGGCGAACTTCGCGCGGTACTTTTCCCGGTTTTCGGCCACGTGCTGCTCGTCGCCCCAGGCCGCGATGCTGGCCTGCTGCACCACCGGGCTCATCGCGCCGCCATGGTAGGTGCGGTACAGCAGGAAGGACTTCAGGATCTGCGCGTCGCCGGCGACGAAGCCGGAGCGCATGCCCGGCACGTTGGAGCGCTTGGACAGGCTGGTCAGCGCGATCAGGTTGCGGAAGTCGCCGCGCCCCAGCTTGAGCGCGGCCTCCAGCCCGCCCAGCGGCGGCTGGTCGTCGCGGAAGTAGATCTCGGAGTAGCACTCGTCCGAGGCGATCACGAAGCCGTGGCGGTCGCTCAGCTCGAACAGGCGCGCCCACTCGTCGAGCGACATCACCGCGCCGGTCGGGTTGCCCGGCGAGCAGACGTACAGCAGCTGGGTGGCGGCCCAGGTGGCCTCGGGGATGCCCGCCAGGTCCGGCGCGAAGTTGCGCGCCGGGTCGCTGTTGGCGTAGGCCACGCGGGCGCCGGCCAGCAGGGCCGCGCCTTCGTAGATCTGGTAGAAGGGGTTGGGGCAGACCACCACCGGCCCCCCCTGGTCGCGGTGCCGCGTCGGGTCGATCACGGTCTGCGCCAGCGCGAACAGCGCCTCGCGGGTGCCGTTGACCGGCAGGACCTGGGTCGCCGGGTCGAGCGTGACGCCGTAGCGGCGCTGCACCCAGTCGGCCATCGCCTCGCGCAGCCGGATGTCGCCGGCCGTGGCCGGGTAATTGGCCAGCCCCGCCAGCGCGGCCGTGACCGCCTGCTGGATGAAGGCCGGCGTCGGGTGCTTGGGCTCGCCGATGCCCAGGCTGATGGGGCGGTAGGCCGGGTTGGGCTGGATGTCCTTGACCAGCGCGCGCAGCCGCTCGAACGGATAGGGTTGCAGCTTGGAGAGCAGGGGGTTCATCGCGGATTCCCGGGCGTCAGCCGAGCAGGCCGGTCTCGTGCGCGTGCTGCGGCAGCTCGATGCGCGGCTGGGGCTTCCAGCCCTTCTTGCGGTGCTCCGCGACGACGTTGGTGTAGATGCCGCCGCGCACGTACCACTTGGCCGTGATGCGGATGTAGCGCGGATCGATCGCCTTGACGATGTCATCCAGGATGTCGTTGGTGACTTTCTCGTGGAACGCGCCTTCGTTGCGGTAGCTCCACATGTACATCTTCAGACTCTTGAGCTCCACGCACAGCTTGTCGGCGATGTAGTCGATCGTGAAGTGCGCGAAGTCGGGCTGGCCGGTCAGCGGGCAGTGGCAGGTGAACTCGGGGATCTGGAACTGGATCACATAGTCCCGCTTCGGGGCCGGGTTCGGAAAGACATGCAGCTCCTTGGACGGTGCCGAGGGCGGCGTGGCCGGCACCGGGCGCTGTTTGGGGGCTGCGGCCTTGGTGGCGGCAGGACGGGAGGCGGTTCTCGACACGGTCTTGGGCATGGTGAAAACGACAGCTCTGGACACAGTTCAGCGAAGGGGCGGATGGTATCATCCCGCCTCGATCGAAACTCGCCAGAGCGCGAGATTTTCCAAGCAAATCAAGCACTTAAAGCGGTGGCGCTTTGCGACAGGCGTGCGCCGCCCCGTGCGGTTTCCAGCCCATGCGCCTGAACTCGATCAAGCTGTCCGGCTTCAAGTCCTTCGCCGAGCCGACCCACTTCCAGCTGCCCGGCCAGCTCGTCGGCGTGGTCGGCCCCAACGGCTGCGGCAAGTCCAACATCATGGACGCCGTGCGCTGGGTGCTGGGGGAGTCCAAGGCGTCCGAGCTGCGCGGCGAGTCGATGCAGGACGTCATCTTCAACGGCTCCAGCAACCGCAAGCCGGCCAGCCGCGCCAGCGTCGAGCTGGTGTTCGACAACAGCGACGCGCGTGCCGGCGGGCAGTGGAACCAGTTCACCGAGATCGCCGTCAAGCGCGTGCTCACGCGTGACGGCACCTCCAGCTATTTCATCAACAACCAGCCGGTGCGCCGCCGCGACGTGCAGGACGTGTTCCTGGGCACGGGCCTCGGCCCGCGCGCCTACGCGATCATCGGCCAGGGCACGATCAGCCGCATCATCGAGTCCAAGCCCGAGGAGCTGCGCATGTTCCTCGAGGAGGCCGCCGGCGTCTCGAAGTACAAGGAGCGCCGCCGCGAGACCGAGAACCGGCTCAAGGACACGCGCGAGAACCTCACCCGCGTCGAGGACATCCTGCGCGAGCTCAACGCCAACCTCGAGAAGCTCGAGAAGCAGGCCGAGGTCGCGACCCAGTACCGCACGCTGCAGGAGCAGGGCACGCTGAAGCTGCACCAGCTGTGGTTCCTGAAGCACCGCGACGCGGCCAGCGAGCAGGAGCGCCTGCACAAGGAGGTGCTGGAGGCCACCAACGCGCTGGAGGCGCGCCTGGCCGAGCTGCGCCACGTCGAGGCCGAGCTGGAGACCATCCGGCAGGCCCACTATGCCGCCAGCGACGAGCTGCACACCGCGCAGGCCGCGCTGGCCGAGGCCAACTTGGAGGTCAGCCGCTTGGAAGAGCGCATCCGCTACGTGGTCGAGGGCCGCCAGCGGGTCGAGCAGCGCCTGGTCGAGCTCAAGGCCCAGAGCGAGCAGTGGGCGCAGCGGCGCGCCGATGCCGAGGCCGAGCTGGAAACCATCGCCGAGCAGATCGCGCAGGCCGAGGAACAGGCCGAGATCCTCGCCGCGCAGGCCGAGGAGCAGGCGGCCAACCTGCCCGGCTACGAGGACGCGGTGCGTGCGGCCACCCAGCGCGCCAACGAGCAGCGATCGGCCGTCGCCAACGTGCAGCAGCAGATCCAGCTGCTGGCGGCCGAGTCGCGCAACGTCGAGGAACAGGCGCGCCAGCTGACGCTGCGCCGCGAGCGCCTGGCGAGCGAGGTCAAGGGGCTGGCCGCGCCCGACGAGCTGCGCCTGGCCGAGCTGACCCGCCAGCACGAGCAGGCCGCCGAGGCGCTGGCGATCGCCGAGGAACGCCTGCACGAGCTGACCGAGCAGGTGCCGCAGCTCGACGAGGACCGCCGCGCCAAGCAGGAGCAGGTCAACGTCGAGACCGCCAGGCAGGCCGACCTGAGCGCCCGCCTGGAGGCGCTGCGCGCCCTGCAGGAGAAGGTGCAGACCGAAGGCAAGCTCAAGCCGTGGCTGGCCAAGCACGGGCTGGACGGGCTGCCGGGCCTGTGGACCCGGGTGCACATCGAGCCGGGCTGGGAAACCGCGCTGGAATCGGCACTGCGAGAGCGGCTCAACGCGCTGGAGGTCGGCCGGGTCGAGACCGTGCGCGCCTTCGCGAGCGACGCCCCGCCGGCCAAGCTGGCGTTCTACACGCTGCCGTCGGCGGCGATCAGCAACACCCACCAGACGCTGCCGCGCCTGTCGGACCTGCTGCGCCTGAACGACGCAGGGCTCAAGGCGCTGCTCAACGACTGGCTGGAAGGCGTCTACACCGCTGCCTCGCTGGACGAGGCGCTGGCCGAGCGCGGCAAGCTCACGCACGGCGAGGTCATCATGACCCGCGAGGGGCATGCGGTGTCCCAGTACTCGGTGAGCTTCTACGCCCCGGACTCCGAGCAGGCCGGGATGCTGCAGCGCGCGCAGGAGATCGAGAACCTGGAGCGCCAGGTACGCGCCCAGGCGCTGATCGCCGAAGACGCCCGCACCGCACTGGTGCGCGCCGAGGCCGCCTACACCGACGCCACGCAGCGGCTGGCCGGCGCGCGCCGCGAGGCCGCCGAGCTGCAGTCGCGCGCCCACCAGCTGCAGGTCGAGCTGCTGCGCCTGACCCAGCAGGCCGAGCAGACCAGCGCCCGGCGCGGGCAGATCGAGGAGGAACTCGCCGAGATTGACGGCCAGCTCGAGGAGCTCAACGAGCGCCGCGCCACCGGCGAGGCGCGCTTCGAGGAACTCGACATGGCGCTGGCCAACGAGCAGGAGCGCCACGCCGAGCTGGAAGAGGCGGTGATCGAGGCCGAGCGCAAGCTCAACGAGGCGCGCGAGCAGCTGCGTTCGCTGGAGCGCGAGGCCCAGGAGGCGCAGTTCTCGGCGCGCGCGCTGGCCGCGCGGCGGGGCGAGCTGCAGCGCTCGATCGAGACGGCCAACCAGCAGATCGCGCTCAACGAGCAGACCGCGCAGCAGCTGCAGTCCGAGCTGGACGGCTTCAACGACGCCGCGGCGCAGGCCGGCTTGGAGGAAGCCCTGGCCGTCAAGCTGGACCGCGAGTCGGCGCTGGCGGCCAAGCGCAGCGAGTACGACGACCTGGCCGCCAAGCTGCGCCGCGCCGAGGAGCAGCGCATGGAATTCGAGCGCAGCCTGCAGCCGCTGCGCGACCGCATCACCAAGCTGCAGCTGGAAGAGCAGGCCGCGTCGCTGGGCGGCGCGCAGTTCATGGAGCAGCTGACCCAGGCCGGGGTCGACCTGGAGGCGCTGCAGAAGTCCATCGAGGAAGGCAACGTCAAGCTCTACGGCCTGCAGGGCGAGATCGACCGCATCAACCGCGAGATCAACGCGCTGGGCGCGGTCAACCTCGCGGCGCTGGACGAACTGGCCGCCGCGCGCGAGCGCAAGACCTTCCTGGATGCGCAGTCGTCGGACCTGAACGACGCGATCCGCACGCTGGAAGACGCGATCCACAAGATCGACATGGAGACGCGCGACCTGCTGAAGAAGACCTTCGACATCGTCAACGAGCACTTCGGCAAGCTCTTCCCCAGCCTGTTCGGCGGCGGCAACGCGAAGCTGGTGATGACCGGCGACGAGATCCTCGATTCCGGCGTGCAGGTCATGGCCCAGCCGCCGGGCAAGAAGAACAGCACCATCCACCTGCTGTCCGGCGGTGAGAAGGCGCTGACCGCGATCGCGCTGGTGTTCGCGATGTTCCAGCTCAACCCGGCGCCGTTCTGTCTGCTCGACGAGGTGGATGCCCCGCTCGACGACGCCAACACCGAGCGTTATGCCAACCTGGTCAAGAGCATGTCCAAGAACACGCAGTTCCTGTTCATCTCGCACAACAAGATCGCGATGGAAATGGCCGAGCAGCTGATCGGCGTGACGATGCAGGAGCAGGGCGTCTCCCGCATCGTGGCGGTCGACATGGAAGCCGCGATCAGCATGGCGGAGGCAGCGTGAGCAGCCTGCAGACCGCACTGGCGATCGTCGGCGGCCTGGTGCTGGCCGGCGTGGTGGCGCATGGCGCCTGGCAGGCCCGACGCGCCGGTGTGCGCACGGCCGAACGGCGCCCCGCCGAGCCGCCGCGCCACATCGAACCGAGCTTCGGCGAGCCGGGCGACGCGGCATCCGCGGGCGAGGGGACGGAGGCCGACGCGCTGCCGTCCGTGCCGCCGCTGGTCAGCCCGCTGCCGGCGTTGCGGCGCCACCCGGGCGTGCGGCTGGACCCGCTGGTCGACGCGATCGCGACGCTGTCGACCGAGACGCCGGTCAGCGGCGACAGCGTGCTCGCCCACCTGCCGCCCACGCGCCGCGCCGGCAGCAAGCCGTTCTTCATCGAGGCGCTCAACGTCGAGACCTCGGAGTGGGAGGCGCCGCAACCCGGCCACAGCTACCGCGAGTTCCAGGCCGGCGTGCAGCTGGCCAACCGCACCGGCGCGCTGAACGAGATCGAGTATTCCGAGTTCGTGCAGAAGGTGCAGGCCTTTGCCGACGCGCTCGGCGCCGCGGTGGACTTCCCGGACATGCTGGACGTGGTCGCGCGCGCCCGCGAGCTGGACCAGTTTGCCAGCCAGCACGACGCGCAGCTGGCCTGCCGCCTGCACGCCAAGGGCGCGGCCTGGACGGTGTCGTACCTGCAGCAGCACGCCAGCCGCCACGGCTTCGTGCCGGGCGTGGTGCCCGGCCGCCTGGTGCTGCCGGCGCGGGAGGAGGGCTCGCCGCCGGTGCTGAGCCTGCAGTTCGACCCGCAGGCGGCCTTTGCCGACGACCCGAACCTGGCCGCGGTGCGCGACGTGACGCTGTCCTTCGACGTGCCGCAGACCGCGCCGGGCGAACAGCCCTTCCAGGCCTGGCAGGCCAGTGCCCAGGCGCTGGCGCAGGACATGGACGCGGTGATCGTCGACGACGCCGGCCAGCCGCTCACCGGGCCGGCCTTCGAGGCCATCGGCCGCGAGCTGGAGCAGCTGTACCAGACGCTGGAAGAGCGGGGCCTGGGTGCCGGCTCGCCCGCGGCGCGCCGGCTCTTCAGCTGAAGGGGGCTGGACGATGACGCCCGACCTGTTTGACGACGCGCCGGGGGCGCGCGCCGACGGCCCGGCCGAGCGCGCCGCCTGGCTGCGCGAGCAGCTCAACCACCACGCCTACCTCTACTACGTGCTCGACGCGCCGGAGATCCCGGACGCCGAGTACGACCGCCTGTTCCAGGAACTGCAGGCGATCGAGGCCGCGCACCCCGAGCTGCTGACGCCGGACTCGCCCACCCAGCGCGTGATCGGCAAGGTGCTCGACGGCCTGACGCCGGTGAAGCACGCGCTGCCGATGCTGTCGATCCGCACCGAGACCGACACCACCGCCGGCGGCGCGCAGGCCTTCGACGCGCGCGTGCGGCGCGAGCTGGGGCTGGACGCCGATGCGCCGCCGGTGGAGTACTGCGCGGAGCTGAAGTTCGACGGGCTGGCCATCAACCTGCGCTACGAGGACGGCGTGCTCGTGCAGGCGACCACGCGCGGCGACGGCGAGACCGGCGAGGACGTGACGCAGAACGTGCGCACGATCGGCCAGATCCCGCTGCGGCTGCGTGGCAAGGCGCCGCCGCTGATCGAGATCCGCGGCGAGGTCTACATGCGGCGCGACGACTTCGAGCGCCTGAATGCCCGCCAGCGCGAGCGCGGCGAGAAGACCTTCATCAACCCGCGCAACACCGCCGCCGGCGCGATCCGCCAGCTCGACCCCAAGGGGCTGGCCGACAAGAAGCTGAGCTTCTACGCCTACGGGTTGGGCGTGACCGAGGGCTGGGACGCGCCGGCCACGCACAGCGCGACGCTGGATGCGATCGCCGCCTTCGGCGTGCCGGTGAACGACCTGCGCGCGGTGGTGCATGGCGCGCAAGGGCTGGTGGCCTACCACGAGCGCATCGCGAAGCTGCGCGACCAGCTGCCGTTCGACATCGACGGCGTGGTCTACAAGGTCAACCGCATCGACCTGCAGAAGCAGCTGGGCTTCGTGACGCGCGAGCCGCGCTGGGCGGTCGCGCACAAGTACCCGGCGCAGGAGGAGATGACGCGGCTCAACGGCATCGAGGTGCAGGTGGGCCGCACCGGCAAGCTGACGCCGGTGGCCAAGCTGGAACCGGTGTTCGTCGGCGGCACGACGGTCAGCAACGCGACGCTGCACAACCTGTTCGAGCTGCGGCGCAAGGGCGTGCGCGTGGGCGACACGGTCATCGTGCGCCGTGCCGGCGACGTGATCCCCGAGGTGGTGGGCCGCGTGCCCGGCCCGCGCAATGACTACGTGCCGAACTTCCGCATGCCGCGCCACTGCCCGGTGTGCGGCAGCGACGTCCGGCGCGAGAAGGGCAGCGTCGAGCACCGCTGCACCGGCGGGCTGTTCTGTGCCGCGCAGCGCAAGCAGGCGCTGCTGCACTACGCGAGCCGGCGCGCGATGGACATCGAAGGCTTGGGCGAGAAGCTCGTCGACCAGCTGGTCGACGGCGGCCTGGTGCGCACGCTGCCGGACCTGTACCGGCTCGACGTCGCGCAGCTGGCGGCGCTGGACCGCATGGGCGAGAAGAGTGCCGCCAACCTCGTCGCGGCGCTCGGGAAGAGCAAGGACACGACGCTGCCGCGCTTCCTGTACGCGCTGGGCATCCGCCACGTGGGCGAGACCACCGCCAAGGACCTGGCGCGCCACTTCGGCACGCTGGAGCGCGTGATGGACGCGAGCGTCGAGCAGCTGCTCGAGGTGAACGATGTCGGCCCGGTGGTGGCGCAGAGCATCCGCACCTTCTTCGAACAGGAGCACAACCGCGAGGTGGTGCAGCAGCTGCGCGAGGCCGGCGTGCACTGGAGCGAAAGCGACGGCCAGGCCGATGCCGCGCCCAAGCCGCTGGCCGGCAAGACCCTGGTGCTGACCGGCACGCTGCCGAACCTGACGCGCGACCAGGCCAGGGAGCTGATCGAGGCCGCCGGCGGCAAGGTGGCCGGCTCGGTGTCGAAGAAGACCGACTACGTGGTGGCCGGCGCGGAAGCCGGCAGCAAGCTGGCCAAGGCGCAGGAGCTGGGCGTGCCCGTGCTGGACGAGGCGGGGCTGCAGCAGCTGCTGCAGGGCGCCGGCTGAAGGAGGGCGACGATGGCAGTCCGCGAGATCCTGAAGATGGGCGACGCGCGCCTGTTGCGGGTGGCCCGGCCGGTCGAGGAGTTCGACACGCCGGAACTGCACGCGCTGATCGCCGACATGTTCGACACGATGGCTGCCGCCAACGGCGCGGGACTGGCCGCGCCGCAGATCGGGGTGAACCTGGCGGTGGTGATCTTCGGCTTCGACCACAACCCGCGCTACCCGGACGCGCCCCCGGTGCCGCGCACCGTGCTGATCAACCCGTCGATCGAGCCGCTGTCCGACGACGAGGAAGAGGGCTGGGAAGGCTGCCTGTCCGTGCCGGGGATGCGCGGCGTGGTGCCGCGCTGGAAGCACATCCGCTACACGGGCTACGACCCGCAGGGCCGGCGCATCGAGCGCGAGGCCGAGGGCTTCCACGCCCGGGTGGTGCAGCACGAGTGCGACCACCTGATCGGCAAGCTCTATCCGATGCGCATCCGCGACTTCACGCGCTTCGGCTACACCGAGGTGCTGTTCCCCGGGCTGGACGCGGCCTCGGACGACTGAACCGCCGGCCGTGGGCGCATCAGGCCAGCGCGTCCAGCAGGTCGGACTCCAGCTCGAGCTGGGTGCGCGCCTGGGCCAGCGCCGGCCCGTCGATCAGGAAGGTGTCCTCGACCCGCTCGCCCAGGGTGGTGACCTTGGCCAGCTGCAGGTTGACACGGTACTTGGCCAGCACCCGCGCGATCGAGTAGAGCAGGCCGGTGCGGTCGCTCGCGGAGACGCTCAGCAGCCAGCGCTGCGCGCGCTCGTCCGGGCGCAGCATCACGCGCGGCTGCACCGGGAAGGACTTGACTCGCCGCGACAGCCGCCCGCGGCTCGGTTCGGGCAGCGGCCCGGTGTCTTCCAGCGCCTGCACCAGCTGCGTCTCGACCAGCGCGACCAGGTCGCGGTGGTGGTCGGTGTAGGGTGAGACCACCTGGAAGGTGTCCAGCGCGTAGCCGGCGCGCGTGGTGTGGATCTTGGCGTCCAGGATGCTGAAGCCGGCGCCGTCGAAGTAGCCGCAGATGCGCGCGAACAGGTCGGCGCGGTCGGGGGCGTAGACCAGCACCTGCAGGCCTTCGCCGACCGGCGAGGGGCGCGCCTTGACGATCGGCTGCTGCGTCTGGACATGGCGCCACAGCGAGCGGGCGTGCCAGGCGATGTCGCCCGCCTCGTGGCGCGCGAAGTAGCTGACTTCCAGCGTCTTCCACAGCGCTTCCTGGGTGCCGGGCAGCTGCGAGCGCAGCGCCAGGTCCTGCAGGGCCTCCTGCTTGCGCGCCTCGATCTCGGCGTCCAGGTTGGGCCGGGTGCCGCCCAGCGCACGCAGCGTCAGCCGGTACAGGTCTTCCAGCAGCTTGCCCTTCCAGGCGTTCCACACCTTGGGGCTGGTGCCGCGGATGTCCGCCACGGTCAGCAGGTACAGTGCCGTCAGGTAGCGCTCGTTGCCGACGATCGCGGCAAAGTTCTCGATGACCTGCGGGTCGCTGAGGTCTTCCTTCTGCGCGATGCGCGACATCGTCAGGTGATGCTGCACCAGGAACTCGGCGAGCTTCGCGTCCTCCCGGGGCAGGCCGTGGTCGCGGCAGAAGCGGCGCACCTCCATCGCCCCCAGTTCGGAGTGGTCGCCGCCGCGGCCCTTGGCCACGTCATGGAACAGCGCGGCCACGTACAGCACGTAGGGAGTGTCGAACTGCGCGGCCAGCTGCGAGCAGAACGGGTACTCGTGCGCGTGCTCGGGGATGAAGAAGCGGCGCACGTTGCGCAGCACCATCAGGATGTGCTGGTCCACGGTGTAGACGTGGAACAGGTCGTGCTGCATGCGTCCGACGATGCGGCGGAACACCCACAGGTAGCGCCCCAGCACCGAGGTCTGGTTCATCAGGCGGAAGACGTGCGTCTGCCCCTGCGGCTGCTTGAGGATCTGCAGGAAGGTGGCCCGGTTGACCGGGTCGGCGCGGAACTGCGCGTCCATCAGCTCGCGCGCGTTGTACAGCGCGCGCAGCGTGCGCGCCGACAGGCCCTTGATGCCCGGGGTGCGCTGGTAGACCAGGAAGGTGCGCAGGATGGCGCTGCGGTCGCGCTCGTAGAGGTCGTCGCTGACGACCTCGAGCATGCCGTCGCGGTCGAGGAACTGCTCGTCGATCGGGCGCATCGGCGCGTCCTGCGAGCCGTTGACGCGCTCCTCGATGTTGAGCATCAGGATCTGGTTCAGCTGCGTCACCGCCTTGGCCGCCCAGTAGTAGCGGTGCATCAGCGCCTCGGAGGCACGCCGAGCCTTGGTGGCCTTGTCGCCGCAGCTTTCGGCCACCGCGGTCTGCAGGTCGAACACCAGGCGGTCTTCCCGGCGCCCGGCGATCATGTGCAGGCGCGCGCGGATCAGCTTCAGCAGCCCCTCGTTGCGCTGCAGCTGGCGCACCTCGAAGGGCGTGACCAGCCCCTTGGCGGCGAGCTCGGACCAGGTGCGCCCCAGCCCCGCGGCGCTGGCCACCCACAGCACCACCTGCAGGTCGCGCAGGCCACCGGGACTTTCCTTGCAGTTGGGCTCCAGCGAGTAGGGGGTGTCCTCGTACTTCTGGTGGCGCTGGCGCATCTCCAGCGTCTTGGCGCGCAGGAAGGCGCGCGGGTTCATCTGCTGCGCGAAGGCCTCGCAGAACCTGCGGTACAGCGCCTTGGCGCCGCACAGGAAGCGCGATTCGAGCAGCGCGGTCTGCACCGTCACGTCGCGCTCGGCTTCCTGCAGGCATTCGCTGACGGTGCGCACGCTGGAGCCGATCTCGACGCCGATGTCCCAGCAGGCCGAGATGAAGCCCTCGATGCTGGATTTCAGCGCGGCGTTGGCGTCATGCGCGAGCGAGACGTCGTCCGGCAACAGCACCAGCACGTCGACGTCGGAGTAGGGGAACAGCTCGCCGCGGCCGTAGCCGCCCACGGCCAGCAGCGCCGCACCGGGGGGCAGCAGGGCGCACTCCCACAGCTCCTGCAGGGTCTGGTCGACATGGCGCGCCAGGCCCTTGAGCAGGCGGTTGGCGGCTGCCGCGGTCGGGCGCGCCTCGCGGAACTCCTCGATCAGCGCCGCCTTGCGGGCACGGAAGCGGTGACGCAGTTCGGCGACGCTGGCGGCCGCGGGGTCGTCGGCAACGGCAGCCATGGGGCGAGGTCAGGAGGCAGGGTGGTTGGCCGCCAGGGCTTCCTTGACGAAGTCCGGCAGCGGCGGGTACCCGGCCGACATCGTCAGCACCTCGAAGCCCGTCTCGGTGACGAGCACGGTGTGCTCCCACTGGGCGGACAGCGAGCGGTCCTTGGTGACGATGGTCCAGCCGTCGGGCATCTCGCGGATCTCGCGGCGGCCGGCGTTGATCATCGGCTCGATCGTGAAGGTCATGCCCGGCTGGAGTTCCTCCATCGTGCCGGGGCGGCCGTAGTGCAGCACCTGCGGCTCCTCGTGGAACTTGGTGCCGATGCCGTGGCCGCAGAACTCGCGCACCACCGAGTAGCCGGCGTTCTCGGCGAACACCTGGATGGTGTGGCCGATGTCGCCCAGGCGCGCGCCCGGCTTGACCTTCAGGATGCCGCGCCACATCGCCTCGTAGGTGATCTGGCACAGGCGCTTCGCCTGGATCGACCCTTCGCCGATGATGAACATGCGGCTGGTGTCGCCGTGCCAGCCGTTCTTGATGATGGTGACGTCGATGTTCAGGATGTCGCCATTCTTCAGCGGCCGCTCGTTGGGGATGCCGTGGCAGATGACGTGGTTGATCGACGTGCAGATCGACTTCGGGTAGGGCTTGTAGCCCGGGGGCGCGTAGTTCAGCGGGGCCGGGATGGCGCCCTGGACGTTGACGATGTAGTCGTGGGCCAGGCGGTCCAGCTCCTCGGTCGTGACGCCGGCCTTGACGTGCGGCGTCAGGTAATCCAGGACTTCGGAGGCCAGTCGCCCGGCCAGGCGCATGCCGTCGATCTGCTCGCCGGTCTTGATGGAGATGCTCATGACGCCGCATTATCGCAATTCGGCCTTCACCATGGCGGCAACCGGCCTGCTGCGGCGCTGGCCGCGCGCAGGCCGGGGCGGGCGGGGCGCCGGACAAGGGGGAACGCTTAAAATCACGGATTCCGCGGGCCTGGCCCCGCGCGTCTGCCCACCCCCATCCCGAGCCCCAGCGTGACAGCGACAGCCAAACACCTCATCCATTTCGAGGGCGGCAATGCCCTTTCCGCTTTCCGTGCCCAGGCGCTGCTGCGCACCCTGCAGGCGATCAACCCGCGCGTGACGGGCGTGCATGCGCGCCACGTGCACTGGGTGTGGGCCGACCATGCGCTGGCACCGGCCGAGCACGACAAGCTGGCCGCGCTGCTGACCTACGGCGACCCCTATGCCGGCCCGACCGACGGTGCGCTGATCGTCGTCACGCCGCGCTTCGGCACCGTCTCGCCCTGGGCCTCGAAGGCCACCGACATCGCCCACAACTGCGGCCTGGCGATCCGCCGCGTCGAGCGCGTCACCGAGTACCGGCTGGAGCTCAAGGCCGGCCTGCTGGGCGGCGTCAAGCCGCTGGCCGAAGGCGAGCTGCTGGCGCTCGCGGCGGCGCTGCACGACCGCATGACCGAAAGCGTGGTGCTGGAGCGCGCCGCGGCCGCCCACCTGTTCGACGAGCAGCCCGGCAAGCCGATGGAGCACGTGGACGTGCTGGGCCGCGGGCGCGCCGCGCTGGAGGCGGCCAACCGCGACTTCGGCCTGGCGCTGTCGGACGACGAGATCGACTACCTGGTGCAGGCCTTCACCGAGCTGAAGCGCAACCCCAGCGACGTCGAGCTGATGATGTTCGCCCAGGCCAACAGCGAGCACTGCCGGCACAAGATCTTCAACGCGAAGTTCACGATCGACGGCGTCGAGCAGGAGCGCTCGATGTTCCAGATGATCCGCAACACCCACCAGCTGGCGCCCCAGTACACCGTGGTGGCCTACGCGGACAACGCCGCGGTGATGGAAGGCGGCCCGATCGAGCGCTGGGTGCCGGACGGCTACACCAATGCCCCGCTGTACAAGGCGCGCCAGGAGGTCGCGCACGTGCTGATGAAGGTGGAGACGCACAACCACCCGACCGCGATTTCCCCGCACCCGGGCGCCTCGACCGGCGCTGGCGGCGAGATCCGCGACGAGGGCGCGACGGGCCGCGGCGCGAAGCCCAAGGCGGGGCTGACCGGCTTCTCGGTCTCCAACCTCGAGCTGCCCGGCACGAGCGAGCCGTGGGAGCGCGACGCCTACGGCAAGCCCGACCACATCGCCAGCCCGCTGCAGATCATGATCGAGGGCCCGCTGGGCGGGGCGGCCTTCAACAACGAGTTCGGCCGGCCCAACCTGGGCGGCTACTTCCGCGTCTACGAGCAGACCGTCGACGGCGTGCGCCGCGGCTACCACAAGCCGATCATGATCGCCGGCGGCGTGGGCAGCATCCCGGCCGGGCTGACGCACAAGCTGCCGTTCGGCGCCGGCACGCTGCTGATCCAGCTGGGCGGCCCGGGCATGCGCATCGGCATGGGCGGCGGCGCGGCCAGCTCGATGGCCGCCGGCGTCAACGCCGCCGAGCTGGACTTCGACTCGGTGCAGCGCGGCAACCCCGAGATCCAGCGCCGCGCACAGGAGGTCATCAACCACTGCTGGCAGCTGGGCGACAAGAACCCCATCCTGGCCATCCACGACGTCGGCGCGGGCGGGATCTCCAACGCCTTCCCGGAACTGGTCGACGGCGTCGGCAAGGGCGCGACCTTCGACCTGCGCCGCGTGCCGCTGGAGGAAACCGGCCTGTCGCCGAAGGAAATCTGGTGCAACGAGAGCCAGGAGCGCTACGTGCTGGCGATCGCGCCCGAGAGCCTGCCGCTGTTCCAGGCCATGTGCGAGCGCGAGCGCTGCCCGTTCGCGGTGGTCGGCGTGGTGCGCGACGACCGCCAGCTGATCCTGGAAGACGGCCCGGGCGGCGAGCGCGCCATCGACATGCCGATGGACGTGCTGCTCGGCAAGCCGCCCAAGATGCACCGCGTGGTCGAGCGCGTGCAGCGCCACGGCAGCCCGATCGACCTGACCGGCGTGCCGCTGGAGCAGGTGGCCTTCGACGTGCTGCGCCACCCGACCGTGGCGAGCAAGCGGTTCCTGATCACGATCGGCGACCGCACGGTCGGCGGCCTCAGCCACCGCGACCAGATGGTCGGCCCCTGGCAGGTGCCGGTGGCCGACTGCGCCGTGACGCTGGCCGACTATGCCGGCTTCCGCGGCGAGGCCATGAGCATGGGCGAGCGCACCCCGATCGCCAGCCTGGACGCCCCGGCCTCGGGCCGCATGGCGGTGGGCGAGGCCATCACCAACCTGCTGGCTGCGCCGATCGAGCTGCCGCGCGTGAAGCTGTCGTGCAACTGGATGGCCGCCTGCGGCGAGCCCGGCGAGGACGCGGCGCTGTACGACACGGTCAGGGCGGTCGGCATGGAGCTGTGCCCGGCGCTGGGCGTGGCGGTGCCGGTCGGCAAGGATTCGTTGTCGATGCGCACCCGCTGGAAGGACGGCGAGGTCGAGAAGCAGGTCACCGCGCCGGTGTCGCTGATCGTCTCGGCGTTCGCCACGCTCGAGGACGTGCGCGGCACGCTCACGCCCCAGCTGCGTACCGACGTGGGCGACACCACGCTGATCCTGGTCGACCTGGGGCAGGGACGCAACCGCCTGGGCAGCTCCATCCTCGCGCAGGTGCTGGGGCAGGTGGGCGACACGGTGCCCGACCTGGACGACCCGGAGCTGCTCAAGCGCCTGGTCGAGGCGGTCAACCGCCTGCGCCGCGAAGGCAAGCTGCTGGCCTACCACGACCGCTCGGACGGCGGGCTGTGGGCCGCGGTGTGCGAGATGGCGTTCGCCGGCCACACCGGCGTGTCGCTGAACGTGGACCTGCTGGTCACCGAGAGCGACGGCATCGCCGACAGCCGTGCCGAGTACGGTGACTCGAAGAACTGGGCCAGCCAGGTCAGCGAGCGCCGCAACGACCTGACGCTGCGTGCGCTGTTCGCCGAGGAGCTGGGCGTGGTGCTGCAGGTGCGCACCGAGCACCGCGACGAGGTGATGCGCACGCTGCGCGAGTACGGCCTGTCGCGCCACAGCCACGTGATCGGCAAGCCCAACCCGCGTGGCATCGTCGAGATCTGGCGCGACGCCAAGGCGATCTTCTCGGCGCCGCTGGAGCGCCTGCACCAGGCCTGGGACGAGGTGTCCTGGCGCATCGCGCGCCTGCGCGACAACCCCGAGTGCGCCGACAGCGAGCACGCGGCCGCCGGTGCCGCGGCCGACCCGGGCCTGCACCTGCACCTGACCTTCGACCCGAAGGAAGACGTCGCCGCCCCGTTCATCGCCACCGGCCGCCGGCCCAAGGTGGCCATCCTGCGCGAGCAGGGTGTCAACTCGCACCTGGAGATGGCCTACGCGATGGCGCAGGCCGGCTTCGACAGCCACGACGTGCACATGAGCGACCTGCAGGCCGGGCGCGCGCGCCTGGACCAGTTCCAGGGCTTCGTGGCCTGCGGCGGCTTCAGCTATGGCGACACGCTGGGCGCCGGCGAGGGCTGGGCGCGCTCGATCATGTTCAACCCGCAGCTGGCCGAGCAGTTCGCCGCCTTCTTCGGGCGCAGCGACACCTTCGCGCTGGGCGTGTGCAACGGTTGCCAGATGATGGCCGCGCTGGCGCCCATCATCCCCGGTGCCGAGGCGTGGCCGCGCTTCACGCGCAACAAGAGCGAGCAGTTCGAGGCGCGCCTGAGCCTGGTGGAGGTGCTCGACAGCCCGTCGATCTTCTTCGCCGGCATGGCCGGCAGCCGCATCCCGATCGCGGTGGCGCACGGCGAGGGCTATGCCGACTTCTCGCAGCGCGGCGACGCGGCGCGGGTGCTGCGCGCGATGCGCTACGTGGACCACACTGGTGCGCCGACCGAGGCCTACCCGGCCAACCCGAACGGCAGCCCGGACGGATTGACCTCGGTGACCACGCCCGACGGCCGCTTCACGGTGCTGATGCCGCACCCGGAACGGGTGTTCCGCAACGTGCAGATGAGCTGGACTTCGGGCGATCCGTCGGACTTCAGCCCCTGGATGCGCATGTTCCGCAACGCCCGCAAGTGGGTGGGCTGACGGCCCGCCGGCCGGGCACCGGGCGGTACGGTGCCGCCCGGCGGGGGCGCCGCATCAGCGCGCCGGCGTGGCCGGGCGGGTGCGGTAGAAGGTGACCGGCACGGCCGCGGCCTGGTTCAGCACCGAGCGCTTGATCCTGCCGACCACGTGCATCTCGCACGGCTTGCAGTCGAAGCGCAGCGTCAGCTTCTCCTTGCCGTTGACCAGCATCAGCGGTTCGGCGCGCACCGTGCCCTGTACGCCGGTCACGCCCTTGGCCTGCTTGGGGCACAGGCTCAGCGAGTAGCGCACGCAGTGCTTGGTGATCATCAGCGACACCTCGCCCAGCTCCTCGTGCGACTCGTAGGCCGCCTCGATCACCTTGACGCCGTGGCGGGCGTAGAAGTCGCGCGCCTTGTGGTTGTAGACGTTGGCCAGATAGCTCAGCGTGTCCTCGGGGTAGGGCACGGGCGGCTCCACCGGCACCGCCCGCGGCAGGCGCTGCCAGGCCGCCGCGCGCGCCGCTTCCAGCGCCTCGACCGCCTCGCGGCGCGCCGCGTTCAGCACCGACGGCGGCAGGAACCACGGCTGCGCGCAGGCGATCCGCACCTCGATCGGCTCGAAGATGGTGTTGCCGAAGCGGCCCAGGTGCTCGCGCAACGCGGCCTCGGCACGGACGGGGTCGCGCGCGGGTTCCCGGGCGTGCGCGAAGGTGGCGCGCGCCTCGTGGCCGTCCTCGTCGGTCAGGTGCAGCGCGCAGCCGTCCGCGGTGTCTTCCAGCCGCACCCACACGCCGATGCGGCGTTCGGCGGACTTCCTCTCCAGCAGGCGGTCCCAGGCCACGTCGCGGTTGCGGTGCAGCTCGGTGCCGGCGCGCAGGTCCTTGAGCGAGGCGACCGGCTCGTTCGGGTGCACGCGCCAGCGTGACGGGCCCAGGCGCTCGGCGCGGTTGACCTGCACGCCGACCAGCTCGCGCTGCAGGTCGAAGTAGGTCAGCCCGTCGCCGTTGTGCAGCTCCTGGTCGGTGTCCACGTCGAACCAGGCCGGTCCGACCTTGTCGACCCAGCCCAGCGGCAGGCCGGCGTGCTTGGGGCTGTCGAAGGCGCCGATGTCGGGCTGGCGGCCGTTGACGAAGTAGTCGGTGGCGCCGCGGTTGAAGTTGCGGTCCGGGTCCGGCGTGAAGAAGAAGGTGCAGCGCCCGGACGAGGCACGTTGCAGCCCGGGGCGCTCCTCCAGGATCTCGTCCAGCAGCCGGCGGTAGTGGGCGGTGATGTTCTTCACGTAGCCCATGTCCTTGTAGCGGCCCTCGATCTTGAACGAGCGGATGCCGGCATCGACCAGCGCGCGCAGGTTGGCGCTCTGGTTGTTGTCCTTCATCGACAGCACGTGCTTCTCGTGCGCGACGATGCGGCCCTGCGGGTCGACCACGTTGTACGGCAACCGGCAGGCCTGCGAGCAGTCGCCGCGGTTGGCGCTGCGTCCGGTGTGCGCGTGGCTGATGTAGCACTGGCCGCTGTAGGCCACGCACAGCGCGCCGTGGATGAAGAACTCCAGCGTGCAGTCGGTGGCCGCGGCGATCTGGCCGATCTGCGGCAGCGACAGCTCGCGCGCCAGCACGATCTGCGAGAAGCCCACGTCCTGCAGGAAGCGCGCCTTCTCGACGGTGCGGATGTCGGTCTGCGTGCTGGCGTGCAGCTGGATGGGCGGCAGGTCCAGCTCCAGCAGCCCCATGTCCTGGATGATCAGCGCGTCCGCCCCGGCCTCGTAGACCTGCCAGGCCAGCCGCCTGGCCGGCTCCAGCTCGTCGTCGCGCAGGATGGTGTTGAGCGTGACGAAGATGCGCGCGCCATAGCGGTGGGCGTGCCGGGTCAGCCGCTCGATGTCGGCCAGCTCGTTGCCGGCGGCCGCGCGCGCACCGAAGGCCGGCCCGCCGATGTAGACCGCGTCGGCGCCATGGTTGACCGCCTCGATGCCGATGTCGGCGTTGCGGGCCGGGGAGAGCAGTTCGAGTTCGGGTCGGGCCATGGCGTGCAGCGGGAACGACGGGGAGGGCAACGGAAAGCCCGGAAGTTTAGCGAGCGCGGCCGCGGCACAATCCGGCGTCATGACGAAACCGCCCGCTGCCGTCGGCCATCCCCGCTACGACCGCCTGGACGCGTTGCGCGCCGCCGCGATCCTGTGGATGGCGGTGTTCCATTTCTGCTTCGACCTGAACCACTTCCGCCTGATCGAGCGGCAGAACTTCTACGCCGACCCGTTCTGGACGGTGCAGCGCACGCTGATCGTCTCGCTGTTCCTGTTCTGCGCCGGGCTGGGGCAGGCGGTGGCCTGGCAACAGCAGCAGAGCTGGCAGCGCTTCTGGCGCCGCTGGGCCCAGATCGCCGGCTGCGCGCTGCTGGTCAGCCTCGGCTCGTACCTGATGTTCCCGCGCAGCTTCATCTACTTCGGCGTGCTGCACGGCATCGCGGTGATGCTGGTCATCGTGCGGCTGACGGCCGGCTGGCGGCACTGGCTGTGGCCGCTGGGACTGGTGGCGATCGTGCTGCCGCACCTCGTGCAGCACCCGTTCTTCGACACGCGCTGGACCAGCTGGGTCGGGCTGATCACGCGCAAGCCGGTCACCGAGGACCATGTCCCGGTGCTGCCCTGGCTGGGCGTGATGTGGTGGGGCGTGGCGGCCGGCCAGTGGGTGCTGGCGCATCGCCGTGAGTGGCTGACCGGGGCCTTGCCCCGGGCGCTGCGGCCGCTGGCCACGCTGGGGCGCTGGAGCCTGAGCTTCTACATGGTGCACCAGCCGGTGCTGATCGGCTTGCTCATGGCCTGGCTGGCGCTGAGCCGCTGAGCGAAGAACGAAAAAAGGCGCCACGCGGGCGCCTTGGTCGGGAAGCAGCGCAAGCTTACTGCTGCTCGAACTTGTAGTCGGTGCGGGCGTTCTTGCGCAGGTCGTCGCGGAACTGGGCGATCTTCTGCTGCATCAGTGCCTGCTCGATCTGCGGCCGGACCTGTTCCAGCGTCGGCAGCTCGACGTCGCGCACGTCCTCCAGCTTGATCACGTGGTAGCCGAACTGCGACTTGACCGGCTGTTCGGTGAACTTGCCCTTCTCGAGCTTGACCATCGCGTCGGAGAACTCGGGCACGTAGCGGTCGGCCGGCGACCAGTCGAGGTCGCCGCCTTGCTTGGCGGAGCCGGGGTCCTTGGAGTTCTTGAGCGCCAGGTCCTCGAACTTGGCCCCGCGCTTGAGCTCGGCGATCAGCTTCTTCGCCTCGTCTTCCTTCTCGACCAGGATGTGGCGGGCACGGTATTCCTTGCCGCCGGCCTGGGCCTTGAACTCGTCGTACTTGGCCTGGATCTCCTCGGCGGTGATCGGGTTGGTCCGCTGGTATTCGGCGAACAGCTCACGGATCAGCAACGCCTGGCGGGTCAGCTCGAGCTGCTGCTTGTAGTTCTCGCTGGCGGCGATGCCGCGCCGCTCGGCTTCCTGGACGAAGATCTCGCGCAGCACCACCTCGTCCTTGATCTGGCGTTCGATCTCCGGCGTGATGGGCTGGCCCTGGCGGGCGAGCTGGGCCTTCAGCACTTCGGCGCGCTCCTTGGGCACCGGCTTGCCGTTGACGACGGCGATGTTTTGCGCCGAGGCCGACAGCGGCGCCAGCAGGGCGGCGCTCAGGGCGAGGCTCAGCGTGCCAAGGGCAAGGACATTCTTCTTCATAAGGGGTAGGACCTCTTCAATGGAAGGAGACAAGCGCGACGGGGAGGCGATGCCACCGCCGGGCGGCATGGGGGCGATGACGTTCAGTCGGCTTCGTCGGGCGCTCGGGCCTGGATGGCCAGGGCGTGGATGCCCTGCGGAACCAGGGGGCCGAGGGCATCATACACGAGGCGATGGCGCGCCACGCGTGACAATCCGTGAAAGCGCCCGCTGACCACGCGGACGGTGAAATGGCGGCCTTCCCGGGCCCCCGCATGGCCGGCGTGCAGGTGGCTGTCGTCCTGCACTTCCAGCTGCTCGGGCGCGAGCCGCTCGCGCAGGGTGGCTTCGATCTGTGCGGCGGTCACCATGGGTGTCAGGACTGCTCCTCGTTCTTCAGGTGGCGGCTCAGGTAGACGCCCTGCACGACCATGAAGGCCAGCATCAGGCCCAGACCGCCGAACAGCTTGAAGTTGACCCAGGTGGCGGTGGAGAAGGTGTAGGCCACGTAGATGTTGAGCAGGCCCATCAGCGCGAAGAAGGCGATCCATGCCACGTTGAGGCGCTGCCACACCGCTGCGGGCAGTTCGAGCTGGCTGCCCATCAGGGCCTGCAGCAGGTTCTTGCCGAACACGGCCTGGCTGATCCAGAACGCCGCGCCCATGATCCAGTACAGGACGCTGGGCTTCCACTTGATGAAGGTCTCGCTGTGGAACCAGATCGTCGCGCCGCCGAGCACGGTCACCAGCGCGAGGCTCACCCACAGCATCGTGTCGACCTTGCGGCGGCGCGCCACCAGCCAGGCGATCTGCGCCGCGGTGGCCAGGATCACGACCACCGTGGCCAGCAGCACCGGGGCTTCCTTCGGGCCGACCACGCCGCCGGACACCATGAAGCCCAGCCAGTCGGTGGCGGTGGCCGCTGCCCAGTCCGGCCGTGCCTCGGCGTACTTGAACATGCCGAAGAACAGGATGACGGGCAGGAAATCGAACAGCAGCTTCATCGCGTGGGCCCCGCGCCGGGGGTCAGGATTTGCGGTCGGCGAAGTCTAACGCGGCCGAGTTGATGCAGTAGCGCTCGCCGGTCGGCGCCGGGCCGTCGTCGAACACGTGCCCCAGGTGGGCGCCGCACTTGCGGCACTTCACCTCGACGCGGATCATCCCGTGGCTGTAGTCCATCGTGCGCTCGATCCGCTCCGGGTCGATCGGTGCGAAGTAGCTCGGCCAGCCGCAGCCGGCGTCGAACTTGGTGCTGGAGTCGAACAGCGGCTCGCCGCAGCACACGCAGCGGTAAACCCCGTCGGCGGTGTGGTTCCAGTACCTGCCGGTAAACGGACGCTCGGTGGCCGCTTGGCGGGTGACCTGGTACTGCAGCGGGTCGAGCTGCCGGCGCCATTCCTCGTCGGGCTTGGTGACTTCGTAATCGCTCATGATGAACAGGACACTTCGATGGTCTGCGCCCATGCGGGCGGAAGGTCGGCGTAGGCCTCGTGTTCGGGCTGCTCGTCGTACGGGCGCTCCAGGATGGCCAGCAGGCGCTGCACCTCGCCGGGGTCGCCCGCCTGGGCCTGGCGGATCGCCACCTCGGCCAGGTGGTTGCGCAGCACGACCTTGGGGTTGACCCGGTTCATGCGCGCGGCGCGCTCGCGGTCGTCGCTGTGCTCGCGCCGCAGCCGCTCGCGGTAGCGCGCGGCCCAGGCGTCGAAGCGCGCGCGGTCGACGAACAGGTCGCGCACTTCGTGATTGTCCGCGCCTTCGGCGCTGGAGAAACGGGCCAGGCGCCGGAACGCGATGGTGTAGTCGGTGCGCTCTTCGGCCATCAGCCGCAGCAGGTCGTCGACCAGCTCCCGGTCGCCGGGCCCTTCGGTCGCCAGCCCCAGCTTGGAGCGCATCAGCGCCTCCAGCCGCGCCGGGAACACGGTGCGGTAGGGCTCCAGCGCGGCCAGCGCCGCGTCGGTGTCGCCGATCAGCGGCAGCAGGGCCTGCGCCAGCGCGTGCAGGTTCCAGAACGCGATCTGGGGCTGGCGGTGGTAGGCGTAGCGGCCCTGGGTGTCCGAATGGTTGCAGACGTGGTCGGGCACGAAGGCGTCCAGGAAGCCGAACGGCCCGTAGTCGATCGTCAGCCCCAGGATGGACATGTTGTCGGTGTTCATCACTCCGTGGCAGAACCCCACCGCCTGCCACTGCGCCAGCAGCTCGGCGGTGCGGCGCGTGACCGCCTCCAGCAGCGCCGCGTAGGGGTTGGCGGCGTCGCGGCAGTCCGGGTAGTGGCGCTCGATCACGTGGTCGGCCAGCCGGCGCAGCGCCTCGGGCTGGCCGTGGTGGCAGAAGTGCTCGAAATGCCCGAAGCGCACGAAGCTGGGGGCCAGCCGGGTGACGATCGCGGCGGTCTCGACCTCCTCGCGCCGCACCGGCAGTGGCGAGCCGACGATGCACAGCGCCCGCGTGGTCGGGATGCCCAGGGCGTGCATGGCCTCCGAACAGAGGAACTCGCGGATCGACGAGCGCAGCACGGCCCGCCCGTCTCCCATGCGGGAGTAGGGGGTTCGGCCGCTGCCCTTGAGCTGGATCTCCATCCCGGAGCCGTCGCCCAGGTCCAGCTCGCCCAGCAGCAGGGCGCGGCCGTCGCCGAGCTGCCCGGCCCAGACGCCGAACTGGTGCCCGCTGTAGACCGTCGCGAGCGGCCGCATGCCGCGCCAGGCGGCGTTGCCGCTGAACACCTCGAGTGCGCAGTGCGCCGGATCGGCGAACCAGTCCGCCGGCCAGCCGAGCGCCTCGGCCGCGGCGGCACTGGTGGCCACCCAGGCCGGCCGGGGCAGCCCCTGCGGCGGCAGTTCGGTGTGGAAGTCCGGGCCAAGGTCGGCGTAGCGGTTGATCCAGCGCAAGTCGGCAGGCTCGAACCGGGGACGTGGCTGGGCGGAGCTTTTCATCCGGGCCAGTGTAGCGGCCGGCCGGTACCAGCACCGGCCCCAGGGCTGCTGGCGGCAGGCAGCGGGCGGTGCGCGCGTGCCTTTAGGGAAAACAGCAGGCGCTGGCGTGCAGCCCGGTTCCTATGATGCGACGAACGATCGGTCAGTTTTCCACCAGAGGAGGTCTAAATGCCGCGTTTGTTGGGCCAGATGATGCAGATGCCGTTGACGATTTCGTCGCTGCTCGTCCATGCCGCACGACACAACGGTGACATCGAAATCGTTTCCAAACGCGTGGAAGGGGACATCCACCGCTACACCTACCGCGATGCCGAGCTGCGCGCGCGCAAGCTGGCCCAGGCGCTGGCGCGGCTGGGGTGCGAGGAGGGCGACCGGGTCGGCACGCTGGCCTGGAACGGCTATCGCCACTTCGAGATCTACTACGGCACTTCCGGCTCCGGGCTGGTCTGCCACACGATCAACCCGCGCCTGTTCCCGGAGCAGATCGCCTGGATCATCAACGATGCCGAGGACCGGGTGCTGTGCTTCGACCTCACGTTCCTGCCGCTGGTCGAGAAGCTGGCGCCGCAGCTCAGGACGGTGCAGCACTATGTGCTGATGACCGACCGGGCCCACATGCCGGCCCAGACCAGCCTGCCGGACCTCAAGTGCTACGACGAGCTGGTGGAGGCCGAGAACGGCGACTACGCCTGGCCGCAGTTCGACGAGAACACCGCCTCCAGCATCTGCTACACGTCGGGCACGACGGGCAATCCGAAGGGGGCGGTCTACAGCCACCGCTCCACGGTGCTGCACGCCTACGCCTCGGCATTGCCCGACGCGATGGCCTGCGGCGGGGCCGACGTGATCCTGCCGGTCGTGCCCATGTTCCACGTCAACGCCTGGGGCATCCCGTACTCGGCGGCGCTGGTCGGTGCCAAGCTCGTGTTCCCGGGCCCGCACCTGGACGGCAAGTCGCTGTACGAGCTGTTCGAGACCGAGAAGGTGACCTTCAGCGCCGGCGTGCCCACCGTCTGGCTCGGCTTGCTGACCTATGTCAAGGAGAACAAGCTCACGTTCAGCACCTTCAAGCGCACCGTGATCGGCGGCTCGGCCTGTCCGCCGGCGATGATCCGCACGCTGGAGGACGACTACGGCGTCAACGTGATCCACGCCTGGGGCATGACCGAGCTGTCGCCGCTGGGCACGCTGTCCAAGCTCAAGTCCAAGCACGCGAACCTGCCGCGCGAGGAGCAGCGGCGCATCCTCGAGAAGCAGGGCAAGGTGATCTACGGCATCGACATGGAGATCACCGACGACAACGGCAACGCGTTGCCCTGGGATGGCAAGGCCTCGGGCAACCTGGTGGTGCGCGGGCACTGGGTCATCGACCGCTACTTCCGCAGCGACAGCTCGCCGCTGCAGAACGGCTGGTTCCCGACCGGCGACGTCGCGACCATCGACCCTGACGGCTACATGCAGATCACCGACCGCTCCAAGGACGTGATCAAGTCGGGCGGCGAGTGGATCAGCTCGATCGACCTCGAGAACATCGCGATGGCCCACCCGGCGGTGCACGAGGCCGCGGCGATCGCCTGCCGCCATCCCAAGTGGGACGAGCGCCCGCTGCTCGTGGTGGTGCGCAAGCCCGGCCAGGAGGTCACGCGCGAGGAGCTGCTGAAGTTCTACGAAGGCAAGATCGCCAAGTGGCAGATCCCGGACGACGTGGTGTTCGTCGACGAGATCCCGCACACGGCCACCGGCAAGATGCAGAAGCTCAAGCTGCGCGAGCAGTTCGCCAACTACAAGCTGCCGGGTACCTGAGGCGTCCCTGATGCAGCGCCTGTCGCGCGAGTGACAGGCGCTACGGGCATTCCCTCTCTGCCGGCACAGGCAACTTGGATAGCCTCTGCGCACATCGTGTGTTCATACCGAGGAGACAAGCCATGCACACTCGTCGAGCCCTGATGAAAGCAACCATCGCCACTGCTGCCGCGGTGTGCTGCGCTACGGCTTTCGCGCAGAAAGGAGAGACCGTCAAGATCGTCTGGATCGATCCGCTGTCCGGCCTGATGGCGCCGGTGGGGCAGAACCAGCTGCGCAGCTTCCAGTTCTTCGCCGAGAAGTTCAGCCAGAACAACCCGGCGGGCGTGAAGTTCGAGGTCGTCGGCATGGACAACAAGCTGAGCCCGACCGAGACGCTGAACGCGCTGAAGGCCGCCATCGACCAGGGCGTGCGCTACGTCGCCCAGGGCAACGGTTCTTCCGCGGCCGGCGCGCTGATCGACGCGATCAACAAGCACAACGAGCGCAACCCGGGCAAGGAGGTCATCTACCTCAACTACGCCGCGGTGGACCCGGACTTCACCAACAGCCTGTGCAGCTACTGGCACTTCCGCTTCGACGCGGACACGTCCATGAAGATGGAGGCGCTCACCACCTTCATGAAGGACCTGCCCGAGATCAAGAAGGTCTACCTGATCAACCAGAACTACTCGCACGGGCACCAGGTCGCCAAGTACGCCAAGGAAGCGCTGGCGCGCAAGCGCAAGGACGTCGAGATCGTGGGCGAGGACCTGCACCCGCTCGCGCAGGTGCGTGACTTCGCACCCTACGTGGCCAAGATCAAGGCCTCCGGCGCCGACGCGGTCATCACCGGCAACTGGGGCTCGGACCTCGCGCTGCTGATCAAGGCCGCCAACGAGGCCGGACTCAACGCGAAGTTCTTCACCTACTACACGGGCGTGACCGGCACGCCCACCGCGCTGGGCCAGACGGGCGAAGGCCGGGTCTACCAGGTCGCCTACAGCCACTACAACATGGGCGGCCAGATCCAGCAGTGGCAGCAGGAGTACAAGAAGCGCTTCAACGACGACTTCTACACCGGCGCGGTGATCCACATCTTCACCGCGCTCAGCGAGGCGATGGCGCGCGCCAAGTCGACCGATCCGGTGAAGGTTGCGCCGGTGCTCGAGACGCTGAAGTTCAAGAGCTTCAACGGCGAGGTCGAGATGCGCAAGACCGACCACCAGCTGCAGCAGCCGCTCTACATCACCGTGTGGCAGAAGGCCAGCGACCGCTATCCTTACGGCCCGGAGAACACGGGCATGACGCTGGCGCCGGTGAAGGAGTTCCCGTCCTACGTCTCGAGCACGCCGACCAGCTGCCAGATGAAGCGGCCGTCGTGACGGCGGCGGCACGCCGCGCGTGCCTGTCCTGAAGGGCGCTGCCGGCCAGCCGGCCGGCAGCCGCCGCGGTTCCCATCGGTCCGGGCCGCGTCGCGGGACGCGGCGGGGCACGGTGCTGCCTTCGGTGGGATGTGCAACGACTGAAAGATCCGGATGGAGTTCTTCACCATCTCGATGTTGAACGGCATCAGCTACGGGCTGCTGCTGTTCATGCTGAGTTCCGGCCTCACGCTGATCTTCAGCATGATGGGCGTGCTCAACTTCGCGCATGCCAGCTTCTACATGCTGGGCGCGTACATCGCGTACTCGATCGCCAGGCTGGTCGGCTTCTGGCCGGGTCTGGTGCTTGCACCGCTGGTGGTGGGCGTGCTGGGCGCCATCTTCGAGCGCACCTGCCTGCGCAAGGTGCACAAGTACGGGCACGTGCCGGAGCTGCTGGTCACCTTCGGCCTGTCGTACGTGATCCTGGAGCTGGTACAGCTGATCTGGGGCCGCACTGCGGTGGATTTCCAGCCGCCCGAGGCGCTGCGCGGCTCGGCCTTCACGCTGGTCAGCCATTCGATCGACGGGCTGAGCGTGGTGTGGGGACGCGCCCCCGAGGCCATGTGCCAGGCGGCCGACGCGGCGGTGCGGGTGGTCTGCTCGCCCTTCCCGGCCACGCGCGGCTTCATGATGCTGGTGGCGGTGCTGATGCTGGCCGCCCTGTGGCTGCTGCTGACGCGCACCCGCATCGGGCTGGTGATCCAGGCGGCGCTGACGCATCCCGAGATGGTGGAAGCGCTCGGGCACAACGTGCCTCGGGTGTTCATGCTGGTGTTCGGCGCCGGCTCGGCCCTGGCGGGCCTGGCCGGCGTGATCGGCGGCTCGACCTTCGTCACGGAGCCGGCGATGGCCGCCACCGTCGGCTCGGTGATCTTCGTCGTCGTGGTGGTGGGCGGCATGGGCTCGCTGGCCGGCGCGTTCCTGGCCTCGCTGTTGATCGGCGTGATCCAGACCTTCGCGGTCGCGATGGACCATTCGCTGCTGGGCGCCGTCAAGGTACTGGGCTGGAGCGTGGGACCGGAGACGCCGGGCTATTCGGTGCTGGCGCTGTCGGTCTCGCAGATCGCGCCCATCCTGCCGTACCTGTTCCTGGTGCTGATCCTGATCTTCCGGCCCAAGGGGCTGATGGGAACCCGTGAAACCTGAGGCGGCATGACTAGCATGAAAGCTGACACGCTCGGCACCGTGCCGGTGCCCGTCCAGGAGACGCGCGCACCGCAGCGCTACTTCCACTTCAAGCCCTACAACGTCGGTCGCTGGATCATCTGGGGGCTGTTCGCACTGGTGCTGATCGTCGCGCCGCTGCTGTTCAACAGCAGCATGTCGCGCTCGATGCTCACGCAGATGGGCATCGCGATCATCGCCTGCCTGTCCTACAACATGCTGCTGGGGCAGGGCGGAATGTTGAGCTTCGGGCACGCGGTGTACACCGGCCTGGGCGCCTACATCGCGATCCACACGCTGAACGCCGCAGCGGGCGGCACGTTGCCGGTGCCGGTCAGCCTGATCCCGCTGGTCGGCGGGCTGGGAGGCATGTTCTTCGCGATCCTGCTGGGCTTCGTGACGACGAAGAAGGCCGGCACCACCTTCGCGATGATCACGCTGGGGATCGGCGAGCTGGTGTTCGCGATGTCCCTGATGCTGCCGGAGTTCTTCGGGGGCGAGGCGGGCATCTCGACCAACCGCGTGATCGGCAAGCCGGTGCTGGGCATCACCTTCGGCCCGGACATCCAGGTGTATTACCTGATCGCGTTCTACACCTTCGTGTGCACCGCGGCGATGTACGCCTTCACCCGCACGCCGCTCGGGCGCATGCTCAACGCGGTGCGCGACAACGACGAGCGGGTCGAGTTCATCGGCTACAGCACGCAGCGCATCCGCTACCTGGCGTTCATCTTCGCCGGCTTCTTCGCCGGCATCGCCGGTGGCCTGTACGTCGTGAACTTCGAGATCGTCACCGCCGAGGTGGTGGGCGCGGCGCGTTCAGGTGCCTACCTGCTGTTCACCTTCCTGGGCGGGGCGACGTTCTTCTTCGGGCCGATCATCGGCGGCGTCCTGATGGTGGTCGCCTTCGTGCTGCTGTCGGAGTTCACCAAGGCCTGGCTGCTGTACCTGGGCCTGATCTTCCTGTTCATGGTGATGTATGCGCCGGGCGGCATCGCCAGCCTGATCATGATGAACCTGCGCGTGGCGGCCTTCGGCAAGTTGCGCAAGCTCTGGACCGCCTACCTGGCGCTGGGCGGCACCGCGTTGGTGCTGCTGGTCGGCGCCGCGGCGCTGGTCGAGATGGTCTACCACATGCAGCTCAATGCCGCGCTCGGGCCCAAGGTGCAGTTCCTCGGCGCGACGCTGGACACGCAGGGCGTGGACAGCTGGTTCGGCGCGACCTTCGTGATGCTGACCGGCATCGCGATGTTCGAGCTGGCGCGCCGCGAGTTCGCCCGCCAGTGGGGCGAGGTGCAGGAAGAGATCGAGCAGGAAATCCGCCGCAGGGAGGCACTGTGAGCAGCACCTATGCGCTGGAGCTGCGTGACGTGCGCAAGAGCTTCGGCAAGACCGAGATCATCCGGGGCGCCAGCCTGGCGGTGAAGCCGGGCGAGCGGGTGGCCATCATCGGCCCCAACGGCGCGGGCAAGTCCACGTTGTTCCACCTCATCAGCGGCCGGCTGGACTTGACCAGCGGCGAGATCCTGCTCAACGGCGAGCGCATCGACGGCAAGCGCCCCTACGAGATCTACCGGCGCGGCCTGGCGCGCAGCTTCCAGGTGTCCAACCTGTTCGGGCGGCTGTCGGTGTTCGAGAACGTGCGCTGCGCGATGCTGTGGTCCATGGGCTACCGCTACGCGTTCTGGAAGTTCCTTGCCGACCTGCAGGACGTCAACGAGCGCACCGAGGAAGTGCTCGAGATGATCAAGCTGGACAAGAAGCGCAACGTGCTGGCGATGAACCTGACCTACGCCGAGCAGCGCGCGCTGGAGATCGGCATCACGATCGCCGGCGGCAGCAACGTGATCCTGCTGGACGAGCCGACCGCCGGCATGAGCCAGTCGGAGACCAAGCGCTTCGTGCAGCTGATCCGCGAGGTGACGGAAGGCAAGACGCTGCTGACCGTCGAGCACGACATGGGCGTGGTGTTCGGCCTGGCCGACAAGATCGCCGTGCTGGTCTACGGGGAAGTCATCGCCTTCGACACGCCGGAGGCCGTGCGCGCCAACCAGCGCGTGCAGGAAGCCTACCTCGGCTCGGTGCTGGCCGAACAGCAGGCCGCCATGGCGGGGCATTGAAGCCTGGACGCGACGAGATGCTGCAAATCGAGAATCTGCATGCCTTCTACGGCAAGAGCCACGTGCTCCACGGCGTCACGATGGAGGTGAAGCCGGGAGAGATCGTCAGCATGCTGGGCCGCAACGGCTCGGGCCGCTCGACCACGGTCAAGGCCATCATGGGCCTGGTCGACGGGCAGGGATCGATCCGCTGGAAGGGCGAGGAGATCCTCGGCCGCCATGCGTTCGAGATCGCCCACCGCGGCATCGGCTACGTGCCGGAGAACCGCGACATCTTCCCCAAGCTGACGGTGCACCAGAACCTGATGCTGGGCGAGAAGCGCGGCGGCAAGGCCGGGCGCTGGACCTTCGACGACATGTACCGGATGTTCCCGCGCCTGAAGGAGCGCCAGCACACCGAGGCGGGGGTGCTGTCCGGCGGCGAGCAGCAGATGCTCACGCTGTGCCGCACGCTGATGGGCGATCCCGACCTCATCATGATCGACGAGCCCACCGAGGGCCTGGCGCCCAAGATCGTCGAGCAGGTGGCCGACTACCTCAAGGAGCTCAAGCGCCGCGGCGTGAGCGTGCTGCTGGTGGAACAGAAGCTCACCATCGCGCTGGAGATCTCCGAGCGCTGCTACGTGATGGGGCATGGCCGCATCGTCTTCGAGGGCACTCCCGAGGAACTGCGCAGCAACTCCTACATTCGCAAGGAATGGCTGGAGGTCTGAGCCTCCGCGGCCTGTACTGCACCTTTCGCGTTGACGCCAGCCACATCCTGTCACGCCGGCGACATGATGCCGGCGTGGCTGCTTTCTAGAATCGAACGAACGTTCTATCGCCGTCTTCCGGGAGACAACGGATGAGTGCCAGCTACGAACTGCGCGGCCAGGTGGCCGTGATCACCCTGAACAACCCGCCGGTCAACGGCCTGGGCTACGAGACCCGCAAGGGCATCACCGACGGGCTGAACCGGGCCGAGGACGACCCCCAGGTCCAGGCCATCGTCATCACCGGCGCCGGCAAGGCGTTCTCGGGCGGAGCCGACATCCGCGAGTTCGGCTCGCCCAAGGCGCTGCAGGAGCCCAACCTGTTGAGCGTCATCAAGGCGGTCGAGGACTGCAGCAAGCCGGTGGTCGCGGCCGTCCATTCGGTCTGCATGGGCGGCGGGCTCGAGCTCGCGCTGGGCTGCCACTACCGCGTGGCCGCCAAGGGCACCCAGGTCGCGCTGCCCGAGGTCAAGATCGGCCTGATCCCGGGCGCGGGCGGCACGCAGCGCCTGCCGCGCGTGATCGGCGTGGAGCCTGCGCTCAACCTGATCGTCAGCGGCGATCCGGTCAAGGCCGAGCTGCTGGCCGCCATCCCGGGCCAGCGCCTGTTCGACCAGGTGGTCGACGGCGACGTGCTGGAGGCGGCCATCGCGTTCGCCAACGAGGTGGCCGGGCAGCGCCCGCTGCCCCTGGTGCGCCACCTGAAGGCCGAGCACCCCAATCCGGACGGCTACTTCCAGTTCGCCCGCAACACGGTGCGCGCGGTCGCGAAGAACTTCCCGGCGCCGGTCAAGTGCGTCGACGCGGTCGAGGCGGCGGTCAAGCGCCGCTTCGACGACGGCCTCGCGTTCGAGCGCGAGCAGTTCATCGCGCTCATGATGACGCCCGAGTGCAAGGCGCTGCGCCATGCCTTCTTCGCCGAGCGGGCGGCGAGCAAGATCCCGGACGTGCCCGAGGACACGCCGGTGCGGCCGATCCAGAAGGTGGCCGTGATCGGCGCCGGCACGATGGGCGGCGGCATCAGCATGAACTTCCTGAACGCCGGCATCCCTGTGACCATCCTGGAGACGAGCCAGGAGGCGCTGGACCGCGGCATCGGCGTGATGCGCCGCAACTACGAGGCGCAGGTCAAGAAGGGCAAGCTGGCGCAGGACAAGTACGAGCAGCGCATGGGCCTGCTGTCGACCACGCTCAGCTACGACGACATCCGTGACGCCGACCTGGTGATCGAGGCGGTGTTCGAGGACATCAACGTCAAGGAGCAGGTGTTCCGCAAGCTCGACGAGGTGATGAAGCCGGGGGCGATCCTGGCCACCAACACCTCGACGCTGGACGTCAACCGGATCGCCTCGTTCACGAAGCGCCCGCAGGACGTCATCGGCACCCACTTCTTCAGTCCGGCCAACGTGATGAAGCTGCTGGAGGTGGTGCGCGGGGAGAAGACCGCCAAGGACGTGCTGGCCACCGTGATGCAGCTGGCCAAGAAGATCCGCAAGACCGCGGTGGTCTCGGGCGTGTGCGACGGGTTCATCGGCAACCGCATGCTCGAGCAGTACAGCCGCCAGGCCGGCTTCCTGCTGGAGGAAGGCTGCACGCCGGAGCAGGTCGACAAGGCCATCGAGCGCTTCGGCTTCGCGATGGGCCCGTTCCGCGTCGGCGACCTGGCCGGCAACGACGTCGGCTGGTACATCCGCAAGCGCCGCTATGTCGAGAAGCCGCACATGCGCTACAGCAAGACGGCCGACCTGCTGTGCGAGATGGGCCGCTTCGGGCAGAAGACCGGCGCCGGCTGGTACGACTACCAGCCCGGCAAGCGCGACCCGATCCCGTCGCCGGTGGTGCTGGAGATGATCGAGAAGCACCGCAAGGAGCTGGGCATCACCCCGCGCAAGATCAGCGACGAGGAGATCGTCGGCCGCCTGGTCTACGCGCTGGTCAACGAGGGCGCCAAGATCCTGGAGGAGGGCATCGCGATGCGCGCCTCGGACATCGACATGGTGTACCTCACCGGCTACGGCTTCCCGCTGTGGCGCGGCGGGCCGATGTGCTATGCGGATACCGTGGGGCTGTTCAACGTCGTGCAGGCCATGCGCCGCTTCGCGAAGAACCCGCACGACGACGCTCAGTTCTGGGAGCCCGCGCCGCTGCTGGCGCGGCTGGCCGCCGAGGGCGGGACGTTCAACTGAGGCCGCACCGCCCGTCATGCATTGCCGCCTCCGGGCGTGAAGGCAGCCGCCGCGCCCGGAGCCACCCGTATCCAGGAGAACGCAGATGACCGACGCAGTCATTGTTTCCACCGCCCGGACGCCGCTGGCCAAGTCGTGGAAGGGCGCCTTCAACATGACCCATGGCGCGACGCTGGGCGGCCACGTGGTCAAGGCCGCGATCGAGCGCGCCGGCATCGACGGGGCCGAGGTCGAGGACGTGCTGATGGGCTGTGCCACGCCCGAAGGCGCGACCGGCAGCAACATCGCGCGCCAGATCGCGCTGCGCGCCGGCCTGCCGGTGACGGTCAGCGGCGTGACGGTCAACCGCTTCTGCTCCAGCGGCCTGCAGACCATCGCGATGGCCGCGCAGCGCATCATCGCCGGCGAAGGCGACATCTACGTCGCCGGCGGCGTGGAGAGCATCTCGTGCGTGCAGAACGAGGCCAACACGCACATGCTGCGCGAGGGCTGGCTGATGCAGCACAAGCCCGAGATCTACTGGAGCATGCTGCAGACCGCCGAGCAGGTCGCCAAACGCTACAACATCCCGCGCGAGCGCATGGACGAGTACGGCGCGCGCAGCCAGCAGCGCGCCTGCGCCGCGCAGGAAGCGGGGCTGTTCAACGACGAGATGGTGCCGATCACCGTCACGATGGGGGTGGCCGACCCGGCGCAGGGCATGCGCACCAAGGAAGTCACCGTGACCCAGGACGAGGGCCTGCGCCCGGGCACGACGCCCGAGGTGCTGGCCGGCATCCGCCCGGCGCTGCCGGGCGGGGTGATCGCCGCGGGCAACGCCAGCCAGTTCTCCGACGGCGCGGGCGCCTGCGTCGTGATGAGCGAGAAGCTCGCCGAGCAGCGCAACCTGAAGCCGCTGGGCCGCTTCCTCGGCTTCGCGGTGGCCGGCTGCGAGCCCGACGAGATGGGCATCGGCCCGGTGTTCGCCGTGCCCAAGGTGCTGCAGCGCCTGGGCCTGAAGGTGGACGACATTGACCTGTGGGAGCTCAACGAGGCCTTTGCGGTGCAGGTGCTGTACTGCGCGGACCGGCTGGGCATCCCGATGGACCGGCTCAACGTCAACGGCGGGGCGATCGCGATCGGCCACCCCTACGGGGTCAGCGGCCAGCGCCTGGTCGGCCATGCCCTGATCGAAGGCAAGCGCCGCGGCGCCAAGCGCGTGTGCGTGACCATGTGCATCGGCGGCGGCATGGGCGCGGCGGGCATCTTCGAGGTGCTCTGAGGCTGGACATCCACCCCGGCGGCCCGTCCGGCCGGTGCCGCGCGGCCGGGCGGCAGCCCGCCCCCTGACCCGCGGAGGCAGACCGTGCGCGCGACCCTCGACTTCCTGCTGTACGACTGGCTCGATGCGGCAGCGCTCAACGGACGGCCGCGCTTTGCCGAGCATTCCCGCGAAACGTTCGACGCGGTGCTCGACGCCTGCGAGCGCCTGGCGCGCGAGCGCTTCGCCCCCTACAACCGCCTGAGCGACACCGAGGAGCCGCGCTTCGACGGCGAGCGCGTGCACCTGCCGCAGGCCACGCACGAGGCGATGCGGGCCTATGTCGAATCGGGCATGCTGGCCGCCGCGCACGACTACGAGCTGGGCGGCATGCAGCTGCCCTGCGTGGTCGAGATGGCCGCGCGCAGCTTCTTCTCGGCCGCCAGCGTCTCGATGAGCGGCTACGCGATGCTCACCCAGGGCAACGCGAACCTGCTGCTCGCGCACGGCTCGCCGCGGCAGAAGCAGGTGTTCGCACGCAACGAGCTGGCCGGGCGCTGGTTCGGCACCATGTGCCTGAGCGAGCCGCAGGCCGGCTCCAGCCTCTCGGACATCGCCACGCGCGCCATCCCGGACGGCGACGACCACGCCGCCGACCCCCTGGGGCCGCGCTACCGGCTCAAGGGCCACAAGATGTGGATCTCGGCCGGCGAGCACGAGCTGAGCGAGAACATCATCCACCTGGTGCTGGCCAAGATCCCCGGCCCGGATGGCCGGACCATCCCGGGTGTCAAGGGCATCTCGCTGTTCATCGTGCCCAAGCACCTGGTCGACGCCGAAGGCCGGTTGACCGGCGAGCGCAACGACGTGGCGCTGGCCGGGCTGAACCACAAGCTGGGCTTCCGCGGCACGACCAACACGCTGCTCAACTTCGGCGAGGGCCGCTACCCGGTGCGCGGGCAGGCCGGGGCGATCGGCTACCTGGTCGGTGCGCCGGGGCAGGGGCTGGCCTGCATGTTCCACATGATGAACGAGGCGCGCATCGGCGTCGGCCTGGGCGCGACCATGCTCGGCTATGCCGGCTACCTCGCCGCGCTGGAGTATGCCCGGCAGCGCCCGCAGGGCCGGCCGGTGGGCCCGGGCGGCAAGGATCCCGCGCAGCCCCAGGTGCCGATCATCGAGCACGCCGACGTCCGGCGCATGCTGCTGGCGCAGAAGGCGTACTGCGAGGGCGCGCTGGCGCTGGAGCTGTACTGCGCGCGCCTCGTCGACGAGCAGCGCACCGGCACGCCCCAGGCCGCCGACGACGCCCGGCTGCTGCTGGAAGTGCTGACCCCGATCGCCAAGAGCTGGCCCAGCGAATGGTGCCTGGAGGCCAACAGCCTGGCGATCCAGGTGCTGGGCGGCTCCGGCTACACGCGCGACTTCCCGGTCGAGCAGTACTGGCGCGACAACCGGCTGAACATGATCCACGAGGGCACGCACGGCATCCAGGCACTGGACCTGCTCGGCCGCAAGGTGGTGATGGAAGGCGGCAAGGGGCTGGCGTTGCTGGCCGGCCGCATCCGCGATGCCGTCGCGCGCGCGGCGCAGCTGCCGGCGCTTGCCGGGTGCGCCCAGGCGCTCGGCGAGGCGCTGGAGCGGCTGGAGCAGGCCACGCGGGCGGCCTGGAGCAGCGGTGACCCGGCCGTGGCGCTGGCCAACGCGACGCCCTACATGCAGGCTTTCGGCCACGTGGTGCTGGCGTGGATCTGGCTGGACGTGGCAACATGTGCCACACGTGGCGAGCCGGACGACTTCAGGCGCGGCAAGCTGGCCGCGGCCCGCTATTTCTTTCGCTACGAATTGCCGAAAATCGGTCCCTGGCTGGCGGTGGTGGAATCCCGCGACACGACCTGCCTGGAGATGCAAACAACATGGTTCTGACAGCGATGAAACCGAGTTCTGTGGACACCCTGGCCTGGGTGGCGATCTTTGGCGGCCTGCTGGTGCTGTGCCTGGGCGTGTTCGTGGCGCGGCAGGCGCAGGGCCTGGGCCATGGGTTCCTGGCCGTGGGTGCGCTGGCGACCGTCGTCGGCGCGGTGCTGATCTACGTGCGGTCCCGCATGGCGGACGTGCCGGGGAGCCCGCAATGATCCGGCACATCGTGATGTGGCAACTGCACGATCCTGCCGATGCCCCGAAGTTCAAGGCGCTGCTGGACAGCTGCAAGGCGCTGGTGCCCGGCATGGTCGAGTTCGAGGTCGGCACCCGCACGCCCGGGCTCGAAGCGAACATGGACGTGGTGCTGGTGTCCACCTTCACCGACAAGGCGGCGCTGGATGCCTACCAGAACCACCCGCATCACAAGGCGGTGGGCGCGGAGCTGGCCAAGATGCGCAGCGCCCGCTCGGTGCTCGACTACGTGACCGAGGCCCCGTCGCTGGCCGACGTGGACCTCGGCGACGACCTCTCGTACGCCCCGACGGCGCCGGCTCCGCTGTGAGCCGGGTGCTGCGCGGGCCTTCCACCCGGCGGCGCGGCGCGCCGCCTCAACCTCCCCGATCGAGATGAGCGTGAATTCCCTGTTCGACCTCACCGGCCGCACGGCCCTCGTCACCGGCGGCTCGCGCGGCCTCGGGCTGCAGATTGCCGAGGCGCTGGGCGCGGCCGGCGCCAAGCTGATGATCAGCTCGCGCAAGTCCCAGGACCTGGAGCAGGCGGTGGCGCACCTGCAGGACCAGGGCATCGACGCGCGCTGGATCGCGGCCGACGCCAGCCGGGAGGAGGATGTGCAGCGCCTGGCCGACGAGACGCTGCAGCGCGTGGGGCCGGTGGACATCCTGGTCAACAACGCCGGCGCGACCTGGGGCGCGCCCGCCGAGGACCACCCGGTGGATGCCTGGGACAAGGTGATGAACCTCAACGTGCGCGGCATCTTCCTGCTCACGCAGCTGATCGGCAGGAAGAGCATGATCCCGCGCCGCTACGGGCGCATCATCAACGTCGCCTCGATCGCCGGGCTGGGCGGCAACCCGCCGTTCATGAACACCATCGCCTACAACACCAGCAAGGGGGCGGTGGTCAACTTCACCCGTGCGCTGGCCTGCGAATGGGGCCGCTACGGCATCACCGTGAACGCGCTGGCGCCGGGCATGTTCCCGAGCAAGATGACCCGCGGCACGCTGGAGAAGGTCGGCGTGGACAACGTGGCCGCGCACGCGCCGCTGGGCCGCATCGGCGACGACGAGGACCTCAAGGGCGCGGCGCTGCTGTTCGCCTCGCGCGCCGGCAAGCACATCACCGGACAGATCCTCGCGGTGGACGGCGGCGTCAGCGCCGTGGTGGGGGGATGATGCAGTTTCCCGTCCACATCCCGTTCATCCAGGCGCTGGGGGTCGAACTGGTGCGCATCGACGAAGGCGAGGCCGAACTGCGCGTGGCGCTGCAGGAGATGCACCGCAACTCGTTCGGCGTCGCCCACGGCGGCGTGATCATGACGCTGCTGGACGTGGCGATGGCGCACGCGGCGCGCAGCATCCACCGCGACCGGCCCGATTTCGGCCCCGGCGTGGTGACGGTCGAGATGAAGACCAGCTTCATGCGCCCCGGCGAAGGCGAGCTGCGTGCCGTGGGACGGCTGCTGCACCGCACCGCGACGCTGGCGTTCTGCGACGGCGAGATCTTCAACGCCACGGGGGAGCGCCTGGCGCACGCGACCGGCACCTTCAAGTACCTGCGCGCGCTGCCGTCCGAGGGACGCGGGATCAAGCCCCTGCAGCGGCGGCTGGAAGGCTCAGGCTCCGACTAGCTGCCGCACGCCTGCCGGGCCGCCAGGAACACCTGCAGACAACGAGAGGAGACACCGCATGCCCGTGACCAACCGCCAGATCCTGCTTGTCTCGCGACCGCAAGGCGAGGCGAGCGTGGACAACTTCAAGCTGGTCGAGACCCCGCTGCCGCTGCTGGCCGACGGACAGGTGCTGGTGCGGCACCATTACCTCTCGCTCGACCCGTACATGCGCATGCGCATGAACGACGCGAAGAGCTACGCCGCGCCGCAGCCGCTGAACCAGGTGATGATCGGCGGCACGGTCGGCGTGGTGGTCGAATCGAAGCACGCGGGCTACAAGCCGGGTGACACCGTGCGCGGCATGGGCGGCTGGCAGGAGTATGCGATCGTCGACGCGACCCAGCGCGGCGTGCTGCAGAAGGTCGACGCCCAGCGCATCCCGCTGTCGGCCTACCTCGGCGCGGTCGGCATGCCGGGCGTGACCGCCTGGTACGGGCTGCTGAAGCTGATCCAGCCGCAACCAGGGCAGACCGTGGTGGTCAGCGCCGCCAGCGGCGCGGTGGGCAGCGTGGTCGGGCAGCTCGCGCGCCTGCGCGGCTGCCGCGCGATCGGCATCGCCGGCGGGCCGGACAAGTGCCACTACGTCACCTCCGAGCTCGGCTTCGATGCCTGCATCGACTACAAGCAGCATCCGGACGAGGCCTCGCTCGCCGCAGCGCTCAAGGAAGCCGCGCCCGACGGCATCGACGGCTGCTTCGAGAACGTCGGCGGCATGGTGCTCGACGCGGTGATGCTGCAGATGAACGCCTTCGGCCGCATCGCGCTGTGCGGGATGATCTCCGGCTACGACAGCCGCCCGATCCCGATGGCGCGGCCGCAGCTGATCCTCACGCAACGCATGCGGTTGGAAGGCTTCATCATCAGCGAGCACATGGAGGTGTGGCCCGAGGCCCTGCAGGAACTGGGCGAGTTGGTGGCCGCCGGACGCCTGAAGTACCGCGAGAGCGTGGCGCAGGGGCTGGAGAACGCGCCGCAGGCCTTCCTCGGCATGCTCAAGGGCCGCAACTTCGGCAAGCAGCTGGTGAAGCTGGTGTGACCGGGCGCCGGCCCGCCGGCCGGGCCGTGCGCGGACGCAAGACGCACAGGAGCGCAACATGGCAGCGACGTTCTCCCCCGAGGACCAGACCCACGAGGTGACCAACCAGAGCGCCCCGCTGGCGGACTACAACCTCTACGCCTCGAACCGCCCGCTGCGCGACGCGCTGGCCTTCCACCTGCCGGGCTTCGACGACAGCCGGCTGCGTGCGCTGGGCGAGCAGGCCGGCAGCGCCGGGATGCAGCAGCACGCGCGGCTGGCCAACGTGCACGGGCCGCAGCTGCGCAGCCACGACCGCTGGGGCCGGCGCATCGACCAGGTCGAGTTCCACCCGAGCTACCACGCGCTGATGTCCGCCGCCGTGGGCCACGGCCTGCACGGCTTCCCGTGGGCGGGCGGTGCGGGCGCGCACCTGGAGCGCGCCGCGGGCTTCATGCTGTTCACCGAGCTGGAACCCTCGGTGCTGTGCCCGATCTCGATGACCTACGCGGTCACCCCGGCGCTGCGCGGCAACGCGGCGGTGTTCGCCGAATGGTTCCCCAAGCTCACCAGCACCGAGTACGACCCGCGCTTCGTGCCGGCCGCCGCCAAGCGCGGCGTCACGATGGGCATGGGCATGACCGAGAAGCAGGGCGGCTCGGACGTGCGCGCCAACACCACCCAGGCGGTCTACGAGGAGACCACGCCCTGGGGGCGGCGCTACCGGCTGGTCGGCCACAAGTGGTTCTTCTCGGCGCCAATGTGCGACGCCTTCCTCGTGCTGGCGCAGACGCCGGCCGGCCTGAGCTGCTTCTTCCTGCCGCGCCTGCTGCCCGACGGCACGGTCAACGCGGTGCGCATCCAGCGCCTGAAGGACAAGCTGGGCAACAAGGCCAATGCCAGCTCGGAGGTCGAGTTCACCGGCGCCCACGCCTGGCTGGTCGGCGAGGAGGGGCGCGGCGTGCCGCAGATCCTCGAGATGGGCACGCTCACGCGGCTGGACTGCGCGCTTGGCACCACCGGGCTGATGCGCCAGGCGCTCGCGCTGGCGCTGCACCATGCCACCCAGCGCAAGGCCTTCGGCTACCGGCTGATCGAGCATGCGCTGATGCGCAACGTGCTGGCCGACCTGGCGCTGGAAAGCGAGGCGGCCGTGGCGCTCAGCCTGCGCCTGGCGCGTGCTTTCGACCGCCAGGACGACCTCCGCGAAGCGCTGGTCCGGCGCGTGCTGACGCCGGTGTCGAAGTACTGGATCTGCAAGCGCGGCAGCGCCTTCGCGCAGGAGGCGATGGAGTGCCTGGGCGGCAACGGCTACGTCGAGGAAGGCGGCGAGGGCGTGATGGCGCGCATCTACCGCGAAATGCCGCTGAACTCGATCTGGGAAGGCGCCGGCAACATCATGGCGCTGGACCTGTTGCGCGCGCTGCGCAAGCGCGACGACAAGGGACAGGACGTGATCGCCGCGCTGGAAGCCGAGCTGGAGCCGGCGCGCGGCGCGCACCCGGCGTACGACCGGCTGGTCGCCTCGCTGCTGACACGCATCGACGACGGCGTCGAGGAGCCCGAGGCGCGCCGCCTGGCGCAGGACGTCGCGCTGGCGGTGCAGGCGGCGATGCTGCGCCAGCATGCGCCCGACTTCGTGTTCGAGGCCTTCTGCGCCTCCCGCCTGGGGGGCGACTGGGGCCAGGCGTTCGGCACGCTGCCGCTGGCCACCGACTTCGACGGCATCCTCGCGCGCGCGATGCCGCAGTGACCCCTGTCCCCCGCCGGACAGACCTGGCCGGCGGCGGGCGGCAAGATCGGTCCGGACGACATCCTCGCAGGAGATCCCGATGAGCTTCTTCCAGGGCAAGACCGCCGTGCTGACCGGCGCGGCCTCCGGCTTCGGGCTGGAGCTGGCGCGCCTGGCCGCACGGGCCGGCATGAACGTCGTGATGGCCGACCTGCAGGCCGAGGCGCTGGAGCGCGCGGCCGACGAGATCCGCAGCCTCGGCGCCCAGGTGCTGCCGTTCCGGCTGGACGTGGCCAAGGCCGCCGAGGTCGAGGCGCTGGGCGCGGCCACCGTCGAGCGCTTCGGCGTGCCGCACCTGGTGTTCAACAACGCCGGCGTGGCCGCCGGTGGCCTGATCTGGGAGCACTCGCTGGCGGACTGGGAATGGGTGGTCGGCGTCAACCTGATGGGCGTGGCGCACGGCGTGCGCGTGTTCACCCCGCTGATGCTGGAAGCCGCGCGGCAGGACCCGGCCTATCGCGGCCACATCGTCAACACCGCGTCGATGGCCGGCCTGGTCAACGCGCCCAACATGGGCGTCTACAACGTCACCAAGCACGCGGTCGTGAGCCTGTCGGAGACGCTGTACCAGGACCTGCACCTGGTCACCGACCAGGTCGACTGCTCCGTGCTGTGCCCGTACTTCGTGCCCACCGGCATCCACGAGTCGCATCGCTACCGGCCCGAGGCGCTGCGCAGCAATGCACGGCCCACGCCCAGCCAGCTGATCGCCCAGGCGAGCGCCACCAAGGCGGTCACCTCGGGCAAGGTCACGGCCGCCGAGGTGGCGCAGAAGGTGATGGAGGCGGTGGAGCAGCGGCGGTTCTACATCTACAGCCACCCGCACGCGCTCGGCATGGTGCAGAAGCGCCTCGAGGACGTGGTGCTGGCGCGCAACCCGAGCGACCCGTTCGAGTCCCGGCCCGAGATCGGAAAGCAGCTGCGCCAGGCGCTGCGCGAGGCCATGCAGCGCGGCGACTGAGCGGCGCGCTGCCGGCGACTTCGGCAGCGCGCGGGCGATGCGCGCTCAGGCCGTCGCGTAGCGCAGCTCGCGGTAGTCCATCGCCGGGACCATGACCGGCCGCACCGGTTGCAGGGCCGGCTTCTGCGGCAGGCCGGCGAAGCGGCGCAGCCCGTGAGCGTCGAGCACGCGCACGCAGTGCCGGTTCATGCGCACCAGCCCGCGCCGCGCCAGGCTGTGCAGCGCGCAGTTGGTGCGCTGGCGCGACACGCCCGACAACAGGCCGATCTCGCCGTGGGTCAGCCGCACCACCTGCACCGCGCCGGGGTGCAGGTCGGGGTCGATCAGCGCGGCCAGGCACCGTGCGACGCGCACCTCGCAGTCGTGCAGGCGGTCGCCCTCGAGTGCATCCAGTGCGGCTTCGGCGCGCACCGCCATCATCGCCAGCACGTAGTGGTTGAACGCCGGGCGGGTGCGCAGCAGCTCGTGGAACACCTCGTCGGGCAGCAGCAGCAGGCGGCTGTCGCGCAGCGCGATCGCGTCGTAGCGGCGCGCCGTGCCGCGCAGCAGGGCGCATTCGTCGAACCATTCGCCGCGCGCGACGTGGCCCAGTGCCGAGATGCGGCCGTCGTCCGAGCCGACCGACAGCTGCACCAGCCCCTCGGCCACCCCGACCCAGTGCGTCACCGGGTCGCCGCGAAAGCCGATGTGGCCCCCGGCCTTGACGTGGCGTTCGCGCAGCACGCGGCGCAGCAGGGCCTGGTCGGCCTCGCCGAGCAGCCCGGCCCAGGGGGCGACGCGGCACAGGTCGATGGTGGCCAGGCTCATGTGGACCTCCTGGCAGGGCGGCCGGGCAGCGCCGGCGGGTCGAGACGCAGTGACGGACGGCCCGCGAACCGCGGGCGGGGCAGGGAAGGCCGGGCGGCCTGTGCCTTGGTGGCTGGCATCGGTTCGTGTCTCCTCGGGCATCCCGCGCGGCCCTCACAGACCGCGCGAACTGTCGCACTTTCTGCCAGTGCGTGCTATGTTGTCGCCGCCGCCTTGGCGGCGTGCAGCACAAGTTTCCCTGCAGGGCTGCGGTGCGTCACTCGCCAACTCGGCCGAGGTACTTGCATGTTGTGCCAATTTGAACGACCGTTCGGGATGACCCTGAGATGCCGCTGAAGCCTGCCGGCTCGCCGCCGACCATCTCGATGGCCTACGTGCATGCGGTGTGCACCGCGATGGAGGTGCCGCCGGCCACGATGGCGGCGCTGCTCGAGCGCGTGGGCATCGCGCCGGGCCTGCTGCAGCAGCGCACCGCTCGGCTGACCGAGGCGCAGTTCGCCGCGCTGTACCGGCTGGTGGTCGCCTACGCGGATGACGAGATGCCGCGCCTGTTCTCGCGGCCACTGCGCCCGGGGGCGCTGAAGTTCACCTGCCTGAGCCTGCTCGATGCGCGCAACCTGGCGGTGGCGCTGCACCGCTGGTCGCACGTGCTGCACCTGCTGCAGGACGACTTCATGCTGGAGGTGGACCCGGCGCAGCCGATCTGCCGCGTCGCGCTGATCGAGTCCCCGGCGGCACGCCCGTGCAAGCCGGTGGCGCTGGACCTGATGCTCAAGCTGATCCATGGCGTGGCTTCCTGGCTGATCGGGCGGCGCATCCCGCTGATCCGGGTCGATTTCTCGTTCGAGCGGCCGGCGTTTGCCGCCGAGTACCAGGCGCTCTACCCGGGGCCGGTGCGCTTCGACCAGCCCTGCACGGCCATGCACCTGGAGGCGGGCTACCTGCAGATGCCGGTGCGGCGCACCAAGCCCGAGCTGAACGAGTTCCTGCGCCGGGCCCCGGAAGACTGGCTGTTCGTCTCGTTCAAGGACGAGCTGCTCAGCCAGCGCCTGCGCGAGCACCTGGCGCGCCAGCTGCCGCGCACCCTGACCGCGGAGGACGCCGCGGCGGCGTTGCACGTGTCCACGCGCACGCTGCACCGGCGCCTGGGCGAGGAGGGCACCAGCTTCCAGCGCGTGAAGGACGAGCTGCGGCGCGACATCGCGGTGCAGAAGCTCACCCGCACGCGCGAGCCGATGTCGGCGATCGCCGCCGAGCTGGGCTTCGACAGCACCGCCTCGTTCCACCGCGCCTTCAAGGGCTGGACCGGCGACACGCCCGGGGTGTACCGGGGCCGCGGCGCTGCACCGGAGTCCGGGCGGCGCTAAAGTTGCGCACCTTCGGAGGACCCCATGCAAGCATCCGTTTCCCCGCCGCTCGCCTACCTGCGCGTGCTGACCATCGCCGGCTCGGACAGTGGCGGCTGCGCCGGCATCCAGGCCGACCTGAAGACCTTCCAGGCGCTGGGCTGCTTCGGAATGAGCGCGATCACCGCGATCACGGTGCAGAACACGGTCGGCGTGCGCGCCATCCACGCGGTGCCGCTGGACATCCTGCAGGGCCAGATCGACGCGGTGCTGGAGGACATCGGCGCCGATGCGATCAAGATCGGCATGCTGCATGCGCCCGAGGTGGCCGAGCTGGTCGCCGCGGCGCTGGACCGCCACGGCGCACGGCAGGTGGTGTTCGATCCGGTGATGGTGGCCGCCGGCGGCGACCGGCTGATCGCCGACGAGACGGTCGAGGTGCTGGTGCAGCGCATGTTCCCGCGCGCGACACTGATCACGCCCAACCTCGACGAGGCGGCGCTGCTGCTGGGCCGACCGCTGCGATCGGCCGAAGACCTGGAGCCGGCCGCACGCGAGCTGGTCGCGCTGGGCGCGCCGGCGGTGCTGCTCAAGGGCGGGCACCTCGCAGGCGAGACGGTCGTCGACGTGCTGGCCACCGCGCAGGGCGAGGTGCGCCGCTACGAGTCGCCGCGCATCGACACCCGCAACCTGCACGGTGCCGGTTGCACGCTGTCCTCGGCCGTCGCCGCCCGGCTGGCGCACGGCGACCGCCTGCACAAGGCGGTGGAGGCCGCGCGGCGCTACGTCTGGCAGGCGCTGTCGGCCGGCGCGCCGGTGCGCACCGGTGGCGGGCGCGGCCCGCTCAACCACGCGTTCGACCCGCAGCCGGTGCGTGCCGCCGCGCGCGGCTGAGCTTCAGCGCTTCGCGCGGTCTTCTTCCCGCCCGGACGGGGTCTGGGCGTCCAGCCCCCGGTGCGGGGACTCGAAGACCTGCCGTTCCTCGCCGGGGGCCTCGATCAGCTCCTCGATGATGAAGCGGCCATAGCGCTGGGCCCGCTCGGCGCGGAAACGTTGCGCGATGCGGGCCACCTCGCGCGCCTGTTCCTCCTCCGGGGCCTTGACGACCAGGAAGCTGTAGCCCTGTTCGGCAAGCGCCCCGTGCGCCCCCACGAGGTTGAGTTCCTGCCCCATCGAGGCGATCGGGCTGGCGTTGGCCGTCTCCTGTTCGACCTGGGCGAGCATCTGTTCGGGGTCGTAGCGCACGACCTCGGCTGCGCCGTAGCCGGCGCGTTGCAGCGCGCCCAGCGCGTCACTGGTGTCTTCGGCGGAAGGGAAGGACACGACGACGTGCCCCACCGGGCTGAACGCCCCCAAGGTTTCGGGCGGGCGGTTGGGATCCATGAGCGTCTCCTGTGAGCTGCGGCCGGCGGACCGGCCAAGGGTGCAGGAGACATGCTGCGCGGTGCGTGCCGGGCTGTCGCCCGGACGGGGTGGGAGCGGCGCGTAGGCGCAGGACTACGCGGGGCCCGAGCAGGCAGGACAGGCCCGGGCAGGCCGCGCATGCCGGGCCTGGGGCGGCATCACTCCTGCGCGACGACCACCGCCTTTTCGACCTCCAGGCCGGCCGCTTCCCATTCGGGCAGGCCGCCACGGAACCAGTAAACCTCCTTGAAGCCTTGTTGCAGGGCCACCCTGCTGGCCTTGTAGGACTTCCAGCATTCGGCACCGTTGCAGGCAAATACCGTCGGCTTGTTTTTGTCGAGCTTGGCCAGGCCGGAGAAATCGTCCTGGCCGGCGTCGAACGCCACGTCCTTCAGGCTTTTTTCGACATAAGGTGCGAATACCGCGCCCGGAATATGTTTGGCGCGATATTCGCGCTCGGTGCGGGTGTCGACCACCACCGCGCCTTTGGCGATCAACTGCTGCACCTCCCGGGCCGTCACGACCTTGGCGCCAGGCAGGTGGGTGGGGGTGAACAGGCCCAGTTCGGCGACCTTCTGGTACTCGGTAAGCGCCGGCCGCTCGGTCAGCGGCTTCAGGCCCACGGCAGTGGCCGAGCTGGCGAACCACGACGACACCTTGTTCCGGGTTTCCGCGGGCAGGTCCTTGCGCATCACGACCGAAAAGCCGCCCGGCACCGGCGTGGACATCGCGAGCACCTTGGCCGCGTTGCCGTACTGCTTGGCGAAGTCGTTCCAGTCGCTGGCGCGCACGACGGTGGCATCCGAGACGCCCAGGTACAGCGCCGTCAGGCCGGCCTGCGGGTAGCGCTCATGGCGTACCAGCCCCAGGTCCTTGAACGACAGCCCGCTGGCGTTGAGCATGCCGCGCGCCATGTAGGTGTAGATCGAATCCTGCTGGGGCAGGTAGAGCTTGCGGCCCTTGACAGCGTCGGCCGAGGCCAGTGCCGGGCGCCCGACCAGCAGGTACTGCTCGGGGGTGTCGGTGGAGCCGACCAGCTCGTAGCCGCGCAGCAGCGCCGAAGCAGCCACCTGCGCCGGCGCGATGAAGATGTCGTAGCTGCCCCCGCGCGAGGCGCGCATCGCTTCGGCCAGGTCTTCGGTGATGGTGACGGTGACGCGGGTGCCGAGTGCCTTGCCCAGCCCCGCTTCCAGCCCCTGGCGCGACAGCAACAGGCCGTCCTTCTTGTTGGTCGGCTCGACCGCGATCAGGGCGGAAAGGTCCGCCCGGGCTGCGCTTCCCAGGGCGGCGAACAGCAGCAGTGCAGCGATCCGGATCTTGAACATGGGATTTGAATTCTCCTTCCAACGACGTCGTTTATCCCGGACAGTGCAGAAACACCGGCGCAACGCCGTCACGGTGAATCTGAAACGGGCCGTATTGTGGTTGGATGGCCGGAAACTGACACTTGCCGGAAAGCGAAAAAATTCACAGCCGGCGCCCTGTAGGGACCGATGGGCGTAGCGGCTGTGCGAACGGCGGATAACCTGTAAACATTATCAGGGTGGCCCCGGGGTGACAAATCGTCTCAACGCCACTAAAAACGGCCGTGCCGCACGTCAAGGGCGGCCCGCGCGCGATGCGCTCGATACACGCATTCGATGCAACCCCGGAAAAGCAACATGAGCCATTCATCCTTTTCTATGCCTCGCCGCCACCTGCTGGCGGGTACGGCCAGCGCCCTGGCGGCCGCCGGCCTCGCCAGCTGGACGAACGGGGCAGCCGCCCAGTCGACGGCCGCGAAACCGCTGCCGGGTTACGCCGGCTGGAAGAACCCGAAGAACGTCATCGTCCACAGCGCCAACACGATCGAGACCCGTCGCAGCGCGTTCGGCACGAGCGTGATCACCCCGGTCGACCAGCTGTACGTGCGCAACAACCTGCCGCCGCCGGACGCCAGCATCGTCGAGAACCCGGACGACTGGGAGATCACGATCGAGGGCGTGAAGAACCCGCGCACGCTGACCGTGCGCGAGCTCAAGACCCTGGGCCTGGAGACCGTCGCGACGGTGCTGCAGTGCTCGGGCAACGGCCGCGGCTTCTTCCCGAGCAAGCCGAGCGGCACGCCCTGGACGGTGGGGGCGGCCGGCTGCGTGGTCTGGAGCGGTGTGCCGGTGCGCAAGGTGATCGAGGCGCTGGGCGGACTGGTCGATGGCGTGCCCTACATGACCGGCACCGGCGGCGAGAAGCTGCCCGACGGCGTCGATCCCAAGAGCGTCGTGGTCGAGCGCTCGGTGCCCGTGGCCGCGGCGCAGGACGCGCTGCTGGCCTGGGAGCTCAACGGCCAGCCGATCCCGCTGGCGCACGGCGGCCCGCTGCGCCTGATCGTGCCGGGCTACCAGGGCGTCAACAACATCAAGTACATCAAGCGCCTGGCCTTCACGCCGAAGGAGTCCGAGGCCCGCATCATGGCCAACAGCTACCGCATGGCGCCGCCGGGGGGCAAGGGCAGCCCCCAGCATGCCTCGGTGTGGGAGATCCCGGTCAAGTCCTGGATCAACTCGCCCAGCGGCGAGGGCGGTCCGGTCAAGGCCGGCAAGGTGCAGATCCACGGCGTGGCCTTCGGCGGTGCGCGTGCGCTGCGCAGCGTGGAGGTCTCGGTCGACGGCGGCAAGACCTGGAAGGAAGCCCGCCTGATCGGGCCCGACCTCGGCAAGTACGCCTGGCGCCAGTTCGTGTTCGAAGCCCAGCTGCCGGCTGGCGAGTACGTGCTGGCCAGCCGTGCGGTCGATGTGGAGGGCAACGTCCAGCCTGAGCACCGCATCGAGAACGACCGCGGCTACAACAACAACAGCTGGGCCGACCACGCCGTGCGCGTCCAGGTCGCGTAAGCCGTGGCTGCCGTGCAGTACCTGCGGCAGCTGCTGCCGGCGCTGGCCGTCATCCTGGCAGCCAGCGCCCACGCCGACGAGAAGTTCGCGCTGGGCAAGCGCCTGTTCCTCGAAGGGGCAACCCCGGCCTGCGCCGTCTGCCACGCCCTCAAGGACGCCGGCAGCGAAGGCGCCATCGGGCCGGAGCTGGACGAGATCCGGCCCGACGCCGCGCGGGTCGCCCGCGCGCTGCGCTCGGGGCTGGGCGTGATGCCGTCCTATGCGGCCACGCTGACCGAGGCGCAGATCGACGCGCTGGCCCACTACGTGTCCAAGGCCAGCGGCGGCGCCCCGTAAGCCAGCCGAAGAAGAAAGACAAGACGAACGCCCACCACAAGGTGGGCGTTTTTTCTTGTTGGTCGCCGTCGCCCGTGGCGACGGGGGCCTGCGTCGGCCGGCTGGCGCCTCAGCCGTCCAGCGTGGTGTCCACCAACGCCCCGGTGCGCGGGGCGAACCGGCAGCGGTAGGTCATCGGGATGGAGGCCATGCCCGGCGCGCGTTCGACCGCGACCTGGCCCCTGAGCAGGTGATGCCGGTCGGGCGTGGCCTCGACCGCACGGGTCGAGACGTCGAACACGATGCGTCCGACGCGCGGGTATTTCTGCTTCAGCGCTTCCGCGGTGGCGGTCTCGCAGGCCTCCGGCGAGATCAGGGCGAGGTCGGGTTCCACCGGCTGCGCGCTGGCTTGCGGGCGCGCGTCGTCGCGGAACAGCACACCCGAGGTCCCGCCGGTGGCGGTGTCGAACGCACAGCTGTAGGTGAAGCGCACGTCGCCGCTGCCGGGACCGCGGTAGACGCCTTCGCCGCGCACGCCGATCTTGGCCTCCGACGTGGGCGCGACGGCCCGCTTGCTGCCGACGAACTGCACTTCCTGGGCCGCGCGGCCGCGCATCTGCCGCACCGTCTCGCCGACGGCATCCTCGCAGGTGCGCGCGGCGCGCTCGCGCGTGCCGTCATCCTGCGCCTGGGCAGGCAGGCAGCAGGCGCCCAGCAGCAGGGCGAGGGCGGAAAGCGAAGGTTTCATGCCGGTCAAGGACAGCGATGGATGCCGGCATTGTCGGCAAATTCCGCACCCGGCGGCAAGCCGGCCGCGTCCCGCGGCCGAGGGGGCAGCTCACAGGCCCTGGCCCTCGAGCTGGGCGAGCCACGCCTGCACGGGCCGGGATTCGGGCAGCACGTAGACCACGCCGCGGGCAGAACCCAGCACGGGACGCACCACCCGGTCGTAGAAGTCGCCCGGCACCACCACGCAGCCGTACGAGGCGCGGTTGTCCGACGGCGTCGGCGTGGCCAGTTGGCGCTGGCGCCGCGCCCGTTGCGGTCCGGGACGCAGCCGGTGGATCGCGAAACCGGCGTCGTAGTCGACCCACACGACGTGTTCACCGTCCAGGTTGCGGCCGGGCTCGGCGTCGAAGCGGCCGGCAGGCGTCGTGCGCTCGTGCGGCGCGATGGCCGACAGCGGCTTGGCGCCGATGCCCGGCACGGCATGGTCACCGGGCGCCAGCCCCGTCAGCGCCGGTGTCGCGCCGGCCAGTTCACCGTCGGCGGCGTAGACGTACAGCATGCCCGCGCGCTTGTCGACCAGCGCGTAAGGGCGGCCCTGCGCATCGGCACGGCGCTCGATCCAGTGCCGCGCCAGCTCGGCGTCGGCCGAGATCGCGGCCGGGGTGCCGGCCTGCAAGGGCAGCGATGCCGGGGCGAGGAAGGCGGCCATCAGGGCCGGCAGCAGGGCGTGGCGGGCAGGGGACATCGGGCGGCGCTGGCAGGGGTGGAATGCGGTGGCAGACCTTCCCGCTTACGACGCGGCGGCTGCGCACTTGCGGGGGGTTGTAAAACTTGCCTGCGCCACGGGCCGCCCGGCGTGAGCTGGTTCACGGCGTCAGGGCCCTGCGGGTATCCGGATTGCACCGCGCGCTCCATGCGCCTGCGTCCCGACGAAGACGTTTCCCTCAAGGACCTGGAGCGGGGCCAGCGCGCCCTGGTCCGCGACGCCGCCTGGGCCAGCCTCACCGGGTCGCTGTACGGCGGCGTGGTGCTGGTCGGCTTCGCGCTGGCGCTCGGGGCAGGGCCGTTCCACATCGGCCTGCTGGCGGCGATCCCGCTGATCGCGCAGGCGGTGCAGCTGCCGGCCATCATGCTGGTGGAGCAGGTGCGCCAGCGGCGCAAGATCGCGGTGCTGGCGACGACAGCCGCGCGGCTGTGCATCCTGGCCCTGGCGCTGCTGCCCTTCGTCGGCGGCGCGACGGACCCCTTGACGCTGCTGGTGGGGGCGCAGTTCGCGATCGCGGCGCTGGGGTCGGTCGGCGCCTGTGCGCTCAACTCCTGGCTGCACCAGCTGCTGCCGCGCGACAGTCTCGGGGCGTTCTTCGCCGAGCGGCTGTTCTGGGCCACGGCGGTGGCCTGTGCCGGGACGCTCGCGGCCGGCCAGCTGGTCGACCACTGGCCGTTCGCCTCCAGGCTCGACGCCTACGCGGTGCTGTTTACCGCCGCCGGGGTGGCCGGCTTCATCAGTTCGTTCTACCTGACCCGCGTGCCCGAGCCACCGATGCACGTGCCGTCGCACGACACGATGCTGGCACGGCTGCGCCTGCCGCTGGCAGACCGGAACTTCCGCAACTTCCTGTTCTTCATGGCGGCCTGGAACGTGGCCTCGAACTTCGCCGCGCCGTTCCTGACGGTCTACCTGATGCGCCACCTGGGCTACCCGCTCGGCACCGTGACCACGCTGTGGGTGGTCAGCCAGGTCGCGAACGCGCTGACCTTGTACCTGTGGGGACGGCTGTCGGACCGGCTGTCCAACAAGGCGGTGCTGTCGGTGGCGATGCCGGCGTGGTTCGCCTGCTTCGTCGCGATGGTGTTCAGCGCCGAACCGCATGCCCATGCCTTCACGCTGCCGCTGCTGTACCTGCTGCACCTGCTGATGGGCACGGCCGCCGGCGGCATCGGGCTGGCCAACGGCAACATCGGGCTGAAGCTCGCGCCGCAGGGGCAGGGCACGGCGTACCTCGCCGCGATCAGCCTGACCGGGTCGCTGGCCGGCGGGCTGGCGCCGCTCGTGGCGGGCAGCCTGGCCCAGTGGCTGGAGACGGCGCAGCTGTCGGTGATCGTGCAATGGGCGCTGGGGCGGCCGTTGCACGAACTTTCGGTGTTCACGTTCACGCACTACGAGTTCCTGTTCCTCCTCTCGGCAGCGATGGGGCTGTATGCGCTGCACCGGCTGTCGCGCGTCGAGGAGGGGCCCCGGATCAGCGAACGGGTGGTGGTGCAGCAGTTCGCGCTGGAGGCCATGCGCAGCGTCAACCACCTCTCGTCGGTGGGCGGCATGCTGGGCAACCTGATGAGCTTCGGCCGGCTGTTCGACCGGCGCATGCACAACCGCGCCGTGTACCGGCCCGAACCACCGCCGCAGGACGGAGCTTGAGGCACCGGGCACGCGGTTTGCCCTATCCGAGGCGCCACGGAGCCCGCCATGAGTACGTTGTTGAGCAAGCTCTCTCCCAGCATCACCGACATGATCCGCATGGACCACAGCCAGGTCCTGGAAACCTTCCACCAGTTCCGCAGCGGCATGTCGATCGCCAAGAAGGAGGCGCTGGTCGGCAGTGCCTGCGTGGCGCTGGAGATCCACACCCAGCTGGAGGAGGAGATCTTCTATCCGGCGCTGCGCGAGCTGGCCAGCGACATCGAGGTGCTCGAGAAGAGCTTTCCCGAGCACGCCGAGATGCACCGGCAGATCACCCGCCTGCGCTCGATGACCGCGATCGACCCGGACTACGACCCGACCTTCCTCGAGCTGGTGCGCGACGCGCTGCACCATGTCGCCGACGAGGAGACCACGCTGCTGCCGGCCGCCGAGCGCCTGATGCCCGAGCGCCTGGGCGAGCTGGGGGCGCAGATGATGCGCCGCCGCGCCCAGCTGCTGACCGCGCATGCCGGCGAGATCATGTCCAGCACCGTGCGCTCCTTCCCCGAGAGCGCTGCGGTGATGGCCAGCGGCGCGGTCGGCGCCGGCGCCTACCTGATGCAGCAGGCCAGCGGCTGGGTGAGCCGCGGCCGGCGCTGAGGCGCCCGCGTCCCCGCCGTGCCCCACGTCCGCCGCCGGCAGTGCGGCCACCGCACTTTCGCCGGGTGGCGGGGCCCGCTATGGCAAACTGCGCCCCTTCTTTTCTAGGAACCACTGGGACGCGAGTGCTGGACAAGATCCTTCTTCAAATCGCGGCGGAACTGAACGTCCGCCCCGCCCAAGTCAATGCCGCCGTCGAACTGCTGGACGGCGGCGCCACGGTGCCCTTCATCGCGCGCTACCGCAAGGAAGCGACCGGCGGCCTGGACGACACCCAGTTGCGCGAGCTGGAGACGCGCCTGACCTACCTGCGCGAGCTCGAGGAGCGTCGCCAGGCCGTCATCAAGAGCATCGAGGAGCAGGGCAAGCTCACGCCCGAGCTGCGCGCGGCCATCGAGGCGGCGCCGACCAAGCAGGAGCTGGAAGACATCTACCTGCCGTACAAGCCCAAGCGCCGCACCAAGGCGATGATCGCCCGCGAGGCCGGCATCGAGCCGCTGGCCGACAAGCTGTTCGCCGACCCGACGCTGGACCCGGTGGCCGAGGCCCAGGCCTTCCTGAACCCGGACGCCGGCTTTGCCGACGCCTTCGCGGTGCTCGACGGCGTGCGCGACATCCTGTCCGAGCGCTGGGCCGAGGACGCCGTGCTGGTCGGCAAGCTGCGCGAGTGGCTGTGGGAGGAGGGCCTGTTCCAGTCGAAGCTGATGGACGGCAAGGACCCGAACAACCCCGACGTCGCCAAGTTCCGCGACTACTTCGACTACAGCGAGCCGATCCGCACCGTGCCCTCGCACCGGGCGCTGGCAGTGTTCCGCGGCCGCACGCAGGAGATCCTCGAAGCCAAGCTGGTGCTGGACGAGGAAGTGGTGCCGGGCCAGCCCACGCTGGCCGAAGGCCGCATCGCGCGTCACCTGGGCTGGAGCCACGCCAAGCGGCCGGCCGACGAGCTGATCCGCAAGACCATCGCCTGGACCTGGAAGGTCAAGCTGAGCCTGAGCCTGGAGCGCGACCTGTTCTCGCGCCTGCGCGAGGAGGCGGAGAAGACCGCGATCAAGGTGTTCGCCGAGAACCTGCGCGACCTGCTGCTGGCCGCGCCGGCCGGCAAGCGCGTGGTGATGGGCCTGGACCCGGGCATCCGCACCGGCGTCAAGGTCGCGGTGGTCAACGAGACCGGCAAGGTGGTCGACACCGCCACGGTCTACCCGCACGAGCCGCGCAACGACTGGGAGGGTGCCATCCACACGCTGGGCCGGCTGTGCGCCACGCACGGCGTCAGCCTGATCGCGATCGGCAACGGCACCGCCAGCCGCGAGACCGACAAGCTGGCGGCCGACCTGATCAAGCGCATCCAGCAGATGGCCCAGGGCACCAGGATCGACAAGGTCGTGGTCAGCGAGGCGGGTGCCTCGGTGTATTCGGCCTCGGAATACGCGAGCAAGGAGCTGCCGGACCTGGACGTGAGCCTGCGCGGCGCGGTCAGCATCGCGCGCCGGGTGCAGGATCCGCTGGCCGAGCTGGTGAAGATCGAGCCCAAGAGCATCGGCGTGGGCCAGTACCAGCACGACGTCAACCAGGCCGAGCTGGCGCGCAGCCTGAACGCCGTGGTCGAGGACTGCGTGAACTCGGTCGGCGTGGACCTGAACACCGCCTCGACGCCGCTGCTGGCGCGCGTCTCGGGGCTGAGCGCCACCGTGGCGGCGAGCATCGTGCGCTGGCGCGACACCCACGGTGCGTTCCGCAACCGCCAGCAGCTGCTCGAGGTGGCCGGCCTGGGCCCGAAGACCTTCGAGCAGGCAGCCGGCTTCCTGCGCATCCGCGACGGCGACAACCCGCTGGACATGTCCGGCGTCCACCCGGAGACCTATCCGGTGGTCGAGAAGATCCTGCAGCACGTCGGCAAGCCCATCACCGAGGTCATGGGCCGTTCGGACGTGATCCGCAGCCTCAAGCCGGAGGCCTTCGCCGACGAGAAGTTCGGCGCGATCACGGTCAGGGACATCCTCGCCGAGCTGGAGAAGCCCGGTCGCGACCCGCGCCCGGACTTCAAGGTGGCGCGCTTCAACGACGGCGTCGAGGACATCAAGGACCTGCAGCCCGGCATGGTGCTGGAAGGCACGGTCAGCAACGTCGCGCAGTTCGGCGCTTTCGTCGACCTGGGCGTGCACCAGGACGGCCTGGTGCACGTCAGCCAGCTGTCGCACAAGTTCGTCAACGACGCGCGCGAGGTGGTCAAGGCCGGCGACATCGTCAAGGTGAAGGTGCTGGAGGTGGACCTGGCCCGCAAGCGCATCTCGCTGACGATGAAGCTGGATGCAGCCGCGCCGCGCGGCGGCGCGGACCGGGGCGACAACAGCTACCGCCCGGCCGGCCGCGGCGAGCGCTACAGCGCCCCGCGCGGCGCGCAGGCCCAGCCCCAGTCGGCGATGGCGGCGGCCTTCGCGAAGCTGCAGCAGCAGACCAAGCGCTGATCCTGCACCCCGGGCGCCCGGCAGGGTGTGAACCACTTCACAGTCCGGCCGGGGCGTCCTACCATCGCGGGTTTTGACCCACTTCAACCAAGGAGACAGTCCATGCTTTCCATCCGTTGGATCGGTCCGGTGGCAGCGATCGCCCTGCTTGGCGCCTGCGCCCATGGCGGGCATCACCATGGCAGCAAGGCGACCGCCGTGGCCGAGCTCCAGCCGACCCGCGGCAACAACGTGGCCGGTACGGTGCGCTTCGAGCAGCACGGCCACCATGTCATGGTGTACGCGCGGGTCACCGGCCTGAAGCCGAACCAGGAACACGGCTTCCACGTGCACGAGAAGGGCGACTGCTCCAGCGGTGATGGCATGAGCGCCGGCGGGCACTTCAACCCGCTGGGCAAGCCGCACGGCCACTACAGCCAGGGCGAGCGTCATGCGGGGGACATGCCGAACCTGAAGGCCGACGCCAACGGCGTGGCCGAGGCGCGCTTCCACCTGGACGGCGTCACCGTCGGCTCGGGTCCGACCGACATCGTCGGTCGCGGCCTGATCGTCCACGCCAACCCGGACGACTACACCTCGCAGCCGGTCGGCAACGCCGGCGGGCGCCTGGCCTGCGCGGTGATCACCCGCAGCTGATGCCCCCGTGCCGCGCCGGATGCGTGGCTCGCCCGATAATCCAGGCTTTCGAACGATCGTGCACTTTCCCGGAAAGGGATGGTGCACGCCTCTGATGGTTCGGGCATGCAAGCACTCCAGATCTTTGCCGGGCCGCGGGCACGCCGGCACATCGCCGAGCGCGGCCTGTCGCCGCGCGATATCCGCGTCGTCGCCGGCGCGGCAGGCGGGCCCAAGGGGCTGATCCTCGGCCCGCTGGACCGTCACGTCTTCGGGCACTGGCTGCCCGGCAGCACCCACACGGTCCACCTGATCGGCGCCTCGATCGGCGCATGGCGCATGGCCACCGCGGCCACCCGCGACCCGCACCGCTTGTTCGAGCGGCTGGCGCACGACTACATCCACCAGGAATACAAGGTCGAGCCGGGCCGCTCCCTGCCCACGGCGGACGAGGTCAGCCGCACCTTCTCGCGCGCCCTCGACGCGTTCTTCGACGGGGAGGTCGAGGGCGTGCTCTCGCACCCGCGCTACCGCGTGCACATCGTCACTTCGCGCGGCCGCCACGTGCTGCGCCGGGAAGGGCGCTGGCGCACGCCGCTGGGCTACCTCGGCGCGGTGGTGTGCAACGCCGCGAGCCGCAAGGCCCTGGGCGCCTGGCTGGAGCGCGTGGTGTTTTCCAGCCATGGCGAGCGCCTGCCGCTGCACCTGGGCGACCTGCGGCACCGCGTGGTGCCGCTGGACGCGCGCAACTTCAAGCCCGCGTTGCTGGCCTCGTGCTCGATCCCCTTCGTCCTGAAGGCCGTGCACGACATCCCCGGCGCGCCGCCGGGCGCCTACTGGGATGGCGGCATCACCGACTACCACCTGCACTGGAACTACGCCTCGCTGCTCGATGCCGCCCAGGCGCAGGCGGACGGCTGCGGCGGGCTGGTGCTGTACCCGCATTTCCAGCGCGCGCTGGTGCCCGGCTGGCTGGACAAGGCCTGGAAGGCGCGGCACCGCCCGACCCCCTGGCTGGACAACGTCATCGTGCTGGCGCCGCGGCCGGAGTGGGTGGCCCGCCTGCCCAACGGCAAGCTGCCCGACCGCACCGACTTCAAGCGCTACGGCACCGACACCGCCGCCCGGGTGCGCGCCTGGTCGCAGGCCGTCGCCGAGAGCGAGCGCCTGGCCGACGAGTGGGCGCAGTGGCTGGCGCGCGGTGCGCCCGTCGACGACGTGCAGCCGCTGTGAGCCCGGGTTGAATACACTGCCGCAACCCGCTGCCGTGAAGCGGGGGAGTGACAGTGCATGGGTTTGACTGCCAGCTTGATCGTCATCGCGCTGCTGATCGGCGCGAGCGCCTTCTTCTCCATCGCCGAGATTTCCATGGCCGCGTCCCGGCGCATGCGCCTGCAGCAGATGGCAGACGAGGGCGAGACGCGCGCCCTGCGCGTGATGGAAGTCCAGGAACAGCCCGGCAACTACTTCACCGTGGTGCAGATCGGCCTGAACGCCGTGGCCATCCTGGGCGGCATCGTGGGGGAGGGCGCGCTGAGCCCGTACTTCGTGCAGGGGCTGCAGCTGGCGGGGATCGCCGAGCCGGCCGCCCAGTCGATCGGTTTCGTGCTCGCCTTCCTGCTGGTGACCTCGCTGTTCATCCTGTTCGCGGACCTGTTCCCCAAGCGGCTGGGCATGATCCAGCCCGAGCAGGTGGCGATCCGCGTGGTGCGGCCGATGCAGTGGTGGGGCCTGCTGCTGCGGCCGGTGGTGTGGGTGTTCAACGGGCTGGCCAACGTGCTGTTCAAGCTGTTCGGGCTGCCCAGCCAGCGCGACGACCGCATCACCCATGACGACATCCTCGCGCTGGCCGAGGCCGGGGCGCAGGCCGGGCTGCTGCTGGAGCAGGAGCAGCAGGTGATCGCCAACGTGTTCGAGCTGGACGTGCGCACCGTCGAGAGCGCGATGACGCCGCGCGACCGCATCGTCTACTTCCTGCTCGGCGACGACGAGGAACAGATCCGCACGCGCATCGCGGCCGAACCGCATTCGACCTACCTGGTGTGCGACGGCCACATCGACGAGGTGGTGGGCTACGTCGATGCGGCTGACCTGTTCCAGCGCGTGCTGCAACACCAGCCGCTGACGCTGCAGCGCACCGAAGGGCTGATCAAGAAGGTGCTGATCGTGCCGGACCGCATCACGCTGTCGGAGATGCTGGCGCAGTTCCGCCAGGCGCACGAGGACTTCGCGGTCATCGTCAACGAGTACAGCCTGGTGGTGGGCGTCATCACGCTCAACGACGTGATGAGCACCGTGATGGGCAGCCTGGTCGGCCCGGACGACGAGGAGCAGATCGTGCGCCGCGACGACGGCTCCTGGCTGATCGACGGGGTCACGCCCATCGTCGACGTGATGCGCGCGATCGGTGTCGAGTCGCTGCCTCACGAAGGCCAGTACGACACCCTGGCCGGCTTCCTGATGGTGATGCTGCGCCGCATCCCGCGGCGCACCGACAGCGTGGTCTGGGGCGGGTTCAAGTTCGAGGTGATGGACGTGGACAGCTTCCGCATCGACCAGGTGATGGTCACGCGCCTGCCCACGGCCGAAGCCACCCCCACCGGCGCCTAGGCCGGGCGGATCACATCGAGGCTTCGAGCATCTCGCGGTAGTCCTCGGCGCTGGCCAGCCGCGGGTTGGTCGCGTGGCAGTGGTCGGCCAGGGCGCCGGCGATCACCTTGTCGAACCAGGCACGCTCCACGCCCATCTCGGCCAGCCCGCGCGGCAGGCCCAGGCGCGCATTCATGTCGCGGATCGCCTCCGGGATGTCGCTGGCCGAGGCCAGCCCCATCGCGTGGGCCATGCGCTCCAGGCGCCGCTCGCGCCGCACCGGTTCGGCCTCGGCGTTGAAGCGCACCACCGCGGGCAGGAACATCGCGTTGAGCGTGCCGTGGTGCAGCTTCGGGTTCACGCCGCCCAGGCTGTGGCTGAGGCTGTGCACGCAGCCCAGGCCCTTCTGGAACGCCATCGCGCCCTGCATCGACGCGCTCATCATCTGCCGGCGCGCCTCGCGGTCGCTGCCGTCGCGGGTGGCACGCTCGATGTGCGCCCAGCCGCGCTCCAGCCCGTCGAGCGCGATGCCGTCGGCCGGCGGGTTGAAGGCCGCGGACATGAAGGTCTCCATGCAGTGCGCGATCGCGTCCATGCCGGTGGCCGCGGTCAGCAGCGGCGGCAGGCCCAGCGTCAGGTCCGGGTCGCAGATCGCCGCGCGCGGCACCAGGTGCCAGGAATGGAAGCCGAGCTTGCGGCCGTCGTCGACGATGATGATCGCGCCGCGTGCCACCTCGCTGCCGGTGCCCGAAGTGGTAGGCACGGCGATCAGCGGCAGCACGGCAGCGGTGATCTTCGGGCTGCCGCCTTCGATGGTCGCGTAGGTCTTGAGCGGGCCGGGGTGGGTGGCAGCGATCGCGACCCCCTTGGCCAGGTCGATGCTGGAGCCGCCGCCCACCGCGATCAGCCCGTCGCAGCGCTCGCGCTGCAGCACCTCGACGGCCGCGCGGACCGCGGCCTCGGTGGGGTTGGAGGGCGTCTGGTCGAACACCGCGCAGGGCAGCGTCCCGAGCGCATCGAGCGCGCGCTGCAGCACGCCCGCGGCGCGCACGCCGGCATCGGTGACCACCAGCGCGCGGGTGATGCCGATGCGCTCGCATTCCTGCGGCAGCAGCGACACCGCGCCGAAGTCGAACTGGATCTGGGTGACGTAGTTGATGAATGGCATGGCAGGCAGACGCGGTGAAGGGAAGGGGTGAACTGCTCATGCGGCCGGCACGGGAAGGCCAGTATGCTTGCCGACCTGGGGCAGCCCTTCAAGGAGACACCATGAACCGAACAACGATGCTTCGCACCCTGTCAGCATTCGCCTTTGCGGGCGCGGCCGCTGTCGCGCAGGCGACATGCCTGTCCGACCTCGACGCGGCGCTGATGGCCGCGCGCTATGCGAACCTCGAGCCCGCAGACAACCCCGGCCCGATGAGCCTGGCCGACGCCGAGTGCACGCGCGACAAGCTGGTGGGCTTCATCGGGCAGCGCCTGGGTCCGCGCGCGGGCTACAAGGCGGGCCTGACCAACCCGGCGGTGCAGAAGCGCTTCGGGCACGACCGGCCGGTGCGCGGCGTGCTGTTCGCCGACATGCTGCTGCCCAGCGGCGCCGAGCTGCCGGCGCGGTTCGGCGCGCGGCCGCTATTCGAGGCCGACCTGATGGTGCGCGTCAAGGACGCCGGCATCCACGGCGCGAAGACCCCGGCGCAGGTGCTGCGCCACATCGACGCGATCATCCCGATGATCGAGCTGCCCGACCTGCTGGTGCGCGATCCGTCCAGGCTGGACGGTGCGGGCGTCACCGCGATCAACGTCGGCGCGCGCTGGGCCGTGCTCGGCGCGGAGATCAAGCCGGTGCCGGGCATGGAGACGCAGCTGGAGCGCATGGTGGTGCGCGTGCTGGACGGCAACGGCCAGGAGCTGGACCGCGGGCAGGGCACCGACCTGCTCGGCAACCCGCTGCAGGCGGTGATCTGGCTGGCCGAGGACCTGGCGCGCAGCGGCGTGCGCCTCAAGAAGGGCGACCTGCTGAGCCTGGGTTCGTTCTCGAAGCTGCTGCCGCCCAAGCCGGGCCTGCAGGTGCGGGTGGTGTACGAAGGGCTGGGCGGCCCCGGTGCCGCCCCCGAGGTCCGGGTGGGTTTCCGCGAATGAGCGAAGCGCTGCTGACGCCCCAGATGCGCGGCGTGATCGAACGCATCCGCCGCGCCAACCGTCCACCGTTCCACACGCTCACGCCCGCCGGGGCGCGCCAGGCGTACGAGGCAGCGGCCGAGATCCTGGACCTGCCGCGCGCGCCGCTGGCGCGCGTGGAGGACATCCTCCTGCCCGCCGACGACGGCACGCCGCTGCGCGCCCGGCTCTACGCCCCGTCGCACGAGCGGCTGCCGGTGCTGCTGTACCTGCACGGCGGCGGCTTCACGATCGGCAGCGTCGAGACGCACGACAGCCTGTGCCGGCAGTTCGCGCTGCGCAGCGGGGCGGCCGTGGTGTCGCTGGAATACCGGCTCGCGCCGGAGCACCACTTCCCGGTCGCGGTCGAGGACGCCTGGGCGGGGTTGCGCCGCCTGCGCGAACAGGCATCGGCCCTGGGTCTGGACGGCACGCGGCTGGCGGTCGGCGGCGACAGCGCGGGCGGCACGCTGTCGGCCGTCTGCGCGATCCTGGCGCGCGACGCGGGCTTCCCGCTGGCGCTGCAGATGCTGATCACGCCAGGCACGACGGCGCACCAGGACACGCCCTCGCACGAGCGCTTCGCGCACGGTTTCATCCTCGAGAAGCCGGCCATCGACTGGTTCTTCGCCCAGTACATCGACGCCGCGCAGCGCAAGGACTGGCGCTTCGCTCCGCTGGAGGCCGAGGACCTGGAGGGCGTCGCGCCGGCCTGGGTGTGCCTGGCCGAATGCGACCCGCTGGTCGACGAGGGGCTGGCCTATGCCGACCGGCTGCGGCTGGCCGGCGTGCCCGTGACGCTGGACCTGTACAAGGGCGTCACGCACGACTTCATCAAGCTGGGCCGGGCCGTGCCCGAGGCCCTGCAGGCCCAGGCTGCCGGCGCGCAGCTGCTCAAGGAGGTGCTGTTTCCATGAAGCGCAGTGATTTCCGCCTGTTCCACCGCCTGCGCGTGCGCTGGGCCGAGGTCGACGCCCAGAAGATCGTCTTCAACGGGCACTACCTGATGTACGTCGACACGGCGATCGCCGACTACTGGCGCGCCATCGGCATGCCGTACCCGGACGCGCTGGAGCACCACGGCGGCGACCTGTACGTCAAGAAGGCCAGCCTCGAGTACCACGCCTCGGCACGCTACGACGACGTGCTGGACGTGGGGCTGCGCTGCTCGCGCATCGGCAACTCGTCGATGGTGTTCGAAGCGGGGATCTTCCGCCAGGACGAGCTGCTGATCACCGGCGAGCTGGTGTATGTCTACGCCGACCCGAACACGCAGACCTCGATGCGCGTGCCGCAGGAGCTGCGCGACACGATCTCGGACTTCGAGGCCGGCAAGCCGATGTTCCAGGTGCGCGTGGGCGGCTGGGACGAGCTGGGCGCCGACGCGCAGCTGGTGCGCACCGAGGTGTTCGTGCAGGAGCAGGGCATCCCGGCCGAGATGGAGTGGGACGACGCCGACCGCGGCTGCCTGCACGCGGTGGCCTACAACCGCTTCGGCATGGCGCTGGCCACCGGCCGCATGCTCGAGCACGTGCCGGGCGTGGCCAAGATCGGCCGCATGGCGGTGCGACGCACGATGCGTGGCAGCGGCGTCGGCCGCGCGGTGCTGGATGCGCTGATGCAGGCCGCGCGCGAGCGCGGCTACCGCGAGGCGCTGCTGCATGCGCAGACCTCGGCCGCCGGCTTCTATGCGCGCGCCGGGTTCACCGCGCGCGGGCCGGAGTTCGAGGAGGCCGGCATCCCGCACGTCGAGATGGTGAAGGTGCTGTAAAGGGGGGAAGGGGCGCCCCCCCGCCCGTCAGCCGGCAGGCCGGGGCGCCTCTGCCCAGGGTGCGGGGGCAGCCAGCCGCTCGTCGCGCACCGGCGGCCAGTCCTGCAGCACGTGGCGGCGCTCCAGCGCGTCGCCCGGGCCGGCCTCCGGGCCGGGGAAGCTGCGCTCGATCACGTGGGTGACGCACTGCGCGCCGCGCCGCTCGGTGACGATGACGGTGGAGCAGCGCGTGCCGTAGCGCCCGTCCGGGGTGCGGATGAACGCGGGCGCGAGCCAGCGCTCCCACTCGAGCGGCACGCCGGTGCGCGGCAGATGTTCGTCGGGCACCGGGGTGGCGTCGCCCAGCGCCGCGAACAGCCGCAGCGCCAGCGCCTCGGCCGAGGCGGCGGCGTCGAGCGCCTCGCGCAGGTGCCGCTTCAGGCGCTCGACCTTGGGCCAGGGCGTGTCGAGCTGCGCGTTGGACAGCCCGTGGATGCCGCGCCGCAACGGGTGCGGCCGCGCGGCCCGGTTCGAGGCCCAGGCGCAGGTGCCGCGGGCCAGGTCCGCGGCGATCACGTTGAAGCCGTTGTAGCCGGCCTGCGCCACCTGCCTCCAGAAGTGCTCCACCGACAGGTCGCCGCGCAGCCAGTGCGGCACGATGGCCCCGCGCGAGGGGGCGTCGCGGACGATGTCCGCCGGGTTGCGCACGTTGGTCAGCAGCGCCACGCGGCCGGCCTGCGTCAGCCCGAGCCAGGTGCCGCCGGCGTGCAGGTCGCGCCCGCCCAGGATGGCCGGGCCGCCGCCTGCCGGCGTCCACCAGTCCAGCGCGCTGGCGGCGCGGTCGAAGTATTCGTCGCGGTTGGCTGCCACGACGAACGGGAAGCGCGCGCTGGCGCCGATCGCGACGGCCGCTAGACACATGGCACGAACACCTCCACGTGGCGCGCTCCCTGCAGCCAGGGCGACAGCGTCCGGGCCGCCTCCTCGATCTCGGCTTCCAGCGCCTCGCTCACGCCCTGCGGGTGCGCGTAGATCTCCATCCAGGTCTGCACGCCGTCCTTCTCCTGCGGGCGGCGCCACAGCGCCGCCTCCAGCTCGGGATGGCGCCGGCGCAAGGCGGCGTGCATCGCCTCGACCGCGGGCCGCGCGGCCCCGGCGTCCGCCGAGGCGATGCGGTAGTAGATGAACAGCGCGCGCATGTGGGGGCTCCTCGGGTGGGGTCAGGGCGGCGTGCTGCGGCCTTTCTTCGACCGGGCTTTCGCCGGCCGCGTCAGGGTTCGCTCGGCAGCGCGTAGGGCAGCACGCGCAGCGTCAGGGCAGGCCCCTGGGGCGAGCCCAGGTGCAGCGTGCCGCTTTCGGTCGCGGCGATCTTCAGTTCGGCAAACACGCTCCAGCCCCCCTCGGGCGCGGCGGCGGCGTCGACCACCATGCCGCAGGGCTGGCCGGGGTCGCCGCTGTGGAACACCTCCTGCCCGGCCACGGCTTCGGCCGGGCAGGCGAGCAGGTAGCCGCGCCGCTTGAGCGTGCCGCGGTACTGGCTGCGTGCGACCACCTCCTGGCCGGGGTAGCAGCCCTTCTTGAAGTTCACGCCGCCGACGGCCTCCAGGTTGACCATCTGCGGCACGAACTGGTCCACGGTCGCGGCGCAGATGCGCGCCACCGCGCTTTCGACCTCCAGCCAGCGCCAGATCGCGGCGTCCAGCGCAGGCAGGTCCGGCGTGCGGTCCGCCGGCGCGGCCCACAGGTAGCGCGCGCTGCCGTGTGCGTCGGGCAGCCGCACCGCGGTGCCGCCGTGGGCTGCGGCCTTGCCCCAGGCGCGGGTGGGAGCCGCATCGGCCAGCCAGCCGGTGGCGGCATCGCCCGCCAGCCCCCACAGGCGCACCTCGGCGCTGGCGTCGCTGAGCTTGGCCTTGGCGCGCAGCACGAACATCGACAGCCGCTTGAGCGTCGGCGCCAGCAGGTCCGCGCTGCAGGCAAGCAGCACGCGCTCGGACGATTCCTTCCAGCCGACGAAGCTCGCCAGCAGGCGTCCCTTGGGCGAGCAGTAGCCGGCCAGCCGGGCTTCGTCCGCCCCCAGCAGCGAGAAATCCTGGGTCAGCTGGCCGTGCAGGAAACTGGCGGCATCGGCACCGTCGACGGCGATCACGCCCCAGTGCGTGAGCTGTACCGCACCCTGGGGCACCATGGTGGAGGTCTTGAAACTATCGGTCGTCATGGCTCCATTATCATCAGCGGCCCATCCACCGGTTCGGCCGGGGGTTCCGTTCACCTGGGATTCGAGATACCGATGAAATTCTTGCGGCGTCTGCTTGGCACCCTGGTGCTGCTGGCCTTGTGCGCCGCGGCAGCAGTCGCCTGGTGGTTGCACCAGCCGCTGCGCCTGGCCGCGCCCTCGGTGGAGTTCTCGGTCGAGCCCGGCATGACGCCGCGCCAGATCGCCAACGGCTGGGTCGCCGCGGGCGTGCAGACCTCGCCCTTCGTGCTGTACGAGTGGTTCCGCTGGTCGGGGCAGGCGCGGCGCATCCGCGCCGGCAGCTACGAGATCGGCGCGGGCACCTCGCCGCGCGAGCTGCTGCGCAAGATGGTGCTGGGTGACGAGACCCTGTCCACCGTGCGCTTCATCGAGGGCTGGACCTTTCGCCAGGTGCGCGCCGAGCTGGCCAAGGCGCCCGGGCTGCGGCCGGACAGCCAGACGATGAGCGATGCCGAGATCATGGCGGCGATCGGCGCGCCCGGCGTGCACCCGGAGGGTCGCTTCTTCCCCGACACCTACGCCTACAGCCGCGGCAGCCCGGACCTGGCCGTGCTCAAGCGCGCGTACCGCGCGATGGAAAAACGCCTGGCCGAGGCCTGGGCCCAGCGCGCGCCGCACGCGATGGTCAGGACACCGGACGAGGCGCTGATCCTGGCATCCATCGTCGAGAAGGAAACCGGGCTGGCGACCGACCGCGGCATGGTCGCCGGCGTGTTCAACAACCGCCTGCGCATCGGCATGGCGCTGCAGACCGACCCCACCGTGATCTACGGCATCGGCGAGAGCTTCGACGGCAACCTGCGCAAGCACCACCTGCTGACCGACACGCCGTACAACACCTACACCCGCCCCGGACTGCCGCCCACGCCGATCGCGATGCCGGGCAAGGCCTCGCTGCTGGCCGCGGTGCAACCGGACGTCACCAAGGCGCTGTACTTCGTCGCGCGCGGCGACGGCACCAGCGTGTTCAGCGAGACGCTGGCCGAGCACAACCGGGCAGTGGACCGATACCAGCGGCGGCGCGGCAGCGCCGCGAGCCGATGAGCGGACTCTTCATCACCTTCGAAGGCATCGACGGTGCCGGCAAGTCGACCCACGTCCAGGCCGTGGCCGAGCGCCTGCGTGCGGCCGGCCGCGAGGTGGTGCTGACGCGCGAGCCGGGCGGCACCGCGCTGGCCGAGAAGCTGCGCGAGCTGGTGCTGCACGCGCCGATGGATGCGCTGACCGAGGCGCTGCTGATCTTCGCCGCGCGGCGCGACCACCTGCAGCAGGTGATCGAGCCGGCGCTGCAGGCGGGCAAGGCCGTGCTGTGCGACCGTTTCACCGACGCGACCTTCGCCTACCAGGGCGCGGGCCGCGGCTTCGACCTCGCGGTGCTGGCCGAGCTGGAGCGCTGGGTGCAGCAGGGCCGGCAGCCGGACCTGACGCTGTGGTTCGACCTCTCGCCCGAGGTCGCGGCGCAGCGCCTGGCCGGCGCGCGCGTGCCGGACCGTTTCGAGTCCCAGCCGGCCGAGTTCTTCCGCCGCGTCAACGAGGGCTACCGGGCCCGCGCCGAGGCCGACCCGGCACGCTTCGTGCGGCTGGACGCCTCGGGCACGCGCGAGGCCGTCGGGCAGGCCATCGCCGCGGCGCTGCAGGCGCGCGGGCTGTGAATCGATGAGCGTGACGTTGCCGTACCCCTGGCTGGAGGCGCCGCTGCGCGAGCTGCTGGCGCACCAGCGCGGCCATGCGGTGCTGCTGGCCGGCCCGCAGGGCGTGGGCCAGTTCGAGTTGGCCCTGGCGCTGGCGCAGGCCTGGCTGTGCGAAGGCGCAGAGGGCCACGCGGCGCGGCCCTGCGGCACCTGCGCCAGCTGCGCGCTGGTGGCGTCGCACACGCATCCGGACCTGATGGTGCTGCTGCCCGAGGCCTTGCAGGAAGAACTGGGCTGGGCGCCGCTCGAGGCCGAGCCCAAGGCCAGCCAGGCCAAGCCCAGCCGGGAGATCAAGGTCGAGGCGCTGCGGCGCGTCGTGGAGTTCGCGCAGCAGACCAGCTCGCGTGGCGTGGCCAAGGTGGTGCTCATCCATCCGGCCGAGCGCATGAACGCCGTCGCCGCGAACACGCTGCTCAAGACGCTCGAGGAACCGCCCGGCATGGCGCGCTTCATCCTCAGCACCGAGGCCATCGACGCGCTGCTGCCGACCATCCGCAGCCGCTGCCAGCACCTGCGCCTGTCGCCGCCGCCCGAGGCGGTCGCGCTGGCCTGGCTGGCGCAGCAGGGCATGCCGCGTCCCGAGGTGCTGCTCGCGGCCGCTGGCGGGCAGCCCGTGAGCGCGCTGCAGCTGCAGCAGCAGGGGCTGGATGCGCAGGCCTGGCTGCAGCTGCCGGAGCGGCTCGCGAAGGGCGATGCCGAGGCGCTGGCCGGTTGGCCGGTGCCGCGCGCGGTCGAAGCCTTGCAGAAGGTCTGCCATGACGCGCTGTGCGTCGTCACCGGTGCGCGACCGCGCTACTTCGCGCCGGAATGCTTCCGTCATGCGCGCCCGTCGCTGGCGGGCCTGCTGGCTTGGTCGCGCGAGCTCTCGCGTGTCGCACGTCACGAAGAGCATCCCTGGAACGCCGGGCTGATGCTCGAGTCGCTTGTGAGCGACGCGCAGCGCGCCTTACACTCGGATGCAATATGAACGAGCCCCTGTCGCGTCCGCATGCACCGACGGCGTCGCCGTCGCGCCCCAGCGTCATCCAGTTGGTCTTCCGCGAGAAAGGCGCGCTGTACGCCGCGTACATCTCGGTGTTTGCCGACGGCGGCCTGTTCGTCCCGACCACCCGTGAATACCGCCTGGGCGAGGACATCTACCTGCTGCTGTCGCTGCCGGACGATCCGCAGCGCTACCCGGTGGCGGGCAAGGTGGCCTGGATCACGCCGGCCAACGCGTCCAACGGGCGCACGCAGGGGGTGGGGGTGCGCTTTCCGAGCGACGAGAAGTCGCGCCTGCTGAAGGCCAAGATCGAGGAGCTGCTGGGCACCTCGATCCAGTCGGCCAAGGCCACGCAGACCATCTGAGAACCACGGGGGCGCCTGCGCGCAGCGCGCGCGGCGTGTAGGCTAGCGTTTTTTTCCAGGACCCCGTCACGTCCGCCCGCCGGCACCGTGGCGGCTGCCGCATGTTCGTCGATTCCCACTGCCATCTCACCTTTCCCGAGCTGAACCAGAACCTGCAAGCCATCCGCGAGGCGATGGCCGAGGCGCAGGTCGACCGCGCGCTGTGCATCTGCACCACGCTGGAGGAGTTCCCCGCGGTGCTGGGCCTCGCGCAGCAGTACGACAACTTCTGGGCCACGGTCGGCGTGCACCCGGACAACGAGGGCGTCTTGGAGCCGAGCGTCGAGCGCCTGGTCGAGCTGGGCCGTGCCGAACGGGTCGTCGCGGTCGGCGAGACCGGGCTGGACTACTACCGGCTCGACGGCCGCAGCGTCGCCGACATGGAATGGCAGCGCGAGCGCTTCCGCAACCACATCCGCGCCGCGAAGCAGCTCGGCAAGCCGCTGGTGATCCACACCCGCAGCGCCGCCGAGGACACGCTGGCCATCCTGCGCGAGGAGGGGGCCGAAGCCGCGGGCGGCGTGCTGCACTGCTTCACCGAGTCCCGGCAGGTCGCTGATGCCGCGCTGGAGCTGGGCTTCTACATCTCGTTCTCGGGCATCCTGACCTTCCGCAACGCCGAAGACCTGCGCCAGGTCGCGCGCCACGTGCCGCTGGAGCGCTGCCTGATCGAGACCGACAGCCCGTACCTGGCGCCCGTGCCGTACCGCGGCAAGACCAACAACCCCTCGTACGTGCGCTGGGTGGCGCGCCAGCTGGCCGAGCTCAAGGGCCTGCCGGTCGAGGCCGTGGGCGAGGCGACCAGCCGCAATTTCGAGCGCTTGTTCAAGGTGGCGCCACCCTCGAAGCGACTTGAAGAGCCCGCTTCAACCCGTTGATTTTCAACAGACAAACCCCGGCTGGCCGACGCACATGAGAAATCACTTGAAGAACGTTCTCCATCTTCTTGTCCTGCTGTGGGTTTTGCCGGTGCATGCCGGCGCCTACGAGGATTTCTTCAGCGCCGTGCGGCGCGACGACGGCGGCGCCGTGCTGGCGCTGTTGCAGCGGGGGTTCGACCCGAACACGGTCGACCCGGAAGGACGCCCGGGCCTGGTGATCGCGCTGCAGGAGCAGTCGTTCAAGGCCGCCGAGGCACTGATGCGCCATCCGCAGCTGGACGTGAACCGCCTCAACCAGGTGGCCGAATCCGCGCTAATGATGGCGGCGCTGCGCGGCGAGCTGGAGTGGTGCCAGCGCCTGGTCGAGCGTGGCGCGCATGTCAACAAGACCGGCTGGACGCCGCTGCACTATGCGGCCACCAGCGGGCACGTCGGGATCATCCAGCTGCTGCTCGACCGCCACGCGTTCATCGACGCGCGTTCGCCCAACGGCACGACGCCGCTGATGATGGCCGCGCGCTACGGCAGCGAGGAGGCCACGCGCCTGCTGATGCAGGCCGGCGCCGATCCGACCTTGCGCAACGAGCGCGAGCTGAGTGCGGCAGACTTCGCGCGCAGCGTCGGCCGGGACGCGCTGGCGCAGGCGCTGGAGCGCTATGCCAGCGACTACGCGGCGCGCTACGGCACGGGAAAACGCTAGTCAGAGGAAATCTGACACGCAGATTGGCACGATCCCGACTGGTTACAGCCTGATACCGGGCTCTACATTCCGCCCATGGACGTTCGAAGGGAAGGAGAGACAGATGCAGACTCCCGAACTCGCTCCGACGGAAACGCCGGCGTGCACCGGCAACCCGTTTGCGCTGATGATGGATCCGCAGGCGGTGCTCAGTGCCGTGGAACAGTCGCCCCGGCTGGCCGGATTGCAGCGGCGCGTCTACCGTCCGCTGGACCGGCCCGCCGCCGAGCGTGAAGAGTGGCCGCAGGGGCGCAGCTACGGCATGGAGTTCCGCGCGCCGCGCTGAATCCGCCTCGCTTCAGCCCGCCGCCCCGGCGGGCACCAGCACCGCCACCGGCAGCTCGGCCAGCAGCGCCGACAACCGCAGGCCGTCCTCGCCGGGCACGCCTGCATGCCGGTGGCCCGTCAGCACGTCGATCCACCCCGCAGGGCCTGCAGGCACCGGCAGGCGTGCCTCGCCCCAGCCCCCCCCGCCGAACAGGCCGGCAGGCCGTCCCGCGCAGAGGCGGTGCAGCAGGCGTGCAGCGACCGTGACGCAATGCAGGCGGGCGTCGCTGCGCACGTGGGCGACGACGTGTTCCGCACAGGGGCCGTCCACCGAGACCGGGTGGTAGCCGCCGTCGCGAAACAGCGCGGGCTGCGCGCGTCGCAGCTGCAGCAGGCGCCAGGTCACCAGCAGCTTGAGGTGTCCCGTGGCCAGTCCGGCACGCCAGCCGGCCAGCGTCTCGCACGGCAACGTGCCGCCCGCACAGGCCGCCTGCACCTCCTGCAGGCGACCTCGCAGCGCCGCGTAGTCCACCGGGCGCCGGTTGTCCGGGTCCACCAGGCTGAAGTTCCAGGTCTCGCAGCCCTGGTAGAGGTCCGGCACCCCGGGCGAGGTGAGCTTGAGCGCGACCAGCGCCAGGCTGTTGTAGCAACCGAGCTGCGCCGGCACCTCGACGAAGCGCAGGAAGTCGTTGAGGAAGGGGTTGGGTTCCAGCTGCCCGAGCAGGGTGTCGATGAAGCGTGCCAGCCCCGCCTCGTAGTCCGCATCCGGGTGCTCCCAGCTGGTGTGCGCCTTGGCCTCGCGCGCGGCCTTGAGCATGTAGGCCTGCAGCCGCGCGCGGAAGGCGTCGAGGGCAGGGGCGTCGGGCGGCTCCAGCGGCCAGGCGCCGACCAGGGTCTGGTACAGCAGGTATTCGTCGTTCAGGGCGGGCAGGCGGCCGCCGTCCAGGTTCCCGAGCTGCTTGTGGGCGAGCGTGTGCCAACGCTGCACCGCCTCGCCCCAGGCCTGCGGCATTTCCGACAGCACCGCAATGCGCGTGCGCACGTCTTCCGAGCGCTTGCTGTCGTGCGTCGAGCTGCCCAGCAGGGTGTGGGGCAGGAAGCGGGCACGGGCCTGGTTGGCGGCGTGGAAGGCGGCCACGCTGGTGCCGAAGCGCTGCGGCTCGCCGCCCACGTCGTTCAGGCAGACCAGCCGGTGGTAGCGATAGAACGCCGTGTCCTCCATGGCCTTGGCCATCACCGGCGCGGTGAACTGCTGGAAGCGCTGCACGAAGCGCAGCAGTTCCTCGCGCCGTGCGCCGGGCGGCTCCCCGGGCAGCGAGAGCATCAGCGCGCGCAGGTAGTCCAGCGCCAGCGGATCGCAGCCTTGCGTCTGGCGTTTCGCGGCGGCCACGGCCCAGTCCAGATGCTGGCGGTCGAGGTCATGGACCGCGTCCTCGGTCACGTAGGTGCGGTAGACCGGAAAGCCCGCTGCCAGCTCCGCCAGCGCCGCCTTCAGCCCGTTGCGGGTGAAGTCCCGCGTGCGCCGGTCGCCCTGGGCGAGGCGGTAGGCGGCTTCGGTGAGCATCTGCAGGTCGGCGGCCAGCGGGCCGCTCATGACGGCATGCTTGGCGGCGTGCAGGATGTCCTCGTAAGGCGCGTGTTCGCCGGTGAAGCCCGCGTACAGCGCGCTCATCGCGGCTTCCTGCTGCCCGTCGACGAACAGGCCCACCGCCTGGTTGGCGAAGCGGTAACCGGTGTCGCCGTGCACCGGCCAGCTCTGCGGCCAGTGCTCGTGCTCGGCCAGGATCTTCTCGATCACCAGGTACAGCGCGCGCTGGTGCATCGCGGCATGGCGCACCTGCAGGCGGGCGAAATAGCGCAGCGGGTCGCTCAGGCCGTCCGGGTGGTCGATGCGCAGCCCGGCCAGCTTGCCTTCGTACAGCCAGCGCAGCAGCGTGCGGTGCGTGGCGTCGAACACCGCGTCGCTTTCCATGCGCACCGCAGCCAGCGTGTTGACGTCGAAGAAGCGCCGGTAGTTGACCTCGTCGCCGGCCACCCGCCAGTAGGCCAGCCGGTAGGCCTGGCGCTGGATCAGCGCATCGAGCGCTTCGAAGCTGCGCGCCGCACCGGGCCGGCCGTTGAGCGCGCGCAGGCAGGCGTCCACCCAGCGGCACACCCAGGGATGCCGTGCGGCCAGGGCGGCCAGCCGCGCCTTCAGCAGGGCCTGGTCGCGCTGGCGGCGCTGCCGCGAGGCCGGGTCGCCGTCATCGCGCGACGGCAGGGCGTCGAAGGCATCGGCCAGGGACTGCAGCTCCAGCGTCACCGTCGTCTGCCCAGGGTCCTGCGCGGCCGGCAGCGGGGCCGCGTGCAGCACGCGCCCGTAGTCGCGCGGGTCGAGCGGGAAGCGATGGTCGTGGTACTGCAACCCGAACGCGCCGCGGGCGGCGTCGAACGCGAGCCGGATCTGGCCGTCCTCCAGCACCTCGCCGTAAGGGGCTCCCAGCACCGGCAGCAGCACCTGCGGCGGGCGGCCGGGCGAACGGGGCGTCCAGTCGATGTCGAAGGTCTGCGCATGCAGGGAAGCCGGGCCGTGTTCCAGCACGTCCAGCCACCAGGCGTTGTCGGCTTCGAGCACGCCCATGTGGTTGGGTACCACGTCGGCGACCTGGTGCATGTCCAGCTCCGCGAGCGTGGCGCACAGGCGCTCGAAGGCGGCGGCGTCGCCGATCTCCGGGTTCAGCGCGTTGTGGTCGACGATATCGTAGCCATGCGTGCTGCCGGCGCGGGCCTTGAGGAACGGCGAGCTGTAGAGGTGGCTGACGCCGAGCGCGTGCAAGTAGGGCAGCACGGCCGTGGCGTCGTCGAAGGTGAAGCCGGCATGCAGCTGCACGCGGTAGGTGGCCCGCGGCACCCGGGCGGTGTCGAGCGTGGGCAAGGCCGCCGGCACCGGCTCGGCGGCCGGCCGGGCCCGGCTGCGCTGCAGCGCCTCGGCGACCTCGCGCAGCCGCGGGTCGGCGCGCAGGTCTTCCAGGTCGACCGCGAGCTTGCGCCGCCAGTTGGGCCATTGCTGTTCGTTGGTGCCGGGCAGGTTGGGCTGCTCGACCTGGAGCAGCACGTCTTCCAGCTGCACGCCCACCAGCTGCGCCGCGGTGCGGCCGAGGAACTCGTGCACCCGCGCGCTGAAGCCGGCGTCGATGTCCGCGGGCAGGGGCGCGGCCGCCGGTTCGGCCGGCTGCAGGCCTTCGGCCTGCAAGGCGAGTTGCAGGCGCGCGCGGTCCGCGGCGCGCTCGACCACGTGCCGGCGGCAGGTGGTCTCCTCGGGGTACAGGCCCAGCCGGCGCCGGTCGGCGATGTCGCGCCCCAGCCACCAGCCGCGCAGCGTCGGCAGGTCGTGGGTGCCGATCACCGCCAGGGCCCGCGCGGGCCACTGGCGCGGTGGACGCACCAAGCCGGCGTCGTCGCGCTCGAAGTACAGCGGCCGGTACGACAGCAGCCTGCGTCGGGCCATGGCGTCGCGCACGTCCGGGGCGACGTTGCCCAGGTCCTCGCCGATGACGAGGCAGTGCTGGCGCCGGCTTTCGAGCGCGACGATGCCCATCAGCTCGTGCATCGGATAGTGCACGTAGGTGCCGTGCCGCCCGCCGTGCGCCGGGTGGATCCAGAACAGCCTCATCAGCGCCATCACGTGGTCCAGCCGCAGGGCGCCGGCAGCGCGCATGTTCGCGCGCAGCGTCGCGATGAAGGGGGCATGGCCCCGGGCGCGCAACGCCTCGGGCCGCACCGGCGGCAGGCCCCAGTCCTGGCCGCCGGGGTAGGCGTCTTCCGGCGGTGCGCCGACGTGCACGCCCAGCGCGTACACCTGCGGCGCCGACCAGGTCTCCGAGCCGCCGGCGCTGGCGCCGACCGCGAGGTCGCGGTACAGGCCGATCGGCATGTCCAGCGCGAGCGCGCGCTGCTGCACCGCTTCCAGCTGCAGGGCGGCGTGCCATTGCAGCCAGGCGTGGAAGTCGACGCGTTCGGCATGGGCGGCTTCGAAACCGCGGATCGCGGCGCCGTGCGGGTCGCGCCAGGCCTCGGGCCAGGCCGCCCAGCCCCAGACGCTCGCATCCTGGGCGTGCAAGTGGGCCTGCACCGCTTCGAGCAGGGCATGGCAGTGCAGGTCGTGGCCCTGTTCGCTGCGGAAGCGCCGGAATGCCAGTGCGGAGTCGGTGTCGGCGGCCAGGTGCTGCGCCCGGAAGTGTCGGTACAAGGTCTCCAGCACCTCGCGCTTGCAGGCGGCCACGCCGGCGTAATCCACCAGCTCGGCCTCGCGCAGCTGGCGCAGCCGCTGGCGGAAGGCCGGGGCCGCCACCTGGCGTCGCGCCGCCTCGCACTCGGCGTATTCGGGCAGGGCCTCGACGTCCAGGTACAGCGGGTTGAGCCAGCGGCGGCTGGAGGGGCTGTAGGGACTGGCATGTTCCGGGGCATGCATGAACAGCGCGTGCAGCGGGTTGACGCCGACGAAGGCACCGCCCAGCGCGGCGGTGACCTCGACCAGCTGCGCGAGGTCCGAGAAGTCGCCCATGCCCCAGTTGCGCGACGAGCGCAATGCGTAGACCTGCACGCACAGGCCCCACAGGCGTTCGCCGGCCGCAAGCGCCGGCGGCAGGTGGCAGGCGGCCGGGCAGACGATCACCCGGCTGCATGCGCCTGCGGCCAGCAGCGCGTGGTAGCCCTGCGGCAGGTCGGCCGGCAGGCGGATCGCATGGCCCACGCCGTCGGCCTCGGCCGTGCCTTCGAGCACGCCGCCGTCCTCGACCTGCAGCGTCCAGCGCACGTCGTGGCCGGGCGCCTGCAGCGGGACGGCGACCGGCGTGCCGGCCTGGGCCACCACCACCGGCGGCAGGACCTCGGCCGTGCGGGCCGCCTCCAGGGCCTGCAGGCTGCGCTGCGCGGCGTCCTCGTCGCGGGCATCGAGCCCGAGCGCGGCGAGGAGGTCGCGCAGCGCCTCGGCCGGCACGTCCTGCTCATGGCCCCAGAAGTCGCGATAGCGGATCGCCACGCCGGCGTGCTCGCACAGCGCGCGCAATGCGGGGCCGGGCTGCGTGTTCATCGTGCCGACTCCCGTCCCCAGTGCCAGCGGCCGGACCAGGCCCCCGCCGTGGTGCCGGACATCTCGCCGACGGCATGCAGCAGCGCCGCGTCCTGCAGCGCCGGCAGGTCGGTGGCGACGGCCTGCGGTTGCGGGCCGAGGTTGACGCACATGTCCAGCGCCTCGCCTCCGTCGAAGCGCCAGCGCACTTGCAGCATGCGGGCGCCGGGCATCCGTGCCTCGTGCCGGCCGGTCAGCAGGCGCGGCAGGTGCGGCGCCAGCACGCGCCGGCGCACGGCCAGCAACGCGGCATGCAGCTCGCGCCAGGCTCGCGAGCCGGCGGCCTGCGCCTGCGCCCAGTCGAGCTTGCAGCGCGCGAAGGTCTGCGGGCTGCACGGGTCGGGCAGTTCGTCGCGCGCGGCGGCCTCGGCGTAGCGCGGAAAGTGCGCGAACTCGCGACGGCGCCCCTCGCGCACTGCCTCGCGCAGATCGCCGTCCCAGTCCGCGAAGTAGAGGAAGGGCGTGGTGGCGCCGAACTCCTCGCCCATGAACAGCAGCGGCGGCGCGGGTGCGAGCAGCAGGATGGCCGCGGCCAGCTGCACCGCCTGCGGGTCGGCCAGGGCAAGCAGCCGCTCGCCGAACGCGCGGTTGCCGATCTGGTCGTGGTTCTGCAGGAAGTTGACCGTGGTGCCGAGCGGCAGCGTGCTGCGGGCGGCCTGCCGCGGACGTGCATGCTCGGCGTTGTGCGGTCCGCCTTCGCGGGCGAAGCCGTGCGTGAGGCAGCGCGCCAGCTGCGCGACCGGCTGGTCGTACTCGGCGTAGTAGCCGTCGCGCTCGCCGGTCAGCAGCACGTGCAGGGCGTGGTGGAAGTCGCCGTTCCACTGGCCCTCGAAGCGCCCGGCGGTGCCCGGCGCGGCCAGGCGGCTGGCATCGTTGCTGTCGTTTTCCAGCACGAGGTGCACGTGGCGGCCGGGACAGGCCGCGCGCACGCGCTGCGAGAGGCTGGCCATGATGTCGGGTTCGCTGTCGTCGAGCATCGCATGCACGGCGTCGAAGCGCAGGCCGTCGAAGCGGTATTCGTGCAGCCAGTACAGCGCGTTGTGGATGAAGAACTCGCGCACGGTGTCGCTGCCCGGTCCGTCGAAGTTCATCGCGTCGCCCCAGGCGGTGCGGTGCCGGTCGCTGAAGAACGGCGGGGCGTAGCGGTGCAGGTAGTTGCCGTCCGGGCCGAAGTGGTTGTAGACCACGTCGAGCAGCACCATCAGCCCGAGCCGGTGGGCGGCCTGCACGAAGTGCTTCAGCTCGTCGGGCGTGCCGTAGGCCGGGTGCGGCGCGTAGGGCAGCACGCCGTCGTAGCCCCAGCCGTAGCGGCCGGGGAAGGTGGCCAACGGCATCAGCTGCACCGCGGTGATGCCGAGCCCGGCCAGCGCCGGCAGCCGCGCCTCGGCCGCGGCGTAGGTGCCGTCCGGCGTGTAGCTGCCGACGTGCAGCTCGTGGATCACCGCTTCGTGCCAGGGGCGGCCGCGCCACCCTGCCTCCCAGGCGAAGGCCCGGGGGTCGACGAGCTGGCTGGGCCCGTGCGGGCCTTGCGGGTTGAAGCGCGACGCCGGGTCGGGCACCAGGAGGTCGCCGTCGATCTCCCAGCGATAGAGGTCGCCCGGGCGCGCCCCGGGGGCCTCGGCGTCGTACCAGCCGTGCGGGCCGGCCCGCGCCTCGATGCGCTCGTCCCCCAGCCACAGCGCGGCACGACGCGCGGCCGGAGCCCACAGCCGGAACCCGGCACCACCGTCGGGGCGCAACCGGGCGCCGAAGGGCATGTCATGCTGAAAGTGCATCGGCAGGATCCTCGGTGCTGGCCTGGGTGAGGATGGCGATCGAGCGGGCGCCGACGACGTACTCGCCACGCACGGGCCGGCCTTCGTGCTGCGGCAGGCCGCTGGGCGTGCGCGTGTCGAAGCGCGGCACCCACGCGTCGCCGCGCAGCGGCGGCAGCACGAACGGCAGCGGGTTGCGCTGGCCGTTGACGAGGATCAGCACCGAATCTCCGCACAGCGGTGCGCCGCGCTCGTCGACCTCGCCGGTCTGCCAGCCGCACACCAGCGCGCCCATCGCGCCGGGGCCGGGCTGCTCCCACTCGGCGGGCGTCATCGGCTCGCCGTTCGGCTGCAGCCAGGCGATGTCGCGCACGCCGCCGGCATCCGGCTCGCCGTGGAAGAAGGTGGTGCGCCGCAGGGCCGGCTGGGCCTTGCGGAAGGCGATCAGCCGCTGCACGTAGTCGAGCAGGCGCTGCCGGCGTTCGTCGAGCTGCCAGTCGTGCCAGCTGACTTCGTTGTCCTGGCAGTAGCCGTTGTTGTTGCCGCGCTGGGTGCGGCCGACCTCGTCGCCACCCAGCAGCAGCGGCGTGCCGAGCGAGACGAACAGCGTGGTCAGCAGGTTGCGCTTCTGGCGTTCGCGCAGCGCCAGCACGACTTCGTCGTCGGTCTCGCCTTCGGCACCGCAGTTCCAGCTGCGGTTGTGGTTCTCGCCGTCGCGGTTGTCCTCGCCGTTGGCTTCGTTGTGCTTGTGCTGGTAGCTCACCAGGTCGTGCAGCGTGAAGCCGTCGTGCACGGTCACGAAGTTGACGCTGTCGGTGGGGCTGCGGCCGCGCCGCTGGTAGAGGTCGCTCGAGCCGCACAGGCGGCGCGACAGCTCCGGCAGGTGCCCCGGCTCCCCGGCCCAGAAGGCGCGCACGGTGTCGCGGTAGCGGCCGTTCCACTCGGCCCAGCCGGCCGGGAAGCCGCCCACCTGGTAGCCGCCATCGCCCAGGTCCCAGGGCTCGGCGATCAGCTTCACATGGGCCAGCACCGGGTCCTGCGCGATGGCCGAGAACAGCCCGGCCAGCGGATCGAATCCGGCCGGGCCGCGCCCCAGCACGGTGGCCAGGTCGAAGCGGAAGCCGTCGACGTGCATCTCGCCGACCCAGTAGCGCAGGCTGTCCATGATCAGGCGCACGACGACCGGGTGGCGGGTGTGCAGGGTGTTGCCGGTGCCGGTGACGTCGTCGTAGCGCCGCGGGTCGTCGTGGCGGAGCCGGTAGTAGGCCGGGTTGTCGATGCCGCGCCACGACAGCGTCGGCCCCAGCTGGTTGCCTTCGGGCGTGTGGTTGTAGACCACGTCGAGGATCACTTCCAGGCCGGCGGCGTGCAGCGCCTTGACCATCTGCTTGAACTCCTGCACCGTGCCCGAGGCGCTGTAGCGCAGCTCCGGCGCGAAGAAGCCCAACGTGTTGTAGCCCCAGTAGTTGCGCAGCCCCAGCTCGACCAGGCGGTGGTCGTCGACGAAGGCGTGCACCGGCAGCAGGTCCACCGCGGTGACGCCCAGGCGACGCAGGTGCTCGGTCACCGGCGGCGAGGCCAGCCCGGCGTAGGTGCCGCGCCAGGCGGCGGGGACGTCCGGGTGGCGCTGCGTGAGGCCCTTGACGTGGGCCTCGTAGAAGACCGTGTCACGCCATGGCACCTGGGGCGGGGCGTCGTCGCCCCAGTCGAAGCGCTCGTCGATCACCTGGCACCTGGGCATGTCGGCCGCGTTGTCCTGCGTGCTGAAGGAGAGGTCGGCGTCCTCGGCGCCGCGCACGTAGCCGTAGTGCGCATCGCTCCAGCGCAGCGCACCGACGATGGCCCGGGCATACGGGTCGATCAGCAGCTTGTGCGGGTTGCAGCGCAGGCCCTGTTCGGGGCGGTAGGGACCGTGCACCCGGTAGCCGTACAGGTCGCCCGGCGCGCCGCCCGGTACGTAGCCGTACCAGACGTTGCCACGGTGGGCCAGGTCGAGGCGGCGCCGCTCCTGGCCGCCGTCCCGGTCGAACAGGCACAGCTGCACCTGCTCGGCCACGCCCGAGTACAGCGCGAAGTTCACGCCATGCCCGTCCCAGGTGGCGCCCAGCGGCCAGGGGCGGCCGGTTCTCGCGTGCGGCTTCTTCGGCATGCCGGGTCCCGCACGTTCATGCGCCAGGCGGGCAGGCGGGGTCCGTGGCAAGCCGCGGTTTCACGGGTCGCCCGCGGGCCGGCTCGCGCGTATGCTGGTGCGCCATGGACTGCTCCCTGTCGTGCCACGAAGGTGCGTGCAGCGTCCTGGCTGCCGCACGCTGGCTAGGAGGCAATCGGTGTGCCTCGCAATCCGCCGCGCCGGGGGCAGCCACGGTGACGGCAGCGCGCCACGCCTGCGTGGCATGGATGCGACGCCACCGCCGCATCGCCCGGCGCCCGGCGCGCGGGCCTGACGCTTGCCCTGATCGCGCGCCGCGCCGACCTGTACGACGATCCCGGCGACCTGCGTGCCGTTGCGTGCGCTGAACCCACCCCCCATCAGAGAGAGGAGACCGTCATGAACCGCAATCGTCGACGCCTGATCACCGCCGCGGGCCTCGCGCCGGTGGCCGCCGCGCTGCCCGGCATGGCCTGGGCCCAGCCGCTGTTCGAATCCATCCTGATGTTCGTGCCCGCCGCGCCCGGTGGCGGCTGGGACGGCACGGCGCGTGCGGTCGAGCAGGCCTGCAAGGCCGCCGGCCTGGTGGGCAGCTTCCAGTTCGAGAACGTGGGCGGTGCCGCCGGCATGGTCGGCCTGCCGCGCTTCGTCTCGCAGCGCAAGGGGCAGGGCAACGCGATGATGGTCGGCGGCTCGGTGATGGTGGGTGGCGGCATCGCGAACAAGAGCCCGGTCACGATCAAGGACGTGGTGCCGCTGGCACGCCTGACCGAGGAGGCCGGCGTCATCGTCGTGCCGGCCAACAGCCCGTACAAGAGCTGGAACGATCTGGCTGCCGCCTTCAAGGCCGACCCGCGTGCGGTCAGCGTGGCAGGCGGCTCCTCGGGCGGCACCGACCACCAGTTGCTCGGCATGATCCTCAAGACGCTGGGCAAGGACCCGCGCCAGGGCGCCTACGTGGCGTTCGCCGGCGGCGGCCCGGCCAACGCGGCCATCATCGGCGGCCAGGTCTCGGCGGGCATTTCGGGCTACTCGGAGTTTGCCGAGCAGATCCAGGCCGGGCGCATGCGCGCGCTGGCCGTGTCGGGCAGCAAGCGCATCCCGGGCGTGGACGTGCCGACGCTGCAGGAGCTGGGCGTCGACGTGGCCACCGCCAACTGGCGAGCGCTGTTCGGCGCGCCGGGCATCAGCGCGCAGCAGCGCGCCGCGCTGATCGAGCTGCTGACCCGCATGCACGACACCCCCGCCTGGAAGCAGGTGCTGGAGCAGCGCAAGTGGACCGACACCTTCCTGGCCGGAGACGCGTTTGCCGAGTTCCTCGCCAAGGACATCGCGGCCACGGAAACGGTGATGAAGGACCTGGGGCTGGCCTGATGCACGGCGCGGCTGCACCCAAGCGGCGCGGTGCCCTGGGCCTGGGGCTGCTGCTGGCCGCGTTCACCGGCATCGCGATCTGGCAGGTCACGCTGATCCCCGAGCCGCCCGGCTACACGCCGGTGGGCGCCACGGCGATGCCCGCGGCGGTGGCCGCCGTGCTGGCGGTGCTGGTGCTGGCGTACCTGGTGGCGAGCTGGCGCGGACGCAGCCCGGACGCGCTGCACGACGAGGTCGAGGGCCCGCTGCCCGGTCGCGTGGCCCGTTCGGCCTGGATGGTCGCCGGCCTGGCCGCGCTCGTGCTGCTGACGCCGGGCTTCGGCATCGGGGCGGCCGGGGTGCCGGCCTTCGCGCTGATCGCGCGCGCCTTCGACAGCCGGCGCTGGCTGCGCGACCTGCTGATCGGGCTGGCGGTGAGCGGCGCGCTGTGGCTGCTGTTCCAGCAGCTGCTGGGGCTGCAGCTCGGGCCCTTCGTCCACTGGCCGGGATGAGGCGCGGATGGAGACCTTCGACGCGCTGATGGGCGGCTTTGCCGCCGCGCTGCAACCTCAGATCCTGATCTACGGCTTCATCGGCTGCCTGCTCGGCACGCTGGTGGGCGTGCTACCCGGCATCGGGCCGGCGCTGACCATCGCGCTGCTGCTGCCGCTGACCTACAAGGTGCCGGCCGCGGCGATGTTCGTGATGTTCGCCGGCGTCTACTACGGCGCGATGTACGGCGGCTCGACCACCTCCATCCTGATCAACACGCCGGGCGAGTCGGCCACCGTGGTCACCGCGCTGGAGGGCTACAAGATGGCGCGCCGCGGCCGCGCCGGGCCGGCGCTGGCGACGGCGGCGATCGGCAGCTTCGTCGCCGGCACGATCGGCACGCTGGCGCTGACCTTCTTCGCGCCGTGGATCGTCGAGGCGGCGCTGAGGTTCGGTCCGGCGGAATACTTCAGCCTGATGGTGCTGTCGCTGGTCGCCGTCACCGCGGTGCTCGGCTCCTCGGTGCTGCGCGGGCTGATCTCGCTGTGCATGGGCCTGCTGTTCGGGCTGGTCGGGGTGGACCTGCAAAGCGGGCAGCCGCGTTTCACCTTCGGCACGGCCGAGCTGCTGGACGGCATCGAGTTCACCGCCGCGGCGGTCGGCCTGTTCGCCGTCGGCGAGGCGCTGTACCTGGCCTGGCAAGGGCGCCAGAGCCAGAGCGAGGTGCTCAAGGTCAGCGGCCGCCTGTGGCTCGGCAAGGAGGACTGGCGGCGCAGCTGGAAGCCCTGGCTGCGCGGCGCGCTGTTCGGCTTCCCGATCGGGGCCATGCCCGCCGGCGGCGCCGAGCTGCCGACGCTGCTGTCCTACTACACCGAGAAGAAGCTTTCCCGCCACCCGGAGGAGTTCGGCCAGGGCGCGATCGAGGGCGTGGCCGGGCCGGAGGCCGCCAACAACGCCTCGGCCGCCGGCGTGCTGATGCCGCTGCTGACGCTGGGCATCCCGACCTCGGCCACCGCCGCGGTGATCCTGTCGGCCTTCGAGGGCTACGGCCTGCAGCCAGGGCCGATGCTGTTCACGTCGGAGTCCGGGCTGGTGTGGACGCTGATCGCGAGCCTGTACATCGGCAACGTCATCCTGCTGCTGCTCAACCTGCCGCTGGTGGGGCTGTGGGTGAAGCTGCTCAGCATCCCGGCGCCGCTGCTGTATGCCGGCATCGTGCTGATCTCGACGGTCGGGGTCTACGGCGCGAGCAACTCGGTCTTCGACGTCGGCCTGCTGTACGCGTTCGGCGCGCTGGGCTACGCGATGCGACGCTTCGACTTCCCGGTCGCGCCGCTGGTGGTCGGGCTGATCCTCGGGCCGATGATGGAGCAGTCGATGCGCCAGGCGCTCACGATCAGCCAGGGCCAGTGGAGCACCTTCGTGACCCGGCCGCTGTCGGGCAGCCTGCTGCTGATCGCGGCGCTGCTGCTTGCCCTGCCGCCGCTGTTCGCGTGGCGGCGGCAGCGCGCGGCCGCACGGCAGGCGGTGCAGGACCAGCCGGCCTGAGCCCTCACGCGACCGCGCATGGCGTTTGCCTGCCTCCTTCTACCAGGAGGATGCCGCGATGAGCAGAAAGTACGGAGTCGAGATGCCCGGCACGCTGGAACGCTCGTCCGACAAGGCGCAGCGCACCTATGCCAAGGCGCTGCGCAGTGCCGAGGACAGCTACGGCAGCGGCGCACGTGCCGCCCGCACTGCCTATGCTGCCTTGAAGCACGGCTTCGAGAAGGTGGGCGACCGGTGGGTCGCCAAGGCACGCAAGGGGCCGTCCGATGCCCAGGCCGCGCAGTCGGGACGCGCCGCGCGCGAACGCCCCAAGGCCACCGCGGGCGGCGTGGACGTGCGGGGCCACACGCGCCAGGAGCTGTACGCCCAGGCGCAGGCCCTGGGCATTGCCGGGCGTTCGCGCATGGGCAAGGAGGAACTGGCGCGCGCGGTGGCCCGGCACCGCCACTGAGGCACCGCTTCAGCGCAGCACTAGCGCCAGGGCCAGCGCCAGCAGCCCGGCGGTGAGGGTGGCGATGGCTTCCGGCGCGTGGTGGTGCAGCCACCACTGCCAGCTGGTGCGCCGCGCGCCGTGGTCGAAGCGACCGTGCGCGCCGTGGTCGCCCGGCACCGGGGCATGCAGGTTGTCGGGGTGGCCGGGCGGCAGGGGGGTGTCGCTGCGCTGGCCACGGTAGCCCTGCCGCGCGAGCAGCCGGTCGAGCAGTCCGGGGGCAAGCTTCTGCGCCAGCATGGCCTGCCAGGCCGGAAAGCCCACCGTGACCTCGCGGCGCGGGTGGCGGCTGGCCCACACGATGGCCTGCGCGGCGAGTTCGGGCTGGAAGACCGGTGGCACCGGTCGTGGCCTGCAGGGCAAGGTGGTGCGCGCCCAGTCGAACTGCGGGGTGTTGAAGGCCGACAGCTGGACCATGGTCAGCGCCACCGCGCTGCGGTCATGGATCAGCTCCGAACGCAGCGAGTCGGTGAAGGCGCGCAACGCCGCCTTCGCGCCGCAGTAGGGGGCCTGCAAGGGGATCGATCGGTACGCCAGCGCCGAGCCCACCTGCACGATGACACCGCGGTTGCGCGGCTTCATGTGGCGCAGCGCGGCAAGCGTGCCCCACACCGCGCCCAGGTAGGTGACCTCGTTGGCACGGCGTAAGTCGTCCGGGACGATCTGCTCGCAAGGGGCGTAGAGGGTCGCCATCGCGTTGTTGACCCACACGTCGATGTGGCCCCAGGCCTCGATCACGCGCGCGGCCGCGGCGTCCACCTGGGCGGCGTCGGCGACGTCGGTGGGCAGCACCAGCGCGCGCCCGCCGGCCGCTTCGACCTCGCGCCGCGCGGCTGCCAGTCCGTCGGTCCCGCGCGCCAGCAGCGCCACCCAGGCCCCGCGCGCCGCGAAGGCGCGCACCGTGGCGCGGCCGATGCCGGCCGAGGCCCCCGTCACCACCACGATCAGCGGCTCGCTCGTGCGCATGGGGTCTCCCTGTCGGTGGAGGCAACCGGTTCAGCGCGCCGGCCGGTCGGCGCGCAGCAGCCGGTCCCCCTGGTCGCGGAAGTCCGGGTCGTCGAGATCCGGCCACCGGTCTTCGTCGAAGCTCGTGAACGGGTCCAGCTGGTCGCGCGGGACGTTGAGCAGCGCGTCGCCGCCGCGTCCCTGCGGCACACTCAGGGCACCCAGGGGCAGCGGCAGCAGCTTGTCGCCGGGCTGCCAGCGCTCGTCCAGCTCCAGCACGACATAGCGCAGCTCGCTGCGGCCCAGGTTGACGATCACGTCCTCGATCTCGCCCAGCTCCCGGCCGTCGCGGTCCTCCACGTCCAGGCCGAGCAAGCGGGTGATGCGCATCAGGCGCTCGCCGCTGTCCCGGCGAGGGGCCACGTCGCTGCCGAAGTGGCGGTCGACCGCGTCGCGGTAGGGATGGTCCTGCCAGTCGGGCCATCGGCTGCGCTCGAAGCCCGGGGCCCGCTCGACGCGCCCGCGTGGCAGGTCCAGCACCCACCGGGCGCCGGTCCACTGCAGCGTGCTGACCGGCACGGCATGCAGTTTCTCGCCCAGCCCCAGGACGCCGCCGAAGGCGAGGATGGCGTAGTGCAGCCGCCCGTAATGGAGGTCGACGATCAGGTCGCGAACCTCGCCCAGGTCCCGTCCCTGCGGGTCGCGCACCTCGCGGCCGAGCAGGCGGCTGGCGCGCAGGTCGGGCGAGGCCGAGACCGGCCCGCGAGGGGTGCCGGCATCCGCCGCCAGGGCCGGCCAGGCGGCGGCCAGCATGAGGGCAAGGCCGCAAGTGGCGGCCAGCAGCCCGGCACGGCGGCCAGATCGGGTACTCGGCATCGGGGCTCCCGGACAAGCACATGCACGCCCCGCTTGCGGCAAGGGGCGTACCCGCAGCGCGGAGGGGGATCAGGGCAGCGCGGGCATCGCCTGTGCGATCACCATGCGGTCACGCGGCAGCGCCGGCGCGCGCGTCATGTCCAGCGTGAGGTCCTGCTCGGGCACGGCATAGCGCAGCCGGGTGGCGAAGAACCGCGCCGAGCGCTGCATCAGCTCCAGCGCGATGGCCTCGCCCGGGCAACGGTGGCCGAGGTGCGGGTCGCCGCCGCCTTGCGGCACGAAGTCGAACCGGCCGGGCGTGCGCTCGCGAAAACGCTCCGGCTGGAAGGAGAGGGGATCGTGCCAGGTGCGCGGGTCGAGGTTGGTGCCGTACAGGTCCAGCAGCACCCGGCGGCCGGCAGGGAAGGCGTAGCCGTTCCATTCGAAATCCTCGCGCACGCGAGCGACCACCGCCGGGAAGAAGGGATAGCAGCGCCGCACCTCGTGCACGAAGCATTCGGCGTAGTCGCCGTTGCTGCGCTGCTGCAGCGCCAGCGCGCATTCGGGGTGGCGGTGCAAGGCATGCGCGACGAAGACGACGTAGACCGACACCGCCACGGTCGGGCGCAACAGGTTCAGCAGTTCGACCGCGGCCACCGGCACGGGCAGGCGCTGGCCCCCTGCGTCGCGGTGCATGGCGACGGTCGCGAGGGCACTGCCGGCGCGCACCGGCTGCCGTCCCTGCCGCACCGCCTCGACGAGTCGGCCCGCCCAGGCCTCGCAACGCTTGCGCGCCGCGCGCGCATGAAAGTGGCCGCGGCCCGGGGCGGCGGCCTGGTCGAACAGCGCCACGAGGTCGGCGCAGCGGCCCGCTTCCTCGGCCTCGGGCCAGGGCACGTCGGCCCAGGCGCACACCGCCCTCGCCAGCGGCAGGTGCAGCGCCTCGTAGAGCCTCACGCGCCGCTGGCCGATCCAGCCGGCGGCACTGCGGTCCAGCTGCTCCTGGTAGCGCTGCCCGAGCTCGGCCACCGCGGCCGGTTGCATCAGCGCCATGAACAGCGCCTTGCGGTGGTGGTGGCCCGCACCGTCCAGGCCCTGCACGCCACCGTTGCCGAGCAGCGTCGCGCGCAACGGCCCGGGCGCCGCGCCGGCACGCACGAAGCGCTGCGGGTCGTAGAACAGCGCAGCGGCGGCCGGGCCGGTCATGCAGATGGCCGGTTGCAGCAGCAGGCGCGCCTCGAACAGGTCGGTGCCGAATGCCCGGCATTGCTCGCCGATGTAGCGGTACGGATCGGCGAGCAGGGCCAGGCTGCTGTCCAGCCGGGGGTCGCGGGGCATGCGGGACACGGGTCACCTCCGTGGAGCTGCGGAGGTTTCGGCAACCGGCGTGCCTTCGCGTGGGCGCCGGTCAGGGCTGTTCTTCGGCGACGACCAGCAGGCGTTGGCGCAGCACCCCGTGCACCGAGCCGATCGCGGTGATGCGCAACGGGGAGCCGACCGGCACGGGACAGCGGAAGCTCACGTCCAGCGTGTCCTGGCCCGGGTGCGTCGGCACCTCGCGCGACCACTGGTGGCGGCCGTCGACCAGCACGCGCAGGCCGTGGCGGGCCGGTGCGTCGCCGCGGTGCGTGACGACGAAGGTGCACGACACCTCGAACAGGCGGTCGCGCACGGCATCGGCCGGGATGTCCAGGTGGGCGACGTCGCCGCTGCCGGCATCGGTCTCCCAGTGCTCGGGAACGGAGGGCGTGCTCATGCGAGGCAGCCCGGCACGCGCGCCCGGGCCGGGCGGATCGGAAAGAAAAACGGCATCGTTCGGCGCAAGCTCATCGCGTCATTCCTGGCGCAAAGGCCGACATGCTAGCGCGCTTGGCCGGGCCGGCCGCGGGCACAGGGATTGCCGCGCGCCATGCGCACCTGCGGCATGCAGGCATACGGCCCCACGCGGCAAGGACGACCGATGCACGAACAAGGCAGGCGGGCCGCACGGCCCGCCGCGATCACCGACCACGACGTCTACCTGTTCCGGGAAGGCACGCATGCGCGGCTGCACGAAAAGCTCGGCTGCCACCTGGATCCGGGCGGCGGTGCGCGCTTCGCCGTCTGGGCGCCCAACGCCAGTGCCGTGTCGGTGACCGGCGAGTGGAACGGCTGGTCGCCCGGGGCCGACCGGCTCGCGCCTCGCCCCGACGGCAGCGGCATCTGGGAAGGCCATGCCCCCGCGGCCCGCCACGGGCAGGTCTACAAGTACCGCGTGCACGGGCAGGGAGGTTACGTGGTCGACAAGGCCGACCCGTTCGCGGTCCATGCGGAAGTGCCGCCGGCGACCGGCTCGCGCATCTGGAGCCTGGACCACGAATGGCAGGACGAGGGGTGGATGCGCACGCGCGCGGCACGCAACGCACTCGACGCGCCGGTCTCGATCTACGAGCTGCACGCAGGCTCGTGGCGGCGCGCCGACGGGCAGCCCTTGGGCTACCGCGAGCTTGCCCACGCGCTGGCGGAGTACGTGCAGGCGATGGGCTTCACCCACGTGGAGCTGCTGCCCGTCACCGAGCACCCGTTCTACGGCTCCTGGGGCTACCAGACCACCGGCTATTTCGCGCCCACGGCGCGCTACGGCACGCCGCAGGACTTCATGTACTTCGTCGACCACCTGCACCGCCACGGCATCGGCGTGCTGCTCGACTGGGTGCCGTCGCATTTCCCGACCGACGAGCACGGCCTGCAGTACTTCGACGGCACGCACCTGTACGAGCACGCCGACCCCCGCCAGGGCTTCCATCCGGACTGGAACTCCAGCATCTTCAACTACGGCCGCCTCGAGGTGCGCAGCTTCCTGCTGTCCTCGGCGTTGTACTGGCTGGACACCTACCACCTGGACGGGCTGCGCGTCGACGCGGTGGCCTCGATGCTGTACCTGGACTACGGCCGCCGGCCGGGCGAATGGATCCCCAACGTGCACGGCGGCAAGGAGAACCTGGACGCGATCGATTTCCTGCGCGAGCTCAACCGCGCCGTGTACCGCGAGCACCCGGACGTGATGACGGTGGCCGAGGAATCGACCGCCTGGCCGATGGTCTCGCGCCCGACCCACCTGGGCGGGCTCGGGTTCGGCATGAAGTGGAACATGGGCTGGATGCACGACACGCTGTCGTTCATGAAGGAAGACCCGATCCATCGCATGTACCACCTGGGACGGCTGAGCTTCTCGCTGGTCTATGCCTTCAACGAGAACTTCGTGCTCGCGCTCTCGCACGACGAGGTGGTGCACGGCAAGGGCTCGCTGCTCAGCCGCATGCCCGGCGATCCCTGGCGGCAGTTCGCCAACCTGCGCGCGCTGTACGGCTACATGTGGACCCATCCCGGCAAGAAGCTGCTGTTCATGGGTGGCGAGTTCGGCCAGCGCCGCGAGTGGACGCACGAAGGCGAGCTCGACTGGCACCTGGCGCAGCTGCCCGACCATGGGGGCGTGCAACGCTACATGCAACAGCTCAACCGCGTGCTGCGAGAGGAACCGGCGCTGCACGAGGTGGATTTCGAGCCGGCCGGCTTCGAGTGGATCGAGGCCAACGACACCGAATCGACCGTGATCGCCTTCCTGCGCAGGGGCAAGGCTGCGCAGGCCGCCACGCTGCTCGTGGTGTGCAACTTCACGCCCGAGCCGCGCACCCGCTACGTGGTCGGCGTGCCGGCGCCGGGGCATTGGCGCGAGATCGTCAACAGCGACGCGCAGGAGTTCGGCGGCGCCGGCTGGGGCAACCTGGGCGGCGTCGACGCGGTGCCGCAGCCGGCCCACGGGCAGCCGCAGTCGGTGAGCCTCACGCTGCCGCCGCTGTCCACCATCGTGCTGAGGCACGAGGCCCATGGCTGAGGCCCGTCGCCGCCCTGCGCGCAAGGGCGCCGTCCCCGACGGGCGCGTGCGTGCCGTGATCGATGCCGTGCACCCCTGCGTCGACGGGCGCCGGTTCGCGGTCAAGCGCATCGCCGGCGAGCCGGTGCAGGTGGAGGCGCATGTCTTCGCCGACGGCCACGACACGCTGCGCGTGCTGCTGCTGTGGCGCGCCGAGGCGGACGCCGGCTGGCAGGAAGTGGAGATGCAGCAGCGCTACAACGACGAGTGGCTGGCCGGCTTCACGCCCCCGGCCCCAGGCCGCTACCGCTACACCGTCACGGCCTGGGTGGACCACTTCCGGTCCTGGCGGCACGAGCTCGAGCGCCGCACCGATCCCGAGGACATCCGCGTCGCAGCGCTGGCCGGCGGCGTGCTGCTGGAGGAGGCCGCCGCACGCGCCGGCGGAGCCGACCGCAGCCGCCTCAAGGACTGGGCGCGGCGGCTGCGCGGCGCCGCGGCCGGGCCGGGGGCAGCCACCGACACGCAGGCGCTCAAGGCCCTGGCGCTGGATGCGGAGCTGGCCGAGCTGGCCGACCGCCATCCCGACCGCAAGTTCGCGGCGATCCACCCGGTGGAGCTGCCGCTGGTGGCCGACCGCCAACGCGCGCGCTTCAGCACCTGGTACGAGCTGTTCCCGCGCTCGGCCGCGCCCGAACCGGGCCGGCACGGCAGCTTGCGCGACGTCGAGGCGCGCCTGCCGTACGTGGCCGAGCTCGGCTTCGACGTGCTTTACCTGCCGCCGATCCATCCGATCGGGCGAACCAGGCGCAAGGGCAGGAACAACACCCTGACGGCCGCACCGGACGACGTGGGCAGCCCCTGGGCGATCGGCGCGGAAGAGGGCGGCCACAAGGCGGTGCATCCGGAGCTGGGCACGCTGGAGGACTTCCGGCACCTGGTGGAGCGCGCGCGCGACCACGGCATCGAGATCGCGCTGGACATCGCCTTCCAGTGCGCGCCCGACCATCCGTACGTCCAGGAACACCCCGAGTGGTTCCGCTGGCGCCCGGACGGCACGGTGCAGTACGCCGAGAACCCGCCGAAGAAGTACCAGGACATCTACCCGTTCAACTTCGAGAGCAGCGACTGGCAGGCGCTGTGGGCAGAGCTCAAGAGCATCTTCGACCACTGGATCGCGCAGGGCGTGAAGATCTTTCGCGTCGACAACCCGCACACCAAGTCGTTCGCGTTCTGGGCCTGGTGCATCGACGCGCTCCAGCGCGAGCACCCCGACCTGATCTTCCTGTCCGAGGCCTTCACCCGCCCCAAGGTGATGCACCGGCTGGCCAAGCTGGGCTACACCCAGTCCTACACCTACTTCACCTGGCGCAACACACGCCAGGAACTGACCGAGTACTTCACCGAGCTGTCGCAGGGGCCGGGCAGGGAGTACTTCCGCCCCAACGTCTGGCCGAACACGCCGGACATCCTGCACGAGGCGCTGCAGTCCGGGCTGCGCTCCGCGTTCATGGCGCGGCTGGTGCTGGCCGCGACGCTGAGCGCCAGCTACGGCATCTACGGGCCGGCCTACGAGCTGATGGAGCACGCGCCGCTCAAGCCGGGCAGCGAGGAATACCTGGACTCCGAGAAGTACCAGCTGCGCCACTGGGACCTCGATCGCGCCGACAGCCTGCGGCACTTCGTCGCGCGCATCAACCGCATCCGGCGCGACAACCCGGCATTGCAGTCCAACGACAGCCTGCGCTTCTTCCCCACGGACAACGAGCAGCTGATCGCCTACGCCAAGCGCAGCGCCGACGGCGACAACGTCATCCTCACCGTCGTGAACCTGGATCCGCACCACGTGCAGTCGGGCTGGCTGGACCTGGAGGCCGAGGCGCTCGGCATCGACGCGGGCCAGCCCTGTCAGGTACATGACTTGCTCACCGATCAGCGCTTCGTCTGGAACGGTACCCGCAACTTCATCCTCCTCGACCCCTCCCAGGTCCCGGCCCACGTGTTCCGCCTGCAACACCGGGGGCGCAGCGAGCAGGACTTCGACGGATTCGATTGAGCAAGGTCCCCCGACATGAACGCCCCGCGCACCCCGCAACTGGCGTCCCCGGACGCCGGCCAGGTCCCGCCCGATGACGACGAGCGGCTCTGGTACAAGGACGCGGTCATCTACCAGCTCAACGTCAAGGCCTTCTTCGACTCCAACGACGACGGCATGGGCGACTTCCGGGGCCTGGCGTCCCGGCTGGACTACATCCGCGACCTGGGGGTCAACACGCTCTGGCTGATGCCGTTCTACCCGTCGCCGCTCAAGGATGACGGCTACGACATCGCCCGCTACGAGGAGGTGCACCCGCAGTACGGCACGCTGGAGGACTTCCAGCTGATGCTGGACGAAGCGCACCGGCGGGGCCTGCGCGTGGTCACCGAACTGGTCATCAACCACACCTCGGACCAGCACCCCTGGTTCCAGCGTGCGCGCCAGGCCCCGCCCGGCTCGCCCGAGCGCGACTTCTACGTCTGGAGCGACACCGACCGGAAGTACCTGGGCACGCGCATCATCTTCACCGACACCGAGACCTCCAACTGGACCTGGGATCCGGTGGCCGGGGCCTACTACTGGCACCGCTTCTTCAGCCACCAGCCGGACCTGAACTTCGACAACCCGCTGGTGCTGGAGGCAGTGTTCAAGGTGATGCGCTTCTGGCTGGACCGCGGCGTGGACGGCTTCCGGCTCGACGCCATCCCGTACCTGGTCGAGCGCGACGGCACCAGCAACGAGAACCTGCCCGAGACCCACGCGGTCATCAAGCAGCTGCGCGCGGCGATCGACGCCCATTACCCGAACCGCTTCCTGCTGGCCGAGGCCAACCAGTGGCCGGAGGACGTGCGCGACTATTTCGGCGACGGCGACGAATGCCACGCGGCGTATCACTTCCCGCTGATGCCGCGCATCTACATGGCGATGGCACAGGAGGACCGCTACCCGGTGGTCGAGATCATGCAGCAGACGCCGGAGATCCCGCCCACCTGCCAGTGGGCCATCTTCCTGCGCAACCACGACGAACTGACGCTGGAGATGGTGACCAGCAAGGAACGCGACTACATGTACAGCATGTACGCCGCCGACCCGCGTGCGCGCATCAACCTGGGCATCCGCCGCCGGCTCGCGCCGCTGATGGACAACGACATGGACCGCATCAAGCTGATGAACAGCCTGCTGCTGTCCATGCCGGGCTCGCCCATCATCTACTACGGCGACGAGATCGGCATGGGCGACAACGTGTTCATCGGCGACCGCAACGGCGTGCGCACCCCGATGCAGTGGAGCCCGGACCGCAACGCCGGCTTCAGCCGCGCCGACCCGCAGCGCCTGTACCTGCCGCCCATCATGGACCCGGTGTATGGCTACGAGTCGGTCAACGTCGAGGCACAGCTGCGCGACCCCTCGTCGCTGCTGAACTGGATGCGCCGCATGCTCGCGGTGCGCAGGACCAGCCACGCCTTCGGGCGCGGTTCGCTGACCTTCCTGCGGCCGGGCAACCGCAAGATCCTGGCCTACCTGCGCGAGCACGGCGAGGACACCATCCTGTGCGTGGCCAACCTGTCGCGCTCGGCCCAGCCGGTGGAGCTGAACCTCTCGGCCTACAAGTCGCGCGTGCCGGTCGAGCTGCTCGGGCGCACCACCTTTCCGCCCATCGGCGAGCTGCCGTACCTGCTGACACTGCCGGCACACGGCTTCTACTGGTTCCGCCTCGCGACCGACGCGGCCGTGCCGACCTGGCACGAGGAGGTGCTGCCCACCGAGGACCGGCCGGTGCTGGTGCTGTTCGACGGCTGGAACAGCCTGTTCCGCGACCACGTCGTGCCCTGGCGCATCGGGCTGGCGCTGAAGATCCGCGAGCAGTTCGAGACCGACACGCTGCCGCGCTACATCGAGGCGCAGCGCTGGTACGCGTCCAAGGGCGAGGCGGTGCAGCGGGTGCGGCTGGTCGACCAGGCGATCTGGGAGTACGGCAACCACAGCTGGATGCTCGCGCTGACCGAGCTGGACGGCCCGGCCGACCGTCCGCGCTACTTCGTGCCGCTCGCCCTGGCCTGGGAGGAGCAGGACGAGGAGCGCTACCGCAGCGTCGCGCTCAACACCGCCGCGCGCATCCGTCAGCAGGCCAACGTCGGCGTGGTCGGCGACGCCTTCCAGGACGACGCGTTCACGCGCGCGGTGATGGCCGCGCTCGGGCAGGCGCGCGAGATCCCGACCGTGCACGGCGTGATCCGCTTCCGCCCGACCGACGCCTTTGCCGAGCTGGCCGGCCCGGACCTGCCGTGGCTGACGATCCGCAAGCCGCAAGGGCAGAGCAGCAACACCCTGGTGACGCTGGACGAGCGCCTGTTCTTCAAGGGCTACCGGCGCCTGCGAGAGGGCATGAACCCCGAGTACGAGATCGGCCGCTTCCTGGCCGAACAGGCCCGCTTCCCGCATTGCGTGCCGGTGGCCGGGGTGATCGAGTACGAAGGCAGCGACGGCAGCCGCGCGACGCTCGGCATCGTGCAGGCCTACGTGCCCAACCAGGGCGACGGCTGGTCCTACACGCTGGACTACCTGGAGCGCTACCTGGAATTGCGCCGCGCCAGCACCGAAGCCGTGCCGCCGGACGTGCACGGTGCCTACCTGGCACTGGTGCGCACGCTGGCCGAACGCACGGCCCAGCTGCACCTGGCCTTTGCTCAGGCGCATGGCGACCCGGCCTTCGAGCCCGAGCCCCTCCGGGCCGAGGACCTCGCGTCATACGCCGAGCGCGCGGGCACACAGGCGCGCGACACGCTGGACCGGCTGGAAGCCGCGTTGCAGACCCTGCCGCCGCGGGTGCTGCCCCTGGCACGCCGCGTCTTCGAGCGCCGCGACGCGGTCCTGCAGTGCATCGCGCAGTCCGCGGCGGCGCCGCAGCACGGGTTGCGCACGCGCCATCATGGCGACTACCACCTGGCGCAGGTGCTGCTGCAGCGCAACGACTTCATCATCACCGACTTCGAAGGGGAGCCGGGCCACAGCTTCGAGGCCCGCCGCGAGAAGCAGTCGCCGCTGAAGGACGTGGCCGGGATGCTGCGCTCCTTCAGCTACGTGCGCGCGGTGGCGCTGCGCCAGGTGGCGCAGACGCCCGAGGAACACGACGCGCTGGTGCCCCATGCGGCCGAATGGGAAGCCCAGGTGCGCCTGGCCTTCCTCGACGCCTACCATGCCACCGCGGGCAGCGCCGGGCTGTACGACACCCTGACGCCGGGCGCCGGGCTGCTGGGGCTGTTCGAGCTGCAGAAGGCGCTGTACGAGCTGCGCTACGAGCTCGATCACCGACCGGACTGGGTGGAGATCCCGCTGCACGGGTTGGCCTCGCTGGTCCCAGGAGGCCCCGATGGAAAGCATTGAAGTGCTGCTCGACCCCGCGCGGGCCTTCCTGTACCAGATCGCGGCCTTCCTGCCGCGGCTCGCGCTGGCGGCAGTGGTGCTGCTGGTGGGCTACCTGCTCGCGCGGGCGCTGCGCTTCGGGCTGGTCAAGGGGCTGCGCGCCGTCAACCTCCACATCGTCACCCAGCGCTCGGGCATGGACGGCTTCCTGCAGCGCGGCGGCACGAGCTCCGACACCGTGGACCTGCTCGGCCGGCTGGCCTACTGGGTGGTGATCCTGGCCGCGCTGATCGTCGCGTTCAACAGCCTGGGCGCGGCCTACGTCACCGAGCTGCTCGGCCGCGTGATGCTGTTCGTGCCGCGCGTCGTCGTCGGGCTGCTGATCCTGGCGTTCGGGATGTACTTCGCTCGCTTCGTCGGCACCTCGGTCACCGCCTACACGCGCAGCATCGGCATCCGCGACGCCGATTCGCTGGGCCGGCTGGCCCGGTACGCCATCACCGCCTTCGTCGTCATCATCGCGCTGGACCAGCTGGACATCGGCGGCGTGATCGTGCGGCATGCCTTCCTGATCCTGCTGGGCGGCATCGTGCTGGCCTTCGCGCTCGCCTTCGGGCTGGGCGGCAAGGACTGGGCCGCCGCGCGGCTGGAGCAGTGGTGGCCCACGCCCGGCCGGTCCCGCCACGACATCGACGATTCCTGACAGCCCGGCCCGGCGCCCCGGGGCCGGCAGGCAGCGCGGGCGCAGCACGCAACGTCTTTCGCAGCATCACCACACAGGCCGACCATGAGATCCTCCGACCGAGAAGCGCCGATCACCGCCGTCTGGCCGGGCAAGCCCTATCCGCGCGGGGCGACCTGGGACGGCGAAGGCGTCAACTTCGCCGTGTTCTCCGAACACGCCGAGAAGGTCGAGCTGGCGCTGTTCGACCCCTCGGGCCGACGCGAGCGCCAGCGCGTCACGATGAAGGAGTGCACCGACCACGTGTGGCACTGCTACCTGCCCGAAGCCCGCCCCGGGCAGACCTACGGCTACTACGTGCACGGGCCTTACCGGCCGGAGGAGGGGCACCGGTTCAATCCGCACAAGCTGCTGGTCGACCCGTACGCCAAGGACTTCGTCGGCGAGCTGCGCTGGAACGACGCGCTGTACGGCTACACCGTCGGCCACCGGAAGGAGGACCTGTCGTTCGACCGCCGTGACAGCGCCCCCTACCTGCCCAAGTGCCGGGTGCTGGAAGCCGCCTTCACCTGGGGCGAGGACCGCCGCCCCGAGATCCCGTGGCACGACATGGTCATCTACGAGCTGCACGTGCGCGGGTTCTCGATGCTCAACCCGAAGGTGCCGGAGCCGCTGCGCGGCACCTACGCCGGGCTGGGGTCGGCGCCCTCGGTCAGCTACCTCAAGCACCTGGGCATCACCACGGTCGAGCTGATGCCGGTGCATTCCTTCGTCAACGACCGCTACCTGGCCGAGAAGGGGCTGCAGAACTACTGGGGCTACAACACCTTCGGCTTCCTGGCTCCGGTGATGCGGTATTCGTACTCGCGCAAGGTCAAGGAATTCAAGACCATGGTCAAGAGCCTGCACTCGGCAGGCATCGAGGTCATCCTCGACGTGGTCTACAACCACACCTGCGAAGGCAACCAGCTCGGCCCGACGCTGTCGCTGCGCGGCATCGACAACGCGGCCTACTACATGCTGTCGGAGGAGAACCCGCGCTACTACAACGACTTCACCGGCTGCGGCAACACGCTCAACCTGATGCACCCGCGCGTGCTGCAGATGGTGATGGACTCGCTGCGCTACTGGGTCGAGGAGATGCACGTCGACGGCTTCCGCTTCGACCTGGCCTCGGCACTGGCACGCGAGCGGGGCAGGGTGGAGCACCTGGGCGGCTTCTTCGACGTGATCCGGCAGGACCCGACGCTCAACCGAGTCAAGCTGATCGCCGAACCCTGGGACCTGGGGCATGGCGGCTACCAGGTCGGCAACTTCCCGCTCGGCTGGGCCGAGTGGAACGACCGCTACCGCGACGGCATGCGCGCCTACTGGAAGGGCGACGGCGGGCTGATCGGGGAGTTCGCCACGCGGCTGACCGGCTCGTCGGACCTGTATGGCCGCTCCGGCAAGCGCCCGCACGCCAGCATCAACTTCATCACCGCACACGACGGCTTCACGCTGCACGACCTGGTCTCCTACAACGACAAGCACAACGAAGCCAACGGCGAGGACAACCGCGACGGCAACAACCACAACCTGTCGTGGAACTGCGGCGCCGAAGGGCCGACCGACGACCCCGGCATCAACGCGCTGCGCGAGCGCCAGAAGCGCAACATGCTGGCCACGCTGCTGCTGTCGCAGGGGGTGCCGATGCTGCTGGCCGGCGACGAGCGCGGGCACACGCAGCACGGCAACAACAACGCCTACTGCCAGGACAACGAGATCAGCTGGATCGACTGGACGCCCACACCCGAGCGCGAGGCGCTGCAGCAGTTCGTGCGCCGGCTGATCGAGCTGCGTTGCGGCCACCCGACCTTCCGCCGGCGCGACTTCTTCGAGGGCAAGGCCCTGCTGGGCGGGCACCTGAAGGACCTGCTGTGGCTCAAGCCCGACGGCACCGAGATGGGCACCGAGGCCTGGGAACACGAGCATGCCCGCTGCCTGGGCGTCTACCTGGCCGGCGCCGGGCTGGACGACGTCTCTCCGCACGGCGAGCCGCTGCAGGATGACGATTTCCTGGTCCTGTTCAACGCGCACGAGAGCGAAATCGCCTTCCACATGCCGCCGCTGGAAGGCGCGCCGTGGACCGCGCTGGTCGACACGCGCCACGACACCGGCGAAGCGCCGCCCACGCAGCACGCACGCGGTGAACACTACCCGCTGCAGGGGCGATCGCTCGCGGTGCTGACGCGCCCCATGCACACGCCGGCCACCCCGGGGTAAGGCACCGCCGCATGCAACGCACGGCCAACGCGTGACATCCGGCCGTTGAATGGGTCACGCGCAGGGCGCGCGCACCCCATCCGGGGGTGGCGGTGCGCCAAACCCTCCCTAAACTGGTCTGCAGTCCATGTGCCAGGAACGACCATGAACCCGCAGATCCTCCCGAGCCGCGACGCGGCTGCCCGCCCGGGACCGGCCCCCGAGGCGGTCGCCGGCCCGGCGCGCGTGCTGCGGCCTGCGGGCCTGGCCGGCTCGCCCAACCTGCTCGACCGCTGCGCCGTCGAGTCGCTGCGGCTGCTGCAGGACAACCTGACGCCGCAGGGCATCCTCGCGGCCAGCCCCACCGAGGCGGCCGAGGCGCGCCGCTACACGCGCATCTTCGGCCGCGACGCCGCGATCTGCGTGCTGGCGATGGCCGGCAGCGGGGTCGAACCGCTGGAGCGCGGCGCGCTGGCCAGCATCGATGCGCTGGCGCGCGCGCAGGCGCCCAACGGCCAGATCCCCAAGTACGTCGACCCGGAAGGGCAGGATGCGGATTTCTGGTACCTGGGCTGCATCGACGCGACACTGTGGTGGCTCATCGCGGTCGACCACCTGCGGCGCCACAGCCCGCTGTGCGAGGCGCAGGGCGGCTGGGAGCCCCAGGTGCGCAAGGCGATCGCCTGGCTGCAGGCGCAGGAGCACCAGCGCTTCTTCCTGCTGCAGCAGAACGAGGCCAGCGACTGGGCCGACATCATGCCGCGCTCGGGCTTCGTGCTCTACACCAACGCGCTGTGGTACCGCGTCAAGCGCCTGTACGACCTGCCGCGGCAGGAGGAGACGCACGACCACTTCAACCACCTGTTCCACCCGTTCCGGCGCGACCTGCCCGACTACCGGCGCAGCCGCCTGCTGGGCCACTACGCGCGTCGCGGCCGGCGCAACCCGGACCTGTACCTCAGCTTCGTGAACCTGTCCTTCGCCGGCAACGAGGGCGACGTGTTCGGCAACGTGCTGGCCATCCTCTACGGCCTGGCCGGCGACTCGATGGCCGAAGGCATCGTGCAGGCGCTGTCGCGGGCACGCGTGGCCGACCCCTATCCGGTGCGGGTGGTGGTGGACCCGCTGTCCCCGCGCGATCCGCTGTGGCGCGCCTACATGGGCCGGCACCGGCAGAACCATCCGCACCAGTACCACAACGGCGGCATCTGGCCGTTCGTCGGCGGCTTCTGGACCCTGGCGCTGGCCCAGCTCGGCAAGCGCGACCAGGCGCAGCAGGAGCTTGGCAAGCTGGCGCAGGCACTGAGCCTGGACGACTGGCGCTTCACCGAGTGGTTCCACGGCCGCACGCTGCAGCCGTGCGGCATGGCCGGCCAGAGCTGGAACGCCGCGGCCTTCCTGGTCGCCAGGCAAGCGCTCGACGGCGGACGCTACGCCATCTGAACACCGCATCGGCGAGAATGCGCCGGCCGCATGGGCGGCCTCACGCCGATCGCCGATGACCGACCGCACCGGTGCGCTGCTGGGCGAACTGCTGCAGCGCGTCTCACGCTCCTTCTATCTCAGCCTGCGGGCGCTGCCTGCGGGGCTGCGCACGCCGGTCAGCCTGGCTTACCTGCTCGCGCGGGCGGCCGACACGGTTGCCGACACGCCCGGCCAGCCCGAAGCCGTGCGGCTCGCCGGCCTCGCGCAGTTGCGCGCGGCGTTCTTGGGGCAGGGCATGGTCCTGCCGCCGGCGGCCCCGGCGTGGCAGGACGACGAACGCCGCCTGTGGGCGGCGCTGCCCGAGGCACTGCAGCTGCTGCAACGCCTGGACCCGGCAGACCAGGCCGCGATCCGCCGCGTGCTGGGCACGCTGGTCGACGGGATGGAATACGACCTGCGCCGCTTTGCCGGCGGCACGGCGGCCACCCCGGTGATGCTGGCCGAACGCGCCGAACTCGATCGCTACACCTACCTCGTGGCCGGCTGCGTCGGCGAGTTCTGGACCGCGATGGCCATGCGCCATTGCCCGGCGGTGCGCAACTGGCCCGCCGCGCAGATGAGCGCGCTCGCAGTGGACTACGGCAAGGCGCTGCAGCTGACGAACGTGCTGCGCGACTGCGGCGAGGACCTGGCCGCCGGGCGCTGCTACCTGCCGCGCGCGTACACCGGCGCACCGGAAGGCAGGCCGCTCGGGCGCCCCCAGGCGCTGCCGGCACTGGGGCGGCTGAGCCTGGAGGCGCTCGCGCTGTACCGGCAGGCCGCGGCGTACGTGCTGGCGATCCCGCGTCGTGCGCTGCGCCTGCGGCTGGCCAGCCTCTGGCCGCTGATGATCGGCCTGGCCACCCTGCGCGAGCTCGCGCGCAACCCGCACTGGCCCGATCCGGGGCACCGCAGCAAGGTGCGGCGCGGCGAGGTGTACCGCATCCTGGGCCGCTCGGTGTGGCCCGCCCTGTCCGACCGGGCGCTGCGGCACTGGTTCGACCGGGCCTGGGCCGAGGTCGAAGCCGCCTGCCGCGCGCTGGACGGGCACCCCGCTTGCTGAACGAGGCGGCAGGGCGGCGCATGCCGCACCTTGGGGAGATGCCGATGCCGTTCAAGCACCTGGGCGCCGTGGCGATGCTCGCAGCCGGGGCGTGCCTGCCATGGGCGGCGTCCCGCGCCGACGAGGGCGAGCGCGCGCGCGTCGTGCAGCAGGTGGCCCACGCCGTGGTGCGCAGCGGCGACGCGCAGGGCATGGCCTTCGCGATCGTCGACAAGACGGGAGCGCGCCTGCACGTCTACGACGCCCTGGGGCGCGTGCAGGGGACGGCACCGGTGCTGCTCGGGCTGGCACGCGGCGACCATTCCGTACCCGGGATCGGCGAGCGCAGGATGTCCGAGATCCGGCCCCACGAGCGCACCACGCCGGCGGGCCGTTTCGTGGCCGAGCATGGCCGCAACGTGCAGGGCGAGGACATCATCTGGGTGGACTACGAGGCTGCTGTTTCGATGCACCGCGTCCGCGCGACCAACCCGCGCGAACGGCGCCTCGAACGGCTGGCGTCACCGACCATTGCCGACAACCGCATCTCGTACGGCTGCATCAACGTGCCGGCGGACTTCTACGATCGCGTCCTGAAGCCCACCTTCCGGGCCCGCCATGCGGTCGTGTACGTGCTGCCGGAAACGCGTCCGGTGCACGAGGTGCTGGGCTTCCTGGACTGATGCCAGGCACCGGACCATGCGGTCGGGTGCGGTCCTGCCGGGCGCGCAGGGTGGCCACGCCCGGCAGGACGAGGGTCAGTTGCGGTCTGCGCGCGGGGCGCGCTCTTCCATCGTCGTGCTGCTGCCCATGCTGTCGGACGACGAGTCCATGCCTTGCGTGCCCTGCGTCGTGCCGGTGGTGCCGCTGGCCGCTTCGTTGCCCATGGCGCGACCTTCCGGCGTGGCAGCGCCGCCCGGATTGGTGGCGGCTTCCGGCTGGGTGGTCGGTGCAGCACCCGAGCCCTGCGCCGTGCCCGGCGTGCCGGTCGATTGCGCATGGGCCATGCCCAAGGCGGCGGACAGCGCGGCGGCCAGGGCCAGTCGCTTGGTCAATGAGGTCATCAGAGTCTCCTGTGAGGGTGGGATGATCGGCGGGCACCGGCGGGCTCGGCGAGCCACGAAATCGTCCGGCGTCCCGACACCTATGCCGTGCAACCCACATGCCCGCGATCGCCCGCGCGTGTCAGCCGATCACCGACGCCACGCGGCACCCGACGCGGCAGCCGTCCCACCCACCACGGCAACCGCAGCGCGAGCATCGTGGCCAGCCCGCCGCAGCGACCGAAGCCGACCGGCCTGCCGGCCTCCTCGCGCGAGATCAACAGGTAGAAGCCCGCGTCGCTGGCGCTCAGCGGCCCGGTCCAAGCGAGGCCCGATCCGCATCCTCACGACGAAGAGTCGAACCCATGGGTGAACCGGATTCGCCCCGGGATCCGCAGCAGCGAGCGCTCGCGGGAGGCGGGACGCAGGCATGGACCTTCACCCCGGCAGGCCGGCGCACGGAGGCGGCCGGGCGCGCCGCCCGCGCCACCGCACGCACGCAGCATCGCCGGAGCACAATTTGCCCGTCCGCGGAAAAGTGATCCGCACAACGCCATCCGGAGTGCCGCCATGGCCATGAGCCGCCAGTACGAAACCGCCGAACCGACCCGCGCCGAGATCGACGCCAGCCACGGCCCCCTGTTGCTCGAGTTCGGCGCCCCGTGGTGCGGCTGGTGCCAAGGCGCGCAGCCGCTGATCGCGCAGGCCTTGGCCGCGCATCCCGAGGTGCGGCACCTGAAGATCGAGGACGGCAAGGGACGGCCGCTGGGACGCGCCTTCAGGGTCAAGCTGTGGCCGACGCTGGTCTTCCTGCGCGACGGCCAGGAGACCGCGCGGCTGGTGCGCCCCCAGGACGCCGCCGCGATCGCGCAGGCGCTGGCCGGCATCGTGTAGCCCGGCACGGCAGGCGCCGAATTTGCCCGTCGACGGGACCATCCACCTGCCGACGGAGGCGACCGATGCCCGTGCGACCCCACGCATCCCTGCTGTTGCTGCTGACGACCCTGCTGCTCGCGGTCATGGGCCTGGCCTTGGCCATCGGCGGGGGCTGGCTGCTGAGCCTGGGCGGGGCCTGGTACTACCTGGCGGCCGGTCTGCTGATGCTGCTGAGCGCCGCGCTGCTGGCGCGCCGCCGCGCCCATGCGCTGTGGAGCTTCGCGGCGCTGGTGGGGCTGACCATCGCCTGGTCGCTGTGGGAAGCCGGCCTGGACTGGTGGCCGCTGGCGATCCGCAACAACGTGCCGTTCCTGCTCGGCCTGCTGCTGCTCACGCCCTGGATCGCGCGGCGCCTGGAACCGCCGGCGCTGCGCGGTGGCCGCATCGCGCTGGGGGTCGCGCTGCTGGCCTTCGTCGTCGTCGCCGTGGCCTCGTGGGCCCGGGACCCGCACCGCATCGAGGGGCGCCTGCCACCGCTGCAGGGCAACGCCGCGGCCCTTGACGATCCCGTGCCGGCCGGTGAGTGGCATGCCTATGGTCGCACCGGCCACGGCCAGCGCTACGCGCCGCTGGACCAGATCACGCCGCAGAACGTCGCGCGGCTCGAAGTCGCCTGGCACTTCCGCACCGGCGACATGCGGGGCCAGCCGGGCGACCCGGAGGAAACCACCTTCGAGGTCACGCCGCTCAAGGTCGGCAACCGCCTGTTCCTGTGCACGCCGCACCAGCAGGTGGTGGCCCTCGATGCGACCACCGGTGCCGAGGTCTGGCGCTTCAACCCGCGCATCGAAGGCGAGCTGGCGTTGCAGCACCTGACCTGCCGCGGACTGTCCTACCTGCCACCAGGGACCGCCGCGACGCCCGCGGCCACCGGGCGTGCGCCGGTCGGCTCCGGCTCCCAGCCCGTCGCGGCGGAAGACGCGCCGGCCACGGACGACTGCCCGGCGAAGCTGTTCATGCCCACGGCCGACGGGCGCCTGATCGCGCTGAACCCGGACGACGGGCAGGTCTGCCGCAGCTTCGGTGGCGGCACCGGCCAGATCGACCTGTGGGCCAACATGCCGAACAAGCGGGCGGGCGGCTACTACTCGACCTCGCCGGTGGTGGTGACCGACCGCGTGGTCGTGGTCGGCGGCACGGTGCTGGACAACGTCAGCACCAACGAGCCCTCGGGCGTGATCCGCGCCTTCGACGTGCGCACCGGCGCGCTGGTCTGGAACTGGGACCCGGCGCGGCCCGAGGCCACCGAGCCGATCGCGCCCGACGCCACCTACACGCCCAGCTCGCCCAACAGCTGGTCCATCTCCAGCGTCGACACCGAGCTCGGCCTGGTCTACGTGCCGCTGGGCAACCAGCCGCCGGACCAGTGGGGCGGGCAGCGCAGCGAGGACGTCGAGCGCTACGGGTCCTCCGTGGTTGCGCTGGATCTGGCCACCGGCAAGGTGCGCTGGCACTTCCAGACCGTGCACCACGACCTGTGGGACTACGACGTGCCCTCGCAGCCCACGCTGGTGGACCTGACCATCGACGGCGAGCGCGTGCCGGCGCTGGTGCAGCCGACCAAGCAGGGCGAGCTGTTCGTGCTCGACCGGCGCGACGGCCGTCCGCTGCTGCCGGTGGAAGAGCGGCCCGTCCCGCAAGGCGCGGTCGAAGACGACCGCACCGCGCCGACCCAGCCGGTCTCGGCGCTGTCGTTCGAACCCGAGCCGCTGCGCGAGCGCGACATGTGGGGCACGACCCTGTTCGACCAGCTGTACTGCCGCATCGCCTTCCGCCGGCTGCGCTACGAGGGACGCTATACGCCGCCGTCGCTGGAGGGCACGCTGGTCTATCCCGGCAACTTCGGCGTGTTCAACTGGGGCGGCATCGCGGTCGACCCGGTGCAGCAGGTGGCGTTCACCACGCCGGCCTACCTGGCCTTCACCTCGCAACTGGTGCGACGGCGCGACGACACCTCGCTGCACGTGCAGGGCCAGCAGCCCGTCGAGCCGCTGCCCGCGCTGAACGAGAACTTCGGCGCGCCCTATGCGGTGAAGATGGGCGCGTTCACCTCGCCGCTCGGCATCCCGTGCCAGGCGCCGCCCTGGGGCCATGTCGCGCTGGTGGACCTGCGTACCGGCGAGGTGATCTGGAAGCACCGCAACGGCACGGTGCGCGACAGCTCGCCTGTGCCGCTGCCGTTCCGCATGGGCGTGCCCTCGCTGGGCGGGCCGCTGGTCACCGCAGGCGGCGTCGCGTTCCTCTCCGGGACGCTGGACTACTACGTGCGCGGCTACGAGCTGGCCACCGGGCGCGAGCTGTGGACGCAACGCCTGCCGGCCGGCGGCCAGGCCACCCCGATGAGCTACCTGGGCGAGGACGGGCGGCAGTACCTGCTGGTGGTGGCGGGCGGCCACGGTTCGCTCGGCACCCAGGCCGGCGACCACGTCATCGCGTATGCGCTGCCGCGTTCCGGTCAGTAGTCGATCGTGTAGCGGTAGTCGCGATAGCGCAGCACCGCGCTCTTGAGCCGGATCTCCTCCAGCGTGAGGTCCTGGGCCACCGCTTCGCCTTCGCGCACCGGCCGGCCGTTGAGGATCAGCAGGCGGTCGGCCCGCAGGGGCGAGTACACCGACCCGTTCACCGTCAGGGCCGGCAGGTTGCGGCGCACCTCGTCGGGCAGCTCGGCCTGCCGGTAGATCCTCGCCTCGGTGGTCGGGGGCGGTGCCGGCTCGGCAGCTGCGGGCGACGGCGCGGCCGGCGTGGCAGCGGCAGGTTGGGCCGGGACCGGGGCAGGGGCGGGCGGTGGTGGCGGAGGGGCGACCCGCTCCACCACCGGCGGCGCGATGGCCACCACGGGCGGCGCCGGGTCCCGCGGCACGGGAGCGGCCGCCTCGCGCGCCGGCGGGGCCGGGGGCAGGGCGGGGGACGCCGGTGCGGCAGGCGGGGCCGCCACGACCCCGGTCGCTTGGGGCTGGCTCCCCCAGAACCACCATGCGGCCAGCGGCACGAGCAGGCCGACGGCTGCGCCCACGCCGATCCAGGCCCAGGGGCGCGCGGCCAGCGACGCGGGTGCCTCGCCTGCGGGCGGCGGCGCCGTGTGCGAATGCAGGCCCGGCACCGCGCCGCGTTCGCGCTCGGCCTCGGCCCGCCGCAAGGCTTCGAGGATGTAGGACATCAGTGCACTCCCTGCAGGCGCGGCTCGTCGACGCCGATCACGCGGTTGAGCTGCATGAACGTGACCGGTCCCGCCAGCCCGTCGGCCTCCAGCCCTTCGGCCAGCTGGAACGCCTGGATGCGCGCGCGCAGCGGGCCTTCGCTGGGCAGGCCGGGCACCTTCGCGAGCTGCTGAGCCAGCCATTCGGCCACCGGGCCGCGGTCCGAGACCGCCTTGTTGTCGTAGCCGGCCGGCGCGCGCCAGAAGGTGGCGAAGTCGCCGTGCCACACCTGGGCCAGCGCCGACAGCGGCACGGTGTGCGCGATGTCGCCCACGCGCAGCACCGCTTCCTCGGCGGTCAGCCGGGTCAGCAGCACGCGCCCGCCGTCGCGGCTGCCGTCGTCGAGAGTCAGGATGCCCGGCCGGTCGAGCAGCCGGATCTGCGCCAGGGTGCTGCGTGCCGTGCGGTAGCAGTGCACCCCCTGGCGCTGAGCCGCCTGGCAGGCGTCGCCGCGCGGACCGAGCTGCAGCTGCCAGGCCGCGGCCAGCTGGCGCCAGGCTTCCTGTTCGTCCGGGATCAGCGCCTTGAAGGTGCCGCGTGGCGGCAGGTCTTCCTGCGGCCGCGCCGCTGCGGCCGGCACCGCGGGCGCCGAGGCGCGCGGGGCCAGGCCGGCGGACGCCGCCGAAGCCACCGGTGCGGGCGCGGCCGCCGCGATGGCCGCGACGGGCTTGCCGGTACCGCGCATCGCGTAGCCGATCGCGGCCATCAGCGCGGCACCGGCGACCACGCCCACCGCACCGACCGCCACCATGCGGCGCACCGGCCGCGACGCCGTCTTGCGCGGCGCACCGAAGACCTCGCGCGCGGCCTGCTCGACGATGCGCTCGTCGACGCGGCTGCGCCCGCTCGCGTAGGCCCCCAGCAGCGCACGGTCGCACAGCAGGTTGATGCGGCGGGGCACGCCACGCGAGAGCTCGTGGATACGCCGGAGCGCGCCGCGGTCGAACGGCACCGGCCGCTCCATGCCGGCCACCGCAAGCCGGTGGCGGATGTACTGCTCGGTCTCCGCCTCGGACAGCGCGTCCAGGTGGAAACGGGCGACGACGCGCTGCGCCAGCTGCTCCAGCTCGGGCCGCGCCAGCATGGTGCGCAGCTCGGGCTGGCCGATCAGGATGATCTGCAACAGCTTGCGCTCGCTGGTCTCGAGGTTGGTCAGCAGGCGCAGCTGCTCGAGCACGTCGGCCGAAAGGTTCTGGGCCTCGTCGATGATCAGGACGTTGTTCTGTCCGACGGCGTGCGTGCGCAGCAGGAACTCGTTGAGCCGGTCGACGTAGTCCTTCACCGTCAGCGCCCGCTGGCCGCCTTCGGGCAGCGGGATGCGGAACTCCTCGCACACGGCCTGGAGCAGCTCCTCGACCGTGAGCTTGGGATTGAAGATGTAGGCGACGTTGCAGCGCTTGGGGATCTTCTCGAGGAAGCAGCGGCACACGGTGGTCTTGCCGGCGCCGATCTCGCCGCTCAGCAGCACGAAGCCGCCCCCGCCGCGCACGCCGTACAGCAGGTGCGCGAGCGCCTCCCGATGGCGTTCGCTCATGAAGAGGTAACGTGGATCGGGCGCGATCGAAAACGGTTCTTGCTTGAGTCCGAAGAACTTCGCGTACATGTCAGCAGGCTGCAGCAGGGTGGCAGTCTAGCCTGTCGACGCGACGGCCGAAGCCGGTGTCCCCGCCCGGGCCCGGACCGGGTGGCTAGCGGGTGGCCTGCGACACCAGCCGGTGGTAGAAGCGCACCAGCTCGGCCAGGTTCGAGGTGGCGATGCGCTCGTTGGTGCCGTGGAAACGCGGCAGGTCCTCCGGCCGGGCGCGCACCGGCGAGAAGCGGTAGATGTGGTCGCTGATGCCGGTGAAGTGGCGCGAGTCGGTGGCCGCGATCATCAGGCCGGGCGCGACGATGGTGCCGGGGAAGACCTCGCGCACGGTACGCTGGATCAGCTGGTACGACGGCGACTGCGTCGGCGACACCGGCGAGGGCTCGGCGTTGCCCGACAGCACCTGCAGCTCGAAGCGGTCGCTGCCGACCGCGCGCCGCACGTGCTCCATCACCGAGGCCTGCGTGTCGCCCGGCAGCAGCCGGAAGTTGACCGTGGCCTCGGCTCGGCCGGGGACGACGTTGTCCTTGTTGCCCGCATGCACCACCGTCAGCGCGGTGGTGGTGCGCAGCATCGCGTTGGTGCTGGCGCCGGCCTCCAGCTGCTTCTGCACCAGCGGGCCGAACAGCCACAGGTTGGACAGCGCCACGCGCCCGAAGCCGTCCATCTCCGGTGCGAGCGTCTCGAACATCTCGCGCGCCACGCCGCGGAGGCCGCCCGGCAGCTGCTCGTCGTCGAGCCGCTTGAGCGCGGCACTCATCATCGCGATCGCGCCACTGCCGCGCGGCGGCGGCATCGACGAATGGCCGGGCGTGGCCGAGACGCGCAGCACCACCGAGAGGTAGCCTTTCTCGGCAATGCCGATCAGCGCGGCGGGCTTCGACAGGCCCGGCATCACGCCTTCGGTGATCAGCAGGCCCTCGTCGATCACGAACTCGAGCTTCACGCCGCGCGAGGCGAGCAGCTTCGCGATCTCGACCGCGCCGCGCTGGCCGCCGACCTCCTCGTCGGCGCCGAAGGCGAGGTAGATGGTGCGGCGCGGCTGGAAGCCTTCGGCCAGCAGCATCTCGATGGCCTCGAGCTGCGCGACCAGGTTGCCCTTGTCGTCCCAGGCGCCACGCCCCCAGACGTAGCCGTCGCGGATCTCGCCGGCGAACGGGTCCACCGTCCAGTCGCCCTCGGTGCCGGCCGCGATCGGCACCACGTCCTGGTGCGCCATCAGCAGGATGGGGCGGGCCTGCGGGTCGCTGCCGGGCCAGGTGTAGAGCAGGCTCAGGCCGTTGACGACCTCCTGCTTGAGCGTGGCGTGCACGCGCGGATAGCTCTGGCGCAGGTGCTCGTGCAGCAGCCGGAACTGGTCGGCGTTGAGCTCGGGATCGTCGGCCGAGGAGACCGTGCGCGCGCGGATCGCGCCGGCCAGGCGCTGCGCCAGCCCGGCCTCGTCGACCGGCAGCGGTGCGATGGCCGGGACGTCGACCTGTCGAGAGCCCTGTCGCCAGGTGTTGACCGCAACGGCGGCCGCAAGGAGGAGGATCAGCAGCAGAAGGCCCAGGATCAGGCGCTTGAGGACGGTCCAGCCAGTGATGCGCACGACAGCTCCGGAAACGAACGATCGTGCGCAGTATAGGAAGCCCCTGCGGCGCGCCGCATCGGGCTTCCCACGGATGGTGCGTCAGCTCGACAGCGGCTTGACCGGGGCCAGCAAGCGATGCAGCTCGACCCGCGCGAAGCGGTCGATCCGCCACTGCGACACCCGACGGGCCCCCGAAGCGGCTCTCGACCGGGTGGAAGTGCAGGGCGGCGTGCTGCACCGCCGGCGGCGCCTGCCAGCGGGCGACGCCGGGACGGCAAGCGGCTGATCCTGCCCCGGTGCTCGCCCGCAACTTCCAGGGCGCGCAGGTCCTCGTCGACCCCCGTCGTGCCAAGCCGGGTTGATCACGACGCGTGCCACGCCGGCCCGAGCGCTTCCTCGGCGCACGGCCTCCGGCGGCGACAACTCGAAGACGACTTCAAGTTTTACTTGAACTTTTGTTGATGTAAAACTCGAGAAATCATGGGTATCTCGTTGTCATTCAACGGCTATTGGGCGGCATCCCTGGGGGTGGCCGCGACCGCCGCCTGCTGCGCGTACCACGCCAGGCATTGCGGATTGGCCATCGCGTCGCGGTTGACCACCCGCTCGAGCTCGTGGCCGAGGAACAGCTTCTTGATCGGCACTTCCTGCTTCTTGCCCGACAGGGTGCGCGGGATCTCGGGCGCCTCGATGATGTCGTCCGGCAGGAAGCGCGGCGACAGGGCGTTGCGGATCGCGTCGCGGATGCGCGCCTGCATCGGCGCGTCCAGCGGGTGCCCGGGGCGCATCACGACGAACAGGATCATGCGGCTGGGACGGCCCAGGTACTCCAGGTCGATCACCATCGAGTCGAGCACCTCGGGCAGCGCCTCGACGGCCGCGTAGATCTCGCTGGTGCCCATGCGCAGGCCGTGGCGGTTGATGGTCGCGTCGCTGCGCCCGTAGATGATGCAGCTGCCGTCGGGCAGGATGCGCAGCCAGTCGCCGTGCCGCCAGACGCCCGGGTAGACGTCGAAGTAGCTCGACAGGTAGCGTGCATGGTCGCGGTCGCCCCACAGGTACAGCGGCATCGAGGGCAGGGGGCGCGTGCAGACCAGCTCGCCGACCTCGTCGATGACCGGCTGGCCGGCCTCGTTCCAGGCCTCGACCGCCGCGCCGATCTGCCGGCACTGCATGCGCCCGGGGGTCTGCGGCAGCTCGCGGTTGCCGGCGATGAAGGCGCCGCAGAAGTCGGTGCCACCGGAGACGTTGCTCCACCAGATCCCGGGGGTGCCGATGCGCTCGAACTGCTCCGTGCCCCAGCGCTGCACCTCTTCCGACAGTGGCGATCCGGTGCTGCCCAGCGCCCGGATCGCGCGCAGGTCGCCGCATTGCGACAGGTCCAGCCCGGCCTTCATGCAGTTGGCATAGAAGGCCGCGCCCGCGCCCAGGTAGGTGATGCGGTGTTTCGCCGCAAAGCGCCACAGCACGCCCCAGTCCGGCGCGTCCTTGGACCCCGAGGGGCTGCCGTCGAACAGGCAGATCGTGACGCCGTCCAGCAGCCCGTTGACCTGGCAGTTCCACATCACCCAGCCGGTGCTGCTGTACCAGTGGAAGCGTTCGCCCCAGTTGTTGGCGCTGTAGCTGGTGCCCATGTCGAAGTGCTTGGCACTGGCGGCGGCCATCAGCGCGATGCCGCCGTGACCGTGCACGATGGGCTTGGGCAGGCCGGTCGTGCCGCTCGAGTAGACGATCCACAGCGGGTGGTCGAAGGGCAGCCATTCGGGCTCGAAGGCCGCGGTCTGCGCGTCGTCGCGCGCGGTGGCCTCGGCAAAGCCCAGTTCCGCGGGCAGCCGGCGGCTGGCGTAGGGCGTCTCCAGCACCACCAGGGTCTGCACGCTGGGCAGCTCGGCACGCAGCGCCGCGACGGTCTCCGCGCGGTCCATCGCCTTGCCGGCGTAATGAATGCCGTCGGCCGCGATCAGCACACGCGGCTCGATCTGGCGGAAGCGGTCCAGCACGGCACGCGTGCCCATGTCGGGCGCGCAGACGCTCCACACCGCGCCGATGCTGGCGCAGGCCAGGAACGCGACCACGGTCTCGGGCACGTTGGGCAGGTAGGCCGCCACGCGGTCGCCGCGCTGCACGCCGGCCTCGCGCAGCGTCAGCGCCAGCGATGCCACCTGGCGGCGCAGCTCGGGCCACGACAGCTCGCGCGCCTCGCCGCGTTCGTTGTCGCTGACGATGGCAGGCATCCCGGCCGCGTGCGCCGGCCCGACATGGCGGAACACGCGCTGCGCGTAATTGACCTGCGCCCCCGGGAACCAGCGCGCGCCGGGCATGCGCTCGTCTTCCAGCACGGCGGTGTACGGGGTCGGGGACTCGAAGCGGTCGTAGTCCCAGATGCTGCGCCAGAAGGCGTCCAGGTCGGTGACCGACCAGCGGCGCAGCGACTCGAAATCGGGAAAGGACAGGCCGCGATGCTCGCGCAGCCAGTCCTGGTAGAGGCGAAGCTGTGGAACGTAGGCGGGTCTCATGACCCGCAGCGTACGGGGCGCACCGCGGCGCGTGGTTCAGGGTTTGTCCCTTGCGCGTGCGCTATGCGCCCGAAGCGCGCGGCTCAGGCGGACGGGAACGGATCGTCCCAGCCCAGCAGTTCCGCCAGCCGCCGGACCACCCAGCGCGCTTCGGCTGCGTCGACGCCGGCATCGCCGCCAGCCAGGCCCTGGTGGATGCGCTGGAGCACGTCGGCCTCGGTGACGTGGAGCTGCCAGAGCTTGTCGCGCGCGGTCTCGGTGAGCATCTGCGCCAGGTCCTCGCAGTACTCGTAGCGCTGCGCGATCACGTCGCGCGGTTCGCGCGGCTTCAGGCGCCCGGGGTCGACGTAGAGATCGACGAAGGACGGCGGGATGTACAGCTGGTGGTCGTCGGACACGGGTCGGTTGCGCAAGGAGCCTGCCGCGGATGCGCCACGGCAGCGGAGGAAGACGGGTTGCACGCTGCCGGCACGAGACCGGACGGCAGGTCCGCGATTATCGTGCGCCGGCAAACGAGGCAATGCATGCGAGAGCCGGGCGACCCATGGGCGTCAGGCCTTGGGGAAGCATCGGCAGGATCTGTTCTCGGCATCCGTGTCACTTTCCAGAATGTGAGTTATGTAAAATAGTGGATGCGAGGACCGACGCGAACGAACCAGCCCCCCCCCCGGAGACCGGTCGGTCGTCACCAGCGTGAGCGCCAGCAGGCCCGCCACGCCGTACGACACGCCGACCCAGCGCCGCTCGCTGCGCACCTCGGCGATCTCGGCGAGGAACTGGTAGAGCGCGGTCGGCAGGAACAGGATGAACAGGTAGCCGACCCGCACCAGCACCGACGCGACAGCCGCATCCTCGGTCTGGAACAGCACCGCCCAGGTGCCCTGCCACACCGCGGTGGTCAGGCACAGCAGCAGGAACGCGTCGGTCACGCGGCTGCGCCCGCGGTCCACGGCCACGTACAGGCCACAGGCGAGAAACAGGGCAGCCACGAGGGCAGGAAGGATGGAATACATCGGCGTGTTCGCGAGCGCGCAACGATGATGACAATGCCGGCGGACGGAAGCAAGCGCGGTCCGGGGCGCGGCGGCAGGCGGGCCACGCCCCTGCGACTTCTGCACGCCCCGCCGTGGTGCTCGCCTTGCCGCGGACGGCCCGGATGCGCCGGCGGGTCGTCGGACACCGAGTGTGACGCGGCGGATGGCCGGCGCAAGCCGGCAGGATTGCCAGGGTGTTGCGCTTCAGGGCCTGCCGTGCCAGGCACGGCACCGGGTCGTCACTCCCCGCTCGGCAGGGAATCGGCTGGCAGCGACGGCCCTGCGGGCGGCGCCGGATCCAGGCTGCGGATGCCGCTGTCGGGGGTGTACTCGCGGTAGTACCACTGGCCGTCGATGTTCACGACGCCGTCGGGCACCGCCGGCCGCATGACCGGGGTGTCGCGCAGTGCAAACCTCATGTAGTCCAGCCAGATCGGCAGGCTCGGTTTGCCGTGCGCATCGCGCTCGCCATGCGGGCGCGGCGGCTCGTCGCCCACCCAGGCCACGGCCACGACACCGGGCTGGAAGCCGGCGAACCAGGCATCGCCGCCGTCGCGGGTGCTGCCGGCATGGCCCTGCACGTCCGGCCGGTGCAGCCAGCGCCCTGCCCGGCCACCGAAGTTCATGCGGCTGGCCTCGTGCAGCAGCCTGGTGATCACGAATGCATTGCGCGCATCGATGACCCGTGCCGAGTCGCCCGGCAGCCGGGGCAAGGTCTCCTTCAGCACCCGTCCGTCCGCATCGGTGAGCCGGCGCACCAGCACCGGGCGGACCCGGTAGCCGCCATTGGCCAGCACGGCATGGGCCGAGGCCAGCTGCAGCGGCGTGATCGCCTCGGTGCCCGCGGTCATCGACGCACCGTCCGGCGGCGATGCCGGATCGAAGCCGAAGCGACGCAACCATGCCTGCACCTGGTCCGGTCCCAGCGCCTCGACAAGGCGCCGGGTCGTCTCCGGCTGCGCGGCGGCCAGCGCTTGGCGCAGCACCAGCGGCGCGACGTCGTTCCGCGCTTCGGGCACCGTCCCCTCCCCCTGCCCCGCGACCTCCGGTGCCCCGGGCCGCCATTCGACCACCGTGCTCGCGGTATGCCCCTGCTCGAGTGCTGCCGCATAGATGAAGGGCGCCAGGCTGGTGCCGGCCTCGCGCCCGCCCTGGGCGACCCGCTCCTCGGCACCGGGCCGCGGCGCAAAGCCGCCCACCCAGGCACGCACCGCACCGTCGCGCGGGTCGAGCGCCACCAGTGCCGCCTCCACGCGGGGCAGCTGGGTCAGCTGCCATGCACCGGCCTGCGACTGCCACACGCGCACGATCGCGCCGCGCCGCAGCGGTGTCGAGGTCGCTGCATGGGGGGCCAGCGCAAGCCCTGGCCCGCCCAGCGTCACCGTCGTGCCGTCGCGCAGCATGACCTGCAGGCGCCCGGGCTGCGCTTCCAGCACCACCGCGGCCAGCAGCTCGCCGCGGTCCGGATGCGCGCGCAGCGCCTCGGCCACCCGCTCGTCCACCGCCTCCGGATCGTCGGGCAGGCGCACTTCGCCTTCCGGGCCACGGTAGGGCCGGCCGCGTTCATGGGCCAGCACGGCCTCGCGCACCGCGCGGTAGGCCGCTTCCTGTTCGCTGGAGGTGACGGTCAGGTGCACGTTCAGCCCGCGCGTGTACGCCTCGCTGCCGTACTGCCGCACGACGATGCGACGCGCCGTCTCCGCCAGCGGGCGGGCATAGGGCGGCAGCTGCTCGCGCGCCCGGTAGTGCAGCGGCTCGGCACCTGCCGCGTCGCGCTGCTCGCGGGTGATGATGCCGTTGCGGTACATGCGCTCCAGCACCACCAGCTGCCTGGCCTTGGCGCGCTGCGGGTTGACCAGGGGATCGAGCCTCGACGGCGACTGCGGCAGGCCGGCCAGCAACGCCGCCTCGGCGAGCGTGACGTCCTGCAGGGGCTTGCCGAAGTAGATCTCGCTGGCCGCGGCAAAGCCGTAGGCCCGCTGCCCCAGGTAGATCTGGTTCATGTAGGTCTCGAGGATCTGCCGCTTGCCGAGCTGGCTCTCGATCTTCAGCGCCAGCATGGCTTCGTAGAGCTTGCGGGTGAAGGTCTTCTCGGTGGGCAGGTAGAAGTTGCGCGCCAGCTGCATCGTGATCGTCGAAGCCCCCTGGCTCAGCGGTGCCACGAGGTTGTGCAGGCTGGCACCCAGCACGCGCAGGAAGTCGATGCCGCCGTGCTGGTGGAAGCGCGCGTCCTCCACCGACAGCAGCGCGTCCTGCATCACCTGCGGGATCTCGTCGAGCGACAGGAAATGCCGGCGCTCCTCGCCATATTCGCCCAGCAGCACGCCATCGGCGGCATAGACCCGCATTGGCAGACGGGGCCGGTAGTCGGTAAGCTCGCCCAGGTCCGGGAGGTGGGGATAGGCCACGGCGTAGCAGATGCCGGCCAGCATCGTCGCCGAGGCCAGGAGTGCTGCACCGGCAGCCAGCCCCACCGACACGACCCACAGGACCCCGCGCATGCCGGCCGGCACGGCGTGCCACCATCTCCGCGCAGGACCGGTCGCTACGGAAGGCGGGGCACTCATGGCAGCTCGGACTGGAGGAATGCCGGCATTCTAGAGGGAGGCCCATGCACGCCTGGCCCGATGACCGCCCCGACGACATGCCCGTCATCGGTACGGCGTTGCCCTCCGTCCGGTTGCAGCTTGCAGCCCTGCACGCAATCCACGAAGCTCTGTGCGGACGCGACCGCCGGTGCCCTCCATGTCAGGCAGCAGGGGTGCGCGTGCCGCGTCGCAGCAGGCGTGCATCGCAGAGAACCCTTCCCGAAGGCGTCATTGGCTTCGCTCTTCCTTCGGGCGACCCCGTCTCGAGGCCGGCTGCTCGTCCTCGAGGCAGCGCCGGTGTCGTTCCCGCGTCTTTTCCACAAGTCGTACTCACACCAAGGAGCCTTCCCATGACGCCAACCCATCCCAGCTTTCTCGACCAGCAGGTGGACCGCTTCTTCCGCAAGCGGTTCTTCGACCACCCGCGAAAGCCGGGACTGCCGTTCTGGTACAGCGTGGAACAGCCGGCGGGCGACAGCCTCTCGCTGCAGTCGAACGACTACCTGTCGCTGGCCGACCATCCCCACATCATCGAGGCAACCGTGCGCAGCCTGCGCGAGGAAGCCTCGGCCAGCGTGATGTCGCCGATCTTCGTGTTCCTGCGCGGTGCGGCCACCCCGTCCGCGCGCTTCGAGGAACGCCTGGCCAGCTACATGGGCATGGAAGCGGGCATCCTGTGCCAGTCGGGCTACGACGCCAACGTCGGCCTGCTGCAGGTCGTGGCCCAGCAGGGGCAGCCCGTCTACATCGACCAGTACGCGCACGCCTCGCTGTGGCAGGGCATCCACGCCGCCGAGGCGCAGGCCGTGCGCTTCCCGCACAACGACACCGAGGAGCTGCGCCAGCTGGTGGCCACCCACGGTCCCGGCGTGATCGTGGTCGACTCGGTCTACAGCACCAGCGGCAGCGTCTGTCCCCTGCCTGCGATGGTCGAGATCGCCGAGGCCACCGGCTGCGTGCTGGTGGTCGACGAGTCGCACTCGCTGGGCACCCACGGCGACCGCGGCGAGGGCCTGGTCTGCGCGCTGGGACTGTCGTCGCGGGTGCACTTCGTCACCGCCAGCCTGGCCAAGGCCTTCGCCTACCGGGCCGGCTTCATCGCCTGCAGCAAGCGCTACGTGGAGTACATCCGCTTCTCGTCGTTCCCGGCGATCTTCAGCTCGACGCTGCTGGAGCACGAGGTGGCCCGGCTCGACGCGACGCTGGACGTGATCGCCGGGGAGCCGCAGCGGCGCGAGCGGCTGTGGCACAACACGCGGCGCCTGCGCGAAGGCATCCGCGCGCTCGGCTACGACATCAGCAACGGCACCGAGCAGATCATCGGCATCCGCAGCGGCCCGGTGCTCAACGCGGTGGCGCTGCGCGACGCGCTGGAGCGCCGCGGGGTCTACGGCTCGCTGTTCTGGTACCCGGCCACCGAGTGGCGCAACGCCATCCTGCGGCTGACCGTCAACGCCCGGCTCAGCGACGCGGACATCGACCGCGTGCTGGAAGCGATGGAGTACGCCCTGCCCTACCTGCAGCCCGGCCGCGGCGCCGCCCGCACCGCCGCACCGGCGGCGTCCGCGCCGGTGCCGACGCTGCCTCAGGCGGCGGTCCTGGCCGCCTGATCGGCGGGAAAACGGGGGAACACCAGCTTCATGCTGGTCCCCCGCCGCGTGCTGGACTCGACCTCCAGGTTGCCGCCCAGGCTGCGCATCACGTCCTGGCAGAACGACAGCCCCAGCCCGCTGCCCAGGGCCGTGCTGCCCTGCCCGCGGTAGTAGCGCTGCAGCACGCGCGGCAGCTCGTGCTCGTCGATCCCGCGGCCGTTGTCCGCGACCACGAGCACGTGCGCCGCAGGTCGGATCTCGGTGGAGATGGTGATGCAGAAGCCCGGCAGGCCGCCGCCGTGGGTGTAGGCGTTCTTCATCAGGTTGAGCACCAGGTGCTCGAGCAGGATCTCCACGCCTTCGACGACGAAGTCGTCTGCCATCTGGATGCGCACCGCGCGACGCTGGTGTTCGTTGGCGTACGGATAGCGCTGCACGGCATTGCGCACCACCTGCGCGATGCTGACCGGCTGGTGCTGGTGCGCCTGCAGCCGCGTGGGTTGCACGCTGGCCAGCAGCATGTCGATGAACACGTGGGCACGGCGGGTTTCGCGCTGCAGCATCGGCAGGCGCTCGGCCAGGCGCTGCGGGGCGTGGGCGCAGGCATCGAGCTGCATCTCGATGGCCGACAGCGGCGTGCGCAGCTCGTGCGCGACGAAGCCGGCCACCGACAGCAGCGCCTCGGTGCGCCGGCGCTTGTGCTGGGCCACCGCGAGGTTCAGGATCAGCCCGCCGCCGAACGCGAACAGCATCACCGGCCAGGCGTCGACCATCACGTGCTGCGACAGGTCTGCGCCCGGGTGCCGCGCCAGGTGCAGCAGCAGCGCGGCGGCGCCACCGGCGATCACCATCACCGCCGCGAGCGCGGCCGGCGCCAGCACCACGGTGAACATCAGCGCGGTCAGGTAGCTGAGCGCCCATTGCGTGGTGTCGTTCTCCAGCGCCATGAACATGAAGAAGAACGGCAGCGCGAGCAGCAGCGTGCCGTGCCAGTACCACGGCCAGTAGCGCCGCAAGGGCTCCAGCCATGACCTCGGGGCCAGGAACGGCAGGAACAGCGCCGCCAGCGCCAGCCGCAGCGCGAGCGATTCATAGGGTTGCGGCTCGAGGTACTTCCACACCACGTAGAACAGCGGGAACCCCAGCACGCCCATCAGGCCGACGCAGATCCGCGCCGGCCAGGCGTCGATCGCGCTGTCCAGCACCGCATCGAGCATCGGCGCGCCACTGGGCAGCTGGAAGCTGCCCATCATCGCCCGCAGGCGGGCGATCCACGCGTGAAACAGCGCCCCCGGCTTGCGTGTCCCCGGGGAGGAATAGGGCCCGGTCGACGCCAGCCGGCTCAACAGCGGCCTCCGCGCACGCTGTGCGGCGTCATGTGCCCCGGGGCGTCGACCCACGCGAGGCGGTAGGTCTGCGCGGGGGTGGAGACGGTCCGCAGCGGCGGCACCACGAAACCCTCATAGCCACCGGCACGCGGCAGGCGCGACGGGTCGGACAGGTACAGCAGCGCGTCGCCGCGCGCATGCTGGCTGACCAGCGGCTCGAAGCGCGGCATGCTCTGCAGGATCTCGAGGGTGGACTCGCGCTCCTCGTTGGACTGCACGAGCAGGAAACGCCACTGCCCGCGCGCGGTGCGCACCAGGTAGCCGCCGGGCTCGGTGCAAAGGTAGTACTCTGCCACGTCGGCTTCGGCAAACAGCGCCAGCACGGCCTCGGCCACCGCGGGGTCGTGCTCGAAGGCGCCGAGGCGCTGCTGCAGCCCTTCGGCCAGCGGACGGGTCAGCTCGCGGAAATAGGCATGCTGCTGCACCGCGACCATGCGCGGCAACACGTCGGCGAGCCGGTCGGCCTTGCGCAGGAACTGGTGGATCAGGCGCTCGTTGAACGCCTCGACCGCCAGCCGTTCGTCGGCCGCGCCGGTCAGGAGGATGCGCCGGCAGGGATAGTTCAACAGCGCACGGCACAGCGTGAGCCCGTCGCCTTCGGGCATCGAGTAGTCGGCGATGACCAGCGCGATCTCGTCGTGGCGGCGCGGTTCGTGCGCGAGGCTCGTGACGCGCGAGGTGTCGATGGCCAGCAGGTGTTCGTGCGGGGCGGTGCTCTGGTCGGTGCTGCGCCGGATGAAGTTGCGGCTGACCGTCTTCGAGTGTTCCAGGACTTCCAGTGCCTCCTGGTGGCTGGAACAGGCGTAAACCTTGCGGTCGGCGGAGAGCAGCGAACCCAGAGCGTCGAGGTAGCCCTCGTCGTCATCGACCAGGAGCACGGCCGTCGTGTACCAGTACGGCAGCAGCTCGGGGGTGGGGTGGAACATCAGGTTCCTTCGTTACCTTCTCTGATAGTGCTCAGTGTCTTGTCCCGACACCGTGTGGGCGGCGCCGATGCCTCTCCTCTGCAGTACCCTCCTGCCATCGCCCGGGCCCGCAGGCCCGGACGGCAACCGGCCTAGTGTGGCGGCAGCTGCCGATCCGCGCAAGCGGGCGCGTCAGGACAGGAACGGTCGGAACTCCAAGGAAGTCACGCGGCGCGCAACCGACGCACCCGTCCCTCAGGCTGGCCTCGGATTCCAATTCACCGCCCCGGTGCTGTGAACTGTAGAAAGTGACAGGACGCAACAAAGTCCTGCATTGTCCTACTCCGGGCGCCACCACAGCCAGCATGCGACGCACGCCATCACGACGCACACGCCGGCCTGCACCCACAGCGGCAGCGGGAACCACCAGATCATCAGGCCGCTGCCGGTCATTGCCAGCGTCGCATACCACTTGGCACGGCGCGGCACCGCACCACGGTGTCGCCAATCCCGGATCGCCGGGCCGAAGCGGGCGTGGTCGAGCAGCCAGCGTTCCAGCGCGGGCCAGCCGCGGCTGCCGGCCCAGGCCGCCACCAGGATGAAAGGCACCGTCGGCAGCACGGGCACGAAGACCCCGATCGCTCCCGCGACCAGCGCCAGCACGGCCAGCAGGCGCCACAGCAGGGTCACCGTCGAACGCAGCATGGAGTCGGTTGTTGCAAGCGCACCGCAGGAGTCGGCATCCAGCCGCGAACGGTACCACGGCCCGGCGTGCCCGCCGGGTGCGAAGGGCCATCGCGGCAGGCGGGCAACGGATTGACATGCATCAAGACCCGGACGGCGGGACGCGGCCCGCGCGCAGGCGGCGCCGGAGCACGGCAGAATGCCGGATGCGGCCGAAAGCCGGAGAGAACGACACCGCCACGGCTGCCGTGGCCCCCTTCCCTCCCAGACCGATTCCGTGACCACCGTAACCCACATTGCCGTTCTTGACGACGAAGTCGACATCACCCAGCTGCTGGCCGGCTACCTGCACAGCCACGGCTTCCGGGTCAGCCAGCTCCACAGCGGGCGCGCGCTGATGGACCTGATGCGCGCCGATCCGCCGGAACTCGTGCTGCTGGACCTCGGGCTGCCGGGCGAGGACGGTTTCGTCATCGCCCGCCAGCTGCGCGAGCACTTCCACTGCGGGCTGGTGATCGTCACCGGCCGCGGCGACCCGGTGGACAAGGTGGTCGGGCTGGAGATCGGCGCCGACGACTACGTCACCAAGCCCTTCGACCTGCGCGAGCTGGTGGCCCGCATCAAGGCCGTGCTGAGGCGCCTCACCCCGCCGGCGCCGCCGACTGCGGTGCTCGCCGTGGCGCCCCCGGCCGAACGCACCCGGCTGCGCTTTGCCGGCTGGGAGCTGGACACCGCGGCGCGCCGCCTGCTGGCGCCCGACGGCAAGGAGGTGGTGCTGACCACCGGCGAGTTCGACCTGCTCGCGGTGTTCGCGCGCCACCCCGGGCGCGTGCTGTCGCGCGACTTCCTGCTCGAGAACACCCGCGGGCGCGAAGCCGCGCCCTTCGACCGGACCGTCGACGTGCTGGTGGGCCGCCTGCGCAAGAAGCTCGGCACCGACGCCGGCGAGCAATCCTTCATCAAGTCCGTGCGCGGCGCCGGCTACCTGTTCGTGCCGGACGTGGAGCTCGTGTGATGCCTGGCGACCTTCCCCCCGGCTCGGTGCGACCCGACGTCGACCACCCGAGCGTCTTCCGCGCCCTGTTCAAGGCCTATCCCGACGCGCTGCTGCTGGTCGACGCGACCGGCCAGATCGTGATGGCCAACCCGATGGCCTCGGACCTGCTCGGCTACGCCCCGGACGAACTGGTCGGCCTGCCGGTCGAGGCCCTGGTGCCCGACGCGATCCGGCCGCGCCATGCGGCCTACCGCGCGGCCTACGGCGTCAACCCGCGGCCACGGCCCATGGGCACGCAGATGGAGCTGGTGGCCAAGCGCCGCGACGGCAGCGAGGTGATGGTCGAGATCGCGCTCAGCCCGCTGCACGGCGAGGGCCTGCCGTACGTGGTGGCCGCGATCCGCGGCATCGGCGCCTACCCGCGCGTCAAGCAGGCGTTGCAGCGCGCCCGCTACAGCGAACACGTGGCGCAGATGGGGCGGCTGGCGGTCGACACGCGCGACCCGCAGCTGCTGTTGCAGCAGGTGCCGGCGGTGGCCGTCAACGGCCTGGAAGCCGACCTGTGCGCGATCTTCCTGCTCGAGCCCGACCGGCTCGCGTTCCGCGTGGCCAGCGGCATCGGGCTGCTGGACGAGGAACATGTCGGGGCGCGCGTGCCCAACCTGCCTGACACGCCGCTCGGCTACGTGCTCAACGCCGGCCGGCCGGTGGTCATCGAGAACTATGCTGCCGAGCAGCGCTTCTCGGTGCCTGACGCCTACCTTCGCGCCGGCCTGGTGAGCGCGGTGGCGGTGCCGCTGTCCGACCGCGGCCGCGCCATCGGCGTGCTGACCGTGCGCTCGCGCCGCGCACAGACCTTCGGCGATGACGAGATCCGCTTCGTCGAGTCGCTCGCCAACCTGGTGGCCTCGACGCTGCAGCGCGCGCAAAGCGAGGAGGCGCTGCAGCACGCCCAGCGCCTGGAAAGCGTCGGCCAGCTGACCGGCGGCATCGCGCACGACTTCAACAACCTGCTGACCATCATCCAGGGCAACCTGCAAGTGCTGGAGGAACACCCCGCCGTCGAGGGCGACGCGTACGCGCAGCAGCTGGTGGCGGCTGCCGCGCGGGCCAGCCGGCGCGGCGCCGAGCTCACCGGCAAGCTGCTCGCCTTCTCGCGCCGCCAGGTGCTGCGGCCGTCGCGGGTGGACGTCGTGACGATGCTGCAGTCGCTGGCCGACATGCTGCGCCGCACCCTGGACCAGCGCGTGCGCATCGAGGTCGACGCGGCCCCCGACTGCCCGCCCTGCCTGGCCGACCCGGGCCAGCTGGAATCGGCGCTGCTCAACATCGCGATCAACGCGCGCGACGCGATGCCCGAGGGGGGCCTGATCTCGTTCAGCTGCCGCCCCTGCGAGACGCTGCCTGCGGCCGCTCTCAGCGACCTGGACACCGACGCCCCGCCGATGCATGCGTTCGTCGCCATCGCGATCAGCGACACCGGCACCGGCATGCCCGACGCGGTCAAGGAGCGCGCCTTCGAGCCCTTCTTCACCACCAAGGAGCCGGGCCGCGGCACGGGGCTGGGGTTGAGCACGGTGTACGGCTTCGTCAAGCAGTCGCACGGCGCCATCCTGATCGACAGCGCGCTGGGCGCGGGCACCACCGTGACGCTCTACATCCCGCGCTACCAGGAGCGCCAGGCCGCGGGCAGCGGGGACGAGAGCGGAGCCGGCCTGCTGCCGCCAGGACTGAAGGTGCTGCTGGTGGAGGACGAGCCGGAGGTGCGCGCCGTCGCGCAGGCCTTCCTGCAAGGACTGGGGTGCCGCGTGATCGCCTGTGCCAACGCCGAACAGGCGCTGGTGCGGCTGGGCACGGAACCCGAACTGGACGCGCTGCTCAGCGACGTCGCGCTCGGCCCCGGCATGCGCGGCACGGAGCTGGTGCGCCAGGTGCGCGCTCGCCGCCCGAAGCTGGCGGTGCTGCTGATGTCGGGCTACTCGTCGGAACTGGCGCAGGCCGACGTCAGCGACCCCGGCCTGCGTTGCGAGCTGCTGCCCAAACCGTTCACCAAGGCCGCGTTGGCCCAAGCGCTGGCGCGGGCCCTGGCGGCCGTGCGCGCAGGGTGATCACTGGAGCGTGCGCGAGGCCGCCGGTGCACCCAGGCTGCGCTGCACGAACTCGCGCAGCGCGTCGATGTCCGGGATCTGCAGTTCGCGGCGGCCGCGTTCGGCAAAGCGGATCACCTTCTCGCGCGCCAGGCGCGACATCGCGCGGCTGACGGTCTCCAGCTTCATGCCCAGGTAGTTGCCGATCTCGGCGCGGGTCAGGCGCAGCGTGATCTGGTCGGTGCGCAGGCCGCGTGCGGCGAGCGACTCGGCCCAGTAGCGCAGGAAGTCGGCCACGCGCGCATCGGCGGACAGCGTGCACAGCGACAGCAGCGAGTCACGGTCGCGGGTGATCTCGCGGCTCATCGCGGCGTGTACCAGCGCCAGCAGCTCGGGATGCTCGACACAGGCCTGCAGCAGCGTGTCGTAGCGGAACGACCACACCTCGGCCGTGTCCATCGCCACCGCGTCGCAGCCGTAGCGGCCGTTGGCGATGCCGTCGAAGCCCATCCAGTCGCCCTTGAAGTGGAAGCCGGCGACCTGCTCGCGACCGTCGGCCGAGTACGTGATGATCTTGAAGATGCCCGAATGCACCACGTGCAGGCAGCCGAAGCGCTCGCCCGCCTGGTAGATCGTGTCCCCGGCATGCACCAGGCGGCGCTGGATCGGCAGGGTGTCCTGCAGCAGCTTCAACGCCTCGGCAATGTGTGCACCGGCCGTCTGGGGCACCGCGCGATCGACATGCCGGGCCGTGTGCGGAACGCGGACAACGGCAGGGGTGGGGGCAGCAATCGAAAGCATGGTCATGGGCTCCTCTGGTTCGGTCACCGGACGTCGGGTCTCGCCTCGTCCGATGGCGTCACTCTAGGAAGCCACGGTCAACACCATGCCAATGCACGGGCTCGCTCGGTAACGCTGGGTAAACGGTTTGTATACGGTACGTGTCAACCCCTAGAGCGGCGAAACCGTTGACGGTTGTCAAAAAGAATGCCGGCCGCGCCGCTAGCCTACGCGGGACGAGCACTGCAGCAGTGCCGTTGCGTGTTTCCATGAATTCCAACCTCGACCACCGCCGTCCCGCGCCTTCCCTGCCCTTCACCACCGTCGACGGCAGGCGCCGGTTGCTGGACGCGGCCCAGGCGCTGTATCAGGCAGCCGATGCCGGGGCCCCCCAACGCCCCCTGCGGGGCAAGAACATCGCCCTGCTGAGCGAGTCGTACGATGCCGACGACACGCGCGACCTGATCCGGGCCGCCACCGAAGCGGGCGCGCAGGTCGCGCGCATCCGCCCCTCGGAAGCCGGGCTGCACGACCTCACGACGGCGCGCATGCTCGGGCGCCTGTACGACGCGATCCTGTGCGAAGGCATGCCGGCCGAGCTGGTGTGCACGCTGCGCCGCGAGACCGGCGTGCCGGTGCACGCCGACCTGTGCGACCTGCTGCCGGACCTGCAGGCCGAAGCCGACGCCGAGCCGGGCCTGCCCCGCTGCGCCGGCCGGACCTACCTGCTGCAGGCCCTGCTGGTCGACACGCTCGGCTGACAGCGCCGGGTGCGGGCCGGCCGGGCCCGCGGGTTCACGGCCTCACTGCGCGTCCTTGCGCCGCACCACCCCCGTGCGCCGGGCGTCGTCCTGGTAGTAGTACTCGATCTGGCCCTTGCGCCACACGCCCAGCCACAGCATGTTGGCGGCAATGGCGTCGTGGTCCCTGTCGCTGAACGGGCGCGCGTAGGTGGTCACCACGCCCTGGTAGGGCCGCTCGAGGGTCTCCAGCGCGCGCTTGAGCGCGTCGCCGGAGGTGTCCCCCTTGGCCTGGAACAGCGCCCACAGCATCAGGTGCACCGCATCGTAGGTCTGCGCCGCGGCCATCAGCGAGCCGATGCGCGTCTCGTTCGAATGCTTGAAGTAGCGCGCCAGGAACGAGGCGCGCCGCTCGTTGTGGTTGTCCTGGATGATGGTCTGGACCATCATCGTGCCCTCCACGGCCGCCTGGCCGGCGTTCTCCAGCACGCTGCGGAACGACAGCGTCCACGGCGCGAAGAACGGCGCCGTGTAGCCCACTTCCAGCCGGCTGCGCACCGCCACGGCCTGCTCGGGGCCCACGGTGTAGGCCACGATCGCGTCCGCGCCCGCGTCGCGCGCCGCGCGCATCTGCGCGTGCAGCGAGGTCACCCCCAGCGGGAAACGCGCCACGTACACCGGCTTGAGGCCCCGCTTGGCAAGTTCGGCGCTCAGGTCCTGCAGCCCGCCCTCGCCGTAACCCGTCTCGTCGGCGAAGATGGCAACGCGCTGCAGCTTGCGCCGGTCGACGATCTCGGCGATCAGGAACTTCGCGTTCAGCAGGTCCGGCGGCGCGACGCGGAAGATGTAGCTCTGCGCCGGCGGGTACTTGGTGGTGACCGCCGTGCCCTGCGAGCACGGCACCATCAGCAGGTGCTTGTTGTCCTGGAACACGTCCAGCGCCTTCATCGCCACGCCGGTGTTGCAGTAGCCGATCGTGAAGGCGACCTTCTCCTTGAGCACCAGGTCCTCGGCGGCCTGGCGTCCGACGTCGGGCACCGCCTGGTCGTCGCGGATCACCAGTTCCAGCGGCCGTCCCAGGAAGCCGCCCACGGCATTGATCTCCTTGACCGCCAGCTCGGCGCCGAACCGGGCACTGTTGCCGAAGTCGCCGGAGCCGCCGGAAAACGGCCCGACCAGCCCGATGCGCAGAGGCTGGGGCTGCGCGTGGCCGGCCGCGGCGCACCAGGACAACATCAGGGCCGCGCCCCACCGCAGGGCCCGTCGGGCTGCGCTGTTCTTCATGTCCGGCTTCCCTCCATGGATGTTCGAGGCGGCCAAGGCTAGCGCGGGTGGAGGCGCTTGGCGATCCCGGAAAACCGGATGGACCGCACGTTCCCCGCGGCTTCCCCACCGATGTCACAGTCGGTCGACGAGCACTGTGGAGGGAACGCGACACCGGTCACGCCGGCACCGCGGCACGAGCGCGAACCGATGCTGAAACTGAAACGCAGCTGAACACGGCTGCTGCATGCGGCACCAGGCTCACGCGCGACCGGGGTCCGTGGCCGCCTGGCGCAGCAGCCCGATCACTTGCGCGTCGGTGAGCTGCTCGAAACGCCGGTAGTACGGGCTGACCGCAAGGAACGGCCGCGGCGTGGCCAGGCAGACGATCTCGTCCGCCTCGCCCTGCAAGGCGGCCACGCTGTCGGCCGCGCCCACCGGCACGGCCAGCGCCAGCCGCCGGGTCCCCCGCTGGCGCAGCGCCCGCAGGGCCGCACGGGCAGTGATGCCGGTGGCCAGGCCGTCGTCAACCAGCACCACGTCGCGCCCGGCCACCTCGGCCGTGCGGCGGTCGCCGAGGTAGGCGGCGCGCCGCCGTTCGATCTCGTTCACCGCTTCCCGCACCTGGGCCTCGACATGCGCGCGCTCGACGCCCGCCTGCGCGAGGCCGGACTCGTCGACCACCAGCTCGGGCGGCAGGCCGTCGACCACCGCGGCGACGGCGCGCTCCGGCTGCCACGGCGCGCCGATCTTGCGCACCAGCAGCAGCTCCAGCGGCACCTGCAGGCGCCGCGCCACCTCGGTCGCCACGGCCACGCCGCCGCGCGGCAGCGCGACCACGAGGGGATGCGGCCAGCCCAGGGCCTGCACCCGCGGCGCAAGCAGCCGCCCGGCATGGGCTCGATCGTCGAACAGAGGCTCCATGATGACCCGCCCCGCGCCTGGCCATGTCGCGCGCCGGCCCGCCAGGTGCCGCGGCGCTCAGTGCCGCGCGGACGGGCCGTCACGGCCCGCGGACGGGAGCTCCGGCACCGGGTGGATGCGCGGCAGGGTGTCCTGGAAGTCTGCCTGGGGCAGGAAGCCGACGCGCGCCGGCGGTCCCTTGAACCCCGCGGCATCGTTCGGTCCCGCCGCGACGCCGCGCCGGCGACGCATCAGCGGCAGGACCAGACGGGCGACATGGTGCAACAGCATGAAAGCATCGCGAAGGACGTGCGGCATGGTGGCACCTCGGCAGCTGAGGCCGCTCGCGCCGTCAGGCGTTGCGGTTCCGGTACGGGATCGCAAGCATCCCACGAAGCGCGGGCGCCGGGAGGACTAGTCGGCATACCGTTGGGGTGAAGCAACGCTGCCGGCCCGTGGATGCCGCCCGCATGGCCCGCCGCCCCTGCGCGGGCCGCTGGCGCGTGGCATGACCCGCCCGCGGGCAGGGACAAGCGCACGCCGGAATGTCCCTGGTGCAGGTCACCCTTCGCTACGGTTGCGCGCAGCGCTTTCGTCTATAAACACCAGACATCTGCTGAGCGATGGCTCGGTTCCTGCTGGGCTTCCACGCCCGAACTGGCCTGATCGATGAACCACCCTCGTCCACCTGCGGCGCCGGATCCGTTCGACCCGGCGTTCCAGCCGACCCAGACGTTGATGCCCAGCCAGGACGCGCTGCCGCCCGGCACGCGGTTGGCCGAGTACGAGGTGGTGCGGGTGCTCGGCGAAGGCGGCTTCGGCATCGTCTACCTCGCGGCGGACCACGGCCTGCAGCGCCACGTGGCGATCAAGGAGTACCTGCCGGCGGCGCTGGCCGCGCGCGGGGCACGCGCCGCCGTCACGCTGCGCGCCACCTCGCACGCCGAGACCTTCAAGCTGGGGCTGCGCTCCTTCGTCAACGAGGCGCGCCTGCTGGCCCGCTTCGACCATCCGTCGCTGGTGCGCGTCTACCGCTTCTGGGAAGCCAACGGCACCGCCTACATGGTGATGCCGTACTACGAAGGCACGACCGTCGCCGCCGCACGCCTTGCGATGACCCGGCCGCCCGACGAAGCCTGGCTGCGCCAGCTGCTGCTGTCGCTGATGGGCGCGCTCGAGGTGCTGCACGCGAGCTCCTGCTACCACCGCGACATCGCGCCCGACAACATCCTGGTGCTGCCGGACGGCCGGCCGGTGCTGCTGGATTTCGGCGCGGCGCGGCGCGTCATCGGTGATCGCACCCAGACGCTGACGGCCATCCTCAAGCCGGCCTACGCGCCGATCGAGCAGTACGCCGAAGCCGGACACCTGCAGCAGGGGCCCTGGACCGACCTCTACGCGCTCGGCGCGGTGATGTACTACCTGATCAGCGGGCGGTCCCCGCTGCCCTCCACGGTACGCGCCGTCGACGACCAGCTGCGCCCGCTCGCCGAAGTCGCCGCCTCGCTGCAGCAGACCTTCACCGACCTGCGCTACAGCCCGTCCTTCCTCGCGGCGATCGAGTGGGCCCTGGCCGTGCGCCCGCAGGACCGGCCGCAGACCGTCACCCAGCTGCGCGACGCACTCGACGCCCCGGGCTGGGTGCCGCCGCGTCGCCCCCGGGTCGCAGCGCCCCCTGCCGCCCCGCCGGAGGCGACGGCCATCCGGCCGCCCGTCGCGCCGGAACCGGCACCGGCGGCCGAACCCGCGTGGTTCGCCTCCATCCCGCCTGCCACCGTGGCGCCTGCCACGCCGCAGCCTCCTGCCGGAACACCGCCGCCTGCGGCAGCACCGGCCCGTCCCCCGGCCGCCACCTCGCCTGCGGCAGCCCCCGGGGCCGTGCCGCCCACGCTGTCGGAGGAGGTGCCTTCGGACGCCGCCGTGATGGCCGCGCTCGATGCGGCGCTCGGCTCCCTGCCCGACGACCGCCCCGATGCCGCCTGGGGGACGATGCGCCCGGACGAGGACGACCTGCAGCGTCGCGCAGCGGCCAGGCGTGGCCCGGCAACCACGCGCTGGATGGCTGCGCTGGCGATCCTGCTCGTCCTGGGTGCAGCCGCCTGGCAGTGGCAGGAACGCTGGACGACGCAGCAACTGCTCGAGCGCCTGGCCAACACGCCGCTGGCGCCGGACGCCGGCCCGGCGCCCGAGGCCGCCACGGCCACTGCCCCGTCCGCGGCCGTCCCCTCGCCCGCCCCGGTGACGGCGCAGGCCACCCCGGCACCGTCGCCACCCGTGCCGGCGCCCGCTCCCGCCGCCCCACCCGACACCCCCGTTGCCGCCGGGCCGACGCCGCATGCCGATCCGGTCTCGACGCGTGCGGAAAGCACCGCGCCGCAGATCGTCGAGGTGCAACCGTCCGCACCGGCCGCCCCGCCCCAGGCGGCAACGCCCGCAGCGCCTGCTGCGCCCGCGGCCCCGCCGCGCGCCGAGGCGTCCCGGGACCCGCCCGAGGAGGACGCCGAGCCCGATATCACCCGCACCAGCGTCGTCGCGCGCCCGAGCAGCCCGCGCGCCGCCTGCGGCACACGCACGAACTTCGCCCTCTACTACTGCATGCAGACGCAATGCCGGCAGGCGCAATTCGTGAACCATCCGCACTGCGTCTACCTGCGCCAGCACGATGAAGTGATGCAGTAGCACCGCGGGGCCGCACGCGCGGCCCCCCCTGCGGGCTGGCCCACCGAAAGCCGAACGATGTCCCACCTGTCCGACGCCCAGCTGCATCAGCTGCGCAAGAAGCTCGACGAGCGCGAGGCCGAACTGCAGTCCCAGGTGCGCGGCGCGCGCGAGGCCGCCGCGGACCAGGTCAGCGGCCAGGCCGGGGTGGTGGGCGACCAGGGCGACAACGCCACGGACCGGCTGCAGCACGGCATCCGCCACGTGGAGATGAGCCGCGACATCGAGGAACTGGTCGAGATCGAGGCCGCACGGCGCCGCATGGACGACGGCAGCTACGGCCAGTGCGTGGATTGCCATCAACCGATCGAGGCCCGGCGCCTGCTCGCCCACCCCACGGCGCTGCGCTGCGCCCTCTGCCAGGGGCGATACGAGCAGATGCACCCGTCGCGCCTGCGCGACCCCGGCTGAACGCCGCGCGCGTTGCCGGGACAAATATTTCTCGCCACCGCCTTCTGCCTGCGCTGCCCGGCCGCGCAGCGCCCGCCTGCGCCGATACGATGCGTTGGCCCCCGCATGGAGCGGGTGGAGCGCGTCCGCTGGCGGCGCGCACGACACCGATGTTTGCAGAAATCACAGGCTGGCTGGTCGCCTTCAAGTACCCGGCCGGGGACACCGCCCCCCGATGGATCGAAGTCGCGGAAACCGAGCGCGAACGCGCGCTTCAGTTGGCCTGCGCGTTGGCGGCCGAGCAATGGCCGGAAGCCGGGGTCTGCCAGGTGGTTCCGGTCATGGATGTCTGAAAAGTGTGAACTTGAGCCGGAACAAGGGGATGTTTCAGGCGGCCTTGTAGGAATTTGTCTGACATGACCCCTCGGATGAAGGGGACGTCGCGAACAGAAGGAGGCTGATGGGCTGGCCCTGCGGGGATGGACAGAATTCGTATCACGTTGCAAGCAAAAGCAAGCACACGAAACACCATCAGTTCCGCGAGACAGCGGTGACACGAAGGAGAACGAAGATGAGCACCACCGCCGACCAGATCCTCACCGAAATCCGCGAAGCCAACCTGTCGTACCTGATGCTGGCGCAGAACCTGATCCGCGCCGACCGCGAGGAAGCCCTGTTCCGCCTGGGCATCAGCGAGGACACCGCCGACATGCTGGCGATGCTGACGCCCGCGCAGATGTTGAAGATCGCCTCGGGCAACACGCTGCTGTGCCGCTTCCGCTTCGACGACGACCTGGTCTGGGGCCTGCTCACCAACCACGGCAAGAGCGCGGCCAACGACAGCACCTCGCGCCTGCACGCCTCGATCCTGATGGCCGGCCGCCACCAGGAAGCCGCCTGATCCTCCCGTCGATCGCGAAGGTCGCCAGCCATGCGCAACAAGAGCATCCTCTCCGAAGCGCGTCAGATCGAACGCGCGGTCACGCTGATCCAGCTGGGCGCCCGCCTGCAGGTGCTGGAATCGGAAACCGACCTCTCCTACGAGCGCCTGCTGCGCCTGTACAAGGAAGTGGCCGGCCGGTCACCGTCCAAGGGCCAGCTGCCGTTCTCGACCGACTGGTTCATGACCTGGCAGCCCAACATCCACGCCAGCCTGTTCCTGAACATCCACGAGTACCTGAACAAGGTCGCGGAACTGGACGAGATCGACACCATCATCAAGGCCTACCGGCTGTACCTGGAGCAGACCCAGGCGCAGTCGCTGGAGCCGCTGCTGTCGATCACCCGCGCGTGGCGCCTGGTGAAGTTCGTCGACAACGGCATGCTGACCATGACCAAGTGCAGCAAGTGCGGCGGGCACTTCGTGACCCACCCGCACGAGATCGCACGCAACTTCGTCTGCGGCATGTGCAACCCGCCGGCGCGCGCCGGCAAGGGCAAGGCCAAGGGCGCCCTGCACATCCATTGACGTCTTGTCCCCTTGCGTCGGTGACAGTCTCCTCCTGAGAAAAGCACAGTACGCTGTGCCTTCACACGGGCCCCTCGGGGCCCGTTTTTCTTTGCCCCTCCCGGGAGCCCTGGCGGATCGCCATGGTGCCGGCGACCAAGCCTGCGGCCAGCGCCGCATAGACCAGCGCCAGGCTGCGTCCGGACAGGCGGCGCTCGAACCCCGGCGTCAGCCGCCGCGGCACCAGCAGCAGGTCGACCACCGCCGCGGCGGCCGTGGCCTCGACCGCACTGCGCACCACGGCCGGCGCCTGCCGCGGGGGCCGCAGCCGGTGCAGCAGGCGGTCGAACAGCAGCCCCCACATCAGCGCGGAGCCGGCATGCAGCAGCGAGCCGGTCAGCGTATGGCGCAGCGTCGGCCGGTCCGCGTGCAAGGCCTCCTCGCCCCAGACGATGTGGCTGGTGGCATTCAGCGGGGCAACGGCGCTGTGCGCGTCGCGGCGCCCGCGCCAGGCGAGCGCGGCGGCCGACAGCAGCCCGGCAGCACCGCCGGCGGCCAGGGTACGCATCGCGGGTGAAGGGATCATGCCAGGCTCCTCGTGTCGCGGCCGGGCGGCCGCGCGATGGGAGCACGGCAAGCCCCATACCCAGGGAATGCGGCTTGCCGCTCCCGGGACACCCGATGGAGCCATGACATGACCGGCATCACCCACGACCCTGCCGTACGGCAGTGCATCGACGACTGCCTGCAGTGCCGCACCACCTGCCTGGCGATGGCCATGGGCCCTTGCCTGGAGCGTCAGGGCGCGCACAGCGAACGCGGCCACCTGACCCTGATGCTCAACTGCGCCGAGCTGTGCGGCACGGCGGCGCACTTCATGCTGGCCGGCTCGACGCTGCACACCGAGGTCTGCGCCCTGTGCGCCACGGTCTGCGGCGCCTGCGCGCAAAGCTGCCGGCAGCTGGACGGGATGGAGCACTGCGTGGCCGCCTGCGAGCGCTGTGCGGCCAGCTGCCGCACCGTCAGCGGCGTGCAGGCGCCGGGCGTGCACGCCAGCGACCAGCTGCCCACCACGGGCGTCACGGGCGGGCCGCCCCGCCAAGGCGCCTACGGTTGAACCTGACGGAGAAGCCGCCGCCTCAGGCGGCCTTGCGGCGCGGCGGCGCGGGCTTGCGGATGCTGCGGGTCTCGACGGTGTAGGACCAGCCGGGCAGCTGGCGAGAGATGCGCTGGATCTGGGCCAGGTCGGCGTCGACGACCAGCGTGCCCGTGCCGGCGGCAACCACGGTGGCGCCCTCGGCCCGGGTGGCCGCAGCCGCCTCCTCGGGGCCGACCTGCGGGCCATCCGCGCCCGCGGAACCGCAGTAGAGCACGAAGCGTTTCATGGGGTCGATTATCGCGCCAGGCCCTTGCCCTGCATAGTCGCAGGAAAGCCAAGGTCTTCGGCATGGCGCATGGCCAGCTCGATGATCGCTTCGGAGCGTCGCGCATCGCGGTGCGCGCGCAGCAGCTGCGGCGAGCGTGCGAGCGCCCGGGCCAGCACGCCGGCGGCGATCGGGCTGGCCATCGAGGTGCCGTCCATCACCCCGTAGCGGTCGCGGTGGATGGTCGAGACGATGCCCACGCCCGGCGCGGCCAGCCGCACCTGCACCCCCCGGTTGGAAAAACGCGCCACGAAGCTGTCATGTTTGCCGGTCGGCGTGGTGACGTGGCGTTGCTGCGCCGCCCCCTTGGGCCAGGTGCCATGCACCCCGATGGCCGACACCGCCACCGACAGCGGGTCGCTGGCCGGGAAGCTCACCGGCCCGCCTTCGTTGCCGGCCGCGACCACGCACACGGCGCCGCTCAGCCGCGCGAACTGGATCGCCTCGGCGATCGCCGGGTCGGGCCCGCCACCGCCCAGGCTCATGTTGATGATGTCGCAGCCGTCCAGCACCGCCTGGCGGATGGCTTCGCGGATCGCCGCGTTGGAGGCGCCCACCTCGCCGTGCTCGAAGACGCGGTAGGCGTGCAGCCGCACGCCGGCGGCCTCGCCGGTGACACCCGGCTCGCCCGCGCGCGCCCGCGCGGCGATGACGCCGGCCACGTGCGTGCCATGGCCGTCCTCGTCGTGCCACTGGTCGACCGGCTCGACCAGCGTCGCGTTGCGCCCCAGCGCGACCGGCAGGTCCGCATGCGGGCCGACGCCGGTGTCGATCACGCCGACCGTCACCCCTTCGCCCGCGCGGTCCTGTGGCGCGCCGTAGAGCGTGCGGCGCGCATCCGCGAAATCGGGCTCCAGCGCGGGCAACGCGAGCGTCAGCCCGGGCTGCAGGGGCAGCCGGCGCCACTCGCGCGGCCAGGCGCCATGCAGCGGATAGGCTGCCACCAGCGGCGCCTGGGCGAGGCCGGCCGGCAGGCGCAGCCGCAGCTCGCCGCGCGCATTGGTGGTGCCCTCGACACCCGCGCCGGTGGCCAGGTCGGTGAGCATCACGACCAGGCAGTCCGGCAGCGGCCGGGCCTGTGCGCCTTCGCCGGCCGTGACCTTGAGCACCAGGGTCTGCTGCTCGCCGCCCCGGGCCTGCGGGCGGCGCTTCGCATGCAGCCGCGGCGCGCGTGCCGGCAGGTAACGCCGCTCGGGCACCAGCCGCAGCCCGGGCGCCTCGGCTTGCAGCAAGGCGGCTTCGTCGGGGCGCAGCGCGATCACCTTGGTGCCGTCGGTCGCCGCCGACGCGATGACCCGCAGCGCCACCCCCGCCACGGTGCGCGATTCCCCCGGCGCGCAGGGCTGCAGCTGGCGCAGCAGGCGCTGCGTGGCGTTCGACGTGTAGCGTCCGGCCGCGACGAAGCCGGCGGCCGGCAACAGCAGGAAGCGCGCCAGCGAGGAACGCCGCGCGGTCGGCGCAGGGGATGAGGTCGCGAGGGCCAAGGAAACCTCCTGAGATGTCGTGGTCGTGGGGTGGACCATTCTGGAGTCAACCGGGCACCCGACGCCAGGGTCCGGACCTGCAAGGCGCCGGGCATGCGGTTTGCCGCAGGGCCTGGACGTCCGCGCGCCCCCAGTGGCGTGCGCCCCTGCCTTGCCAGCCTGACCAGGAGCGGATGCGATGCCACGACCGATCTCCGGGATCATGACCCGCCAGGTGCGCGTGGTCTCTCCCGACGACAGCCTGCAGGTCGCCGCCCAGCTGATGGACCAGATCAACGTCGGCGCGGTGCCGGTGTGCAGCGGCCACACGCTGGTCGGCATGATCACCGACCGCGACATCACCGTGCGCGCGGTGGCCAGCGGCCTGCCGCCCGACGCCACGCCGGTGAAGGACGTGATGAGCGAGCAGGTGCGCTGGTGCTTCGAGGACCAGGATGTCGACGAGGTGATGCAGCAGATGGGCGAGGTGCAGATCCGCCGCGTGCCGGTGATGGACCGCCGGCAGCAGCTGGTGGGCATCGTCTCGCTGGGCGACCTGGCCACGCGCCACGGCGCCGACGTGGACGACACGCTGGAGCGCATTTCGTCTCCCTCCGAGCCGGACCGCTCGACGACCGGCACGGCCCGCGCGCCGCGCACTGAGCCCGCCTTTCCCACCCGCGCCTGCATGCAGGCCCCGCCAAGGACCTCGATGAACCCTCCGCCACAGCACCCGGCCCAGGCCGCCGCGGCAGCGCGGTCGCCCGCCTCCCCCCGTCCCGACGTCCCGACCGCGGCGTGGGCCCATGACATCACCGACATGCTGGCCGCCGACGCGCTGTCCGACCGCGCCGCCCGGCTGGCCGCCCTGCGCGCCGGGCTGTTCGAGCGGCCGGCACGCGTCTCGCCCAAGTTCTTCTACGACGCCCAGGGCTGCGCGCTGTACAGCGCCATCTGCGAGCTGCAGGAGTACTACCCGACCCGCACCGAGGCGGCGATCTTCGAACGGCACCGCGAGGAGATCGCGCGCCACCTGCCGCGCGGCGCGCAGTGGGTGGACCTGGGGTGCGGCGACGGCGCCAAGTCCTGGCCCTGGCTGGAAGCGGTGGGGGCACGCCGGTGGGTCGGCGTGGACATCTCGCCGCAATGGCTGCGCATCTCGCTGCAGGCCGGCACCGGGCGCTTTCCCGGCATGGCCCTCGCCGGGGTGGCGACCGATTTCACCCGGCCGCTGCGCCTGCAGCGCGTGCTGGCCCGCTTCGACGCCCCGCCGGTGTTCTTCTACCCCGGTTCGTCGATCGGCAACTTCACGCCCGACGAGGCCCTCGCGTTGCTGCGCTCGATGCGCGAGCACCTTGGCCGCGACGGGCGGCTGCTGATCGGCGTGGACGGCCTCAAGGAGCGCCACGTCCTCGAAGCCGCCTACGACGACGCGCTGGGGGTGACGGCCGCCTTCAACCTGAACGTGCTGCGCGTCGTGAACCGCGAGCTCGACGCCGACTTCGAACCGCGCCGCTTCGCGCACCGCGCGCAGTTCAACGCCCGCGAGAGCCGCATCGAGATGCAGCTCGTCTCGCGCGAGACCCAGGTGGTGCGCATCGGTGCTGCCGAGCGCCGCTTCGACGCAGGAGAAGCCATCGTGACCGAGTACTCCTACAAGTACGCCGCCGACGGGTTTGCCGCGCTGCTGCGCGACGCCGGCTTCGGCGCCTTGCAACACTGGAGCGACGAGCGCGGCTGGTTCCATGTCTTCGTCGCGGCCGCGGCATGAGCGCGGCCAGCCCGTCCCGGGCGCCGGGCCACGGTCCGGCCGCCCTGCATGGTGCCTACCGCGCGGTGCGCGAGCAGACCGAGGCACTGGCCGAGGGACTGAGTGCCGAGGATTGCCTACTGCAGTCCATGCCCGACGCCAGCCCGGTCAAGTGGCACCTGGCCCACACGACCTGGTTCTTCGAGACCTTCGTGCTCGAGCGCGCGGTGCCCGGCTACCGCAGCGTGGATCCGGCGTACCGCCGGCTGTTCAACTCCTACTACGTCGGCGTCGGCGAGCGCCACCCGCGGCCCGAGCGCGGCATGCTGTCGCGGCCCACGCTCGACGAGGTGCGCGCCTACCGCTGCCTGGTCGACGAACGCATGGCCGGGTTGCTGGCGCAGCCGGACCTGCCGGACGACCTGGCCGCGCTGGTCGAGCTGGGCCTGCATCACGAGCAGCAGCACCAGGAACTCGTCCTCACCGACCTGAAGCACCATTTCTCGCGCAACCCGCTGGCACCGGCCTACCGTCCGCGGCCGCCCGCGGTCCATGCGGTACATGTTGCGGGCGAGCGGCTGACCTTCCTCGGCGGGCTGGTGGAGATCGGCCATGGCGGCTGCGGCTTCAGCTTCGACAACGAGCGGCCGCGGCACCGTGTCTGGCTGGAACCCTATGCGCTGGCGGCGCGGCCGGTGACCAACGCCGAATACCTCGCCTTCATCGCCGACGGCGGCTACGAACGCCCGCAGCTGTGGCTGTCCGACGGCTGGGACACGCGCCTGCGCGAAGGCTGGCAGGCGCCGCTGTACTGGCAGCGTGGCCCTGGTCCCAGCTGGTGGCACTACACGCTGCACGGGCTGCGCGAAGTGGCGCCCGACGAACCGGTGTGCCACGTCAGCTACTACGAGGCCGATGCCTACGCCCGCTGGGCGGGGGCTCGCCTGCCCACCGAAGCCGAATGGGAACACGCGGCGCAATCGCCGCCGTCGCTCGCCTCGCTCGGCACGCTGCTCGAGGACGGCGTGTTCCACCCCCGGCCGGCCGCCGCCGGCAGCGGGTTGCGCCAAATGTTCGGCGACGTGTGGGAATGGACCTGCAGCGCCTACCTGCCCTACCCCGGGTTCCGCCCTGCTGAAAGCGCCGTGGGCGAGTACAACGGCAAGTTCATGGTCAACCAGATGGTGCTGCGCGGCGGCTCCTGCGCGACGCCCGCCTCGCACCTGCGGGCCAGCTATCGCAACTTCTTCCCGCCGCAGGCACGCTGGCAGTTCAGCGGAATCCGCCTCGCCTGGTAAGGCGGCGCCCGCCGCCCCCTTTTCCGAGTGACGGGCGCGCCCCGATTTGTCCGCAGGATATCCGCCGATCCGGATATCCGGATTTTCCCGGGGTTGCGAATATCCAACTGGCTTTTCGTCCGGAATTGAATACCTGCGCCGCCGCATAACTGGTATTCAGTGTTTGCGCTTGTTCGGCTTTCCAGGCTTCTCTAACCTGCGCGGCGTTCGCAATCATTGAGGAGACGCCGTGATCAAGGCAAACGAATCACCATGGAAATACCTGGTGATGTGGCTGAGGTATTACTACGCCTTCCATTACCTCAAGTCCGGGCTGTATTTCGTGATCTTCAACTACGTGCCCGACTTCAGCAAGGCCGGCCCGGTGGGCCCCTACCTGACCGAGATGCACAACGTCGGGTTCTACCCGTTCGTGAAGTACCTCGAGGTGGTGCTGGGCGCGATGCTGCTGTTCAACTGGTTCGTGCCGCTGGCGCTGATCGTGATGGCCGGCATCACCGTGCAGATCTCCTACCTCAACCTGTTCGTGTCGCCCCACCCCCGGCAGGCATTCACCGGGACGCAGGAACTGCTGATCAACGGCTCCCTGCTGCTGGCTTATGGTGGCTATTATGTCGACTACCTGCGGAAAAAGGCCGAGCCCTTGTTCCTGTGGGAAGGTTTCAAGAACCGCAAGGGGTGAATCATGGAAAAGCGGATCACCGGCAAGCATTTCATCCTGATAACCGCCGTCGCGCTCATCTGGACGTTGATCGTGATCGGTTTCTCGACCTCGATGGGCGCCCGCCCGCTGCGCATGTATGACTGGAGCCCGCCGGTCTTCTCGTGGCTGATCACGATGGCCTGGATGTGGTACGACCGCTCCAAGGGACGTTGAGCTGAACCGCTGAACGTCACCGGCCCCGCGCATCGCGCGGGGCTTTTCCTTTGCGTTGCCGCGCCCGCCGGCACGACAGCGCCGCGGCCGGCTCAGGCCGCGGTCAGGCCGAGCTTGGCGAACAGCGCCTGGTCGCGCTCCCAGTCCGGGTTGCCGGTGGTGAGCAGCTTGTCGCCGTAGAAGATCGAGTTGGCCCCGGCGAGGAAGCACAGGGCCTGGACGGCCTCGCCCATCTGCTGGCGGCCGGCCGACAGGCGCACCCGCGCGCGGGGCATGGTGATGCGTGCGACCGCGATGGTGCGGACGAATTCCAGCGGGTCCAGCGGCTCCAGCCCGTGCAGCGGCGTGCCCTCGACCTGCACCAGGTGGTTGATCGGCACCGACTCGGGGTACGGGTCCAGGTTGGCGAGCTGCGCGATCAGGCCGGCCCGCTCGCGGCGGGACTCGCCCATGCCGACGATGCCGCCGCAGCACACGTGCATCCCCGCCGCGCGCACCCGCTCCAGCGTGTCGAGCCGGTCCTGGTAGTCGCGCGTGGTGATGATGCGCCCGTAGGCCTCGGGGGCGGTGTCGAGGTTGTGGTTGTAGTAGTCCAGGCCTGCCTCCTTGAGGGTGCGCGCCTGCTCGTCGGTCAGCATGCCCAGGGTGCAGCAGGCCTCCATGCCCAGCGCCTTGACGCTGCGCACCAGCTCGGCGACCTTCTCGATGTCGCGGTCCTTGGGCGCGCGCCAGGCGGCCCCCATGCAGAAGCGCGTCGCGCCCTGCTCGCGCGCCGCGGCGGCCGCTGCCTTGACCGCCTCGACGTCCAGCAGCTTGCCGGCCTCCACGCCGGTGTCGTGGTGCACCGACTGCGGGCAGTAGGCGCAGTCCTCCGGGCACCCGCCGGTCTTGATCGACAGCAGCGTCGACAGCTGCACCTCGTTGGCATCGAAGTGCTCGCGGTGCACCGTCTGGGCCCGGTACAGCAGGTCGGCAAACGGCAGGTCGAGCAGCGCCTGCACGGCCTCGACGGTCCAGGGTCCGGTCGCTGGCGCGGCACGGCGCACCACCTGCACCGGCTGCGCGGTGATTGCGATGTTCGTCATGGGATCTCCTTGCGATGCCGGCAGCGGGCACGGGAGCCCGGCGCCGGCAGGTCGGTTTCAGTCACGGGGCACGGGGCCGGCGAGCGTCGGGCGCGGCAACGCGGGCACCGGATGGGGCGCGCCGGCCCGGCCCTGCGCGATGGCCTGCTGCAGGCGGCGAATCGCCTCCTCCGGGTCGTCCGCCTGCACGATGCCGCGCACCACCGCGATGCCGGAGGCGCCGCAGCTGGCCGCGACGCGGCTGCGCGGCTCGTCCATGCCGGCGATCGCGACCACCGGCTCGGCCAGCACGCGGCACCAGTAGGCCAGGTTGTCCGGCCCCTGCGGGCGCCAGGGCATGTCCTTGGTGGTGGTGGCGTGGATCGGCCCGCAGGCGATGTAGCTCGGCCGGTGCGCGCGGGCGCGGCACACCTCCCAGTAGCTGTGCGTGCTCAGGCCCAGGCGCAGGCCGGCGTCGCGGATCGCGGCGAGGTCGGCCGCCGAGAGCGTGTGCAGGTCTTCCTGGCCGAGGTGCACGCCGTAGGCGCCGTGCTCGATCGCCAGCCGCCAGTGGTCGTTGATGAACAGCTGCGCCTGCACGGCCCGCGCGGCCGCGACGCTGCGCGCCACCTCCTGCGCGAGATGCCCGGGCGCTGCCTGCTTGATGCGCAGCTGCACGGTGCGCACGCCGGCGGCCAGCACGCGCTCGACCCAGTCGGCGCTGTCGACCACCGGGTACAGGCCCAGGTCGGCATTGGCCAGCGCGGCATACGGCGTGGCCGGCGCGTCCGGCAGTCGGTCCAGCAGGTCGGGCAGCAGCGCGCCCTGGAGCGCGAACCCGGCGCGCGCCTGCACCGGCCCGGGTCCCTGCCCCGCGGCATAGCCGTCGCGCAGCGCGGCGGTGGTCGCCATCTTGGCCAGCACCGTCGCGTCGGCCTCGCAGAAGCCCAGCGCCAGTGCCGCTGCGGCCGAGGAGGCATAGGTGCAGCCGGTGCCGTGGGTGTGCGCGGTCGCCACGCGCGGCAACGACAGCCAGCCGCGCGCCTGCGGGGTGTCGATGCAGTCCAGCGAGGACTCGCCGGCCGCATCGCCGCCGGTGATCGCCACCGCCCCGGCGCCCAGCGCGCGCAGGCGCGCCGCCGCCTCGGGCAGCTGTTCCTGGGCCAGCGCGTCCACGCCGAGCAGCCAGGCGGCTTCGTCCCGGTTGGGGGTGACGAGCGTCGCGCGCGGCAGCAGCTGCTCGACGAAGGCACGGCGCAGCTCGTCGCTCGCGAAGCTGGCGCCGCTGCTGGCGCGCCGCACCGGGTCCACGACCAGCGCGACCGGGCCGCGCTCGCGCAGGCGGTCGATCCAGCGCGCGACGATCGCGACGTTCTCCAGGCTCGCAAGGAGCCCGGTCTTGACCACCTGCGGCAGCAGGTCGGACGCGAGCGCGGCAAGCTGGGCCTCCAGCATTGCCGGGGCGACCGCCTCGATGCGCTCGACCGCCACCGAGTTCTGCGCCGTCAGCGCCGCGATCGCGGTGCAGCCGTGCACCTCGAAGGCGGCCAGCGCCTTCAGGTCGGCCTGGATGCCGGCGCCGCCGCCGCTGTCCGAGCCCGCGATGCTCCAGACGATGGGCCGCGCGCTCATAGGTCGAACGGCCGGCCGGCCACGGGCGTGGACGCCACCGCCATGTCCTGCGGCGCCAGCAGCCCGGACAGGTAACCCAGCCGCCCGGCCTCGATCGCGTGGCGGAAGGCGCGCGCCATGCCGACCGGATCGCTCGCCTGCGCGACCGCCGAGTTCAGCAGCACCGCGTCGTAGCCCAGTTCCATCGCGTGCGCGGCGTGCGACGGCGCACCGATGCCGGCGTCGACCACCAGCGTCACGTCGGGCAAGCGTGCGCGCAGCGTGCGCAGCGCCCAGGGGTTCAGCAGCCCCTGCGCCGAGCCGATCGGCGCGCCCCAGGGCATCAGGATGCGGCAGCCCACGTCCAGCAGGCGCTGGCAGGTCACCAGGTCGTCGGTGCAGTACGGGAACACCTCGAAGCCGTCCTTGACGAGTTGCTCGGCCGCCTCGACCAGGCCGAACGGGTCGGGCTGCAGCGTGTGCTCGTCGCCCACCACCTCGAGCTTGATCCAGTGCGTCTCCAGCAGCTCGCGCGCCATGTGCGCCAGCGTGACCGCCTCGCGCGCGGTGCGGCAGCCGGCAGTGTTGGGCAGCAGCCTGGCGCCGCAGTTGCGGATGATCTCGATGAAGCCGTTGTCGCCCGCGCCGGCGGCCAGCTGGCGCTTCAGGCCCAGCGTCACCACCTGCGTGCCGGAGGCCGCGATCGCGTCGCTCAGCACCTGGGGAGACGGGTAGCCGGCGGTGCCGAGCAGGAAGCGGCTGCCCAGCTCGACGTCGCCGAGCTTCAGGATGTCGGAGGTCTTGCTGCTCATTTCATCCCCCCACGATGGGTGCGAAACAGGTCACGTGGTCGCCGGGCTGCAGCACGCAGCCGTCGCGCGCCCCGCGCGCCACGAAGTTGCCGTTGACGGCGGTGGCCACCGAGGCCGGCGCATGGCCCAGGCGCTCGAGCAGCTGCGCGAGCGTGGTGCCCGCCGGCACGTGGCGCGCCTCGCCGTTGAGGTGGATGGGCACGGCGCCCGGATGGTCGGCGGCGACGAAGGCGTCGCTCGCGGCGTCGTTGCGGGCGTTCATGCGGCCACCTGCTCGGGGGATCCGGCCTCGAGGCCGGGCACCTGGGACAGCGCGTCCTCCACGATGGCCGGGGCGATCAGCCAGCCGTGGCGGAACAGGCCGTTCAGGCGTGTCAGTCCTGTTCGTGTGTCGATCATGGGCAGATTGTCGGGCAGCGCCGGGCGCAGGTTGGATTCGGAGTGCACGATGCGCGCCTCGGCCAGCTCCGGGATCACGCTGTGCGCCGCGCTCAGCAGGCCCAGCGTGGTGCGCACCGAGACCGGCGAACGGTCCTCGGACTCGATCTCGCTGGCGCCCACCACGATCAGGTCGCCAGGCCGCGCCACGATGTAGACGCGCCAGCGCGGATGCAGCAGCCGCGTCGGCCGCAGCAGCTGCACGCCCGGCGCATGCAGCCAGAAGATCTCGCCGCGCACGCCGCGCACCGGCAGGTCCGGCCGCGCGCCCAGCCCGCGGGCGTCGAACACCCAGTCGAAGCCGTGGGTGCGGCCGCCGGCCTCGATGCGGCCCGGCGCCACCTGCGTCACGGCCTGGCCCCAGTGCCACTGCACGCCCTGCGCGCTGGCACCCGCGGCCAGCGCGAGCATGGCCTGCACGGTGTGGATCTGGCCTTCCTGCTCGAGCAGCCAGGCCTGCGCCGGGCCGTGGATGGACGGCTCCATCGCGCGCAGCTTGGCCAGCGGCAGCGGCCGCGGCTGCATCCCGCCGGGCGCCTTGCTGCGCAGCAGGTCCAGCAGCCGCTGCGCCGCGCCGACGTCCGGCCGGTGCGCCAGCAGCAGGCTGCCCTGGCGGTGGAAATAGACCTCGCCGGGCAGCTGCGCGACGATGGCCTGCCACAGGTCCAGCGAGCGCAGGCCCAGCCGGGCGACGTGGGCGTCGGCGCATTCGAGCTCGGCCAGCGGGCTCAGCATGCCGGCGGCGGTCCAGCCGGCCGCGTAGACGCTGCCGGGCTGCGGGGGGCCGGCGTCGGGCGCCGGGTCGAACACCGTCACGCGGTGCCCCCGGGTGGACAGCCGCCACGCCAGCAGCCGGCCCAGCAGGCCGGCCCCGGCGATCCCCACATGCATGGGTTTCATTGCACTCCTTCGGATGCCATCAGCCTTGCGGCTCGATGGGAATGTAGATCTCGCCGCCCGCGCGCTTGAACTCCTCGGACTTGGCCTGCAGCCCCTGCTCGAGCGCAGCTTCCTCGCTGACACCCTGCCGGGCCGCGTACTCGCGCACCTCCTGGGTGATCTTCATCGAGCAGAACTTGGGTCCGCACATCGAGCAGAAATGGGCCACCTTGCTCGATTCCTTCGGCAAGGTCTCGTCGTGGAAGTCGCGTGCGGTGTCCGGGTCGAGCGAGAGGTTGAACTGGTCGTGCCAGCGGAACTCGAAGCGCGCCGCCGACAGGGCATCGTCGCGTGCCCGCGCGCCCGGGTGGCCCTTGGCCACGTCGGCCGCGTGTGCCGCGATCTTGTACGCAATGATGCCCTGCTTGACGTCGTCGCGGTCCGGCAGGCCCAGGTGCTCCTTGGGCGTGACGTAGCACAGCATCGCGGTGCCGAACCAGCCGATCATCGCCGCGCCGATCGCGCTGGCGATGTGGTCGTAGCCCGGCGCGATGTCGATCACCAGCGGACCCAGCGTGTAGAACGGCGCCTCGTGGCAGTGCTTGAGCTGCTCGGCCATGTTGGCCTGCACCATGTGCATCGGCACATGCCCCGGGCCCTCGATCATCACCTGCACGTCGTGCTTCCACGCGACCTGCGTCAGCTCGCCCAGCGTGCGCAGCTCGGCGAACTGCGCCTCGTCGTTGGCGTCGGCCGCGCTGCCCGGGCGCAGCCCGTCGCCCAGCGAGAAGGCCACGTCGTAGGCCTTCATGATCTCGCAGATCTCCTCGAAGTGCGTGTAGAGGAAGTTCTCCTTGTGGTGCGCGATGCACCACTTGGCCAGGATCGAGCCACCGCGCGAGACGATGCCGGTGCGGCGCCGGGCCGTCAGCGGGATGAAGGGCAGCCGCACGCCGGCATGGATGGTGAAGTAGTCGACGCCCTGCTCGGCCTGCTCGACCAGCGTGTCGCGGAAGATCTCCCAGGTCAGGTCCTCGGCCACGCCGCCGACCTTCTCCAGCGCCTGGTAGATCGGCACGGTGCCGATGGGCACGGGCGAGTTGCGGATGATCCAGTCGCGCGTGGTGTGGATGTTCTTGCCGGTGGACAGGTCCATCACGGTGTCGGCGCCCCAGCGGATCGCCCACACCAGCTTCTCCACCTCTTCCTCGATCGACGAGGTCACCGCCGAGTTGCCGATGTTGGCATTGATCTTCACGAGGAAGTTGCGCCCGATGGCCATCGGCTCCAGCTCGGGGTGGTTGATGTTGGCCGGGATGATGGCGCGGCCGCGCGCCACCTCGTCGCGCACGAACTCGGGCGTGATCACCTCGGGGATGGCCGCGCCCATCGGGTTGCCGCGCAGGCGCGCCTCGCGCTCGGCATCGCCCAGGTACTGGCGCATCCATTCGCGCTTCTGGTTCTCGCGGATCGCGACGAATTCCATCTCGGGCGTGACGATCCCGCGGCGCGCGTAGTGCATCTGCGTGACGTTGCGGCCGCTCCGGGCGCGCAGCGGCTGGCGCTGCAGGCCGGCGGCCTCGCGGCGCAGCTGCTCCAGGCGCTGCGCGTCGCGCGCCTCGTGCCTGGCGCCGTCGTCCAGCGCCTGGCGCGCGCGCCCTTCGTAGCGCTCGACGTCGCCGCGCGCCTCGATCCACGCGCTGCGCAGCGCGGGCAGCCCGCGCCGGATGTCGATGCGGGCCTGCGGGTCGGTGTAGGGGCCGGAGGTGTCGTACAGCGTGACGACCTCGCCGTTGGTCAGCGTGACCTCGCGCATCGGCACGCGGATGTCGGGATGCAGCTGGCCGGGCACGTGGATCTTGCGCGAGGCGGGGAATGGCTCGCGCGTCAGCGCCAGCAGTTGGGTCAGCTTGTCGGGTGCGTTCATCGCGGGGCTCCTTCCGGTGGTGGTGGGTGCTCCGGAAAGTGCCCTCTGGCGACGGGCCTCCGCCAAGGGAAGCCACGAGGGGACTGGATGTTGCTCTCCTTCCGCCGGCATGAACCGGATCAAGTTCGCGGGTTCGGCCTGTCGGCCATCTCAGCACAGCAAGTGCACCCCGGAGCGGCGGCAAGTGTAAGGAGCCGGCTCCCCCGTGGTCAAGCCGCAGCGGCCAAGGCCCCGCCGCGACGATGGGGACCACCGGCACCGCATCGCGTGCCTGAACGCGACGACGGCGCCCCGGGGACAGGCGCCCGCCATCCCCCACGGCCATCTCCCCCGCCCGACAGGGCCGGCCGGCCCCGGTATAGTCGCCGCCGCAAGGCGGTCGTGAAACGCCGCCTCGATCCTCCATGCTCAAGCTGTTGCATCGCGTCTCCTTCCGCCAGCTGCTGCTGGTGGCCTTCCTGCTGATCGCCGCCGTGCTCGGCGCGGTGTCGGTGCGCGGGTTGCTGACGCTGGAGCGCCTGATCGCCCAGGCCCGGGCCGGCGCCGAGCAGTCGATGGAACTCACCGCCCAGGCGCAGGCGCTGGCCGACCGCAACATCGGGCTGGAACGCACCGCACGCCAGTACGTGGTGCTGGACGACCCGGCCCTGCACAAGCGCTTCGAGGAGGAGCTGGCGGCCGCCGAAACCGTGCTCGACCGCCTGACCGAGCAGGGCCTGCCGGCCCGGCTGGCCGACGACTGGCGGCTGCACATGGACAGCATCCGCGAGCAGATGCAGGGACCACGCGCCACCGCGCTGATGCGCGAGCAGACGCTGAGCCTGGCGTTCCGTGAGCTGGCCGACGTCACCACCGCGGTGGCCGAGCAGGTGCGCCGCGCCAACGAGAAGCGCAACCGCGAGCTGCAGCAGGAACTGGAAGCCGGCCGCCTGGTGCTGGCGCGCCAGGTGCTTGCCGCGATCGCGGTGTCGGTGCTGCTGGCCTTCGCCTTCGGCCTGTGGCTGGCACGCCCGCTCAAGGACCTGGAACGCGCCATCGTGGGCCTGGGCGAGAACCGCATGGACGAGCCGATCGAGATCCGCGGCCCGACCGACGTGCGCGAGGTGGGCCGCCGGCTGGACTGGCTGCGCCTGCGCCTGGCCGAGCTGGATGCCGACAAGGCCCGCTTCCTGCGCCACATCTCGCACGAGCTGAAGACCCCGCTGGCGGCGCTGCGCGAGGGCGTCGCGCTGCTCGAAGACGAGGTCGCGGGCAAGCTCACCGACAACCAGCGCGAGATCGCCCACATCCTGCGCCACAACACCGGGGTGCTGCAGCGCCAGATCGAGGACCTGCTGCGCTTCAACGCCGCGGCCTTCGAGGCGCGCCGCCTGCAGCGCCGCCGCACCGACCTGCGGGCCCTGCTGCGGCAGCTGGTCGACGAACAGAAGCTGCAGTGGCAGGCCAAGCACCTGCGCGTCGAGATCACCGGCGAGCCGCTGCACGCCGAGGTCGACCCGGACAAGCTCGGCACCGCGGTGGGCAACCTGCTGTCCAACGCGATCCGCTTCAGTCCCCCCGGCGGTACCATTCGCTTTTCCGTCACCCGAAGCGCCGGGCTCGCGTGCATCGACATCGTCGACGAGGGCCCCGGCGTGTCTCCGGCCGACCGGGCGCGGGTGTTCGAACCTTTCTACCGCGGCGAACGGCAACCCGAAGGGGCGGCGCGTGGCACGGGCGTGGGCCTGTCCATCGTGCAGGAGTACGTCGCTGCGCACGGTGGACGGGTCGAGCTGCTGCCCAACGCGCCCGGCGCGCATTTCCGTATCGAGCTGCCGCATGCTGCCTAGGTCCCTTCTGCTGTTCTGCTGCCTGGTGTGTCTCGCCACCGCCTGCGCCCCCCTGCCCGAGGTCACCGACGTCAAGCAGGTCAAGGTGCCGGTGCGCGTGGACGTGCCGGTTCCGGTGTCGGTCCGGGACCCGGTGGACCAGGCCAACCGGCACGTGCTCGAGTACGCCGAACGGCTGCGCCGGATGTCGCTGCCCGAGCTGCAGCAGGAGATCGTGCGGCTCAACGAAAGCCCGGTCACGCCCGTGTCGACGCTGGAACTGGCGCTGGTGTTCGGCCAGACCCGCATCCCCGGGGACCTGCCCAAGGCCATCGCGCTGCTGGAGAGCCTGACGCGCTCGACCGAACCCGACGCCGCCCCCTGGCAGCCGATGGCGCGCATGACGCTGGCCAGGTTCCTCGACCTGCGTCGCCTCGAGGAGCAGGTCGACCGCCAGCACCTGCAGCTGCGCGAAAGCCAGCGCCGCATCGACCAGCTCAACGAGAAACTCGAAGCGCTGAAGGCCATCGAACGCAGCTTGGCGCCCCGACCGGCGCCGGCCCCGGCGCCGGCGGCCTCCGGCGTGCGCCCGGCTTCGCCATGAACCCCTCCCTGCCCGTCCTCGCCAGGAGCCTGCCATGAGTGCGCACGTGCTGGTTGTCGACGACGACCGCGACATGCTGCGTCTGCTGTCGATGCGCCTCGGCGCCGCCGGCTACCGCGTCACCGCGGTGGAAAGCGCCGAGGCGGCGCTCACGCAGCTGGCGGTGGAGCGCCCGCAGCTGGTGGTCAGCGACGTGCAGCTGCCGGGCAAGGACGGCCTGGCGCTGTACGACGAGATCCGCGCCCGGCACCCGGCGCTGCCGGTGATCCTGCTGACCGCGCACGGCACCATCCCCGACGCGGTGGAAGCCACCTCGCGCGGCGTGTTCACCTACCTGACCAAGCCGTTCGACGGCAAGGAGCTGCTCGAGAAGATCGCCCAGGCGCTGGCGCTGGCCGCGCCGGAGGGCGAGGCCGTGCCGGCCCAGGAGAGCTGGCGCGAGGCCATCGTCAGCCGCTCGACCCGCATGGCCGAGCTGCTCGCCGAAGCCAAGCTGGTCGCCGCCTCCGACGCCAGCATCCTGATCCGCGGCGAAAGCGGCACCGGCAAGGAGCTGCTTGCCCAGGCGATCCACAAGGCCAGCGTGCGCGCCACCCGGCCGTTCGTCGCGGTCAACTGCGGCGCCATCCCCGAGGCGCTGCTCGAGTCCGAGCTGTTCGGCCACGTCAAGGGCGCCTTCACCGGCGCGGTGGCCAACCACCGCGGCCTGTTCCAGGCGGCCGACGGCGGCACGCTGTTCCTGGACGAGATCGGCGACATGCCGCTGCCGCTGCAGGTCAAGCTGCTGCGCGTGCTGCAGGAGCGCTCGGTGCGTCCGGTCGGCTCGGCGCAGGCGGTGCCGGTGGACGTGCGCATCATCTCGGCCACCCACCGCGACCTGGACGAGGCCATGGCGGCCGGCCAGTTCCGCGAGGACCTGTACTACCGCCTCAACGTCGTCACGCTGACGTTGCCGACGCTTGCCGAGCGGCGCGAGGACATCCCGCTGCTGGCCAACCACTTCCTGGCCAGGCTGTCGGTGAAGTACGGCAAGCGGCTCAACGGCTTCGCCCCCGAAGCGCTGAAGGCGCTGGCCACGGCGTCTTGGCCCGGCAACGTGCGCCAGCTCTACAACGTGGTCGAGCAGGTCTGCGCGCTGGCCACCACGCCGCTGGTGCCGCTGGCGCTGGTGCAGCGGGCGCTGCGCGTGCCCAGCGTCGAGGTGATGAGCTATGCCGAGGCGCGCCACCGCTTCGAGCGCGACTACCTGGTCGGGCTGCTCAAGCTCACCGACGGCAATGTCGCCGATGCGGCGCGGCTGGCCGAGCGCAACCGCACCGAGTTCTACCGGCTGCTGCAGAAGCACGGGCTGACCCCCGGGCTGTTCCGCAACGATGGCCACGTCGCCGATTAGCGACAGGACTTTTCCCTGAAAAATCAGGCACTTGGGTGATCCGCCGGAAATCCTGTCGCCGATCGGCGACGGATTCCGGCCGCCCGGGATGTCACACTACTGAAAAACCCTGAAACATCCCTCCAAGCCGTTGATTTGACGGCGTTTTTTTGCCTGGCACAGGCATTGCGAACTGCGTCACGACCGGACGCTTCCGGCCCTCCGGCCGGGGGCATCCGACAGAGCTCGAACGCATCAGGGAAAGGATTCGCAAGTGCCTGTACGAGACCGCCTGGCCGGCGGATGGATGGTCGTCTGCGTGGCAGCTGCGCTCGCGCTGCCCGGGGTGGCCAGCGCCTTCGGCTTTGACGAGCTCGACCGGCGCGCGCGCCAGCTGGCGCAGCAGCCGTACCGTCCCTCCCCCGCCACCCTGCCGGCCGAACTGCAGGCGCTGAGCTACGACCAGCGCCGCGACATCCGCTTCAAGCCCGAGCGCGCCCTGTGGCGCAACGACGGACTGCCGTTCGAGGTGATGCTCTTCCACCTCGGCAACCTGCAGACCGAGCCGGTGCGCATCCACGAGATCACCCCGCAGGGCGTGCGCACGATCCCCTTCAATGCGGACGATTTCGACTACGGCCGCACGCCCTTGTCCCGGAATCGCGACTGGGGCGACCTGGGCTTCAGCGGGTTCCGGGTGCATTACCCGCTCAACCGGCCCGACTACAAGGACGAGCTGATTGTCTTCCTCGGCGCCAGCTACTTCCGCGCGCTGGGCGCGGGACAGCACTACGGCCTGTCGGCCCGGGCGCTCGCGATCGACACCGTGGGGGCCGAACGCGAGGAGTTCCCCCGCTTCACCGAGTTCTGGCTGCGCAAGCCCGAGCCCGGCGCGACGTCGCTGACGGTCTACGCGCTGCTCGATTCGCCGCGCGCGGCCGGTGCCTGGCAGTTCGAGATCCGCCCCGGCGCCGAGACGCTGGTCGAGGTGCGCTCGCGGCTGTACCTGCGTGCGCCGGTCGCCACGCTGGGCCTGGCGCCGCTGACCAGCATGTACTTCTTCGGCGAGAACCAGCCGCACCCGGAGGACTTCCGCCCCGAAGTGCACGACTCCGACGGGCTGATGGTCGCCACCCGCGGCGGCGAGTGGCTCTGGCGCCCGCTGCAGAACCCGCGCCGGCCCCTGCCCACCTCGTTCGCGATGGACGGCCTGCAGGGCTTCGGCCTGATGCAGCGCGACCGTGCCTACGTCAGCTACGAGGACGCCGAGGCCCGCTACGACCGCCGCCCGAGCGCCTGGATCGAGCCCGTGGGCGACTGGGGCCCGGGGCGCGTCGAGCTGGTCATGCTGCCCACGCCCGACGAGACGCACGACAACATCGTCGCCTACTGGGTGCCCGATCGCCAGCCCGCACCGGGCCAGCCGCTGGAACTGCGCTACCGCATGCACTGGCAGGGCGACGAGCAGCGGCGCCCGCCCGGCGGCTGGGTGGTGCAGACCCGTGCCGGACGCGGCGTGCAGCCGCTGGCACCGGGCGAACACCAGTTCATCGTCGATTTCACCGGCCCCGAGCTGGCGGCCCTGCCGGCGGACGCCCCGCTGCAGGCCGTCGTCAGCGCCGACCGCAACGGCCGGATCACCGAACGCAACGTCTACCGCAACGTGGCCAATGGCACGTGGCGGATGGCCGTACGCGTCCAGCAGCTCGAACCCGGCGTGCCGGTCGAGCTGCGGGGCTACCTCCAACACGGCAACGACATCCTGACCGAGACATGGAGCAACATCATTCTTCCCCGATGAGCCCTCGCGGCATCACCCCGCCGCACACGTCCGGCCCCACGGCCGGCGCGAGTGCGCCGCCGATCCGCCGGGCATCCATGCCGGCCCAGCCGTGGCACGGTTTCTTCCGCGGCCTGGCCGCCGGACTGGCCGGCCTGCTGCGCCGCCAGGACGCCGCGCCCGCCGCACCGCTTGCCGCGTGGGAACGCGCCGCGATCACGCGCCGGCGCGTGTTCCTGGCGCTGATCGCCCTGTCCACCACCATCGCGACCGCGCTGATGGCGCAGGTGCAGCCGCCCTACCAGCACCCGGCCCTGCAATACGGCCAGATCGTGCTGTTCGCGCTGCTGTTCGCCTGGGTCTCGGCGGGCTTCTTCACCGCGGTGATGGGCTTCTACGTGATGCTGCGCGGCGATCGACACGCGCTGTCCAGGCAGGACGTCCGGCACGACCCGATCCGCCCGGACGCGCGCACCGCGATCATCATGCCGATCTGCAACGAGCACGTGAGCACCGTGTTCGCCGGCCTGCGCGCCACCTGCGAATCGCTCGCCAACTCCGGGGCGCAGCAGCTGTTCGACGTCTACGTGCTGTCCGACACCAGCGACCCGGACATCCGCAGCGCCGAGATCAAGGCCTGGGGCGAGCTGCGCGAGACACTGGGCGACAACGCCCGCATCTACTACCGCTGGCGCCAGCGCCGCACCAAGCGCAAGGCCGGCAACGTGGCCGACTTCTGCCGCCGCTGGGGACGCAACTACCGCTACATGGTGGTGCTGGACGCCGACAGCGTGATGAGCGGCGACTGCCTGGTCAACCTGGTGCGCCTGATGGAGGCCAACCCCAAGGCCGGCATCATCCAGACCGCGCCGCAGGCGGTCGGCCACGCCACCATCCACGCGCGCTCGCAGCAGTTCGCCAGCCGCGTCACCGGCCGGCTGTTCACGCTGGGCATGGCCTACTGGCAGCTGGGCGAGTCGCACTACTGGGGCCACAACGCGATCATCCGCGTCGAGCCCTTCATGAAGCACTGCGGCCTGGCGCCGCTGCCCGGGCGCGGCGCGCTCAGCGGCGAGATCATGTCGCACGACTTCGTCGAGGCCGCGCTGATGCGCCGCGCCGGCTACCACGTCTGGCTGGCCACCGACCTGACCGGCAGCTACGAACAGCAGCCGCCCAACCTGCTGGAAGAGCTGCAGCGCGACCGCCGCTGGTGCCAGGGCAACCTGCAGAACGCGCGCCTGATCGCCGAGCCCGGCCTGCACGCCGTGCACCGCGCGATGCTGGCCACCGGCGCGCTGGCCTATGCCTCGGCACCGCTGTGGCTGGCCTTCGTGGTGCTGGGCGTCGCGCTGTGGCTCACCGGTGGCCTGGGCGCCAGCGTCACCGCGTTCGGCCTGCCGATCGCCGTCGGCGGCCTGTGGGTCGGCACGCTGGCCATGCTGGTGCTGCCGCGCGTGCTGGGCATTGCCGGCATCCTGCTGCGCGGCGAGCAGCGCTTCTACGGCGGCACCGCGGTGCTGCTCAAGAGCGCGCTGCTGGAAGCCGGGCTGTCCGTGCTGCAGGCGCCGGTGCGCATGGTGGCGCACAGCGTGTTCGTGTTCGCTGCCCTGACCGGCTGGCGCATCGACTGGAAGTCGCCCCCGCGCGAGGCCGAATCCCTGCGCTGGCGCGATGCCGCCCGCCGGCTGCTGCCCAGCACCTCGGTGATCCTGGGCGCGGCCGTGGCCGCCGCGGCCGTCAACCCGGCCCTGATGCTGTGGATGGCGCCGATCGCGCTGCCGCTGCTGATGGCGGTGCCGCTGGCCGTCTTCACCAGCCAGGAGGGCCGGGGCAGGCGCGTCAGCGAACGCGGCCTGCTGCGCATCCCGGAAGAAACCTGGACCCCGGCCGTGCTGCGCCACGCCTGGAGCTACGCGGCGCGCCAGCAGCGCCCGACCCGCTGGGCCGACGTGCTGCAGGACGAAAGCCTGTTCGACCTCGTGCGCACCGCGATGGGCAACCGCCACACCGACCGCGGCCGTCGCGCGCTGGCGCGCCGCCAGCTGCTGCTGGACCTGTCGGCCGAACGCAGCGCCGAAAGCCTCGCACCGACGGAGCGCATGCGCTTCCTGAGCGAGCCGCAGAGCCTGGAACAGCTGCGCCTGCGGCACAGCATCCTGCGCGGCCAGGTCTACGGCCGCCAGCTGGCACGCGACATGGACCGCCCGCGCGCCGCGCCGCACGCGCTGGCGATCAACAGCCTGCGCCCGGCCGGCGGCAACAGCCGCACGCTGCACTGACCTGGGTCCTCCCCGTCCCGGCCCGGCCGCCGCGTGCGGCCGGGCTTTTTTCGTCCCCGGCTCAGGGAATGGCGCGCAGCTCGGCCAGGACCCGGGCGCGCTCGTCCTCGTTGTCGATCCGGGCGCACACCAGCTCGAAGAACGCCGAGCGCGTCGCGGCCTGGGCCGCGGCCTGCCTGGCGATGATCTTCGCGATCGGCCCGATGTGCGCGGCCAGGATGCGCTGGGCCTGATCGACCACGGCCGCATCCAGGCGCGTGGTGTCCATCACCAGCGTGGCCGTCATGCCGCTGCCGGTGGACGCCGGCCCGGGCGCCTTCGGGCGACTGCCGGTCTGCTGCAGGAAGGCCGCGCGCTCCTGGTCGGTCTGCAGGTGCCCGGCCAGGCGTGCCGCCAGCGTGTCAATGTCGGCGCAGTCACGTGCCGCCCGCCGCACCAGCACCTTGGCCACCGGGCCGACGAACCTCGCCAGGCTCGCCTCCAGCCGCGACAGCGTGTCGGCGTCCCATCCCGAAGGCGGGGCCGTGGTCACCGCGCCCGCTCCGCTGCCGCCCTGTGAAGGAGTGCCGGCGCTGCGGCCCTCGTGACGGCCCAGGTCCATGATCACGGTTTCTTCCGAGACGACCGGCTGGACCGGTTCGCTGGTCTGGCTGAGCAGCGCCTCGCGGAACGCCAGCGCGCTGGCGTAGCGCCCGTCGGGCCGCTTGCTCAGCGCCTGCGCCAGGATGGCGTCATAGCGACGGGCCCAGGCGAGGCCGGCATGCTCGGACGGCCACACCGGCTCCTCGTGGACGATCTTGTACATCAGGCTCTGCGCCGAGCCGTTGAAGGGCAGCTGGCCGGTCAGCAGCTGGTACAGCACCACGCCGGCCGCCCAGATGTCGACGCGGTGGTCGACCGGCTGGCCGGTGTACTGCTCGGGCGACATGTAGCCCGGGGTGCCGACCACCGAGTTCACCTGGGTCAGGCCCACGGCATCCACGCGCGCGATGCCGAAGTCGGCGATCTTCACCCGCCCCTGGCGCGTGATGATCAGGTTGGCCGGCTTGATGTCGCGGTGCCAGACGCCCTGCTCGTGCGCATGGTCCAGCGCCTGCAGCAGCTGCGACATGATGCTCAGGATGTCGGCTTCCGGGAAGCGCACCTTGCGCGCGAGGTACTTCGCCAGGCTGTGGCCCTCGACGTACTCCATCGCGATGTAGGCCTGTTCCTGGTCCTCGCCGTACTCGTAGACCGCCACGATGCCGGGGTGCAGCAGCCGCCCCGCCGCCTGGGCCTCGTTGCGGAAGCGCGCCACGGCCGACTGGCCCAGCTCGCTGTCCTCGATCAGCTGGCGCCGGATGGTCTTGATCGCCACCGGCCGCTTGATGTGCGGGTCGAAGGCCTTGTAGACGACCCCCATCGCCCCCTCGCCGAGGACGGCGGTGATCGGGTACTTGCCCAGGCGCTCAGGATGTGGCATCACTCACCCGCCCCGGCTTCAGCCGTCGAGCATCTTCATCGCCTGGACCAGGCTCTTGCGCATGCGCGTGAACGACTCGGCCAGCGTGCCGATCTCGTCGCGGCTGCGCGTCGTGAACTCGGGCGCATCGAGCTCGCCCAGGCTGACGCGGTCGGCGATCCTGGACAGCCGGCTCACCGGCTGGATCACCAGCTTCCACAGCATCAGGTTCAGCGCCAGGCCGATCAGCACGAACACGCCGGTCAGCAGGATCATGAACAGGCGCAGCTCGCGGTCGGCCCGCTCCATCGGCACGGCCATCGGCACCGAGACGATCTGCGCGCCCACGATCTCGTTGTGCATCCAGCCGAAGCCGTTGGCCGGCCCGTAGCGGTCGATCATCGGCTTCGGGGCGGCCTCCACCGTGCTGTGGCAGCGCAGGCAGGCCGCATCGGTGATCTGGATCGGGCGTGCCACGTAGAGCGAGCGGCCGCCGGGCGTGTCGCGCTGGCCGACGAACTCGCGCAGCGTCGGCGTGTTGCGGAACTGGTTGACGATGTCCACCTCCCATTCGACCGCCCGGTCGCGCGGGTTGGTCGGGTTGAGCGTCGCTTCCTTGTAGGCGTAGTCGGGGTACTTCTGCTGCAGCGTGGCCAGCACCTCGGTGGCCGAATAGGCCGGCACCGACTGCGGCAGGAAGGTGTACTTCATCTGCGTCTCGAGCAACGGCGCGATCTGCCTGGAGGTGTAGCCGCGCACCGCAAGCGCCTTCTCCATCAGCATGCGCGCGTTGTCCAGCACCTCCTCCTGGGCATGGCGCTGCAGCAGGTCGCGCGTGGCGTACCCGGCGCCTGCCAGGCCGAGTGCAAAGACGAGCACGAACACCAGGTTGAACTTGAGCAGCAGTTTCATGGCGCGGCCTCACTCATACGGTCGGATGCGCATCGGGATGTCGGGCAGCGTGCCGGTCAGCGCGACGCCGGGACGGCCACCGGGCCGGACGCAGCCACCGGCGGCCTGGGCAGGTACTTCTCGGGGAACAGCACGCGGTCCCATTCGGGGTGGGCGCGCATGTGCGTGACCAGCTGGCGCCGGAACGCATCGTCATCCTCGGCGAGCGGCTTCCAGCGGTTGACCAGCGGCAGGCGCACCGCACGCTCGGCCTGCAGCCACGGGCGGATGGCGTCGTAATCCACCGTGCCCCGCTCCTGCGGCAGCACCTCCTGGTCCTGGTAGCGACCGATGCGCGCCGGCAGCGAATCGCGGAATGCGCGCGGCATGCGCTCCAGCATGTCCGCCGGCGGGCGGGGCTGCACGTCCCCGGGCGCCGCACCGCGCCGCGCGTGGGCCTCGCCGTTGCGCAGCGACACCCGCGCAGCCGCCTTGCCGTCCTGCCGGACCGTCAGCGCCGCGCCGCCGCTCTCGGCAAACACGATGCTCTCGGCCGCGCTCACGTACGACACGGTGACGCCTTCGCTGGCCTGCAGGTCGACCTGTGGCGACGCGAAGGCCGCGGGCTGGCCGGCCGCCGGCGTCAGCTTGATCCAGCCACGCAACAGGTACAGCCGGTCGGGACGTCGTTCGCCGCGCGCGACGCGCAGCCGCGGGGCGAGCAGGATCGCGGTGTCCGGGCCCAGGTCGGCGATGGTGCCGTCGGCGAACTCCAGGCGCAGCAGCCCGGTGGACGCCCCGGTCTCGACCACGTCCTGCCGGTGCAGCCGCACGCCTTCGGCGATCGCCAGGCGGTTGACGCCGCGCACCAGGCTGGCCTCCCCCTCCTGTATGGTCACGACCGCCTCCGCCCCCGCCGCCAGCGTCACCGCGGGCAGCCAGCAGGTCAGCAGCAGCATCGCTCGACGAAACATCTCGCTCCCTCGATCCTTCCGGCTCCAGCCAGGCCCCGCCCCCTCCACGAGGCAAAGCAGTAGATCATAGGGTGGAAGCGGCGCACCGGGTATCCGGGTCGCCCCCCTGCCATCAGACGCCGCCGCGGCCGTTTGTCAAGCATTCCACGGCCGGGCGCAGGGCCGCCCGCTCGGGGCAGCAGTTCGGTGCCCGGCAGCAGCCTTGCGCACCGGGTGCGCATGATCTCGCCCAGCTCCGCGACCTCGGGTTGGCCCGCAATCGACTGGGGCCTGGTGGCGCACAGCTCGCGCCACGGCCCCCTGTCCCGATGCGCTTGGCGGCCCCGTACTCGTCGTCGACGTCGTTCTGGACGCCCCGCTCGGCAGGCGCTGCGCCACATGGTGCAGGCAGCCCAGGCCCTGCGGGCGCAGCGGCAGCAGCCGGCGTGAGGGTCGGGCATCCGTCTTGCATGGCCTGACGCGACCGACCCCGCAGGCACCGGACCAGTCCGTCAGGTGTGACCAAACGCTACCGGCTCGCTGTGTTTCTGCCGCTTTCGACACGCCCGACGGCAAAAGACGTGCTCTCGCAGACCTGACAGCTTTCGCAGGCAGGCGAAGCCCCTCATACTGACGCCCGGCAGGCCCGGACCGGCCCGAAGGAACCTCGAGGAGCAAGCGCGCGATGCACGGCAGTGACCTACACGATGTCGGACGCAAGGCCAACGCCGTATCGCGGCTGGCCGGGCTGCTGTTCGGCATCGCGCGCGACGAACGCCGCCCGCGTCGCCGTCACTGGCTGGACCGGGCCCAGCGGGCGGGCGAAATCGCCTGCGGGCTGCTGGTCACCATCCTGTTCACCGGCACCTTCGCGATCGCGGGGGGCCCGGCGTCGACCACGGCGAAAGGCGCGCTGGCCGCGGCACTCGCCTGGAGCGGCGTCTGCGCGGTGGTCTTCCTGCGGCGCAACCTGGCCGCGCGCGAAGCGCGCCAGCGCCTGCGCCAGCAGCTGCTCGGCGCAACCTCCCCCGACGCCTTTGTCGATGAATTGCGGCACGAACTGCCGCCCAGCCTGGTCGAGCAGGTCTCGCCGCACGACCTCCACCGCATGAGGGCGCGCGTGCGCGACACCGAGCAGGAAGAACTGGGCCTTGCCGGCGAGCTGCAGGCCGCCGGCGCCGTGCTGCTGATCGTGCTGGCCGGGCTGCTGCCGGCGGTGTTGCCGCTGTGGTGGGCGGCCGACGGCCTGCACCTGGCCTACGGCATCGCGATCGCCGAGCTGTTCGTGCTCGGCGGCTTCCTCGGCCACCATGCCGGGCTGCGGCCGGTGCTGCTGGGCCTGTGCCTGGCCGCCGCCGGGGCGCTGCTGGCCGGCATCGGCTGGCTGCTGCAGCCCTGAAGGCCGCCCGTCAGCGCGGCACCAGCTTCAGCACCGTCTCGCCTTCGGCCCACACCGGCACCGACTGCCCTTCGGCCCAGCGCTGCACGAAGCTGCGGTACCAGCGCGAGAACGGCAGTCCGGACTGGCCGGTGGAATGGATGAAGCGCGATTGCGCCGGGTCCGCCACGTCGTACACCGCACGCAGGCTGGGGCCGTGGTCGCTCCAGTAGCGCTCGCCGGTGCGCGGGTGGGCCTTCAGGTTCACGCGGGTCGCATTGAGCGTGAAGCTGTCGCCGGCGGTCGGGGTGTCCGGCTCGAACGCGGGCGCCAAGGCCTTGACCCGGCTGAACGGACGGTGTTCCGAGCGCGCCAGGTGCACCCGCCCCCACTGCCAGGCCGCCACGTCGTCGCCCAGCCGCGCCTGCAGCTCGTCCAGCGCGCGCACGAAGGCGGCATCGATCGCGTCCTGGCAGGTCTCGACCTGCGGCGTGGACTTGTCGTCGCACCACCAGGTGCGGTCGCCCTCCAGCACGCCTTCGATCGCGTCCTGGAAATGGCGCGCGGCCATGCGTTCCCACAGCTCGGGGCCAAGCTCGTCGGCGAACAGCCCTTCGGCCAGGTGCCGTTGCCAGGCCCACAACAGGGTCGGGCCGACCGCGTCGGTGTGCATCTCGCCATCGAACCCCTCCAGCTGCCGGTGCGCTGCGGCAGCCAGCGGGTGCGAGGCCTGCGCGCGCCGCAGCCAGGGCAGCAGGCGGCGCGCGGCCAGCGAAACCACGTCGGCCTGCATCGCGGCCATCGTCTGCACCGTGTGCCTGGTTCCGGTGTCGATCAGCTGCTCGATGCGCTGCTGGCGGTACGGCAGGGTCCATTCGCTGGTCAGGAAATGCGGGTAGTCCGGCCCGTGGATGCGGTGGTTGGCGGTGGCGATCCAGCCGCGCGCGGGATCGAGCTCGCGCGGCGTCAGCGCCGGGTCCAGGTAGCCGGCCCAGTCGTACTTCGCCTCCCAGCCGGGTGCCGGCACCAGGCCATGCAGGTCGTGCCCGGGCTGCCGCAACGGCACGCGCCCGGCCGCCACCATCGCGATGCGGCCGTGCACGTCGGCGACCACCATGCTCTGCATCGGCGCCACATGCCGCTGGGCGGCCTGGACGAACTCGTCCACGTTGCGCGCCCGGTTGATGCCCAGTGCGGCGTCCAGCGTCGTGTAGTCCGTGTCGAGCGCGGTCCAGCGCATCGCCAGCACATGAGTCGGCGCGCCTTGCGGTCCGGTCAGCGTGCTGGCCGGACCGGGTGCATCGGAGATCACCGGGCCGTGGCGCGTCGCGCGCACGGTCATCCGCACCTCGGGCTGGCCCCTGACCCGGATCACCTCCTCGTGGGTCTCGAACCGGGCCCAACCGTCGGGCGTGCGGTACAGCATCGGGTCGTCCGGGTGAAGTTCCTCGAGGTACAGGTCCTGCACGTCCGGTGCGGTGTTGGTGAAGCCCCAGGCCAGGTGCTCGTTCTGCCCCAGCACCACGGCCGGCAACCCGGGCATGGTCGCGCCGGCCACCTTGAAGCCGGGGGCCTCCAGCCGCGCGAAGTACCACAGCGCCGGCGCGCTCAGGCGCAGGTGCGGGTCGTTGGCCACCAGCGGCTTGCCGCTGGCAGCGTGCGAGCCGGCCACCACCCAGTTGTTCGAGCCGATGCCGTCCAGCCCCGAGGGCGGCGCGGCGAGCTCCGCCTGGCGCCCCAGCGTGCCGTCCAGCCTCAGGCTGCGATACAGCTGCGCGTAGTCGATGGTGGGCAGCGGCGCGGTGCCGGGGTACGGCGGCAGCAGCTCGTTGATGCGCTCCACGGGCAGCTTCAGCGACAGCGCCATGCGCAGCAGCTCGTTGTTCCAGTTGCCGCCCAGGTCCCACGCCATCATCGTGGTCCAGGCCACGGTGTCGGCCGGTTCCCAGTCCTCGGGCTCCAGGCCCAGCACGATGAACTCCGGCGGCCGGGCACGCAGGTGCTGGCGCACGTAGGCATTGATGCCCGCCGCATAGGCCTCGACCACACGGCGGGTCTCGCCGTCCACGCCCGCCCACTGCTGCTGCGCGGTGCGGCGCACGCCCAGCGCGCGCAGGAACTGGTCGTTCGCCAGCGCGGCCGGCCCGAAGGCCTCGGCCAGGCGGCCCGCGCCGACGCGCTTGTGCACCTCGAGCTGCCACAGCCGGTCCTGCGCATGCACGAAGCCCAGGCCCCACATCACGTCGGCCAGCGAGGCACCGCGGATGGTCGGGATGCCGTGCTCGTCGCGCACGATGGTCACCGGCGCCTCGATGCCCTGCACCACCAGCTCGCCCTCGACCTGCGGCAAGGCCCGCAGCACGTACCAGGCCGCCCCGGCGACCACCACCGCCACCAGCAGCACCAGCCCCAGCAGCACGCGACGCAACCACTTCATCGTCACCTCTCCTTCGCGGGCAAGGGTAACCGGCCCGCCCGCGTGCCGCCAGCGGACCTGCCCTGCCCCGCGGCGTCCCATCAGCCGGCCCACCCGTGAGAAACTTGCGGGGTCTCATCCTGGCGGCCGTCGCCGTTGCGCGCCCCATCGTCAGCAGCATTCATGAACATCATCATCCTGGACGACTATCAGGACGCCGTACGCAAGCTCAAGTGCGCGGCCAAGCTCGAGCCTTACAACGCCAAGGTCTACACCAACACGGTCAAGGGCATCGGCCAGTTGTCGGTGCGGCTGCGCGACGCCGACGTGCTGGTGCTCATCCGTGAACGCACCCATTTCCCGCGCCAGCTGCTGGAGAAGCTGCCGCGCCTGAAGCTGATCTCGCAGACCGGCAAGGTCGGCCCGCACATCGACCTCGAGACCTGCACCCGCATGGGCATCGCGGTGGCCGAAGGCGTGGGCTCGCCGGTGGCCCCGGCGGAGCTGACCTGGGCGCTGATCATGGCCGCGATGCGCCGCCTGCCGCAGTACATCGGCAACCTCAAGCACGGCGCCTGGCAGCAGTCGGGCCTGAAGGCCGCGTCGATGCCGCCCAACTTCGGCATCGGCATGGTGCTGCGCGGCAAGACGCTCGGGGTGTGGGGCTATGGACGCATCGGCCAGCTGGTCGCCGGCTACGGCCGGGCCTTCGGGATGAAGGTGCTGGTCTGGGGCAGCGAGGCCTCGCGCGCCAAGGCGGTGGCCGACGGGCATGACGCGGCCTTCAGCCGCGAGGCGCTGTTCGAGGCGAGCGACGTGCTGAGCCTGCACCTGCGCCTGGTCGACGCCACGCGCGGCATCGTGCGCCTGGACGACCTGCTGCGCATGAAGCCCACCGCGCTGTTCGTCAACACCTCGCGCGCCGAGCTGATCGAGGAAAACGCGCTGGTCAGCGCGCTCAACCGCGGCCGCCCCGGCATGGCCGCGGTCGACGTGTTCGAGAGCGAACCCATCCTGCAGGGCCATCCGCTGCTGCGCCTGGAGAACGCCGTGTGCACGCCGCACATCGGCTACGTCGAGCAGGACAGCTACGAGATGTACTTCAACGCGGCGTTCGACAACGTCATCAACTTCATCAACGGCCAACCGACCAACATCGTCAATCCCGACGCGCTCAAGGTGATCCGCGGATGAAGTCCCTGTCCTGCTTCCGGGGCCCGGTCCGATGAGCGCCGCCGCCCGGGATGACGCCCTCGCGCGGGTGTGCCGCGCGCTGCTGTTCGGCAATTTCGTGATCGGCAGCGGCGTGATGTCCGCCAGCGGCACGCTCAACGACATCGCCGCCTCGCTGCAGGTGCCGGTGGCGCTGGCCGGCCAGCTGGTGGCCGTCGGCGCCGCGGTGATCTGCTTCTTCGCCCCGGTGCTGGGCGGCCTGCTGGCCGGCTGGGACCGGCGCCGGCTGCTGTGCCTGACGATGCTCTGGTACGCGGTCGGCCATGCGGCCTGCGCGCTGATGCCGAACTACGCCTCGCTGCTGGTGGTGCGCGCGCTGACCGTGCTGGCGGCCGCGGTGTTCACGCCGCAGGCGGCCGCCGCGATCGGCTTCATGGCCCCGCCGGATAAGCGCGGGCGCAGCATCACCTTTGTCTTCCTCGGCTGGTCGGTCGCCTCGGTGGCCGGCATGCCGATGTCGGCCTGGGTCGGCGAGACCCTCGGCTGGCGCTGGGCCATGGGCGGCGTGGCCGTGCTGTCGCTCGCCTCGGCCGCGGCGGTGTGGCGCACCCTGCCCGACGGCGTGTGCCCGCCCGGCATGAGCCTGCGCGCCTGGCGCGGCGTGTTCGCCAACCCGATGCTGATGACCATGGTGGCGGTCACCGCGCTGCAGGCCGCCGGCCAGTTCACCGTGTTCTCCTACTTCGCCCCCTACCTGCGGCAGCAGCTGCAGGCGGGACCGACCGCGATCAGCCTGACGTTCGCCTGGTTCGGTGCCTGGGGCCTGGTCGGCAACGTGCTGCTGTCGCGCGGGATCGACCGCATCGGGCCCGCACAGGGCGTGATGATCACGCTGGTGCTGATCGGCAGCAGCCTGCTGCTGTTCCCGCTGGCGACCACGCCGGCCATGCTGGCGCTGATCCTGGTGCCCTGGGGGCTGGGCTGCTTCGCGACCAACTCGGCGCAGCAGGCCCGCCTGGGGATGACCGCGCCGCTGCTCGCCCCGGCGCTGATGGCGCTGAACACCTCGGCGATCTACCTGGGCCAGGCCGTCGGCGCAGGCTCCGGGGGCTGGATCATCGCGCACGGCGGCTACGGGCCGCTCAGCTGGATGGGCCTGGGCTGGCTGCTGCTGGCCGTGGTGGCAAGCCACTGGGTCGCGCGCCGCACCGCCGCGGCCGGGGCCTGAGGCGCGTTCAGGCCAGCGCCTGCTCCACCAACGGTGCCAGCGGGGTGAGTGCCGCGGTCCAGGGCGCCGCAGGCTCGGGCACATGGACCTGCGCACGGCCGTCGCCGGCCGGCACGATGGTCAGCGCAAGCGGCGCCTCGATCGAGGCGGCCCGCTCGTCGACGACGACCGGCGTCACGCCCTCGGGCGTGCCGAGCACCAGCACCACCGGGCGGTTCGCGGGCGGCGCATCGGCGGGCATCGCGACCCGCGCGAACACGGTGTAACCGTGCCGGCGCGCGGCGTGCTCGATCTTGCGCAGCGTCTCGTCGGCGTCGTAGCGGCTGTGGCGGGCGCTGGCGGTGCGCTCCGAGGGGGTCCGGGCGAGGTCGCCACTGATCGCGGCCATGACCACCGCCAGGCACCCGGTCATCCATGCACGCAGGTGGCTCATGGGTCGGACAGGCTCCCTGTTGTCTTGTGGCACCGCACATGGATCGCGGCGCACCGACAATGTTCAACGGGAGCTGTAAAGCCGTGTATCCCCGGCCCTGCGGTGCGACCGGGGCCGGACGCGCGGCTTACTCGTGCTTGGTGCCGAAGATCTTGTCGCCTGCGTCGCCCAGGCCCGGGATGATGTAGCCGTTGGCGTCCAGGTGGCTGTCGATCGCGGCGGTCCAGCAGCGCACGTCCGGGTGCGCGTCGTCCAGCGCCTTCACGCCTTCGGGGGCCGCGACCAGCACCAGCGCGCGGATGTCCTTGCAGCCCTTGCGCTTGAGCAGGTCGATGGTGGCGATCATCGAGCCGGCCGTGGCCAGCATCGGGTCGATGATCAGCGCGGTGCGCGCGGCCAGGTCGCCGACGAACTTCTCGAAATAGTGTTCCGGCTGCAGCGTGTCATGGTTGCGCGACAGGCCCACCACGCTGATCTTGGCGTTGGGGATCATGTCGAGCACGCCGTCGAGCATGCCCAGCCCTGCGCGCAGGATGGGCACCACGGTGACCTTCTTGCCCTTGATCTGGTCCACCTCGGCCGGTCCGCTCCAGCAGTTGATGGTGGTCTTTTCCAGCGGGAAATCGGCGGTCGCCTCGTAGGCGATCAGGCGGGCCACTTCGGCCGTCAGTTCGCGGAACTTCTTGGTGGAGATGTCGGCCTCGCGCATGAGGCCGACCTTGTGCTTGACGAGCGGATGCTTGACTTCGATGACGGGCATGAATTCACCTCGGCGAGGCGGGCGTTTGCAGGTGCGTTGAGTGTAGCGATCAGCGCAGCAGGACGGGCAGCAGCCCGGCCGCCGTGCCGCGCAACACCACGTGCGCGAGCGGGTCGATGCCGCTCGGCTCGGGGTTGACGACGACCACCCGCGCACCGCACCGCCGGGCGACGGCCGGCAGCCCGGCCGCAGGGTAGACCACCCCCGAGGTGCCGACCACCAGCATCAGGTCGCAGGCCTCGGCGGCGCGCTCGGCCGCCTCCAGCACGTCCGGCGGCAGGTCCTCGCCGAACCACACCACCCCGGGGCGCACCAGGTTGCCGCAGCTGCGACAGCGCGGCGGGTGGCCCGGTTCGGCCGAGCCGGGATCGCAGGCCGGCTCGCCGCGCGCACGGCGCGGGCAGGCGTCCAGCCAGCGGTCGGCGAACAGCGCGCCGTGCAGGCACAGCACCCCGGTGCTGCCGGCGCGCTGGTGGAGGTCGTCGACGTTCTGCGTCACCAGCGTCAACCGCCCCGGGTGGTCCGCCTGCCAGCGCGCGATGGCCAGGTGCCCGGCGTTGGGCTGCGCGCGCGCGACCCCCTCGCGGCGCGACTGGTACCAGTCCCACACCAGCGCCGGCTGGGCGCGGAACCCCTGCTCGGTGGCCAGCTCCGCCGCGTCGTAGCGGGCCCACAGCCCGGTCAGTGCGTCGCGGAAGGTCGGCACGCCGCTTTCGGCGGACATGCCGGCGCCGGTCAGCACGCACAGGTGCTGCGCCTCCTCGATCCAGCGGCGGACGGTGTCGGTGTCCAAGATGCGCGTTCAGACGCCGCGCTGGCGCACGGCTTCGTACAGGCAGATGCCGCTGGCGACGGAGACGTTCAGGCTCTCGACGGCGCCGCGCATCGGCAGGCTGACCAGCTCGTCGCAGGTCTTGCGGGTCAGCTGCCGCATCCCGGCGCCCTCGGCCCCCAGCACCAGGGCCACCGGGCCCTTGAGGTCGACCTCGTACAGGGTCTTGGGCGCGTCGTCGGAGGTGCCGATGACCCAGATGTTGCGTTCCTTCAGCTCGTTGAGCGTGCGCGCCAGGTTGGTCACCATGAAGTACGGCACCGTCTCGGCCGCGCCGCTGGCGACCTTGGCCACCGTCGCGTTGATCCCGGCCGCGTGGTCCTTGGGCGCGATCACCGCATGGGCGCCGGCCCCGTCGGCCACGCGCAGGCAGGCGCCCAGGTTGTGCGGGTCGGTCACGCCGTCGAGCACCAGCAGCAGTGGCGCCTCGTTCAGGCCGTCGAGCAGGTCGTCCAGCGAGCGCGCCTGCTCCAGCGGCGACACCTTCGCCACCACCCCCTGGTGGCGGTGCGTGCCGCACAGCTTGTGCAGCCGCTCGTCGTCGCTGTCGATCAGGCGCACGCCCGCCTCCTGCGCACGGGCGACGAACTGGCGCATGCGCTGGTCGCGGCGCGAGGCGTCGACGTAGATCTCGTGGATGGATTGCGGCGCCGTCTTCAGGCGCACGGTGACGGCATGGAAGCCGAACAGGATCTTGGGGGCTGCGGTCATGCGGCTATGGTAGCGGGCGCGATGCGGCCGGCCTCGATGCGGATCTGCCGGTCGCAGCGCTGCGCGATCGCGCGGTCATGGGTCACGAGCACCAGGGTCGTGCCGCGCTCGCGGTTCAGGTCGAACATCAGCTCCATGACCTTCTCGCCGGTGGCAAAGTCCAGGCTGCCGGTCGGCTCGTCGGCCAGCAGCACCGCCGGCTGCACGACGAAGGCGCGCGCCAGCGCGACGCGCTGCTGCTCGCCGCCGGACAGCAGGCGGGGATAGTGGTGCAGCCGCGCGCCCAGGCCCACGCGTGCGAGCATCTCGGTGGCCGCGCGCCGCGCGTCGCCGCGGCCCTGCAGCTCCAGCGGCAGCATCACGTTCTCCAGCGCGGTCAGGTTGCCCATCAGCTGGAAACTCTGGAACACGAAGCCGATCTTCTCGGCGCGCACCCGTGCGCGCGCGTCCTCGTCCAGCGCGAACAGGTCATGCCCGGCCAGCTTCACGGTGCCCGAAGTGGGCGTGTCCAGCCCGGCGATGATGCCCAGCAGCGTGGACTTGCCGGAGCCGGACGCACCCACGATGGCGACCGACTCCCGGGGCTCGAGGGTGAAGCTGATATCGTGGAGAATCGTCAGCTCTCCGGTCGAATCGCGCACGCGCTTGGTGACGTGTTCGACTTCAATGATGGCTGAACTCATGGCGTCCTTTCGACAACGTCGCAACTGTATCGTGCTTGCCGCGCTGCTCGCGGGTGCGGCCGTGCTGCCCGCGTTCGCCGCGGGGCCGGCGAAGATCCTGGTGGTCGGCGACAGCCTGTCGGCCGAGTACGGGCTGCGGCGCGGCAGCGGCTGGGTCGCCCTGCTGGAGCAGCGCCTGGCGCAGCAGCAGTTGCCGGCCACCGTGGTCAATGCCAGCGTCAGCGGCGACACCACCTCGGGCGGCCGCTCGCGCCTGCCGGCCTTGCTGAAGCGCCATCAGCCCACCCATGTCGTGATCGAGCTGGGCGGCAACGACGCGCTGCGCGGGCTGCCGCTTCCGATGACCGAGGACAACCTCGCCCGCATGGTGCAGGATGCTCAGGCCGCCGGCGCGCAGGTGCTGCTGGTGGGCATGCAGATGCCGCCCAACTACGGCCGCGCCTATGCCGAGCAGTTCGCCGCCCTCTACCCGCGCGTGGCGAAGGCGCACGGTGCGCGGCTGGTGCCCTTCCTGCTGCAGGGCATCGGGGACGCGCCCGACGCCGCGCAATGGTTCCAGGCCGACCGCATCCACCCGAACGAGGCGGCCCAGCCGAAGATGCTGGACAACGTCTGGCCCGAGCTGCGCCGCATGCTCGCGGCGAAATGAGCCGCCCCGGCAAGAAGCCGCCCGAGGGCGGCTTCTTCGCATCGGCAGGGCTGGCGAGCTTCAGCCCATGTGCAGGCCGCCGTTGATCGAGAAATCGGCACCGGTCGCGAAGCCCGATTCCTCCGACGCCACCCAGGACACGATGGAGGCGATTTCCTCCGGCGTGCCCAGGCGCCGCACCGGGATCGTGGCGATGATCTTCTCCAGGATCTCGGGCTTGATCGCGCGGACCATGTCGGTGCCGATGTAGCCGGGGCTCACGGTGTTGACCGTCACGCCCTTGGAGGCCAGCTCCTGCGCCAGCGCCATCGTGAAGCCGTGCATGCCGGCCTTGGCCGCCGAGTAGTTGGTCTGCCCGGCCTGGCCCTTCTCGCCGTTGACCGAGGAGATCTGGATGATGCGGCCCCAGCCCCGCTCCACCATGTCCGGCACCACCTGCTTGGTGACGTTGAACATGCTGTTGAGGTTGGTGTTGATCACCGCGTGCCAGTCCTCCGGCGTCATCTTCAGGAACATGCGGTCGCGGGTGATGCCGGCGTTGTTGACCAGCACGTCGATCGGCCCGTGCTCGGCCTTGGCCTTGGCGAAGGCGGCCACCGTCGAATCCCAGTCGGCCACGTTGCCCACCGAGGCGTAGAAGGTGTAGCCCAGCTCCTTCTGCTGGTCGAGCCACTTCTGGTAGTCGCGGTTCGGCCCGCAGCCGGCGATGACCTTGAACCCATCGCGTGCCAGGCGCTGGCAGATCGCGGTGCCGATACCGCCCATGCCGCCGGTGACGTACGCAACTTTCTGTGCCATGTTCTGCTCCTGATGTATCTGTTTCATCTGTGCCGGTGACGAGGGTTGCCGCAAAGGCCCCACGGGTCAAGCCCAGGTTCCCCCTCCCCCGTCACCGGACGGGCCATTGCCGCAACGTTCAGCGCTCGACGGTCAGTGCCACGCCCATGCCGCCGCCGATGCACAGCGAGGCGATGCCCTTGCGGGCGTCGCGCCGCTGCATCTCGTGCAGCAGCGTGACCAGGATGCGGCAGCCGGACGCGCCGATCGGGTGCCCGATCGCGATCGCGCCGCCGTTGACGTTGACCTTGCTGGTGTCCCAGCCCATTTCCTTGTGCACCGCGCAGGCCTGCGCCGCGAAGGCCTCGTTGATCTCGAGCAGGTCGAGGTCGGCCGGCTTCCAGCCGGCGCGGTCCAGCGCCTTGCGCGCCGCCGGCACCGGGCCCATGCCCATGTAGGCCGGATCCAGGCCGGCGCTGGCATAGGAGGCGATGCGCGCCAGCGGCTTGAGGCCCAGCTGCTCGGCGCGCTTCGCGCTCATCACCACCACCGCGGCCGCGCCGTCGTTGATGCCCGAGGCATTGCCCGCGGTCACCGTGCCCGCCTTGTCGAAGGCCGGGCGCAGCCCGGCCAGCGCCTCGGCGCTGGTCTTGCGGTTGATGAACTCGTCGGTGTCGAACACCACCGGGTCGCCCTTCCTCTGGGGGATCACCACCGGCACGATCTCGTCCTTGAAGCGCCCGGCGTCCTGCGCGGCGGCGGCCTTCTGCTGCGAGGCCAGCGCCAGCGCGTCCTGCTCCTCGCGGCTGATGCCGTACTTCTTCGCGACGTTCTCGGCGGTGATGCCCATGTGGTACTGGTTGTAGACGTCCCACAGGCCGTCGGTGATCATCGAGTCGACCATCTTCCAGTCACCCATGCGCTGGCCCTCGCGCGAGCCGAGCAGCACGTGGGGCGCCAGGCTCATGTTCTCCTGCCCGCCGGCCACGACGATGTCGGCGTCGCCGTCGCGGATGGCCTGCGCCGCCAGCATCACGGCCTTCAGGCCCGAGCCGCACACCTTGTTGATGGTCATCGCCGGCACGCCTTCCGGCAACCCGGCCTTGATGACCGCCTGTCGCGCCGGGTTCTGCCCGCAGCCGGCCTGCAGCACCTGGCCCATGATCACCTCGCTGACCTGCTCGCCCGAAAGGCCGGCGCGGCGCAGCACCTCCTTGATCACGGTGGCCCCCAACTCGGCAGCCGGCGTCTTCGCCAGCGTGCCGCCGAACTTGCCGACCGCCGTTCGCGCGGCGGAAACGATGACGATGTCAGACATGTTCAAGCTCCTTGGAAGGGTTCGGGTATCTGTTCATGCCGGGACGCGCCTTCAGGCCCGTTCCTTGACGTAGCGCCCGGGCGCCGGCTCGATCGGCCGGTAGGTCCGGTTGCCCGGCGTGCGCGGCGCGGCGACCTGCTTGCCGGCGTGGCTGCGGATCCAGCCCGCCCACTCCGGCCACCAGCTGCCCGGGTGCTCGGTCGCACCGGCCAGCCACTCGCGCGCCGAGGCGGGCAGCCTGGCGTTGACCCAGTAGCTGCGCTTCTTCCTGGCCGGCGGGTTGATCACGCCGGCGATGTGGCCCGAGGCCCCCAGCACGAAGCGCAGCTTGCCCTTGAGCAGCCGCGTCGAGGCGTAGGCCGACTCCCAGGGCACGATGTGGTCCTCGCGCGAGCCGTAGATGAACGCCGGCGCCTGGATGCGGCCGAGGTCCACCGGCGCGCCGCACACCGTCAGCTTGCCCGGCTCCTTGAGGTTGTTCTCCAGGTAGGTGTTGCGCAGGTACCAGCAGAACATCGGCCCGGGCAGGTTGGTGCTGTCGGAGTTCCAGTACAGCAGGTCGAACGGCGGTGGCGTCTCGCCCTTGAGGTAGTTGCCGACCACGTAGTTCCACACCAGGTCGTTCGGGCGCAGGAACGAGAAGGTCGCCGCCAGCTCGCGGCCGCGCATCAGCCCGCCGCCGGTGGGGCTGTTCGGGCCGATGGTCATCTCGCGCATCTGCACCGCGGCCTCGTCGACGAACACGTCGATCACCCCGGTGTGGCCGAAGTCGAGGAACGAGGTCAGCAGCGTCAGGCTGGCCGCCGGCTGCTCGCCGCGCGCGGCCAGCACCGCCAGCGCGGTGGCCAGCAGGGTGCCGCCGATGCAGAAGCCGAGCGCGTTCAGCTGCGGGCTTTTGGCCACCTCCTGCACGACGCGGATGGCCCGGATCACGCCGTCCTCGATGTACTCGTCCCAGCCGACCTGCGCGAGGCTCTCGTCGGCATTGCGCCAGCTGACCAGGAACACCCGCAGCCCCTGCTCCAGCGCATGGCGCACGAAGGAGTTGTCCGGCTGCAGGTCGAGGATGTAGTACTTGTTGATGCACGGCGGCACGATCAGCAGCGGCCGCTCGTACACCTTGGCCGTCAGCGGCTTGTACTCGATCAGCTGGAACAGCGGGTTCTCGTAGATCACGCTGCCCTCGGTGGTGGCCACGTTGCGGCCCACCTCGAAGACGCTCTCGTCGGTCTGCGACAGGTGCCCTTGCCTGAGGTCGTGCAGCAGGCGCAGCATGCCCTGCGTCAGGCTCTCGCCCTGGGTCTCCAGCGCCTTGCGCTGCGCCTCCGGGTTGAAGGCGAGGAAGTTGCTCGGCGCGCTCGCCTCGATCCACTGCTGCACCGCGAAGCGGATGCGCTGGCGGGTCTTCTCGTCGCCCTGCACGGCGTCGGCCAGCTGCAGCATCGTGCGGGCGTTGAGCAGGTACATCGCCGCCACGTACGACGCGCCGGGGTTTTCCGCCCAGCCCGGCCCGCTGAAGCGCCGGTCCTCGATGCGCGGCGCCTGGCCGGGCTGCGCCAGCGCGGCGTTCCAGATCTTCGCGGCTTCCTGCAGGTATTCGTTCTGCAGCTGCGAGACGCGCTCGAGCGGCAGGTTCAGGCGCATCAGCGCGTTGACCGCCTGGCTGACGTGTTCGCCGAGGGCCTGGACCGTGGGACCCGCGGGCGGCTGCTTGTCCTGGGCAGGCCGGGGTGCAGAGCGTTGTGTCATCCTCTCCTCGTGTCAGTGAACGCGAGCCGGGCCGCCCGAAACCGGGTGTCCGGGCGTTTGCCTCCCTCTGGCGCCCGCGCTGCCCGCGGCCCTGCATCTGACTCCCATAATGCTCGGTCCTCTCTGATCGTTGTCAATCGGGCCTGCCGCCCGGTGCTGGAACCACGCGTGCTCTATCTCGTCGCAATCACCTGGCTCTACGTCGCGCTGATGATGGCCGTGGCCGAGGCCTTCAGCAGCCAGGGAACCGTGCTCGGCGCGATCTTCACCTTCATTCTGTACGGGCTCGGCCCCGTCGCACTGGTGCTGTATCTGTTGGGTACACCTGCGCGCCGCAAGGCCCGGCGTCGCGCCGAGCAGGCGCAAGCCGCCGCGTCCCCGCTAGTCCCCGGCGCCGGCGACCCGCCAGACGGCAGCCGCCATGCGCCCCGTGACCCCGTCGCGCCGGAACGAAAAGAACCTTGAGCGGTCGGACACCGTGCACCAGTGCCCGCCGCTGACCGCGGTCACGCCCGCGGCCGCCAGGCGGTCCCTCGCCAGCCCGGGCAGGTCGGCCCACCACTTGCCCGCCACCGCCCCCGGCCGGAAGCGGGCGCCGGCGCGGTCCTGCACCGCGACGAACGCCTGGCGCACCTCGTCGCCCACCTCGAACCGATCGGCTCCGATGCAAGGTCCGAGCCAGGCGAGCAGCCGCGCCGGCTCGCACCCGGCTGCCTCGCACAGCGCGCGCACGGTGCGCTCCAGCACGCCGGCGCACAGCCCGCGCCAGCCTGCATGGGCGGCACCCACCGCGCGGCCGTCGGCGCTGGCGAACAGCACCGGCAGGCAGTCGGCCACCATGACCGTGCAGGCGATGCCCGGCTCGGTCGTGATCGCCGCATCGGCCTCGTGCGGCCGGGCACGGCGCAGGTCGTCCGGTCCCAGCCGCACCACGGTGGTGCCGTGCACCTGCTGCAGGAACACCGGCTGCGCCTGCAGCGCCGCGACGAAGCGCTCGCGGTTGCGCCGCACCGCCTCGGCGTCGTCGCCGACGTGGTCGCCCAGGTTCAGCCCATCGTAAGGCGGGCGGCTGACGCCCCCCTGTCGGGTGCTCATCAGCGCCCGCACGCCCGGCGGCGCCGGCCACTCGGGGCGCAACCAGGCCGTGTCCGGCCGCGTGGCGTCGACCTCGCCCATCGCCGCCTCAGGCCTCGGCGTCGGGGCAGCGCGACGGCTGCGCGGCGATGAAGGCCGGGTGCTGCATGCAGTGCTCGAACACCTTCATGACGGTCGGCACGTGGTCCAGCCGGCAGTCGAAGCGCTGCGCGTTGAAGATCTGCGGCACCAGCACGCAGTCCGCGAGCGTGGGGGTGTCGCCGTGGCAGTAGCGGCCGGTGGCCGGGTGCCCGGCCAGCTGGCGCTCCACCGCCTCCAGGCCGGTTTCCACCCAGTGCCGGTACCAGCCGTTCTTGGCCTCGTCGCTCACGCCCAGCTGGCGCACCAGGTAGCGCAGCACGCGCAGGTTGTTGAGCGGGTGGATCTCGCAGGCGATGTCCAGCGCCAGCGCCCGCACCCGCGCGCGGCCCGGCGGGTCGGCCGGCAGCAGCGGCGGCTCGGGGTGGGTTTCGTCGAGGTACTCGATGATGGCCAGCGACTGCGAGAGCGTCTGGTCGCCGTCCTGCAGCACCGGCACCAGCCGCTCCGGGGAGAGCTGGGCAAACGGCGCCTGCAGCTGCTCGCCCTTGACCAGGTGGACGGGCACGTACTCGTAGTCCAGGCCCTTGAGCGCCAGCGCGATGCGCACGCGGAACGAAGCGGAAGACCGGAAGTAGTTGTGCAGCTTCATGTGGCGGCAGTGTAGCCAGCTTCGCCGGCCGCGCCGATCCCTACCCCGTCGTTATGATGGCGCCCCTTTGACGGTCCCCATCCTGTTCCCATCGTCCATGCCATCCTGGTTTGCCCGTCCCCTGCCCTGGTGCCGACTGCGGCACTGGCTGACCGGGGCCGGATCCCTGAGCGCGCGGCTGCAAGCCGTGTGCGAGCACTACGCCGTGCAGCCGGTCCGCCAGGGCAGCAGCCCCCTGCGTCGGAACGAACGAAGCCTCCTGCCCGCCTGCCGCGGCCGCACGCACGCCCGCGAGGTCGTGCTGCGCTGCGACGGCGAACCGCTGGTCTATGCCCGCACCGTGGTCGACGCGCGCCACGTGCGCGGCCCCTGGCGTGCGCTGCGCGGGCTGGGCACGCGGCCGCTCGGCCACATGCTGTTCCAGGACCAGGCGCTGGCCCGGCAGGCGCTGCAATACCGCCGCGTGCCGCCGTGCAGCCCGTGGCGCCGGCAGATGCAGCGCCTCTGGCAGGCCGCCACCGGCGAGGCGCTGCCGCGGGGAACCGTGTGGGCGCGGCGCTCGCGCTTCAGCCGGCACGGCGCGCCGCTGGTGATCGTCGAGCTGTTCTCGCCGCGCGCGGCGCAGCGCCTGCCGTTCAGGCCACGATGCTGACGCGCAGCGGCTCCAGGCCCTCGATGCGGGCCTCGAGCAGGTCGCCGGCGACCACCGTGCCGACGCCCTCGGGCGTGCCGGTGTAGATCAGGTCGCCCGGCGCCAGCGTCCACGCGGCCGACAGGTGCTCGATCACCTCGGCCACGTTCCAGATCAGCTTGCCGGTGCGGCTGTGCTGGCGCACCTCGCCGTTGACGGCCAGCGTGATCGGCGCATCCAGCACCCCGGGCGCCTGCGCGGCCGGCGTGATCGGGCCGATCGGGGCGGAGGCATCGAAGCCCTTGCCGATGCACCACGGGCGCCCCTTCTTCTTCATCTCGCCCTGCAGGTCGCGCCGGGTCATGTCCAGCCCGACCGCATAGCCCCAGACATGGCCGAGCGCCTCGGCGGCTGGGATCCGGCTGCCGCCGCGTCCGATGGCCACCACCAGCTCGACCTCGTGCTGCAGGTCCTGCGTCAGGCTCGGGTAGCGCATGCGCCCGGTCTGGCCGGCCTCCACCGGCACGACGCTGTCGGCCGGCTTCAGGAAGAAGAACGGCGGCTCGCGGCCGGTGTCGCCCATCTCGATCGCATGCTCCACGTAGTTGCGACCCACGCAGTAGATGCGGCGCACCGGGAAACTGCCGCCACCGGCCACGGGCACGCGCGGCACCGGTGGTGCCTGAAGGACGTCGCTCACTGGTCTCCTCCTTGTTGCGGACAAGCCGCCATGCTACTGCGATCCCGACCCGGCGCACGTGGCAGGTGGCGCAAGCTACACTGCCTGTCATGCTCCAACAAGCCCGACAGATCAAGCATTGCCGAGCCTGCGGTTCCCCCGTCACCTACCGCATCCCCGCCGACGACAACCGCGAGCGTGCCGTCTGCCCCGCCTGCGGCGAGATCCACTACCAGAACCCGCTGAACGTCGTCGGCACGGTGCCGATCTGGGAGGGCAAGGTGCTGCTGTGCCGCCGCAACATCGAGCCACGCTACGGCTACTGGACGCTGCCGGCGGGCTTCCTGGAGCTGGGCGAGACCACCGAGCAGGGCGCGATCCGCGAGACCCAGGAAGAAGCCGGCGCCGCGATCGAGCTGGACGGCCTGTTCACCGTGCTGAACGTGGTGCGCGCCGGGCAGGTGCACCTGTTCTATCGTGGCCGCCTGCTCAACGACCGCTTCGACCCGGGCCCCGAGACCATCGAGGCGCGCCTGTTCACCCAGCAGGACATCCCCTGGGACGAGCTGGCCTTCCGCACCGTCAAGGCCACGTTGCAGCACTACTTCGCTGACCTGGCGCGTGGCCATTTCGACGTGCACACCGGCGACATCTCCTGAGCCGCGCCGGGGCGCGACGCCCGCCCTGCGGCCTCCCCAAGGAAAAAGCCCGGCAGCGGCCGGGCTTTTTCGTCATGCACGGGCCCGCGGACCGGCCCGCCGCACGCCTTACCAGGTGACCTGCACGCCCACGCGCGCGCCGATGCTGCGCGAGGCGTCGAAGCTCAGGTTCTGCTCGTAGTCTGCCGAGACGAAGCCGTTGACGCTCCTGGACAGCTGCGCGTTCAACCCCAGGCCCAGCTGCGCCCAGGTGCCGCCCAGCGTGGTCCCGAGCGCGACGCGGTTGCCCCCGCCCAGCGACGCGAAGCTCGTCTTCGCCTTGCCGCCGAACTGCTGCCAGACGTTGAAGCGGCCCCAGAAGGTGTAGCGCTGCCCCTCGTCGGTTTCGCCGTTGCGCACCAGGCGCATGCCCAGGCGGCCGTAGACCGCTTCCGCGTCGCCGTAGCGGATGCGCCCGAAGTCGTCGCGCGTGCCGCCCATCGAGACGACCTGGTACACCAGCTGCACCTGCGGCTCGAAGTGCCAGTGCGCCACGGGCTCGAACGCATGGCCGGCCTCCAGCGACGCCGCGATGCCCCAGCCGTCGGGCGAGATCTCCACGCCCCGCACGGAACGGGCGCTGACGCCCTGGTAGTCGGTGAACTGCAGCACACCGTCCACGTACGCACCGGAGGCAGCCATGCGCGTCCAGTAGCCGCCGAGCGAGTACCCCTTCATCGACGCCTTGCCGGCACGCCCGCCCAGCACCGCCTCGACCTGCGCCGAGGCCTGCGTCACCGCGAGGTAACCGCCGGCCACCTCGCGGGTCCCCTCCTCGTCCACCTCGCGATGCACGTCCAGCCCGACCTGCAGGCCGCTGAGGTCGAACTCGTAGCGCGGGCCGTTCTTCTCGAACCAGCGGTAGCGGCTGGCCTCGCTGGCGGTGCTGCCTCCGACCTTGCCGCTGCGGCCGAAGACGCGGGCCCAGCCGCGCTGCTCGTCCTGGGTCGGCCGGCCGCGTGCATCCACCGGTGTCGCGCGGAAGCCGGCCGGCAGGTAGTGCTCGCCGGCGCGGTCGTGGCGTAAGCTTCCCCGATCCGCAGACACCCCATAAGTAGAACTTTCTGGCATG